>Ga0306926_10000029_pt1 | contig 120120 bp, 107 predicted proteins | sample flu12Cox44000178_FD_203759 | JGI IMG/M metagenome (GOLD analysis project Ga0306926, IMG submission 203759) | Lab enrichment of tropical soil microbial communities from Luquillo Experimental Forest, Puerto Rico - flux8day.12C.oxic.44.000.178 (v2)... | ecosystem: Environmental > Terrestrial >... | reverse complement strand
GGAGTAAGTTGCGCCGGAACGAAATCCTATTTCGCTGCCAACCCCTCGCGATGCCGGAATCTGTACACCCTTAGCCCCGCCCTAGCTCCGCAAATCGCTTCCAGCCCAACGCATTCTCTGGTAGCATCAAAAGTCACGCTACCTAAGCGAATTTTCCTTTTTGGAGCAACCGTCAATGGCACTGGCATGTGAAATTTGCGGCAAGAAACCGAGCTTTGGCAATGTCATCAGCCACGCTCACAATGTTCGCCGCCGCCGCTGGAATCCGAATCTGCGCCGCGTCAAGGCCGTAATCAAAGGCACCAGCAAACATATTCGCGTCTGCACCGCCTGTATCCGCGCTGGCAAAGTGAAAAAGGCCGCTTGAACACTACCGCCCTTCCGCTGCTACCCCGCCCGGCTCGGAGCATCCTCCTACTTTCCGGCATTTTGCTGTGTAGCCTTGCGACGGGATGCAAAAAGGAATCGGCTCCGGGGCCGGACGTGTGGGCCGTGGTGAACGGCAAGGACATCTCTCGCGCGGAAGTGGACAAATACTATCGCACGCGCGTGAATGCGGACGCGCCGGCGCCTTCACAGGAAGAGTCGCTCTCTCTAAAGCTCAGTATCCTCGATGAGTTGATCAACAACGAAATTCTCATCGAACGCGCCAACAAGATGAACCTGGTCGCGAGCGATGCCGAAGTGGAAGATAAGTTCACCGAATCGAAGAGCCCGTATACCGAGGAAGAATTTCAAAAGAAGCTCAAAGATACGAACCTCACGGTGGACGACCTGAAGAGCGACATTCGCCGCCAGCTATCCGTCCAGAAACTCCTCAATCGCGAAGTCGTGGCAAAAATCTCGATCACCGATCAGGACGTCACGGATTTCTACCAGAAGAATCGTTCGCAGTTCAACGTGGCCGAGCCTCAATTCCACGTCGCCCAGATTGTCGTCACCAGCCACCCGGATCCTTCTGTCCACAACCGCAAGAATGACAAAGCCACCACGGAGGGTGAAGCCAAGCGCAAAATCGCCGTGCTCGAGCAGAAGCTGAATTCGGGTTCCGACTTTGGACAGCTGGCCATGGACTACTCGGAAGATTCCACTGCTACCACCGGCGGCGATCTCGGATTTATTCCCGAATCCGCGCTCAACAAGTCGGACCCTGTCCTCAAGAAGACTGTGCTGGAGATGAAGCCGGGCCAGGTGACGCCGCCGATCGGCGTCCCGAATCAGGGCTATCGGATCTTGAAACTGCTCGCCAAAGAGCCTGCCGGCCAACGCGATCTCGCCGACCCGCAGGTGCAGCAGACCATCCGCGACACGCTGCGCAACCGCAAAGAACAGTTGCTGCGCTCCGCCTACATGATCGAAGCGCGCGATGATTCTCACGTCACGAACTATCTCGCGCGTCAGATTATCGAATCCGCCGGTAAACTTCCCGCCGCGAAGTAGAGCAAACGGATCATTCAGCGCAAGTGCGCCGAATCGTCGCGCGCGTTTAGACGATGATCGCGAGGGCTTCCCCCGCGTTCACAGTTTGGCCTTCGGCGACGAGCAGCCGTTCCACTTTTCCGGATTTCGGCGACCGGATTTCGTTCTGCATCTTCATCGCTTCCACCACAAACAAGCCCTGCTTTGCGTCCACCGAATCGCCGCTTTGCACCAGCACTCGAACGATTTTTCCTGGCATCGGCGCGGAAACCTGCTGCCGTCCCTCCGCTTCGGCCGCGCCGCCTCGATTGCGCCGCCACTTGCGCGTATCGCGAATCTCCGCGCGCCACTCGCGATCTGCCACCGTGAGCCGCAATTCACCGCCATCCGGCTCGACGCGCACTTCCCGCGATACGCCGTCAATCAAAATGGAATAAATTCCCGGCGCAATCTGCACGGCATCGGCCTCGATTGGCGCGCCATCAATCGTGCAGCACAGCCGCTCGCCCACCTGGGCGAATTCCACCACGTGACTTTTTCCATCGAGCGCGATCTCGACTTTCATTTTAATCGGGCCTCGCGTGCCAGAATCTGCTCGTCGGTCATCGTGACGGCTCCCGATCCACTTGCTCGCGGCGCCCTTCCGTCTTCCAATGTGAAGGCGCCGGCATTCCAGGATTGGTTCCGTCCGCTGCGGATTTGCCCTGGCCGGTGTGCCAGAGCGCTGCCGCAAACAGGGCTGCGGATTCGGCTCGCTTCGAATCAGCGCCCGCCGCGGCTGTAGCGGATTTGTGGCTCGCCCGCAAATAGTCATCCAGCCAGCGTGTATAAATGTCGCCGTTCTGAAAATCAGGGGTGGCGAGGATCCGCCGAAAAAGCGAGACGTTCGTCTTGATTCCCGTCGCGTAGTATTCCTCGAGCGCGCGCTGCAATCGCGCGATCGCCTGGGCGCGATCGCTTCCCCACGCAATTAATTTGCCCAGCATCGGGTCGTAGTCGTGCGGCACCGTCCACCCGGCATAGACGCCGTCGTCCAGCCGGATTCCCGGCCCGCTCGGCACCTGCCGCTCCAGAATCTTTCCGGGCGATGGAAAGAAATTGTTGTCGGGATCCTCGGCGTAAATGCGGCATTCGATGGCATGCCCGCTCAACGCCACATCTTGCTGCGCCAACGGTAGCCGCTCGCCGGCGGCGATTTGAATTTGCAACTTCACCAGATCGGTCGCGGTCACCATCTCGGTCACCGGATGTTCCACCTGTAACCGCGTGTTCATCTCGAGAAAATAAAAGTTATGTCCCGCATCCACCAGAAATTCCACCGTGCCTGCGTTCGTGTATCCGCCGGCGCCTGCCAGTTTCACGGCCGCCTCGCCCATTTGCTTCCGCAAACTCGCGGTCATGATGGGCGAAGGCGCTTCCTCGATCACTTTCTGGTGCCGCCTCTGCACCGAGCATTCGCGCTCGCCGAGATAACTAATGTTGCCATGCCCGTCCGCGAGCACCTGAATCTCGATGTGCCGCGGCTTCAAGAGATACTTTTCGAGGTACAGCCGGCCGTCGCCGAATGCGTTCTGCGCTTCCGATGACGCATCGCGCCACGCGCCGGCCAGTTCCGCTTCGCACTCCACAGACCGCATACCCTTCCCGCCGCCGCCCGCCACGGCTTTCAGCACCACCGGGAATCCGGTCTTGCGCGCAGTCGCGATCAGTTCATCCACGGATCCAATCGGGTCCAGCGTTCCCGGCACTGTGGGCACATCCACTTCCCGCGCCACGTGCCGCGCTGCCGTCTTCGATCCCAGTTTTTCCATCGCTTCAGCGCTGGGCCCGATAAACGTGATTCCCGTCTCGGCACAGGCCCGAGCTAGCGCTGGATTCTCTGCCAGGAATCCATAGCCAGGGTGAATCGCGTCGCAACCGGCATAACGCGCAGCGCCAATGATCTTGTCAATTACCAGATAGCTTTCGCGCGAAGGCGCCGGACCAATCGGATAGGCTTCATCAGCGAGCCGTACGTGAAGCGAAGCACGGTCCACGTCGCTGTACACCGCCACCGAGCGCACTCCCATGTCTCTACAAGCGCGCGCGATGCGCACCGCGATTTCACCGCGATTCGCGATCAGAATCTTACGAAACATGTGCGTCTCTCATTCTCTTCAGTAGGGCACGGCATGCCGTGCCCGAAGCTGCTAGCACTTCCGTCAGACCATTAAATTATGCTGAGCCCCGGTTGCCCCGACCTTCTCCATCGCCACCCAGTTGGCAACCTCACAGGCGAGCGTCTATCATGGCCCCGCGCTTCAGAAAGCGCCGTGGAGGACTGATGGACGAGAGCCGGCAGGACCAGTACAAAAAGGAAGCCGCACAAGCCGCAGCGCAGCTCGTTCAGAGCGGCATGATCGTCGGCCTCGGAACCGGCACCACCGCCGCCTACCTCGTAAGCGAACTCGGCCGCCGCGTCAAGGAAGAAGAACTCCGCTTTACCGGCGTCCCCACTTCGGAACGCACCGCCGAGCAAGCCCGCAGCCTCGGGATTTCGCTCGCCACTCTCGCAGATATAAAAGAAATCGATCTCACCATCGACGGCGCCGATGAAGTGCAACTCGGCACCCTCGCGCTCATAAAAGGTCACGGCGGAGCGCTGCTGCGCGAAAAAATCGTGGCCTCCGCGAGCAAGCGGATGGCGGTGATTGTGGACGAGACAAAAATCGTGAAGCGCTTGGGCGGAACGCTTGCCGTTCCCGTGGAAGTGGTTCCTTTTGGCTGGGAGGCCACCGCACGAAAGCTGAGGGCCATAGGAGCGGGCACCGAACTTCGGCCCGGGGTTGACGATAAGCCCTACGTCACCGATGGCGGGCACTACATTCTCGATTGCGCCTTCGGTCCCATCGCTGATCCAAAAAGAATAGCGCGCGAACTCGACGAAACCGTCGGCGTCGTGGAACACGGGTTGTTTCTCGGGCTCGCGAAACAAGTATTCGTAGGAGGTCCCCGCGGCGTGAAGATTCTGAAGCAAGGCGCGAATCGCGAAAAGCATGCTCGCCGTGGCGGGCCGGGCGCCAAAGGAAAGAGAAAATCGAAGCGGGCGCGCCGGCGTTCGTGAAGCTAACCCGCCAGGTTCGATCAGAACCCGGGATAATGCGACGGCGTGTTGTGTCCGGACGCGTCGCCAGATGGCTTCTTGGTCGGTTGCTTCTTTGGCGCGCAGCCTTCGGGATACACCGCGTCCAGCGCGCCCCAGAGAGCCTTCAAACTGCGTTCGGTGGCGCACAGCACCGCGACCTCGTCGATATTCTGCTGTTGTGCCAGCCATTCCCGCCAGGCCGCGCGATGCCGCACGTCCCCCTCTTCGTGCACGGCGAAATAGCGAAGCGAGCGCGAATCGGTGATTCCGTAAAATTTCCGAAGCCCGGAAATTTTCTGCGTCGCGATTTCCGGTACCTGCGCTTCGTAGCTGTAGAACATGGCCACGGCCTGCGCCATCGATCCGTCGGTTGAAATTTCGTCGAACGTGTCGAGCAGCGCCGCGATTCCCGGAAGCGCGCGGCTCGAATCGAGCGCCACATCGCTCACTCCGAGCGACGCGGCAAACTCGCGCCACAGCATCGGGTGCGGTCCCGCCGGATCCACTTCTTCCGCCAGATTCTCTTTCACCAGCGCCTGCAAGTTGCCGTTGGTGCGCGAAGCGAGCTGCTTCAGATTCTCGGGAAACGCGCGCACGTGCTGGTAATACTGCGCGGCATACAGCTGCAGCGATTCCTTGGAAAGCTTGCCTTCGATCCAGGCCTGATAAAAAGGATGCTTCAAAAGGTGATAACGCTCGATGAGCGAATCGATCGAATCGAGCAGCGTCTTCGGCGCGTTCTTCGCGCCTTCCTTCGGGCCGGACTTGGGCATTAAAATCTCCTATCTCACCTGATAATAATGGCGCAAAACCCCGCAATCCTACAGAAATGGACTTTAAATGTCCAGTAAGTGACACCCCGGCGTTGCGTATCCGCAAGCCAATATGACTGGCAGTCGTTGGGGCCGTCGAAGCCATGTCATAGCGGGATGTTGCCGTGCTTCTTCTTGGGGTTGGTGTCGCGCTTCGTCTCGAGAGAGCGCAGGGCGGTGATGAGCTTGGCTCGCGTCTGCGACGGCTCGATGATGACGTCGATGTAGCCGCGTTCGGCGGCCACGTACGGGTTGGCGAAACGCTCGCGGAAGTCGTCGGTTTTTTCGCGGCGCAACTTTTCGCGGTCGTTTTCGGGGGCACGATCGAGTTCGCGCTTATAGACGATGTTGACCGCGCCCTCCGGTCCCATCACCGCGATCTCGGCCGTGGGCCAGGCGAAATTAATGTCGGTGCGGATGTGCTTGGAGGCCATCACGCAATAGGCTCCGCCATACGCTTTGCGCGTGATCACTGTGATTTTTGGCACCGTGGCTTCCGCGAACGCGAAGAGCAGTTTCGCGCCATGCTTGATGATGCCGCCGAATTCCTGCTGCGTGCCGGGCAGAAAGCCGGGCACGTCCTCGAAGGTGATGAGTGGAATATTGAACGCGTCACAGAAGCGAACGAAGCGCGCGCCCTTCATCGACGAATTGATATCGAGTACGCCCGCAAGAAAAGCAGGCTGATTGGCGACAAACCCTACTGGCCTCCCTTCGAGCCGCGCGAACCCCACCACGAGATTTTTCGCGAAGTGCTCGTGCACTTCGAAGAATTCGCCCTCATCCACGATTTCGTGAATCGCATCCTTGATGTCATACGGTTTCTGCGGATCCTCCGGCACCAGAGCGTTCAGGGCCGTCGAAGCGCGATCCCAGGGATCGTTCGTCGCGCGGCGCGGAGGATCTTCGAGGTTGTTCGACGGCAGATAGCTGAACAGCTCACGAATCATCGCGAGGCATTCGGCGTCGTCGCGCGAAACAAAGTGCGCCACGCCGCTCTTCTCGTTGTGCGTCATCGCGCCGCCCAGTTCCTGCTTGGTGACTTCCTCGTGCGTCACCGTCTTGATCACATCCGGCCCGGTAACGAACATGTACGAGCTGTCGCGCGTCATAAAAATAAAATCGGTGATGGCCGGGGAATACACTGCGCCGCCCGCGCACGGGCCCATGATCGCGCTGATCTGCGGCACCACGCCGCTGGCCAGCGTGTTGCGCAGAAAAATATCCGCGTAGCCCGCGAGCGACATCACTCCTTCCTGAATGCGCGCGCCGCCGGAATCGTTCAAGCCAATCACCGGCGCGCCCTGCCGCATCGCCAAATCCATGATCTTCGTAATCTTCGAAGCGTTCGCCTCGGAAAGCGAACCGCCAAACACGGTGAAGTCCTGCGCGAAGACATACACGAGGCGGCCGTCGATGCGGCCGTAACCGGTGATGAAGCCGTCGCCGGCGGGGCGCTGCTCTTCTATTCCGAAATCGCTGCAGTGGTGGCGCACGAATTTGTCGAGCTCCTCGAAGGAGCCTTCATCGAGCAGCAGGTCCACGCGCTCGCGTGCGCTGAGCTTGCCTTCCTTGTGCTGGCGTTCGCGGCGTTCGGCGCCGCCGCCTTCTTCGGCTTCGGCATTGCGGCGGCGAAGCTCTTCGAGGCGATCGTGGTGCTTGCGGTGTGCGATTGGGTTCGTGCTCATAATGGACTCTCAATATCGGCTTTTTGGGCCGCTAAGGCAAGAGAGCGCAATTTCTCATGTAACCCTTTTACCGCCGATTAGAAAATGCTATCAGATTGTTTCTACACAGGTTAGCCGGCGCTTTAATCGCGGAACCGTGGATTAGAACCTACATCCACGGCGGCCAGTTGCTCGAGGCCGAGGCTGAAGCAAAGCAACAAAAGTGCCAGCCATTTCGATGCGCCACTCTGCCGCTTTTGCTGCTTCGCGAAAAGGAAAATGATGTGCCGCGGGCTTCGCAGCTATGGCATTTCGATGATCACCAGCGACATGTCGTCATCGGGAGGGCCGTGGCGCCAAGCGGATACGCGGTGGAGAATCTGGTCTTTCATTTCCTGCAGAGGCAGCTTGGCGGTGTCGCGGACGATTTCGCTGAAGCCTTCGACGCCGAGCATGTCGCGCTGCTGGTTGAAACTCTCGGTGAAGCCGTCGGTATAAATCACCAGGCGATCGCCGGACTGGACCGGAACAAAGACCGTCGCGTCGCTGCCGACCGCGTCTTCGAGCAGGCCGAGCACGGGGCTGCCGGATTCGAGAAGGCGCGGAGCTTCGCCGGGTTGAACGATCATCGCGGGAGGATGACCGGCGTTGGCAAATTCGAGGGTGCGATTGTCGCGATCGAGTCGCGCGGCAACCATGGTGAAGTAAAAGACGGACGAGCCGATGTTGCGAAGCACGAAGCGATTCAGGTGCTGCATCATCGGGGCGAGTCCCACGCCGCGCTCGATCTGCGACATGGTTTCGGTGTAGATGCGATTGGCGACGAGAGCCGAGCCGATGCCGTGGCCGGAAACGTCGCAGACAAAAAGGCTGAGCGAATCCTGCCGCGGGGCGATCAAGCCGAAATCGCCGCCGATGGTGCGCACCGGCTGGTAGTAGGTGGCAACATTCACGCCGCCCCAGGTGAGTCCTGTGGGCGCGAGGCTTTGCTGGACGCGGGCGGCGAGGAGAAGATCCTCTTCGATTTCCTGGTGGCGCTTTTCGAGCTGCGTGTTCGCCTCGCGGAGCGCGTTTTCGGCGCGCTTTTGTTCGGTGATATCTGTGGCGGTGATGACGGCGAAGACGTTGCCGTCGGGATCTTCGATCTGGCGCGCAGTGACGAGAACGGGAAGGCGCCCGCCATCCGCCTGGGGAAGATAGAACTCGTACTGGCTATGCCCGTCGGCTTGCCGCTGCTGGATGCGGCTGCGCAATATGGACGCGTCTCCGGGCGGATAGAAATCCAAAATCTTCCGGCCGATCAGCTCGTTTTCCGAAACGCCGATCATTTTCTGGAACAAACGGTTGGCGAAGACGATGTGGCTGCAGTCGTCGTTGATGATGACGCCCTGATTGATCGTTTCCAGGACGCCGGCCATTTCGGTGACCCAGGGGAATTCGGTTTCTTGCACGAGAGGGCTCGCTTTCGCAGGCGCGGTGGTGGATTTTGGCGCGCTGTAAGTTTAGCGCAGCGGGTGGGGAAGTGGCCGGGGAATTTCAGATTTCAAATGAAGGCAACGACAAACAGCGACAGCAAAAAGGCTCGCGGGAAAGGCGCCGCGAGCGGAGGACGCTGCGCGTCGACTGGGAACCCAGCGCTTCCGCGCTGGGCTAGGTTTATGTCGCGCCCCGACAAAAGAAGTCGGGATGTAGGAAGCACACCTACGGTGCTGGGTCTTGAGTAGCACAAGCATTCCTGCCTGTGCCAACGCGAGAACGCGGCGGGATGCTTTGACGCTGGCGCGTTCATGATTGCGTTCTTTGCTTTTTGATAGGCGCGAATTCAGAAGCGGTTCCAAAGAACGTGTTCTTGATCTTGCATGTCTAGCGAAGCGGTGCTGCGTTCGTACGGTGGCACAGGCAGGAATGCCTGTGCTCCTGGAGGCAAGATCCTGCGGGACCGGCGTTACGGAAGTGCACGGTTGCTGTTTAATTTCGCGGTGGTGTGGGGTGGTGGTTACATGTGGCAGGCGTCGGAGTTGGCGGTTGCGGTTGGCGATGCTGCTGGCGACGCTGCTGATGCTCCTGGGAGTGAAATTCGGGTTGAGACTGGCACTGTGCTGGGCTGCGCTGGTGATGTTGCTGATGACGACGCGGTGGATGATGCTGACGGCGACGAGGTGTTTCCGGCAACTGAGGTTGCCACTGGTAGAGGTGCCAGGTTTGCTTTTGCCAAGGCGGAATTGACGGAAGGCAGCGTGTCGGAGTTGAGGGTACGCCAGGCGACGATGGACTTGTTGAGGCTGCCGCAGGATTCGTCGATCACTTCGAGGGCCGTCGAGGCTGGAGCGGCGTCGCCGGATTCGATCATGAAGGAGGTGCGGGCGAGGTCGCGGTTCACTCCGCCGATGCCTTCTGAGCCGTTGGCGCCTGCCAGGATTTCGGCGATTTTCACGTCAAGATTTTTCAGAGCTTCGGTAGCTTCCTTCACTGGAGGAGCAGCGGTTTCCGGAGCGGGCTGAGAATGTGCGCCACTCGCATTTGCCGCGGGCGCGCCTTTCAAAGCGGCAGGATCGGATTTGGGTTTCAGAACGGCGTCGAGGGTTTGTTCCCGGTCGCCGACGGCTTTGCGCAGCGCGGCGACTTCCTGGAACGTGGCGTAACTGGCGCGCAGGCCGCTATCGGCGCGTTTTGCGGCTGAAAATTGCGCGACGTAATCCGCTTGAGCGATGTGGACGCGCGGATCGGGTACGACGGTGAGAGTCTGGCGAATCGTCTGGCCGTTTGCGTTCAAGACGATTTCGTATTGGCCGGGAGGAATGATCGGCCCCAGAACTTGTTCGCGCGGCGTTTCGCCGGGAATGGCGTGATCGGAAAGCGTGTACTCGAGATATTTGAGCGGCTGGCCGTAGTAGCTGTATTGCAGGGCCGGAGGCGGCTCGAAGCGCAAATCCCAGGGAAAGCGATTGAGGCCGGCATTTTTCGGAAGCTGCACCTGCGGGCCGAACCAGTAGTCGGGAACGTTTTTGACGACTGTATCGGGCGCGGGAGTGGCGCTCGAGAAGCGACGAATGAGATTTCCCTGCGCATCGTGAATTTCGAGCGTGATATCCGCGGCCGGCGCGGACTTCAGCGTGTAGTAAAAAATGGCGCCGTCGGGAGGATTCTGTCCGGCGGGAAATTCCGGCGGAAGAGGAGTTTCCTGGTCGTTGTCCCAGCGGATGCGCGTGACGGTGGCGGGACGCAGGAGTGCGGCATCGGCGCCGGCGATTTGCGAGCTGGCCTGGCGGAGCGGCGAGAGATCGTCGAGAATCCAGAGAGCGCGGCCATAGGTGGCGACGACGAGATCGTTATCGTGGATGACGAGGTCGCGGGCATCGCTGGTGGGAAGATTCAGCTGCAGCGACTGCCAGTGGGCGCCGTCGTCGAAGGAAACGTAGACGCCGTTTGAGAGCGCGGCGTATAGCAGGCCTTTGCGGACGGTATCTTCGCGAATCGCGTTGGCAATCCAGCCAGCTGGCAGACCCGCCGTGATTTTCTCCCAGGTTTTTCCGGCGTCGACGGTGCGATAGATATAGGGCGTGGAATCGCGGCGATTTTCGATCGTGACGAACGCGGTGTTGGCGTCGAAGTGCGAGGCTTCGAGAATCACCACGTTGCTGTGCTCGTTGAGATCGGGCGGCGTTACGTTGCGCCAGTTGAGCCCGCCATCTTTGGTGAGCTGGATCAGGCCGTTGCTTGTGCCGGCCCAGATGACGCCGGATTGAACCGGCGAAACAGCGAGAGTGGAAATCGCGGCGGGGCGGCGCGCGGACTGCTCGTCGCCAAAATCTTTTTCGTCGTCGCCGAAGGGCGCGAGCGAGGCCGCTTCCGGTTCCGGCGAGTGGCCGGGACTTACTTCCGACGCGCGCTGAATCTCATCGTGTTTTTCTTCGAGGGAATTTGCCTGCGATTCTGAGCCCGCGGATGTGTCCGCGGTTTTTTTCTCGGGCGATGCAGGCCGGGCGGTGAGATCCGAGCTGATGGCCTGCCAGCTTTTTCCTTCGTTCATCGTGGTGAGAACTACCTGCGCGCCCAGATAAAGCAGGTGCGGATCCTGCGGCGAGAAGAGAAGCGGAGGCATGCTGGTGGTGCGATATTTCGAGCCGCGCACGAAGACATGCGAGAACTGGCCAGTGGTGCGGTCAAAACGGACGACGCTGCCGTACCAGCCACCGGAATAGACGATGTTGGGATCCAGCGGGTTCGGGGCGATGTAGCTGTATTCGAAGCCCGCGGAAGAAAACCAGTCGCGGTAGGTGAGCGAACCGTAGTCGCCTCGGCTGGGAACTTCGGCGGAGCCGCTATCCTGCTGGGCGGCGTAGGCGACGTAGGGAAAATTCGTGTCGGTGGAGACGTGATAGAACTGGCCGGTGGGCTGGTTGTACCAGGAGGTCCAGGTTTTGCCGGCATTCACGCTGATGATACAGCCTTGATCCACGCCGAGAATGATGCGCGCGGAATTTTGCGGGTCGATCCACATATTGTGGTAGTCGTCGCCGCCTGGAGCGCCTTTGAAGGAGATGAAGGTCTTGCCGCCGTCGGTGGAGCGGTAAAGAGAAGTTTGCATCACGTAGACGAGGTCGGCGTTGCGCGGATCGACAAAGACGCGGGCGAAATAGGCGTTGCCGATGACGCGCGTGTCCTCGGTGATCTGCTTCCAGGTGGCGCCGGAATCGTCCGAGCGATAAAGACCCTGCGTGAGAATCGCGAAGACGCGCTGGCCGCCGTTGCCCGGCGCGACCGCAATGCCGACGCGGTCCCAGGGGCTTTTGGGAAAGCCGGTGTAGGCAAGTTCTTTCCAGGTGGCGCCTTCGTCGGTCGATTTGTAGATCCAGGAGTTCGGTTTTTCGGGGCCGTCTTCGCCGGCGAAAAAATCGGTGGGATGCCAGAGCGCTGCGTACATCACGCGGGGATTTTCAGGGTCGGCCTCGAGATCGGCGACGCCGGTGAGATCGTCCTTGTAGAGAGTTTTTTTCCAGGTCTTGCCGCCGTCGGTGGTTTTGAAAACGCCGCGATCGGGACTGGCCGGCGCGAGGCTGAGGAGCGGGTGGCCGAGGACGCCAACGACGATGACGTCCGGATTTTTAGGATCCACGATGATCGCGCTGATGTACTTCGCTTCTTTCAGGCCGATGTTGGTCCAGGTGGCGCCGGCGTCAGTGGATTTGTAGACGCCGTCGCCGGGAGTCTGCTCGCCGGTGCCGACGTAGATGATTTTGGGATTCGAGGGAGCGACGGCGATTGCGCCGATGGAGGCGACGTGCTGCGCGTCGAAAATCGGGAACCACACTTCGCCCGCGTCGGTGGTTTTCCAAACGCCGCCGCCGGGGGTAGCCATGTAGTAGGTGGATGGGTCGCCGGGGATGCCGGCGACGCCGGTGATGCGTCCGCCGCGATGCGGGCCGATGAGGCGCCAGCGCATGGCGGAATACTGGCTGGGATCGACGGTGCCAGCGCCTGTACCAGACACTGTGCCGGAGGATTGCTGGGCGGAGGCGGGAATGGTGAGTGCTGCAAACAGCGCGAGCAATGCGAACGAAGTTGCGAGACGCATATCTGCTTTTTCTCCCCTACGAAAAATGAAAGTGTAGCATTAGGCGGGGCGAAGCGCAGGTTTCTTAGCGGCGGGTAAGAAAGATTCTTGTTCGTTCACGGGCGCGGCGCAAGCCAATACGCCTTCTGCTTCGCTTTTCACGAGATGCACCGGCTGGAAGCACTTCGTGATTCTGATACGGTTGTCTTCAATCGCTTGCGAATTCCGCCCCAGTCCCAAACTTGCCAGTGTGCGCGAATCGTAAAGTACTTCATGGACGCTGCCATTTCCGTCACCCGCCAATCCAAAAGCTGGATGGAAGAAGCTTTCCGGGCCGGAGTACAGAATATAAAAAGGTTTCCATTCTCAAATGCTGATTTCGCACACGAAGATGTAGTGTCTTTAGGATGAAAAAGCGATGTTATGCCGCAGTCCACAGTCCGGCCGCTTTCCTGAGAGGATCGAGCTGTGATTTTATAATCTCGTCCGTTAAATATTCTTGTGATGCTATCTGAGAGGGTCGTGGTTTTTTGTTGGCGAAAGTGACCAAAGACAAAAGCGTCGCGATTGCGAGACCTAGAAAGGCCCAATGATGGGTTTTGACTTTCAAGGTGTTAGTGCAGGCCGGACCAGTCGTCGGCTAGCAGGATCGAATTGCTGGGATTTGAGGGGTCGTACTTCACGCTGGCGGTTTGGCCTACCGCGGCGCGCTTCAAATGGAGGCGCTCTTCGAGGCCGGTGACATCCTGCGCGGTTTCGTAGGTGACGCCGGAGATTGAGTACGTGTAGTAGATGAGGCGCTGCGTTCCGTTGCTGGACGCAGTTGCGGTTAGCTTCACGCCACTGCTCGAACCGGAATTATTTTTTGCGGATGGCGAGTGGTGCTTGCCGTCGCCCGCCGGCAAAGCATTTTCGGAGATTTCGAGGATCTGGCCTTCGACGATGCGGCCGACCTTGTTGAGGTAGGCGCGGCGCTGGCGTTCAATTTCGGAAGCGTCAATAGGCTTGCGCCGCAGCCAGACAACGATGCCGATAGCGGCCATCGCGATGAGGCCCGCAACCGGCAGCAGTTGGGTCCAATTCGAAAAAAGGTGTGTCAACGCCCGCCTTTACGCGCGCCGACCGGCTCGGAAATATCGCCGAGCGTATCGCGCGCTTTTTCCCAGTCTTTCAGGAATGATTCGAGGCCCCGGTCCGTGAGCGGATGCTTGAAGAGCATTTCGAAAACCTTGAACGGCATGGTTCCGATATGCGCCCCCATCTTCGCCGCTTCGACGACGTGCATCGGGTGGCGAAGGCTCGCGGCCAGCACCTGCGTCTTGTAATCATACGCGCGATAAATCTGGAGAATGTCGCGAAGAAGGATCAGGCTGTCCTGAGAGATATCATCCAGGCGGCCGAGAAACGGGCTGACGAAATAGGCGCCGGCCTTGGCGGCGAGAAGGGCCTGGGAGGCGGAGAAAACGAGAGTGACGTTGACGCGAACCCCTTCTTTGGAGAGGACGCTCAAGGCGCGGACGCCGTCGGGCGTCATGGGAATTTTCGCGACCACGTTGGGATGCCAGCTGACCACTTCGCGGGCTTCGCGCAGCATGCCTTCGTAATCGGTGGAGACGACTTCAGCGCTGATAGCGCCGTTTTTTACGATGTTGCAGATTTGGATGATGAGGTCGCGAAAGGGCATTTTTTCTTTCGCGGCGAGGGTGGGATTGGTGGTGATGCCGTCGATGACGCCGGAGGCTGCGCCCTGGCGGATTTCGTCGAGATTTGCGGTGTCTAGGAAGAATTTCATTTTTTCACCTTTTGTTACGGCTAAGCTGCAAACGCACTGTACTTCAGGGGCTAAAGCCCCTCGTCATAATTCAAGCTGGTGTCGCGGTTAAAACCGCGACCTACAAAGCTCCAGCAACCTGCAAGATTCCCGCGAACTACAAGGCCCTTACCTGGCAGCGGCTAGCCGAGTGAATCGGAGTATACGAGAAACCGCACGCGAGGCCGGCGGCGCCTATTCGGCAAAAGCGGCGACCGGATTGCGGAGTGTGCCGATTCCGGTGACGCTTACTTCCACCACATCGCCGTCGGCGAGTGTGCCAATTCCCGCCGGAGTTCCGGTGGCGATCACATCGCCGGGCTCGAGCGTCATCACCTCAGCTATCCACTTAATTATAACATCAACGGAAAAGATCATTTCTGAGACGCTGGCGGACTGTTTCCGCACGCCGTTGACGTAGGTCTCTACTCTGGTATCGGCAGGATTGAGGTCGGACTCCAGTAGCGGGCCGAAGGGGCAGAAGGTGTCGAAGCTTTTGCCGCGGGTCCACTGGCCGTCGGCTCGCTGCAGGTCGCGGGCGGTGACGTCGTTGAAGCAGGTGTAGCCGAGGATGTAGGGGCTGACGTCTTCGTTGGGGGCGGGGAGATGGCAGCGGCGGCCAATGACGATGGCGATTTCGCCTTCGTAGTCGACGCGCTGGGAGATGCGCGGGAGGATGATTGGTTCGTGGGGCGCGATCACCGCTGAAGGCGGCTTCAGGAAAATGATGGGATTCTTCGGCGGAGGGCCGCCCATTTCGGCAGCGTGGTCGACGTAATTTTTGCCCACGCAGACGATCTTCGAGGGGATGGCGGGCGGCAGAAGTTTTACGGAGTCGAGCGGCCATTTCTGGCCGGTGCGTTCGCGCGCACCCCAGAGTTCGCCGCTGAATTCATGTACGGAGTTGGCTTCGATGATCCCGTGGCGCATGTGCGGATGGGATTCGTGGGGCGCGCGGGCGATGTCAGCGGAAGCGAATTCGAGCGGCTGGAAACGGCAAAGTTTCATGATGGAGGTTTCATGGCTGTTGATGAAGGTGATCGGTGCGGCGGCGGCGCGGAGCAAGCGGATGCTGGCGCGCCTCGAGGCACATGCCGATCACCCAGGCGCCGACGGCGGCTACTCCGTAGACGATGGTGCCTTCGATGAGCGCTTGAAATGGGCTGCGCAAAGCCTGAAAAAGATTCTGGTAGAACATGCCGGTGATGTCGTAGGCGACCACAAATATCACCCAGCCGATCATAGCGGAGGTGAACATCGGCATCGGGCGGTTGAAGAAGCGGGCGATCGGAATCAGCATGCAGATGAAAAACAGCGCACAGAACGTGGCGTTGCGTTCGAGCGCATAGCGCTCGGTGCCGGGGACGCGATTGGTGACAAAGAGCGCTACCATCATGACCACGATCAAAGCAGCGCCCATATAAATGCCGGTTTGCAGCGTGGTGCGATGTCCGGCCGCCAGGACTTTCCGGCCGACCTCCAGTGGATCAGGAATTAGATGTTCAGTCATTTCTCACGCAGATTTCTTTTCTTTTACGGGTGATCGGGCGCCGGAACATTGCCCGAAGCCGGCGGGCTGGCCGGGCTTTCGTTTCCGGAGCGATCGACCGCTGTGACGGTAAAGAAATAAGTACGGCCGGGCAAGGCATTCATATCGCGAAACGCAGGCGTAAGCAACAACTGGGAATTTACGCGGGCACCCGGACGTGAAGAGTCCTCGCTCCTATAGACGTTGTAACCGGCGATATCGGTTGCCGTGCTGATGGACCAGGAGAGATCGAGATATGCGGCTGTTCCGCCGGCGGCGGGAACAAAGGCCGCGACAAGATCCTGCGGAGCCGGCGGCGGGAAAACGTCTTTCGGTGTGATCGTCGCGAAATTCGAATCTACCGACTCGACCTGCGCGCCCGGGAACTGCGCAACGCTGCGAACCGAGTACACATAGGTCTTGCCGAGCTCCGTCTGCGTATCGGTGTATGGCGGAGATTCAGCTTCTGCAATGCGAGCGAAGGGGACTTTTGTTTGGGAGGCGTCCGTGCTGCCAATGGCGGCCGGATTCGCGCCGGAATTCGGAGCTGATTCCATTTCTGCTCTATAGACTCGATAGAACGCGACACGGGGCGCGGTGCCGATCACGGTTTTGTCCGGCGGCGTCCAGGATAGCGTGACGCCCGAGCGGCTGAATGCCGTCTCGAGATCGGCGATTGCGTTCGCGGGCGGATTGACCGTCAGAGCCGCGACGTTGGAAGTGGTAGAAAGTTTTTTCGGCGACACAAACGTGCGGACGAGGTACACAGCCTCGCGTCCTCCGGGCGCGAAATCCCCGGTCTGAAGCGAATCGATGAATCGTACTCGTCCTTGCGACATGTAGCGATCCACCATCGCCGGCGGAATCGTGAGCAGCAGAGCGGGATTCGCGGGAGCAACGGCTGCCGGTGAATTGGCGGGGGGGACTTCCTCAAAATTCCTGTACACATTGACGGAGAGAGGTTTTTGGATTTCGCGCTTTTCCACGGAATCGCGTGGAAGAGTGAAGCTGAGTATCACGGCGTTGCCGGACTGCGAGGCGATGAGGTCGGTAACGGGAGTTGGGGTAGGTGGCTTGCGCTCCAGAGGTTCACCAGGAGCGGCGCAGCCGTAGAGAATAAAAATGTAAGAGAGGAAAAATAAAATTGGGAGGTGGAAGGCGTGGGAGTGGGCGGCGGGGGCGGGCGCGCAGTCCCCTTGTTGAATTTCCATTTTCGGATTTCTACAGAATGTAGCGGCTAAGATCCTGGTCTTTCACGATGTTCGCGAGCTGCTTTTGCACGTAAGCAGCATCGAGCTTGAACGATTTCTTTTTCATTTCAGGAGCCTCGAAGGAAATCTCTTCGAGCACTTTCTCCAGAATCGTGTGCAGGCGGCGCGCGCCGATATTTTCCGTGTGCTCGTTCACCTTGGCGGCGAAGCCGGCGATGGATGCGATCGCGTCTTCCGTAAATGCAAGCTTGAAACCTTCTGTATCGAGAAGCGCCACATATTGCTTGATCAGTGCGTTCTTCGGCTCGGTAAGGATGCGGATGAAGTCGGCTTCGGAAAGCGAACTGAGTTCGACGCGGATCGGAAAGCGGCCCTGTAATTCGGGAATAAGGTCGGACGGCTTGGTTGTGTGGAAGGCGCCGGCAGCGATGAAGAGAATGTGGTCGGTGCGCACCATGCCGTAGCGTGTGTTCACGGTGGTGCCTTCGACGATGGGGAGAATGTCGCGCTGCACGCCCTCGCGCGAGACGTCCGGGCCGTGGCCAGATTCGCGGCCGCCAATCTTGTCGATTTCATCGATAAAGAGAATCCCCATCTGCTCGACGCGGTCGACGGCCATTCGAGTGACCTGGTCCATGTCAATTAGGCGGTTCTCTTCTTCTTGAATCAGGTAGTCGAAAGCTTCCGCCACCGTCATCTTCCGCTTTTTCTTCTGCTGGCCGAACATGCCGGATAGCATGTCCTTCACATTGACGTCCATCTCCTCGACGCCCTGATTCGTGATGATTTCGAAGGAAGGCACGGAGCGTTCGCGAACTTCCACTTCCACCATGCGCTGATCGAGCTTGCCTTCGCGCAGCTGCACGCGAAGTTTCTCGCGCGTGCGCTGCGCCTGCTCGCGGCGCTGGGCTTCCGAAGCCTGGCTGGCCTCCGCGGGCACGGGCGAAGCAGGCAGGAGAAGGTCAAGCAGACGCTCTTCGGCGGACTGCTCCGCTCGCTCGGCCACTTCATCGAGCTTTTCTTCGCGCACCATGTCGATCGCCGTCTCGACAAGATCGCGTACCATGGACTCCACGTCGCGGCCGACATAGCCCACTTCGGTGTATTTTGAAGCTTCCACTTTGACGAAGGGGCAGCCGGCCAGGCGAGCGAGGCGGCGCGCAATTTCCGTCTTGCCCACGCCCGTGGGACCGATCATCAGAATATTCTTGGGAAGGATGTCCTCGGCAAGCTCCGGAGTGAGCTTCTGGCGGCGGACGCGATTGCGCAGCGCGATGGCTACGGCTTTCTTGGCCGCGTTCTGGCCGACGATATATTTATCGAGCTCAACGACAATTTCTCGCGGGGTGAGCTCGTCAAACGAGGGAAGCGGTTCCGGCTCCGAAGCCTGCGATTCTCCGGCCAAGTAGATCACCATATCCTTCTCCGATTTACCGGTCATAGTTCTTCGATGCTGAATTGCGCGTTGGTGTAGATACAGATTTCACTCGCGATGCGCATGGCTTCCTGGGCGATGTCTTTCGAATTCATCTTCGTGAATTTCAGCAGTGCGCGCGCGGCGGCCAAAGCGTAAGGCCCTCCCGAACCGATGGCCGTAATGCCATCATCCGGCTCGATCACGTCTCCATTGCCCGACAGCAGAAACGTGGATTTCGCGTCGGCCACAACCAATAGTGCATCTAGATGGCGAAGCGAACGGTCTGTGCGCCAATCCTTCGCCAGCTCCACGGCCGCGCGCGAAAGGTTCCCATGAAACTCCTGCAATTTGTTTTCGAAACGCTGGAAAAGTGAAAGCGCGTCGGCCGTGCTGCCGGCAAAGCCGGCGAGGATCTTATCGTTATAGAGGCGGCGCGTCTTTTTGGCGTTGTGCTTGATCACACCTTCGCCCAGCGTGACTTGTCCATCGGCAGCCAGAACCACTTTGTTGTCGCGGCGCACGCAAAGTACCGTGGTGCTGTGGACTTGCTGAGATTTTCGCTTGCTGTGCATCAGGCGATTATACCTCGCAGGGCGCAATTGGGCGAATTCGTCGCGAAGCAGGCGGCAATATAGCGTTAATTCGAAACTCTCAATGAGTAATCAGTAGGGGCGGGTCTCAGACCCATTCGCGTGCGAACTCAGTAAAGCCCCTGCGAAATCCCCCGAACCTTATAAAATTTCTCCGCTTGAGCCAGCGCCGAACTCGATCCAACAGCTGGAAGCGCATACGGCGACGCGGCCGTCGTTTTCTCACCAAAGCCCAAGTCGGATGGGAATTTCGATCGCGCAACGCAAAAGACGGTGAAGGAAGAAAACGAATGGAACGGAGAATAGTAAGCGCCAAGCCTGCCGCAACGCGGGCGGGTCTGAGACCTGCCCCTACTGACCCTTCCCATTCACTCCGGCTCGGTCAGCCAATGCCTCAGTTATTCTTTGCGTCTTTTTCAGCTTTCTTGCGCGCGCTCTTTCCGACTTTCTCCCAGCGTTCGTCGAGCGATTGCTTGGTAAAAAGTGAGTCGGAGAGGTTGGTGTTGTACTCGCACTTATCGAAGAACACCTGATAAATCTTGATGTGGTTGCGTTCGCGGGTGATCTGGAAAGGCGTCTGCACGCCGTTGAGAGGGTGATAATTCGAGTAGTATTCAATCTCATCGGTTTTCATGCGGGTGTTCGCGTCGCGCGTATCCACGATTTTGCGCAATGGAAGGTGAGTGGACTGCGCAATCGCGATGCGGATCGTCCGATTGTCGCTATCGACGAGTTCCACCCAGTCCACCTCTTTCAAATCCACGATGTCCTGGCCGGCATAGCGGAAAACCATCTTGGGTTCCTTGATCCGGCTGCGCAGGATGTAGTCGATATCCTTTTTGGTGTCTTCTTCGAAATGGGCTATGTCAGCGCCCGACGCGTCGGAAACACCCCCTCGATCCAGCGTCCAGCCTTTGTCGCCATTCATCACGGTGATGATGTTGCGCTTGGGAAGATTCTCAGTCCGATCCTTGAAAGGAGGAATTGTGTAATCCACAAATTTTTCGAAGCCATTCAGCTCACCGGCGTGGCCAAACTGGCTCAGGCGCCCTTCGCACGTGGCATCTCGAAGATTCAGATATGCCGTGCCGCCCAGGCCTTGAATCGCCTGCTGCAAAATCTCTTTGGCTTTGGCGGCGCTTTCCTCCGGCATCATGTCCTGGGGATTTTGAGCGAAGGCGCGTGGCGAGAACTCCAGCCAGGCACCGGTCAATAAAATGGACAGAAGAACAATGCGCGCGATTATCCGCACAGAACAGCGCCTCCATTTACGTTGATTACTTCGCCAGTCACGAAGGTAGCCAGGTCAGAAGCCGCAAAGAGAATCGGGCCCGCAATTTCTTCTGGTGTGCCGGGCCGCTTCAGCGGAATTGTCGCAGCCGCCTGTTTCAGGCCGGCTTTATTGCGCAGCACGGAAGCCGACATGTCCGTATCCACCCAGCCGGGCGCCACGCAGTTGACGAGAATATTGTGGCGCGCGAGTTCCGTGGCCAGGCCCTTCACAAAACTGATGATGGCGCCTTTCGATGCGCCGTAGTGAGTATGAAACGATTCGCCGCGCTGGCCTGCTGTGGAGCTGATGGCGATAATGCGGCCGCCGCGCTGCGCGATCATGTGCGGCACGGCGAAGTGAATCACGGAGTAGACGCTCTTCACGTTCACGCGCATCATTTCCTCCCACTCGCGCTCGGTAAGCTTTTCGATGGGTGCATCCGCCTCATTCCAGATGCCGGCATTGGCCACAAGGATGTCGATTCGCCCAAGCTGCTCTCGCGTGAATTCCACGAGCTTCTTCGCGTCGGCCATTTTGCCGAGGTCGGCTTTGAACGACTCGATGCGCGTGCCATTTTTGCGAGCTTCCTGTTCAAGCTGCGAAGCGGCTTCGCGGCTGCGGTGGTAATTGAACACCACATCGGCCCCCGCATGCGCGAAAAGCCGTACCGTAGCCGCTCCGATGCCTCGCGAGCCGCCGGTTATCAGAGCCGCTTTGCCTGCCAGCGAAATCATGAACCCCCCAAAGTGAAGATCCCAAGACCGAAAAGTTAAGCAGATGTGCGGATGCCGAAAACCCGCCGGCTCGCGCGATGCAATCGTGGCCGCCTTAGCCTAACCGCGCGCTCACGCTTGCTTTACCGCTGCTTTGCGCGCTGCCTCGATCAAGGTGCCAAACAGTCGCTGCGCGAGCAGATCCGATTCAGCGATTCGCTCCGGATGCCATTGGACGCCAGTGACCCAGTTGGAGTCTCCGGTCCATTCGACGGCTTCGATCACTCCGTCTGAAGCGCGAGCCGTAATCCGCAGGTTGCGTCCGGGCTCGAGGATCGATTGGTGATGGGAGCTATTGATGCCGATTTCGTCAGCGCCCGCCAGTTCCCGGAGACGCGAACCGGGTTCAATTTTTGCGGAATGGAAAGGCTCCGGAGCGCCTTTGTCGCGGTTTGACCAGGGATGCTGGATCGGCGTGCGAAGCTCGCTGGGAATATCCTGGATCAGCGTCCCGCCGAGAAAGACGTTCATGCTCTGCACTCCGTAGCAAATGGCGAGTACAGGTTTATGCTCCGCAAAGGCATGTTCGAGGAGCGCAAAATCGGTGCGTTCACGGTCCGGGTCGGCTTCAGCAGACGCGGGATTTCGAGTTGCATGGTAGAGCGATGGATTTACGTCGGCCGGGCTGCCCGTGAGGACCACTGCATCCAGGGAGCTGGCCAATTGGCGTAGCTGGTGCGGCGGGAGCGCAAGGGAGACCTCGACCGGTTCGCCTCCGGCTTGGAGAACGGCTTGGCAGTACTTGTCGTACTTGCCGCGCTCGCCCTTAAGTTCTTCTTTTCGTGTGCGGTACGGGATTCCGACGCGCGGCTTGGGAGACGTATCAGAGGGCATGAAGCAGCAATCCTACCATCAGTGTTGAAGACCAGCAACTTGGATGCACGAACGAGCGATACTGGGTGGGCAATCTACAGGACACGAGGGTGTCAACAGGCTTGCCAAAGTCACCCGGCCCGCGGGGGCCTCCCCCGCCACTGCTCCCGGCCAAGTGGACAGGAGGTCGTTGCAGGCTTAGAGGCCCGCGGAGAGAGATATCATTCGCTGAGACGCCGTTGCACTCGATCTGGCAGAAGGAGTGGCCGGCTTTCTGGGCGGATTTGTTTTCAGCCAGAGGTCGTAATTCTGCCTCATCTGCTCGATGTGGTGCGGGATGTGCCGCTCCTGAATATCCACCCAATCTTCCAGGCGAAGAAGGCCGTCATCGGGTCGCTCGACGGCATTCGACCAGATCGGATCGGGCAAGGAGGCGAGCAATTGATACGTCATTTTGCGCAGCCTGCGAATGATTTCGAGCGCCTCTCGCGTGCTCTGGTGAAAATAACCAAGCGATCCAGCCCAGCGTGCTGCATCAAATTGCAGCACCGGGCTTCCGGGCTCGGCAATAAAGCGGCGGCAGCGCACGTATCCGCTGGCTTCGCTATCGGCGAGATGCAAGATCGTCTCGTGAATACTCCACTTTTCGGCCGATGGCTTATAAAGCCACATTTTCTTCGGAAATTGCCGCAGCGCGCCGGCCAATAGTATGGGCGCGTGGCCGAAAGATTCCAGTTTGCTTCGTCTCTCCTCGCTTGTCATTAGGCCCTCCAGCTACAATACTTAGACGCTAGTTCGTGCAGATTGGGTACCAAGCCCTATTTAAATAAACGAACAAAAGACGTTAATTGTTTCCGCACATTCGTAATTCCAAGCGCAAAAGAATAAGTTCCGTTCGAACCTGAGAAAAACTCGTCCGCGCTTGGGACGCATAAGGCCGCATTTCGGATTCGGACTACGTTCGATTCCGGGCCTGAATAATGGGTTGTTTGCGAGCAGTACAGGAAATTGGATTATTTCTATGAATTGCAGAATGTTGCATGGGGATGCTCAGGGGGGCGCGGGCGTAGCAAGCCTTCGAGTGCGCCAGTGCGAGCGTAGATCGCCAACGAGGTAGAGCGAACCGGCAACAACCACAGCATCATCGCCGCGGGCGGTTTCGATGGCGTGATCGAAGGCTTGGAGCGGGTCTGCAATGACGGCGGGTTCCCGCGACGCCAGGTGAGCGGTGATTTCCACCAAGAGCGCGGCGGAAATTGCGCGTGGTTGTCGCGGTTCAGTGAGAATCACCTCGTGCGCATGCGGAAACAGGATGCCCGCGATTTCGTCCACAGCCTTATCGCGCATCGCTCCATAGAGGAGAATGATTCGACGGCCGGCGAGATCGCGCTGCCAGAATTCGAGCAGTTCGCGAGCGCCGGAGGGATTGTGGGCGCCGTCGAGATAGATGTGGGGATTTTCGGAGAGGTGTTCCAGGCGGCCGGGCCATCGCACATTTGCGATACCTCGTTCGATGTCTCGATCTTCGATATGGAATTTGCCGCTCTCTGAAAGAATGCGAGCGGCGGTGGCGGCGGCCAGAGCATTTCGAAGCTGGAAGCGACCCGGAAGTGACGGAGCGAGCAGAAGTTTTGCGCGTGAATTTTTCGATGTAGCCACGGCGCGATAGAAGCCGCCGGAAGAAGTTTCTTCTGCGAGGTGCCGCGCTTCGTCGATGTCTACCTGCAGTGCCTGCATTTCCGCGCACTTCTGCGCGACTACGGCTCGAGCTTCCGGACGCGTAACCGAGCTCACCACTTTCACACCTGGTTTAATGATGCCGGCCTTCTCCGCCGCAATTTCCGCAATGGAATGGCCGAGAAAGTTTTCGTGGTCGAAATCGATAGGGGTGACGATCGCCACTTCGGGCGTGACGATGTTCGTCGAGTCCAGCCGGCCTCCCAGGCCAACTTCGTAGATGGCAAAAGCGATGCGCTGTTCGGCAAAGATCAGAAATGCCATTGCGGTGACGCATTCAAAAAAGGTGGGATGCGCGGTCAGTTTTCCCGAGGCCAGAAGCGATTCGATGGAGGCGTGCACGCGCGTCCATGCGGCAGCGAAAATTTCGTTCGAGACCGGCTCGCCATTCAAGCGAATGCGTTCGTTGATGCTCTCGAGATGAGGCGAGGTGTAGAGGCCGGTGCGCTGGCCGGCGTGGCGGAGGATAGCTTCGAGAAGGGCAGCCGTCGAGCCTTTGCCATTTGTACCGGCGATGTGAGCGCAGGGAATCGCGCGGTGCGGATTTCCCAGATCGGCAGCGAGCGCAGAGATATTTTCCAGGCCGAATTTCTGGACGCGAGCCTGCTGCGGCGCCGCCAGTTCTCTGCCCAGCGCCAGAAGTGAGCTGACGGAATCTTCGTAGTTCATCTTCGTGATGGGCCGCCGTGATACGAACTTCGTGATTTGGTTTTCGTGATTCGATCTATGAATCGAGAAAAAAAGTAAGCGCCTGGCTGACGTAAGGCTTCAGCTCCTTGCGCGGCACGATAGCGTCCAGAAATCCGTGATCGAGTAGGAACTCCGCGGTCTGAAAGCCTTCGGGGAGTTTCTGGCGGATCGTGTCTTCGATCACACGCGGGCCGGCGAAGCCGATCAGAGCGCCGGGTTCGGCGATATTCAAGTCCCCGAGCATGGCATAGCTCGCGGTGACGCCGCCGGTAGTGGGATCGGTGAGAATGGAAATGTACGGTATGCGCGCGTCATCCAGGCGCGCAAGCGCTGCCGAGACTTTTGCCAATTGCATGAGACTGACGACGCCTTCCATCATGCGCGCGCCACCGGAGCAGGAGACGATCACCAGCGGATATTTCTTCTCGATCGAGCGTTCGATGGCTCGAGCCGCTTTTTCTCCCACCACAGCTCCCATTGAGCCGCCGATAAAACCGAACTCCATCGAACAGCAGATCACCGGGCGTGCATCGATCAGGCCCTCGGCGGTAAGGATGGCGTCCTTCATGCCCAGCTTATGCTGCGCGTCTTTCAAGCGCTGTGCATACGGCTTCGTATCCGAGAAATGAAGCGGATCGCTCGAGGAAAGATCGGAGTCGAATTCCTCGTATCGTTCGTCATCGAGCAGAAGCTCCAGGCGGCGGCGAGCTCCTAACCGGAAATGATGGTCGCATTTCGGGCACACGTTCCAGTTCGATTCCAGATCTTTCTTCCAGATGATGGCGCGGCACGACCCGCATTTCGTCCACATACCTTCGGTGCGGACGCGGCGTTCTTCCACCGGCGTGGGATTTTCAATCGACTTCTTTTCGCGCTTAAACCAGGTCATGACTAGTAGTCGATTCCCCTCTGCGCCAGGATGCCTTGCGTGTACGGGTGCTTGATTTCGCGCATTTCAGTGACCAGGTCGGCGGCCTCGACAAGCTTCGGGTGCGCGCTGCGGCCGGTGCAGATTACGTGAATGCGTTCAGGGCGCTTCACGAGAGCATCTACAATCCGATCCGCATCCAGCATTTTATAGCTGATTACGTAGTTGATTTCGTCGAGCACCACCAAATCGTACTTTTCTCCGTAAATCTGCTCGCGCGCAAATTCCCAGGCCTGCTCGCTCATGCGAATGTCTTCGGGATCGGTGTCCGCGCCGCCCACCTTCACAAAGCCCCGGCCCATCGGACGGATTTCAAACTTATCATCCCCTAGCATTTTCGCGGCGTCGAGTTCGCCGTAGTACCACGAGCCTTTGATGAATTGAACCATCAGCACGCGAAGGCCTTGCCCTACAGCGCGAAAAGCGGTGCCCAAAGCGCAGGTGGTCTTGCCCTTGCCCGGCCCTGTGTAGACGATGAGAAGCCCTTTGCCTTCCGGCATTCGCTCGCGCCCCGCGTAGCTTCACAATAGTGGCCGCAAGTTGCATCCAAGGTCAAGCAGCCGCGTCTAATAACGCGTTTGTCTGCCCAGCCTTCGATGCTTTACTAAAGTCCAATCCAATGCCGAAAGGAAGAAACCTATGTCATCAGTTGCGCCCGCCGTGCCCACTTCGAAGGGAATGCTGTGGACGGGACGGATACTAAGCGGGCTGGTAGTGGCGTTACTGCTTTTCGGCGCCAGCTACGGCTTCCTTCATCCGGAAAAAGCGCGCGAGGATATGAGAACGTATGGTTACCCGGACTCGGTTTCGATCCCGATATCAACTGCGCTCCTGGTTTCAACGCTGCTGTATGCGATTCCCCGCACCTCTGTTTTCGGCGCGATTATGTTGACAGGGTACCTGGGCGGGGCGATCGCCACTCACGTACAGAAACTGGAGCCGAACTTTGCGGCTCCGCTGATCGTCGCCATCATGGCATGGCTGGGAATCTATTTGCGCGAAGCGCGGCTGCGCGGGGTTCTGCCGTTACGCAGTTGACGCAGCGATTCGCATCGCCATACATCGCCGCGCCACATACGTGACATGGAGGACGCTGCTATCCAAAGCTGCGTGCAGTCGTCTATAGCGGCATCGCCGGTCGCCGGACTGCATCGCCACGTGCACGGGAGGCGTGCCATGAAGCGTACCGTTGCCCTTGCTGCTCTTCTGATTGGTTTGTCGTGTAGCACAGCTGTGAGGGCGGGTGTCGCGCTGAACCCGGCTGCAGCAGTCGGCAACGAATACGCGAAACACTTCAGCGCACTCAGCAAGCTCTCGGTAGCAGTCGCGGAGGCGATGCCTGCCAGCGATTACGGCTTCCGGCCCCATCCCGAATCGATGACGTTTGGAGAACTAATCTCGCACATCGCGACGACGAACTATGCGTTCTGTGCAGGGTTGAAGGACACAAATGTGCCACAGACGCCATCGCCGACCGACAAGGAAGGCATCGTGAAGCTTCTGAGCGGCTCTTTCGAGTATTGCGCAGGCGTGATTGACCAGATGACTGACGAACGGCTTGGCAATACGCATGATTCGCCTGACGGACGGATGCCTGGGCGGGAAGTGCTGCTCGCTATGTACGTCCATGTGGCTCACCATCGCGGCCAGGCGGAGATTTATCTTCGAGACAAAGGAATAAAGCCGCCGCCGTATCGGGTCTGATCCAGACGGTGTGCTTATGCCCCGCGAGCCAATTTTGCCAGCCCTTTCAAAGTGGCTTCATCGACCTTCACAGCCGCCGCGGCCACATTCTCTTCGAGATGCTCAACGCGCGAAGTGCCGGGAATCGGCAGCACTACCGGCGAACGGTGCAATAGCCACGCAAGCGCAAGTTGCGAGGGCGTGATTTTCAATTTGGTTGCTGCTCCCTCGAGTGAGTTTCCTGACTTCGATACATCGCCTGCCGCTAGAGGAAACCAGGGAATAAAGCCGATGCCTGCTTTCTCGCAATATTCCACAACGTCTTTTGCGGCGCGGTCCACCACGCTGTAGCGATTCTGAACCGATACGATCGGAACAATCGTCCGCGCGTGCTCGATCTCTTTCACACTGACTTCCGATAAGCCGATGTGATTGATTTTTCCTTCCGATTGCAGAAGCTGCAGCGCGCCGAGCTGGTCGTCCGCTGGAACTTTCGAATCGATGCGGTGAAGCTGGAAGAGTTCGATCCGGTCAAGGCGCAGGCGTTTGAGGCTGCCTTCGCACGCCGCGCGCAAATGTTCCGGCCGGCCGTTGGTCACCCATTTGTTCGGGCCGGGTCGCTCGAAGCCGGCTTTCGTCGCGATCACAAACCCCGCGGGATATGGGTACAGAGCTTCGGCGATGAGTTCTTCCGCCACATTGGGCCCGTAGGAATCCGCAGTGTCGAGAAAATTGATGCCGAGTTCCACGGCGCAGCGCAGCACTCGAATTGCTTCGTTGTGGTCCTTCGGCGGACCTATGATTCCTTCACCCGTCAGCCGCATGGTGCCGAAGCCGAGCCGGTTGATGCTGAGATCGCCGCCGAGCCGGAATTGCCCTGATTTGGCTGCCAGGCGAGAGGTCCAATCGATCGATGCTGCGCTGGTGCTCATGGCAATCTCCTTTGGCTGGCGACTGTGAATAGAGGCGGACTCAAGAAATTCTAATCCCACCCAATCTGATGACCGAACCCATGCGTACGTTCCATGAAAGTTGACCGGCTACGGCAAACACCTGTTTGACTCGCTTGCGCGGGCGGAGCAGAATTCTCGCGTGTGTCGACGGGCCAATCGAACCGGTATTTCTTCCAATCGAGGTGACGAGATGAAAAGAATTCTTGCGGTGTGGGCGATGTTGTTAATAGGGCTGACGGTGTTTGCGGCGTCGAGCAGCGCACAGCAGGATAAGGGCGCGCGGCCGAGCCCGCCGGCCAAGGCCGAGTGCAAGCTGGACGGCAAGACGATCACGATCGATTATTCGAGCCCGCGCATGAAGGGGCGGAAGATTTTCGGCGACCTGGTTCCGTACGGAAAAGTCTGGCGCGCCGGCGCGAACGAAGCGACCACCTTCGTGACGACGGGAGACACGAGCGTCGGTGGGACAGCGGTACCTGCTGGAAGCTATACGCTCTTCGTGGTTCCCACCGCGGACAAGTGGACGCTGGTGATCAGCAAGACGACGGGCGAGTGGGGCACAAAATATTCAGGTGAGGCCAATGATTTGGCGCGCGTGGATATGGCCGTGTCAAAGACATCTGCGCCAGTGGAGAATTTCACGATTGATTTCGATCAAGCCGGCGGCGGATGCACGCTGCAAATGAAGTGGGAAAATACGCAAGCATCGGTGAAGGTGGCCGCTAAGTAGGGAGCTGCGGCCGAACAGGGCGCGCTTTTCCTTGGTGCAGATCGTTACGAAGTAGATTGCAGCGGATGCGTAGTCGAAATCTGTGGGCCTTGGGAAGCGCCGGTCCGGCAAGTCTCGATTGGCGGGCACAGCAAAATTCAGTTAGCTAATGGCAGCCGCAGCCGCCTCCGCCGCAACAGGAGCCGCCGCCCGACATCGGTCCCGATGACGGGCCGCCCTTGGTTTTGACGCCATTGCCGTGGGCGGCGAACACGGAAAGTTTGATTGTGTGTTTCTTGCTTTCGCACTTGGGGCAAGTCACGCTTGCCTTATCGTTCTTCACGATGCGCTCGTAATTGGCGCCGCAATCGTCGCAGACGTACTCATAAATTGGCATTTTGTCCTCGGCTTCTCAATTCTAGCAAAACAATTAGTCGCCGGGAAAAACAACAGCCCCGGTTGTGGCCGGGGCTGCTGGTGAAACTTCAATTGTGGCGCGATGTTTAGTCGCCGGCGACGGCGGCTTCGGCTTCGGGCTTGGCGGCCGGCGCGTGACCGTTGCCGTTGACCGGCGCGATCTGAACAGGCTTGACCGGAGCGCCGGGGACGGCTGTCTGCATCTGCTGAAGCGAGCCAATCTGCACGACTTCTTCCTTGGGCTTCTTCAGCACGAGCTCTTCGTAGATGCGGCGGACTTTCGCGGCTTCTTCGAAGGCTTTCTTGCGGCGGATGCGATCTTCCTCGGCGGCAGTCACGGGAATATCGTGCTCGACGTGCCGAACGCGCGCGGCGTCTTCCTTGTCGATTCGCAGCGAGTGCTCGTAGCTTTCGAGGTTGACGCTCTTGCCTTTGGCGTAGATCTCGTGCTTGCCGTGTTCCTTGTACCACTGGGCGACGGTCGCGTTCTTGTGCATGTTCTCGATGATCTTCCGCCAGCCGATGCCAGTGTTATACGCGCAGAAGGAGATTTCGCCCTGCTGCGTGGCGTAGGGGATGATGCACATCTCGGTGCGGCGGAAGTCGTAGTTGAAAAGATCCTGGAACCACATGCCGGCGACGAAAAGCATGTTCCAAGGATCTTCACTGCGGCGCTTCATGGCGTCTTCGTAGGTGCGGTTGGGATTGGTGCGGCCGTATTTGTGATCGGAATTCTTGGAAACGGCCCAGGTCTTGTCGAACTTCTTTAGGATGTCCTTGATGCGCAGGCTCGGCGGAGCTTGCCAGGCATCGTAGTTGCGGAGCAGAGCGAGAACCATCATGAACGCGGAGAACTTGCGGCTGCGGGCTGCGTCAGTGATGGAAGTAACGTCTGCCACCAGCTGAGGTGCGTTCAGGAAGCGGGAAATCGGCGCCCATTCCTTGGTGTGCTTATTCACCATCATCGCGGTGCCCACGCCGCAGTTCGGGTGGCAGCCGCAGGAAAGGGCTCCCCACTGCGCTTCGGGGCCATGGACGAGATCGGCGAAGCCGGCGAAGGGCGAAATGAAGGAAAGCGGGAACCAATCGCGGGTGGGCTCGATCTGGCCAACCTGGTTGCTGACGTCTTTGGCGAGGTGCGAAAGCGTATAGCGCTGGCGGATGCGGCGCTCCGGCGTGATGTCTTCGTCGCGACCAGTAAATGAAACCGGCTGGAAGGAGACGAAGGCGATCTTCTTGGGATTTTCCATCGCGAACTTGACGATGGGACCCACCTGATCGTTGTTCACGTTATTCACGATGGTGGTGACCAGCACGATTTCGATGCCGGCCTCGTGCATGTTTTCGATGGCGCGGAGCTTCACGTCAAAGAGGTTGCCCACCTGGCGGTGGCTGTTCGCGTCGTTGCCGATGCCGTCGAATTGTAGGTACGCATATCGAAGACCCGCTTCGAAGGCCTGCTTGCAGTATTCCTTGCTCTTGGCGAACTCGATGCCGTTGGTGGCCGCCTGCACGCTGTTGTAGCCGACTTTGCGCGCGTAGCGGATGGCGTCGAAGAAATAGGGCGACATCGTGGGCTCGCCGCCCGAGAACTGCACGGACATCTGGCGGCGAGGCTTGATCTTGGTGGCGTTGTCGAGAATCTCCTGAATCTCGTCCCAGCCGAGCTCGTGAACGTAACCGACCTGGTTGGCGTCCATGAAACAGGGATCGCACATCATGTTGCAGCGGTTGGTGAGGTCTACGGTGAGAACCGCGCCGCGGCCGTGACGAACCGTGCTGGATCCGTGATTGTGAAGCTTTTCGTCGTTGTGCGCAGGAATGTCGCGGCCGGGGAAATTGCGCTCGATCCACTCGAGGAACTTGGCTTCGAGAGCCATCATGTCCTCAAACTTGCCGTGGATGGGGCATTCCTTGACCATCCAGACTTCGCCGTCGCGCTCGATAATCTGCGCCTTGATCTCGCCGACCTTCTCGTGCACCAGATCGGTCCAATCCTTCTTGCCGTCTATGATGGCCTGGCGCGCTTCCTTCACGCACTCGGGACAAAGCGAGTCCGTGGTGCGCGGCCAGCCGAGCGTGGGCTTGGACTTCTCCCACGACTTCAGCAACGGCTTATCCGACCATTTCGGTGTGAATGAAGGGTTGGGATTGAATTTGTTGAAGTATTGAATCGTGTCGAAGGCTATTCCCGCCGTCTTGCTCATCGCCCAGTCGAACGATTTCCAGAGCTTGTTTGAAACTGCGCTCGCCATGTCTCCTCCGCGTTTTCTCAACCTGCTTGGTAATGCAGCGGCCCCTAACTTCCCCCGGAAAGGCCTGACCCCAACGGGCATAGGACACCCGTAACTAGTTACAGTACTAAAGTTTGCGCCTCCCTAAACCCGCCGTCTACCATTGTGGGTCCAATCGCGCACCTTGAGGGTCAAACGGCGGCCATATGCAGTTAACGGGAGGCCCCGTTTGGGCTGAAAGCGCTCGCCGTCGTGCAGAATCTTCGGAGTCTGCGACTATTCTTCCTACGGGCGCCACCCAAAATCACATTAAACCTTGTATTTTCTGTGTCCTACACGGAGTTTGAATGGCAGATGCCATGCAGCCAAGAAGTGAAGGATTCTGTGTATCGTTTTTCCTGAGTATCTAGAGTACAAAAGCGAGAGCAGAGATGAACATCAAGAAAGGAATCACTTTAACGGTGGCTGCCTTGGGGCTTTCGTTCGTAGCTGGGGCATCCACGCACATTGCAACCAAGACCGAAACCGGCAAGATCAACACACTCCCTGCGAACCAGAAGCGCGATTCAAAGATCGAAACCTTCACCGGAACCATTGCCAAAAAAGGCGATCAGTTCATTCTGACAGACGATTCGAGCAAGATGTCGTATTCTCTGGATGACCAAGAGACGGCAGAAAAGTTTTCGGGGAAGAAAGTGCGGGTGAAGGGTATTCTGGACGCCGTCAATAACACCATCCGCGTGCAGATCATCGAAATCGTCGCTGCTTAACAGCGCCGGATTTCCAAAAATTTCGAAGGGAAGGGAATCGCCGTGCGGCTCAGTCTACGGCTGATCTTATTTCTCGTAGCAGGCATCAGTCTAGTCACGTTCATCGTTGCCAGAAACCAGGTGCGCTCGGAAAAGCGCGCGCTGCGCGCCGATCTGGGCTGGCGAGCTCAAACCCTTGCAGGAAGCCTGCAGGAAACAATCGAGCCGGCGCTGGATAACGGCTCGCGCGATCAACTGCGTCGCCTGGTTGACCGGTTCGGGAACAGGGAGAAGCTCGCGGGCGTAGTTGTCTACGACGCGCATGGCGAAGTGCTTGCCGAAAGCTCGAACCTGGTTTCGCGGTTCGACCCTTTGTCCATTCCGTTGGATCAGGTGAAAGCACACGATGAGGGATTCGGTCAGTTCGTCAAATTGGGCGGCAAGGATATGCACGTCTACTTTTTGCCGCTTCATCGAAAAGGAGCCTTGGCCGGCACCCTCGCGATCTACCACGATGCGAGTTACGTGGAAGCACAAAGCTTGCGTATCTGGCGGGACACTCTCTGGCACGTGATTGCGCAAGTGCTCCTGATCGTTCTCATCACGGTCCTGATCGTGCAGTGGACGATCGTAGGTCCGATTGCGCGTACCGCTGAGTGGATGAGGCAAGTGCGGGCGGGCAAGGCTTCTCCTCGCCCTGACCTTCCCAAGGAGAACTTTCTCGCTCCTTTTTCCGAAGAGGTGATGAACCTTACGCAGAGCCTTGCGGAAGCGCGCGCGGCCGCGGAGGAAGAGGCCCGCCTTCGCGAGACCGGGCAAGCTATGTGGACGCCCGAGCGCCTGCGAATCAGCATGCAGAGCAAGACGCTGCAAAGCCCGCTCGTGGTGGTGTCAAACCGCGAGCCTTACATGCATGTGCACCAAAACAACAACAAAGGAATCGAGGCTCTGGTCCCGGCGAGCGGCCTGGTCACCGCTCTCGAGCCGATTTTGCGAGCCTGCGATGGCACGTGGATCGCGTCAGGATCCGGCGATGCAGACCGCGAAACGGTGGACGAACACGATCGCTTGCGCGTCCCGCCCGACAAGCCTGAGTACACGCTAAGGCGCGTGTGGCTGACGAAAGAAGAAGAGGAAGGCTACTACTACGGATTTTCGAACGAAGGTTTGTGGCCGTTGTGCCACATCGCTTACACGCGGCCCATCTTTCGCGCGTCGGACTGGAAAAGCTATCAGGAAGCGAACCGGAAGTTTGCCGATGCAGTGCTGCAGGAAATAGAGACCGCCAAGCATCCGCTCGTCCTGGTGCAGGACTATCACTTTGCGTTGCTGCCGCGCATGATAAAAGAGGCGCGCCCCGACGCGCGCGTCGCAATTTTCTGGCATATTCCCTGGCCGAATCCGGAAGCGTTTGGAATCTGTCCGTGGCAGCGCGAAGTCCTCGACGGCTTGCTGGGCGCGGACCTGATCGGCTTTCACATCCAGGCCCACTGCAACAACTTCCTCGAGACGGTGAACCGCGCTCTGGAGTCGCGCATCGAGTGGGAGCGTTTTGCCGTCAAGCGGCATGGCCAGACGACGCTGGTGCGCCCGTTCCCCATCAGCGTGGACTTCCGCGAGAGCCAGGTGGAAGCCGCGGGTTCCGATTCTCCCTACGTCCGGCGCACGGAACTTTTGAAAAATCTGGGGATTGAAGCAAGCTTCATGGGCGCGGGCGTGGATCGCATCGACTACACGAAGGGAATTATCGAGCGGTTCCGCGGCGTAGAAAGATTCCTCGAACGCTGGCCTTCCTATGTAGGGCAGTTCACGTTCGTTCAAATCGGTGCGCCCAGCCGCACGCACATTCCGCGCTATCATGATTTCGTGACGGAGGTGGAAGCCGAAGCGGCGCGGATCAATGCGAGATTCCAGACGTCGAAGTGGAAACCGATCGTCCTGCTCGCGCGCCACCACGAACACAAGGAAATCCTGCCATACTATCAGGCGGCGGATCTTTGCATGGTGACTTCGCTGCATGATGGCATGAACCTGGTGGCCAAGGAATTCGTTGCCGCTCGCGAAGACGAGCAAGGGGCGCTCATCTTGAGCCGTTTCACGGGAGCGAGCCGCGAATTGCGCGACGCAATCATCGTTAACCCGTACGACATCGAACAACTCAGCGACGCCATCCGAATGGCTCTCGAGATGGACGCCACCGAACGCCATCGCCGCATGCAGCGCATGCGGCGCAACGTGAAAGAGCACAACGTGTATCGCTGGGCGGGCAATTTGATTACGGATTTGTCCGAGATTCGCATCGAAGAGCCGCGGGCCGAAGATGGCCACGACCGCGATGACAAAGAACCGGGCAATCCCGCGTCGCGATTGGCCATCGTTTCGAGAAAGGCGGGCGCGGCCAGTGGCGACTAACGCGCAGGAGAAAAGTGCTGATGATTCCTCGCCGGCGCTTGTCTTAGTGCCGCACAATCGGCGATCGGTACAGAATTTGCGCTCCCTTAGCAGTGCCTGGCCTCAGGTAATCGCTCGCATTCGGGCCGCAGACAAGCGGCTTCTGTTGCTCGATTTCGACGGAACCCTGGTGCGCCTGCGTCGGCATCCTGACGACGTGCGGTTTTCCGAGCGCGGAAGAAAGATTCTCCGCCAGCTTGTGGGCCACGAAAATCTTACGGTGGCGGTGGTGAGTGGCCGCGAGTTGGAGAAAATTCAGACGCTGGTCGGCGTAGGAGGCATACGCTACGTCGGCTTGCATGGCGCGGAGCGCGCCGGAGAAACCACGGTTCCCAGCATCGCGGCCAGGCAGATGGTGGAAGCTGCGTTGAAAGCCGCGCAAACCGGATTGGCGAATCTTCGCGGGATTGAAATTGAAGATAAGCACCTCAGTTTTGCCGTCCACTATCGCGGAGCTCGCCAGTCCGCCACGGAAGCAGCCAGCCGAGTGGTAGGCGATATTGTGGCGAGGTCCAACGACAAGCTGCGCATTTTGAGCGGCAAGAAAGTGTGGGAAGTATTGCCGCGCGAATTTCCGGGCAAAGGCGTGGCGGTTCTGGAGCTGCTCGCGCGGCTGCCGGAAAAGAAAATCGCCATCTATTTTGGAGACGATGAAACCGACGAGGAAGCGTTCTCGGTATTACCCGGGCAAATCACGGTAAACGTGGGAAGCGGAGTGAATTCGCACGCGTCGTTTTATGTGCAAAGTCCCGCGGAAGTATTGCAATATCTCTCCCGGCTGGACAAGGAACTATAGAACCGGCTAAGGGTTTCGCTGGATTGTCCTCTGTATTTGGCGGTTGGTACGCTCCCAATATGCTTTGTTGGGCCGCATCATCGGAGCCGACCACATGCGCAGACGGAAGAATTCTTGCTCGTTGGGCTCCCAGGAAACAGAAAGCGCTGAACGGTCAGAGACTCACGGGGTCACCCGGCGATCGTTTCTGACCAATGTAGCCACCGCTGGAATCGCCGCCACGGCCACGCCGCTACTGCGCGCGGCTCCGCACACAATTGAGTTACCGCCAGCTCCAGTAGTTTCGAATCCCGCCGGCACGGTTCCTGTCGAGCTGAAAATCAACGGCCAAATCCACCAATTGCAAATCGAATCGCGCTGACGCTGCTCGACGCGCTGCGGGAAAATCTCGGCCTCTTCGGCACGAAGAAAGGATGCGATCACGGGCAGTGCGGCGCCTGCACCGTGCACGTGAACGGACGGCGCATCAATTCCTGCCTCACCTTCGCGGTGATGCACCAGCAGGATGAAATCACCACCATCGAAGGACTCGCGAAAGACGGCCAGCTTCATCCGATGCAGGCCGCTTTCCTCGAGCACGACGGGTTTCAATGTGGCTACTGCACGTCGGGGCAAATCATGTCGGCCGTGGCGCTGCTGAAAGAGCCGTGCGAAGCGAATGACAACGGCATCCGCGAATGCATGAGCGGAAATATCTGCCGCTGCGGAGCCTACGAAAATATTGTGGCTGCGGTGCGCTCGGTGCGAAGCCGCGCGTAACGCTTCACGGAGAATTGTCGGCAAGGAATCGCGATGGACACTTTTCAATACACGAAGCCGGCTACTGTAAATGACGCGACGACCAGCGCGACGGCGAGCGGCGCGAAGTTCGTTGCCGGTGGCACCACGCTGATCGATTTGATGAAGCTGAACGTCGAGCGACCCACGGCATTGGTCGACATCAACATACTGCCGCTCGACCGCATGGAGCCGCAAGCCGAAGGCGGCCTGAAAATCGGCGCCATGGTGCGCAATAGCGATCTTGCCCACGATTCGCGCGTGCAGCAGATGTATCCGGTGCTCTCGGAAGCGTTGCTGTCCGGCGCTTCGCCGCAACTGCGTAACATGGCGACGACCGGAGGGAACCTGCTGCAGAGAACGCGCTGCTACTACTTTCGCGACACGAATTACGCCTGCAACAAGCGCGAGCCGGGTTCGGGCTGCCCTGCCATTGACGGCTTCAACCGCATTCACGCGATCCTGGGAACCAGCGAACACTGCATCGCTACGCATCCCTCGGACATGGCGGTGGCCATGATGGCGCTTGGCGCGACAGTTCATCTGAATGGTTCTGCCGGCGAGAGAAGCGTGCCCATTACCGAATTCTATCTTCTACCGGGGGATTCGCCGGATCGCGAGAACGTGGTGCGCAAGGGCGAAATCATAACGCACGTCACGCTGCCGGCTCTGCCTTCGAGCGCGAAATCGCACTACCTGAAGCGCCGCGATCGCGCCTCGTATGAATTTGCGCTCGCTTCGGCAGCAGTGATTGTGGATTTGAACGGCAACAAGATTCGGAAAGCGCAAATTGCGCTGGGCGGAGTCGGCACCAGGCCGTGGCGTTCGCCGGAAGCGGAGCAGGAACTGGCGGGACGCGACGTGAGCGAACGCACCTTCCGCAAAGCCGCCGAAGCTGCGTTGCACGGTGCGAAGACTTACCGCAACAACGGGTTCAAAGTTGAATTAGCCAAGCGCACGCTGGTGCGCGCGCTGCAGACAGTGACCGCTTCTGCTTAGAATGAGATCGAGCTGAGCGGCTGAGAGGTTCGCGTGCCGCAAGAATCGTCATTGATTGGGAAAGACATCACACGCGTCGACGGTGTGATGAAAGTGACCGGCGCGGCGAAGTATGGCGTGGAGTACGCGCTCGAAAATATGGCGTGGGGCGTCGGCGTGGGCAGCACGATCGGCGCGGGGAAAATCGTCAGCATCGATTCGAGCGAAGCCGGGAAAATGCCCGGAGTTCTCGCCATTCTGCATCACGGCAATACGCAAAAGCTCTATCGTCCTGCGAACAATTTTGAAGAGAACAGCCGGCCGGGAGAAAGCAGGCCGCCCTTCGAGGACGACCAAGTTTATTACTACGGACAATTTGTCGCGCTCGTGGTTGCGGATACGTTCGAACGCGCGCAGGCGGCAGCAGCTCGCGTCATCGTGAAGTACGACGCGCGGACTCCCGACGTCTCGATGGATGAATTAGCTCCGAAGGATCCTCCTTCCGTCAAGAATGAGCGCGGGGATGTGGACTCAGCGCTCGCCGGCGGCGCGGTGAAGTTGGACGTCACCTACTCGACGCCGTTTGAGACGCACAACCCGATGGAAATGCACGCCACCATTGCGTCGTGGACGAAAGACAAGCTGACGCTCTACGAGACGTCCCAGGGCGTGGTGAATCATCGCAACTGTGCGGCAGAAATACTGGCTGTTCCGCTCGAGTCCGTGGAAGTGATTTCGAGATTCATCGGCTCCGGTTTTGGATCGAAGCTGTTTTCCTGGCCGCATTCGTGGATGGCCGCACTGGCATCGAAGCAACTCGGCCGCCCTGTGAAGGTTTCCGTTCCGCGCACCATGATGTTCACCACAGTGGGTCATCGCCCGTTTACTCGGCAGCGCATCCAGCTGGCGGCGGACGCGAACGGAAAGCTCGCGGCTTTTCAGCACGAAATATTTCAGCCCACTTCGATGGTCGATGATTACGTCGAAAACTGCGCGCAAGTAACCTCGATGCTGTACAGCTGCCCGAACCTGCGTGCCATTCAGTACCTGATTCACAAAAATATCGGCACTCCCACGCCGATGCGCGGACCGGGCCGCACCCCGTCGCTTTACGCGATCGAATCGTCGATGGACGAGCTGGCAGTAAAACTGAACCTCGATCCGATCGAGTTACGGCTGCGCAACTACGCCGAGACTGATGAAGGATCGAAGCGGCCTTTTTCGAGCAAGCATTTGCGCGAGGCCTATCAGACAGGCGCCGAAAAATTCGGATGGAGCCAGCGAAATCCGAAAGTGGGCTCGATGATCAAAGGAAACGAAATTCTTGGCTGGGGCATGGCGACATGCACGTGGCCCGCGGGGCGGCACAATGCCGATGTGCGCGTTTCGTTGCTCGCGGACGGAACGGCTCGCGCGGTTTGCGCCACGCAGGACATCGGCACCGGCACGTACACGGTTTTCGCGGCAATCGTATCCGACAGGACAGGAATCCCACTGGACAAAATCCGCGTGCAGTTGGGCGACACGGCGCTTCCTCCCGGTCCCACTTCCGGCGGCTCAGCGGTGACCTCCACCGTGATACCCGCGATCGCGAAAGCCACCGATCAAGCCGTAAGCGAGGTGCTTCGAGTGGCGGCGTTGACTGCCGGCTCGCCCTTTGAAAAGGCCGATCCAAAAAAGCTGAAGATGACGGGCGGCCGTGTTCACCGGCAAGGCGAAGCGCCCGAGAGCGGCGTACCTTTTCCGAGTATCTTGAGCCTAAGGAAACTCAGCGCTCTCGACGGCCAGGCTAGGACCGAAGAATCTCCCGAAGCCAAGCAATACGCGATGCACTCGTTTGGCGCGCATTTCTGTGAAGTGGCCTGGGATCCTGGGATCGCGCGGCTGCGCGTGACGCGCTGGCTCACCGTGATTGACGGCGGCCGGATGATCAACCTGAAATCATCACGCAATCAAATCCTCGGCGCCGCGGTGATGGGAATTGGAATGGCGCTATTTGAGGAGACGATTTACGACCCTCGGAACGGTAAGCCGGTTAACAATAATTATGCCGACTACATGGTATCGGTGAACGCGGACATTCCGGATATGGAGTGCATCTTCCTCGACTTTCCAGACACGAAGTTGAACGAATATGGCGCGCGAGGCATTGGGGAAATTGGATTGACGGGTTGTGCTTCGGCGGTGACCAACGCTGCATATCACGCCACGGGCGTCCGCGTGCGTGAGCTGCCAATTCGAATCGAAAATCTCATCTGATTCATCGCTTCTGCAATTCAAATCCTCCTCGCGCGCCGGATCGCTACAGCTGGCTTGCTCTCCAGCGAAAATTGAGCCGCTTCCGCTTGTTCCGGCTACAATCCTGAGCCGATGGATTGGTCTCCGCTGTGGATTTCGCTGGCAACAAGCGTGACGGCAACCGTCGTCACGCTTCTTATGGGGCTCGCGGCTGCCGCCTGGCGCGAAGGCCGCAAGGGTCCGGCCATGGCGCTTGTTGACGGCGTTTTTCTCCTGCCCCTTGTGCTGCCTCCTACCGTGGTTGGTTTTCTTTTGCTGTTGCTTTTCGGAAGAAGCGGACCGCTGAGAAAATTGTTTCTGCAATTCGGCGCGACCATCGTGTTTTCCTGGCCGGCCACCGTGATTGCCGCAACAGTGGTGGCGTTTCCTTTGATGTATTTGACGGCGCGCGCCGCGCTCGAGCAAGTGGAGCCAAGCCTGCTGCAAGCGGCGCGGACGCTTGGCGCTTCTGAGTGGCGCGTGTTTCGCGAAGTGGCGCTCCCGCTCGCCTGGCCCGGCATACTTGCCGGGACGATTCTTTCGTTCGCGCGCGCGCTGGGGGAATTTGGCGCCACGCTGATGCTCGCCGGCAACATCCCGGGACGAACCGAAACAATTCCGATCGCGATTTATTTCGCCGTGGAAGCGAATGATATGACGCAAGCCGCCACGTGGTGCGTGATTGACATCGCAATCTCGCTCGCGCTGCTCGCGGGACTCTATTACTGGATGCACTTGCAAGCGCCGGAGCGAGTGCGCTGGGCTCGCCGCTAATGGCTCTTGAAGTTCAAATCGAAAAGAAGCTGCCTGATTTCACTCTCGATGTCTCCTTTCGCGCGGAAATGGATCCGCTGAGCGTTCTCGGCGCATCGGGCGCGGGCAAGACGATGCTGCTGCGATGCATCGCGGGCCTTGAGCGTCCTGATCGCGGACGAATCACTCTGAATGAGCGCGTGTTCTTCAATTCCGAACCGCGCGTGAATATTCCTGCCAGGCAGCGCCGCGTGGGCATGCTGTTTCAGAATTACGCGATCTTTCCGCATCGCACAGTGGCAGAAAACATCGGTTTTGGTTTGGAGGCATTGCCGCGGGATGAGCGCTCGAAGCGAGTGGCGGAATTAATCGGACGCACTCACCTGGCCGGTCTCGAAGGGCGCTATTCGGGCACGCTGTCCGGCGGTGAACAGCAGCGAGTGGCTCTGGCGCGCGCTCTTGCAATCGAGCCCGAGGCGCTGCTTCTCGACGAACCATTGTCAGCGCTCGACACACACTTGCGAAGCCAGGTGGAAATACAGCTTCAGGAAACATTTGCGGCTTATCGCCGGCCCACGCTGTTGGTCACGCACAACATGGAGGAAGCCTACCGCCTCGGCCCGAGGCTAATGGTCTTGTCGCGAGGAAGGGTGGTAGCGTCGGGCGCCAAAGAAAGGATATTTCAACGGCCGCCCACGGTCGAGGTGGCGCGCCTGACGGGCTGCAAGAATATCTCGCGTGCCCGCGCTATTTCAGATCACAGCATCGAAGCACTCGACTGGGGTTGTATGCTGCGCTTGGCGCAACCCGCTGCGCAGCCCAGCGGCTTCGCAGGGATCCGCGCCCATCACATCGAATTTGTGGAAGCGAACGGAGCCGCTAGCGACGAAAATATCTTTCCCTGCTGGCTGGTTCGATCGTCGGAGACGCCCTTCCGCGTCACATTGTTTCTGAGCCTGCTCGAACGTTCCTCATCATCGCCTCAGCCCGAATCGGCGCAATTGCAAGCTGAGGTCTACAAGGAAAAGTGGCAGCGGTTTCGCGACAAGCCTTTTCCCTGGCACGTGCGCCTGCGGGCCGATGAGTTGTTCTGGATGAAAGAATAATTGCGGCGAGGCGAATCTACTTGAAATGGCGCACGAAGCGGACTTCAAACGCGTAAGTGCCGTTAATATCGCGCACGAAAATCACAGAAATATCCCGCCGGATCGCATATTCCACCTGGATCAGTTGATACTGGTTTGTGGTGGCGGCGTTCGTCGAGTAAGTCACGGTCAAATTGCGCGAGAACTGCTGCTGAATCGTCACGCGCGCCGCCGCGTTTGATTCCGTCGCTGTGCCGGCCAGAAACGGATCGACGCGAAAATGGCTGATACCAAAAAGCCGTTCGATTCGTCCGCCCAGTCCGCTCGAAATCGCTTCCGACAGCAACGCCGTGGCGCCGTAGTTCTGCGAGCTCGAAGTTGACGATCGCAAGCCGCTCTCCTGCCCAGGGCTGCCAATCGCCAGGAGCGCGATGATGTCCGAATCCGGCAGCGGCGGGTCGGAACGGTAACTCAGCGTAGGACGGCTCGCTTCTCCCGAAAAGTTGATGGTCACCTGATACTGCCCGATCGTGGAAGTTGCTTCGACGTTCAACACCGGGTCGAGCCGGAACGGATTCGCAAAATTCACGTCGCCGCGGGTGAGCGTGTAGTTATTACCGCGAAACGCCATCTCACCACCCAGCAGGTGAATATGCCCGAGAAGTACAGGACGATCCCACGTGCCGCGCAGGCGAATGTTGCCGTCCACCTCCAGCTGTGCGCCGCTCCACTCGATGCGCGCGCCGGGCATCGTCTGCCCTTCGATGTCGAACGTAAGATTTCGCATCAACGTGGAGCTCGATGCGGGACTCGCGCTGGTCTCCGAGGCAGTCGAAAACATCGCGCCCAAATCCACGCCCTCCGCCAGCAGCAGCCGCTGAATCTGGATTTTGCCGGAAAGAATCGCGGCGGTACTCGAACCGGAAAGCTGCAGCGCACCGCTCGCCAGCCAGCTCATGCCCGCCGGGTAGCGAATCCGCACCACCGTGGTTGACGCGTTCAATTCATAGCGCAACGGCCCCTCACCGTAGTTCACCGCGCCGTTCAGCTGCAGCTGTCCTCCGCCGGCTTGCGCCGAGATGCGATCAAACAGCATCCGGTTGCGATCGAAAACCAGGTCGCCGGTCACATGGCTCAGGCCCATCGGAAAGTCCGAATAAGTGGCCGACGCATCTTTCAGGCTCGCGCGGCCGGTGATTCGCGGGCGCGACATCGTCCCTTCTACCGAAACGTTCACATCCGCGCGCCCCAGCGCAAACAGTTCTGGAATCATGCGATCGAGAAATCGAAGATTTAAGCTGCCCGCCAGCGATAAATGCAGCGGACGATCGCGATCGAAGCGCGCGGACCCGCTGAACTGCACGTCCGTATTCGGCCCATGCAAGCGCGCCTGATCGATCCGCACCTCATTGCGCCGGTAGGTAAGCCGCACTGGCCCGTCATTCTGCAGGTCCACTAAATCGTAGTTGAACGAAATCCGATCGATGTCGGCGTTCATCTCGATCGTTTCTGGGTGGCGAAGGCTTCCCGAAAGCGTGAAGCGGCCATCCACGCTGCTGTGTCCGGTCAACTGTTTCAAGTGCAGACCGCTCATGATGAACGCATCCATCAGGAATTGTTTCACCGCCAGTTCGCCCGTTACTTGATTATCGCCGTGCAGTCCCACAGATACTTCGCCGTGCAACCGGCCTTCATTGATTTCCGAGACGAGAGATAACGTCGCGTTCTCGCCATCCGACTTGATCCGTCCGCGAAAGTTCCCCTGCACGTCTGTACCCACCTGAAGACCTACGAGCCGCACTCCGCCTTCCGCAACGGGCGATCGAATCGGCCCACTGCCGCGAATGTTGAAATCGATCCGCCCGGAAATCGGGATGGACTGAGTCTGCAGCGCGGCGATCTTGTTCAGCGGGATGCTCGTGCCGGCAAGGTCGAACTCAGCTTCTTGCGCCAGCGGGCGGTACGCAACATTTCCGGTTATCAAGCCTTGACCGCTGCGCATTTCAGCGTTGGACAGCCGGTACTGGTCGTGTGCCAGATGCAGCAGACCCGCCAGCCGGTCGAAATGAATTCCCTTCGCATCCACATCATCGAGCGCAAAATTGGCATCGAACACCGGCGCACTGCGCGTTCCCGATCCGTGAAAGGTCCCGCTCAGAACACCTTTGATGGGGTAGTTCAGTCCGAAAAGCTCCTGCACGTCGCCCGTCGGGGTGTGCGCCAGCCGCGCGTCAAATGTCCATTGGCTTTGAGGCGAAAATCCCCAACTACCGTCGAGTTCCAAGGACACATCCGCGTCCGCGTTCGCCTGCCCGCGCCGCACAATCGTTTTTGTCAGACGAAAATCGTCCGGCGAATATTCGAGATCGCCGCCGAGATATTCGAAGTAGAAATTATCGAATCGCGCGTCGTTCGCCTGCAAATGGCCTGTAAATGTGGGTCCTCCCAGCGGTCCTTCAATCTTTCCTCGAAAATTCAGCGCGCCCGCGATCCGGCTGGGCGTGGCATCGGCTCCGCGGATCACGTTGATGAAATCATCCCACCCATACACGTCATCCGTGCGCACATTCAAAGCCAGCTTGGAACCTCTTGCCGCCAGGTTGCCGGTCATCTGGATATCCGTCTTCGGCGTCGAGATTTCGCTCGGTCCAAACAGCACTCCGCGGCTGTCTTCCGACGTGTCGTATTCGATGCGCGCCGACACCGGAATCAATCCCGGAGCGAGGGTTTCGGGCGGCGACCAGCGGCACTCGCCCTTCGAACGGAAGTGCAGAAAATTTGCAGTCCATGTATTCACGGAATCGATGTCGATGCGCGCGTCCCAGTGCAGCGGAACCACGGGAAAGCTCGGATTCTGAAGCGCAGCAAACGCAGTGCTCAGGCTCACGCCTCGCAACTGCGTTTCCGTCCGAAACGCGAGCGTGTCGGTGTCCATCTGCAAACGTCCGGTAATGCCGCCGCCGAGCGCGCGAATATTCAACTCTTGAACCACCAGCCGTTTCTTTGCCATCTCGTAATCGCCCCAGGTTTTCATTCCACCCGCATGGAACCACTTGTACGTCATCAGAAAATCGTGGCCTTGATAGTGCCCGTTCGCGGTCCACTCGCCCGACGCATAGCGCGCCTGACCCGAAAAATCCGCAATCCCATCCGGTGTGAGCGGCGAACGGAAAATCGTGCGCACGTCCGCGAGTGTCAGCCGTCCGCGATAGTGCAGATTCCAATCCGATCGCTCGAAGCTGTGAAGTTCGGCGCGAAGATTCAAATCCGAATGCGGCAGTTTCAAAGCCAGATCATCCAGTTCGAACGAATCGGGATGCAAAGTGAATTTCGCTGAGGTATCGAACAGGAACGGAAGGTCGCGCCCTGCCGCCAGCTGAATCTGCTGCCATTGCAGGGTGCCAACGTATGATTCGGTCTCTGTGGACGGTCCTCCGGCCAGGCGCAACTGGAAATGCAGGTTTTTCCCGAGCATGGCAAGCGGAGCGCTGCGGTCGTTGAAAGTCACGCTTCCGTCGCGAAATTCGAGGTGGCCAATACGCAAACTGAAAAGAGTTTCGCGCCAGGGACGCTTGCTTCGCGCCACGCGCGGCGTAGGCAAATTGCTCTTGCCGTTCTTGTCCACCAGTACCGCCAATTGCGGCTGATCGAACACCAACTCATCAATCGCGATTTCCTTGCCGGCCAGCGAGAGAATGTGAATATCTACATTGACGTGCGTCGCATGGAAGAGAGGCGGTGTTCCCGGCGATTCCAGCCCGTGCAGCGTCAAGTCATCAAGTTCCGCGCGAAGCTGCCAGATGTGAAGATGAAATCCGCCGAGATCAACGCGCGCGCCGGTGCCCCGTTCGATCTGGCTCACCACCGCATGACGCACCCGGCTCTGCACGATCCCCGTTTCGATCAAAAGCAGCCCGACGACGCACACCGTCGCTACCGAGAGAACCACGAGCCCCAGCCAGCGCCGCCAGCGCACGCTCACGGCTTGGCCCCCTGATCCACAACGTCAATCTTCAGGTGGTCGCGCGTGTCATCCAGCCATTTCGCCGCCCGGTCGCTGATAGCGCGCTGGATCAGCACTTCGCGAATCGTGTCTTCCACATCTTCCACGGGCGGCACAGCCTGTTTCTTGGCTTCCAGCTGCGGCGCGAACTCCTGGTGGTAGAAATTCTCGATTTGCGCTTCGTCCACTTGCGCCGCAGGACGAAACCGGTAATCAATAAATCGCGAGAGAAACAGTTGCTGCGCGAGAATGCGCCGCACCGCAGTGTCCGTCAGCCCCAGAGCCGCGCAGCTCGCCTGAAATTCCTGCGGAGAAGAAAACTGCTTCACGAACTCCCGGTAAGCGCGATCCACATCCGCCTCCGACGGAGCTGGAAATGCCGCCACTCCCGCTTCGCCCCGAACGATCCATTGGTTGGCGAGCTCTTTGATGATTTCGCTTCGCGTCTTTGGCTTGCCGTCCACGAGCTCTTGAAACGCGCTCAGCTCGCGAACTTCACTTTCCGTGATGATGTCGTCTTCGATCCGCGCGGCGATGCCATCTACGGTTTGATCCCCGGGCGTATTCGCGGCACGCGAATCCGCTCCATCTCCGGAAGAGGGAGGCAAAGGTTCCGGCGAGGAATGTGTTTGCGCAAAAATTCGATTCGATCCCAGGCCAGCCAGGCAGGCCGCCAAGAGCGCAAAGAAGAGCAAGCGCCGCATCAAAAAACCGGTCCGATATTGAAAAAGAATTGGAAGTGCGGCAAGGCAAACTCTTTCGGGATCGGCGGCCCGGATGACGGAAATTCTTCTCCGGCATAATGCGGCGGATTCAACTGGTAGCCAAAGTCGACCCGCACCGGCCCCACCGGCGTCGGATAACGCACTCCCACTCCCACCGTATGCGAGAAGTAAGGCAGGTTGTTGTTGTTCGCGGGAGGTTTCCAGGCGAACGAGATGTGATTGATATCGGTGTACACGTTCCCAGCGTCGTAGAACACGGTGCCACCCAGCCGGTTTCCGACAAAAGGCAGCCTCATCGGGAAGCGAAGCTCCTGGTTGAACGCGAGCAACGCCAGCCCTCCTACCGGGAACCCGGTCACCGGATCGCGAGGCCCCGCCTGATTCAGAGAAAAACCTCGTATCGACGTGCCCCCTCCGGCGAAGAATCGTTCCGGTAGCGGGATGTCCACCTCTCCCGTGCCGGGAAGTGTTTGCTCCACGCCGAAACGCACCGAGCGCGCAAAGACGAATGCGCGTCCGAAAGTCGTGAACGTGGAATTCTGGAAGGACCCGCGGAAAAAGCTGGCCGCGGAGCCGAGTGACTTCAAGGCAATGCTGGCGTCAATCGTGTTGAAGCTACCGCGTTTCGCGTCCGCTGCATTGTCGCGCCGGTCCCACGCCCAGGTTACCCCGAAACCGGAGACCAACGTCGGTTGGCTCAGCAGTGGGATTTCCTCTTCTTCGATTTTCAGATTTGAGGCGTCCACGCGGCGGAAAAAATACCGGTACGCGAAGTTACTGCGCTGCGAGACGGTTTGCACCAGCTGCACCGCACCTTCATAACGGACGGAAGTAAACGTATTGATGTCCTGCGTCTTGTCGGCGAACCCGGTGAGTTGCAGGCTTAACTTTCGATTGTCAAGAAAATTGTCAGCCGTATAGCTCACCACAGCGCGGTATTGCAGCGTGCTCGCTCGCACCTTGAAAGAGAGCGTCTCCGCTCTTCCGAACATATTGGCGCGCGAAAGTTCGATGATTCCTCGCGGGCTGGCCCCGATGATCGTTCCGTTGGGATTGTTACTGCCTCCCGCGAGCCTCTGCACTTCAAATCCGCCGCCGTAGGCAAACGTGTACCGCTTTCCTTCTTCTGCGTCCACCACCACCACTTTTTCCGGGTCTGTTCCATTCGGATTCTGCGGAGCGATCACCACGCGACTAAACACGCCCAGGTTGTAGAGCCGCCTCTGCGTTTCTACCACCTCGCCTTCGCGCAGCGGTCCCGGCACGATCTTCACTTGACGGGCCACGATTCTCGGACGCGTGTACTGATAACCCGTCAACAGAACCCTCGATACTTCGATCTGGATTCCTTCGCTGATGTGGTAGACCAGCTGGACGTGCTCCGGATCAGTCCCCGGCAATACTTGATCCTCGAAATGCGCCTCCGGATATCCCTCGTTGTAGTACATCGCCAGAATATTGTTGCGATCGCTTGCGACGCCGGCTTCGGAAAACGGTTGTCCCGGAGTGGAACCCGTGACCGCTAAAATCTTCTCCGTGCTCAGCGCGTGATTGCCTTCCACTTCGAGTCCGCTCACCAATGTCTGCGGACCCTCCTCAACGTGGAATGCGACGAAAAGGTTTCCTTTCTTGCCGTGATAATTATCGTCCACCGCGGATGTCACTTGTGCGTCGCGAAACCCGTTCGAAAGATACAGGCCCTTGATCGAATCGATGTCGGCGCGCATCAGCGATTGGCTGAAACGCCCGCTTGACGCGAACGATGCAGTTTGAAGTTGCAGCCGTCCGTAGAGGAGCTCCCTGCTGAAATACTTGTTTCCATCGAACGACACGGCGGCCAGACGGAACCTGTCGCCCCGCGAAATCTCATAGCTGATCACGCGATCCTTGGTTTGTGCGTCCTCTCGCGAAGCCACTTTTACGTCCGCGTCGAAATATCCTTCGCGCTGGAAGAAATCGCGGATATTGCGGCGGCCTTCCTGAAGCAAGTCCTCATCCACCGCGCCCTCCGCGTAAATGGGAAGCAGCTTGCGGAGGCGGCCTTTGCTGATGCGCGCGCCCGTCAACTCCACTCGCACGCGCGGCCCGGCCGTGACCTCCATCGTCAGTGGCGTTCGATTCGCAGCCGGGTCATAAGTCCCAGGCGTGATAACCACTCCGGCGCCCAGATAGCCCTGGTTCACCAGGTGCTTCTTGATTCGCTGCGAGCCGCGGGTGAGCCGCCCGGATGTGAGCGGATTCTTCTCCGAAATTTTTGACTGTTTGATCAGCTCCGCATCGGCGTACGGCGTTTGATTCTTGGCTGTGATATTGCCCACCATCGAGCGAACGCCCGGATCAACGTGCACGGTGATATCCATCTGCCGGGTATCGTCATGCGGGCCCAGGTCAAAGGTGATCTTTGCCAGGTACAGCCCTTCGCTGCGAAGCAGGTCTTGCAGGCGGCCGATGGCTTCATGCACGGCGCTTTCGCGGAATGGCTCGCCAAGATTCAGGCGCAAGGCGGCGAGAGCCGCTGGGTCGGTGGGAGGTTCCTTGAGTCCGTCAATACGCACCACGTTGTTGAAATAATTGCGGCGGACGATGAAATCCACGCGCACGCCTTCGCCCACGCCCGACGCCGCCACTCGAATATCGGCAAAATCGCCCGTGCGGTAGAGCGTGCGAAGGCTTTCGCGTTCTTCCCCGAAGTCAAACGGCTTTCCGACTTGGATCGCCAGCACCAGCGATTTCACGGTGACGTTCGCGCCATGCTCATCCACGATGCGAATATCAGTGATGCGCCGGCCTTCAAACGTTGTTTCTTCGAAGCTCGCTGCGACACTGATTTTTGCGCAGAGAAACACCGCCAGCAGGCACGCGAAACTGAACCAGATTCGCGGCCCCACCTCTGAATGCCATGTTTTCCATGGGAATCTCATGCGCCAGAAGACTGAGAAGTCAGGTTAGCACAGCCCCGTTGCCTGCCGGACGCGAAAAGGCGCTATCATCACGCTTTAGGCACGAAAGGAAGCGATGAACAGGGAAGAGCGGGAGAGATACTCGCGGCAGATACTTTTCGGCGGAATCGGCGAGCAAGGCCAGGAAAAGCTGCTGGCCTCGAGTGCCGTTCTGGTCGGCTGCGGGGCCCTGGGGACCGTCACAGCGAACCTGCTGGTGCGCGCCGGTCTTGGCCGGCTCGCCATTATCGATCGCGATTTTGTGGAAGCATCGAATTTGCAGCGGCAGACGCTGTTCGAAGAAGCCGACGCGCGCGACTCCATTCCAAAAGCGATTGCCGCCGAGCGTCGGCTACGCGCCATCAATTCTGGCGTCAAAGTGGAAGGGATCGTCGCTGACCTCACGCCCGACAATGCCCTCGATCTGCTCGGCGGCTTTCCGTTCATGCTCGATGGCACCGACAATTTCGAGACGCGCCTGCTCTTGAACGACGCCGCGATTTCGCTCGGCGTTCCGTGGATCTATGCCGCGGCTGTCGGCAGCTATGGCGTCACCATGACAATAAGGGCCGGCGAAACGGCATGTCTCGCGTGCCTTCTCGAAAGCGCAAGCAATCATTCGGCGCTTGGCCCGGAAGACACATGCGATACGGTGGGAGTATTAAACGCGGCTGCGGGCGTGATTGCTTCCATGGAAGCCGCCGAAGCGACGAAGTTTCTGGCCGGCCACCCGGAAGCTCTGAATCACAAGCTGATTTCCTGCGACGTGTGGAGCGGAAGGTTCCAGTCCATTCGCGTGGAGCGCAACCCGGAGTGCCGCGCCTGCGTGCGCCACGAATTCGCTCACCTCGAAGGGCGCGCCCGCCCCCACGTGAGCATGTGCGGGCGCGACTCGGTGCAGATCCACGAACGCCGCCGCGCGCTCGATCTTGCTGAACTGGGCTGCCGTGTCTCCGGAGCATCGGCTTCCGAGGTCCGCAACAATCAGTTTCTTCTGCGCTTCCGTATCGCGCCCTATGAAATGACCGTGTTTCCCGATGGACGCGCCATCATCAAAGGAACGCAGGATCCCGCCATCGCCCGCTCGCTCTACGCGCGATACATCGGTTCGTAATCTTGCAATCAAAACTTCCCAACTATTCTGCGTTCTATGTGCTCGGCGTGAAGGGCGAGTTCAACGGCGGCTCGGACGGGAAAACCTTGAAAAACCGGAGGATTTCGGGGAGGCCGTGCAGATGAGGAGAGTTTCGTAGAAAGATGATCAGCCAACGAAACGCCGCTGCGCCGATTGCCGCATCGCCGCGCGGTCGAGATTTTCGCGCGTATTCATCAGCGTCAGAAGCGTGCTCAAGATCCGCGCCTTGAGTTCATCCGACATCGGGAAGCCGCTTGTCGCCACGTGCACCAGCGCTTCGCCCCGGTCCGCAATTTTGCCCATGAGCTCGTTCTGCCGTTCGTGGCTGTTTTTCCCGAGCGCCGATTCCCGTCGCATCTCCACGCATTCCTGCTCGACGAGAAGCGTGTAGTGCAGGATGCACAGGCGGTCGCCGGCAAACCCTCCCGGCACCGTCATTTTGCATCCTTTTGACGTGCAGATTTCGGCCACAGCGCACCCAGATAAAGCTCATACTTTTTGTAGCATCTCCGCATGCCGATTTCCACAGGGTGGAAGCGGATTGATACTAATCAGATAGCGGGACGGAGGCCGGGTTTGTTATGCGGGAAAGCTTTCTGACGATTGCACCGCGACGGCCCCCGGAACCACTTGCGGAACAAGATCTTTGGCGCGAATCGCGGCAAGGAGCACGAGGGCGTTGGTCAGCAGGATGATGGCAAAGGCCAGCGGCGTGAGGAAATCGAGCTGAGGCTTCATCGCGCGGACGGCCTCGAGAGCCAGCACGGCTGTAATTAAACCGCGTGGAATCAATAACGTAGCGACTTGGCGCTCGCAAGATGTGGTCCCGCGCCAGACCACTCGGCTCGCCTGCACGGCGATCAAGCGGTCCACGAACAGAACAGCCAGGATTCCGAGCGACGCCAGAAACTCCTTCTGCAAGCCGCTGAAATCCACCAGCACGCCGAGCAGCACGAAGAAGAAACTGCGCACCAGGAAGGCCAGTTCGGCGTGAAACGAATGGATCACGCGGCTCGGGTCGGGAGGGAGAATCCGGAAGACGAACGAGTCCGCGGAATGGCGCGGGTCCGGCAAGTTTGCGAGCGCGGCCCCGAATGCCATGACAGCAAAAAGAGCGGTTCCGCCCACTGCGTGCGTGAACGCGTAAACCAGCAGCACAGCGGCGAACGTCAGCACCTGCCAGAACTGCTTGTCGGAAACGATTGGCAGAAGGCGCAACCAAAGATAACCGGCAAGGATCGCGACGGCGAGCGCGAGCAGAAATTTGAACAGCAGGATGGCAGTGACCGTGCCGGCGATCGAACCATGGCTTCCACGGGCGAGGCCCACGCGGGCGAGCACATCGGGAACCGGGCCGCTGGTGATTTCGCCGCCACCGAGCGCGAGATCGAGCAGCACGCCAACGCCCAGAGCGCCGAGTCCGTCGCCGAAAGACGCTTCGATCACGAGTGTAGTCTTTACGGTGTCGCGCATCTCGAGCTGCTCGAGGACCGGGAGAAGCACGGAGCCGCTCATGCAGGCGAGCGTGGCGCCCGCGAGCAGCGAGGGCATCGGCGCCAGATGCATCGTGTAGATGCAGAAGTAAAAGACGCCGATGAACGACAGCGAATAGCTGAGCAGCGCGAGAACCATTGCGGCGCCGAATTGTTTTAGCGCGCTGCGAAGGTCCAGTTCGAGTCCGGCGGCGAAGAGAATCAAAATCAGCGCGAGCGTTCCAAACCCGCGCGTCACGTCGCCGAATTTCGACGCGTCCACCCAATGCAGCACCGGCCCGAGCACAATTCCTGTGATCAGCAGAACGATCACGTCCGGCACGTGCGTCCACCTCGAAAACCGGTTGGCCACAAATGCCAGAACCAGCAGCGCGCCCAAGAGGCCGAAGAAAGTTGTGAGGCTGGCAGTCACAGCTCGCTCGTCTTATTTAGTTTCCGGTGCTTGTTGTTTTCGAATCGGTTTGGCCGATGCGGAATTGCGTCCAGGGGCCGGCTTCCATATCTCGCATCACCGGCGCCTGCCAATTGAATTCGGGATGCTCGCGCAGGAACCCCGCGGCATCGAATTTCGCGCCGCAGGGATGCCCGATGCGCGCGACGAAGCTCATGTTTCCGGCCATCTTGCTGTCCATCACTTTGCCTTGCACGGCGCCCATGGGATCGTGCGGTTGCATGTCCCAGGTGGGATCGCCATCCACGGATGCGTCTCCATGGCCGCAGAGCGTGCGATGGTCGGCCGTCGGTTTTTTCGTGTAGGTATCGTAGTGATCGGAGAGAAAGGCCTGGGCCATGGCGATATCGATCTGGCCCTTATTCTCATCCATCAACTGATCCCAGCGAGCGTGGCGTGCGTTGGGAGAGCTGGCCATATTTTTCGGATCGAACGTGGTGTCGTCGCGCATCACGCCCGGGTCGCTCACGAAATTCGAGCCGACGAAGACTCCGTCCATGGTGCGATAGAGCTTCGTGCGCTGCAGTCCCTGCTCGAACTGGGCGATTTCGCCGGTTTTGTGGTCGCCCAGAAGCCAATCGTTCGCGTAACCGCCGTTGTTGCCGTCCATGATGATTTTCACGTATTCGTCAATCGAGCCGGAATACTGCATCGCTTTGCGGGCGCGGGCGAATTCGGGTTTGCCGTTGTAATCCCAGCCGTGAAAATTCGAAATGGTGGTTTCCGTGATCATCATTCCGTCGGAATTGATGCCGAAATCGTCGTCGCTGGCGATTACGCCGGGAAATCCGTCCATGAGCATGCGGTAACCCTGCTGCGGAACGATGTCGAAGATAATGCGCCAGCGCTCGCCGTTGAGGTAGCTGGTCCAGTTGTTGTGGGCCATGACGATCTGGTGGTCTTTCGTCCAGCTGCCATTGGCAACGAACGCGCTACAATTTTCCGGGCTGCTGATTTTCGGCACATTCTGCGCGTGCGTCTGTTCGTTGACCCAGGGAACGTAGTAACCGGGCAATTCTTCGAAGGCATTGAAAGCGACGATGTCGTAAAGATCGAGTTTCACTTTGCGCGCTTCGAGTCCATCCACGATGCCTTTCAGCTCGGCTTGATATTCGGGATCGATTTTCGGCCAGAGCATCTGGCGCGCGGCGGTGCGAAAAAATTCCCAGTCGCGCTGCGTGACGTGAGTCATCTGCAGGCTGACGGCGGCGAAGGCGTCGCCAATTTCCGGCGCGAGCAAGTAACCATGCTGGTAGCCGATATCGTGTGGGGAGCCTTCGAGATGAACATAGATCCAGCCGCCGCTTTCGAAGCGGTAGGCTTTGGCGAGCGCGGGGTTGTCAGCAGGCACCGGCTTCAAGTTTTTTTGAGGAGTTTGGGCGCCTGCGAGAGGTTCAGCCGCGGCCTGGACGATTGCTCGCCGGCTGACAACCAGAAGCTGCGCTGCGAAAACGGTAATTGCCAACAACATCAGAATAAATGGCAGACGATTGCGACTGGATCGCATTAGCAGAACCCCTTGGTGGAAGGATTGCGAGACGCCATGTTAGGCGTGGCGGGGGCGCGATGCAAGGGGCGGGATAGGCGTGGCTGGTGACTGCTGACTTGTGACTCGTGATTCGTGAAGGACGTGACGCCACCGGGATCGGAGGAGCGGACTTGGCGGGCAAACTGCCCGTTTTGTCTCGATTAGACTCTGGAGGCTTGAAACTGGAGACTGGGGTTGAAAAAAGCCGCGCGCGGCTCGCCACCAGTAGTGAGTTTCAGCAGAAAAATCGCTGAAAATTTGCGATTAGAAAATTCTAGATCGCTGATTCGTATGGGGCTTATGTTGAATTCTAAATCCAGATTTGCGATTAGAAATTCGGGGGCGCAGGTTTCTCTGGGTCCTGCTCTCCTCTGTCCGCTTTGTCCGGCACTTCTCATAACTCACGCGTTATCGTAGAGCATTAGGACTAACTAGCATTTCAATCGTTATTTCTTGAAGAAACGGCGAAAAGCGTCACCTCTGAAGAGGTGAGCTACATTGAAGGCAAGCGGCCGGCAGTCACGGCAGAAGCCGAATGGTGGGCGGCTGGCTGCGGCAAGGATTCGTTGACAGGGCTTCGCCTGGTCGTATAGATTTGAGGTTGCTGGCCCATCCCTGCGGGGAAACGCAGTATGATCAATCGTTTAGGGGATGGGTTCGAGGTCGAGTGGGGCTTCCGGGGCTAAAGCCCTTTTGTCCATCTGTCGCGAGTGCGTCGCGTGTGAAAGCCGCGGCCTACAAAGCAGTTCAGACAAATCACCCCTTCAAAGCAGGTGCTGCTTGACATTGTTGTACACGATTGCAAGTTTGTTCGCGCCGGTGGCGAATCCAGTGTCGGATTATTGGCGGCGGAATACCGATCCGCTATCGAACCCGTTCAGGGGACTCTACCAGGTGAATTCGTTTGACCTGGCGGTAATGGCTCCGTACTTCGTGGTGATGGTGATCCTGGCGATGTACGGGATTCATCGCTACGCCCTGGTTTATTACTTCTTCAAGAATCGCAAACGAATCGCGCCGCCTCCGCCGGAAATCAGCGAGTGGCCGAGCGTGACGGTGCAGCTGCCGATTTACAATGAGCGCTACGTGATAGAGCGACTGGTGGACGTGATTGCGCAGTTCGACTACCCGCGCGAGCTGCTCGATATCCAGGTGCTCGACGATTCCACGGACGAGACTCAGGAAGTGGCGCGCAATTGCGTGGAGCGCTACCAGCAGCTGGGCTTGCCGATTTCCTATATTCATCGCGATAACCGCGAAGGATTCAAAGCCGGCGCGTTGCAGGAAGGGTTGAAGGTGGCGCGCGGCGAGCATATTGCCATCTTCGACGCGGACTTCATTCCGCCGGCGGATTTTCTGCGTAACACGGTGCCGTATTTTGCGGATGCGAAGCTGGGGATGGTGCAAACGCGCTGGAGCTATATCAACCGGAATTATTCGAAGCTGACGGAAGTGGAAGCGGTGCTGCTCGACGGGCATTTCGTGATCGAGCATTCGGCGCGTTTTCGCACGGGGCTCTTCTTCAATTTTAATGGCACGGCGGGCATCTGGCGGCGTGCGGCGATCGAAGATGCGGGCGGCTGGCAGCACGACACGCTGACGGAAGATACCGACCTTTCCTATCGCGCGCAGCTTCGCGGCTGGCAATTCATGTATTTGCCAGACATCGAGTGCCCGTCGGAATTGCCGGTAGAGATGAATGCGTTCAAATCGCAGCAGGCGCGCTGGGCGAAGGGCCTGATGCAGACAGCGAAAAAAATCATGCCGGAAGTGATGCGCTCGGATGTGCCGGGCGCGGTGAAGGCGGAAGCGTTCTTCCACCTGACCGCCAACATCAGCTACCCGCTGATGGTGCTGCTCTCGATGATTCTGCTGCCGGCGATGATCGTGCGTTTTTATCAAGGCTGGTTTCAGGTGCTGGTGATCGACCTGCCGCTGTTTATCGCCTCGACGTGCTCGATTTCGTCGTTTTACCTGGCGGCGGAGCGGGCGATTTTCCCGAAAACGTGGAAGCGAACCTTTCTCTATTTGCCGTTCATCATGGCGGTGGGAATCGGGCTTTCGGTGCGCAACGCGGTGGACGTGCTGGAAGCGATTTTTGGAGTGAAGTCGGAGTTCGTGCGCACACCGAAGTATCGCGTGGAAGCGGGCGCGCACGGCTCGGACGCGTGGGCCCGGAAGAAATACCGCAAGAAGGCGGGATGGATGCCATGGGCGGAAGTTTTTCTCGGTGTTTATTTTGGGGCGGCGGTGGTGTACGCGATTCAGATGGAAAATTACGCGACGGTGCCTTTCCTGCTGCTGTTTGTGTGGGGCTATTTGTATACCGGGCTGATGTCGCTGGGGCAGACGTATATGGACCGGTTGCGGTTTGGCGTTGGCGTGGAGGCGGGCGAAGTGCGGCCGGCTTCGACGGGCGCGCCGGGGTTCTAATTTTGTAGTTTTATCCTACCTACCCTTTTATCATCGCGGCTCGTCTACTAGCTTCGGAGGAACTCGCATGAAATTTCGGATGCTCGTGCTTCGCGGCACAATCGCGGCGCTGGCTTTGTCGTTTGTGACGGTGCTTGTCGAGGCGCGGTTTCCGCAGCCGGCCGCGGAGTATCAGGGGAGGCGCGCAAAATTGCGTGCGGAAGCGGATGGACCGGTGGTGCTTTTTGGTTATACGAGCCGGAACGATGCGGGCGAAGTGGCGGTGTTTTTTCAGGACGAGGATTTCTATTACCTCACCGGCTATAGCGAGCCCGACGCAGCGCTCGTGCTGATTCCGGACTCGGCGGCTGCAAAATCTGCCGGCGGTCCAACGGAAATTCTGTATTTGCCGCCGCGCGATCCACGCGAAGCCATTTGGGGCGGGGCGCACCTGGGACCGAATGATCCGGGAGTGGCGGAGAAGACAGGTTTTCAGGCGGTGCGGCCGTTTTCTGAATTGCGCGGGGATCTGGCAACGCTGGCGAAAACGAACCCGAAATTTCACGCACTGCTGCCCAAGGGTCCGGAGAACGGGTATCCGCAGCTTCACGTCTGGCACGATTGGCTGAAGGATGCCCTGCCGCCGCAGGCGGAGATTGAGGATGTGCAGCCGGTTCTGACCGGGATGCGGATGGTGAAATCGCCGGGAGAGATCGAACTGCTGCAGAAGGCGGTAGACGCGTCGGTGGATGCGCAACTCGCGGCGATGAAAATGATGAAGCCGGGACTAATGGAGTATCAGGTGGCGGCGAAGATGGAGGAGATTCACAAGTGGGAGGGATGTTCGCGCGAGGCGTATGCGCCGATCGTGGGCGCGGGATTTTTCTCTACGGTGCTGCACTATGACGCGCTCGATAATCAGATCAAGGATGGCGACGTGGTGGTGCTGGACGTGGCCGGCGAGTACGGCGGCTACGATGCGGACATCACGCGCACGCTTCCGGCCAACGGAAAATTCACGGCGCGGCAGCGCGAAATTTACGACATCGTGCTGGGGGCCCAGAATGCGGCGCTTGTAGCTGTGAAGCCGGGCGTATATCTGTACGGCGGCCCGGGCAGCTTACATACCATTGCGGCCGATTACATCAACACGCACGGCAAAGATAAGGATGGCAAGCCGCTCGGAAAATATTTTGTGCACGGGCTGGGGCACGGGTTGGGGTTGAACGTGCACGATCCGACGGAATACCGCGAGCCGCTGAAGGCGGGAATGGCGTTCACGATCGAGCCGGGGATTTACATTCGCGACGAAAATCTTGGCGTGCGGATCGAAGATGATGTGCTGGTGACGGCCGATGGCCACCGGTTGATGACGGAAAAGCTGCCGCGCAACGCGGATGAAATCGAGAAGATCATGGCGGAAGGGAAGGTGCATCCGCAGCCCTAAAATTTTGCGCGGGATTTCATGCCGTTTCTTGCGATTTGTTTTGCATCGTTGCAGCGTCTCATCCAGCGCGCCTGCCGCACCGGGATGAGACGGAAGGAGCGAAAATGCGTGCACGGTTACTCTCGGTCGTGTGCTTTGCGCTCTTGGGCGCCGCTGTTTTTGGTCCGGAGATTTCCTTAGCAAACAACGCAGCACCATTTCCCAAAGTCACGTATGTGAAATTTGAAGATCCATTCGAACACGCTTTTACCGCTGAAGTGCCGGAGGGGTGGGAGGCGAAGGGCGGCGTCTACCGTCTGGGATTTTCCGACGCGCGCGCGATGCTGGATTTGAAGTCGCCGGACGGGAAAATCAACGTTCGCCTGGGCGACGTGGCGATTCCACCTTATTCGCTGCCGGCGCAAACTCATCCGCGCGAGGGAGACACGGTGGACCTAGGAGCGCAGGCGCAGCTCACGGTTGCGCGCTACCGTTCCGGCCAGGATTTTGCGCGACTCTACGCGATTGCTCGGTTCGGGGAGCTTTGCCAAAAACTCGAACCGCAGCCGAGCGACGCGGCCCCGCCGGTGAAAAATTACATACCATCGGAGACGACGCCGGTGCAGTCAACCGAAGGGCAAATCACCTACCGCTGCGATGAGGGCGGCGCGTCGCGAATCGCATACGCGTATGCGCACACGACTCTGTTGCAGGGACTTTGGATAGTGGACGAGCTTGCAAGTTTTGTCGCTCCAACGACCCAGGTTGGCTCGGCGCAAGCGATTCTTCTGCATGCTTCCGAAACTTTCACGATCAGCGCGAAGTGGAAGGAGTACCAGAAGGAGATGGACGCCGAAGGGATGCAGTATCAGCGGGCGAGGCAGCAGCAGCGGATGGCTGCCTTAAGCGCGCAGGTGCAGCAGTTCGAATCGAAAATGCGCGCGATGCAGAATCAAGTGAACGCTTTCGAGCGGCGGCAGGCGGCACAGGCAGCGCAGGTGCAGCAGTTTGACAACGTGCTCGTGGGCATCACGCCGACAATCGATCCCCTGGGCAATCAGCGCGATGTGTGGACTGGTCCGCACCACAACTACTGGATCAATGGAATCGGGACGGTGGTGAATTCGGATACGCGGCCGGGAGCGGGATGGCAGCAGCTGACGCCGCAGCAGTAACGCTTACTGAATGGGCTTCGCAAAGATGACGCAGTAGTCGTTGCCTGACCAGTGATCGATCGTTTTTTCTGCCTTGAATCCCGCGTCGGTCAATTCTTCGACCATGATTTCTTGGGGAATGCCGTGGCCGCCGCGATTGGCAGGGACGCCTTCGACCGGCGGCAGGCTGTTGTCCGGGGCGAAGTCGATGATGGCGAGGCGCGCGCCGGATTTCAGCGAGCGCAGAAGATTTTTGTCGAAGGCTTCGGGCGCGGTGATGTGGTGGTAGACGCGGCGCAGGAAAATCGCGTCGCAGCAGGCGGTGGGAAGTTTTGTGTCTTCGGCTGCGCTTTCCACGATCGTGACATTCGCGAATTTTTGTTTGGCAACTTCGTCGCGAAGCGCTTTCAGCTTGTCCTGGTCGAGTTCAGTGGCATAAATGTGACCCGACGCCCCAACGATTTTCTCGGCGGCGAAACTGTAGGTTCCGTCTCCGGCCCCGATGTCCGCGATGGTCATGCCCGGCTTCCATTGCATCTCTTCGGCGAGGCGCGAAATTTCGGTTTGGGCGTTGGGACTCGGCGAAGCGGCCACACGAAGCGCCGCTTTTTTCAGAAAGGCGAAGGACGCCAGCGCCAGTGCGATTGCCAGGAATGCTTTACGTCGGTTTCTGCCAGTCATGGTTGCGAATGCCTCTTGGGAGCCGAGAGTTTTGCTGGTTCTGCCGGGCTGTCATTCCGCCCGCGCCAGGCCATCATCTGGTTTGACGCCAGCCGCTCGCGTTGGATTCCCGCGATTTTTGGGCCTGAAGCGTTTTCTAGATGTTTGACCCGATGCGCGCAGGGCCGCTATAATCGTGGTTTCGTCATAGCGTGAATTTCTTGCTTGTGGCAGGCGCCGCTACTTGCGACTCTGCAGGAAACACCCAGCGAATTCAGGAGCATCCGATGAGCACGTTAAAGGCTACCCTGCTGCGCGCAGGCATGATCATCCAGCACGAGGGCGATCTCTACAGCGTCTATAGCGTGGACCACCGCACGCCTGGCAACAAGCGCGCCGCTATGCAGACAAAGATGCGCAACCTGCGTACGGGTTCGATGATCGACTACCGGTTCCGCGCCGAAGAATTCGTCGAGAAAGTGACGGTGGACGAACTGGAATTCGAGTACCTCTACAGCGACGGCGACGGCCACCACTTCATGAACACGGAGAATTACGAGCAACTCGCGCTGCAGAACGACGTGGTGGGCGATACGAAGGATTATTTGATCGCGAACATGCCCGTGAAAATCGAATATTACGACGAGAAGCCCATCGGCGTGCTGATTCCGGATACGGTGGATCTTACTGTGGTCGAAACTGAGCCGAGCATTCAGAAGGCCACGGCCAGCTCGGTGATGAAGCCTGCAAAACTAGAGACGGGACTTGTGATCAACGTTCCGCCGTTTGTCGGCACCGGCGATAAAGTAAAAGTGGATACCTCGGAAGCCCGCTACATCCAGCGCGTGCAGTAATGCGAAGAGAGATCCTTCGTCGTGTTGCTCCGCAAAATGACAATTCTGGTCGGATTTTCACTTTAATCCTTCGACGACGTACAAATCTGAAAGAGTGCGGGGGTAGGAGTACGTATACGATTTGGCATCGGGCGTGATTAAAATCCCGCCGATCGAATCCACTCCCGCGGCGTCGGCGGGGAAAAGCGTTTTCCACACCGTTCGTTTCCCTGTGGCCAACTCGATACGCGAAATGATGCAGGGCAACCCCGCAAAATTGTGCACATAGATCGATTTGCCGTCGGGCGTAAAGACATCGAGGCCTTCGTTCGCCTGAATGCCTGGAATCGGCCGGGCATCGCCTCCTCCAATCGGGAAAAAGGCGCGGACTCCGTTGGGATCCAATCCTAATACCAGCTTTCCGTCCGGCGAGACCACCACTCGAGACGCCGCGTCGCCTTCGGGACCAATCGCACGCGAAGTTCCGCCTTCCAGATTTTGAACATAGAGTCGAAGTCCGTGTCCCGGTTCACTGCCGGCGAACAAGACTTGTTTCCCATCCGGAGAAAAAGCCCCAGCGATGTGGTCAATCGAATCGTTGCTGATAACGCGCGACTGTCCTGCTTTCGTGGGAAGCAGAAACATTTGTTGCGGTGACTTCTGGGTAATGGCCAGCACCCAGTTGCCGTCCGGCGAAACATCCTGAGGGTTCCCATCGCCGAGGCGTATGGCAGGCGAGCCGTCGGTAGCCCGAATGTATATGCCGTAGGTGGCGCCTCCTGCTTCTCCCACTTCCGCAAATAAAAGCGATTTCCCGTCGGTGGAAATGGCTGCGGGCAGCGAAAAGTCGAACCAGGAAAGCTCCTGACCCTTTGCGTCGCCGTTGATAAAGGCTCTTATCTCCTGACGGCCCGCGTCCCGGCGCAAAAGCACGCGGCCGTCCCTGGAGGTGTCCAGCATGGTGAGTGTTCCCGGCACGCGCGCCAAGAGCCGTTGGTGACCGGAGAAATCTACGGCATAGATAGCGCGCGACAAGCCCTCGTGGGTGGCGGTGAACCAAATCTCGTCGCCGGTGGGAGACCAAGCGAGCCCGTCGGTACTGATCCAACCGCTGGAGAGAATCTTACGGTTTCCATTCAGGTCGATCACAGCCACGCTGCCGCCATCGTCCGACACCACGGGGTGGTCCAGAAAGGCAATGCGATCACCTGCTGGGGAAATTCTAAGATCGCCAATCCATCCCGCCGTCTTGTAAAGAACTTTGCCTATGGGAAACTCGAGTTGTGTGAATCCGCCCTGGCTACGAGCGACCGCGAGCGTGGAACCATCTCGGGACCAGTCCGCCCAATTCACATTGTCCAAAAGCTCTCGCGGAGCACCGCCGGCAAGGGGCATGCGCGCAAGCGTGCCAAACTGCTGAAACGCGCCGGTGCGGCTGTGAAGAAGGATGGCCAATTCGCCGTTCGGCGATATGCCCAAGAGGCTAGTACCGGGATGAGTTAACGAAGCAGACTCCGGGCTCCCGGTGCGAGTGGAATAAATGTCGGTGGGATGTCCGTCCCAGCCCGCGTTGTAATAGATCGTCTGGCCATCGGGACCGAAGCGGGCCTCATACACAGTGCCGCGTCGAAAGGTGACCTGGCGGTAGACGGGCTGCGATGAACCAGGCAGGCGCATGGCAAAAAAAGCGCCGGCAGCCAGACCGGCCACAAGCGCAAGGGCAGCGACAAGCGCGGCAAGGAGCCACGTACGCTTCTTGTCAGCGGCTGCCGGCGCCACGGCTTTTGCGGGAGACGCTGCAAACCCGGTCCGGGCGCTGGTGCGGCTCGAATCGGTTTCGCGCTTCAGGCGTTTCAGATCGGCGCGCAACTCTGTCGCCGTCTGGCAACGCAGCTCGCGATCTTTCTCGAGTGTCTTCGCTAGGATAATTTCGAATTCACCGGGCAGGTCGGGATTCACGCGCGTGGGCGGCGCCGGCGCGCGATTCAGAATCGCTTCGGTGATCACGCCCGCGGTGTTGCCGATGAAGGCCTGGCGGCCCGTGGCCATCTCATAGAGCACCGTGCCAAAGCTGAAGAGGTCTGAGCGCGCATCGAGCTCTTCTCCACGCACCTGCTCGGGTGACATGTAAGCGACCGTGCCTACTGCCGTCCCCGGGCTGGTCAGCAGCATTTCCGATCCCACCGTGGGCAACGCAGAAGTGCCCGCACCCACTCCGACGCGCTCCGGTGCGAGTTTGGCTAGGCCGAAATCGAGGACTTTGGCTTGACCGCGTTTAGTGACAAAAATGTTGGCGGGCTTGATGTCGCGATGAATGATGCCTTTTGCATGGGCGGCATCGAGCGCGTCGGCAATCTGAATTCCGAGGTCGAGCACCTGGTCGAATGCAAGCGGCTTCTCGCCAATCCGGTGCTTCAGCGTCTGGCCTTCGAGCAGTTCCATAGCGATGAAGGGAATTGTCTCGCCGCAATCGTTCACCACATCAATTTCATAAATCGTGCAGATGTTCGGGTGATTTAACGCGGAGGCTGCGCGCGCTTCACGCTGAAATCGTTCCAGCGTCGCGCGATCTTTGGAAAATCCTTCCGGCAGGAATTTCAGGGCCACCTGGCGCCCCAGCTTCGTGTCCTCGGCCTTGTAGACCACACCCATGCCGCCGCCGCCGAGCTTTTCGAGGATCACGTAATGCGAAAGGGTTTTCCCGATCATTTTCCGGAGTTTGCGGTCCGTTATAGGTGCGGGCGATGTTAGGTTGCGGCGCTTGTGCAAGTCAAGCCGCACTACATTGTATGAAGCAGGTCCTCCGCAACGTGTTAGGCTGATTTGATGGAAATTGCGGCCATTCGAAAGCCCGTGCTAGTCCTGTGGCTGATCGTCTTCGGGGCGGCCGGGAGCGCGTGTTTCGCGCAATCCGCGCAGAAGATCGTTGACGAATACGTTCATGCCGAAGGCGGCGCGAAAGCGCTCACAAAAATTCAGACGGCCAGCATCACCGGAAACCTCGTGGACGGCTCTACAGGTGAATCCGGCACTTATTCGCTGATCACCAAAGCGCCGGACAAGTTCTATTCTGAAATTATCATCGAGCCCTACCGCTTGATCGAGGCCTACAACGGAAAATCTGCCTGGGGCCAGGACACCAGGGCCAGTGAAATTAGCGGCGATTCGTCTTCCAACTCGGCCGATGCTCCGCACACGCTGACCGGCGCCGTCGCTTCGAAATGGGAAGCAGAGGGACGCTACCTGAACAGCCGGCTGGCCGATGCGAAGAAATCCAAATTCGTCTTGCAATTGATCGGCACAGAGGATATGGGCGGGTGCAAGGCATATCACGTTCGCATTGCGTTTTCTCCTCGGGTCTCCCGCGAACTATTTTTCGACGCGCAAACTCATTTGCTGATTCGCGAAACGATCCCAGCCACGGCGCAGCAGCCGGGATCGAAGAATGCTGTCGCGGAGGAATTCGATTACGCCGATTACCGCCGCGTCGACGGCGTCGAAGCGCCCTACCGAATCATGCTCCGCCGCGCGGGCCGCAGCTACACCGTTTCCATTTCGCGAATCGAGTGGAATGCGCCTGTAAATGATTCCGTTTTCGACTTTCCAAACAATAAGAGCCGCACGCTGCCCGATATCAAGCCGCTTCTTCTTGACGTGGCCAAAACTCAGAACGCGATCGAAGAGTTGCAGAAGCAATACACGTGCCATCTGGTGGCCGAGGAAGAGAAGTTTGATTCGAAGGGAGGAGTCGCGTCGCGCACGGTGAAGGAATATGACGTCTTCAACTGCGGCGGCGATGAAATCCGCCACCTGGTGAAAGACGATTCGAAGCCGCTCACCGCCGAACAGCAGCACAAGGAGGATGAGCGCTTCAATAAAGAGTTCAGCGAATTCCAAAAAAAGCAGGCCGAGCTGGCGAACGACCCCAAGAAACAGGAAAAAGAAGACGAACGCCAGCAAGCGCAGATTTCGGACTTCCTTCGCGCCGAGAGTTTTACGAACCCGCGCCGCGAGCGATTTCGCGGGCAGGATGTGATCGTGTTCGATTTCGGCCCGAATCCCGATTACAAGCCGCGGAAGCTGGTCGAGTCCATCGTCCAAAAATTGGCTGGCGTGGTGTGGATTGACGAGGAGGCGCGCGACGTGGCGCGGCTCGAAGCGCGCTTCAGTGAGACAGCGAAAATCGGCGGGGGCTTGCTCGCTTCGCTCGACAAGGGTACGAACCTCGTCATCGAGCAGACCAAAATAAACGGTGAAGTCTGGCTGCCGTCTTACGCCGAAGTTCACGCCACGGCCCGCGTGGTCTTCGTGAAAGTCCACCAAAACGAAATTGACCGCTACAGCGACTACAAGAAATTCCGCGTCGAAACCAAAATCGGCCCCTCTACGCCGGTCAGCGACCCGCCAAAGCAACCAAATCCGGAAACATCTCCGAAGCCCTAGCCGATTTTTCGGCGCTGCCAAAGCGCCCCCATTGACATGACTGCGCCGCCACTCTAGAGTGGCGATTCTTTTCCGTTCCATCTCGTCGGCGGCCGCGGAGGGCGAGTGCTCGAGCGCTTTTTCAAGCTTTCGGAAAACCAAACCACCATTCGCCAGGAAATGCTCGGCGGCCTCACCACCTTCATGACCATGGCTTACGTGATCGTGGTGAATCCGCAAATTCTCGCGCAAGCTGGAATGCCCGAGGAAGGCGTGCTCTTCGCCACGTGCGTTGCCTCCGCCGCGGCCACACTAGTGATGGGCCTTTACGCCAATTATCCCATCGCGCTCGCGCCCGGCATGTCGCTCAACGCGTACTTCACCTACTCCGTCTGCATGGGCATGCACATTCCCTGGCAAACGGCGCTGGGCGTCGTGTTTTTCTCCGGCGTGCTGTTCATTCTTCTCACCGCGTCCGGGATTCGCGAGCAGATCGTCAACGGCATTCCCGATTCGCTGAAGCATTCGACGGCCGCCGGTATCGGCATGTTCATCGCTTTCGTGGGTTTGAAGAACGCGAAAATCGTCATTGCCAATCCGGCCACGCTGGTGAGTATCGGAAGTTTTTCCGACCGTGAAGTGCAGGCTGCCTGCTTCGGCCTGGTGCTGATGCTGATTTTGATCGTCCGAAAAGTGAAAGGAGCGATGCTAATCGGCATTCTAGCCACCGCGTTGCTGGGAATTTTTCGAGGCATGTCGCGCTGGCCCACCGCACTGCTTTCGATTCCGCATCCATCGCTCACCTTTCTAAAGTTCGATTTGCACGGCGCGTTGCATCTGGGCCTTTTCGAGATCATGTTCATATTTCTGTTCGTCGATCTCCTCGACAACGTCGGCACGCTCGTCGCCGTTTGCGAGCAGGCAGGTTTCGTGAAGGACGGAAAAATTCCGCGCGTCGGCCGCGCCCTGCTCGCCGATGCCGTGGGAACAGTCTTCGGCTCGATGACCGGCACTTCCACGGTTACGAGTTACATCGAAAGCGCCGCGGGGGTTTCCGCGGGCGCGCGCACAGGCTTGAGCAACGTCCTGGTCGCTGCGCTTTTCCTGGCAGCGGTGTTTTTCTCGCCGGTTGCCACAGCAATTCCCGGCTTTGCCACTGCCCCGGCGTTGATTCTGGTGGGCGCGCTGATGATTCAGTCGGTGGCGCGCGTCCACTGGGACGATTTCAGCGACGCTTTTCCGGCGTTCGTCACCGTGCTCGCTACGCCGCTCACGTTCAGCATCGCCACAGGCCTGAGTCTCGGCGTGATTTCCTACACGGTGGTAAAAATCGGCGCCAGGAAATTTCGCGAGATCAGCCTGTTGCTCTGGATTCTCACCGCGCTATTTATCCTGCGCTACATCTACCTCGCGGTGGCTTAGCGCAATTTGACTCGATTGAGTGCTGCGGTTACGCCTCAATAAAAAGAAAACATTCACGTAGCTCAGATTCCTCCCGATCGATTTTGCATCGGGATGACCTGAGGCCTTTGAGCGGGTTACGTGCCGCGCGAGTTACATCGCGACGGAAGCTTTTGTGCCGAACACGCGGCGAAAAATCGCATCTACAGCTCGCAGTTGCCGTTGCAGGTCGAATGTGTGCGCGAGCGCTTTCGCGTCGAGATGCTTGCGAATATTCTCGTCGGCGGCCACGCGCTCCTGGAAACTCGTCTCCGACTCCCAGGCTGCCATCGCGTGCTCCTGCACCCATTTGTAGGCGTCTTCGCGCGGCGCCCCATGTTCGACGAGATCCTGTAGAAGCTGCCCGGAAAACACGAGACCCTTCGTCGCATCGAGATTCCGGCGCATGCGCTCGGGAAACACTTTCATGTTCGCCACGATTTCCGTCGTGCGGTGCAGCATGTAGTCGGTCAGGATCGTCGAGTCCGGCAGAATCACGCGCTCCACCGAACTGTGCGAAATGTCGCGCTCGTGCCATAGCGCGATATCTTCAAGCGCCGGCATCGCATTGGCGCGCACAACGCGCGCCAGGCCGCACACCTGCTCGCTCGATACCGGATTGCGCTTGTGCGGCATCGCCGAACTTCCGCGCTGCTCGCCACCAAACGGCTCTTCCACTTCGCGCACTTCCGTTCGCTGCAGATGGCGCACTTCCTGCGCGATGCGTTCGAGCGTGCCGGCCACGATCGCCAGCGTCGAAAGATATTGCGCATGCCGGTCGCGTTCAATCACCTGTGACGTGATCGGCGCCGTCGCAAGGCCCAGCCGCGCGCAAATCTTTTCTTCGATCTCCGGCCCCAGGTGCGTGCACGTTCCCACCGCGCCTGAAATCTTTCCCACCGCCATCTGCCGCGCCGCCACTTGAAACCGCGCCAGGTCGCGGCGGTTCTCTGAAAACCAGTTCGCAATCTTCAGCCCGAAGGTAATCGGTTCCGCGTGCACGCCGTGCGTCCGGCCGATTTCCGGCGTGTCTTTGAGTTCCCACGCGCGCTTCTCCAGCACTTCGCCCATCAGCTCGAGAGCTTTCTCGATCTGCTGCGACGCTTCACGCACCAGCAGCGCCTGCGCCGTGTCCACCACGTCGTTGGAAGTGAGCCCGTAATGCAGCCAGCGCGCCGCTTCCGCATCACCCACTGATTCCTGCACCGCGATCGTGAACGCGATCACATCGTGCCGCACTTTCGCTTCCAGCTCGTTGATGCGTTCGACGTTCACGCGCCCGCGCTCGCGCAACTTCACCGCTGCTTCGCGCGGCACAATCCCGGCTTCCGCCAGCGTCTCCGCCGCGGCCAGCTCCACTGCCAGCCATTTCTGAAATCTATTTTCGTCGCTCCAGACGCGGCCCATTTCCGCACGTGTGTATCGCGGGATCAAATCCGGCTCCTTTTTTTGCACAGTCTTCTTGATGAACTTTGTGGCGCAACCATTCAAGTTTGCAAATGGCGGGAAACTTCCCTGCTCCATCATACCTGTAAAACGGCAGAAATGATGGCGTCTCTGCAGACAGGCCCTAATACGAAGTGCGTATCGCAAGTGCTTCCCAACGGCGCTACTCGAAAGCCACGGCTACCGCTTCGCCGGCCGGTAGCTGAAAAGTTTCTGGCATTCTCGGCGCAAAAATCCGCCGAACACAGGAATCCGGTGATTGCCCTTTTCAAAGATCAGTCGGCAGGGGATCAGGCAGGCTCGCCACTTGTAGTACTCAGTGCCGTGCTTTTGCCCATATGCGGCGATATCTTCCTGCGACACGCCATACACCACCGCGCCGATTCGCGACCACACACCGGCGCCTGCGCACATCGCGCACGGCTCATGCGTCGAGTAGAGAACGAACTCAGGCAGGTAGCGTCCATAGCCGCTTGACACGTATTTCAGCGTTTCAAGCTCCACATGCTTGATGCTCGAGCCCGAAGTCTTTACGCGGTTGCCCGCGCTGGCAATCACCACTTCGCGCTTGCCCACCAGGCGCGTAATCACCGCGCCAATCGGATAATCGCCGCGGTCGCCGGCGCGCTTCGCTTCGGCAATCGCCAGTTCCATGAATTTCTTTTTGGGTTTGTAGGAAGGCGGAATCATCGGGAGGGATTATATCTGTTTATAGCGAGTGCTGTTGATATAGGCGAACATGGTACAGCCGACCAAGGGATTTCGTCTGATTTCACAAAAAAAAATGAGTGGGCTCACGAAATATCTCCAGAATCCGTGGGTGGTGGTCGGCTTCCTTTTTCTCTTTATCGCCATGGCGGGAGGAACTATTTTCTTTTGCTCGCCGAAAGTGACGAATAGCCGCGGTGCCAGCATCGGCGATTCTGGAATGGCACTATTCTTTCAAGAGTCGGATGACTTTCAATAAGAGCGGAATCACGTCGACACCGAGAATCTCTTTAACTCCCACTACATCTGTCAGTTGGCGGAAATTCGTCGCTCGAACGACATAGCTTCCAGCAGCACAAATTCTGAAGCCAAGAGGAGCAACAACATGAAAATGTCAGTGGCGTGGTTTAGCGTCAGCGATTTCGACCAATCCAAGCGCTTCTATAGTGACGTCCTCGGCCTCAAGAAGGCCTTTGAAGTCGAGGGCTGGGCGGAATTCAGTAGCGGCGGCAAGGATGAAGCCGCCATCGGAATCTCCAATGGCACCCACACGGCCAAAGAACACGGCGCGACGATCGTTCTGCGCGTGGACGATATCGAACGCGAGCGCAAACGTCTCGAGGCGGCCGGCGTCAAATTCGAAGGCAAGACGGAAGAGATTCCCGGCATGGTGAAGCTGGCCATCTTCCGCGATCCTTCCGGCAACCGGCTGCAGCTTTGCCAGGTGCTGATGCAGCCGTGAACGGATGAAAGGCGTCAGCGGAGCCGCGATAGCCGGAAGAAACGTCTCGAGCTATCGCGGCTTACGCGAGGCCTCGCCGCAAGAACGCGCCGATGTATCCTGTCGAGCGAACCAGCACCGCGAAAAGGAGCAGCGTCATGACCGACCGATGGGAGCCCGGCGCCCTGCCGGAAGAAGAAGCCAGGCTGGTTGAACGCGCCAAGCACGGCGATAGGGATGCTTTCGGCTCGCTCGTCGAACCCTGGCGCAAACCGCTTTTCGGCTACATCTATCGGATGGTCACGCTGCGCCAGGATGCCGAAGATCTGCTGCAGGACGTGCTCGTGCGCGTGCTCGAGGATATTCGCAGCTATCGCGGCGAAGCGCGTTTCAAGAGCTGGCTTTTCGGCATTGCCACGCATGCCTGCCTCGACCATTTGCGCAAACGCAAACGCTGGCGCGTTGAAGCGCAGTTGATTGGCGAGCGCGAGGCCACAGCGAATCCCGAGAATATCGTCCACTTGCGAGCCGTGATGGCGCAGCCGGGATTTGTCTACGAAACACGCGAGCATATCGCCTTCTGCTTTTCCTGCATTGCCCGCACGCTCGAGCCCGAAGAGCAGGCTGCGGTGATGCTGAAAGAGGTCCTCGAATTCACGAACCAGGAAGCTGCCGCGATCCTGCAGCTTTCAGAACCGGTTTTCCGCCACCGGCTTTCCGATGCGCGCGCGAAAATGACCAAGGCCTTCGATGGCCTCTGCGCGCTGATCAACAAAGCAGGCGTCTGCTACCAGTGCCAGGGCCTGCGGGAAATTGCGCCGGAAGATCATCGCGGCGCGGACCTGGTGCAGATTGAAGTGGCGCCGGGTATCGCGGTGACGCCCGATACGCTATTCGACGCGCGCGCCGCCATCGCCCGCAGCGCCGATCTGGCCACCGGCACCACCCGCCCCATGCACGACATGTTCTACACCACGCTTTCTGCGCGTGAAGAATCCCGCAGCTAGCTTGATTTTTGCTGCCTGCACGGTTCGTCGTATTTATGAGGGAGCCTACAGCTCAAACGGCCCAAGAGGGGAGTGTTGCGAAGCAATGTGCAACGCGCCGCCGAAGGTGAACAAACTTGCCCGCCGGCTGAGCGCTTCTTCCGCGGAAATCTGGGCGAGCAGAGGATTATTGTTCTGCTCGGAAAGATGCGCCAGAACCAGATGGCGCGCGAGCCCGTCAAACACTTCGCAATCCGCCAGGAAATCGCTCACCGTGGCATTCGAGAGGTGCCCTGTGCGGCTCATCACGCGCTGCTTGATGTGCCAGGGATAAGGCCCCACCTTCAGCATTTCCAGATCGTGATTCGATTCCAGGATCAAGAAATCGGCTTCGCGCAGGTGGTGTTTCACAAGCTCGGGCAGGTAGCCGAGATCGGTAACAATCGCCACCTTGACTCCATTGGCCTTGAAGCAGTAGCCCACGGGATCGGATGCGTCGTGAGGAATCGCAAACGGCGTCACTTCGATATCGCCAATTTCAAATTTTTCGCCGGGATGCACGTACTGCACGTGGTCGATTGTTTTCTTGATGCCCTGATCGGTGAGCATCTGCTGGATCACGCGATGCGTCGGCTCGGTGAGAAATGCCAGGCATTTCCATTCGCGCTGCAATTGGCCCAGGGCGTTGGAGTGATCGGAATGTTCGTGGGAAATCAGGATGCCGTCGAGGTGATCGGGCTTCTGCCGGCCCAACGCTTCAAAGCGCCGCAGCATTTCTTTTCTGCCAAGCCCCGCGTCAACGAGGAGAGCGGTGTGTTCGGTCTCAAGCAACGTGGAGTTGCCCGCACTGCCCGAAGCTAGAATCGAAATGCGGAACCCGATGCGCTCTCTCCGTCCGCCGGGCGTGCCACCGCCGCACCAGCTTCGCAATGCATGATGGCATCCTGCCGCCGTAAGGTCAACATCAACCCGCGCAGCAGTCGTTCCTAATACGCTTCATTGCGAGTTGAAATCGAAGTTCGCGAATTGAATCGGAGCCCTGCGATTCTTAGTAGGGGCACGGCATGCCGTGCCCGCGCAGCCCGCACATCGGCCGTGCCATCCGTCAAAGCGTAGCGTCATTGTTCTAGAAGGTAAGCTGGTCGCGGGTGAGTTCGAAGCCGTCGAGATTGCCTACCACGCTGGCGGCGATGCGTTCGGGCTGAAAGAATTCCTGCGCGATTTTCTGCACGTCTTCCGGCGTTACTTTCTCGAGCAGCGCGATCAGCTCGGCCGGCGAGAAATAGCGGTCGAAGTACATGTGATAACGCGCCAGGTTGTTCATTCGCTGCCCGGTGCCTTCCGACGCGAGCAGCGTCGCGCCTTTGAGATGGTCCTTCGCGCGGCGCAGTTCCTCTTCCGGAAGCGGTTCATCCTTGATCCGGCGGAATTCGTCGAGCACCGAACGAACCACCTGCGAAACATTTTCGAGCGACGTCCCCGCATACACCGAAAACGACCCGGAATCGCGATAGGAATTCATTTCACTGAAAATCGCATAGGCCAGGCCCTGTTTCTCGCGGATGTTCTGGAACAAGCGTGATGACATGCCGCCGCCCAGCACGTTGTTCAGCGCCGAAACCACGAAGCGGCGCTCGTCCGTCATCGGCAGCGCCGGAACGCCGATGCAGATGTGCACCTGCTCGAGTTCGTGCTTTGTGCGTTGCGTAATGTGCGGCGCAGCCACCGGGACGGAATCGGCGGTGCCGTTCGACGACGACGCAAGCTTCGCGAAGCGCTCAGCGACGAGATCCACCATCTGCTGATGGCTCAGCCGCCCTGCGGCCGTAATCACCAGATGATTTGGCGCGTACCAGTGGCGAAACCAGCGGTCGAGCGTCTCTCGTGTGAATGAAGAAACTGTTTCAGGAGTGCCGAGAATCGGTTTTCCCAGGGCGTGCGGGGTCCAGAAATTCTGGGTGAAAAGTTCGTGGACCAGATCTTCGGGATTATCCTGCGTCATCCGGATTTCTTCCAGGATGACGGATTTTTCCTTGTCGATATCTTCGGGGGCGAATGTCGGTTCGAGAACCATGTCCGCAACGATGTCGAAAGCCTTAGGAAGATGCTCATCGAGCACGCGCGTATTGAAGCAGACCATTTCTTTCGCGGTGAACGCGTCGAGCATTCCACCGACGCTGTCCACTTCCCGCGCGATATCTTCCGCCGTGCGCCGCGCGGTGCCCTTGAATACCATGTGCTCAATGAAGTGCGAAATGCCGTTGAGCTCCGCAGGCTCGCGCCGCGACCCGGCGCGCAGCCAGATTCCCACCGAAACGGAGTGCATATGCTCCATCGGCTCGGTGATTACCACCAAGCCGTTGGCCAGCACTTCTTTTTGAACTTTGTGAACCGAGTTTTTCGTCTCAGCCATCCATTTTCCAGTTCAGCGGGAGCCAAATCTTCGCATGCGCGCGCCGCGAAGTCACGGATAGCCCGGCGCGGTGTTTCCATTCCGCCTGCTTGGCTCGAAACGCGCGAAAAACTGCTTTTTGCGGCAACCCGCTTGCTGCACTTACGGCGACAAAAACTGTCACTTTCCCGTCTTACGCACTACATCAACTTCTCGTCAGGCGACAGCTTTCCATACTCGCTCGAATAGTGCAGCGGAACGTCCGCATATGACCCGCGCTCGATCGAATACACTTCGCAACTCGCGTAAGGATACGAGTAGATGTGCACGCTGGTCGCCTGCGCGCCGAATTCAGGAAGGTTCAGCACCTGATGTACCGGTTCTTCAGGCGCGACGACGGCGGGATGGGTGGCGTCCATATCGTAGGAATCGGTAGGAACCAGCTTGCAAGCGCCGTGCGCGGCGTCGCGATTTTCGACGCGGAAATTCTGCACGCGCAAGCGGCCGATGGGTGTCACCATCCAGCAATTCTGGTCGCGGTGATTGTGAATGCGGCTGACTTGTCCTATGTTCCAGCAAATCGCCATCACTTCGAAAAGCTCACATTTATAGATCAGGTTCCGGGTGTAGTGGCTGTTCGCGTAGAAGAGATAGGGCGCGAGCGTCTCCGGACGAATCGCTTTCTCCTTCGTGAATTTTAGCACGCGCGGAATCGTGAAATCCTGCTTGGGAATGACGCATAGCTGTTTTGTCCATTCGTCGATTGTGATTTGTTGCATCGTGGTTTGTTCCATCGCGTCTGCCTCCCGCGCGCATAAAGAACCATGCCAAACACTTGATTATATCTCTCCGCGTTTCGCGCCGGAGATAAAAAATCGCAAATAGGCGGCGTGCTATCATCAAAATCAGGATGGCTTCGATTCCTGAATCCGCGCCGGTTCCCCCGCACAACCTCTTGGGAAAATCTTCGGAAGAACTGCGCGCGTTCCTTGCATCACTGGCCGGGCCTGCTTACCGCGGCGCGCAGATTTATCACGCGTTGTACGCCGAGCGCCGCTTTGATTTTGCGGCGATGACGAACCTCCCCGCGAAACTTCGGGAACGCCTCGCGCGCGAAGCGGCGATCGAGCTTCCGCGAATTGTGAGGAAGCACTGCTCGGATGACGGAACGATTCGTTACGTGCTGGCGCTGGATGGCGTGGCGAAGGACTCGGCGGCCAGAGATTCGGAAACAAATGCCAGGCTGCTGGCCCCCGCGACGATTGAAACCGTGTTCATGCCGGAAGAGAATCGCCAAACTATCTGCATTTCAACGCAGGCAGGCTGCGCGGTGGATTGCCACTTTTGCCTGACGGCAACGCTCGGCCTGATCCGCAACCTCACGGCCGGTGAAATCATCGGCCAGGTGCTTATGGCGCTCGAAGAAAATCGCGAGGTGCTGAAGCCGCAAACCAACGTGGTGCTGATGGGGCAGGGCGAACCGCTGCTGAATTTCGAGCCGGTGATGGCGGCACTGCGAATAATTCTCGATCCCAATGGCCTCGCGATCTCGCCGAAGCATGTGACGCTTTCGACGAGCGGAATCGTTCCGGGTATCGAGCGCCTGGCGCGGGAGAAAGTGCGGCCTAAGCTGGCCATTTCTTTGAATGCGTCTTCCGACGCGCAGCGCGACGAAGTCATGCCCATCAACCGGAAATATCCGATCGCGGAGCTGCTAGAGGCGTGCCGGCGATATCCGCTGCGGCCCTGGGAGCACCTTACGTTTGAGTACGTGTTGCTGGGCGGATTCAACGATTCGATTGAGGATGCGCGTCGCGTGATGAAGCTGCTTCGGAATCTGCGCGTGAAGGTAAATCTGATCCCGTGGAATCCCGGCGATCTGCCCTACGCAAAGCCCGATCCCGCGCGCATTGAGGCGTTTCGCAAGATTCTTGCCGACAAGGATGTGCGCACATTTGTGCGCTACTCGCGCGGGCAGGACGTGATGGCCGCGTGCGGGCAGCTAGCTCTGCTGGAAATGGGCGCGGCGGCGCCAAATCTCACCCAGATTTCACAGCAGTAAGCAGGCGTGCAGCCCGGTTGGAACGCGAAGAGCTCATTCGGAGGCGAGTTCTCAAGAGCCGCCGAGGAAATTTGATTTTGAGATAGGTGGCGATAAGCGGATTTCTCAACATCTATCCGTCTCGGTCGATTTGGAGCCTTAAGTTCCAACGGTTAATGCAGTTTCGCGTAGTCGGCTTTGGCTTCCTTCAGGATGGGAATGTCGGGGTCGGCATCTTTCCACAGTGCGAGGAAATCTTTGTAGGCGCCGAGCGCCCGGACGCGAGCGGCATCGGCTCCCGAAGTTCTCGCTTGCAGCGCATTCGCGCGAGCTACTCACAGACGTGCCACCTCCCGTCCAGCAGTTCTACACGATTCCGCTGTGGTCGAGAATTTTCTGAAACTCCGCAGCAGCAGCCCGGCCTTGTCCGGCTGCGAGGTACGCTTCTCCGCGCACATACACGTGGTAGAGGCAGGAAATATTGGCGACGAACGGAATCGATCCCAACTCGATGGGGAAGCAGCTTGCAGGGTATTCAGGGCGGCAGTTGGGTTCTTGTTGTTCAGCGTCACGTCGTGAATCGTGCAGATGTTGGGATGATCAGGGCAGAAGCGGCTTGCGCTTCGCGTTCAAAACGGGCGAGCGCCTACGCGTCGCGAGCTACTTCCAGCGGCAGGAATTTCAGCGCGACGAAGCGGTGAAGGCGTGTGTCCTCAGCCTTGTAGACCACGCCCATGCCCCCTCCGCCGAGTTTCTCTACGATGCGATAGTGGGAGATGGATTGGCCAATGAGCGAGCTGGGATCCGCTATTAGGCGCACATCTTAGGGCGCAGGAGAAGTCAAGTCAACGAAACCAGTTCATTGGTGTACTAGCTCTTGGTACGTAGAAGATCGAAAACCCGAGAGGGAGGATAACTAGCGAGAGCAGGGATTATCACCACCTATCTCAGAATGCGACGCCATCAGCGAATGCTGATGGCGGCCATCATGCGACCCGTGGCGCGCTCTTTGCGGAAGCTGAAGAAAAGATCGCTGCGGCAAGCGGTGCACAGGCCGGAGGAAGAGATATTTCGCGCGGTCATTCCTGCCTCTTCGAGGATGGCGCGGTTGGCGACAGTCAAATCGAGGTGCACGCGCGGCGGCGGTGGCGCATGGCCGGGAGGCTTCATGGTGAGCCAGGGAAGCCAGTTGGGGTCGTTGTCGCTGTCGGCGAGTTGGTCGAAGGGGCCTTCGAACCATTCGCGCGCGCCAGGAAACTGCGCCTGAAATTCCGCGGCGACTTCGGTGCCCACTTCGTAGCAGGATTGGCCGATGCCGGGGCCGAGCGCGGCGATCACATCCTGCGGTTTTGTCCCGAACTCCATTTGCATGCGTCCCAGCGCTTTTGCCGCGATGCGGCGAACCGTGCCACGCCATCCGGAATGAATTGCGGCGATCGCGCGGCGCTTGGGATCGGCGAGGAGGATTGGGACGCAGTCGGCGGTTTGCACTGCGAGCAGGACGCCCGGCTGGCGGGTGATGAGGGCATCGCCTTGCGGGGGTGCGTCTTGTGATTGTTTTCTTGGCGAGTCGGTTCCCGGCGAATCGGCGTCACCGGCCGGCTTATTTCCCGAATTAATTACATGCACAACGTCGGAGTGAATCTGCCGCAGGGCGATTACGCGCGCCTTGCTCGCGCCAATGGCGCGGAAGAATTTCTGGCGGTTGTCGCGCACGCGGTCGCTCTTGTCCCAATCCGTGAACCCCAGATTGAGCACTTTCTCGCGGGTTTCCCGGCCTTCGCGCGCCGCTTTCAATTCGCTCGCGCCGCCCGGCCTGGTGCTGAAGCCGTGGACGAGCCAGTCGAGCCGCGCAAGCGTGGGGGCTTCGAGCACTCGCAGACCTCCAGTGCGACGCAGCTTCCACTTCGGATTGGCTGTGGCTACAAGAATGCCGGTATCGGGGGACTCACTTCCGTTTTCAAAATGCAGGGCAACCATCCTGTGACGATTTTGTTTAGCTCGATGGCCTGTTTCTGAAAATTCGTTCGCGTTCGTCAGGCTGTTAGAGTTCTTTCGAGACGATTCAACGCTTCAAACCAAAAAACTTGCATTTTGGCGCATTCTTTCGAGTTGGACAGCTTGCCGTGGTCCACGGCCACTTGCGTTTTCTGGGGGCCCCGGCTGTTGAAGCCTACCGCGACCCGCGAATCTCCATCCCATTTCGCGCGCACATATTTTCCCGGCGTTGCCGAGGTGATTTCCATTTTTGCATTTGGCAGCCAGCGGTTTCTCAACTTCTCATCTGTCCACGCCGCGTAAGCCTTCGCGAGCGGCGCCGCCATGGTGCGGCTTCTCGAAGCGCTGAATTCTCCATCGCATTTCTGGAATTTTTGCCGCAAACCTCGCTCCTGTTCGTATCCCACAGCGACCATCTGGCACCACCAGGCAGGGAGTTTCTGCTTTTCGTAGAGATACAGGGCAATTTCTTTGTGCGGCATCTTTTTCGCGCCGGCCTTATCGAGAATCTTGAACCACTCCGCCCACACCTTACCCGTTTTGGCCTTCACGGCTTCGTCGCTCGATCGTTTCGTCTCTTTCGGTTTTTTTGCGGGCATCGTGGCGCCACCTCAGGCGGCGATTTTACCTCCAAGCCCCAGAAAATTCTCGCGCCGCCATTCGCTCACGATCTGGTCCAGAGCTTCGCGGTAACTGGGGAATCGCGGCTGCCACTCGAATTCCCGCCGGCAGCGCTCATTCGAAGTACGCGTGGACGCCGTCATCATATTCACTACCACCGGTCCTGCCAGAATTTTGGCGATCCATGCGGGAACGTGGCGTGGAGCGGGCGACCCCAAGCGCTGCGCAAATCCCGCCAAATACGTTCCCGCGCTCACCGGCTGGTCATCCGTCACGTGCCAGAGGCCTCCTCGCCCGGACTCGGCGACAGTTACAAAAGCGCTGGCCGCGTCGTCCACGTGAATCCATTGCCATATCGCATCGCCTTTTCCGATGATGGGAAGCTTGCGGGCCAGAAGCTGGGCACCGAAATAGCGAGTGTGGGCGGTGTCGGGCGCGTGAAACCAGGCGCAGCGCAAAATCGCGGCTTTGAATCCTTCTTTATTGGCTGAGTCGCGCGCGATCGTTTCCATTTCCACGGTTGAGCGGGTGATGAAGTCTGTGTGCGGTGGCGAATCTTCGTCGAATGCCGACTGATTTTCGGGGCGTGCCACCCAGGTGATGCTTTGTACGAGGAATTGTTTTGCGCCCACTCGGCCCGCCGCTTGCGCCAACGCTCGGGTGCCATCGCGGCGGATGCGGTCATTGGTCTGCCAATCCTCAGGCCGCGGTTTTGTGGCGGTTGGAATCGCGGTTGCGGCGTGGACGATTACGTCGGCACCTTCGGCGGCGCGAGCGAGCGAATCTGCGTCAAATAGATCCGCGCGCCGGCTCTCTCCGCCAAGTTTGCGAATCGTAATGTCGTTTTCGGCGCTGCGCGCCATTCCGATTACGCTGTGCCCGCGTTGTAGAAATTGCTGTATCAGCCGTCTGCCTAGAACTCCGGTTGCGCCGGCGATGAAGACTTTCAATGTGATTCTCCCCAGGGTCTATGAATGGGCGGGTACCCATAGGATGAAAGAAGTCTTGCTCAGGATTTGGAAAAAATTCGCATACCCGCCAGGACGCCGAGGCATTCAAAGATCGCCAGGAGCACGGCAGACACGTCGAAAACGTCCCGCATATCGAGTGAGATGGGCAGGTTGATGTGGGTCACATGGTCGGGACCCGGCAGGATGAAGTGAAAATAAACGCCAAAGACAAGCGCGCCAGCCATCGAAATGCCCAGTAACGCTCCTCCTGTGCGGAAACTGCCCTTCCAAATCAAGTAAGCCGCGTAAACCGGCGCAACCAGTATCACAGCCACGACGAAAACCTCTTGAAAGGCATTCAACTCAATCGCGAGTTGCTGGTGCGCCACTCCATGAGCCACATTGATCGCGAAATGAATCAAAATAATGCCAATTGCGAATCCAACCAGGGTACTGCGACTTGAAGCCGTCGTGTTCATTCGCGGATTGTTTGCAGGCAAACCTATTTCTGTTCCTGCGCGGTGGTCCAATTTACGGCGGTTCCGTATCCGTAGACCAACTGCGCGCCGCGATCGGCTCCAATTGTCAGGATTATGGCGAGAACGGCTAACCCCAGCAGCATCAATTTGCGCAGCTGCGCTGTGAAATTCTTCCGCGCGAGGAATGCGAAGATGCACAACGCCAGAGCCAGGCTGGTCGAAACGAGCATCAAAGTTTCGTGGATCCCCACTGCGCGCAAAGCGTCGCCCGGCGGCACGGATTTCTCTGCGGCAAGACCGCTGAGCACCGTCACGATCGCGCCCAGCGTTCCGAGGTACAACATCCAAGCTGCTGCGCGCTGCATTTCGTCGCTCGAGCGCCACAAGGCCAGCACCTCAAACAAAAGCGCCGCAAGCCACAGCACAATCGGAAAATGCACAAACATCGGATGGTAGTTCAGCGCGGCTTTCATTCCCGGCAGCATTGTGGCTGGCCCTCCTCAGCGGCGGTACGAATCGCGGCGCAGCGCCGCAATTATCTGCCAACGCCGCTCCGCCGTAAACTGCGATAGAATCCGCCCCGCGAATTCAGTTCATTACCTAAAGCGCAGGCTTGGAGCCCCGCCATGAAGTGGATTCTCCGCATTCTCGGAGTTGTGGTTGCGGTCGCCTTGCTTGTCGTGGTGATCGGCGAGCCTCTCCCGAAGCAGCACGTGGTTTCACGCCAGGCCACCTATCACCAGCCGCCCGAAGCAATCTGGCAAGCCATCATGGACTACGAAAAATTTCCAACCTGGATCAAAGGCGTCGCGCGCGTAGAACCTTTTCAGTCACTGAACGGCTATCCAGGCTGGACGGAAATCGAATCGAACGGCATGAAGATTCCGTTGCAGGTGACCGAAGCGGTGCCGCCACGCCGCCTGGTGACGCGCATCGCCGATCCCAATTTGCCCTGGGGCGGTACATGGACCACGGAAATCACGCCTACATCCGGCGGCTCCGTGATGCGCATCACCGAAGACGGCTACGTCAACAATCCGCTGTTCCGTCTTATGGCTCGTTTCTTTTTCGGCTACGCGAGCACGCTCGATTCCTATTTGAAATCGCTGGGCGAAAAATTCGGGGAGCAAGTGACACTGCAAAATTAGAACCGATCCGGCGATATAGGCTTTCAAGTCTGATAGAGTTAACGAATGGCGCGCAAAACTCCATCGAAGCCGCGCCCGGCTGAGCACGATTATTCCCACCGCTCGCTGCTCGACAAGCTTGGCGTCAAGCCAGGCCGGAAAATCCTGATTCTTGGAGTAACCGACGGTGCTTTTATCAATGACATTCATCCATTCAATCCGCAATTCGCCGAGCGCAAGCCGGCCGCCGATATCGATCTGATATTTTTCAACGCGGAGCAGAAGAAAGATTTAGACCGCCTCGCGCAACTGTGCAAATCAATCGTCAAAAATGGCGGAATCTGGGTGATCTACCCAAAGGGCCGTCAAGACATACGCGAGCTCGACGTAATTGCAGCCGGCAAAGCCGCCGGTTTGACTGACAACAAGGTGTGCGGCTTCTCGAGCACCCACACCGCGCTTCGTTTCGTCATCCCTGTCGCCAACCGCTAGGCGCCACGAATCCTCACAATTCGCTGCGCAAAATTTCTCCGCCGAACGCGCCAGCGTCCTATCATGGTGTCATGTTGACCGCAACCGCTATCCGGCTCGACATCCGTGGGCTCGCAGTCGAACTACCCACCGAAACGGGATGGGTGCGCCCGGTGAATGATGTTTCGCTTTCACTTGCCGAGGGCGAGACGCTTGGCATCGTGGGCGAATCGGGCTCGGGCAAGACGATGCTGTCGCTTGCCCTGATGGGCCTCGAGCCGCCGGGCGCGCGCCGCAGCGGTGAAGCGTGGCTCGAGACCCGCGACGGCCCACGCGTAAATCTCGTCGCGGCTGACCCAGAACAATTGCGCAAAATGCGCGGCCGCGACATTGCGATGATTTTTCAGGAGCCGATGACGGCCCTCGATCCCGTGATGCGTATCGGCGCACAAGTGGAAGAGGCGATTCGCATCCATGATTCATCAGCCAGCGCCAGCGAAATCGGCCGACGGGCAATCGACGCGTTGAAGCGCGCGACTGTGCCGGAACCAGAGCTGAGGGCGCGACAGTATCCGCACCAGCTTTCAGGTGGGTTGCGGCAGCGCGTAATGATCGCGACGACGCTCGCGCCCGGCCCTCGCATTCTAATTGCGGATGAGCCCACGACGGCGCTGGACGTCACCGTGCAGAAGCAGATTCTGGAGCTGCTGGCGGAGTTGCGACGCGAGCTGCGGCTTTCGATGCTTTTCATCACGCATGACCTGGGCGTCGTGGCGCAAATTGCCGATCGGTTGATAGTGATGTACGCCGGGCGCATCGTGGAAGAAGGTCCAACGGCGGAAGTCTTGCGCCGTCCGCGCCATCCTTATACCGAGGGTTTGTTGCGCGCGGCGCCGCGCCTCGAGCGCGGCAAGCTCACCCCGATTCGCGGCACAGTCCCTGCACTTAATGCGTTGCCGCCGGGTTGCTCGTTCGGTTCTCGGTGCGACATCCATGTGCCCGAGTGCGATTCGGCCGTGCCTGCGCTGCGGGAAGTGGGGACGGCGGATCATCGGGCCAGGTGTATTCTTGCTTCGTAACAAGGGAGATTTTCATAAGACATAGGCGGGACGGAATGGCGGATCTCGACCAAGACCAGCAGCAAGCGCTCGTACGCGACCGATTTACGCGCACCGCGGAGGTTTTCGGCAACGCGGTGATGCAGACGCGCGCCGTGGAAGCGGAACTCCTGGCTGAAATGGTCGCGGCGAAGAAAAGCGACTGGGCCGTGGACCTCGCCTGCGGCACTGGGGCGCTGGCACTGGCGTTCGCGCGGCGTGTCCGCTGGATCATGGGCCTGGATCTGACGCCGGCGATGCTTGCCGTGGCGGAGCGAACAGCGCGCGACGCGAATGCCCGCAACATCGCTTTTGCTCTCGGCAATGCGCAGGACATTCCGTTTGCGGATGGGTCGCTTGACCTCGCCCTCTCGAGTTACGCGCTGCACCACGTGCCGGAAGCGGGGCGCGTGATCAGCGAAATGGCGCGAGTGCTGAAACGCGGCGGCCGTGCTGGGATCATTGACATCTTCGCGCAGGAGGATCCGCGCAGCGGAGAAATGCACGACCGCATCGAGCGCGTTCGCGATCCCTCGCACGTGCGCACTCTGGCGCGCAGCGAGTTCGCTTTGCTCTTCGCAGGCAATCACCTGCGCATCACCGGCGCGCACGTGCAGGAGCATCCGGTTGCATTCGATCGGTGGATGCACAATGCGGGCCGCGAACCGGGCGACCCGGAATACATCGAAACGCGTCGCTTGATGGAATTGACCATCCCTGACGATCTCGCCGCATTCCATCCGCGCTACAGCACAGCAAGCCCAAGCGGAACCGATGGGCTCCCGGAGATCGACATGGTCAACACAGTGGTCTTCTTCTCCGCCGAGAAAATCGCATGACAGCGCCTACGCCTCCCGCCGAAAAAGAAACTCTTCTCGAAGCCCGCAACCTGCGAAAGCTGTATCCAGCGGCGAGCGGCGCGTTCTTGCAATCTTTGCATCGCGCCATGGCGGTGGATGACGTGAGCCTCCTGGTAGCGCGGGGCGAAACGATTGGAATCGTGGGCGAATCCGGTTGCGGCAAGACGACGCTGGCGAGGATGCTGCTGCGCCTGATCGAGCCTGATTCCGGGGAGATACTTTTCCGCGGGGAAGACTGGCTCGCGGCGCGCGGAACTGCATTGCGAGGGTTGCGGCGCCGGATGCAGATGGTATTTCAGGATCCGGTAGCGTCATTAAATCCGCGGATGCGCGTAGGAGAAATCGTCGGTGAGCCGCTGGCGATTCATGAGCCGGGATTATCGCGCGAGAAACGCCGCGAGAGTGCGGTTGAAATTTTGCAGGCCGTGGGAATCGGCGCAGAAGCCTTCGAGCGCTACCCTCACGAGTTTTCGGGCGGTCAGCGGCAACGCATTGGGATCGCGCGGGCGCTGATTTTGCGTCCCGAGCTGGTAATTGCGGATGAGCCCGTCTCGGCGCTGGATGTTTCGGTGGGCGCGCAAATTCTCGAGCTGCTGGCGCGGCTGCAGCGCGAATTTTCGCTGACGCTAATCTTGATTTCGCATAGCCTGCCGGTGGTGGCGCAACTGGCGACGCGCGTGGTGGTGATGCAGGCGGGGAAATTCGTCGAGATTGGCGCGGCGCAGAAGGTGCTTCGGGAGCCGGAGCATCCTTACACGGTAGCGCTGCTGGCGGCTGTGCCGGAAATTCCAGAGTAGCCGCGATGAAAGGCGCACAGGCAGGAGCGCCTGTGCCACTGAACCCCGCGCGCAGAGATTACTACAGTTGTGCTGGAGGTTTACTAATTCTGTGAAGTCGCGCGCTGGGCCTCTATTATTTCGGATCTGCCAGGACGGTCTGTGGAAGCGCAAACTTTTAACAACTCGAGGAAGTACTTCTGACTCGCATCGCGATTTCCGCTTAGTTGCGCGGCGCGGGCCGCTCCATATAACGCGCGAAAGCGGCCAGGCTCCGTCTTCAACGTCGCCTCGAATTGCTCGAAGGCTTGCGCATACTTCTTCGTCTCCATCAACATGTTGCCGAGCAATTCGCGAGCCGGAGCCAACGGCCCGGGCGTCACCGCGCTTTTTTCTGTTCCATCTTCCAACCCTGCTGCCGACCTCATCTGCCGCAGCGCTTCCTCTTTTTTACCATCCGCCAGCGCTGCCCATGCCTCGACCGCAAGCTCCTGGATTTCCACCTGCTGTGCCCAGTAATCTTCCTTGTCATTCGAGAGCCGCTGGCGAATTTGTCGCAGCGCCGCCGCTGATGCGTTCGCCGCTGCCACCTCTCCCGTTCGCGCTGCGCCCAATCCGCGGGCAAACCACGTCATAGCATAGGTGTAGGGAAACGGCGTCTCCCGGGGCGCGAGTTGTGCAGCCTGCTTCCAGTCCTGGCGTTCGAGCGCGTACCGAGCCGGGATCGCCGCGACTGCAAAATATCCAACCGAGGGACCGCCGGCGCCGCCAATCACCGCGTTCGGATCGAATCGTGATGCGATTTCGGGCAAGGAATTGACGATTCGTTCCGCTGCTTGGTCCTGCCCAGTCTGCAGATAGGCGTAAATTTCGTAGTCGCTGGCGTGTAATTCCTCTGCTGTCTGGCCCTCCCGCCGCGCTGCCGCTGCTGCGCGTACGTTGCTGTCGATGGATTCTGACCAGTAGCCCGTGCGCGTAAAGGTATGCGACGGCATGTGCAGGGCATGCGGCGCATCGGGCGCAATTTCCGAGTAACGCCGCGCGGCCACGAGCGCTCGTCCCGCCAGCGCCGGCACGTCGTAGGTATGGATGATGTAGTGTGCCAGACCGGGATGGGCCGGCTCTTCCTCAAATATTTTCTCTAGAATTGCTCCCGCCTTGAGCCGCCCGGCGTACGTCTTATCGGCAGGATCTTCCGAGGCCGCGATTGCCAGGGCATAGAAGATCTGCGCTTCGTGGTCTTCCGGATGCTTCCCTGCCACTTCCCCCATTGCGTCGCGATAGGAAACCAGGCGCGCCTGCTGCGCTGTAGTTTCATAGTCGCTGTACAATTTGCTGACCGCCGCAATATACGCCCGTTCGCGCTCGGTCTTGGCCCCTACCGTCTCGCCGCGCTCCGAATTTTCGTGACCAGCCTGCAGCTGACTTTTGTCTTTCGCTCCCGGTGCAAAAGGATTGCTCCAATCGCTGAGCGCGATTCCCCAGCATGCTATTCCGCAGGTGGGATCCTCGCTCAGCACTGCGTTGAATCCTTCTATGGCACGGCGGAATTGGAAGGAATGCAGCAAAGCGACTGCACGATTGAATTCCTGCTGCGCTGCATCGTTGCACGACGTGGCAAAGTGTACTGTTCCCAGTTTTTCGCCAGCCCCGTGCGGATGCTCTTGAGCTGCGGCGCTCAACGCCGCGAATGCCAGTAGAAAAGCTGCGGTGAATTTCATTCTGACCATTTCCTCTGTATCTCCGGATAGTATAGGGCGAAAGTGCGCGTGCTTCACGCAAGCTGCCCCGGCGCTGTGCTATAAGGCTTGCGACAGAGCCCCCATGAACAAGCAGACCCTCTTTGCTGCGCGTGCCTTGTGCCTGCTTTTAATTTCTGCAGCCGTGCTGCTTGCCGGCGGCACCGTGGCCCGGCTTGCGGGTGACGAGTTGTGGCCGACCGAAGGCTGGGCAACAGCCAGCCCGGGCAGCGTCGGGTTAGATGAACAGGTTCTCCTCAGGCTGGACAAGGAAATGGCCTCGGGGAAATATTCGCAGATGATGGATAGCTTGGCCGTGTTCCGCTGCGGCAAGAAGGTTTTTGAACGCAGCTACCCGCACGACTACGCGAAGATCTATGGCAAGGAAGCCGGGAAACGAGGGCCGCTCAACGCTCGTCTGATGGGGCGGTACAATTATTTCGATTCATACTGGCATCCCTACTATCACGGCACGGATCTGCACACGATGCAATCGGTGAGCAAGACGGTGACGTCGGTGATTATCGGGGTGGCCATCGAACGCGGCGACTTCAAAGCCAGCCTTGACACACCCGTCTTGAAATACTTCGACACATCCAAAGTGAAAAATGTGGACGACCGCAAGCGCCGCATCACCTTGCGCGATTTACTGACTATGACCGCCGGCTTGGAATGGCATGAGGACGATGTGCCATACGACGATCCTGGAAACGATTCGAGCGTGATGGAAGCCTCCGATGATTGGGTGCAGTTCACGATCGACAAGCCGATGGCCGCCGATCCCGGCACGGTGTGGAACTACAGCAGCGGGGTTACGGAACTCCTCGCCTATATTTTTCAGAAGGAAACCGGCCAGGACATTGACGACTACGGGCAGAAATATTTGTTTGCGCCGCTGGGGATCAGGCACGAATGGAAGCGCACGTATCTGGGAGTGGTGGACACGGAAGGCGGCTTGTACCTGAACGGCAGCGACCTGGCGAAGATCGGTTACTTGTATCTGCGCGATGGCATGTGGGACGGCAAGAGGATCGTCTCGAGTGAATGGGTGAAGCAGTCTGTGACGCCCTACTTTCAAACCGACGAGCCGCGCTTCAGGTATGGCTTTAAGTGGTGGCTGTCCAAGTTGCCGGATTCGGAAGAGTACGTTTGGATGTGCCGCGGATTCGGCGGGCAAAACCTGCAGGTGTTTCCCAAAGAAGGCCTGATTGTGACCTTCACGGCTTGGGACATTCTCCCCAACTCGATTGGCAAGGAGCCTGCCCCGCCAGACTTTCTAGCTGCTGTAGTAGTCAAGGATTGCACAAGCCTAGCTCACTAACGAGCCTTGCCCACTGATGATGATTGGACTTTCCTGCCACTCAGCAACTGTGGAACGGCATGGCTTCGCCTTCACGGTGCGAACACACCTCAAGGCGCATGCGCATAACGTGCGTACAGTGTCAGCCCCCTATCGGGCGCAAGCTCAAGCAACAGTCCTAGTTGGAACGCAAACTCGCTTCCAGAATCGGCGCCTTCGCTCGTCCGGCGTTGAGCCGCGAAGTCTTTCGCCAGTTTACGTCACTGAGCTCCACGGTGCTTTCCTGCCCGCCGGGAAGGACGCAATCGAGGTGATCTCCTTCGATCCGGTATTTAGTTACATCGAAGACGACGTTCGACGTGAGAGCAATGCGGGTGACCCGTTCCGATTGAGCTTCGAGTGGAGGTCTAGATTGTGGCGATGTCAACTGGGCGGTTGAAGCGGCCGGTACCGGTGCGACCGAGGACAGAGCGGAATGTTCCCCGAAGAAATGCCAACCGGGCGGGAGGACGATCGCCGTGCGCGGAAGAACGACGTCTTCCATGAGCCGCAAGGTGAGCTGTTCTTCGCCTTTCAGCGTAGGCCGGGGACCGCGAGCGGGCAAGGAGACCACCTTCCATGGCCAAAGGGGCGGAATCATCCACTCCACTGCATCTCGCTTGGCGTGGCCGTGGCCCACGATATCGCCTTCCCGATCGACCTTGAATCCATGTGCCAGAATGACCTTGCTCGGGATGGGCATATCTGTGCTGGGCAGGCCGATGCGGTCAAATTGAATTTGCAGGAATCCCTTTCCGAAAAAGTGACCGGGTTCCTTAGTTGCTTCGAGATGGCCCTGCAGGTAGCTGCCTCGCGGAAAGATGGTTCGTCCGAATTGCTGCAGGCTGCGGAGATGACACAGGACCGGGTCACCCACCGCCGCGGTGGCTGAGGAGAAATTCGGTTCGTCGAGCGTACAGTGAAGAAGAGTTCCGGCCGGTACAACGACTTCCTGGGCCCTTGTACTTGCCTGGCACAGCAAAAAGAACAGCGGCAAAACCAACCAATAAGTGCGCCACATGTCTGCCTCCTGATTAACGGTCAGGGGGCCCAAACAGTAAGAAGACGAATAGGGATGAACGAATAGTTGCTTGAGCCACCCCGCCGACAGATTTAATTTCGAGAAAATACTCTCAGGCGATTGTGCTTGGCAATAGAAAAATCATTCGTTGCCAAGAAAATCGCCGTGAGTCGTCGGTAGCGGTGCTGGCGCACCAAACAAACGGTCATCTGCCTGCGGAGCTGACGTACAGCATGGCGCTGAACAGAACAACGAACCCGACAAGATACATGAACGAAATGAAAAGAATGTGTTGCGGCTTGCTGGGTAGCCGCGAATGGTAGCTCACATCTGCCTCCTGAGTCCGCGGCTGGGCTTAGGACGACAGAATTCAGTACCTGGCAAGCTTATGCGTGCCTCACGGCTTGGCCAGTACTCTATCTACTGTAGGAGAGGGTGCGATAATCCCTGAGCGCGCGATTCGGCTTTTGTTTGCTTTCCGCCCCTCGGCCTAGAATAAAGGCTGCAAGGCTCGAATCCACCCTCCCGCCGGGCCCATCGATCTGCATGGCAACGACATTTCACAATCGAATGAAACGTTCATGTAAGGAAAGAAATTAAGGTAGGAAGCGTCGAGAATTCGAGCAACACGCGAGCAGATTTTTTTGTGAGCAATGATCTGAATTGGCCATGAAGACAGGAGCAGCCGGATGAGCGAGACAAGATTCCGAACCATCGAGCCGAAGATTCTCTATTTTGGAACTCCGGTGGCGTTGATTAGTTCGCTGAATGAAGACGGAGAGACGAACCTGGCGCCGATATCGTCGTTCTGGACACTGGGCTGGACCGTTCTGCTCGGGCTGCTCGACGAGGCAAAGACAGCTGACAATTTGCGGCGGCACGCGGAGTGCGTGGTGAATTTGCCTGCTCCGGACATGTGGGAACACGTGGAGAAGCTTGCTCCGTTGCCGGTGCCGGAATTGAAGACGAAGCAGTTTCATTACGAGCCGGAGAAATTCGACGCAGCGGGACTCACGCCGATGGCGAGCGAATTGGTGAAGCCGGCGCGCGCGGAGCAGTGTCCGGTGCACATGGAGGCGCGAGTCCGGGCGATGCACAAGATGGGCGGGAGCCGGCTCGAGCAGCTCGGCGGCGGGGTAGCGGCGGAGGTGGAAGTGGTGCGCGTCCACGTGGTGGGTGATCTGGTGATCGAGGATCGCTACATTGATGCGGCGAAGTGGTCGCCGCTGATTTACAACTTCCGGCATTATTACCGGCTGGCGGACACAGAATTGGGAAAGACGTTTCGAGCGGAGGTGTGAAGCGGTTAGGCTGCGCTGTGAGCCAGCGCCTGTCGGCGACCTGATTTTATTTGGATTGGCGAGCGAGGGTTTCAGCGGCGAGAACTGCAAGTTTCCTGAAGAGCGGTTCGGCAAATGCGTCTCGTTTTTCGATGGGCAGTTTCAAGTGCTGCTCGATTTCGGGCTCAAGGTTACGAAGTTCTTCCGAAGGCGCGATTTCGGCGAGCCGCTGGAAAAGTAGCCTGTGTGCTTGCCTCCGTTCCATCACTTCCCATCCATCTAATATTTGGCGATGCGAGGTACCTTCCCAGATCACGAGGATCATCGCTTCGCGCAGCCAGCGCTCCGCGCCGTATTCGGCCAGCACACCCAGCCCACCATGCACTTCCATCGCCCACTTGGCGGTGTCTACCGCGAACTCGGCCGTCCAGTATTTCGCGAGGTGGGCCACCAACCGAAAAAGGTGGTAGCGATCGGAGTAGGGGACACGCTCCATCCAGACTTCGTTCAGGAGTTGAACTGATTCCCACGCGAGCGTAAAGGCGGATTGAAGCGCATTCAGCCGAAACTCAAATTGATGGCGAAGGAGCGTATGATCGAGAACAGGTTTGCCGAAGGCGGCGCGGTGTTCCGCATACGAAAGCGCATCCGCTATAGCGCGTTGCGCCAGCGCAACGCTCACCACGCTATTGGCCACGCGCGAGAGATTCAAAACTTCGAGGATGAGATAAATTCCCGCATCCGCGGAACCAAGCAGGTAACCTTCGCTTTCTTTCAGCTCTACTTCTCCAGTGGGAACAGAACGCGTGGCGATTTTGTCTTTCAGCCGCCGGATGAAGTAGTTGAGCGCGCCATTTTCGCGATGGCGCGGGACAAGGAACAGCGACAGCCCTCGCACGCCCGTCGCAGCTCCCTCCGTGCGCGCGGCAACAACAGCCAATTCTGCTCCGGCATTGCTTGTGAAATATTTTTCGCCGGTGAGAAACCAGCGATCACCGGCAGGCCGCGCGATTGTTTCGACCGCGGCTCCCAAGTCCGAGCCGCCTTTAATCTCCGTCATCCATGTGGCGCCCTGCCACACGGAATCATCCTTGCGCGTGAGTTGAGACAGAAAACGCGACTGCAATTCGGCGCTGCCATATTTCGCAAGCGGCACAGCGGTGGCGAGTGACACGGTATAAGGGCAGCAGATGCCCGGATCGTGGTACGAAATCTCGTAAATCAAGAGATATGTGGGAAGCAGAGACTTTTCTTCGAAAGCGCGCCAGACGACGCCGGCTCGGTAGCCTCTTCTCAGAATGGTTTGATATTCGCGAGGATAGAGAATTTCATCGGCGCGTTTTCCCAGGCGATCGAACATCCGCAGCCAGGGCGTTCCGGCGCGATCGATTGCGTTCGAAATCGCGATGCCTTCGCTCTTCCACCAGGCTTCTTCGGAGCCGAGAACTTCACGATGAGGAATATCCGGAAGCCTACTCTGCAGAAAGGTGAACGGAGAACGAAGCACGTCGAGGGTCTGCATTTCCCTCGCATGTTAGGTTGGCAACACGGACACGTCAAGTTTAGCCCTTGGGAGACGCCGGGTTTTGTATCGCGGCGCAAAAAAACCGGGGCATGTGGGTCGGAGGCGTGGCCACACGCCCGGTTGTTCGCGGTTGGCGCGTTGAGGTTAGGGTTACATCCCGGTTCCAACGTAGCTGTCTTCGGAGGCGATCACGCCGACGTTCGGCATTTCCGTCTTTACTTTTACCCGCTCAAGAGTCGGCTTCTTCGCGCCCTTGGCAAGAAATGTAAGCTCGTATTGGTTCTTCAAACTGAAGCTCACATCTTGTAAGTACGGTGCAATGTCAATCGGGTTTCCCACACCGAGGTAGTAGGTGGCACCGCCTGTTTTCTGCGCGAGCATATCCAGGCCAGTTTGTCCCAGGTTGCCGCGAACGAAACCACGGCCCAGTCTTCCTGCACCCGGCGTATAGATCGAATAGACGATGAATCCGCCTTTTTGCGCGCGATCAACCGCCGCACTTAAGTAAGGATTGGTGAAGGGATTGCCGCCGCCGAGAACATCGATTCCGCTGGTAATCATCAGAATCTCTCGGCGATTTTCACTCACCGGCCACTTCTTCATCAGGTCCGAGAGCGACAAATAGGGGCTCGCGTACGAAACGGCCCCAATCGGCAACCGCAGTGATTTTGCGACCGCATCATGATCCTTGGTCAGGTTCTGAACGGTGAGCACCGTTCCGTTACGCATGTACCCCACGCCGATTGCGGTGGTAGCCGGCTGCTCCTGAATGAATTTTTCCAAACTGCGAAACTGCAAGCCGAGGGTTGCCCGCGAGGTATCGTCGAGCAGGATGAAGAGTTCGAGTCCTGCGCGGTCTCCTTGCAATGGAACCCAACCCGTCACCGCATTCTGCTTGTCGCGCTGGTACACCTGCACATCCGTTGTCGCCAGCGCCGGAACTTGTCCGCCGTTGTGCTTTGGCTTCACGGTCACCACCATGTGCACCGGCACTTCGTTTGACGAGTCCGGCTTTTTGTCGTCGGAAGCCGGCGCTGGTGCAGAAATCATGCCAAGCAAAACGAGAATCACTGCCGTGCCTATCGAATAATTCCTTATGACTTTTTTCTCGATATTTATGCTGCGCATCGTTCTATCCTCCTCCCAGAATCTGAGAGTTTCAGCCGGCGCTGGCATCACTCTTGCCGCTGCCTGGGTCGCCTGCTGGATCAAAACGTTCTCCCCTAAAGATGAGACGCGCTCCGGGAGGTCTTGGATACGGCTTTACTCGTTCTCTAAAGTTAAGAATACAAATAGCTTGCGAGAAATCAGCGCTGCCAGGCAGGTTTTGCCGGGGATTTCCGGCGAATCGAGGGTGCTGGAAGAATTCACGAGAAGGTCGGGAATACTGGAAGACGAACCAAAATGCCCGGTCACAGAAAAGAAAAAGCACGCCACCGAGCGTGAAGCTCTCGCGACAGCGGAGCTCGCGACCGCGAATGCGCCGAAGGAACTTCGTGCCTACGGTGCTCCTAGTGTGATGCGTGGCACCTGACGAAAAATGTTGGGACGGCCAGCAAGGGTCACAGACAGACGAATCGCCGGCGACGATTCAAATAAGGCGATTAAGATAAAAGGAGCGCTAGCATGAAGAAACAGACGACTGCACTCGTGATGGTCCATATTCGCTTTCGCAGGCTTCGTCACGCGCGGCCGAGTGAATACTCTTGCGGGTGTTCATCCCGACGTGCGAGAACAGCTCGCGGGAAGCTGGAGTCTCGTTTCTCGCGTGTCAACACTGGCAAACGGGGAAGTACTGCCCGATCGCGGCCTCGCCACCACGCCAAAGGGCCTTCTTATTTACGATCGAACGGGACACGTGGCGCCGCAGCTTTCGCGGCAGGGACGAACGGTGGAAATGATTGGAGAAGAATGCCAGGAGGCGGCAAAAATTCGTGGGACGAACGACACGGCTCAAACCGTGCTCGGATACGACGCATACTTCGGGACGTTCACCGTGAATGAGAAAGAAGGCTTCGTTGTCCATCACCTGGAAAGCGCGCTGTTCCCTGGGGACATGGGAAAAGGTATCAAACGGAACTTCACGATTTCCGGCGACAAGTTGACGATTAAATTCAACACCACCACGTCAGATGGCATGCCGGTCAAGGACATTGGTCTGGGAGTGCATGAAGTAAAAAGGCGCAGGAAAATAAGCCTCACGGGGCAAGAAGGCGTCCCACGCAAAGCGCGCCACTCCACTGTGCCACGCGAACGCTGCCACGTCACGATGTTACGCCACGGTGCCCGCGACGCAGCCACGGAACCACATAGCTCAGGTCCCGTTCTGCCCCGATCTGGCCAGAACTGACCTGAGGCCTTGCCTCGCGGCATAAGCCACCGCCGCGTTCCTGTTACACTTCTGCGCGGTGGATATTGGCGCGATGAATTTTGGATTTGAAATTCTTGCAACGGATCCTACCGGCGCGCGACTTGGCCGTCTGACTACGCCTCACGGTGTAATCGAAACGCCGTCGTTCATGCCCGTGGGAACCGCAGCTACGGTGAAAGGGCAGACGCAAGAAGATCTCGAAAACCTCGGCGTGCAGATACTTCTTTCGAATACTTACCACCTTTATCTTCGGCCCGGACACGAACTGATTCGCTCGATGGGCGGCCTGCACAAATTTATGGCCTGGCCGCGCGCGATACTCACCGATTCGGGCGGCTACCAGGTATTCAGCTTGAGCGAATTGCGCAAGGTGACGGACGAGGGAGTTACGTTTCGCTCGCATCTCGATGGCTCCGAGCATTTTCTTTCGCCCGAGAAGGCTCTCGAAATCGAATTTGCGCTGGGTGCGGACATCATCATGGTTCTCGATGAATGCATCGAAGCGCCCTCGACAGAAACACGGGCACGAGATGCAGCAGCTCGCACGCTCACCTGGGCGGGACGATCGCGGGACTATTTTCAGAGCCATGGCGACCCGGCGCGGCAGGCGCTTTTCGGAATCGTGCAGGGCGGCACGCATGCAGAGCTGCGCCGCGAGAATGCTGACGCGCTTGTCGCTCTGGATTTTCCCGGCTACGCAATCGGCGGTCTTGCTGTAGGTGAACCGCACGAAACAACGTGCGCGATGACGCAAGCGGCCGCTTCGCGCCTGCCCACAGGCAAGCCGCGCTACTTGATGGGCGTTGGCAAGCCCGAACAGCTTGCGGACTACGTGAGCCTCGGAATCGACATGATGGATTGCGTGCTCCCCACCCGCAGCGCGCGGCATGGTTGCCTTTTCACGTCGCAAGGACGCCTGCTCATCAAGAACACGCGCTATGCAAACGACCAGCGGCCCATAGACGAAAAATGTCAATGCGCGGTTTGCCGCCGGTATTCGCGTGCATATTTGCGGCATCTTTATTCCTCTGGTGAGGCGCTGGCAAGCATCTTGAATACCCATCACAACATCTACTTTTACCTTGACATCATGCGGGAAATTCGGGAGGCTATCCGTTTTGGAAAGCTCGGAAGATTCCGCTCTGACCTTCAGGCACGCCTCAAAGGGCAAAATTAAGTGGGCTGGGCGCGGGAAGAAGCGGGGCAGCATTTTCGGTGAGCGAAATGAGCCTGCCGGCCACGGCAGGTGACGACCCGCCTGGGCGGGAAAGGCGAAAATGATCGCGGAAGTAGAAGTGATGTGTTCGGGGACGCTGCTCCTCCTGGCGCAAGCCTCGGCGCAGCCCAGCGGAATAGCACTTTTTCTCCCATTAATCCTCATAATGGTCATTTTTTACTTCTTGATGATCCTGCCCCAGCAACGGCGGCAGAAGAAGGTCGCCGAAATGCTTCGTAATCTGAAGACTGGCGACAAGGTCATCACCAACGGCGGGATTTACGGGACGATTGCGGGGCTGGACGATGACTCCGTCCAACTGCGCGTCGCGGAACAAGTGAAAATCAAGGTATCGCGCGCCGCTATAGCAGGATTGCAAGCGGAACCCCCGAAGGAGACTTAACCAGCCAGCATGAGTTCCGATCTCAGGTGGAAATTCATTCTTATCGCTATCATCATCCTGCTCTGTATTTTCGGCGTTGTCGGGCTGCCGGAATTCCCCACGTCTGCCAACCAGTTGAAACAGAATCTTGCCGATCGCATCAAGCTGGGACTCGATCTAAAAGGCGGCAGCCACCTGGTTCTTCAGGTGCAGGTGGACGAAGCGATCGGGCAGCGTTGCGACGAGACGATTGACGCGTTGACGAAACAGATGCACGAAAAGAACGTCAATGTGGGCGAAACTCGCCGCGTGGACGACACGCACATTCTGGTGCGCAACATTGACTCGGCGACGTCGTCAACCTTTCGCGACATTGTGACGAACCAGTTCCCCGATTGGAGCATTTCCCCGGCGCCCGGCGAGCAGAATGGCTATCTGCTCACCCTGAAGCCTTCGATCGTGGCGGATATTCGGCGCAACGTGATGGATCAATCGCTGGATACGATTACGCGACGCATCAACGCACTGGGCTTGACGGAGCCGACGATTGCATTCACTGGCCGCGGCGACAATGAAATTCTGGTTCAGCTTCCCGGCGAAGCGGATCCTACTCGCGCGAAATCCGTGATTCAGGCCACGGGACAGCTCTCCCTGAACCTTGTAGTCGATGAGCAGACATATCCGTCCGAGGCGGCCGCACTCGCTGGGCATGGCGGTGTTCTACCGCCAGGCACGGAGATTGTTCCGGGCAAGTCGAGCGCCGCGCCCGGTCAGCCTTCACAAACGGTGTTTTACATTCTCAATCGCGCTCCCATTGTGACCGGGCAAGATTTGCGCAGCGAGAGCATCAGTCCTGCCTCGAATTTTCCCGGGCAGTATCAGGTGGATTTCAAGCTTTCTACTGCAGCGGCCAGCCGCTTCGGTCCCTTCACGGAAACCAATCTCGGGCACCGGATGGCCATCGTGCTGAACCATCAGGTGTATTCAGCGCCGACGATCAACGGGCGCATCGACGATTCGGGAATGATCGAATCTTTTTCGCAAGATGCCGCGCAAGATTTAGTGCTCGTGCTGCGCGCCGGCGCGCTTCCTGCTTCGATTAAGTATCTCGAAGAACGCACCGTGGGTCCCTCGCTCGGAGCCGATTCGATCCGCCAAGGTGTTCGCGCTTCGATCGCCAGCCTTGTCGTGGTGATGATTTTTCTCGTGGTCTATTACCGGCAAAGCGGTGTCAATGCAGTTGTAGCACTGATACTCAACCTGATCATACTGATCGCCTTCATGGCCTACGCGGGAGCCGTGCTCACGCTGCCGGGCATTGCCGGCGTGATTTTGACGATCGGCATGGGCGTGGATTCGAACGTCCTTGTATTTGAACGAATTCGCGAAGAGCTGCGCAACGGCAAAGCGCCGGCATCCGCTGTGGCGCTTGGTTTCGATCGCGCGTTTCTGACCATCATCGACACGCACGTCACGACCATCGTATCGGCCGTCTTCCTATTTCTGTTTGGAACTGGGCCGGTGCGAGGCTTTGCCGTGACGTTAGTCATCGGTTTGCTCGCCAACGTGTTTACTTCGATTTACGTGTCGCGAGCCATTTTCGATTATCACCTGGCACACATGGAGCGGCAGGCGGAACTAAGCATTTAGCGGTATTGGGGCCGAAGGGCAAGCCGGGAACAATCCCGGTAACACGGTGTCCAATAAAGATGGATAGGACTCGATGGAATTTTTTAAGGGCGTAAACGTCGACTGGATGGGGAAGGCGAAATACTTCGTTACCCTGTCGTTGGTTCTCCTGGCAGTCGGATGGGCCTCGATTCTGAAGAATGGGGGACTGCGGTATGGAATTGACTTCCGGGGCGGCACGCTGGTGTATGTGCGGTTTGCCGGAGCGCCACCGATCGATCAGATTCGAAAGGGATTGCAGTCAGCCGGCCTTCCTAATAGCACCATTCAGTCCATCAGCGATATCGGGAACTCAGCATCGCAGCGCGACGTGGTGATCGGCCTTGAGCAAAAAGGCACGGGCGATGAGTCGCTCGATACGGGCAAGAATGCAATTATCGACGTACTGCACAAGACTTTTGGGACCGATACCTCCGATAAAAAGGATTTTAATTCCATCACCGCGCCGGCGCTTACGGATTACCTCACGACGAAAGACCCGCTGACGCTCGGCACGAATGCCGGCGATCGTTACAAAGAGCTTGCCCAACGTCTGGTAGACACTCGCGATCGAGATCAGGGCGGGATCGTAACCAGCTTCGATCAATTGAAGAACGCGCCCGGAGTTACGCCCCAAGTGGTCAATGCGCTCAGCAGCGGCTTCTCTCTGGGCAATTTCACGATTCGAAATGTGGAGATCGTCGGCCCGAAAGTAGGCGCCCAGCTCCGGCGCCAGGCGGTGCTCGCTACGCTCTATGCGTTGCTAGGGATGTTGGTATATATTGCATTCAGGTTTGAGTGGATCTACGGAGCTGCCGCGGTAATTGCCGTCTTCCACGACGTGCTGATCACCTTAGGCTTTTTCTCGCTTTTTCATTACGAGATTTCGCTGACGGTGATCGCGGCATTGCTTACCCTGGTCGGTTATTCGATGAACGATACGATCGTGATTTTCGACCGCGTGCGGGAAAACCTGCGGTTGATGCGGCGCGAGCCATTCGCTGCGATCGTAAATAAGTCCATCAATCAAACTCTTTCTCGTACCATTCTAACCAGCGGCTTAACCTTCCTGACCGTGGTGGTGTTGTACCTCATGGGCGGGGAGGTACTCCGTGCTTTCGCTTTTGCCATGGTGGTAGGAGTTGTGGTAGGAACGTACTCCAGTTTCGGAATCGCAGCCCCTATCGTCGTGGTTTGGAATAAGTATCGGGGTCAGGGAGCTGCCATAAGCGCCGGATCCGCAGCCGAAAAGCGCGTGGCAGCAGCCGCAAGGAGGTAGTAGTCATGTTTGACGATCTCGTAGTCTCCAGTGCGAATCCGAAGAGGACCAACACGTCGTGGACGGTGATGATCTCCACGATCATCCAGGCCGCAATCCTGGGCGTGCTGATCCTGATTCCCTTGATCTATACCGAAGCGCTGCCCAAGGAAACTCTCACCACTTTCCTGGTAGCGCCGGCGCCGCCTCCGCCACCCCCGCCTCCTGCGCAGGTGATTCAGCGCGTGGTGAAGCCTGTGGTGCGGCTGATTCACAACGGGCAAATGATGGCGCCCACCGTCATCCCCAAGAAAGTTGAAATGATTAAGGAAGAGGAACTGCCGCCGGATGTCGGTTCCGTGGGCGTTACGGGCGGCGTTCCTGGTGGAGTTGCGGGCGGTTCTGCCGGCGGCGTTCTTGGCGGAATTATCGGAGGCGTAGGCTCGAATATGCCGCCTCCGCCGAAGGCGACTCCCGCGCGCATCCGCGTAGGCGGCAACGTGCAAGCCGCGAAGATGGTCCGGCAGGTCATGCCGGTGTATCCGCCGATCGCGAAGACAGCGCACATCTCGGGTACCGTAGTCCTTCACGCCGTCATCGCCAAGGACGGCTCGGTGGAAGATCTTCAGTATGTCTCCGGTCCTCCGCTACTGATGAAGTCAGCGATGGATGCTGTGAAGCAATGGCGGTATCAGCCCACGCAGCTGAACGGCGATCCGGTGGAAGTGGACACAACGATTTCCGTCGTATTTACACTAGGCGGTTAAGCAGGGCTCGGCTCAGCCCTGCGCTTGGGGGGACGGAGCCGGTTTGAAAAGAATTACCGACCGGCAGAATCTTGGCTGCCGCGATCGTTAGAGAAATGGAGGAGGAGCTACTCTATGTTTTCGTTACTCTTGGCAAATGTGATGTTGTTTCAGCAGCCAGAGGTCGGCTGGGATCTCGTGACGATGTGGCACAACATGGGCCTCCCGGCGAAATCCGTGGTTGCAATTCTCTTCATCATGTCCGCGTGGTCGGTGGGCATCATGATTGACCGTGCTCTGATGTACAGCGCGGCGCGCAAGCAGTCGCGCGTATTTGTGCAGCAGGTAGCCGGTGCGTTGAAGGACAACAAGCTCGACGAAGCCATTTCGATTGCAGAGCGCAACAAGAAGAGCCACATCGCCAAGGTGGTTGCCACCGGTCTTTCCGAGTTCCAGGCGGCATCGGCGCAAGTGAGCGATGAGGAAGTGATCGAAGCAGCAAAGCGCGGACTGGAGCGCTCGGTCGCCATCGTTCACGCGGAAATGAAGCGCGGCCTTTCCGGTCTTGCCACCATCGGTTCGACGGCGCCGTTCGTCGGATTGTTCGGGACCGTGATGGGCATCATCAACGCGTTCAAAGGCATTTCGGCATCGAAGGCAACCGGTCTATCCGCGGTCGCCGGCGGTATCGCGGAAGCCCTCGTCACTACCGCTCTTGGTCTGCTCGTAGCCGTCCCGGCCGTGTGGACGTTCAACTATTTCACCAACAAAGTGGAAGCATTCGACGTGGAGATGGACAACTCCTCGATGGAGTTGATCAACTACTTCATTACTCGTCGAGGCGGAAAGAAGTAACACATGGCTTACAAACCCAAAGCACCGCCGGTGATGGCGGCGCCCAACGTGATTCCCATGGCGGACATCATGCTGGTGCTGCTGATCATCTTCATGGTCGTCACACCCATGTTGCAGAAAGGTGTGTCGGTGGACATGGCCAAGGTGAATAACGCCGAAGACATGCAAAACGCCGACAAGGATGACGCAATCATCTTGGCTGTGACGCGGGACGGCAAAATGTATCTGGGGAGCAAACAGATCGCGCTCTCCGAGATCACCACTTCCGTCAAAGACCAAATCTCTAATCGCCTGGATAAGACTGTGTTCGTTCGGTCCGATGCCCGCGCGAAATATGGCGATGTGGTGAAGGCTGTCGACGAAGTTCGCTCGGCCGGCGTCGACAACCTCGGTCTGCTGACCGAGAAAAATCAAAAAACCGGGGCAGCTCCTCCGCCGCCACCGGGTTCGGCCGGCGGCACGGACTAGCTGCTAGAGCGTCTAAGGAGTTTCTTATGGGGATGGCAGTTGGTGGTTCCAAAGGGGCGTTGTCAGAGCCGAACGTCGTGCCGCTGATCGACGTTCTTCTCGTGCTCATCATCATCTTCATGGTGATCACGCCTACTACTCCGCACGGTCTCGACGCTCTCGTTCCTCAGCCGGCGCCGCCGAATGCTCACGAAGATCCGGCGCTGTTGGCGAAAACGATCGTCGTGCAGGTGACGGCCGGCGGAGACGTGATGATCAACCAAGACAAGACGTCCTGGGATGAGCTTGGTCCGCGCTTGGAAGATATTTTCAAGCAGCGCGCTGAAAAGGTGGCGTTCGTGAAGGGCGACGACGCGGTGGAATTTGCCCAGGTCGCTCGCGCCATCGACATCATGCGTGGCTCCGGCATCGAGAAAGTCGGGCTCATCACCGCCAAGGTGGAAGCGGGCCAGTAGTTCGTTTCCTCGTGAACGCCGGGCTACGATTTCTTTGCCCGGCGCAGCCTCGTCAAGGAGATAGGGATGCAGCAGAAGCTCCACGCAGGGATTTTTTTGGCCGTCGTTATCGCCACCCTCTTTTCAGCGGTTGGTTGCGATAAGCTTCGCGCCCGCGACAAGCTGAACAAGGGCGTCCAGGCTTTCAAGGGCGGCCAGTTCGATCTCGCCGTCGAAGACTTCAAACAGGCCAAGGATCTCGATCCCAACCTGACGAACGCCCGCCTCTACCTGGCCACCGCCTACGCAAACCAGTACATTCCAGGCGCGCCTTCGGACGACAACATCCGCATGGGCCAGCAGGCCATCACCGAGTTCCGGCAGGTGCTGGATAAGGATGCCAACAATCTCTCTGCCATCGACGGCATCGGCTCGATCATCTACAACATGGGCGGCACGCCCTTCGATGCCAAGAAACTGGAAGAGTCGAAGACATACCACGAGCGCCACATCGCTCTGAAGCCACAGGATCCAGAGCCTTATTACTGGATCGGCGTGATTGATTGGTCGCTGGCCTACCGCGGCAATAAAGATATTCGCGAGGAGTACAACAAGACCGCAAAAAAGCAGATCAAGGACACTGATCCGATGCCCGCGCCACTCGCCACCCAGTTCCAGCAGAAATATGGGACGATTGTGGACGAAGGCATCAAGAACTTGCAGATGGCCATGGATCGCCGCCCGGACTACGACGACGCGATGGCCTACTTGAACCTGCTCTATCGTCAGAAAGCGGACATGGAGACCACTGCGGATGCTCGCAACAACGATCTGAAACTGGCGGACGATCTGGTGGACAAGGTGAAAGCCATCAAGCAGAAGAAAATGACCGCTCCTCCGACTACTTAGCGGCTTTTGGTTTTCGGGTCCTCAGGTTCAATTGGATAAACTAAACGGCGGGCTCCAAAAGCCCGCCGTATTTTTTGCGGCACAGGGGCAGGTGGATGCCGGGCGGAAGGGGAGCACGATTGAGAGCTCAATGGGCCTTGCCCTGTTGCTCGCAGCGATGATTCTCGGCGCGGGATATGTCTCTGTACCTCTCACAGGAGCCGGTCAATCGCTGATTCCAGCGATGATTGCAGCGTCGCCGGTTGCATCCGATCCCTGGTCCGCATCGCAAACGATTGAGCCCTCCGATCTCATCAATGAACTCGGCCTATCGAAAGGTGAACCCGGCGAAGCAAAGGGAGGCGCCAAACCTGTGGTTGTTTGCGTCGGTTTTCGCCCGCTCTACATGGGCGCCCATGTGCCGGGTTCTGCGTTTCATGGCGCCGGGCAGTCCGTGCAGGGACTTGCCGACTTGAAACGATGGGCGCAGGGCATTCCGCGCAACACAAACGTCGTGATTTACTGCGGCTGCTGTCCGCTCGATCGCTGCCCGAACGTTCGCCCCGCTCTCAACGCGCTTCACGATATGGGATTCACGAATCTGCGCGTGCTGCTGCTTCCGCACGACTTCGCAACCGATTGGGTGGAAAAAGGGTATCCCGTCGAGAAAGGCGCGGAGAAGTATTCGAATGCGAATCGCTAAGCCGCCCACCCGATGGCTTGGCTGGCGCCAAGCCTCTTACATCTTTTCTCCTTCCGGCAGCATCCCTCTAACTGGTTTCGTCCAGCTCATGAACAGGAATATCCAGAGGAACGAATGAAGCAGATCGCCACCAGGACACTAATCGCAGCCGGACTGTTGGCCGGCGCTTGCATCGCAACGCCCGCGTCTCTTCACGCCCAAGCCGCGCCCGGCCCGATTCACCCTCCGGCCGCCGACTCGCAATCGTCCGATGGCTCTTCCGGGCCGCCTCCTCCGCCGGTTAAACAATATCCGCCACAGAAAAAAGAGAATCTGGTCGGCTCCTGGAGAATTAATCCCGGCGAAAGTGATGACGTCCACGAAAAAATCGAGGAGGCGCGCAATCGCAGCAGCGGCAATAAGAATCCGAATGCAGGCAGCGTCGGGAACAGCCCTTACCCGGGCAATGGCGGGGGCAATGGTCCTTACGGGCGGCCCACCAATTCTCCCTATCCCGGTGGTGGTTCGCCGTATCCGGGCAATGGCGGCGGCAATGGTCCCTACGGGCGCCGCGGGGGTGGGGATCCGACCAATTACGAAGATCGCCAGCAGCTTCAGGATCTGATTGAGCCGGCCACATCGCTCAGCTTCGTCCAGAAGGAAAACGAAGTGGACGTCACCGACGATCAAGGCCGCAAACGCATCTACTTGACCGACAACCGCCACCCGCAGAAATCCAAAGACGACAGCTATCGCGAATCGTCCGCGCACTGGCAAGGAGCCAGCCTCGTCTCCGAGGAGAAAGGCCCGCACGGCGGCAGAATCACGCGCACCTACGAACTCAGACCCGACGGCAAGCAACTCAGCGAGAGCGTCCGCCTCGACAATTCTCACACGGGGCTGATCACGGTCCGCTATGTGTTCGACGTCACGTCATCTTCGTCGCCGGCTGTAGCACCGGCCGCGAAATAGCACGAGCCGTTTCGAGAAATCTAGTTTCAGGAAATTCCGCCGCCAGCCGCCGCTGCTAACGGCGCTTTCATTGCTGCCCGATCCGATCGATTTCCCTCTTGATCGACAGTTTGTCGAGGCTGGTAAGCGGCAAACTGAGGAACAATCCGATCCGGCGGTCGAGTGTCACAAACGCATCGCGAAACGCCCGCTCCAGCATCGCTTGGTCATCGCCGGCGTTCCCCGGATCGGGAATTCCCCAGTGCGCCGTGTTCGGCTGCCCCGGCCACAACGGGCAGGTTTCCTTTGCGGCCGAATCACAAAGAGTAAACACAAAGTCCATTTTTGGCGCTCCCGCAGCTGCAAATTCATCCCAGCTCTTGCTGCGAAATCCTTCCATTGAAATTCCCGCTTTCTGCAGCTGCTGCAGGGCGAAAGGATGGACAACACCGTGCGGATGGCTTCCCGCACTGTACGCCGTGAACTGCGGATTTGCTTTGTGGTTCAAAATTCCTTCCGCCAGGATCGAGCGCGCCCGATTTCCGGTACAGAGAAAAAGCACGTTGTAATGTCCGGCCATCTCAATCATTCCTTCGTTGCGCGACAGGACGACCCGCAGCCCGCTTGTTCCTATCCGCTTTTTGCGGTCGCCGGTTTTTTTGCTCGAATGAATGCGCTCGCGAACTTGCCCTCCACGTACGGCGCGATGGCATCCACATCCATGCCCTGTGCCGCAAGGAACTGGCGCGCATCCGCCACGGTGTAGAAGCGCGTGGGCTCGATTTCGATATTTTCAAATCCCGCCGCGGCAAGTTTCGTCCGGTATTCCGATTCTTCGAGCGCGCCGGCCACGCAACCTACCCACAACTCCACGCTTCGTCGAATTTCCGCAGGCACGAGCCCCCGCACCACCACATCGGAAACCGCAAATCGCCGTCCGGCCGAAGCACGCGGAAAGCCTCGCGCAACACGCGGTCTTTGTCGCCCGATAAATTGATCACGCAATTTGAAATCACCACATCCACCGAATTTTCCGGAAGCGGGATGTTCTCGATCTCGCCTTTCAGAAATTCCACGTTCCGGGCGCCCGCCTTGCGCTGGTTCTCCCGCGCTAGGGCCAGCATCTCGTCCGTCATGTCCAGACCGTAGGCTTTTCCCGTTGCGCCCACGTGTTTCGCCGAGAGCAGCACATCGATTCCGCCGCCCGATCCCAGATCGAGCACAGTGTCTCCCGCATCCAGCTGCGCCAGTGCCGTGGGATTTCCGCATCCGAGGAAGGCGGCGACAGCGTCTTTCGGCAATTCCGCCACGTCGTCCGCTGCATATAGGTCCGACGAGATCGGATCGCAGCACGGAATCGCGCCCGTTGCGCATCCGCAACTGATCTTGTCCGCTGCCGCCACTCGCCGTGCGGCTTCTCCGTATTTCGTTTTTACCACGTCCTTGATGTTTTCATTTGCCATTCCGTTCTCCTATTCATCTAAGATTGACGATATTCGATGTTGGCCGCGCTGCTTCGTCGCAATCGGCCTCCTTGTTAGTTACACGTCCATGATGAGCCGGGCTGCGTTGGGAAATTCGCCCAGGCAGTTCCGGTTCGCGCGGTAGTACATGAATGTTCCACGTCGCTCCGAGCGAACGAAGCGCGTATCCCGCAAGATCTTCAAATGATGGGAAATTGTCGGCTGTCCGATCGGGAAATGCTTCACGATGTCGCAGACGCACACCGCGCCACGATTCGCGGCCAGCAGATTCAGAATCCGGATGCGCGTCGGATCGGCCAGGGCTTTAAACCATCCCGCATACTCTCGCGCCCGCCCGCCGCTAAGCTTCGGGCCTGCGTCGGTCCTACAGCACTCCTCGCTGCCGCTCGCACAATCAGTCGCGCATTTTGTCTTCCGCGCCATTGCGTCAGTGCCCTCGATTCGTGCTGTATGGGAGCCTACTCTATTCATCGACAAACGTCAATGAGTGAATTGCGAGCGAATCTAGGCACAGTCGCAACGTTTTTTCGGTCTTACCGAGGCAGTTCTTTGCCGGATTGCTCGCGCCTCATGTATTCGGCATACCAGTCCGGCCAGTTTGGATCGGCTTTGCCGATGCGTTTTTCGTGCTCCCCATGCGCGGCCGAGGCGCGCCTCATCGCATTCGCCAGATCGTTCGCCGAGGAGAACGTGGTGGCGGCTGGGTCTAAACGGCCGGGCAACCGTGTCGTGATTTCCTGAAACAGCCAGCCGTTGCCGTCTGGATCATGGAACGACGCGAAGGACTGGTAGCTGCGATGCGCGGCATCCGGGCCGCTGGACCGGGCGCTTCCAAAGATATAAGGCTCGTCCGTACCGGTGTGCACCCCAGCCTCGTCGTGGAATACTTCGCTAATCTCGACGCCGCGATCGAGCAGTTCTTTGCGGGCAGACTGTACGTCGGAGACGATCAGGTACAAACCCTGCGCGGAACCTGGCGCCGCCGGCGTGACGTTCTTGCCGAAGATGATCGAACATCCCGAACCCGGCGGCGTGAATTGGATCACGCTGTAGTCTTTGCCGCTTTCGAAGTCGGCGTCGAGCCGCCACCCGAGTCTTTGGTAAAACTCTTTGGCGCGATCAACATCCGAGACAGGGATGACGATCACTTCCAACTTCATCGCCGCTCTTGCGACGCCCGCGTCGCTGGCTGAGTCATTGATACGGATTGGCTTGCTGCTCATGGTGGGCTCCTTCGTCGTGTGGGATGAGTGTCGCGTTTCGTCGTAGGGATCTTACCTCCTGGCGAGGGCAAAGCGGACCCTATACGTGCGTCTCTCCAGAGGTGGTAGCCCAGATCCCATTCTGGCATACCCCGGAATTGACCTGAGGGACGGCGCGTTCGCTCTTCCTGCGATTCTCGATTCGCCGGAAGATGCGAAAGTGCCAGTCCTTGAAAGGTGCGTTATACCTATGTTACCGTCACCATGGAGGTATCACGAACGCTGGCTGGACGCGGCAGTGGGAAGCGACTCTTACTCAGCGCCGCGCCGCGAATTTCTAATCGTAACAAAACGAGGTTTTCGCACCAGATGCATTCGGCACGCCGCCGCGCAGTGCTAGTACGGAACACTGCTACAAATCCGCCTCTCGAACGGAGCGACTCGATTAAAATAGCCTCCAGATTAACCGGAGATTGATCGGGCAACAGACTATGGATCCCGCCCCGAAATCGTCGATTTCGCCAGCCGCACGGCGTGCTGTTGACCTGCGCTTTGTCGAGCTGATGGACAAGGTGCGCCGCAATCGCCCGGGCGACGACCTGGAACTTCTCCGCCGCGCCTTCGATTTCGCCGCCGAGCAGCACAAGACGCAAACGCGTCTCTCGGGCGAGCCATTTCTGTCGCATCCGGTGGAGGTGGCCCACCTGCTGGCGGATATGCGGCTGGACGTGACCGCGCTGTGCGCCGCGCTGCTGCACGACGTGGTCGAAGACACTAAAATCCCACTCTCGCAGATTGATGAACTGTTTGGGGCGGACGTAGCGCGTCTGGTGGAAGGCGCCACGAAAATCAGCCGGCTCGACCTTGGCGCGCCGGAAGCGCGGCAGGCCGAGAACGTGCGCAAGATGCTGCTCGCGATGGTGAACGACGTGCGCGTGGTGATGATCAAACTGGCCGACCGGCTGCACAACATGCGTACGCTGCAGTTCCTCGACTCGGAAAAGCAGCAGCGCATTTCACGCGAAACGCTCGATATCTACGCGCCGGTGGCCAATCGGCTGGGCATGGGCTTGATTCGCGGCGAGCTCGAAGATCTGGCCTTCCGTTACCTAGAGCCGGAATCGTTTCTCGATATTCAGAAGAAAATCAGCACGAAGCAAAAAGTTTTCGACAAGTTTTTGCACGAAGTGCAGGACGCCGTCCGCAGCAAGATGATCGAAAACGGCATTCCCGCCGAAGTGCAGGCGCGCATCAAGCGCATGTACTCCCTGCACCTGAAAATTCAGAAGCAACAACGCACTCTCGACCAGGTATTTGACTTGCTTGCGCTGCGCGTGATCACCGACACGGTGAAGAATTGCTACGCGGCGCTGGGAGTGATTCACCAGATCTGGCCGCCGGTTCCCGGGCGCTTTAAGGATTACATCGCGATGCCGCGGCCCAACCTGTATCAGTCGCTGCACACCACCGTGATCCACGCAGGCCAGCCCTTCGAGGTGCAGATTCGCACGCAGGAGATGCACCGCATCGCCGAGCAGGGTGTCGCCGCGCACTGGAAATATAAGGATGGCGGAGGTGGAACCACTTCGCAGGCCGACGATCAGCGCATCGTCTGGATGCGGCAACTGATCGAGTGGGTGCAGGAGATGGAGGAGCCCAGCGAATTTCTCTCTACGCTGCGCGTGGACCTCTATCCCGAAGAGGTTTACACCTTCTCGCCGAAGGGGCGCGTCATCGTCCTGCCGCGCAGCGCCACGCCTGTTGATTTCGCGTACGCGATTCACACGGAAGTCGGCAATCAGTGCAGTGGCGCGAAAGTGAATGGCGCGCTGGTGCCGCTGCGGCACGTGCTGGCCAATGGAGACGTGGTCGAAATCCTCACGCAGAAGGGCCATGAGCCGTCGCGCGACTGGCTGAGTTTTGTTCATACTTCGCGCGCGCGCAGCAAAATACGGCAATGGATCAATCTGCACGAGCGCGAACAGGCGACCGACGTGGGCCGCAGGCTTCTGGAAAAGGAAGCGCGCCAGGCGAATATCACGCTGAAGAAGATTTCGGACGAGGACTGGCAGCGCGTTGCATCCGACTACGGCTGCGGGCGCGTGGAAGATCTCTACGCGGATCTTGGCTACGGGAAATGGTCGGCCCGGCAGGTGCTCGCCAAGGCTACGGGGCAGCCAATCGCCGAACCCGGCGAAGACAAGCAGCCGAAGATCGTTTCCACTGTCAAGCGCATGCTGGGCATGAACGACGGCGCGATCGTCGTCCGCGGCGGCCACGATGATTTGATGGTGTATCGTTCGAAGTGCTGCACGCCGATTCCCGGTGACGATATCGTCGGCTACGTGACGCGCGGCCGCGGGATCGCGGTGCACAGCAAGAGCTGTCCTAACGTGCAAAATCTCTTATATGAAATCGAGCGGCGCATTCCGGTGGAGTGGGCCGGCTCGACGCAAGCGACTTTCCCGGTGCGCCTGCGAATTTTCACTGAGGACCGCCCCGGAATTCTCGCCAGCATTACCAGCGCGATCAGCGACACGGGCGCGAATATCCGCACCTTTGAAAGCGGCGGCGAAGCGCTCCACGCACGAATGGAAGTGGCGCTCGACGTTCACGACCGCAAACAACTCGAGCGCATACTGACCTCCATCAAGCGCATCCCCGGAGTGTTTGACATCGAGCGCGTCTACAATGTCTAGGCGGTTGTCATTGCTTTGCCTCGCCGGCGGACTTTCGTTGATGGCCGTAGGCTGCAAGCATTTCCAACCTCTCGATACGAAGCCTCTCGATGCCGCCGGCGTCGGTTACGCATCCATCAAAAAACTGGAGGCGCTGAAGATCACGTCCGAAGAAATTCCAGAAATTTCCAAGATGCGCAGCGCGGGATTTTCGGATGATTCGTGCGTAAGCATCGTGGAGATTTATCATCAACGCGGCACGCCATTCGCAGCCGGAGACGTAGTGGCAGGCCTCGAGAAAGCGGGCGCTCGCGAAGCCACAATTCTGGAGCTGGCGCGAATGGATCAGCTCGGGCTCGGCGCGGGCGAGTTGCAGGCCATGCGGCTCGCCGGTCTTTCCGACGCAATCATTCTCGAAACGGCGAAGCATCAAGCGGCGGGCACGCCGTCGCTTTCGGGCCTCTCGCTCGGAAAGCTGAAAAATGCGGGCCTGCGTGAATCCACGCTTCTCGAGCTGGAACAGCGCGGCATACCCGATTCCGCCGTGGATCAAATTCTTGCCATGCGCCGCCACCGTGCCACCGATAAGGAAATTCTCCGCAAGTTCGCCGGAACCTAGCCTCTCGTGCGCATCGCGTTTCGGACTTCTCCAAACGGCATCCGCCCGTTAGAATCACTCATCTTGTCCCGCGCCGGATTCCATTCGCGCTTCGCGCCACTCGCCGCCATTACAATTGTGATTTCAAGCGCCGCTTGCACGGTGCCGCTCGCTCCCGGATACGCCATCAGCAAAGAGTCTCGCGCAATACAATTTGTTTCCGGGGCGCCGCCGGAGCTGAAGATTCGCGGCCAGTTCACCCTGGTAAATTCCGGCACCACGAAACTGAATTTCATTGACGTGGTGCTGCCGGTGGAAAAAACGTTTGGCATGAATGATCTGCGTGTCGAGGTGAACGGACATGAAGTGACTGCTGTCCCATTGCCGACGGAGCTTCAATACGATCATCCGCACACTCTCCGCATTCCACTCGAATCCGCGTGGGAGCAGAAGCAGAGACGAGAACTGCTGATCGAAAATGTGCTGCGCTCGCCGAACGATTCGGGCTCTCAAATCGCGCTGAGCCCAAAAACTTTCAGCCTCGGGTTTAATGGTTGGTTCGCGGTGCTGCAGCCCCCCGATCACGCGCTGTCGCCGTTTCCGAAGCGTCCCGACAAGACGCTCGTCACGATTCGGACGCCTGCCAATTTTCTACTGCTTTCGCGAGGCACGAAGGTTGGCGGGAAAAAGCTGGGCGATGCGATGGAGACTCGATACATGGTGCGCATCAAAGACCTCGCGCCGTTCGCGGTGGGCGGGCAGTACGTGGAAGCGTCTTCGTCGCGAAGTGGAAATGGCTCAGTTGTGTTCTGGACGCTCGAGCCGATGAAGGGCGACACCATCACAAGCTTCCAACGAATCGAATCGGCATGGAACGTGATGCAAAATGATTTTGGCCCGCTCGACAAGAATATCAAGGGTCCACATGTAGTTGAGTCGCCTGATCTGCGCAATCATTTGACCGGCGAGACGGGTCCGGCCGCCTCGGCTTTTCCCGGTGGAGCGCTGGTCAGCAGCGCGACGCTGGCGCTGGGAACTAACAACGAGGAATTTCTCGGCAAAGTGACTCACGCCATCGCGCGCAATTGGTTCGGGCAGCAGATTTATCCGGCGCCGTTTGCTGCTCTGGGACTCGGCGAGGGGCTTCCCGAATACGCGACAATTGTGATGGACGAGGCGAACAGAGGCGAAACCGGCCGCCGCGAGCGCATCGTGGAATATTTGCGCGCGTATGAGGCAGCAGCCTCGAAGAAAGCAGTTGAGATTCCGCTTGGTACCGCGAAGCTTACCGATCCACCCGAACAGCGCGAAATTAGCCTGGCGAAAGCGCCTCTGTTTTTCATCGCGCTCGAAGACAAATGCGGGGAGGCGCCCGTGCGCGCGGGGCTGAAACGGATGGTCAGCTTGTTGCGTGGCCAGCAGGTGGGCTACAACGAAATCCGTTCTGCAATCGAACAGGCAAGCGGAAAGGACTTGGCGGAATTTTTCCGGACGTGGCTCTATGAACGGGGCATCCCGAAGGATTTCGTCGTGAAATATCAACCCGCTAACGAATCGCGTCCTTAACCATCCAAGAGTTCTGCAATTCACTCGACCGGTTCAACCAGGAGGGAGCGTGAGAGAAGTAATTTCCACCGACAAAGGACCGAAAGCGATCGGCCCTTACTCGCAGGCCATCAAAGCCAACGGATTTATTTTTATTTCGGGGCAGGGCGCGGGCGATCCCGCCACAGGGAAGATTGTGGAAGGCGGAGTGGCCGAACAGACGGCGCGCTGTCTCGAAAATCTCAAGGCAATCGTGGAGGCGGCGGGCTCGTCGCTGGAGCGCGCGGTGCGCGTGGGCGTGTTTTTGAAGGATATGAACGATTTCGAGGCGATGTATCGAGTTTATGCGCGCTATTTTCCGGCGAACCCGCCTGCGCGAACGACGATCGAGGCGGCTCGCCTGCCGCGCGATTTTTGCGTGGAAATCGATATGATTGCACTGGCTTAGCCTCGGTCACGGGCCAGCGACGCTCGTATGACACAAGATACAAACATCGGTGGAGCGAGCGGAAGATTTCCCGCGACGCGTTGGTCCGCGGTGCTGGCCGCGCGCAGCAGCGATCCGGAGGAGCGCTCGCGCGCACTGGAAGCGATTGCCGCCGCGTACTGGAAACCGATCTACAAGTATGTACGCGTCCGCTGGAGCAAATCGAGCGAAGACGCGAAGGATCTGACGCAGGATTTCTTTGCGAAGCTGCTCGAGAAGGAATATCTGGAGGATTTCGACCCGTCGAAAGCGCGCTTAAGAACTTTCTTGCGCATCTGCGCGGACCACTTTGTGGCCAACGAAGCAAAAGCAGCGAGAAGGTTGAAACGAGGCGGCGGAGTAGCGCATGTGGCACTCGATTTCGACGCGGCGGAGAATGAACTTCAACGAGCGGACTTTCATCCGTATCTCGCCGCTTCGCACGAATCAGTGGACGACTTCCTTGAGAAAGAGTTCATCCGCAGCCTCTTCGGAATCGCGGTGGACAAGCTGCGCAGCGAATGCGAGAGCCGCGGGAAGCAGATCCATTTCAGGTTGTTTGAAACTTATGACCTGGAAAGCGACGACGCCCGAGCAAGCTACGCCGAACTGGCCAGGAAGTTCCAAATTGCGCCGACGGACGTGACGAACTATCTAGCGTTTGCGCGGCGCGAATTCCGGCGCATTGCCCTCGATTGTCTTCGCGAAATGACGGCATCGGAAGACGAATTCCGCCGCGAAGCGCGTGCTTTGTTGGGGGTGGTTGCCGAATGAACTGGCTTTCCGATGAAGCGATCGCGCGGCTGCAGAAGGCGAGCGCGCTGCCTGATCTGACCGGAACGCGTTACCGGTTAATCGAGCGCGTGGGGGGCGGCGGGATGGGGACGGTTTACCTGGCCGAGGATTCCGTGCTCCGGCGCCGGGTCGCGTTGAAGATCCTCGATTTGCCGGAACTGCGGGCGGATTTGAGCCCGCGTCTTTTGCGCGAGGCGCAGATTCTAGGACGGCTCGAGCATCCCGGAATCGTGCCGGTGCATGACGCGGGAACGCTGGCTGATGGCCGCGTATTCTATGCGATGAAGTTCGTGGAAGGTGAGCGACTGGACATACTGGCGATGCGAATCAAGGCACTTCCGGAGCGTCTGCGGATATTTCAACGCATCTGCGAGGGAGTGGCTTTCGCTCATGCGCGCGGAATTCTGCATCGTGATTTGAAGCCGGAGAACATCATGGTGGGGCCCTTCGGCGAAGTGCTGGTGATGGATTGGGGCGTGGCAAAGATTTTGCGCGACGAGCCGGCGCGGCGCGAAGATCACGCTGAGAATCCTATTGGGACTTCGCAAAGTGAACCGGCAGAAACGGAGCCATTGAAAACCGAGCATGGAACGGTGCTAGGCACGGCGGGATATATGGCGCCGGAACAGGCGCGAGGCGAAACCGCTGACTTGGACGAACGCGCCGACATTTATTCTTTGGGTGCAATTCTGCGGTTCCTTCTGAGCGTTAGGCAGCCGGCGTCTGGGAGGGGTCAATTAAACAATGAGAGCGCGCCAGGTGCAGCGCACGGATCTGTTCCGAAAGCCGTCGCCGCGATATCGCAAAAAGCGATGGCGGAAGATCGTGCTCAACGTTATGCGTCGGTGAGCGACCTTGCCGGCGATATTGCGCGATATCTAGACGGTTCGCCGGTTTCGGCTTATCCCGAGAAAGTATTGCAAAAGGTGGGCCGCTGGGCGACCCGTTATCGGGTAGCCATCGGGCTGGTTCTGGCATATTCGATCGTGCGCGCTTTGCTGCTTTTGTGGCTGCGGCGCTAAAGGAATTGGGCTGCGCGTTTAAAAGAAGGATGAGGGGGCGGGCGTAAGGCTGCCCAGGAGGCCTGCGATGAACAAAGTGGTGTTTGGATTGATCCTCGGCGGTGTGCTGGGAATTTTCGACGGACTGACGGCCTGGTTTACACCGGAAGCGCGTGCGGAGCTTATCGCTATTGTGGTCGGCTCGACGATCAAGGGGATCATCGCGGGAATTTTGATCGGCTTTTTCGCGAGGAAAGTGCATTCACTGGCGCTTGGCATTCTGTTTGGACTCGGAGTGGGGTTGCTCCTGGCGTTCTTCGTGGCACATGCACAGGGAAAATATTACTTCGAGATTATGTTGCCGGGCGGGCTGGTGGGGTTAATTGTTGGCTATGCCACGCAGAAATATGGCGGCTCCGCAGACGCAATGGCGAAAGCTTAGCGCCGGTCCTCATCCATTCCGAATCGTGCCCTTGGGATCAAAATAAGAGTCAAAAGGAGAATCTCGCATGAATCGCATCGTTCATTTTGAACTTCCGGCAGACAATCCGGAACGTGCCGTTGAATTCTATAAGAAAGCTTTTGGATGGCAGGTTCAAAAATGGCCGGGGCCGCAGGACTACTGGCTGGTGACGACTGGGGCCGACGGCGAGCCTGGCATCAACGGAGGCATTTTGCGGCGGCAGCATCCGGGCGCAGGGACGTGTAACACCGTGAGTGTTGCGTCAGTGGACGATGCGGTGGCGGCCATTACAAAAAGCGGCGGCAAGGTAGCGGTGGCAAAGATGCCAATTCCCGGTGTGGGTCATCTGGCATATTGCACGGATACGGAAGGAAATGTGTTTGGAGTGCTGCAACCGGACGCGAATGTCAAATAGCCGGCTGCCGCGAAACCTGATTCCATTCATGTCCATGTGGCTTTGTGTCGTTTCGCGCAGTGCGAATCGGCAGGGGTTCGATACTGCCCGGTATGACTCGGCCTTCATTTTTTCCGGCCGCTGTGCGTTCACAATTCTGTAAGATATGCGTAGGAGAATTTCATCCGGGCGCGCCTCGCCCACCCCTTCCGAAGAGGCTGTATTTCTCGAGATTTGTGCGCCGCACGCACCGAGCGTCCACCGTTGTGCGTAATTTTATTCGGAGATAAAGTAAAACGACTCCTATGGGTGACCAAGACTTCGACCTGGTGGTGATTGGAAGCGGCCCGGCCGGGCAAAAGGGCGCGATCTGTGCGGCAAAACTGCGCAAGCGTGTGGCGGTGATCGACCGGACGGTGATGATGGGCGGAGTATGCGTCCACACCGGCACGATTCCGAGCAAGAGCGTGCGCGAGGCGATTTTTCAGCTTACGGGATCGGCGGTGAAATCGTTTTACGGCAATGCGTATCGCGGAAACGGCGATATTTCGGTGAAGGACCTCGCGTTTCGCGTGCAAAGCGTAGTGGTGCGTGAGACCGATGTGGTCCGCGCGCAATTGAAACGAAACGGAATCGCCATTTACCAAGGGTTGGCGCAATTCGTTGACCCGCACACAATCGAAATTCGCGGAGAGAGCGACAAGACCGTGATTCGAGGCGAGCACGTGTTGATTGCGTGCGGAACGCGGCCGGCGGGTAACAACGATATTCCGTTTGACGGCAAGCGCGTATTTGACACGGATCAGATCAACGCATTGCAAGGGCTGCCGCGCGAATTGATTGTGGTGGGCGCGGGCGTCGTGGGCCTGGAATATACGTCGTTCATGGCGGCGATGGGCGTGGAGGTGACGGTGATCGACCAGCGGCCGCAGCTGCTGGATTTTGTGGACCGGGAAATAATCGAAGCGCTTGCCTACCACTTGCGGCAAATGAACACGACCTTCCGGCTGGGAGACAAGGTGACGCGCGTGGGCTTCGACGAGCAGCGCGATCGCGTGTTTGCGGAACTCGAGAGCGGCAAGAAAGTGCAGGCCAATGCGTTGCTCTACGCGGTGGGTCGGCAGGCGAACGGCGACCAACTGGCCCTTGAAGCGGCGGGACTGCAGCCTGACTCGCGAGGAAAAGTGATTGTGAACGCGGAATACCAGACGGCTGTGCCGCATATTTATGCCGCGGGCGATGTGATCGGATTTCCGGCTCTGGCCAGCACTTCGATGGAGCAGGGGCGGCTCGCAAGTTGCCATATGTTCGGCGCGCCTTCGCAAAATATGTCGGCGTTGTTTCCGTACGGCATTTACACGATTCCGGAAATTTCGATGGTCGGTCAAACCGAGGAGAAGCTGACGGCGGCGAAGGTGCCCTATGAAGTGGGCATGGCGAAATACAAAGAGCTGGCGAAGAGCATGATGCTGGGCGATGAGAGCGGGATGCTGAAGCTATTATTTGATCGCAACACGCGGAAGCTGCTGGGAGTGCACGCCATCGGGCAGCGCGCCACGGAAATTATTCACATCGGGCAGGCGGTGCTCGCGTATGGCGGTTCGATCGAATATTTCCGCGATACTGTGTTTAATTACCCGACGCTCGCTGAAGCATACAAGGTAGCGGCGCTCGACGGGCTCAACAAACTGTAGAGGCCACGGAATTAAGATCAGCTAATGGGCCTGGGTGGACTTGAACCACCGACCTCACCCTTATCAGTTGTCAACGGACCGCTGCACATCAAGTATGACTGATTGCTACCGCGTTGATTTCCGCGCCTGTAAAGGCTTTTCGGTCGATTGGCCTTCTGCTACCATCTGCGACCGTTTCCTACCTAGGTGGGGCACAAAATAGGGCACACAAACGGTTTTTTTAATTTATGATGAAAGCCGCCAGCCGAAAGGCAAGAAGAGTGAGCAGAATGCTGAGGGCACGGATTTTTTCCGCGGGCAGAATTGTTTCTGCAATTTTATTGGCATTGGGGTGCACCGCGGGCGCGTCAGCCCAAAATTGCCTCAATGCCAAGAATCCGAACACGTCCCCCGGTCAGGTGAGCCCATCCGCTAGAGCAACAAGCGCGTCTACTTCCCAGCCCGATTCAGCGACGACCAGCACCGCCACGCCATCCGCTTCTACGCCCACAACCGCGAAAAAAGAAGTGTCGGTTGACGATTCCGAAGGTCAACAAACCAAGCGAATCTTCTGGATCATTCCGAATTACCGCTCTGTGAGCGCCGATTGCCAGCTCCCGCCGCTTTCCGTGAAGGACAAATTCGTGCTTGCCACTCAGGACAGTTTAGATTACTCGGCGTTTATCGTTGCAGGGATGGTGGCGGGATATTCCATGGCTACGGTCCAATACCCCGAATTTCATCAAGGCGCCGCCGGCTATGGGCGCTATTACTGGCATTCCTTCGCGGACCAAACCGTGGGGAACTATTTCACAGAGGCGATCGTTCCCACTCTGACGCACGAGGATCCGCGCTATTACACGCTGGGGAACGGCGGATTCGTTCTCCGGACGGGATACGCGCTTAGCCGGCTCGTAGTGACGAAGACCGATTCTGGCGGGAAGAGTTTCAATTATTCAGAGATTGTCGGCAATGGAGCTGGAGCGGCGCTTTCGAACGCGTATTATCCTCAGGTCGAGCGCACAGCAGGGAATACGATGTCGAAATGGGCGACACAGGTCGGCATCGACGGCGTCGCCAATATATTGAAGGAATTCTGGCCGGATATCCGCCGCGACATTTTCCACCGATAGAAAATTCATTCAGATTAGTTATCGAGGAGTCGTAGGCGCCACCTCAATTGGCGGTCGATGTGGACGTGGTGCGCTGATAGTGATGTTGAACACGACATTGCCGGCTATCCTGCGCTCGCCGTAAAGACTTGCCCCTTTCTCGAACGGATAGCGACCGCAATCCTCACCCCAATCGCGGTGACAGCGACAAGGACAAGCGGAGTGTAGAAAAAAGGTTTCGTTATTGCGTGTCGCGTGAAGCTGACCACGAAAAAAGCCATCAGATAGTAATGCGCCAGCGCCTCAAAACGCGATCGTAAGAATGTGCGATGGAGAAACAGGACATCAGCAGCGAGACCATAACGTGCGTCCTTACTTGCTCTTGTTTACCGGAGAGGCCTTCTGTAACGTTGCAAGTAGAAGCTTGGCGCTCGCAGGAGCAGGAACCGCCTTGTTGAAAACGATGTCCTTCGCGCTTATTTCCTTGCCGTAGAGCTTCTTGTTAGCGTCGTTGTCTGGACGCAGCGTGGAGCCTTCCAGTGATATTCTGGCGAATAGGCCGCGTGCGCGTGAGTAGGACAGAATTTCGGCTCGCAAGGTGACGGGTGGTTGCGATAACCGCAGTTTCGATCCTGTTTTTTGTTACTCTTCTAGAAATTTCGGATTGCGAACTCGGCTGTGATATCGGCCATAGGAAAAGTACACGACAACGCCAATCGCCAGCCAAGCTATCAGGCGGAGCCAATTGACCCATCCAAGCTTGTACATCATGTAGCCGTTAAACGCGATCCCAAGGATCGGGACCACAGGGACCAACGGGGTCCGAAACGGGCGAGGTTGATTCGGATTCGTGCTCCGTAAGACCATCACAGCCACACACACAATCACGAACGCTAGCAGTGTTCCGATATTCACCATCTTGCCGATGTCCTCAATTGGGGTCACGCTGCCAACGATCGCTGTCAACAAGCCCACCAGGATGGTGTTTTTGAACGGGGTTCGGAATTTCGGGTGCACATCCGCAAAAAACTTGCGCGGCAACAATCCATCACTGGCCATCGAATAGAGCACGCGGGTTTGGCCTAGCACCATGACTAGCATGACGCTCGTCAACCCGGCGAGAGCGCCGATTGTGATGATGTGCGAAGCCGCAAATAGGCCGCGGTCGAGAAATGCGCGTGCGACGGGTGCTTCGATATTGATGTCCTGCCAGTGAACCATTCCGGTGAGCACACCGGCAACGGCAACATAGAGCACTGCGCAAACTAGCAGCGACACGATGATCCCAATGGGCAAGTCTCGCTGCGGATTTTTGGCCTCTTGCGCCGTAGTCGAGACAGCATCGAACCCAATGTAGGCGAAGAAGATGTACGCCGCCCCGGCGCCAATTCCGCTGAATCCCATGGGCGCGAAGGAATGCCAATCGCTTCCCCAGTTGGCGGTATTGATGTAACGCACGCCTATCGCGATCACGAAGAGCACGACGCCAACCTTAATGACAACCATGGCAGTGTTGAAGCGCGCGCTTTCTTTGATTCCAGTCGCCAGTATGGCTGTTATCGCCAGTGCCACGAGGAGGGCTGGAAGGTTAAAGCCAATCTCCACACCGAAGATATGCGGCGCGTTGACGAATTCGTGCGCCCTCTGCAAGAGCTCAGGGGACTGCCCGCTGAGTGTCGCATTCACTTTGTCTAGAAAGGCCGGTGTTCCCGGGACCAGCGATGGGTCAGCAGCCTTTGCCATCTCTCGAGCAACCATCTTTTCTGCGGTGTTCAGTGCTGTCCAGTGGTCGTACGCCAACCACAATGGCAACTTGATATGGAAAATGTTGAGAAACTCTATGAAGTGGTTTGACCATCCCGAACAGACTGTGGATGCTGCCATGCCGTATTCGAGGGTCAGGTCCCAGCCGATAATCCAGGCAAACAGTTCTCCCAGCGTCGCGTATGCGTAGGTATAGGCGCTTCCAGCCAGCGGAATCATGGCCGCGAATTCAGCGTAGCAAAGTGCCGCAAAGGCGCAGCCTAACCCGGACAGCACAAAGGAAAGCATCAAACCAGGCCCAGCATAGTGCGCGCCGAGCCCCGCAAACACAAAGATTCCCGCTCCAATGACGGCGCCCACTCCCAAAGCCGTCAATTCAAACGGCCCAAGGGTCTTCTTCAAGCTATGTTCGCCACTTCCCTTCGCTTCGGCAATCAACCTCTCTAGTGATTTCTTCGCAAACAACGGGTTGGCCATGCTTCCTCCTTGCCCATTTTATTGAAGCACTAACCTGATTGCTATTTCACACCGCAAGCCTTATTACAACTAGCGTCTATCGTGCTCATCGTGTCCGCATTACCGCCTATTACTGGACGATGTGGACATGGTGCGCTGATCGTGATGTTGAACATGACACAAGAAATGTGACAGGGTGAGCAGAGCGAGGATAGTGTGGCATTCATTCCTTCGGCTCAGCCTTGAAAAAATGCAGAAACACGATGCATCGAATGTTACTTGTGTCAGCGGTCGCATGTTTGGCGGCGTCAGCGGCAATGGCGCAGGACCCGGTGAAGGTTGACCCGCAGCACCACACAGTGGTGTTCGAGAATGAGCAGGTACGAGTGTTGCGGGTTCATTACGGGCCGAATGAGAAGTCGGCGATGCATTCGCATCCCAATGCAGTGGTGATTTTCCTCTCCGATGCGGACAGAAAATCCAGGCAAGATGATTGAGCACTACTAGCATATTCGGATGGAGGCGAAGCGGGCAGCCCTGGATGCCATCGCAAAGGCTGTTTCTGGCCCTGGTGTGGCACAAAATTGGGCACAGTCAACCAATCAAGAAAAACCGACCGTCGCTAATTGATTGAAAAGATTGGTGGGCCTGGGTGGACTTGAACCACCGACCTCACCCTTATCAGGGGTGCGCTCTAGCCACCTGAGCTACAGGCCCTTCGAAAACGCGGAACTGCTTCGTCACAACTGGTTCAGACGATACATTTTAGCTGCGAATTCGATTGAGTACAACTAGACAGCTGGGTACAAGACGTCAATTTGGTGCCAATCGCTGGACGGCTTCAGGCTTGAAAGCTGTTAGACATCACATTTCGCGGGCGTCAGTGTGCCCATTCGTGATCATGCACTACAACTCATCTCGTGAACGGGACCACGCTCGCGGCATAATACGCGGACTGCCGGCAGCGCCAACATACATATAGGAACAGACCGGATGAACTCGTCGCGAGATTTCTATCGAAGCCCTTCACCGTCCCGGTTCATAGCCAGACTAGAGAACAAATTCCTATCGGCGGACGATTCGTGGTGGACGGGACGGCATCCACTGCATACACGTGTTATTGCTGAAGCGCCATTGGTGTTGTATCTGAACTATCTCGTAAGAAAATCCTATGTCGCATCGTTGGCTCCCAACATTTTCCGGCCGTTGGAACTTCCGGGTGGCGGTGACACGACCCTCTTTACAATCCTACTGTTTAGAGTGGAACGCGCTAGACCAGCGTGGGCGCCGGAATGGCTTGGAGCGTTTGGTCCACGCATTTTCCAATCAAATTGGCGATTTTACGGCTACATGCGAAAGCCTGATTCAGAGAGCCGAAGCGCGGTCTTATTTGTTCGCACGGTTACGAATTCCCTGGCGCTGAGTGCCTTTGGCCGCCGTCTCGCTCGTTGTTTTCCTTTGCGACGGGCCCGCCGTATTAAGGTCGCTTGGACTGGAGGCCAACTTACAGCTGCGATCGAAGCCGGTGGAGGGTCGGCACCTGAATTGTTTTTTGAGGGAGAGCAGAGCGAATGTCCTGAGGCCACGCAGGATTTTCGCAGTGAGTTTGCCACGTACGATGAGTATGCGCGCTGGATAATCAACCAACATTTGTCGGTTGTGCTTTGGCCCCGGGAGTATGTGGTGCAGGACATGCACTTGGATTTTCAGAAGGCGAGGATTACCCCTCTTCGTTGCTTGAGATGCGATGTTTCGGGCGTGCAAGATTTCGTACCGGAGGATGGCAAGCCCCTAGACTGCTTCGCGGTCGAGAACCTGCGGGTGTTTCTGGACAACATCTACGCAGTCATGATGGAATCGGGCGGAAAATGAAAACGTTGCTCGATAAAGTCAGCCGGCGCGATGCTTCTTGCGTCGCGCGTATATTCAGCCGCCCAAGCGAACCTGGACTTCAAGCCCCAAGGAATGGCAAACCTGTTGAGCGGCTTGGAAGTTCCGCTCAACGGCGCGCCCATCTGTAACTTCATCTGTTGGACCAACCGCAAGCGAGGGGCCATGCGGCCAAACTTGCATCGGAAGCGACTTCAGGTATCTCGCAAGGTCCTTGGCCGCGACGTGTACATATTGGGGCTTAGAACCCACAAATGGATGTTGTCACCTCGTAGCCGTTCTCGATGGCCAGGCGTGCGGATTGAAGCATGCATCAGTAAGACAGTACTTTGAGGTATCGGCTGCTATTATGCGGTCGCGGAGATTGGCGTTTTGCCCGCAACTCGGGGATAGCAGACATAGGGCTACACCAACGGTCAGTGGCATAAGGCGTAGGCGGAGCGTTGCTTCAGCCCGTGCTAGTGCGTCCCCACGTGGCAGATCCTTGGACCAAGACATTGGTACTTCGATTAGGTTTCAGGGGGAAAGGTTGGCGTTTATAAGAACGCCAAAGATTGTGACGCTTTATCGAACTAGGCGTGAGACAGGAAGCCGACCTCTGCGAGCAGACCATCCGGCGGGGTGGCGGAGAGTATTCCTTCCCGCCGGGCACCCCTGCGTGATACACAGAAGGGTAGCCTGTGCAAGGAAATGCGATGAGCAGGACGCGTTCGAATTCCTCGACATCCAAATGCAAAGTATTTCTTGTGGACGATCATCCGATCGTGCGGCAGGGATTGGCGCTATTCATCGAACGGGAGGCGGATCTCATGGTGTGCGGGGAAGCGGAAGACGCGACCTCCGCGCTGCAGGCGATTCAAGAGTCGACGCCGGATTTTTTGATTCTAGACATTTCGCTGGATGGACGGGATGGTTTGGATCTGCTGAAGACGCTGCGCATCCGGCATCCGAACTTGCCTGTGCTCGTGTTATCCATGCACGACGAATCCGTGTATGCCGAGCGGTCTCTGCGCGCCGGCGCAAACGGCTACATTATGAAGCATGAAGCGGCGGACAAGGTGATTACGGCTATCCGCCGCATTCTGGGCGGCGACGTGTACCTGAGCGAGCGCTTGACGAAGAAGATGCTGCAGCAATTTGTGAACGTGTCGATTTCGCCCCGCGACCCGCTGGCGAAACTGAGCGATCGCGAGCTCGAAGTTTTCCGGCTGATCGGCGCCGGGCATGGGACACGCCAAATAGCTGACGAACTGCACGTCAGCACGAAGACGGTG
>Ga0306926_10000023_pt1 | contig 128873 bp, 123 predicted proteins | sample flu12Cox44000178_FD_203759 | JGI IMG/M metagenome (GOLD analysis project Ga0306926, IMG submission 203759) | Lab enrichment of tropical soil microbial communities from Luquillo Experimental Forest, Puerto Rico - flux8day.12C.oxic.44.000.178 (v2)... | ecosystem: Environmental > Terrestrial >... | reverse complement strand
AACGGGCATTCGCATCACACCGCTCGGGCGGTTCTTCGTGCGCATCGTGGCGATGGTGTTCGATCGCCATCTGCGCCAGGCGCGCGAGCGCACGCGGTATTCGCGGGTGATCTAGCCTGGGTCACTGCCCAGACGCACGCGCCGGCCAGCGCAAGCGGTCGGCCCCAGTCGCCGCGTTGTAGGATCGGATCGTAGGACGGCTGGTGCATGACCGTCCCGCCTCGCGCGCATTCACTACCATGGATCCCGTCGGCATGCCGCTCACGCCCCTTGCGTTCATCGTGAGCGGCGCCGGGGCCGGGCTCCTTCTCGCGCTCGCGGTCCGCATTGCGCCCTGGCGCCGGCTTCGCTCGAACGATCTCACGCATGTCTTCCTGGGTTCGACGTTCGCGCTGATCCTGTTGTGGTCGATCCGCGCGAGCGTCGATGCGGGATTCGCGTTTCACCTGCTCGGCACGGCGGGCCTTGCGCTGGTGGTCGGCCCCGCTCTCGCGCTCGTCGGGGGCGCGATTGTGGTCATCGTCACGTCGCTCATCCAGGCGATCCCGCTGTCCACGGTTCCGGTCGCGTTCCTGCTCGAGGTCGCCCTTCCGGTCATGATCGTCACGCTCGTGCTGCGTATCGTCGAGTCGCGGCTGCCGGCCAATTTGTTTGTCTATCTCTTCGTCGCCGGATTCTTCGGCGCAGGATTGGCGATGGCGGCGGCGGCGTTCGCCGCGCTGGGATCGCTCGCCGCGGTCGCACGGATTGCGCGCGAATCGGCCTTCGCGGAGTTCGCGCCTTACATCGTTTACCTGGCGTTCGGCGAGGCGACGCTCACCGGCATGCTGCTCACGCTTGGCGTCATCTACCGGCCCCGCTGGATCGCCACCTACGACATCGACCGGTATTTGCCGCGCCCAACGCGCTGAAGAACGAACCACCGCACGTGAAGGACCGCAGAGAAAAGGCGCGGCCGATGCTTCGTCCCTGTCGCCACATTGTTCGTCGCCCCTCCTTCATCCGGCCGGGATCCCGATCTCCTTCAGCAGCGCTTTGACGCCGTTCCACGCGATCTGCACGCCGATGCTGAGCACGATAAAGGCAGAAAGACGCAGCACGACGATCATGCCCTTGTGGCCGATCCGCTCGGCGAAACGCTCGGCGTAGCGATAGGTGAGCAGAATCGAGAGCGCAACGATCGCCGCGCCGATCACGCCGGCGAGCAGCTGGATCAGCAGCCGATCCAGCGTGCGCGCATGATTGGCGCCGATCGTAACCGCCACCGACATCACACCGGGATCGACAGTCAGCGGCATCGTGAGCGGGTAGAACGCATGCGCCATCGCGCTGACCGAAGCTTGATGGGTATCGACCAGCACGCTCGAAGGTTTGGGGTCGTCGTTCAGCAATTTCCAGCCCAGGGCGCACACGACCGCACCGCCGGCGACCTGGATGACCGCCACCGACAGCTCGAAGAGCCGCAGTACCGCCGGTCCGACAAGCATCGAGCCGAGCAGCAGTCCAAAGGAATAGACGGCGATCCGTCGGGCGAGCAGGCTTCGCGTCGCGTCGTCGCAACCCGCGGTCAATCGCAGGAACAGCGGCGCGTCGCCGGGCGGATTGACCACGGGCAGGATCGCACCGACGACAACCAGGATCGCACCGCCGAGCTGAACGACATCATTCCAGAGCACGCGAGCCCCGTCTGCAGTCTTGTACAGCAAGAGAGACAGCATACAACGCTGCAACGTCGCGTCCGCTTTGCCGACAGCGTTGCAACATTCCTCCCTGGGCGGTGGGATGCTCGAAACTTCATTCGGTGGGACAATTCCGTCCGCTCGACGCGCCGGGAGGCGTCGCCATGAACCTCGTGAACGTGCGTCCGGACGGGCCCAACATCATGACGGGCGACTTGTGCATCCTTGCCCGAGGCCACGCTCGCGAGATGAAGACGGCGATGCTTTGTCGCTGCGGACTGTCGGCGGACAAGCCGTTCTGCGACGGCGCCCACGTCAAGGGCAACTTCCGTGACCCGGCCCTGTGCAAGGTAGCTTCGTCGGTCGGGACCGCTGCTGAAGGACGCGTGACGGTCACTCCGACACCGAACGGACCATTGCGCTGTGACGGCCCGCTCACGGTCGCCGACGCCGCCGAACGGACGTCGGTGACCAATCCAACCTTGCTCTGCCGCTGTGGCGGATCGGGCAACAAGCCGTTCTGTGACGGCACGCACCGCAAGATTGGATTCTCGGGATAGTGCGGCGGCACGTCGGTCGCCTCACAGCGTCGCGACGTCGTGGCACCAGTCGGGCTCGACTGATAGTGCTGAAGAGCGTTCTGTCCCCGGCGCCGCTGCGACACTCTTCGATCAGGCGGCTCTTGTACGCCCCTCAGTGCGATGTGCGCGTTGCGACGCGTATCCGGACCGGGCCGGCGCGCTTGACAAGTAATATCATTTCTATAATACTGGAAATATGGAAAAGAAGACGGCACTTGACGCGCTTGCCGGACTGGCCCAGGAGACGCGCCTCGATATTTTTCGGCTGCTCGTCACGCGCGGGCCCGACGGGATGTCGCCGGGGGCGATCGCCGACAGGCTCACGCTGCCGAACGCGACCCTGTCGTTTCATTTGAAGGAACTGGCGCGGGCCAAGCTCGTGCGGTCGCGGCAGGTCGGCCGCTTCCTCTATTACTCGGCCCACTACCCGACGATGAACGGCCTGGTCACGTATCTCACCGAAAACTGCTGCGCCGGCGCGCGTTGCGACGCCGCTTGCGCGGCGCCCACCCCACGCAAGAGGAGAGTCGCATGAAACGCTTCCATGTCCATCTCGCGGTACGAGATCTCGCCGAAAGCATCCGGTTCTATTCGACGGTGTTCGGCGCCGAGCCTGCAGTCCGCAAGCCCGACTATGCAAAGTGGATGATCGACAATCCGCGCGTGAACTTCGCGATCTCGCAACGCGGTGGCGTGCCCGGCGTCAATCACCTGGGCTTGCAAGTCGACACCGACGACGAACTGCAGGCGATGCAGCAACAGCTGCACAACGCCGACCAGGCCATGGTGACCGAACGCGACGCGCAGTGCTGCTACGCGAACGCCGACAAATACTGGATTACCGATCCGCAGGGCATCGCCTGGGAGACATTCCACACGCTCGGCACCATCCCGATGTTCGGCGCGGATGCGAACGCCGGTTCGGCCACCAGCGGCGTTGCGACGTCCCGGCCGTGTTGTACCCCCAGTGCGCCGAACGTCTAGGCGACAGCGGCTCCTTGGGGAAGATCCCCCGTGTGTTTCGCGAGACTCAAAGGGGCCCGACGGTCCCCGCGAACGGGCGTTGACGATAACAAGCGGATCGCCGCCGGCCCGATCATCGGCCGCGGCTGCGGAAAGCATCGACGCCGAGCAATCGCTAGCTTAAGGCGCGATCGTCACCGCCATGTGCGCGCTCGAGAACAGATTGAACGGCTGGATGATCGGGAATCCAAGCGTGCTGCCGCCGATCAACTGGCCCAGCGCATTCGAGGCGTCGGTGGTCAGCGTGAGGTTCGCCGAGCTGATCGCGATTACCGGCACGTTGGTGTCCATCCGGATCTTGCCGGCGCCGGTCTGCTGCGACCAGATCGCCTCGAACGAGCCCGACGGCGTCGTGGTCGGAATCACCGTCCCGGCGACGGTGAAGCGCGGGTCACCCGGACGGCGGACGATCACCGATAGATCGTTGGAGACATCGAGCGTCCCGGGCTCCAGATCGTAGCGGATCGTCTCGGCGTGCTGCGCCGAAACGCCGAGATCCTCGAGCCGCTGCGCGAGCTTCGCGTCGGTCGTGTAGTACCAGAACGTGTAGTTGTTGATGTCCCCGGCGCCGTCGGGCGGAACGATCACGGTGCCGATCTGCACGATCGACCCCGATTTGGCCTTGCGGCCGTCGACCGCGATGTCGCAGGTCGCCGTGCGCACGACGATCGCCGACAGACCCGGTGCGATAGGAAGCGGGATGAAGTCCGGCGGCGTGAGAGCGAGTACGTTGTCGGTCGGTGCAAGCCCCACCCCGATACTCTCAACGCAATCGGAGAAATCGACGCCGAAGGCGGCCGCCGGTTGGCCGGCCTGAGCAATCGGTGACGCAGCGACGAACAGAACTGCGGCCAGGAGCACGAACGCGCGACGACTCAGACAAGCGAACATCGCAACCTCCTCCCAGAAATTTGCGACGCAGGCGAGCAACGGCGAATGATTGCGCAAAACCGCTCGCGAATGCAAGCCTGGAACACGCGAGCGCGCGCGACCAAGTCTCTGGGGCTTTGGCCGCGCACTCGCGCGATGTACTGCCGTTTTATTGCACCGACGACACGCGGCGTCGGGGCTCGAAACGCGACACCGAGCCGTCGGCCAGCGAGACCCGCGTTCCGGGCGCCAGTGGAACGACGCGCGCCTGCGGCGCCGCGCGCTCGGCGGCCGCGACGAATTCCGACCAGGGTCGCGACGTCATGCCCATCATCTCGTGGAATTTCTCGTGCGGCGGGTACAAGAGGACGAGCTTCGGCTTCAAGGCTGCGACTCCGCGGGCGACATCGGCGACGAAATTGAGTTGCATGCCGCCGAGCAGCACGTCGGTGGGTCCTTCCGCCGCGAGCGCCCCGATTTCAGCGTCGGTCATCTTCGTGTTGAAACCCTCGTTGTAGTTGATTACGGTCGTTCCGTCCGGCAATTTCACTCGATAGCCGGTGTACGGCGCGTAGAACGGCGCCTGGGTGGCGCTGTGCCATGCCCAGGACAGCTGGATGGTGTTTCCGTGGAAGACCGCCTTGCCGAGCGCCTTGTAGAGATTGATGTCGCGATGTCTCCAGGCAAAGGCTTCGACGGCGAAGCCGGTCAAGGCGACGCGCTGCGATGCGTCGAGCGGGATCAGCCGGTCGCGGGGAATCCGGTTTCTGAGCCGCAGAAACTGCATGATCGACTTCGGACCGATGACCTGCGCGCCCGTGCGCCGCGCGATCACCGGGACGTCGAGAAAATGCTCTTCGTGTCCGTGCGTCACGGCGATGTACTTCGCATCGAGAAAGTCCTCGACCGAGAACCACTCGGCGCCGCAGTACTTGCGGAAGAATGGATCGAAGTGCATCGCCCCGGCCGGCGTCTCGATCGAGACCGACGACCAGCCGTGGTAACGCACGCAGACGCTCTCGCTCACTTGCCTTCCGACACGAGCCGAAACCGAGAGCCTAACAAATTCCGCCGCGCGGGCGTTGGATACGCACGCCGCTCGCGGCCGGTAGCTTCATCGGCTCAACTGCCGAGGTTGAGTGAGGCGAGCAGTGACTACTTCTCGCGAACGACGAGAGTCCCGTGCATGTTCGGGTGGAAGCGACACGTGTAATCGACCGACTGCGCCTTCTTCACGACCAGGCGACCGCGACCCTTGGCGGGGATCGTTACATCGAACGCACCCTTGGCCGTCGCCGTATGGTCGAACGGGTCATGGTTCACCCATTCCACGGTATCGCCGACGCGAGCCTCGACTTTTCCAGGCGAATACTCGAGGTTATCGATCGTGATCTGGATCGTTTCGGCGCCCGCGCTCGGTGATAACGCGAGCGCGAGCACCGCCACCGCGAGCGACGCGCGAAGCATCGAGAACATCTCAGCCGCGCTATTTGTTGAATTCGGCCGCGACGTGCTCAGCGTGCTGCTCGTGGCCCTGGAAGACCTTGAGGCCGGTTTGCAGCAGGCTCTTGAGCTCGGCGTTCTGCGACGACGGGATCAGCGTCGTCTCGAGCGCACTGTTCACCGCCTTGTGATACGCGACCTCGTTGTCGATGTATGCCTTGTCGAAGTCCTTGCCGCTGAGCTTCGCGAGCTCGGCGCGCTTGGCGGCGGCGTTGCTGGACAACGATTTGCTGGTATCGTTGTCTTCCGGCGTGACATTCAGCTTCTTCACGAGCGCGAGCGCTTGCTTGTTCACCGCCTCGTGATCGCGCTCCATGTCCTTCGCGAAGGCGATCACGTCCTTGTTCTTCGATTTTGCGACCGCCTGCTTGGCGGCCTCGATGTCGATCACGCCCGCCGTGTAGGCGATATGGGCGATCTGCGGATCCGTCGGCTTCGCCCCCTGTGCGAACGCGGCGCCGGTGCACAGCAACATCGCGGCCAGAGCCGCAGCAATTTTTTCAACCATGTCGTCCTCCATCCTTTCCGAGCGTCAAAGTGACGCCATTGGATGGAGGCTCGCCCGTGAACGTTCCCGTTATTTCGCGTCCGGGAAACCGAGACGGTGCAGGACGCTGGCGGTCACCCGCTCGCAGCGACGGCCCGCGAAGGGGAAGGCGTCGAGCAAGACCGGTCCGAGCTTGCGGTCGAGCTGCTCGCGCATCATCTGACGCGCGCGGTGCAGGCGCGTCTTCACGGTCTCGGGTCGGATATCGAGCGCCTCGGCCGTATCCTCGATGCTCATGCCCTCGACGACCCGCATCATGAACACGGTCCGAAATGCGTCCGGAAGCTTGAGCGTGGCCTCCTCCACCAGCTTGAGAATTTCGCGTTGGGCCATGGCTCGCTCCGGATCGTCGGACGGTGGCGCGGGAAACGGGATGATCTCCGCGCTCGCGGCAGCGCGCTCGGGATCGATGTCGATCGCCAGCGGTGCACGCCGGCGAACGATCGCCAGCGCCTCGTTCATCACGATGCGCGTGAGCCACGTTGCGAGCGAAGCGTCGCCGCGGAAGCCTTCGAGGTGCGCAAACGCCCGCATGTAGCCTTCCTGCACCGCATCCTCGGCTTCGCTGTCGCTGCGCACGATGCTGCGCGCGATGCGGAACAGCCGCCGGTTGTAGGTCTGCATGATCGTGCGAAACGCGGCGGGATCGCGTGCCAGCGCGCGCCGCACGAGCGCGAGGTCGGCAGCAGGCGCTCGACGATCGAGTGTGGAGGTTTCAGCGTGTTGCATCGGAGATCCTTCAAGTCGGCGTTAGATGCAGTGCCGCCGCCCGAGGTTCCGGGTCATTCGTCCCGGGAGAAATCGACGAGCTCGGCGCCTTCGAGCACCTGCTCGCCGACGGCGAAGCGGAACGCATTTAACCTACCGGCCGACGGCGCGGTGATCGTGTGTTCCATCTTCATCGCCTCGAGGATCAACAGCGGCGCGTTCTTCGCGACCTTCGCACCCGGCTTCGCAAGCCAGGCGACGATTCGTCCTGGCATCGGCGCGACGAGACGGCCCTCGACGCCGTGGCCTTCGCCGCCGTAGAACATGGGATCGACGCGCGAGAACTGGTACCCGCGGCCGTGGAGGAACACGTGGCGGCGCTCACCCGCCACGACCACCGTGGCGTCCGTCCGCAGGCCGCCGAGCTCCACGCGCAGCGTCGAGTTGTGCCCGAGCTCGCCATGCGCGAGCGTCGTGATGCCGTCGAGCGTCAGGGCATAGTGGTCGCGCGCGTAGCCGACGATCACGGTCGACTCGGCCTCGCCGTACCGGAAGATCAGCTTGCGCTCGAAGCTCGAATTCAGGCGCCATCCGTCGAGGAGATGCCACGGCGAGTGCGGATCGGGATGCCGCGCCGCGGCCGCGCGCGCCACTTCTTCCTCGCGCAGCACCGTGGCGAGCGCCGCGACCAGGTACGCCTCGCGCGGCACGGCGCTGCCCTTCTCCGGAAAGAGGAACGCTCGCTCGCGCTCGATCAGTCCGGTGTCGAGATCGGCCTGCGCGAACGCCGGGGACGCGACGAGCCGTGACAGGAACTCGACGTTGTTGGCGACGCCGACGACGCGGTAGTCCGCGAGCGCCTGGAACATGCGCTGCAATGCGAGGTCGCGGGTCTGATCCCAGACGATCAGCTTGGCGATCATCGGATCGTAGTACGGCGTGATCGCGTCGCCCTGCTCGACCCCCGTGTCGACTCGGACGTGCAGCGACTCCTTCGGCGGGGCGAGATGGATCAGCTTGCCGGTCGAGGGCAGAAAGCCCTTGTCCGGATCCTCGGCGTAGACGCGCGCTTCGAGCGCATGGCCGTGGATCGCAAGCTGCTGCTGCGCGAGCGGCAGCGGCTCGCCGTTCGCGACGCGAAGCTGCCATTCGACGAGATCCTGGCCGGTGATCATCTCGGTTACCGGATGCTCGACCTGCAACCGCGTATTCATCTCCATGAAGTAGAAGCGACCGTCCTGATCGGCGATGAACTCGACCGTACCCGCGCCTGAATAGTCGACGGCGCGCGCGGCCGCGACCGCGGCGTCGCCCATCTGCCTGCGTCGAGCGTCCGTCATCCCGGGCGCCGGTGCCTCCTCGAGCACTTTCTGGTGCCGGCGCTGCACCGAGCAATCGCGCTCGAACAGATAGACGCAGTTGCCGTGGTTGTCGGCGAAGACCTGAATCTCGATGTGGCGCGGCCGTAACAGATACTTCTCGACGAGCACGCGATCGTCGCCGAAGCTCGACAAAGCCTCGCGACGACACGATGCAAGCGCGTCCGCGAAGTCGCCGGCCCGCTCCACGATGCGCATTCCCTTGCCGCCTCCACCCGCGCTCGCCTTGATGAGGACCGGGTAACCGATGCGCTCGGATTCCTTCTTGAGCAGCGCCTCGTTCTGGTCGTCGCCGTGATAGCCGGGGACGAGCGGGACCTTCGCCCGTTCCATGATCTGCTTCGCCGCGCTTTTGCTCCCCATGGCGTGGATCGCGTTCACTGGCGGTCCGATGAAGACGATGCCGTGGTCCTTGCACGCCTGCGCGAAGGCTTCGTTCTCGGACAGAAAGCCGTAGCCCGGATGGATCGCCTGCGCGCCCGTGGTTTTCGCGGCTTCGATGATGGGGTCGACGTTGAGATAGCTCTCGCGCGCCGGCGCTGGCCCGATCTCGACCGCCTCGTCTGCGAGGCGCGTATGCCGCGCATTGGCGTCGGCTTCGGAGAACACTGCGACCGTGCGCACGCCAAGCCGCCGCGCAGTTTTGATGACGCGGCACGCGATTTCGCCGCGATTGGCAATGAGGATCTTGGCGAACACAGTGGCCCGATCGCGCTCGCGTCAGAGCTCGAGCCAGCCGGGCTTGCGCTTCTCGAGGAACGCGGCGATGCCTTCCCTCGCCTCCGGGGTCGCACGGAGATGCGCGATCGTCTGCGCGGTCTCCTCGATCACCGTGTCGTCGACGGCGCGGTGGACGAGACCGCCGATCAGTGCCATCGCCGCGGCCTGCGCGACGGGCCCGCCTGCGAGCAGGCTCTCGGCAATCGCCCGCACGCGGGCATCCAGTGCGTCGGGAGCGCAGACGTCGTGGACGAGGGCGATGCGATGCGCTTCTTCCGCATCGAAACGCTCGGCGGTCAGGAAGTAGCGGGTAGCGCGCCGCTCGCCGATCGCCCGCACGACGTAGGGGCCGATCGTCGCGGGCACGAGCCCGAACTTCACTTCCGTCGTGGCAAACGACGCTTCCGTGCTCGCTATGGCAATATCGCACACGCACGCCAGGCCGGTACCGCCGCCGAGCGCCGCGCCGTGAACGCGGGCGATGGTCGGCTTTTGCATCCGATCGATAGTACGCAGCATCGCGGCGAGCGCACGCGCATCGCGCAAGTTCTCGTCGACCGAATATCCTGCAGCGCGCCGCATCCAGTTCAGATCGGCGCCGGCGGAAAAGCTCTTCCCCCTCCCGCCCAGCACCACGATGCGCGTCCCCGGATCGCGGTCCAGTGCAAGGAAGGCTGCCGTCAAATCCGCGATCAGCCTTTCGTCGAAGGCGTTGTGGCGATCGGGACGATTCATCCAGACCGTCGTGACGGCGCCCAGGCGTTCGACTTCGAGCGTCTCGTAGTCCACGCGCAGCCCGTGCTACATGCGGAAGACGCCGAACCTGGTATCGCCGATCGGCGCGTTGAGCGACGCCGAGATCGCGAGCCCGAGCACATGGCGCGTCTGCGCCGGATCGATCACGCCGTCGTCCCACAGGCGCGCGGTCGCGTAGTACGGATGACCCTGCGTTTCGTACTGTTCGCGGATCGGCGCCTTGAACGCCTCCTCCTCCTCGGCGGTCCATGGCTTCTTGCCGCTCGCGGCGAGTCCGTCCTTGCGCACGGTTGCAAGTACCGACGCGGCCTGTTCGCCACCCATCACGGAGATGCGCGCATTCGGCCACATCCACAGAAACCGCGGCGAGTATGCACGTCCGCACATCCCGTAGTTGCCCGCGCCGAAGCTGCCGCCGATCAGCACGGTGAACTTCGGTACCGCGGCGCATGCAACGGCCGTGACCATCTTCGCGCCGTGCCGCGCGATGCCTTCGTGCTCGTACTTGCGTCCGACCATGAAGCCGGTGATGTTCTGCAGGAACACGAGCGGCACGCCGCGCTGCGCGCACAGCTCGATGAAGTGAGCGCCCTTCTGCGCCGATTCGGAAAAGAGGATGCCGTTGTTCGCGACGATGCCGACCGGATAGCCGTGAACGTGCGCGAAGCCGGTGACGAGCGTCGTGCCGTAACGCGCCTTGAATTCGTCGAGCTCGGAGCTGTCGACGACGCGCGCGATGACTTCGCGCACGTCATACGGTTTGCGCGTGTCGCCGGGAATCACGCCGTAGATCTCTTCCGGATCGTACGCGGGCTGCTGAGGCGCTCGCACGTCCAGTGGGACCGACTTGAGGCCGTTCAGGTTCGACACGATGCGTCGCGCGATGTTGAGCGCGTGCGCGTCGCTTTCCGCGAGGTGATCCGCGACGCCGGAGATGCGTGTGTGCACGTCGCCGCCGCCCAGCTCTTCCGCGCTCACCTCTTCGCCGATCGCCGCCTTCACGAGCGGCGGGCCGCCCAGAAAGATCGTTCCCTGGTTCTTGACGATGATCGTCTCGTCGGACATCGCCGGCACGTAGGCGCCGCCCGCGGTGCACGACCCCATCACCACGGCGATCTGGGGAACGCCCTGCGCGGATAGGTTGGCCTGGTTGTAGAAGATCCGGCCGAAGTGATCGCGATCCGGAAACACTTCGTCCTGCGCAGGGAGGAACGCGCCACCGGAATCGACGAGATAGATGCAGGGAAGGCGATTCTGCTGCGCGATCTCCTGCGCCCGCAGATGCTTCTTCACCGTCATCGGATAGTACGCGCCGCCCTTGACCGTGGCGTCGTTCGCAACGATCACGCATTCGCGACCCGATACCCGGCCAACGCAGGTTACGATGCCGGCGGAAGGCACTTCGCCGCCGTACATCCCGTATGCGGCCAGCGGAGACAGCTCGAGCAGCGCGGAGCCCGGATCGACGAGCGCGTTGATCCGGTCGCGCGCCAGAAGCTTGCCGCGATCGGTGTGCTTGCGCCGCGCCTCGTCGCTGCCGCCGCGTGCGATGCCAGCGGTCTTGTCGCGCAGGTCGGAGACGAGCGCACGCAAGTGCGCGGCGCTCTCCCGAAATTCAGAGCTTCGAACATCGACCTTGGATTGAATCGCCGCCACAAAGCGCTCCGGTTCGATCCGGTTATTGCGCAAGAATCGCGGGCACGCGATGGCGTCGGCTGGCGATCGCCTCGACCGCCGCGAGATGCGCCCCTGCAACGTCGGCGCCGCGCGAAATGGAGAAGCCGAGATCGCGCAGCCGCCCGTCGCTCAAGCCGTAGATGCAGCCATGGACGGTCAAGTCCTGGCCGCGCTGCCAGGCATCGATGACCACGGTCGTCTGGCACACGTGCAACACCTGTTCGAGGACGTTGAGCTCGCACAGAAGGTCGAGCCGCTCGGTGTCGTTCTCGAGCGCCCGGAAGCGCGCGAAGTGCGTCTTATGTACGTCCTGAATGTGCCGGAGCCAGTTGTCGGAAAGGCCGACGCGGTGTCTGCCGAGCGCCGCGGTCACGCCGGCACAACCGTAATGCCCGACGACGACGATATGCTTGACGCGCAGCAGGTCGACGGCGAACTGAATGACCGACAGACAATTGAGGTCGGTGTGCACGACCACGTTGCCGATGTTGCGGTGAACGAAGACCTGCCCCGGTGGCAAGTCGACGATCTCGTTCGCCGGCACGCGACTGTCCGAGCAGCCGATCCACAGGTACTCGGGCGTCTGCTGGTGCGCGAGACGGATGAAGAATTCGGGGTCGTGCGCATGCACGCGCTCCGACCACTCGCGGTTGCCGTCCAGCAGGTCGGCGAGAGAGCTCAACGTTCGCCCCCTCGCATCAGGCCGTCTCGTTGAAGAGCTCGCGGCCGATCAGCATGCGCCGGATCTCGGACGTGCCCGCGCCGATCTCGTAGAGCTTCGCGTCGCGCCACAGCCGCCCGACGGGAAACTCGTTGATGTAGCCATTGCCGCCGAGCGCCTGGATCGCCTCACCTGCCATCCACGTTGCCTTCTCCGCGGCGTACAGAATCGCGCCTGCAGCGTCCTTGCGCGTCGTCTCGCCACGATCGCACGCCTTGGCCACCGCGTAGACGTACGCACGACAGACGTTCAGCGTCGTGTACATGTCGGCGATCTTGCCTTGCATCAGCTGGAATTCGCCGATCGACTGCCCGAACTGCTTGCGATCATGGATGTACGGAAGCACCACGTCGAGGCATGCCTGCATGATGCCGAGTGGGCCGCCCGAGAGCACTAGGCGCTCGTAGTCGAGGCCGCTCATCAGGACGCGCGCGCCGCCGTTCTCGGCGCCGAGCACGTTTTCCTCGGGCACCTCGCAATCGTCGAAGACCAGCTCACAGGTGTTCGATGCGCGCATGCCGAGCTTGTCGAGCTTCTGCGCAGTGGAGAAGCCCTTGAATCCCTTTTCGATGATGAACGCGCTGATCCCCTTGGAGCCGGCATCGGGCTCCGTCTTCGCATACACGATGAGCGTATGCGCGTCCGGCCCGTTGGTGATCCACATCTTGCTGCCGTTCAGAATGTAGCGGTCGCCCTTGCGATCCGCGCGCGTGCGCATCGACACGACGTCGGAGCCCGCGCCCGGCTCGCTCATCGCCAGCGCGCCGACATGCTCGCCGCTGATCAGCTTCGGCAGGTACTTGCGCTTCTGGGCCTCGTCCCCGTTGCGTCGCAGCTGGTTGACGCAAAGGTTCGAATGCGCGCCGTACGACAGCCCCACGGACGCCGAGCCGCGGCTCACCTCCTCCATCGCGATGACGTGCGCGAGATACCCGAGGTTGGCGCCTCCGTATTCTTCCTCGACCGTGATGCCGAGCAGGCCCAGGTCACCGAGCTTGCGCCACAGCGCGTGCGGGAACTGGCCTTTCGCGTCGGCCTGGTGCGCCAGCGGCGCGATCTCGTGGTCGGCGAAGCTGCGGACGGCGTCGCGCAGCATGTTGATCGTCTCGCCCAGATCGAAGTTCAAGCCAGTCGTCATGCTGGTTTCCCCGTCAGGACCATCGTCAGCGCCTGGGGCGCTCTGCGACGCAAGGGAAGACGCTCGTCGCGGCGGGCGAGCTTCGGCTGCCCGCCTCTATCTAATGAACGGGGAGTCTAACATTCGGGGGGCCCGCTCCTGAGCGCGCCGTACCGACAGAGCGGAAAATCGACGGATTTCACCCCGGCGATTTTCATTTCACCAGGCTTCTCGGGCACCCGTCTGCGTTGTGATTCTTGCGCTGGGCTCGCAGCGGTCCGCTCGCGAGTCCAGGAACCTCGTCTACTCTAGTAAACGCCCGGAATCATCAGCGTGAAGCGCCCGGCATAGGCGCAGCCGGCGTTCGAACTCTGGCCGCTGATGCGCCCGGTGAGAAAGGCGATCCGGTTGGTCATTTCGACAAAGTTCATCGTTCCGGTTTCGCCGCCCGTGCAGGTATAAGTGCCATCGATCTCACCCAGCCGCCCCGCCTCGGCGTAATTGCCGGTCAGCGTGCACGACTGCATGCTGGCGCCGTTGGTCAGGGCGAACGCGACTGAAGCGCTGCTGCCACCTTGCGTCACGTTCGCTGTCATGTTCATCGTGGCGGCCACGTTCGAGGCGGGATTCGTACACCCGGTCGTCTGCACGTTGGCAACGCCGACGTAATTACCCGAGATCGGCTCGAGCAGCAGCGATTGGCGCTCGATGTTCTTCGTCACTTGAATGCCGGCGAAGGTGTACACCATCATCGCGGTCTTGTCCGTCTGGAAGTCGATCGCCATCGTCCCGGCCTCGGTCACCGTCGTGTGCGTCGGATCGAAGGGTACCGTTGCGTAGGAGTCGCCGGTGGTGACGTAGAGCGGTCCCAGGAACCGGCTGTCCCCCTGGTAGGTGAGCTGCGCCGTCAGGAAGCGCGCGCTCCCGTCGGATCCGTAGATGAACAGCGTCACGAACATGAACGTGTCGGACTGGTTGACCTGCATGCCCCAACCCGATTCGCCGGAATTCCACCAGAGATCGGAATAGTCGACCGTCACCATGGTCTTCGGTCCGACCTGAGGCGCGGAGACGATCGAGGTCACCGGCGAAGCGCTGCCTGCGGCGGGATGCCAGGGATCCGACGCTGCAGCGGTCGCCGACATCGACATGCAAAATACAGCGAGGATGTCGCGAGCTTTCATCATGGTGCTTCCGGTTTGCGCCTGTCGTGCCGGCGTCCACGGCTCTCCGGCGGACCTCGCGACAGGCTAGTTGGACTTGAACGTTACGCGCAGCACGCGCTTGTCGTACTCGTTTTCCGTGGACCGCGTAATTTCCTTTCCGTTCGCCTCGAACACGCGTCCACCGCTGCGGCGACATGCTTCGCGCTCGTACTGGCACGGTCCCATCTCGGGATGCTTGAGGCACAGCTCGCGTACCTTCGGCGCGAATTCGATCGCCACTTGCTGTCGTTCGCCGGCGACATTAGTGATGCAAACATATTGCGTGCCCGCGGGGACATTGACCGGAACGATGGCTGAGGTTGCCGATGCGCTCGACGTGGCCAACGGCGTCGAGGGCGTATTGGCGGGCACCGGGCGCCGCGCGACGGCAGCGCTCGACGCTTCGGAAGCCGGTGTGATGGGCAGCGGCTCGGGTGTGCTCGAGCATGCAGCGAGCACAAGCAACGGTAGCGATGAAAGGACGCGCCGCATAACGAGATCGTGCGACTCAAAATTTTTACAAGGCAAACCGCGGGGCTTCACGATAGGAGCTCGTCGCACGCCCGGCGATCGGCGGGTTTCCGATTTCGCCGTCGGATGCTCACCTACGGGGAGAGGGTGGACAAATTACCCAGCGATCGCGAACTCAGGGCCGCGATCGCAGGAAAGCTCGTCTCCCCTACGCCAGCGGCGCGACTTTGACGACCTCTTCTGCCGTCGTGACGCCGGCGGCGATCTTCATCGCGCCGGAGATGCGAAGCGGCTTCATGCCGTCCTTGAACGCCTGCTCGCGAATCGCGCGATCGTCCGCTTCGCGCGTAATGAGCCGGCGAATCGCCGGTGTCATCAGCATCACTTCGTAGAGACCGATGCGACCGAAGTAGCCGGTCATCCGGCACTCGAGACATCCGGCCGTTCCCATCACTTGCGTCGGCCGCTCGGCGCGGAACGGATGCGTGAGCGAGGTCCACAGTTCCTCGTCGGGGCCTTCGACCGGTTTCTTGCAATGCGGGCACAGCGTGCGCACGAGGCGCTGTGCCATCACGCCGAGCAGCGTCGAATTGAGCAGATACGACGGCACGCCGAGATCGAGCAGGCGCGTAACGGCGGTCGGCGCGTCGTTGGTGTGCAGCGTCGAGAGCACCAGGTGGCCCGTCAGCGCCGCCTGCACCGTCATCTCCGCCGTATCGCGGTCGCGAATTTCGCCGACCATGACGATGTCCGGGTCCTGCCGCATCAGCGTGCGCACTCCGGACGCGAAGTCGACGCCGATGATCGGCTGCACCTGCATCTGGTTGAACGCGGGCTCGATCATTTCGATCGGGTCCTCGACCGTGCAGACGTTCACCTCGGGCGTCGCGAGTCCCTTGAGCGTCGAGTACAGCGTCGTCGTCTTGCCCGAACCCGTCGGACCGGTGACGAGGATGATCCCGTTCGGCTCGTGCGTCATCTGCTCCCAGCGCGCCCGATCGTCCTGCGTGAAGCCGAGGTCATGGAAATCGCGCACCAGCACTTCGGGGCTGAAGATGCGCATGACGAGCTTCTCGCCGAACGCCGTCGGCATCGTGGCGATGCGGAGCTCGATCTCCTCGCCGTCGGGCGCGACGGTCTTGATGCGGCCGTCCTGCGGACGGCGCTTCTCGACGATCTCCATCCGCGCCAGCAGCTTGATCCGGGACGACACTGCGTTCAGCACCGGAATCGGAATCGCGTAGACCTGGTGCAGCACGCCGTCGATGCGGAAGCGGACGAGCCCGACGTCGCGCCGCGGCTCGACGTGGATGTCGGAGGCGCGCTGCTCGAACGCGTACTGCCACAGCCAGTCGACGATGTGGACGACGTGCGTGTCGTTCGCGTCGAGATGTCCGTGCCGGCCAAGCTCGACCAGCTGTTCGAAGTTCCGCGCCAGCGAGAGCTCACCCTTCGCGGTCTCCGACGCCTTCTTCATCGACCGGGCGAGGTTGTAGAACTCGCCCAGATAGCGGCGGATGTCCGCCGGGTTCGCGAACACGAACTTGACGTCGAGCTTCAAGATCTTCTCGAGCTCGTCGGCGAAGGAGCGTACGAACGGCTCGCCGGTCGCCACGGTCAGCGTCAGGCGGTCGACGTTGACGGGAAGGATCCGATAGCGCTCCGCGTAAGCGTTCGACATCGTTTGCGTCACCGCGCCCAGGTCGATCTTGAGGGGATCGATGTGCAGGTAGGGCACGTCGAGCTTGGCCGCAAGCCACTCGACCAGCCACTCGAGCGTCATCGTCTTGTTGGGCGGCTTCTGGGACTGCAGCTTCTGATCCGCGATCAGCTCCAGCGGATGGTCGAAACGCAGCGTCCGCGACTTCGCAACCTTGTCGGCCTCGGCGCTCGACAGGAGGCCGTCGGCGACCATCAGCTTGAGGACGTCGTCGAGCCGCAGGCGCCGATCGTTGGCGAGATGGCGCGCCGCGCGCGGGGGTGCGGGAGCGGAAGGCGGAGGTACGATGCCGCTGGCGGGAGTGGCCATCGGCGAACTTTACACCGCGGCACTGCAAAAGCCACCGCCGCTCGGGGGGCTCGGCGGGCCCCCACGTCCGACGACTTGCATGCATGCAACGGACTGACGTTGCGCGGCTTTTCCGGCGACGTCGGCGCCGTTCGGCGCTGGGCTCAGCCGACGAAATCCCCAGCTAGAGGTCCGGCGCTCATTTGCATCCTGTCGGATATGTATGTACTCTACAAACGCGGTTGGGTAAGCGCCTGGCTCCCCGGGAATTCGTCCGAGGAGCCGCGGAACCTGATGCCTGTTCCAGGGAGGCGCCGTGCTTGTGCGACACGTCTTGCGATCGATCCCCCTCCTCGTGGGCGTTTCGCTTGGCGCCTTCCTTCCATTCCACCCCGTGGCTTGAAGCACGCCGGGTCATCGGACCGATCGGCGCCAAGCCACGGGGGCGAGCCGCGATGCGATTACCATCACGCCGAAAGGCGCCGATCGACGCTTGAAGCACGAACGGGCGTCGCGGTGATCCCCATGTCCTCGCCACGCATCGAGGCCCTGCAGGTCGACATCACGACGCTCGCGGTTGGCGCGATCGTCAACGCGGCCAACTCGACGCTGCTCGGCGGCGGCGGCGTCGATGGTGCGATCCACCGCGCGGCAGGGCCGGAGCTCCTGGCGGAGTGCCGGACGCTCGGCGGTTGTCCGACCGGTGAAGCCCGCATCACGCGCGCCTACCGACTGCCCGCGAACTATGTCATTCATACCGTCGGACCGGTGTGGCGCGGCGGAAATGCAGGCGAGCCCGCGTTGCTTGCGTCGTGCTACCAAAGCTCGCTCTCGATCGCCGCCGCGCGCGGAATCGACTCGATCGCGTTTCCGGCGATCAGCTGCGGCGTCTACGGCTATCCGATCGAGGAAGCGACGGCGATCGCCGTTCGCGAGGTGCTCGGCCACTTGCGGGGCGACCCGTCACTCGAGCGGATCGTTTTCGCCTGTTTCGGTCCGGCCGTGCTGTCGACCTACCGCCGGGCGCTCGCCGCCGCCGGCATCGACTGATCCCTTTCCCGTTCGCAAGTGCCGCGCGGCACACACCCGGCCGCGTGCCGAGAGCGGACGATCGCACTCCGTCTTGTTACGATTGACACTATTTTTCACGCAGTGTAACGTTCGTAACATGACCGCGCCCGCATTGACCCGCCTGCGTTCGAGCTTCGATCGCCTGCCCGGGGCGCTGCAGCAGGCGGCACGCTGGGTCGCCGACCACCCCGCCGACGTCTGCTTTCTCTCGCTGCGCGAACAGGCGCGCCGAGCCGACGTGGTCCCGCCGACGATGACCCGGCTCTCGCGCGCGCTCGGCTACTCGTCGTTCCGCGCCTTTCAGGACGATTTCCGGGCCGAGGTCGCCTGGGGGTCCGCCGACTTCTCGGTACGCGCGCGCCGGATGCAGACGCGAGGCAAGCGAAGCGATCAGGGTTCTGAGCGGCTCGCACAATTGCAGGCCGCCGACATCGAATCGCTCGCGAGCCTCAATGCGCAGGCGGACATCGAACGGGCGGCGGCTCTCCTCCTCGAAACAAGGCGTGCCGCTTTCCTCGGGTTTCGCAGCTGTCACAGCGCGGCACTGCACGCGCATTACCTGTACTCGATGCTCGTCGGCCGCGCCGAGCTCCTCGAGGATGCCTACGGCACGATGCTCGAGGCGGTCGCGTCGCTGGACCGGCAGTCTGTCCTGGTCGCGTTCGGCCTCGCCCCCTACTCGCGCCAGACAATCGAGGCGGTGCAGCGCGCTCGCGGACAACGTGCCGCAGTCATCGCGATCACGGACTCCGAGCTCTCGCCGCTGGCGCGGAGCGCCGACGTGCGGCTCCTCTTCGAACCCGCGTCTAACTCGTTCTTCCACTCGCTCGTCGGCGCGCACGCCCTGGTCGAGCGGCTGATGGCCGAAGTGGCGACGCGGGGCGGTCGCAAGGTCGTGCAGCGGCTCAAGGCACGCGAGTCGCTGCTGCGCGACGCCAACGCCTACTGGCAGCGGGTGCGCTAAGCACTGAAGGATCGCAATGAGTCATATCGTTCACCGAAGCCTGCGCAGCGTACCTCCGGTCGCCGTCGGTGCGTCCGGCATCGAAATCATCGATCGCGAGGGACGGCGCTATATCGACGCCAGCGGCGGCGCCGCGGTTTCCTGCTTGGGACACGCGCATCCGGACGTCATCGCCGCGATGCACGGTCAGCTCGACCGCATCCCCTACGCCCACACGAGCTTCTTCACGACCGACGCGGCCGAAGAGCTTGCGGACGTGCTGGTGTCGAAGTCGCCGCCAGGGCTCGAGCACGTCTACCTGGTTTCGGGTGGCTCCGAAGCGATCGAAGCCGCCCTCAAGCTCGCGCGCCAGTACTTCGTGGAGATCGGCGAGCCGGAACGCAGCGTGTTCATCGCACGTCGCCAGAGCTATCACGGCAACACGCTCGGCGCGCTCGCGGTCGGCGGCAACGAATGGCGCCGTCGCGAATTCGAGCCGCTGCTGATGCACGTCGAGCGCGTCTCGCCGTGCTTCGAATATCGCGAGCGCCGCGCCAATGAATCGCAGTCCGCGTACACCGATCGCCTGATCGCCGAGCTCGAGACGGCGATCGACCGCGTGGGGCCGAAGCGGGTCATCGGCTTTTGCGCGGAGACGGTGGTCGGCGCGACCGCGGGGGCGGTTCCCCCGACGCCGGGCTACTTCAAGCGCATCCGCGACGTGCTGGATCGTCACGGTGCTCTGCTGATCGCCGACGAGGTGATGTGTGGCATGGGTCGGACTGGCACGACTTACGCGATCGAGCAGGAAGCCGTCATTCCCGATCTCGTCACCATTGCCAAGGGCTTGGGTGGCGGCTATCAGCCGATCGGCGCGGTGCTTGCGCACAAGCGAATCATCACGCCGATTCGCGAGGGCAGCGGATTCTTCCAGCATGGCCATACCTACATCGGACATCCGATGGCTGCGGCGGCGGCGCTCGCCGTGCAGAAGGTGATCGAGCGCGATCACCTGCTCGATGCGGTGCGTGCACGCGGTGCCTACCTCGAAGGGCGCCTTCAGGATGCGTTCGGGCAGCACGCGCACATTGGCGATTTACGCGGGCGCGGATTGTTCCGCGGGGTCGAGCTCGTCGCCGACCGGGCGACGAAAGCGCCGTTCGATCCGGCGCACCGCCTGCACGCACGCGTCAAGGCCGCTGCGATGCGCGAAGGTTTGTGCGTGTACCCGATGGGCGGCACGATCGACGGCCAACGCGGCGACCACGTGCTCCTCGCGCCGCCGCTTATCGTCCGCGAGCCGGACATCGACGAGATCGTGGCCCGGCTCAGGCGCGCGATCGACAACGCGATCTCCGAAGTGCGGCGCGAGGCGCTGCCCGAGGGAGACACCATTTCAACGGAGGAGGTCCAATGAAAGCCGCCATCGTGCAGGCGATGCTCGCCATCGCAGCGGTCGTCTTCGCGCACGTGTCCGAAGCCCAGACCCAGGAGCTCACGGGTGTGCTGAAGCGCGTCAAGGATTCGGGCGAGATCACGCTCGGCGTGCGTGACTCGTCGGTGCCGTTCTCTTATCTCGACCAGAACCAGCAGCCGGTTGGCTATTCGGTGGATCTCTGCCTGCGCGTGGTCGATGCCGTCAAGGCGGAGCTCAAGCTTCCCACGCTGAAGGTCATCTACAACCCGGTCACGTCCGCGAATCGCATTCCGCTGATCGCGAATGGCACGGTGGAGATCGAGTGCGGCTCGACCGTGAACAACGTCGAGCGCCAGCAACAGGTCGCGTTCAGCGACACCACATTCATCGTGTCGACCAAGTTCGTGGCGAAGCGAGCGAACAACCTGAAGACGCTCGCCGCCCTCAAGGGCAAGACGGTCGTGTGCACCGCCGGTACGAACACGCTCGCCCGAGTGAACGGACTCAATCAGAAGAACAACCTCGGCATGACGATCCTGACCGCCAAGGACCACGCCGAATCGTTCCTCTACGTCGAGACGGATCGCGCCGTGGCGTTCTTCGAGGACGATATCCTCTTGAACGGCCTCGTCGCCAATGCGCGCAACCCGGCCGACTACGCACTCAGCACCGAAGGCTACAGCATCGATCCGTACGCGCTGATGCTGCCGCGCGGCGATCCCGCGTTCAAGCGCGTCGTCGACCGCATGCTGGTTGACGTTTACAAGAGCGGCGGCATCTACCCGATCTACGACAAGTGGTTCGCGAAGCCGATCCCGCCGCGCGGCGTCACGCTCAATTTCCCGCTGTCGCCCGCGCTCAAGCGCGCCTTCGAGAAGCCGACCGATTCGCCCGAGCCCGCGGCGTACGAATAACGGGCACGGGCTGTCGATGGCGTCGCGTGATCGCTTTCCACCGCTTGCGCGCGAAGCGCTCACCGAGGCACAGCGTCGTGCGACCGACGCTGTCGCGGCCGGCCCGCGCGGCGGCGTCTACGGTCCGTTCGTGCCGCTCCTGCGCAGCCCCGAGCTCATGGACTGCGCGCAGCGGATGGGGGAATACCTCCGCTATCGAAGCGCGGTCGGGACGACCCTCTCCGAACTCGCGATCCTGGTCGTCGCGCGCTTCTGGAATCAGCAGGTCGAATGGGCGATCCATGCGCCGATCGCCGCGCGCGTCGGCATCGCCAAGGCCACGATCGACGCAATCGCCGCAGGACGGCGGCCTTCGTCACTCAACGCCGACGAAGCCACCGTCTACGACGTCATAACCGAGCTTCAAAACCGGAAGGGCGTGTCCGACGCGACATTCGAGCGGGCGCTCGCTCGCTTCGGCGAGCACGGCGTCATGGATCTTTTCGGGATCTGCGGCTACTACACATTCCTCGCCATGGTGATGAACGGCGCGCAAACGCCACCTCCCGCATCGGACGCGGCGCCGCTTCCTTAAGCCCGTCTTGTAATCGAGCGTGAATCTTCCGGGCCGCAGAACTTGATTGCGCGACCGCAGTCCTCACGCGGGCGTCCGCTCGGCCACCGCGGGTTGCGCCTCGGGAACCTGAAACACCTCGCGCAGATACGCGACGTACGACGGATCGTAGTCCATCGACTTCGACGGCTCGTCGCTGATCTTGGCCACGGGCTGACCGTTGCAGCGAGTCATCTTGATCACGATCTGCAGCGCTTCGTAGCCGAGGTCGTTCGTGAGATTGGTGCCGATGCCGAACGCGGTCTGGCTGCGGCCGCGGAAATACTCGAAGAGGCGGATCGCGAGCGGCACGTTCAGGCTGTCGGAGAACACCATCACCTTGCTCCGCGGGTCGATGCGCATCTTGTTGTAGTGCGCGATCAGCTTCTCGCCCCATTCGAACGGGTCGCCGGAATCGTGACGCACGCCGTCGAACAGCTTGCAAAAGAAGAGGTCGAAGTCGCGCAGGAACGCGTCCATCCCGCAGACGTCGGAGAGCGCAATCCCGAGGTCGCCGCGATACTCGCGCGCCCAGGTATTGAAGGCGAACACCTGGGAGTCGCGAAGCCGCGGCCCCACCGCCTGGCACGCCTGCAGATATTCGTGGGCCATCGTGCCGAGCGGCGTCAGCTGATGATCGAGCGCGAGCTTGACGTTGCTCGTGCCCACGAACTTCGGTCCGATCCGGTCCTTGAGTGTGACGATCACCTCGTCCTGCCACTCGCGCGAAAACCTGCGGCGCGTCCCGTAATCCGCGATCCGGAACGCCGGGTCCTCGACGCCGTTCATGAGCTTGATCTTGGCCGCGAGGCGCTTGCGGCCCTCGCCGAAATCGGGCTTCGGGTGCGCGCGCCGGTTGTAGACCTCGGAAACGATCGCGAGCACCGGCACCTCGAACAGGATCGTGTGCAGCCACGGTCCCTTGATCGTGATGTCGATCTCGCCCGCATCGTTGAGTCGCGATACCTTGATGAAGCGCTGATCGAGCTGGAACAGCCCGAGCAGGTCGACGAAGTCGCTCTTGAAGAAGCGCCAGCTGCGCAGGTACTGAAGCTCGCGCTGCGTGAATTGCAGGCTGCACAGCCCGCGTAGCTCCTCGTCGATCTCGGGAAGGCAGGGCGTGAGATCGACGTTCGGCGTGCGGCATTTGAAGCGATACTCGGCCTGCGCGGCGGGAAAATGATGCAGGACGACCTGCATCATCGTGAACTTGTAGAGGTCGGTGTCGAGCAGCGACTGGATGATCATGATGCAAAGCGCCGCGAAGTTTGCGGCGACCCACCGGCAAGGCCTCCCGGGATGGTACCGCCCCGCTCCGGACGCGGCCAGGCAACGCTTTGCAGCGGATTGTCAGGTGCCCGCGGGTAGAAGCGCAACCGCGACCTCGCTATCATGCGCGGACTCATTTTCCCGACCGCCTTCGAGTCCGAACCCAGATGCTCATCAGCTGCGTCGCCTATCAGGAAGGCCGCAAGCTCGCCGACATCCCCGTTGAAGATATCAGCGAGTACGTGAGCCACAAGGACTGCTTCGTGTGGGTCGCGTTGTTCGAGCCGACGCCCGGCGAGCTGGACGAGATGGCCCAGGAGTTCTCGCTGCATCCGCTCGCCGTCGAGGATGCGCGAACCGGCCATCAGCGGCCGAAGATCGAGGAGTACGGCGACTCGTTGTTCGCGGTGCTGCACACTGTCGAGCGCGATCAGAAAACCGCGGAGCCCTCGATCGGAGAGGTCGACGTCTTCGTGGGCCCCAACTACATTCTCTCCGTCCGCCACCGCACGCGCATCGGCTTTGCCGCGGTGCGGACCCGCGCCGAGCACGAGCCTGAACTCCTGCGTCACGGCGCGGGCTTCGTCTTCTACGCGCTCATCGACAACGTCGTCGACCGCTACTTCCCGGTCCTCGACGATCTCGAGACGCGGCTCGAGGGCGCGGAGGAGCAGCTCTTCACCAGCACGTCGTCGGCGAAGAAGATCGAGAACCTCTACGCCCTCAAGCGGGAATTGATGACCCTTAAGCACATGGTCTCGCCGTTGATGGAAGGCGTCGGCAAGCTCTATGGGGGCCGAGTCCCGCAGCTCTGCGTCGGCACGCAGGAATATTTCCGCGATGTCTACGACCACCTCGCACGCATCAACAACTCGATCGATTCGATCCGCGACACGCTGGCGACCGCGATTCAGGTCAATCTGGGCATGATCAACCTGAGTGAAACCGAGGTCACGAAGAAGCTCGCCGCGTGGGCGGCCATCATCGCCATCCCGACGCTGATCGCGGGCATTTACGGCATGAACTTCAAGAACATGCCGGAATACGAGTGGGCGTTCGGCTACCCGATCGCGCTCGGCGTGATGCTAGGCTTCGACCTCGTGCTCTACTTCTGGTTCAAGAAGATCCGCTGGCTTTGAGGCTCGTGCCCTGGCGCGATCCGGTCGCGGGTGATGCGCTCGCGCATCGTCGCCCGCAGCGCGCACGAAATCGCGCTCCGCTACTTCCGCCGCGACGTCACCGGTGCAACCGGAATCACGCGCCGGTTGCCGAACGTCCGCGGCTGCGGCCACGACGGCTGCAGCGTCGTGTGTCGAATGCCGAAGCGCTCGCCCAAAAGCCGCTGGGCCGCCTCCATGATCTCCGGCCATTTCGTGCCGTCCTGAATCCCGACATGCGCGGACAGTGCGATGTCGTCTGCGCCCATGTCCCAGATGTGAAGATCGTGAACGCCGGTGATGCCCGGAACGCTGGTCAGCGCCTGTCCGACCTCGTTGTAGTCGAGGTGTGCAGGCACGCCCTCCATCAGCACGCCGATCGACTGGGCGAGCAGCTTCCACGTCGAGCGCACGATCAGGAGGGCGACCGCGATCGACAGGATGGGGTCGATGGGTATCCAGCCGGTGGAGAGGATGACCGCGCCCGCCACGATCGCTGCCACCGAGCCGAGAAGATCGGAAAGGACGTGGAGCAGCGCGCCGCGGATGTTGAGCGATTGCTGTCCCCGCGACAGGATCCACGCGGTCACGAGATTTGCGATGAATCCGGCGCTGGCGACCGCGAGCACGACACCGCCCGCGACGGGCTGCGGTGCGAGGAGCCGTTTCACGGCCTCGACGGCGATGAAGACGACGAGACCGAGCAGCGCCAGCGCGTTGACGAACGCCGCCAGCACTTCGGCCCGCGCGTAACCGTACGAGGCGCGGCGTGACGGCGGACGCCTTGCCAGTCGCTGCGCGAAGAGCGCCAGTCCGAGCGAGGCGGCATCGGTCGCCATGTGACCCGCATCGGAGATGAGCGCGAGCGATCCCGCGAAGACGCCGCCCGCCGCCTCGATCGCCGCGAACCCGGCGGTCAGAAGGAGCGCCCACAAGAGCACGCGCTGCGACGAAACCTCGCGCTCGTGCGTGTGCGCGTGCGGACTCGGAGCGGAGTGCGTCTGCTTCATCGTCGGAGCGTCCGTGCGCGGGAGCCGGCGGCGCACCGCAACCGTTTCGCGCGTCGAGGCTATTGTCGGACAAATCCGTCAAGCGCGCGAAGCGGTCACATTTTCCGGAATCCGCGCACTATTCAGTATTTGAGCCGCGCGTAGTACGTGCGCTCCGATGCGGCGCGCGCTTCGCCGAGCGTGCGGATGCCGCGCTCGGCGAGGATCGGGATCAGGCGCAGGAAGGCCTCCGCGGTGACCTGCGCATCGCCCATTGCGGTATGCCGCCCGACGACGTCGATTCCGAGTCGCGCCGCGATGTCCTCGAGGCCGTGCGACTCGGAAGCCGGGTGGGCGACCGCGGAGAGCAACAGCGTGTCGAGCACGGGCTGGGTGAACCGCACGCCGCTCTGTGCCTCCTTGAGCTCCAGGAAGCGCATGTCGAAGGCGGCGTTGTGACCGACGAGCACCGTTTCCTCCGCAAAGCGGTGAAAGCGCGGCAGCACTTCTTCGATCGACGGCGCCCCGGCGAGCGCTGCAGGCGTGATGCCGTGGATCGCCATCGAGGAGGCGGAAACGCTGCGTTGTGGATCCACCAGGCTCGCGAAGGTCTCTCCGGTGATGAGCCGCCCGTTGACGATGCGCACCGCGCCAATCGCGATGATCTCGTCCCCTTCGGTCGGATTGAGCCCGGTGGTTTCGGTGTCGAAGACCGTGTACGCCAGGCCGGCGAGCGGGCGCTCGTAGAGCGCATCGGTCACGGGCGAGCGTCGGAACAGGTCGAAATCGTAGAACTCCGGCCGGCTTTTGAGCGCGCTTCGCGGCAAGGCGCCCGCGCGCGTCGCGGCCAGCGGCAGCAGCAGCCGAAAGTACGCCACCTGCGTAGGGACGTCGCGTGAATACCAGGCTTCGCCGTCGTGGCGCTCGACGACTTGCTCGAGCGTGAGCGTGCTCTCCTCGCCGCCCAGCGTAAACGGATCGCTCTGCCACGCGAACGCGGTCTCCGCCGACATCGGCGGACCGCGCCAGGCGAGATCGAGCTGGGCGTGCCCAGCGACCGGCACGAGCCGGAACCGGATTTCCTGTATCGCGTAGTCGTCTTTGAGCCGCAACGCGACGTACGAAAGGCATTGCGCGACGGAGTAGCTGTCCACGGAGAGCCACAGCGCCGGATCGACCATCTCGATCCGTGTCTTGAGGCCGGTTCGGCGCTCGATACGCCGCCGCGCGAGGGTCAGCAGATCCTCGCCTCGCATGTCCTCCAGCGGCCAGCGCGCCTTCTGCCCTTCCGCCGCCTCCAGCGCGTTGCGATGCACGCGTTCCGAGAGATTGACGGCTTCGTCGCGAATGATCGCGGCGAAGCGCGCGCGGCGTGCGGCGTCCATGTCCGGATGCTCGGTCAGGTTCTCGATCGCAGCGCGGATATTGGCGAGCCCGGCACGAGCCGTTTCGACCAGACGCTGGAACAGCGCGCCGCGTCTGACGTCCGCATCGACAGCCTCGGTCACGTCCGAGAGCAACAGCACGTACCCAGCGAGCTCACGCACCGCCTCGGCTCCGTCTCCGCCGGGGACTGGCGCGACGTGCACGCGCAAGAGCCGCCCCTCGGGCGTCGCCGTGATGAAATGCGCGCTTTCCCGCTCGCCCCGCGCACCCTGGTCTTCCATCGCTTCCTGCGCGTGGCGGATCAACGCGCGATCGATGACGGCAAAGACCGACCGCCCGAGGCCGAGCGCTTCGCCGCCTTCGCGCATTCCACCGAGCAGCGCCTGCGCCGCCGCGTTGTAGAGGAGGATGCGTCCGTCGAGGTTGCAGACGACGACGGCCTGGTCGAGCTCCGAGATGAGCGCCGCGAGACGCCTGCGCTCCGCATCGACGCGCGCGCGCGCCGCGGCGGCAGCGACTTCGCTCTTGGCGAGGAGCCCCGAACGCGCCTGCGCGAGATCGTTCACGGCGTCCGCAACCGCGGCGAGCTCCGCGACCGATGGCGCCGCCAGGCGATGCGCGGGATTGCCGTGTGCTATCAACCGCACACCTTCGGCCATGCGGCTCGCCGCCGCGCGCGAAGCGGCGACCGCGCGATAGGCGAGATACCCGACGAGGCCGACGAGCGCCGTGACAAAAAGCACGGCAAGCCCGATGCGAGGGGGTGTCGCGAGAACGGCGAGCGCGTGGCGCTCGTCGACAGCCAGGTCCGCGTAGATCGCGATGGCGCCGACGACCGCGACCGCCAGCGCCGTGACCGGCAACACGAGCCACGCGTAGCGGCCGCCACGCCCGGTCAAATGATCCCCCCGAGCGACGCCGCGCGCCGCTTCTCCCTGGGGCGTGCGCGCCCTGGCCCTGCGGCGCTCATGCGCCGAGAATCTCTCTCACCTTAGCGACGAGGTCGCGCGTCGAGAACGGCTTCGTGATGTACGCATCGGCGCCGAGCTCGCGCGCCTTCGCGACTTCGACGTCGCGGCCCTTCGCCGACACCATCACGATCTTGATGGCGCGCGTCGCAGGATCCGTCTTGAGACGCTGGCACACTTCGTAGCCGCTGTACACCGGGACCATCACGTCGAGCAGCAGGAGATCGGGGTGAAACGATGCCGCGAGGTCCAGCGCTTCCTGACCGTTGGTGGCCACGCGGGTCTCGTAGCCGGCCTGCTCCATCAGGAACTCGAGCGAGGTGACGATGTTGGGCTCGTCGTCGGCGATGAGGACGCGCTTCGCCATGGGAGCCTCCCTGTCATGGGATTCTACGTTGGCCTCCCCCCAAACGACGAGCCCCTTGGCGTCCTCTCGCCAAGGGGCTTACGCGGTCTCGCGTCTCCCGTTTCAGTGCGCGGCGGCAGCCGCGCGGCCGATGCCCGTGTTGGAACGGACGTACAGCTCGTCCCAGATCTCTTCCGCCCGACGATCGCGGTAGAGAAGCGAGCCGATGAACACGGCGAGGAATCCGAGCGGGATCGAGATGAGCCCCGGATTGCGCAGCTCGAACAGCGGTTTTGACAGTCCGACGAGGCTCGTCGTGTCGTTGCCGAGTCTCGCGATCGCGGCCTCCGCGCCGGTCTTCGCCTTTTCCGCCGCGGCGAGCTGCTTCTTGAGCGGCTCCTGCGCCGCCGGATCCGTCGCCGCCGCGATGTCGGCGCTGAGCTTCTCGATCTTCGGCGCGTTGGTGTCGATGATCTTCTGCTGCGCGGCCTTGATCTGCAGCGGATACGTCATGTTCGGCGACACGAGCACCAGTCCGATGGCGGTCAGCGTCCCGACGATCAGTCCCGCCACCACGCCGCCGGTGTTGCATTTCTTCCAGTAGAGCGTGAGCAGCACGACCGGCAGATTGGCGGACGCGGCGACCGCGAACGCCAGCGCGACCAGGTGCGCCACGTTCTGCCCGCGCGCCAGGATGCCGATGGTGATCGCGAGCGCGCCGACGATCAGCGTGCAGATGCGCGCCGCACGCTTCTCTTCCGCGTCGGTCGCATGCTCGCCCTTCACCACGCCTACCCAGATGTCGTGGCTCATCGCCGAGGCGGCGGCGAGGACCAGTCCCGCGACTACCGCGACGATCGTCGCGAACGCGACCGCGGCGACGAACGAGAGCATCAGGTTGCCGAGCATCGAGTCGGGGCCGCCGCCCAAGAATTGCGCGAGGAGCGGCGCCGCCATGTTACCGCCCGGATCGGTGGCGACGATGTTCGGCGCGCCGACGAGCATCGCGGCGCCGGTGCCGAGGAACAGCGTCAGCACGTAGAAGCCGCCGATGATCGCCATCGCCCAGATCACCGAGATGCGCGCCTGCTTGGCGGTCGGCACCGTGAAGAAGCGCATCAGGATGTGGGGCATGCCGGCGGTCCCGAGCACCAGCGCCATGCCGAGCGAGATCTGGTCGATCGGGCTCTTGAGATAGAGGCCGGGCTCGAGGAAGCGCTGGCCCAGGTCCTGCGCGGTCATGTTCTTCGCGGCGTCGCCCAGCAGGCCCGCGACGCGCGCCTGGACCTTGGCGTCGCCGATCACCTTCTGGAAGTACTCCGGCCCGGCGAAACCGTATTGCGACCAGACCAGCAGCACCATGACCAGCGAAGCAAGCACGAGCAGGATCGCCTTGATGATCTGCACCCACGTGGTGGCGACCATCCCGCCGAAAATCACGTACCCGAGCATCAGGATGCCGACGGCGATGACCGAGTACTCGTAATCGATGCCGATCAGCGTCTTCACCAGCACCCCGCCACCGACCATCTGCGCCGTCAGGTAAAACGTCGACACCGTGATGGTCGAGATCGCCATGAAGCCCTTGACGGTCTTCGGGTTGTTGCGGAAGGCGAGGATGTCGCCCATCGTGTACTTGCCGATGTTGCGGCAGGGCTCCGCGATCACGAGCAGCACGGTGATGTAGGCGACGAGCCAGCCGACCGAATACATGAAGCCGTCGTAGCCGTAGAGCGAGATCAGCCCGGCGATGCCGAGGAACGACGCTGCCGACAGATAGTCGCCGGCGATCGCCCAGCCGTTCTGCAGGCCGGATACGCCGCCGCCCGCAGCATAGAAGTCAGCGGTGGTCTTCACGCGCTTGGCCGCGAGGTACGTGACGTACATCGTGAGCGCGATGATCGCGGCGAACACGCCGAAGGTCAGGAATCTCCACTGCGGCGACACAGCCTGCGCGAAGGCCGGCTCGGCAGCGACGAGCACCAGCGCGCCGAGGCCGAGGCTTGCAGCGATGACTCTGCGGCGTGTGCTCATTTGCGGCCTCCGATCTTGTCCGCATCGCGCGCGATTTCGTCGGCCATGGCATCGAACTGACTCGCGCGACGGGCGTAGTAGTAGGCGATGGCCCAGGCCACGATGAACTGCGAGAGCGCGAAGAGCAAGCCGACGTTGATCGGCCCGAACACCTTGACTTTGTAAAGATCGACGAAGTACCCGGCGCCGATCGGCAGCAGGAAATAGTAGAAAACCGAAAACGCCATCAGTCCCCACAGGAAGCGCGACTTGCGGTCGTGCAGCGCGCGAAACCGCGGATCCGAATCGATCGCGGCCCAGTTCATCGTCGCCATGCGCCTCTCCTTTTGATTTGCCCGTCCCCGTGCCTGCGATGCACAGGCCTCCCCGCGAGTCCTCCGCCCTTCTCGTGCGAGAGTACCCCGACCCTGCGAATCGACACTGATCTGCATCAAGATCAGGTGAGTGCCGCCGCTTTGCGTCAGGCGCCGAAGCTGGCCGGCGCGACGGCGAAATCCCGGGCAAGGCGCGACTGCAGGTCGCGCGCCTGGCGCAGCGCTTCTTTCAGCATGCGACGATCGAAGTCATTGAGCGTCTCGGAATCTAGGTCGTTATGCAACGCCTCGCGCCGCGCACGCTGGCGCGAATTGAGCGCGAGCCGCTGGTACTGGATAAAGCGGAAGGCCTCGGAGAGCGCGTCGATCTCGCGCTGCGGCACGTTCCGCGCGCTCGACCAGGTCGCAAGTCGTTCGAGTGTGTTGGTCGCGCTTCCACGGGAGGCGAGGCTGTAGATGCGCGCGATCTCCACAAACAACTGGACTCCGTTCACCTTGAGATCGAGCGTGCCTGGATGCGGCCCGGTGCGTGTCAGGACGAAATCGCGCACGAGGCCAAGCGGTGGCCGGTGGGCGAGCGCGTTCTGCGCCATCGGCAGCAGGAACCTGCCTCGATCTTCCGCGTACTGCGCGAGCCAGGCGCGCAACTCGGCCACCATCGTATGATCGCCGTGGATCGCACGGAAGTCGAAGAAGATGGCGGCGTTGAGGAGCGCCTGCGGATCCGGCTCGTCGATCCAGCTCCGAAAGCGTTCATGCCATTCGTCGAGCGACAGGCACCATTTCGGGTTGCTCGCCATCACGTCGCCGCGGCACAGGGGGAAGCCGCAGCGGTCGAGCGCTTCGTTGACGCGCCGCGCGAGCGGAAGGAGCGTGTGGCGATGGGCCGCCGCATCGCCGTTGTCCGCGAATACGATTCCATTGTCCTGGTCGGTCGCGAGCGTTTGCTCCGTTCGGCCCTGGCTTCCCAGGGCGATCCAGCATCCACCCGCCGCGCGCAACGCGTGGTCGGCCCCCACGATCTCGATCAGGCGCTCGGTGACGAGGTCGTTCAGCGTCGTCACGATGCGGGTCACCGCCTCCGAGGGCACGCGCTCGTCGAGCAGGCGATCGACCAGCTCGCGAATACCGGCCGTCGCCGCCACCATCTCGTCGACGTCGCGCGCGGCGCGGATCACGGCACTCGTGTCGCCGATCCCGCCGCGCCACACCGAGAACAGGCGCGACTCCGAGACGACCCCCGTGAGGCGACCGTCTTCGACGACCAGGACGTAGCGGAGCCCCTGGCGCGCCATCATGACCGCGGCTTCGAATCCGAGCGCGTGCGAAGGCAGGGAGAACACGTTCGACGCCATGACGCTTGCCACCGGCGCGGTCGGCTCGACGCCGGGCAGTGCAACGCGCTCCAGCACGTCGCGCAGCGTGAACACCCCCACCGGACGTCGCTCGTCATCGACGACAACCATGGCGCCGACGGCTTCGCGCGCCAGCGTCTCGAGGACCTCACGGATCGGCGTCGTCGGGGCGCAGCTCACCGGCACGCGCGTCGCGAAGCTCCCGAGCGGCGCTTCGAGGAGCGGCGGTGCCGTGCCCGAACCGCCGCGCGAGCGGGCGAGCCGCTCCGTCGCGGACCGGTCAGCCGGCAACGCGCACCTCGTCCTCGGCGCGGGCCTCGACCGGCAGGGTGAATGAGAAGCACGCGCCCTCGCCGCGCCGGCTCTCGACCCACAGCCTACCGCCGAAGTGCTCGATGATCTGCCGGCTGATGTGCAGACCCAGGCCCGTGCCCGCGGGCTTGTTCGTAAGCGCGTCGCCGGCCTGGCGGAATTTCTCGAAGATCACCGCCTGGTCCTCGGGGCTGATACCGGGTCCGTTGTCGCGGATGTCGACGCGAACCGCGGCGCCCGCGCGCGAGAGCGTCACGTCGATGCGGCCCTTGCCCGCCTCGCAGAACTTGACCGCGTTCGACAGGAGATTCAGCAGGACCTGGATGAGGCGATCGACATCGGCCTTAACGCGCGGGAGCCGTGACTCGACGTGCGTCTCGACGACGATGCCCTTGTCCTTGAAGAGCTGGCCCATGCCGGCCAGCGCGTCGGCGACGATCTCCTCCACGTCGAGGCGCGACACGTGCCACTCGGCGCGTCCGGAATCGATCTTCGCGAGGTCGAGGACCTGGTTGATGAGGCGCGACAACCGCTCGGTCTCCTTGGCGATGATGGTGACGAACTTGAGGCGCTGGGCCGGATCGGCGTTCGGCTGCGAAAGGAGGATCTCGGAGAAGGCGCGGATCGACGTCAGCGGCGTGCGAAGCTCGTGAGTGATCGTCGAGATGAAGTCGTCCTTCATCCGGTCGAGTTCTTGCAGACGCGCGTTCGCGTTGCGCAGCTCGGCCGTCGCCGCCTCGAGCTCGCGCGACTTCTGCTCGAGCTGGTGGCTGTGGACGACGACGTGCGACGCCTCGTCCAGGATCTGGCGCACCTCGTCGAGCGTCAGCGCCTCCTCCTTGACCGCGGAGGCGACCATGACGCGCGCGGACGAGGCGCCGATCGCGCCCGCGAGCTGCACCTCCACGTAGTGCACGAGATCGGCGTCGGGATCGAGGCCCTCCTCTGGCCAGCGGCGGCCGCGGGCACGGGCGTATTCGGAAAGCGCCTGATGCGCCGCGGCAGCGCCGAGGAAGCGTGCGAGCACGTGGTGGAGCTCGGACACCGAGGCGGTGCCGCGCCAGAAGCGGGCGCTGGCGCCCTCGCGTCGGAACGCGTCGACGAAGAGACTCGCCTGGCGATGCTCTTCCGCGGAGGGCGATCCGGCGAGCGAGACCGCGACGTACGCGCCGACGTTCGCGACCATGCTCCAGATCATCGCGTGCGTGATCTGGTCGAGGCCTTTGAGTCCGAAGAGCGCGAGCGGCTTCAGGAGCGCAATGCCGAAGGGCCCTTCGGAGAGCAGGCTCGCCGGCAGCCAGTCCGAGCGCGCGAGCGCGGGGATGAGCAGCGTGTAGGCCCAGACGGCGAATCCCGCGAGCAGTCCCGCGAGCGCGCCGCTTCGCGTCGCGTTCTTCCAGAAGATGCCGCCGAAGACCGCCGGTGCGAACTGTGCGACCGCCGCGAACGAGATGAGGCCGATCGAGACCAGCGCGTACGCTTCGCCCGCGAGCCGAAAGTAGAGATAGCCGAGCAGCACGATCAGCACGATCGCCCCGCGGCGGATGCCGAGCAGCAGGCGCGTCAGGTCCGTGCGCTCGGCGAGGCGAAAGGCCTTGAGCCGGAGCAGCACCGGCATCACCAGGTCGTTGCACACCATCGTGGAGAGCGCGATGGTTTCGACGATCACCATGCCGGTCGCCGCGCTCAAGCCCCCGAGGAACACCAGCAGTGCGATCACCTCCTGGTGCTCGGCCATCGGCAACGCGAGGACGAACGTGTCGCCGTCTACGTTGCCGAGCGGAAAATGCATGCGCCCGCCAAAGGCGATCGGCAGCACGAAGACGTTGATCGCCAGCATGTAGAGCGGGAAAAGCCAGATCGCGGTTGCAAGGTGCTTCTCGTCCTTGTTCTCGATCACCGTGACCTGGAACTGGCGCGGCAGGAACATGATCGCGAGCATCGACAGGATGGTGAGCCATACCCAGCTCGCGTAACTGCCGGCGACGCCGTCGAGCGGCGTCAGCATCGGCGCGAGCTTGGGATCGGCGCTGGCGCGCGCGAACACGTCGCCGAAGCCGTGATAGATCCCAAAGGTCACGAACACGCCGACCGCGAGGAACGCGACGAGCTTCACGAGCGACTCGAAGGCGATCGCCGCGACCATCCCTTCGTGGTGCTCTGCGGCGTCGAGATGGCGCGTGCCGAAGAGGATCGTGAACAGCGCCAGCATCAGCGCGAGCCACAGTGCCGTGTCCTGCAACAGCGGCACCGCGCCGAGCTGCGCCGGCATCACGATCTCGGGATACTGCATGACGATCGTGAAGCTGTTGGACACGGCTTTGAGCTGCAGCGAGATGTAGGGGAGGATGCCGATCACCGCGATCAGCGTCACGACGCCGCCCAAGAGTGCGCTCTTGCCATAGCGCGACGCGATGAAGTCGGCGAGCGAAGTAATGCGGTTCGCCTTCGAAATGCGGATCAGCTTGCGCACGACGATCCACCACAGCGCGATCATCAGCGTGGGCCCGATGTAGATCGGCAGGAAGCCGACGCCGTCGCTCGCCGCACGGCCGACGCTGCCGTAGAAAGTCCACGCGGTCGCGTAGACAGCGAGCGACAGACTGTAGATGTACGGGCTCGCGATGACCGAGCGCCCTTGATCGGCGCGCTGGTCGGCGTAGTACGCGATGGCGAACAGGAGCCCGAGATAGGCCAACGAGACGAGGACGACGACGTAGCCCTGCAGCATCGTCCTTAGCCTCGCGCTTTCGAAGCCTTCGCTCTGCGCGCCTCAAGCACCGTTGCCGCGGCGGACGACGAGCGCGAGGAGCGTGATCAGGACCGCCCACGCTGCGAAGATGTAGGCGTAGATGAGTGGAACGCCGAGGACGAGGACGCCCTGGTTGAATAGCGCGAGCACCGGATAGTTGAAAAGGAGGAAGCCCAGCAGGCACAACGCCACGAGGCGCTGGGCCTTGGTTTGTCGCGTATCCATCGTGCTCCTCTCCGGCGGCGGCAGGCCGGTCTCGCCCACCCGCGAGAGGGACCGTAACGCCACCCGTGCTCCGTGCGCAAAGTGTGCCCCGCGGCCATCGGCGGGGTCATTGACCTCCGTCAAGTCTTCCGGCTAGGCGCCGACGGCCGTCCGACGCCCCGCGACGCCAATGGTCAACTGGGACGACGGCGATTTCTCCCACGCGCGGGGTGCGGGTCGGCGCAACGTCCGTCCCCTGGAGCGCCGACGTTGTCCCGCGGAAGCTCGGCAGACACTATGGATCCGACCGCCCCGATCAAAGCGGAAGGAGTCGTTCACCAAGGCGACTTATCGCGGCGCCTGGACGGCGAGGCGAACTTTGCAGCAATCGTCGACTGGCGCCGGACAAGATGCCGCATGCGCGAAGCGGTTACATCTGCTTGAAGCGATGCGCAAACGCACGTGATACTGCGATTTTCTCCGGCCGCGCCTTGAGCGACAGCGTGACGCGCCCCGTCATGTCACGGGTGGTCGTCGCAACATGCGCGACGTTGACGATCGTGCCCCGGTGGACCTGCCAGAAACGGTTCGGGTCGAGCGATTCGTAAAGCTCCTTGAGCGGGGTGCGGATCAACGACTCACCGTCGGCGGTGAACACGCTCGTGTACTTGTCGTTTGCCTGGAAATAGCAGACGTCCTCGACGGCGATCAGCCGGACCTGAGCGCCGCTCGAAGCCCGAATCCACGCGAGGCGCTGCGGCGCTTCGCCGTTGCCCGCAAGCCCCGGCACGAGTCGCGTAAGCGTCGCCAGCGCGACCTGTAAATCCGTCGGCGGTGCGTCGCCCGCGAGCCGTTTCCTGAGGCGCGCGATGGTATCGGCGAGTCGTTCGTCGGTCACCGGCTTCAAGAGGTAGTCGACGGCCTCGCGCTCGAACGCGGCGACCGCGTATTGATCGAATGCGGTCACGAACACCACATTCAGGTGCGAGGACGCACCGCGCGCGACGTCGAGGCCGGTCAGGCCCGGCATCCGGATATCGAGAAACGCGATATCCGGATCTTCCGCGGCGATCAACGCTTGCGCCTCCGGACCGTTCGCCGCGACCCCGGCCACGATCAGCTCGGGCCAGAGTGCAGCCAGGCGCTCGCGCAGGAATGCCGCCAGCCGAGGCTCGTCGTCGGCGATGATCGCCGTGGGTCGCGCGTCAAACATTTCCGGTGACCGTCACGTTGCCGGCAAGCGCACCGTCACGCTCGCGCCGGACGGCACATTGTCCTCGATCGTGAGCGACGCGCGGGCGCCGTAGAGCGCGACGAGCCGCGCGCGCAGGTTCGCCAGTCCCGTGCCCGTCGACACCGTGCCGCGCACGGCGCGCACGCCGAGGCCGGTGTCGCGAACGCGGAGGATCACATCGCCGCTCTCGCGCTGCGCGTCGATATCGATCCTCCCGCCTTCGATCTTCGGCTCGAGCCCGTGCTTCACCGCATTCTCGACCAGGGGCTGCAGCAACATCGGCGGCACACGGGTCGCCTTCGCGTCGCTCGACGCGTCAATATGCCATCGCAGCCGATCGCCCATCCGCAGCTCGAGAATCTCGAGATAGGCGCGCAGGAGCTCGAGCTGCGCTCCGAGCGTACCCGGCCCGTCGGCGGCGGTCGCGCTCGCCCGCAGCAACGCGATCAGGCGGTCGAGCATCCGCTTCGCCGTCTGCGGCTCGCGATCGATGGTCGATACGACATGTGCGAGGGTATTGAACAGGAAGTGCGGCTCAACCTGCGCCTCGAGCAGCTGCATGCGGGCGCGCGTCGCCTCCTTCTCGACATCCGAGATCCGCGCCTGCTCCCTGGCGATCGCCGCTTCGGCGCGTGCGGCGCGCTCGCGCGGAATAAAGATCATGAGCAGAATGCCGGTGATCAGCAGGGACAAGGCCGTCACCGAGATGAAGCCGCGGAGCGAAAAGATCCAGTCGACCATCGGTCCGTGGCCCAATATCCAGGGCGCGAGCGGATAACCCAGGAACACGCCGATGATCGGAATCCCTGCGTAAACCAGCACGCGCACCTTGAGCGGCCGCTCATGGAGGTCGGGGATCAGGCGATCGGCGACGACGAACAGCAGATAGATCGCAAAGCCGATGCACTGCGCGAACACGAAGTTGACGACAAAGGTCGGCCAGATCGCGGCACGCCAATCGAAGATCAGCCCGAGCCCCGTGAAGAGGACCGCGAAGAGCGTGTTCCAGATCACCGTGTAGATGACGTCGCGGACGAAGCTCCGCGGCCAGCGGCGGAAGAACGGGATCATCTCGAGGGGATGACCGCTCAGTCCACGCTCGCAGGTTGTCGCGGACGGCGTGGTGCCGGAACCGATTGCGCTCATGGGGTTTAGGCTCTCCAGTTCGACCGCCGCACGCGGACCGGGCGAATGCTCTCCCGGCCGACGCCCCCGCGCGAGGCGCTTGCGACGAGACGGCCCGAAACGACCGCCAACGAACGTCCGGCTTCGCCGCCGGTAAGCCCCGCGGGAACTTTTCGGTCGCCTTCCGCGAATATACGTCGAGCCGGACGCCGACACACAAGCTCGTGGACGACCCGATGCCCGCCGCCCTGACGGAAACCCATTCGGCGACCGACGCCGCGCTCGCGACGCGGCTCGCTTGCGGGCAGGCGGAGGCCCTCGACCCGCTTTACCGCCGCCATCGCGGTCTCATCTACCGCTTTGCCCTCCTGTGGTCGGGTTCGTCGGCGGTCGCCGCCGACGTTGCGCAGGACGTGTTCCTGCATCTGCTGACGCACGCCGGCGATTTCGATCCCGCGCGCGCCCCTTTACCCTCGTGGCTTCTCGGCATTGCCCGGAACTTCGTGCGCCGCCGCGCCGGCATCCCCGCCACCGATCCCCTCGGCGACGCAGCCGAAATTCCTCCGCCCGGAGAGGTGCGCACGCCCGAAACCGAGCTCGGTGCGAAGCGCGACCTCGATCGCCTGCATCGCGCCATTGCCGCTCTGCCTCCGCATTACCGCGATGCCGTGGTGCTCGTCGAACTCGCCGAGCGCTCGTATGCCGAGACTGCTGCGATCTGCGGGTGCGAACTCAATACGGTCCGCTCGCGCCTCGCCCGCGGCCGCGCGCTTCTCGCCCAATGGCTCGACGTCGATCGCGAGGCGCGATCGGCGCCATTCGTTTCGAATCCGAGCATGAAATCGTGAATTCAAACCTCATGAACTCCGACCTTCCCGAACTCGACCGGCGCCTCGCTGCGTTGCGCGACGCCTACTCCGCCGAAATCCCGCCTTCCGCGACCGATCGCGCGATCGAGCTCGCCATCAAGCGGGCCAACGCCCGCGGGCGCAGCCGTGGTTTCGGCTGGCTGCCGCGCGCCGAACGCTGGATTGCGTTCCCCTTAGCCCTCGCGGCGTCGATCGCCATGATCGCGTTCGTCGTGCGATCGCTGACGCCCGATACGCCACCGAGCACCCGAGACCAGAGCCTGGCGTTGGCCTCCGCACGCGACGCGTTCATCCCGCTCGTGCCGGCCGCCGAGATCGGTCGCACGTCGGAAGCGATGCTGATTCCGACGCGTGTCCCGCGGACCGCGCTCGCCGAGCTCGGCTGGCCAATCGATCCGGCGCGTGCCGCCGACGACGTCGACGCCGAGCTCCTGGTCGGTCGCGACGGCGCGGTGCTGGCCATGCGCTTCACGCGCTGACGCTGGCGCGCCTGAAAGGAGGCAACCGATGAAGACCCCTGCCGAACCCTATCTCCCGCGCTCCCGCGTCGCGCGCGCCGTGCTGCTGGCGCTTTGCCTGCCGTGGGCTGGCGCAGCGCTAGCACAAAGCGATGCACCGCGCTCCCGACCAGAATCGCCGCGAACGACCTCCCCAATCGATATCAAGGCGATTGTCGAGCGGGCGAAACAGGAGGCACGGCAAGCGCTGAGCGATGCCCAAGCGGTCACACGGGTCGACGTCCAAGCGATCGTCGAGCATGCGAAGGAAGAAGCGCGGCAGGCCGTCGCCGACGCGCATGCGCTGCGCCATGACGCCTACGCCTACCAGCTGGCGCAGATCGAGTCGGAGCTCGATCTGGACGAGCTCCCGGCCCTGGCGTTCGTATCGAGCGAGCTCGGGCAGCCGCGCGAGATCGTCAAGAACGCGCCTTACACCGCCGAAGCGGTCAGCGAGTCGGTGCAGGTCCTGACCGACGGGAACCGCATCGTGAAGCGCACCACGACTTTGCTGGCGCGCGACACCTACGGCCGCACGCGTCAGGAAAAGCAGGGACCCCACGGCGCGCGCGTCTACGTCTACGATCCGATCGCCGATCGCACCGTCGTCATCAATCCCGACCGGAAGACGGCGACGCGCATTCCACGTGCCCCGACGCTTCCCGAACCGCCGCCGGCACCACCGCCTTCGCCGGCGCCGGACGCCGCCGCTCCGCCCTCGCCGCCTATGCCCCCGACACCGCCCGGAGCGTCCCCGCCATCACGGCCGCGCTCGACGGAACGGGTGATCGTGCGCCGAAGCCCGGAGCAAGCGAACGAACCGGACGACGTCCAAGTCCAGGTGATCCGCATCGGTCGCGAAGGTGGCGCGATGCTGCCGCCGATGCCCTCGACGATGCTGATGCCCCCGATGCCGCATAGCAGGGGCGAGACGAAAAGCCTCGGTACGCGGGATTTCGACGGTGTGAAGGCGGACGGCACGCAGACGACCCACACGATCCCCGCCGGCGAGATCGGTAACGAACGCCCGATCATCATCACGAGCGAGCGCTGGTTCTCGCCGGACCTGCAGCTCGTCGTGTACGCGAAGACCAGCGACCCGCGGCGCGGCGAGACCACGTACAAGCTCACGAATTTGAAGCGTGGGGAACCACCCGCGGATCTCTTCAAGGTACCGAATGGATACAAGTCTCGCGGCTAACGGAGGTTGTTGGCGACGCCGCGAGCTCAATCTCATTGGCCTGCGGCCGTGGGTACCCGCGTCTAACCCCGCGAGGTAACAACCGCGCTCAACGCAACGAACAGCCCGTGCTTTGCGCTGGTGTGGCACCGGTAGAATGCCGGAATGTCTTCGTTCACAAGCCTCGCTGCGCGCATCGACGCGCTCCTGCCGCAGACGCAGTGCACGAAATGCGGTTACGCCGGCTGCGCACCGTACGCCGAGGCGATCGCCAACGATGCGACTGACATCAATCGCTGCCCCCCGGGGGGCGCGGCGACGATCGCCGCCCTGGCCGCGCTGACCGGACGCCCGGCACGACCGCTCGACCCCCAATGCGGCGTCGAGGCTCCGCGGGTCGTCGCGCGTGTCGAGGAAGATGACTGCATCGGATGCACGCTCTGCATCCAGGCATGTCCGGTCGACGCGATCATCGGCGCGCCCAAGCGCATGCATGTCGTGCTGAGCTCGCTCTGCACCGGATGCGAGCTGTGCGTACCGCCCTGCCCTGTGGACTGCATCGCGCTCGACGCGGCCGGAACGCCATGGAGCGCGGCGGACGCCGCGGCAGCGCGCGCGCATTATCAGGCACGCAACCATCGACTCGCACGGGGCGAGCGCATTGCGAGCCGCGTCGGTAGCGCGCTTCGAGGTTCCGATTCGGCACCGGGTGAGCGCGCGCGCAACTCGCGCCGGGCGGTCGTGGCCGCAGCGCTCGCACGAGCCCGCGCGCGCCGCAGGCAGCGTTCACGATGAGAGGCCGACCGCGTTCGATCGCGATCGCGGCGTTGGCTCTCGTTTGCGCGACCGCCATGAGCATTGCCTATGCGGACGATTTCTCCGCACGCCTCGATGCCTTGTGGGACTACCACGATCCGGTGAGCTCCGAGCAGCGCTTTCGCGCCGAGCTTGCGCGCTATTCGTCCGGGTCCGGCGAAGCGCTCGAGATCAAGACGCAGATCGCGCGTACGCAAAGCCTGCGCCGTGAATTCACCGCCGCCCACAGAACGCTCGACGAGATCGCGCCCGCGCTGCCATCCGCCGACGCGCGCGTTCACGTACGCTACCTGCTCGAGCGCGGCCGGACTTACAACTCCTCGGGCTCGCCATCGCGAGCCATGCCACTGTTCGAAGAGGCAGCCGCTCGCTCGGAGAAGGCGGGCCGCGAGAGTGACGTCTTCTACACGATCGACGCGCTGCACATGCTCGGGATCGCCGCGCCACCCAGCCAGCAGCTCGAGTGGAATCTGAAGGCGCTCGCGATCGCCGACGGTGCGCGGGACTCGCGCGCGCGCCGTTGGATTGCTTCGCTCGACAATAACGTCGGCTGGTACTACCACGATCGCGGCGAGTACGCGAAGGCGCTCGGGTACTTCGAGAAGGCGCTTCCTGCGTGGGAGGCGCGAGGCAATGCGGTCGACGTTCGCGTGGCCAAGTGGTCGATCGCGCGTGCGTTGCGCTCGCTCAAGCGTTACGACGACGCGTACGCGATCCAGTCGAAGCTGCGCGCCGAATGCGAGGACGCGGGGATGCCGGATGGTTATGTCTACGAGGAGCTGGGCGAGCTCGAGCTCGCGCGCGGCAACGCCGCGGCCGCGAAGCCATGGTTCGTCAAGGCCTACGCGCTGTTGAAGGATGACGCCGCGCTCGCAAGCAATGAATCCACGCGGCTCGCCCGGCTTGCGAAGCTCGCCGGCGGCGTGGGGACCCAGCCATGAATGCCGCCAAGCGCCGCCTGATCTTCGAGCGCCTGCGCGCGGCGAATCCCGACCCGCGCAGCGAGCTCGTGCATGAGTCTCCCTTCGAGCTCTTGGTCTCGGTCGTGCTTTCCGCGCAAGCCACGGACAAGGGGGTCAACAAAGCGACGGAGAAGCTCTACCGGATTGCGAACACGCCGGCGGCGATCGTGAAGCTCGGCGTGGAAGGCCTGATCCCGTACATCAGCTCGATCGGGCTCTTCCGCAACAAGGCGAAGAACGTCGTCGGACTCTCGGAGATTCTGCTGCGCGACTACGGCGGGGAAGTGCCGAAATCGCGCGAGGCGCTCGAAGCTCTGCCCGGCGTCGGGCGCAAGACCGCCAACGTCGTCCTGAACGTCGCGTTCAACGAGCCGACGATCGCGGTCGACACGCATATCTTTCGGGTCGCCAATCGCACCGGGCTCGCCCGCGGCAAGGACCCGCGTGCCGTCGAAGACAAGCTGAACGAAGTGACGCCGGAGGAGTTCAAGCTCAACGCGCACCACTGGCTGATCCTCCATGGACGCTACGTCTGCCTCGCACGCACACCGAAGTGCCCGGAGTGTTCGATCGTCGATCTGTGCGAGTATCGTCACAAGACGCTGCCGCTCAAGAAGCCCGTGGCGGCCGCCCCGGCGCGCAGCGTGACGCCGACGGCGCTGCGCAAGTCGGCATCGAAGAAACCGCCTGCAATCCCAGCAAGCACGCGCAAGACGGCACGCCCCGGCTCCCCGGTGGGCGCGGGCAAGCGACGCCGCGCGCGCTGACGCGATGTTCGCGCCGTCGCGAGCGGAAGCGCGTCGGTTTCTCGCGGAGACCTGGGCGAAATTCCGCGCCGGCACTCCATTGCAGGGGCTCGAGACGACTGCGGCGCCGCTGATCGCGATGCACCCGGAATACCACGCGCTCCTCGAGGCGGCGGAGGCCGCGCTCGACCGCGATTACGCGCCCGAAGCGGGCGAAATGAATCCGTTCCTGCACCTGTCGCTGCATCTCGCGGTTGCGGAGCAGCTCGCGATCGATCAGCCCGCGGGGATTCGCGCGCAGTTTGACCGCCTGCGCCTTGCGCGCGGCGACGAGCACGCGGCATTGCACGCGCTGATCGAATGTCTGGGCGAGACGCTGTGGCAGGCGCAGCGCATCGGGGGTGCACCGGACGCGAACGTCTACCTCGATTGCCTAGCGCGCCAGCGCTAGCCGATGCCGGCGCCGCGCGCTTCTTGCCACCAAAGCGAGCACCAAAAATGAAATCGGGCGCCGTTCAAGCGGCGCCCGGTCGTGGCGAAGTGAATTCCGTTAGTAGCGAGTCACGACGGCCGGCGGCTGCGACGAATAATAGGCGGCGACGTTATCGATGTCCCTCGTGGACAGCGTCGCGGCGAAGCCCTGCATGATCGGATTCTTGCGGGCCCCGGATTTGTAGTCACGCAGCGCCTTGGCGAGGTACGTCGGATACTGACCGCCGAGCTTCGGATAATCGGGCGTGGCGCTGTTGCCGTCCATGCCATGACAGGCCTGGCAGACCTCCTTGGCCTTTGCCTGGCCGGCCGCGATATCCGCGGCAAGCGCCGGAAACGAAATCGCGACGGGACCGATCGCGAGGAGCGCAAAGCGGTAACGAAGCTTCATCATTTGCTCGCCGTCCTGGCGAGGCCGCGCGAGTAATACGCCGCCAGATTCAGGATGTCCTCATCGCTCAACGACCCCGCGATGGCGCGCATCGACGGGTGCGCTCGATCGCCGTTCTTGTATTCCTGCAGGGCTTTCGCGAGGTAGGCCTCGTGCTGGCCGCCGAGCTTCGGCACGTTGTAGACCTCCGGGTACGCTGTCCGCCAGCCCGGGATCCCGTGGCAGCCTTCGCACATCCGCGTACTCGCCCATCCTTTCGCAGGATCGCCCGCGGGCGCTGCGGGAGCAGGTGCTGCGGGCGCTGCGGCTGCGGGGGCCGGCGCCGCCGCGTTCTGCGCCAACGCACCCTGGACACAAGCGAGAAGCGTCGCGGTGCACGCGGAAATTGCCAGGAATCGTCGATTCATCTCGGAGCGGTCTTGGTTTTTTGATCGGCTTGCTTGGTCACCGCGGCGCAACCTGCCCGCCGCGGAAAAGCTTTTGGATTCTATGGGCTTGCGCTCGGAGCGGTCAAACAGCGCGCCTTCTCGGCCTCAGCGCTGGAGCTGCTTGAGCTTGTCCTTCACGGTCTTCCACTCGTCGGCGTCCGGCGGCGCGGGCTTGCGCTCGATGATCGGTTTCCACAGCTTCGAAAGTTCGGCGTTGAGCGCCTTGAATTGCTGCTGGTCCGGCGGAACGTCGTCCTCGGCGAAGATCGCTTCGACCGGGCACTCCGCAACGCAGAGTGTGCAATCGATGCACTCATCGGGATCGATGACGAGGAAATTCGGACCCTCCCGAAAGCAGTCGACGGGACATACGTCGACGCAATCGGTGTACTTGCAGCGAATGCAGCTTTCGGTGACGACGTAGGTCATCGGGACTTCAGAAGGATGGAACGGCGACGCGGCGAAAACTTGAATTCTAGCAGAACGGACCGCATTTCCTGGCTGAAGCGGCCGCTTTCGCGCTTCAGGTAAACTTGCGGTCGCGAAGACGCGTCTGGAACTGCACGCGAAAAGGAATAAGCTCATGAGCGACGCCATCAAGCACGTGTCCGACACCTCGTTCGATCAGGACGTGCTGAAGTCGGAGAATCCGGTCCTGGTCGATTTCTGGGCCGAATGGTGTGGTCCATGCAAAATGTTCGCTCCGGTGCTGGACGAGGTCGCCAAGGCCTATGCGGGCAAGATCACCGTCGCCAAGCTCGATATCGATGCGAATCCCGCGACGCCCGGGAAATACGGCATCCGCGGTATCCCGACCGTGATTCTGTACAAGAACGGCCAGGTCCATGCGCAAAAGGTGGGAGCCTTGTCGAAGTCGCAGCTCACGGCGTTTCTCGACAGTCACCTTTAAGCCACAGTCGCATCCTTGAAACCCGGTGCCTTTCTTGACAGGCACCCCCCCGGACCGCTACGCTTTTTTGAACTGGCCTCGCACGGCGTTGTCGCCGCGCTGAGGTGCCGACCCGGAACCATCGAGTCGGTTTGAGCATTCCGGGCGCTGCCGCCTTCCTTCCGCGGCGTCCCTTTTAGCTTCCCGACCCACCAGTCCGTTATCGGCCTTTAGCGGCCGTATCCGCTCATCCGGCGCAACGTCGCCGCCCATGTCGTTTCCACGCTTTCCACGATTACCCAATGCATCTCTCCGAACTCAAAACCAAGCACGTCTCCGAACTCCTCGACATCGCGAACACGATGGAAATCGATGGCGCGAATCGCATGCGCAAGCACGATCTCATCTTCGCGCTTCTCAAGACGCACGCGAAGAAGGGCGAGAGCATTCACGGCGAAGGCGTGCTGGAAGTGCTGCCCGATGGCTTCGGCTTCCTGCGCTCGCCGGACACGAGCTATCTCGCGGGCACCGATGACATCTACATCTCGCCATCGCAGATCCGCCGCTTCAACCTCCACACCGGCGACACGATCGAGGGCGAGATTCGCACCCCGAAGGACGGCGAGCGCTACTTCGCGCTGGTCAAGGTCGACAAGGTCAACGGCGAGCCGCCGGAAAACGCGAAGTCGAAGATCCTGTTCGAGAACCTGACGCCGCTGTTTCCCGACGAGCCGCTCGTCCTCGAGCGCGACATCAAGGCGGAAGAGAACATCACCGGACGCATCATCGATATCGTCGCGCCGATCGGCAAGGGTCAGCGCGGTTTGCTCGTATCGTCGCCGAAATCCGGCAAGACCGTGATGCTGCAGCACGTCGCGCACGCGATCACGGCCAACCACCCGGACGTGATCCTGATCGTGCTCCTGATCGACGAGCGGCCCGAGGAAGTGACCGAGATGCAGCGCACGGTGCGCGGCGAAGTCGTCGCATCGACTTTCGACGAGCCCGCGACCCGCCACGTTCAGGTCGCGGAAATGGTGATCGAAAAGGCGAAGCGCCTGGTCGAGCACAAGAAGGACGTCGTCATCCTGCTCGATTCGATCACGCGCCTTGCGCGCGCCTACAACACCGTCGTGCCCGCGTCGGGCAAGGTGCTGACGGGCGGTGTCGACGCGAACGCGCTGCAGCGGCCGAAGCGCTTCTTTGGTGCGGCGCGCAACATCGAGGAAGGCGGATCGCTCACCATCATCGCGACGGCGCTGATCGACACCGGATCCCGGATGGATGACGTGATCTACGAGGAGTTCAAGGGTACCGGCAACATGGAAATCCACCTCGACCGTCGCATGGCCGAGAAGCGGATCTACCCGGCGATCAACGTCAATCGCTCGGGCACGCGGCGCGAGGAGCTGCTGCTCAAGCCCGACATCCTGCAGAAGGTGTGGATCCTGCGGAAGCTTCTCTATCCGATGGACGAGCTGGAGGCGATGGAGTTTCTGCTCGACAAGGTTAAAGCGACTAAAAACAATAACGACTTCTTTGAGTCCATGCGGCGCGGCTAACGGTACACCGCCCCGGAACCGGCGAGCGTCGGTGGCGCGAGGTCGCGATCCGGATCCAGCGTCACGGGTTTTGCAACGGCTTCGGTGCGGATCGGCGCCGTGACGCTCATCCGGCCCACGACTCGCGACTCGCTGCGCCGCCCGATCCTGGGACCACCCCTCCGGCGATAACCCCTTGTTCCGGCGTTTGTAAATTTACCAACTTGCCTTAAGCGGTAGACGCCCCAATCTTGCTGTGCACCGCAAAATAGGCGAAAATGGGTAGTTGCCCGGGGCTTTTTCCAGACGTCAACAAATCCCGGGTCGGAGGCCTTTCTTTCGGGTCCACCATGAAAACCGACATTCATCCGAAGTACAGCGAAATCCAGGTGACGTGCAGCTGCGGCCACACGTTCACGACGCGCTCGACGATCAACAAGCCGTTGCACGTCGAAGTGTGTTCGTCGTGCCATCCGTTCTATACGGGCAAGCAGAAGATCGTCGACACCGCCGGTCGCGTCGAGAAGTTCCGCCAGCGTTATGCGGGCAAGGGCACCGCGACGCAGGCGTGATGCGTTAAGCTCGCGTTCGTCCTCGAGAAAGAGGCAGCTTCGGCTGCCTTTTTCATTGCAGCGCCACGGCGCTGCAGTTTGATCGCCACCCCCATGCGCGCGCCGCGACCCTACGTTCCCGAACCCGTCGATCCGACGGAGGTGAGTCCCTCGGGACCACTTCGCGCATTCAAGCAGGCGGGGCTCGTGCTCCTCGCGGCGGCGTGGGTCGTTTTCGGCCTGCTCGGTCACGACCCATGGAAGCTCGACGATGCCACCGCGTTCGGCGTCGCGTGGGAGATGGTGCAGCACGGTGACTACGTCGTTCCACATCTCGCCGGCGAAGCCTGGCTCACGCGACCGCCGCTCATGCCGGCCCTCGCAGCGATCGCCATCCATGTCGCTTCGCCGCCGTTCGCGCCGTTCAACGCAGCGCGCCTTGCCGTCGGTGTCGTCCTGGCCTTGACGCTGCTCGTGACCGCCCTGGCAAGCCGCGAATTTTCCGGCCGGGCCTTCCGCTGGCTACCGGTTTTGATCCTCATCGGCAGCGTCGGGTTGTGGGAGCGCGCGCACATCATGTCGGGCGAGCTCGGCACGACGTTCGGCGTCGCCGTGGCGCTCTATGGCGTCGCGCTGGCGCTACGGCGCCCGATCGTGGGTGGCATCGTGCTCGGTGCCGGCACGGCTATCGCGTTCCTGAGCAACGGCGTGCTGGCCCCCGCGTGGATCATTGTGACCGGGCTCATCCTTCCCGCGATCGGCAGCGTCTGGCGTACCCGCGGCTACGCGGTCACGAGTGCCGTCGCGCTCCTCACGGCCGCGGTCTTGTCGGCGCCGTGGCTCATCGCCATCAACGCGCGCGAGCCCGCGCTGTTGTCGATGTGGCTGGCGAACGAAGCGCCGTCGAACTACTTCGCTTTTCTCGGAAGCGACGGTGGCGATCTGTTTTATCAGCTGCGCAACCTGCCCTGGTTCGCATGGCCGGCCTTGCCGCTCGTGATCTGGACGCTGTGGATCCGCGGGCGGGGGTTCAACAACGCTCTGAACGATCCGGGACTGCAGGTGCCGGGAGTGCTCGCGAGCATCATCTTCGTGACGTTGAGCCTCGCACCCCAGCCGAAGGCGATCTCGGCGCTGCCGCTGCTCGTGCCGCTTGCGCTACTCGCTGCACTCGAGATCGATACCTTGAAGCGAGGCTATTCGGCGGCGCTCGACTGGTTCGGCATCCTCACCTTCGGCCTGCTCGGACTGATCGGGTGGGCGCTGTGGATCGACTCCCGCGTCAACGGGATGTCGTCGCGCGTCGCCGTGCTGTTCCGCGATACCGAGCTCGGATTCCAGCCGACGTTCCATCTGGGGTCGATGATCGCCGCCGTCGCGCTTACCGTGCTGTGGATCATGCTCGTGCGCCCGGCCCGGCGCACCAACCGCCGAGCCGTGCTCAACTGGGCGGCCGGTGTTACGCTGCTGTGGGGGCTTTATTCGACGATCTGGCTGCCCTACGTCGACTCGCGCCGCACGTATCGTCCGATGATCGATAGCATCACGCCGCAGCTGCTTGCATCGGGATGCGTGCAAAGCCGTAACCTCGGGGAAGCGCAGCGCGCGCTCTTCCAGTATTTCGCCGGCTTGACGACGGTGCGCGAGGAAGCGGATCACGATGCGGACTGCCCGCTGCTCCTCGTGCAGTACGGACGACAGGAAGGTGCGGCGCCCGCGATCGCCGGATGGAATGTCATCTGGGAGGGTCGACGTCGCGGCGACGACACCGAGCGCTACGTCCTCTACCGGCGGTCGAAGCGATGAGTGCGGTCGATTCGCCCGGGAAATCCCCGTGAAATTCGTCGACGAAGCGTTGATCGACGTGATCGCCGGGGACGGCGGCAACGGCGCGGTGTCTTTTCGACGCGAGAAATACGTCCCCCGCGGCGGACCCGACGGCGGCGACGGCGGACGCGGCGGCAGCGTTTACGCCGTCGCGGATCGCAACATCAACACGCTCATCGATTACCGTTATGCGCGCATCCATCGTGCGCAGCGTGGCGAGAACGGCCGCGGCGCCGATCAGTTCGGACGCGGCGCCGACGACATCGTGCTGCGCATGCCGGTCGGCACCGTGATCAGCGACGCGGAGTCGGGTGAGACGATCGCGGACCTCGCCCACGACGGCGCGCGCGCATTGCTCGCAAAAGGCGGGCGCGGCGGACTGGGCAACCTGCGGTTCAAGTCCAGCGTCAACCGCGCCCCGCGCCAGTCAACGCCCGGCGAGCCCGGCGTGCAGCGCAAGCTCAAGCTCGAGCTCAAGGTGCTGGCCGACGTCGGGCTGCTGGGTCTGCCGAACGCGGGCAAATCGACGCTGATCCGCGCGATCTCCGCCGCGCGACCGAAAGTCGCGGACTATCCGTTCACGACGCTCGCTCCGCAGCTTGGCGTCGTGCGTACGGACGAGCGCCGGAGCTTTGTCGTCGCCGATATTCCCGGACTGATCGAAGGCGCCGCCGAAGGTGCCGGCCTCGGACACCAGTTCCTGCGTCATCTCGCGCGGACGCGGCTGCTTCTGCATATCGTCGATCTCGCCCCGCTCGACCCGCAAGCGGACCCGGTCGGCGATGCCAAGGCGATCGTCAAGGAGCTCAAGAAATACGACCCGGCGCTTTTTGCGAAGCCGCGCTGGCTCGTGCTCAACAAGCTCGATCTCATCCCGGAAGACGAGCGCTCCAAACGGGCCAAGGCGTTTGTCAAAGCGTATCGCTGGAAAGGCCCGGTATTCGAAGTTGCCGCGATCAACGGCGAAGGGTGCCGCGCGCTCGTGTTCGCCATTCAGGATTGGCTTGATGCGCATCCGGCGCGACGTCCGACGGCGGCCCCCGCGACCGAAGCCTCTGACGCGCCCGTGGTCGTGACGCCGACGCCCATCGATTTGCGTCGCCGACGGCGCTCGACGTCCGATCGGGGCGAATCATGACGGCGCCCGTCGCCGGCGCGAAGCGCATCGTCGTGAAAGTCGGCTCGAGCCTCGTCACGAACGAAGGCCGCGGGCTCGATCATGTCGCGGTCGCACGGTGGGCGGCCGAGATCGCCTCCCTGCGCGCCGGTGGACGCGAAGTCGTGCTGGTTTCATCCGGCGCCATCGCCGAGGGGTTGCTGCGCCTCGGCTGGGCGGCGCGTCCCAAAGCCATTCATGATCTCCAGGCGGCGGCCGCCGTCGGGCAGATGGGACTCGTGCAGGCCTACGAAGCGGCCTTTTCCAAGTATGGCCTGCATACCGCGCAGATCCTGCTGACGCACGAGGACCTCGCCGACCGCCGCCGCTATCTCAATGCGCGCACGACGCTGATGACGCTGATCGGATTGAACGTCGTGCCGGTTATCAACGAGAACGACACGGTGACCACCGACGAGATCCGTTTCGGCGACAACGACACGCTGGGCGCGCTCGTCACCAATCTCGTCGAAGCGGACGTTCTGGTGCTCCTGACTGACCGGGAAGGACTGTTCACGGCCGATCCGCGCGCCGATGCATCGGCGACGCTCGTTCGGGAAGCACGCGCAGCGGATCCGGCACTCGAGACGATGGCGGGCGCATCGGGCGGAGCGCTGGGCCGCGGCGGCATGCTGACCAAAGTGCTCGCCGCAAAGCGCGCGGCGCGATCCGGCGCCTCGACCGTGATCGCGAATGGCCGCGAGCCCAACGTGCTGACCCGCCTCGCCGCGGGCGAGGCGATCGGCACGGCGCTCGTCGCGGAGGCTGGGTCCCTCGGCGCACGCAAACAATGGCTGGCCGATCACGTGCGGCTCGCGGGCAAGCTTTTGCTCGATGCCGGCGCAGTCCGGGCGCTGACCCGTGAAGGCAAGAGCCTGCTGCCGATCGGCGTGATCGCGGTCGAAGGATCGTTCGAGCGCGGCGCCGTCGTCGGTTGCTTCGGGCCCGATCAGCGCGAGATCGCGCGCGGCCTCGTCAACTACGGCGCACAGGAAACCACGCGTATCCTCCGCAAGCCGTCGAGCGAGATCGAGTCGATCCTGGGCTACGTGGACGAGCCGGAGCTCATTCACCGGTCGAACCTGGTGTTGTTGTAGACGAGTTTCCGGCGATCGCGAGCGGTCGCGGGCGTTGCCTCGAGAACCCTAGAAACTCGTTTACCCTTACGCCTCGCGAGCGTTGGAACTCGTTTACTGAATGCTAGACTCGCCCCGCGTCCGCGTGGCCGGTGACGAGCCCCGAGAGAGCCGCGCATCCCGCCCAACCCGCGAAGAGGACCACGATGGGCATCATCGACCGCATCAAGGGCATTCTGCTCGCGCCGAAGGCCGAGTGGCCGAAGATCGCGCAGGAGCCGGCTACGGTGCAGTCGCTCTACCTCGGCTGGATCATGCTGCTCGCCGCGATCGGCCCGATCGTCCTTTTGATCTCGTTCGGGAACGTGGGCCTCGGCCTGAGGTTCGCGGTCGGCATGTACGTGAGCGCGCTGATCGGCGCGAGCGTCCTTGCGGTCATTGCGGATCTTCTGTCGCCGAGCTTCGGCGGGACGCGCGACTTCGTCGCGGCGCTGAAGCTGATCGCCTACAGCCACACGGCGATCTGGATTGCGGAGATCGCGCTCTTCGTTCCGCTTTTCAACTGGCTGATCGTGCTGGTCGGCTGGATCTACAGCGTGTACCTGTTTTTCGTGGGTGCACCGCTTTTGAAACGGTGCGCGTCCGATCGCGCCGGGGCCTACACGTTCGTGGTGGTGCTGTGCGCGATCGTGCTCTTCTATCTGATGCAGCGGATCGTCTACGGCCTCGGCACGAACGCCGGGGCCATCGTGATGCCGGGGATGGGCGCCACCTGAACCGCGAAGGCTGTTCGGACGGGGCTCACCCGCCCGACGGCGTCACCGGCTCGGCATAGGACGGCGGCATCACCGGATGCGCCCAGCCGTACAGTCGCTCACGGCGTGTCTGCGGCTTGGCGTGCATGTAGCGCTCGAGCTCGAGCAACGCGCGCCGGTACACCTCGCGCTTGAACTCGATCACACTGTCGAGCGGGATCCAGTAGTCGTTCCAGCGCCAGGCGTCGAATTCGGGATGGTCGCTCGCGCGCAGGCTGACGTCGGTATCGCGCCCCGTCAGCCGCAGCAGATACCAGATCTGCTTCTGGCCGCGGTAGCTGCCGCGCCATTCGCGCTTGATCCAGTGCTGGGGGACTTCGTAGCGCAGCCAGTCGCGCGTCCGGCCCAGGATCCTGACATGGTGCTCACGCAGACCGACTTCCTCGCGCAGCTCCCGGTACATCGCCTGTTCGGGCGTTTCACCGTGATTGATGCCACCCTGCGGGAATTGCCACGAGTGTTCGCGAATCCGTTTGCCCCAGAAAACCTGGTTCCTGCCGTTGACGACGACGATGGCGACGTTCGGGCGATAGCCGTCACGGTCGAGCATCGCTTCACCTGAAGCTGAATAAGTTGACTTGATTGTTGCACACCGCCATCAGTGTTGCCTAGCGGCGACACTCTGATGACCGACGGGCGGCGAAGGTTGTTGCGTCTAAGCCGCTTTTTGCGCTGCGTCGATCGGCGTGATGTCGAGCTTGAGGCGGCGATCGCGCCGGATGACCTCGAGCGCAAGCGCCCGGTCGATGGCTTCCGCCGCCAGCGCCCGCATCAGATCGTCGAGGCCCGCGATCGGCTGCCCCGCCATCGACACGATCACGTCCCCGCGAAGCACACCCGCCCGCGCCGCCGGCGACCCGCGCTCCACCTGCTCGACGCGCACGCCGGATTCGCGGGCAAGCTCGAAGTGGCGCACGATGCGCCGCGGCAGCGCGAGCGTCTGACCGCCGATCCCGAGCCATGCCCGCCGCACGCGACCGTCGCGGATCAGCGAGATCGCGACGCGCTCCGCGGTCGAGGCGGCGATCGCAAAGCAGATGCCCTGCGCGGGCAGGATCACGGCGGTGTTGACACCGATGACCGCGCCGTGCGCGTCGATCAGCGGTCCGCCGGAATTACCGGGGTTCAGCGCTGCGTCCGTCTGCAGGATATTGTCGAGCAGGCGCCCGGTCTGCGAGCGCATCGAGCGTCCGAGCGCGCTCACGATCCCGGCGGTGACGGTGTGCTGGAATCCATAAGGACTGCCGATCGCAATCGCGATCTGCCCCACGCGCAAGGCCGATGAATCGCCGAAGCGACACCACGCGAGGTCGCTCGCCGCTACCTTCAGCACTGCGAGGTCGGAATCGGGATCATCGCCGACGAGCGTCGCGGCGGCGGTTCGACCATCGGGGAGCGTGACCTCGAGCGCGCTCGCACCGCCCGCCACGTGACTGTTCGTCACCAGGTAGCCGTCCGGCGTGATCAGGAAACCCGAGCCCGAGCCGCTTCGCGTGCCTCGGCCTCGCCCTCGCTCGACGGCGACGTGCGCGACCGCGGGTGCAACGCGCTCGACTGCCGCGCTGACGGCGTGCGAGTACGCGTCGAGCAATGCCGCGTCATCGTGCGGCTGCCGTGGGGGAAGGTCGGGAGCGCGAATCTCGACGTCCGTGGATATGAAACCGAGCCCATCGTCTTCGAGCGGTGGCATCGCCATGAGATGGCATCGGAAGCCCGCCTTTCCAAGCGGCGCCGCGAAAGCACATCGTCAGCATAAGGTCTAGCCAAGAGTGATCGCTTACGGCGAGCGGCCGCCGGCCCTCGGTCACGTCACCAACCATTTGCTGGGGCAAGTATCGTAAAGCCACCATCTCATTGATTTGTCAACAAATATTGGATATGGCATGTCGCTTGCTCTTTAAAGCGGCGATTCGGTCGACACGCTGGCGACGCCGGGAGCACGAAGGCGGACAACGGTGGACGTCGGGACCTTCGGGTACCTCAACGTCGCGAGCGGCCGGACGCGAAAGAGTTCACCAACCATCGATATCGAAAGCGAGGTTTTGAACATGAACCGCAACAAGCGCCACGTCGCACGCGCCATCGGACGCGACACACAGAAGTACTGGATCGCCGCCGGCGTTCTGGCCGCCGCGATGGTCTTCGCGGCCGGGCAAGCCCGCGCGGGAACCGCCTTTCAGAACGTCAACGTCACCGCGACCGTGAATGCGACCTGCAATGCGTCCGGCTCGGCGACGGACATCGCCTTCCTCACCATTCCAGCGTTTCTCGCGGCGGCGCAGAACGCGACCGGATCGGTACAGTTCACCTGCAACAAGGGTGCGGCCCCCGTGCTTACGATCAGCAACGGCGCCAACAACGGACTCGGTCAATCGGCTTCGCTTCGTGCGATGAAGTCGGGTACGAATTACATCTCGTACCACATCTACACGCCGACCGGGGCGACGTTCTCGAGCTGCACCGGCGCGAGCACGGACTGGCCGGCAGCGGGCCTTTCGGTCAGCTCTCTGTGGGCGTCGAATGGTGGACCGAATACGATCAACCTCTGCGGTTCGGTCGATCCCGCTCCGGCGACGGGTTACGCCGTCGGCGCGTCGTACGCGGACCTGGTGGTCGTCACCGCCACGTTCTAGGGGCGGAAGCCAAGCGCGACGCTATCGCTTTCGGTCTGGCTTCCTGCATGCAGGGGGCCAACCAAGAGCGCGCAAGTCGCCCGCGCCATTGTGCGCGACACCGGGGGCGCTCGCGACTGGGCGCAATGCGGTGGGCGCGTGATGGGCGGGCGTGTGCTTTCATGGCTCGCGTTGGCGATCGCTTTCGTGCAGGCATCGTGCTCACGCTCATGAAAAGAACCTGGCGCGCGTTCGCCGTTCTGTTTCTGTTCCTGCCGACGCCGCTCGCGCTCGCCGGCAGCTTCAGCATTTCGCCGATCGGATTGTCGATCCCCAGCCGGGATTCGTCCGCGTCGGTCGTCGCCGAGAACACGGGCACAACGCCGATCGTCATCCAGGTCAAGACCCTTGCCTGGCGGCAGGCAAACGGCAGCGAAGTTCGCGACGATACCCGCGAGATCATCGTCAATCCGCCGCTGTTCAAGCTCGGACCCGGCGAGCAGCAGCTGGTGCGCATCGCGTCGCGCATGGGCGCTCCGACCGAGAACGAGGCGGCGTATCGCGTCGTCTTCACGGAGATCGTGCCCAGGGACGTTGCGACGACACAACCCGGCTTCCGCTTCGCGCTGGCGATGGACATTCCGGTGTACATCGAACCGGTCGCGAAAGCCGATGCCGCGCCGGTCCGCTTCAGCGCCGAACGCAGGGCGAGCGGACTGAGCGTCACGGCGGAGAACCCGGGCAACGTCCACTACCGGATCGTCAACGCCGAATTCGCGGCGGCCGGCAGGGTGCTCAAGAAATTCGGCACGATCGTCGTCCTGCCCAAGTCGTCGATGGTCTTCGAGCTGCCGGCCGTGCCGCCCGGAACGTCGGCAATTCACCTCTCGGCTGACGACGGTGCGAGCCACCCGGTCTCGATCGACATCGCGGTTTCGCCCTGACCGCCTCCTCGCCATCGGACTGGTCGCGACCACCGCATCCTGGGGCAAGGCCGTGATCGCGGCGGACGACCGCATGCTGGCGGCAACCGAGCGCGAAGCCTCGCAGCTGTTCGCGCAGGTCGAGGCGGAGGCCGCGGCGTCGGACATCGTTTCGCTCGAAGTGGTGTTGAACGGCCAGCCAAGCGGGACGGCATTCATCTACACCGGATCGGCCGGCATGGCGATCGAGGAAGCGGCCTTGCGCCGCTGGCGCATTGACGTCCCACCCGGCGGAACGCGCGACATCGAGGGACGGCGTTACCTTCCGGTCGCCGTGCTCGGCGGCGTCACCGCGCGCATTGAAATGCGCACGCAACGCCTGCTGCTCACGGTTCCGCCGAACATGTTCGAGCCGAATTCAGTCGCGCTTGCGACCGCGAGCCCGCTCGCGCCTGCGCCACCGGTGTGGTCCGCATTCGCGAACTACGACCTCTTCGGCTACTCCGCGCCGGGCACGCACTACGGTTCGGGCCTCTTCGAAGTCGGCACCTCCGGGCCGTACGGGACCGGCATCGTGTCGGCCGTCGCCAATAGCGCGCAGGCCATAAGCGGCACCACCGGCAAGACGGTGCTGCTCGAGGCGGACTGGCGGCGCGACGACCCGGCGAGTCTCCGTACGCTCATTCTCGGCACCGCGGTGAATCGGACCGTGTCATGGGGACAGGCGCTACGGTTCGTCGGCGCGCAATACGGCACGAATTTCACGATCCGACCGGACCTCATCACGTATCCGCTCCCGGCGTTTCCCGGAACGGCGGTCGTCCCCTCGACAGTCGACGTCTTCGTGAACGGCTCACGGACGGGCGCGCAACAGGTCGCGTCGGGACCGTTCTCGATTTCCAACGTGCCCATCGTGACCGGCGCGGGCGAGGTCCAGCTCGTCGTGCGCGATGCCTTCGGCCAGCAACAGGTGATAACGCAGCCGTTCTACGCGAGCCAGCAGCTCCTCGCCCCGGGTCTCGACGATTTCAACGTGAGCGCCGGCCGCGAGCGCTTGAACTACGGGAGCGAAAGCCTGGACCTGGGGAGCGGATTCTTCTCGGGGTACTGGCGTCGCGGGCTCACCGACACCGTCACCGTGTCGGCGCTCGGCGAGGGCGACAGCTACGCCCGAGCCGCCGGCGCCGCGATCGATTTCATTCCCGGGCGCTATGGCGTCGTCACGCTTGGTGCCGCGGCCAGCGACAGTCGCGCGGGCACCGGCTATCTGGGCCTCGCCGGCTACCAGTACCAGAACCGACGGTTCAATGTCGCGCTGCAATCGTCGTTCGCGACGTCCGACTTCCGGATGCCCGGAGGCAGCAGCACGATCGCGCAGACCAAGCGACTCCTGTTCGCGAACCTCGGATTCAATTTCGGGGCTGCGGGCACGCTGGGATTCGCGTGGGTCGACCAGCAGTACCTGGGCGCGCCGTCGAATCACGTCGGTACGGTGTCGTACTCCGTCGCGCTCACGCCACGGCTGTCGTTCGTGGCGTCGGTTTCCAACTCCCAAGGAACGACGTCGCAGACGACGGCATTCGCCACGCTGATTTTTGCGCTCGGGGAGAATACGTCGGCAGCTGCCGATGTCACGTCCACGCGCAGCAACGGGTCAACCCACACCGTCGCCGGGGCAACCTTGCAGCGAACACTTCCGATCGGCGAGGGATATGGCTATCGCCTCCGCGCGACCACCGATGACCAGTACGAGGCCGGTGCGACCTACGCCGGGCCTTGGGGCCGCTACAGCGTCGATGTCGCCCATGCCGGCGGCGTGTCGGCCGCGCGCGCGGAAGTCGCGGGCGGCTTTGGCACTGCCGATGGCGTCGTGTTCGCGGCGCGTCCGATCGTCGACAGCTTCGCGATCGTGCGCATCGACGGCGTACCCGGCATCAACATCTACCAGAACGGCAATTTCGCCGGACGCACCGACGCGGATGGGGTCGCGGTGCTGACGCAGCTCTATCCCTATTCGCGCAACCGCATCACCATCAACGACAAGGACGCGCCGATCGACGTCACGTTGAACACGCGCGAGCAGACGATCGCGCCGTATTATCGTTCCGGAGCCGTCGCCGACTTCGGCGCCCGACGCCTGCAAGGTGCTGTGCTCGAGATTCGCCTGCGCGACGGCGGGCTGCTTCCGTCGGGCGCGGAGGTGCGGCGAGCAAGCGACGGGATGACCTATCCGGTGGGCGCGAACGGCGAGATCTACGTGCCCGATCTCGAGAGTGGCAGCAACTTCATCGCGTCGTGGAGCGGCGGCCGATGCCGCTTCTCGATCGACATGGCGAAGGTTCCACGCGAAGTTATCCCGCGAGTCGGCCCTCTCGAATGTGCGAAGGAACCCTGATGAACGTCGCTCGCATCATTCGATGTGCCTTGCTCCTGCTCTCGCTCGCTGCGGGCGCGCCCACTGCAGCCCAGGTGTGCAACCTGTCCGCAGGCTCGAGCATCAACTTCCTCACCTACAACCCCGCATCCGGTTCCCCGGCCATCGCGAGCACGGACGCGACGCTGACCTGCACGTTCAGCGGGAGCGGCGGGTCGCAGAAGGTGAACTGGGACATGCAGCTTAGCAACGGCAACTCGGGGAACTGCAACGCGCGAGCGCTGCCGGGAACGGCCGATACGCTCAACTACAACATCTATCAGAACTCGATCGCGGGTGGGGTTTGGGGCAATGCCGGCTGCGCGACGTTCCCCTCGGGGCAGATGAACCTTTCCAACGGCAACCCTCAGCGCTCGGTCACGCAGACGTTGTTCGGGCAGATTCCCGTAGGGCAGTTCGTCTCGGCCGGGGTGTATAGCGAAAACCTGACGCTGACCGTCAACTTCTAGCAGCCGCGCCGGCACAACGGCGGAGCGTTGCGAAGCATCGCTCCGGAGGACATGCGCGCCGCGCCCTCTGTGATCGCCCGAAACGGGGGTGATAGCCAATCCGCCGAAAGATGTCAGGCGCCTGTCATCAAGCGACACCGCGCCGCCGCGATAATCGCGGCTCTGCATGTCGTTGTCTTCCGGCCGCCGATCGTGTACATCGCTCGGCAGCCATTCATGGGCAACGAAACAAAATCGAAGGACCCGCAAGCGGTGGCTGACGCTCGATGAACGCCCGCCCATACCCCGCGACCACCGGCCAGCAGGTGGAACGGACCTGGCGCTTCGGCTGGGTCGATGCGATCGTCATCGTCGGCTTCTTCGCGCTTCTGCGCACGCTCGTCACGCTGGGTGGCGACATGCGGGTGCAGTTCGACGAGCTCCACCCCCCTCCGCTGTCCCTCGATGTCGCGCTGATTCCGTATTACACCGCGCGCACGGTCCTGCGGATGTTCATCGCGTTCGGTTTCTCGCTGCTGTTCACCTTCATCTGGGGCTACACGGCGGCGAAGAGCCCCCGCGCACGCATCGTGATGCTGCCGGTGCTCGATGTCCTGCAGTCGGTCCCGGTGCTCGGGTTTCTGTCGATCACGGTCACCGGCTTCATCGCGCTGTTCCCCGGGAGCCTGCTCGGCGTCGAGTGCGCGAGCATCTTCGCGATCTTCACGGCGCAGGCGTGGAACATGACGTTCGGGTTCTACCACTCAATGGTCACGATCCCGCCCGAGCTCGAGGAGGCGGCGACGGTCTTCAAGCTCAATCGCTGGCAGCGGTTCTGGAAAGTCGAGCTGCCTTCCTCGGCGATCGGTCTCATGTGGAACTCGATGATGAGCTTCGGCGGCGGCTGGTTCTTCGTCGCGCAGAGCGAGGCGATCACCGTTCTCAACAAGAACATCAAGCTGCCCGGACTCGGCTCGTACATGGCGACCGCGGTCGAACAGGGCGACACGCGCGCCGCCATTTACGCGATCATCGCGATGATCGTCACCATCGTCGCCATCGATCAGCTGTTCTGGCGCCCGCTCGTCGCATGGGCGGAGAAGTTCAAACTGGAGCAGACGGGTGGCGCGGACGCGCCGAAGTCGTGGATGCTCGATCTCTTGCGCCGCTCGTATTTCGTCGGGCGGCTGGTCGAGTACGCTGCCGGGGTCATTGGGCAGTTCTCACGCCAGACTTCCGGGGCGGTGTCCGACGCGACGCGCGTGCTCTCGAAATCGACGCCAGGCGCGATGAAGCAAGTCGTGCGGCTCGGTGGATGGCTCTTGATCGCTGTTGGCGCCGGTTGGCTTGCGCTCGACGCGATCGGCATCGGCCGCGAGATCCGCACCGAATTGTCGGGAACCCAGATGCTCCACATCGTGTGGCTCGGTTTCCTCACGCTCACGCGCGTCGCGGTGATGACTCTGCTCGCGACGCTGATCTGGACGCCAATCGGGGTCTATATCGGGCTGCGGCCGCGCGTCGCGCGCATCGCCCAGCCGATCGCGCAGATCGCGGCCTCGTTTCCGGTCAATATGATGTTCCCGTTCGTCGTCGCGTTCTTCATCGCTGCCCATATCCCGATCAACCTCGGCAGCATCCTCCTGATGGCGCTCGGGACGCAGTGGTACATCCTGTTCAACGTGATCGCCGGCGCGATGGCGATTCCCACGGACCTGAAGGAGGCGGCCCGTGTCTTTCGCATGCCGCGCGCTGAGGTCTGGAAGACTCTGATCATTCCCGCCATCTTTCCATTCTGGGTAACCGGCGCGGTGACGGCGACCGGGGGAGCGTGGAACGCGAGCATCGTGGCCGAGGTCGCGACCTGGGGGAAGGACAAGCTCGTCGCGGATGGTCTCGGCGCTTACATCGCGCAGGTGACCGAGAAAGGCGACACACCGGCGATTTACTTCGCGATCGTCGTGATGGCACTGTTCGTCGTCATCATCAACCGCACATTCTGGCGCCGGCTGTACGATCTCGCCGAGCGCCGCTTTAAGCTCGAATGAACGACCCGCGATCGGTGAGGTCGCATGACATGTTGGCCGGGAGATAACCCATGACCGAAACCACGACGCTCGAACGACCCGAGCAAGCGCCCGCGCCCCGCGCAGGCGGAGAGCCGCTGATCGAGCTGCGCCATGTGTCGAAGTCGTACGCCACCGCAGATGGCGGGTCGCAGGTCACGATCCTCGACGATGTCAACCTCGAGGTTCATGAAGGCGAGATGCTGGCGTTGCTCGGTCAATCGGGCTGCGGGAAGTCCACGATCCTGCGGCTGATGGCCGGACTGACCGACCCGACGCAGGGCGCGGTCCTGAGCCATGGCGCCCCGCTCGACGGCGTGAATCCGCACCTCGCGCTCGTCTTCCAGAGCTTCGCGCTGTATCCGTGGCTCACGGTCGAGCAGAACGTCGAGGTCGGTCTGATCGACCGCCGGCTGACCCCGAGCTATCAGGCCGAGGAAATCTCGCGAGTCCTCGAGCTCATCGGGCTCTCGGGCTACGGGAACGCGTATCCGAAGCAGCTCTCGGGCGGGATGCGGCAACGCGTCGGATTCGCGCGCGCAATCGTCGCGCGGCCGGAGGTCCTGTGCATGGATGAGGCGTTCAGCGCGCTCGACGTGCTCACCGCCGAGAACCTGCGTGCCGAAGTCGTCGATCTGTGGCGCAACTCCTCGCGCGCCGGGATCAAGAGCATCTTCTTCGTCACGCACAACATCGCGGAAGCCGTGTACATGGCGAGCCGCATCGTGATCATCTCGTCGCACCCCGGGCGCATTCGGCATGTGATCCACAACGCGTTGCCCTATCCGCGGGACGTGAACTCCCCCGGTTTTGCGGCGATGGTCGACCAGATCCATGCGGCGATCACGTCGCTCGCGTTGCCCGACGAGCCCGCTGAGGCACCGGCGAAGCCGGTTCCGTCGCCGGCACTCGAAGCGGCAGTGACCACTGTGACGACGCCTCCGCCCGTGCGCACGCGCGTCGAGTCGATTCCCGCGGTGCCGGTGAACACGATTTTCGGGCTTTTGAACATCCTCGAGGAAAGCCAGGAAACGATCGACGTGTTCGAGCTCGGGGCGCGCATCGGCAAGGAATTCGGCGAGACGATCGCGATCGTCAAGGCAGCGGAGATGCTTGATCTCGTCGACACGCCGAAGGACGATGTCGTGATGACCGAACTTGGCTGGTACTTCCTCGCGGCGCCGCTCCCGGCGCGCAAAACGCTGTTCCGGCAGGCGATCATGAAGCTCAAGCTATTTCAGATCGTCACTGAAAAGCTGGCCGCCGCGCCCGACGGCCGGCTTCCTGCCGAAGTCGTGCTGGAGGATCTCGCGACGCTGCTTCCCTACGACTACCCGGAAAAGCTATTCGAGACGCTGATCGCTTGGGGACGATACGCCGAGATCCTGGACTACAACGAGAAGTCGAAGACGATCATGCCGCAGGAATCCGACGCCGATGAAGACGAGGAGACGCAGGATGTCCGTCGCGAGTGACCGAATGCGTCCGTTCCATTTTGACGGGCGCGTCTTTCCCGGGCGGCGGGCGCGAGCACCGAGGCCTTGTGATCGTTCGGGTCCGAGCGATATCACGGTTGTCGCGCGGTAGCGAATGAACGCGCTGGGCGCCATCCTGCACTCGACCGATGTCGTCATCGACGTCGATGCGAGCGATCGGGCGCAGCTGTTGCATCGAGCGGCGGAAGTGCTCGCGACCTGTCACGGGTTGCCGGCGCGCGCCATCGAAGATGCGCTGGTCGCACGGGAGCGCCTTGGTTCCACGGCTCTGGGCCACGGCATCGCGCTGCCTCATGCACGCCTTGCCGGCTTGCTCGAGCCGGCAGCGGTATTCCTGCGTACCCGCGTGCCCATCCCCTTCGATGCACCCGACGGCAAGCCGGTATCGCAGTTTCTCGTGCTCGTTGTCCCCCCGCAGGCGGCGGACCACCATCTTCGCCTCCTCGCCTGCGCGGCAACTTTGTTCGGCAACCGCTCGTTCCGCGACGCGCTGCGTGCGGCTGCGACTCCGGAAGCGATTGCGGCGCTGCTCGCGGACTGGCAAATCGAGGACGCTTGACGTGGGAAGTGGGCGCCGCGTCGGGCCGATGACCGGGTATTACGTAGTGCGCCTTTCGCCAACGGCCATGCAGGCGCCGATGTACCCATCGAACGTACCGTCGCGCTTGAAGCGCGGGACGCCGCGATCGAGGATCTCCCGGTATCCGCCGTCTTTTCTGCGCAATCGGTACTGCATCGCGAACGGCTCGCGAGCATCGAACGACTTCGTATAAATCTCGAGGCAGCGCGCGAGATCGTCGGGGTGGACGCCTTCGACCCAGCCGTTGCCGAGCTCCTGCTCGAGCGTTCGACCGGTGAATTCAAGCCACCCGCGGTTGAAGAACGTGCAGCCCTTGGTCCGGTCGGACATCCAGATCAGCACGGGCGCCGCATCGGCAACCAGCTCGAACCGTGCCTCGCATTCCTCGAGCGCCGCGCGCGTCGCGACGACGGTGGCCTGATCTTCGCGCGCCGCGCGCGCCATGCGTTTCGAGTAGGCAACCTGGGCCCGCAGTCCCGATGTGATCCCCGCGAGGGCGAGCTCGACGGCAACGGACATCCCCAGACCCGCGGCAGCTCGCGAATCAATGACCTCGAAGGACTCGCGCACCGAGACGAAGAAATACCAGGAAGTGAACAAGCTCAGCACGGTCGCAAACAGCGCGGGACCGAACCCGCCGACCCATCCCGTGACGGCCACGGCCAGAAAGAAGGTGGCGTAGCGGACGTCGTCACCGAGCATGGGGTCGAGTGTGCGGCGCGCAAGAAGGGCCACAAACACAGCGAGCGCGGCGAAGAGGTAATCCACGATCACTCGCGGCCACGGCGTTTTCTGGGGCTCGGTGCCCCAAATCGGCGTCGAGAACGCCCGATCGAGAAACGCGACGCTCGCCTCGGTCAGGCGCGTCGTGGCGCTCGGTGCCGTCGGCGGCCTCGCCACCACCGCCGCAGCCGGGCTCTCGTCACCTTGGAGGGTGCCCAGGATCCCGGCCAGGACGAGCGCGACTACACCAGGAACCCCGAGCCCCACGGCCGCTACGGTGATCGCGGCGATGAACTCGTCGACACCCTGCGTGCGAAAGATCGACCAGCAGAACGTGACCAGCGCAGCGAGAATGAAGGCAGCACCGATCCAGGTGAGGATGCGGATCATCCTCGACAACGTGTCTTGCAAGCTCTGCCCCCCGACTTGAGCTGTTTCGTACCCTCTTCGGGGGATTGTGCCTCAACGACACGGTTGGCGGAAGCATTAAAAGGTATTTGTTTATTCAGGAGAATTTGAAAGTCCATCCAACCGCGTTCGGCTTGGGAAGCCGCGGCGTGAATCTCACGGGCTCGGAGACGGTCAGAGAAGCAAGTTGCCCATGTCGGCTTCGGGCCGCGGCCGGGCCCAGCGGTCGCGGATAAAGCCTTCGATCACGGCATCCCGCGCGGTATCAACGAAAATAATCCGAATGCCCCCGGACGCGACCCACGCACCGAGGAAAGGCGTAACGGAGGAAGAGTGGGAAAAGACCCACGGTCCGTCGTGTCAGCAGGCTGCCGAGGAGGAGATCAGCATCTGCATGCCACGACGAACCGCGGTGAGGAACACCGACGCAACGCTTGCCCGAGGCGCCGGCGCTGGGGGAGTTTTGGCAGCAAGTCCCGAGTGCAGCCGGCGCATCGCGAGTACCCTATGCATCGTACCCGCGGTGGCTTTCACCGCCCTGCACTCAAACTGACAATTTGCTGATCGAAAGCTTGGACGGTGATCATGGAGCGCGTCGGACTCTCGTTCGCACTTGAGGTGAGACCGCAATGGTTATGACAGGGTCGCAACACGCGGAGACGATGCGCCGTAGCCCCTACGGCAGTTGGGACTTCGCCGCCAACCGAGGGGAAACGAAGATGCGCATACTTGTAGTGGAAGACGACACGCTGCTGGCCGACGGCCTTGCACGGGTGCTCTCGCGGGGCGGTCATGCTGTCGATCGCGTTGAAACCGGGATCCAGGCGGACAACGCGCTGCGCGGCACGAGCTACGAACTGGTGGTGCTCGACGTCGGCTTGCCGGATATCGACGGGTTCGAAGTGCTGCGGCGACTGCGCCAGCGGCGCTCGCGGGCCAACGTCCTGGTATTGACCGCCCGCGATGCGGTCGAGGACCGTGTGCACGGTCTCGATCTCGGCGCGGACGATTACCTCACCAAACCGTTCGCGGTCAGCGAGTTCGAGGCGCGGGTGCGAGCGCTGTTGCGTCGCCCGTCGTCGCCGCCCGGGCCGCTCGTGCTGCGCGGGTTGAAGATCGACTCCGAAGCGAAGCACATCGAAGTGAACGGCACGCCGGTCGAGCTCACGGTGCGCGAGTGGGCGCTCCTCGAGCTGTTCCTTTCGCGCCCGGGTCGCGTGCTCAGCAAGGAGCAGATCGCGCAGCAGCTCGTCAACTACGACGACTCGCTGAGCCTCAACACGATCGAGGTTTACGTCTCGCGGCTCCGTGCGAAGATCGAGTCGTCGGGTGTGCGCATCCGGACCGTGCGCGGCTTCGGTTATCTATGGGAAGCGGACCATGAGTGAAAGAGCACGTTCGGCGCGCAGCATCCGGCGCCGGCTGCTCTATTTTCTGGTTCCTTCGCTGTTGCTGCTCGTCGTCGGCGGCGCGGTGCTCTCCTACGGCGTCGCACTGCACATTGCAGTCGCGGCGTACGACCGCTCGCTGCTCGATCCGGCACTCGACATGGCGGAAAACGTGCGCCAGGGCGCCAACGGTCCGCGCCTCGACATGCTCGCGCAGGCGCAGGAAGCATTGCTCTTCGACAGCGACGACAAGGTCTTCTTCCAGATCCGCGACGCGCAGGGTGCGGTGATCGCCGGCTCTCCCGAGCTTGCGCCACCACCCCCGATGAATGTCGGCGAGCCGCAGTTTTTCGACGGCAAGCACGCCGACACGCCGTTACGCATCGCCGCACTCAGGGTGAAGGACGGTTTCACGGTGCAGGTCGGCGAAACGCTCAACAAGCGCAAGCGCATCGTGCGCGAGATCATCGCCGCCGAGCTACTCCCCACCGCCATCATCGCGCTGGCGGCGCTCGGACTCGCGTGGACGGTGGTCGTGCGCGGCGTGGCGCCGCTTTCCAAGGTGCGCTCGGAAATCCTGTCCCGTTCGCCGAACGATTTGAGACCGCTCGACGTGCGCGAAGTACCGGTCGAGATCGCCCCGGCGATCAATGCGTTCAATCACCTGCTCGCACAACTGCGCGGTTCGAGCGCCGTGCAGCAGCGGTTCTTTGCCAACGCCGCGCATCAGCTGCGCACGCCACTCGCCGCGCTGCAGATGCACGTCGACCTCCTGCTGCACAGCGAATTGCCGAATAACCTGCGGCGCGAGATCGAGCCGATGCAGGCGTCCGCCGCCCGCGCGACGCGCCTCGCGAACCAGCTGCTGGTGCTCGCGCGCGCCGAAGCCTACGCCGATCGATCGCGACCGATGGTGCCGGTCAACCTGCAGGGGATCGCGAACGGCGCGGTGCAGGAGTGGGTCCCGCGCGCCATCGCCCGTGACATCGACCTGGGCTTCGAGCTGGCAGACGCACCCATCGTGGGCGATGCCACGCTGATTGCCGAGGTGCTCAATAACCTGATCGACAACGCCCTTCGCTACACCCCGTCCGGCGGCTCGGTCACGGTACGTTGTGGCGTCGGTTCCGAGGGCCCGTATTTGAGCGTCGAGGATACCGGTCCAGGCATTCCGGAATCGGTCCACGAGCGCGTGTTCGAGCGGTTCTTCCGCGTGCAGGGCACGCCCGGGGACGGGGCCGGGCTGGGACTTGCGATCGTCAAGGAAGTGGCCGAGCAGCATGCGGCAGCCATCAAACTCGAAACGTCCCGCACGAGTGGCACGCGCATCATGCTCGTGTTTCCCGCAGCGCCGCAGACTCAGACCTCCACCGAAGTCGTGTCCCAGGCGCGGACCGCCACCCACCCGCGCGAGCCACAGACACAGCGAAGCGAGGCGCCATCGTCTTGAATTGGCTCCGATCCGTTGTGGCGCAAACGCCACCGGTCGAATCCATGGCCGACGACGATGCGCGAGACGGTGCTTGGACAGTACGACGAATCCCGCTAAAGTGTTATCCCGCCGACCGCGATCGGGACCCTCTTGAGGGGAGGAACAAGTGACCACGAGATACCTGCAGGTGGTGGCCGTCGCACTCTGTGCATTCCTGATTGGAATGCCTGCGATGGCGCAGAGCAATAGACCGTACAAGGAAGGGCCGGTCACCGAGCTTTCCTACATCAAGATCAAGCCCGGTCAATACGAAAATTACATGAAGTATCTCGCCGGTCCGTACAAGTCGCTCCTCGAAGCCGAAAAGAAGGCTGGATTGATTATCGGCTATGCGGTCTACGGCACCACGGCGCGCTCGCCGTCGGAGCCCGATCTCATTCTCGCCGTCACGTTCCCGAACATGGCGGCGCTCGATAAGAGCGAGGAGTTCGAGGCGCTCGCCGCAAAGGTGGTCGGCGACGAGGCGACGCAGAGCAAGGGGATGATCGATCGCGGCGCGATGCGCGAGGTGCTGGGCAGCCAAATCATCCGCGAGTTGGTCCTCAAGTAGTAGGCGATATTCCGGCGATCGCGAGCGCCCCCCCGCAATCGCCGCGATGAAAATCAAAAAGCAGACGGGCGTACAAGAACCTGAACACATGAAAAATGCCGGGCCTAGCCCGGCATTTTTCATCAGTAACTTCGGAAAGAGAAACCGGTATGCGAGCAAGGCGCTCGTCTTGTCCAGCCCTCGCCGTAGAAAATCGACGGGTTCATCCCGGCGATTTTCAACTATCTAGCTTCTCGAACGCCCGTCTGCATTTGTGATTCTTCCGCTGGGCTCGCGGCGGTCCGCTCGCGAGCCCAGGAAACTCGTCTACCCCTACAACCCAAACACCACGATCGTGGTGCTGCCGGTCAGCGGTATCGAGCCACCGCTGTGGCCGCTCGCAACCGCGATGTACTGCCGGCCGTTGCGCTCGTAGGTGACGACGCCACCGGCGATCGGTCCGCCAGTATCGAAGCGGTAGAGCGTCTTCCCGTTGCGCGCGTCGAGCGCGAGAAAGTTGCCGTTGAGATCCCCGGTAAAGAGAACGTTGCCCGCGGTCGGCGTAAGCGCCGCGTACATCGGCGTGTCGGTGTGGATCCTCCATTTCATCCTGCCGCTCTTCGGATCGACGGCATTCACCCATCCCGACCACTTCGACGTCGGATCGTTGGTCCCCCAACCGTTTGCGAGTCCGGTGTAGGGAACCGTCGCGACCCACTTCGGATCCGGTCCCAGCCTGAAGACGGTGCACCAATCGATCGCGTTGACGTAGAGCAGGCCCGTGAGCGGACTGTACGTCGGGCCGTTCCATTGCACGCCCGCCACCGGACACACGCGCACGCCGTCGGCCGTGATCGGCAGGTCGTGATTGAGAACCGTCGTTACCGGTAGTTTGAACACGAGCTTGCCGGTATCGCGATCAACGACATGGAGGATTCCCTCCTTGCCCGACGTTGCGACGAGTTTCCGCCCCGCGGCATCGAACAGCGAAACAACGGTCGCATCCCAATCATGATCGTCGTTCGGGCGGAGCTGATACCACCACTTGAGCTTGCCGGTTTTCGCATCGAGCGCAACGGTTGAGATCGTGAACAGGTTCGCGCCCGGGCGCATGTCGTTGTGATAGTCCGGGCCGGGGTTGCCGACCGGGACGAACAGCGTTCCGGTCTCGCGGTCGAGTGCGTAGGTCACCCACGCCGCACCGCCGCCGTGCTCGATGGAGGCCGGCTTCTGCCACGTGTCCGCGCCGGTTTCATTTCCCGACGGAATCAGATCGAAGGCCCACGCCAGCGTGCCGTCGGCGACGTTGAACGCCATCATCCGGCCGCGGATGCCCCAGTCGCCGCCCGCCTTTCCCACATAGACGATATCGTTCCACACGATAGGTGCGGCGCCGATACCTTCGCCGATCCTCCAGTCCGCGACCTGCCGCACCCATAACGGCGTGCCGGTCTTGGCATCGAGCGCGTAAAGAAACCCGTCCTGCGTCCCGCGTATCACGCGTCCGCCGGCGATGGCGACGCCTTTGTTCGTCGCATTCATTTCGGGCCCCTGCGCGACATGCTGGTGCGTCCACAGCTTCCTGCAGGTCGTCGCATCGATCGCGTACGTGCCGAGATGCGTCGTCGCGTAGAGGATGCCGTCGTAGACCACGGGGCCCGTCGAGAACGTCCCGATCTCGCCCAACTGGAACATGCAGATGGGCCGGAGCTTCTGCGCGTTGCTGACATCGACCTGCTTCAGCATCGAGTAGCGTTGGCCGCGATAGCCCTTGTTGTACATGAGCCAACTGCTCGTGTCCGTGTCGGCCTGATCGAGCTCGGCTTGCGTCGGCCTGCGGGTAGTCGGCTGCTTCAACGAACCGTAGAGCTCGCCGATATTCACTTGTCCGGGGACGGCGCTTGCCGCTGCGCTCTCCGCCGTCGTTGCAGCGGACAGATCCAGCACGCGGTCCATCGGTGACATCGGCGTCAGCTTCTCGTTGCCCGAGGGCAGCCCGTTTTGCGCCAGGATGTACGACACGATGTCGGCGTACTCCTGGCTGTTGAGCTCGCCCCCCTGCCCGAGCGGCATGTTCTGATGGACATACTCGTAGAAATCCTTGAGCGTCTTGCCGTTCCACTGGTCGCGGAAGACGCGCCCCCTCAACGCCGGAGCGCCGCCACCTTGCAATTGCACTCCGTGACACACCGAGCACCTCCCCGAGTATTCCCAACGCCCTTGTGCCACCTGCTGTGTGCTGAAGAACGCCGTCCCGTCGGCCCATGCCGTCGACCCGGCGCAGATGCTCACTGCGCCCGCCCAAACGACCGCAAGGCGCGTCCGCCGCGCCCGGCAAATAAGAATTCTCATGGCTATCTCCCTCGATTCGCACCCTGCCTTCAATGACCTCAAGCCCGCGCACCCGGCTCGATCGAAGCCGCCGACGACCCTCCGCCGAATCGAAGGAAACGATACAACGTACGCAGCGCCGGCACCATCGCGAGAGCCCAAAGCCGCAAATGCCGTACACTTTTTCGAGCGGCCGCTTCGGGCACCCCGCGACAGCGCGCCCGCCCATTGGAGGAGTTCACATGAAAACACTGGTCTACGTCGTCGCGATCACGGCGCTCACCTCGCTCGCGTCCGTTGCGAACGCCGACGTCCCGGTTCCCGCGCCGGGCGCGAGTCCTCGCGTGGATGCGATCAAGAAGGCGGGAACGCTGCGCGTAGGCGTGCTCGCGAACGCGCCTTGGTTGGTCGAGAACACGACCGGCCAGGGCGAAGCGTGGAGCGGGCCCGCGTGGATCCTGGCCCAGGAATATGCCAAGCGCCTTAACGTGAAGCTCGAGCCCGTGCCGGTGAGCCACGAGACCAAGGTGCCGGTCCTCGCGTCGAACCAGGTGGACATTTCGGTGACGCCGCTTGCCGAGACTGCCGAGCGCTTGAAGGTCGTCGATTTCGTCATCTATTCGAACACGAGCGTGTGCATGTTCGGCCTCGCGTCGAATCCCAAGTTCGCCGACGCGAAAGCGGTCGACGATCTCAACAAGCCCGACATCACGATCGCCTATTACACGGGCGGTGGCGAGGAAGGATGGGTGAAGGAACGCTTCCCCAAGGCGCAGCTGCGCGGCGTCGCGGGCTCGGGAACCGCGCCGGTCGAAGAAGTGCTCGCCAAGCGCGCCGACGCGGTGCCGATCAACCGGGTGCCGTGGGTCGCGATGGGGCGCAAGCTGAAGCAGCTCGCGGTGCTGCCGAGGGACAACAACTGCCAGAACAGCACGGAAAAGAGCGCACCAGTCGGCATGGCGATCGACAAGAATCAGGCGGCGTTTTTGCAGTGGACGCGCGCGGTGGAGAAAGAGATGGAGCCGAAGCTGAAGGCGTCGGAGGCGGCAGTCGTCGACACTATGAAGTAGCGCGATGGCGACAGGTTGCCGAAGATCGGTGTCCCAGATCTGCCACCGTCCGCGGTCCGATGTGCAACCCGAGTTGAAGCGTCGCCGATGAAGCGGCGTTGCTCCTGGAGACACCGGCGCACCGACGCTTCACTCGCTTGCACATCGTTGCGTGACGGCGACGCTTCATTTGGCATCAGACCTTGGTACGGTGCGGGCCTCAATCACTGACGCCGCTCACCATCGAATCGAACACGCATGGATTTCGATTTCACGGTAATCACCTCCCACGCCCGATTCCTGGGCTCGGGCATCGTCGTTACGCTCCTGCTGTCCATCCTGAGCGGACTCTCAAGCCTCGCGGTGGGCTTCGTCGTTGCGCTCGCACGTCTTTATGGTCCGCGTGGGCTCAAGCCCCTGGTCGTGCTCTACATCGACTCCATGCGCGCGATTCCGGTGCTGGTTGTGCTGGTGTGGACGTTCTTCGCGCTGCCCATAGTCACCGGGATCACGATGCCGCCGTTCTGGGCCGCGCTCATCGGGCTCACGGTACACCTCGCGGCGTATGTCGCCGAGATCGTTCGCTCCGGGGTCGAGTCGGTGCGTCCCGGTCAGACGCGGGCTGCCATGGCGCTCGGCATGTCGCGCGCCCAGGCGGTGCGGCGCATCGTGATGCCGCAGGCGCTCGTGCGCATGCTGCCGGCGTTCGGCTCGTTGCTGTCGATCACCATCAAGGACACCGCCATCGCCTCGGTGATTGCCGTTGGCGAGTTGATGCGCCAATCGGAAACGCTCGCCGGGCAGTCGTTCCAGCCCATCGAAGTTTTCAGTTTTGCAATGCTCGTCTACTTCCTGATGTTGTTTCCGGTGACGCGCGGCGTCGACGCGCTCTACCGCCGGGTCGCGCATCTCGGGCGATCGTGACGCTCGACTGGGGTGTCGTCTGGCAGCATCGCGATGCGCTCGTGCGCGCGACGGGCACGACCATCCTGCTCACGATTGCGACGATGGTGATCGCGCTGCCATGCGGCATCATCGTTGCGATGCTGCGGCTCTATGCGTGGAAGCCGATCCGTGCGCTCGCCACCGCGTATGTCGAGCTCTTCCGCAATCTGCCGCTGATCCTCGTCGTGTTCTGGGCATTTTACGTACTCCCGATTCTCACCGGTCTCGGACTGTCGCCGCTGGCGACCGGGCTCACCGCGCTCGCGCTCAACGTCACGGCGTACAACGCGGAAACCTTCCGGGCGGGCATCAATTCGATTCGTCGCGGCCAGCTCGACGCCGCGATGGCACTCGGCATGTCGCGCGCGCAGGCATTGCGGCGCATCATCCTCCCGCAGGCGTCGCGGCGTATCCTCCCCGTGCTCGCGAGCACCTGGGTGTCATTGTTCAAGGACACCTCGCTCGTTTCCGTGATGGCGGTAACCGAGCTCGCCTACGTCGCAATGCAGATCCGCGCGCAGACGTTTCGTGTCCTCGAGATGCTGACCGCGATGGCGGCGATCTACTGGTTGCTCGGCTATCCGCAGGCCAAGCTCGTCGACTGGATCCAGCGACGTTTCGCGGTCACCGAGTGATCGACATGATGAGCCGCCACAAGAGCGCACAACCGCGGATCATTCGCTATCAGGGCGTGATCAAGCGCTTCGGGGATTTCGTTGCGTTAAGCGGGGTCGATCTGGACGTGCACACCGGCGAAGTCGTGTGCCTGATCGGACCTTCGGGTTCGGGCAAATCGACCCTCCTCCGGTGCACGAACGGTCTCGAGGCGATCGACGGCGGCGCGATCGAGTTCGAAGGCACGAGCCTGCCCCGCGATCCGCGGCCGCTTCGTGCGATCAGGCAGAAGATGGGCATGGTGTTCCAAAGCTTCGAACTGTTCCCGCACCTGACCGCGCTCGAGAACGTCGCGGAAGGCCCGCGCACAGTGCTTGGCATCGATCGCGACGCTGCCCAGGCCCGCGCATCGGCGATGCTTGCCAAGGTCGGTCTTGCGGACAAGGGTGCCAACTATCCGTCCGCGTTGTCCGGGGGGCAACAGCAGCGGGTGGCGATCGCGCGCGCGCTGGCGATGGAGCCGGACGTGATGCTCTTCGACGAGCCCACGTCCGCGCTCGATCCGGAGACGATCGGCGAGGTGCTGAACGTCATGAAAGCGCTCGCCGAGGAAGGCATGACGATGGTCGTCGTCACCCACGAGATGACCTTCGCGCGTCGGGTCGGCGACTGGGTCGCGGTCTTCGACGCCGGCAGGATCGTCGAGGAGGGCCCGCCGCAGCAGATCTTCGAGGCGCCGCTTACCGAGCGAACGCGCGACTTCTTAAGTCATCTCGGATGGAGCGGCTAAGTTTCGACAGACGCGTTTCTTGAGCGCCCGGCGTCTCGTCAATCGTATTTCAGCTGCGGACCCCAGTCCTTTCCCCGCCCTTCCGGCGTGAAGTCGAAGACATTCCACAGCGGCCAGACCAGATCCACGTGCCGCGGATGCTGACCCGGCTCGGACGGCGCGAACATCAGCTCCGTGCAGTACAGGTGATGGACCTTGCCATTGCGCTGTATGAAAACGTTGAGTGCCGGTGTTTGCGCTCCATTCGCGTCCTCGCCGTGATAGTCGACGTTGTAGGTATTGTTCGCCGACGAGAGGAGCCGCAGGTTGCGCCAGCCACGATCGCGGGCGTGCGCACGGATGCGCTCGATTGGTGATTTCGCGACGACGGCGACGTTGATCCGCTGTGTAGCGTGCGGGACGGTGCGATCGAGGCTATCGAGGATCGACGTGCACGAGGGGCACGCCTTGGCCATCTTGGGTCCGTACATGAAACTGTACACAACGAGGCTCGCGCCCCCGCGCGTGAAGAGCTCCGAGAAGCGCACGCGCCGCGCGGTCGTCGTGTCATCGAGGCTCGTGCCGCCCTCCTCGAATTCGTAGTCCTCGGGAATCACACCGCCGAGCGGCAGCTTGCGACGCTGTGCCGCGACGGCCTCGAGTTGCTTTCTCAAATCCATCTCCGCTCGCAGCAGCTCATTCCGAGTCCTGCGATAGTCGGTACTTTCGTTGGGAAAGCGCTCGTCGTGCAGCGATCCCGCGTTCTTGGTGGCGACAGCACTCTTGCTCATGATCACTCCCATCGTTTTCGGATGCCGGTGTGAAAGGAACGGCGCCCTCGCTTACAGGCGCGATGCGTATTCCCGCTCCAGCTGTGTGTGCGTTGGCCAGAAAGGCTGTGGCGCAACGCCGTTCAAGAGATCGATCAGGATGCCGACGTGCGCGTGCCAGCCGCTGGCGACGCCGATTCTCTCGTCGCGATCGGCGAGGCGCCGGTGCGTGATGATCAACAGCGTTTGATCGCCCCGCGGCGCGAGCTCGAAGGTGACCTCGGATTCTTGATTCGGACCGTGCCAGGTCATGCCGAGGACACGCGGCGGCTCGCAGCGGGTAATCGTCCCCGTGAACGAGCACGCCTTGTCCGCATGCTTGCCGGGAGGACCCGCACCGCCCGCGAGATTCACGTGATCGAAGTCGAGGTTCGCGCGACCACCGACCCTCAAATCGAATTGCCCGCCGGCGAGCCACAGAGCGCGCTTCTTCGCATCTGTGAGATACAACCATGCGCGTTCGACCGACCCTGGCAACAGGCGTTCCAGGCGTATGGTGTCGAGGCCCACGGCCGTGCCGAATTCGTTCATCGTCTACTCCTGCGTCTTAGCGCTCGGCGCAATGATCCGGCCGCGCGGGCGGCGTCTTCGGCGCGAAGCGCGGCTTCGAGCGCATCGAGTCGCTGCGTCCAGAATCGCCGATGGGTTTCCATCCAGGTGAGCGCCTCGTTCATCGGAGCCGGATCGAATGAAAGAAAGTGCTCGCGTCCCGCGATTCGACGGCGCACGAGACCCGCGCGCTCCAGAACGCGAATGTGCTTGGAGACCGAGTTGAGCGAAATCGTGAAGGGCGCGGCGACGCTGGTGACCCGCGTCTCGCCGCGGGCGAGCTGCGCGAGGATGGCGCGTCGCGTCGGATCCGCCAGCGCCGTCAGGGTCTGATCGAGGGACACGATAAATATTCATCCAAAAGGGTGAATAAGTCAAGGGTCCGCACGACCGGGGATCTGCACCCGTAGCGCGATGGCGGACCCTGGGCGAGTGACGCGTTAGCGACGCCTGGCCTGTGCCTGACGCTTGGGGTCGATGTCGAGATACTTCCAGTAGACGTCGAACGGCATTGGACTGAAGCCCTGCACCCACGGCTGGACGTAATCGTTCTCGAGGCGGTAGATCAGCGGCTGAACCGGGACGTAAGTGCGCGCGATCTCCGACATCTTGCGCGCGGCGACGACCTGCTCCGGTACGTCGGGACTTTGCATGAATTGCTCGAACTCGCGATCGTAGTCGAGATTGCTGAAGCGCGTGTAATTGATGGGCGGCGGTGACTTCGACCACAGCAGCAAGAGCGTGCCGTAGCCTGATGGATTGCCGCCAAAGCCGCCGAACCACATCTGATATTGCCCGCCGATGATCTCCTTCACTGCGTCCTGGAACGGCGTGATGTGAAACCCCACGCGGAGCCCGATCGCCTCCAGGTTCTTGTTGACGAGCGTCTGGAGCTCGCGCGAGACCTGGCCGGAACGGAGCGTCATGTTGATCGTAAGCTGCGTTCCGTCCGGCGCCAGACGAAAGCCGCCGGCATCGCGCTTGGCGTAGCCGAAGCGATCAAGGAGCGCCATGGCCGCAGCGGGATCGTAGGTCGGCTTCCGCGACAGCGCGGCGTCGTGGCCTGACGCGAGCGGGGGCACGATCTGGTTCGCTGCGAGCGCCTGACCGGCGTAGACGACGTCGACCATCGACGCGGTGTCGATCGCCATCGCAATCGCGCGCCGCAGCGCGATCTTGTCGTTCGTCATTCCGCCGATCACCGGGTCCTTCGTGTTGAAGTAGACCGCGAAGACATAGGCTTCAGGAAACACGATGCGTGCGACGCCGCGCTTCACGTACTCGGGATTCAACCTGCCGTTGACGAGCGGCCGGGTCGCGATGTCGCCACGGAGCGCGATGTAATCGAGACCGCCGCTGTCGAAGTCCAGCAGGCGCGTAACGTCCTCGTCGATGATCTTCACATCGACCGCCCCGATCTGCGGCAGCGTCTTGCCCTGCATCGAGCGGACGAGTGCGGCCTTCGCCGGATCGCGGCTCGGCGGAAACGAGAGCGCCCGGTAATCCGGGTTGGCTTCGAGCAGGAGGCGCGAACCACGCTTCCATTCCTTGAGGCGATACGGTCCCGTCCCCACGGGCCGTGCGCGAATATCGCCGTTCGCGTCTTCGACCACCTCGCGCGCGACCGCGCCGAGCGTGAGCAGCGCGCGGATCGGCGGATACCATGGCTTCGTGAGCTTGAGCTGCAAGGTGTACCGATCGAGTGCGTGCAGGCCCTCCAGCGGCCGGTCGTAGTCCATCTTTCCTGACTTCGCCGCCGCGTCGACCATGGCGCGCGCGCCGGCGATGATGTCGGTGATGTGCGGCGCGCCGCCGCGCTTCAGGTTCGGATCGAGCCACCGCTTGAGCGAGTAGACATAATCTTCGGCGGTAAGCTCGCGTCGTTGGCCTTTGAATGCGGGATCGTCGATGAAATAGATGCCGGGCTTGACGCGCACTTTCCACGTCAGGCCGTCGGCGCTGATCTCCGGCAGCGCGGCGGCGGTCACCGGAGAAAGCCGCGGCGGGACATCGAGGTACTCGAACTCGTACAGGCCTTCGAATAGCGCGCGCGTGATCTCGTAAGAGGGATTCTCGACATACTGCTCGGGATCGAGCGTCTCGATGTCGAACGACGCGACGCGGAGCACTTTGGCGGGATCGGCAGCAGGAGCGGTGAGACTGAAGCAAACAAACAGAATGCAGAGCAGCATTCTGGCAGCGTGAACGTTCATTCGTCTCCGATCGCGGCCGGCGGGCGCGACGGAGCGTGCCCGAGTCGGGCCGATCGCGCAAGCGGCGCACCGGCGAGCGCAGCGCTCACGCCAGAGTCGGGAGCGAGGGAGCGAAGCGAGGGGCGAGGTCGGCCCCGCCCTTCGCGTCGCCTTCAGGCGTGCATGATGGTCTTGCCTCCGATTGCCTTCCACGCCGAGTGACCGCCCTTCATGTACATCGCATCGAACCCCGCGTCGCGCAGCGCGCCGGCCATCCGGCAGCCGACGTGGAATCCGTAGACGCAGAAGACGACGACCGGCTCGGACTTCGACAATTCGCCCGACCACTCGCCGACGCGCTCGGGATCGTGCCAGGTCGCACCGTCCATGATTTCGGGCGTGCGGGAGAAGTAGTGCTTCGGCCGTGCGTCGACCACCTGTACCGGCTTCCCGGCGTCGAGCATCGCCTTCACTTCCTCGGGACTCACACCCGGAATCCCTTCGAACTCCTTCTGCACGAGCGGCCGCGGTGGCGCGACCTGCGACGCATCCTCGTATCGGCCCTGGACGGCGCTCCAGTCGACGTTGCGCATGAACGCATCGACGTAGGCGCCGGCGTTGGCGCCGAAGTCGATGTGGTACGCGTGCTCGTACATGTCGAGCGCGAGAATCGGGATGCCGCCGGCGATCGCCTGAGTGTGGTCTGACGCGAATTGATTGACGAGCCGCCGGTCGCGCGGGACGTAAACCAGCAGAACCCAGCCCGAACCGCCGCCCAGGCCGTTCGCCATCGTCACAAATTCGCTCCGCCAACGATCAACGGAACGGAAATCGCGCGCCAGCGCCTCCGCAAGCATGCTGGTCGGCTTGCCGTCGCCTCCCAGGCTGGCGAAATACAGCTCGTGCAGCAGCGTCGAGTTGAGCGCGATCAGTTCCTCGCGCTTCAGGCTGTTGATGACGTAACCCGGCGTTTGCGCGAAGTCGAGCGAATCGAGACGCTCGGTGATCGCGTTCAGGCGCCGCAGCGCGCCGCCATAGTTGTTCTCGTAGTGACTCTCGATGAGCTTCTGCGAAAGCCCGTTCAGAGTCCAGGGTCGGCAGTAGATGGGAGCAAGCGAGTAACGCATGTCATGTCCTCCAGGTACACGTTCAAGAGGCGTCGACGCGCGACACGACGCAGGCGCGATCGAAGGAGCATGACAGCGGATTCGACAGTGCCCACCGTGACTACGCGCGACGCTTACAGGATTGGACGGGGCACCGTCTTGGAGGGAATGTTCCCGGGGGTCCTGTTTTCCCCCGGGGACAGAGTACGCTCATTGGAGCGCGAGAGCAACGTCGGGGCGCCACAATCTCGGGCAGCAACCCATCCACGCCTGCGGGGGCAGGTAAAGGATGCCGGTCTGCGAAACCTCGCACGCGCAGTGGGCAAAATCCACCGCGGCTCGCGGGCCGCTTTCGCGGCCGCGATTCCCACGGTGGATCGTGCCCGGCGCGTATCAGCGCGCGCCGAAGCGCGAGTCGACGCGCCGTCACTAGAGCGTCAGCAGGAATGCAACGAGGTCGTCCTCTTCCTGCTCGGTCAGCCCGATCGAAAAGCGCTGGTTGTAGAACTCCACCGCATCCATGAGGCTTGCCGCCGAACCGTTGTGGAAGTACGGCGCTCTCGCCGCGAGATCGCGGAGAATCGGACCCTTGAAGCGGCCGACGTCCTTCCACTTGCCGGTGATCAGCGCGCGGCCCGGATCGGTCGTCTGCACCATCTCGAACGGCGCGGACGTGTGGCGCAACGTGTAAAGCGGAAGATCGGGCGTGCGACGCGACGCATCGGTCAGACCGATGTCGAGCGGCGCGGGAATCGAGTGGTTGCCGGAGTTCGGCGTGTCGTGACACGTCGTGCACGTACCGTCGAACACGGGCACGTTCAAGTCGTCGTTCAGTCCCTTGACGCCGGTGATGCGAATCGGCTTGCTGTTGAAGAGCGTCTCACCGCGCGCGACGGCGCGACGCGCCTCCGATCGTCCGCCGTCATGGCCGCTGCGATCGACGTAGTTCCACGCGTCGTAGAGCTTGAAGACGGTGGGGTTGAACGGCGCGCCCGTCTTGTAGTCGCCCGAGACGACGTCGTTGAGACCGAAGTAGAAGTCCTGCGAGGCGAGATACTCGGGACCGCCGAACGCATGCCGCGCGTTTAGATTGCCAGCCTCGTTGTCCATGATCTGCGCCGTGAACAGTGTCATTTCGAAGTCGACGATCGCTTCGCGCTGGTCCGTCGTCAACGGCTGCCCCTGTGCATGACCGGTCGTCGCGCCGTTCGCCTGGTCGGAGAGGTCGAAATGCAGCGTCGCGAAGCATTTCGTGGTTCCCAGAATGCAGGTCGTCGACGCGGGATCCAGGAACGTCTCGCGCCCGTCCCACATGACCGTGCTCAGGAACTTGAGATTGGTCGACGGCAGCGGACGCCTGAAGAGCGAAAGGTCGGCGGCGCTGGCGTGACCATACGGATCGTCGACCGCGACCAGCTCGAATTCGGCGTTCTGTGGAATGCCGATGCCTATCCGGATCAATCCCTTGTTCAGCAGCATGCTGTACGCGTTGCGCCGCGCGTCGACCGTCGAGACGTCAGCATTGGGCGAATTGGAGCCGTCGTTCGTGCGAAAGATCGGATCGGTGCCGCCGGTTGCCTCGAATCGCGCCCGCACGTTCTCGGGCGTGATCGTCCAGCCGATGGTGGGCTGGTGACAGCTCACGCACGCGCGGCCATTCGTCCCCAGGCTCTGGAAAAATGGACCGGTGAGGTCGATCTTGCCGAGCGTGCTGTAGGTGGCCGACGCGCCGCTCGCGTTTGGAATCGGCGACATGTTGGGCATGAAGAGATCGCGGCCCTGTTGGGCGGCCGCACCGGCGGCGATCACGGCAGCGACCGCGGCAACCAGATGACGATGAACGAACATGCGTTGCATAGCGTCCCCCTGTGGAGGTGAACGGCGAAGCTTTCCAGGTCGGAATTTCGCGGATTCTTGATCTCGTGGAGAGCGCCGCGATCGCGCTGCACGGGGTCGGCGCTAGAAGCTCGCGACGGGTTCCGCCGGTTCCCTCGCCTGCAGCTGATAGTGGTCCGGGAAGTAGTCGAAGCCCCGTCCCCCGTCGATGGCTTTCGGCTGCTCTTTGGCGAGGGCCGTTGCCGCGCGCGCCGAGCGGGGTACATCGGGGGAGATCGTGACTACGGCAAGGTACAGCCCGGCAATCACACCGACCACAACAGCCGCCTTCAGGGCAGTGGAAACGCGGCGCCGAACAAAATGCTCGTGAAATTCATGGACTGACATGCTGACCTCCGTCTTCGGGTTCCGGCGTCGGGTCGCGGGCTTCGCTCGTTCGAAAGCCGTGCGCTCCGGTGCTCTCACCGGCTAAGACGGAATGGCCCCCGGAAACCCGCCAGCACGATCGGCGCCGGCGAGAGAATGCGTGACGCGAATATTCGCCTCAGCGAGAGGCGAGACGGATGGAAACCCGCGAGAGGGAGGTTGTGAACTGCGGACCCAGCTCCGCATGCGCGTGCGCTATTGCCTGCGCCTGCGCAATGAGTGCGGCCGCACGCTGGCGATCATGAAGCTCGACGAGACAAGCCGCGAGCGCTACCTTCGCCTCGAGCAGCCAGGGACTTTTCTCGTCGTCGTAGCGGGTACGCAATTCGAGCGCACGTTCGAGATGTGCCCTCGCCTGCTGCGGATCGCCGGCGGCGACGAGCGCGTTGCCGAGCCGCAGAGCCGCGTCGGCTTCGAGGCGCGGGTAATACGACCTAAGTGGCGAACCCACGACGGCTTCGAGCGCCGCGCGCGCAAGCGAGATGGACTCCTCTGTCCGACCCTGATGTAGACGTGCCTGCGCAAGCAAAGTGCGCGAAACCACCTCCTGCACACGAAGCGGAAGCCGGTCGGCATACGCGGGTGCCGTCATCTCGGTGAGCGCCGCGACTGCCGCATCGGCCTCCCCTTGTGCGAGCAGGAGCCGCGCCTGCTCGACAAGCACGCGGTTGCGCGGTGCCGGCGCCCCCGCCGCAGCGGCGTTGCGCGCAAGCGCCAGCAGCTCCTCCATCCCGCGCGCCGCGTCGTCGAAACGGCCGCGCGCGGTATCGAGCGCCGCCTGGCTTCGCAGCGCGTTGACGAGGGGCAGCGATCCCGGGAAATTCTCTCGTGCATCCTTCAAGTCGACCGCGATCAGCGGTGCGGCGTCCTCGAGACGGCCGTCGGCGAAGAGCGCGCGCCCACGCAGGCCCGACACGACGGCGATCACGAACGGTGGCGTGTATCCGCCTTTGCCTTTCCCGATCGCCGCCACCGCGCTGTCCATACGGCGGTAGCCGTCTTCGCGGCGCCCGGTCGCGAGCAGAAAGCTGCCGAACTTCGCCTCGCTCAGAATCGTCTCGAAATGCGCGTCGCCGAAGTATGTGTGAGCGGCGGCGTCGGCCGTGCGATAGCTTTTCTCCTCCTCGTCGATCTCGCCGAGCGCGTCCTGCGTTTCGGCGAGCGCGATCAACGGGAAGACGACCCACGCCGACTGTCCGTCGTCCTCGCGCGGCGCTTCGGCGAGCGCTTGCTGAAACAGCTTCTCGGCACCGACGGCATCGCCTTGCAGCGCCCGCGCGCTGCCGGCCACCGTCAGCGACACCGAGAGATTCGAGGAATCCGGATGACGCTGCCGGTAATACGCAACCGCATCGTCCGCATACGCACGCATTTTGTCGACCGCGGTATAGCGGTAGGCCTGTGCCAGCATGAGCAGGAGGCGGCCCCGGATCTCGGAATCGCCCTCCGGCGCGGCATCGAGAATGCCCTTCGCCCGCTCGAGCGCCGGCAGCGCGGCGCTGCGTTCCGGGAGATTCGCGATATCGTCGGCGTAGAGGATGAGCGCATTGGCAACCCGCGGGTCGTTCGGTCCGAAGGCTTCGCTCGCAGCTTCGGCCTGCGCTTGATGCTGCTTCGCCGCCTCTGACAACATGCCGAGCTGGCCGTACATATTGCCAAACACATACAGCACCTCCGCGCGCGCTTCCGGTGCGGACTTGAGACCCTCCCCGATGTTCGTCGCACCAAGGTCGAGGAGTTCGCGCGCGGTCGTCGCGCGCGCCTTCGCCGGGTCGGGCTGGTCGACCGAGTTCTTCTCGAACAGGTTGAGCAGAAAGTCCTGCACCGCCGTCGCGCGCATGGCCTCGCTGCGCGCGACACGCGCCTGCTCGCGCGCGACCCCGGCCTGCCAGAGCGCGGCAGCGAACCCGATCGCCAGTGCCAGCGTCGTCGCCGCGACCGCACCGACCGCGAGCTTGTTTCGCATCACGAACTTGCCGAAGCGATAGGCCGCACTATCCGGACGCGCGAGCACCGGCTGTCCACGAAGATACCGCTCGAGGTCCTGGAGCATCTCGTGCGCCGACGTATAGCGCTCTTCCGGAACTTTCTTCAGCGCCTTGAGCGCAATCGTGTCGAGATCACCGGCGAGTGCCTGGCGCAGCGCCTTGGGCGAAGCCGCACGCGCCGAGGCGTCAATATCGGAGATGGCAGCGTGGCTGGGTTCGTGCGTTTCGGCGGCAACGATCGCCTCCTCGAGCGCGCCGCGCGACTCACGTTTCAGCGCATAAGGACGCTTGCCACACAGAAGCTCGTAAAGCACGACGCCGAGCGCATAGACATCGCTTGCCGTCGTGATCGACGCACCCGTCACCTGCTCGGGTGATGCGTATTCGGGTGTGAACGCGCGGCCGCCCAGCTGGGTGAGTTCCGTTTCGCGCGCTTCGCCCGCTCCCGTCACGAGCTTTGCGATTCCGAAATCGAGCAGCCGGACGTTGCTCTCCGCGGTCACGAGGATGTTCGAAGGCTTGAGATCGCGATGGATGACGAGGTGCCGGTGGGCGTATTGCACGGCGTCCAGAACCTGAACGAACAGCGCAATGCGTGCGCGGAGGTCGAGCCGGAGTTGATCGCAATAAGTCGTTATCGGCACACCCTGCACGTATTCGAGCGCGAGGTACGGTTGCCCTTCGGCCGTGATCCCGGCATCCAGCAGGCGCGCGATGCGGGGATGATCGAGCGAGGCGAGGATCGCGCGCTCGCGCGCGAACCGCTCTGCGGCGGCCGACCCGACGAGCGCGAGGTGCACGAGCTTCAGCGCGACCTTGCGCTCGAAAAGGCCGTCGGCCCGCTCGGCGAGCCACACGGTGCCCATGCCGCCCTGGCCGATGACGCTCAGCACGCGGTACGGACCGATTTGCCTGCCGGCCAGCGTCTCTTCGGGCCCGATCACCTTCGCGAAGTCGACGAGCGCGTCACCCTCGCACAGCTGCTCCGCTTGCGCGGCCTTGAGCGAAGCGAGGAGAGCGCGCACATTCGCGCCGGACTGCGGATCGCGCGTGTCAAGACTTTCGAGCCACGTATCGAGCGCTTCCGGCGGGATCGCCAGAGCATCGTCCAATAATGCCGACAGCCGGGCGAATGCCGCCGGATCGAGATCCTTGACGTGCACGTTCACGGGCGGTTCGAAATCAGGTGCGAATCGTCAGGATTCGACCATCAGCTGGCGCAGGAAGGCGCGCGCCTTTTCCCAGTCGCGTTCGATGGTGCGCACCGGCCGACCGGTGATCTCGCTCACCTCGGCCACCGAAAGCCCTGCGAAATAGCGCAGCTCGACGAGCCTGTGGAGATCCGGCGCAACCTTCGCGAGGGCCTTCATCGCATCATCGATGACTTGCAGGCGCTCTTCGTCGATCAGCTCGCCGCCGACACCGGTCGTAAGGGTGACGAGCTTTGCATCCCCGCCGCGCTTGCGCGCTTTGCGCTCGCGGAAGAGATCGAGGACGACGCTGCGCATCACCTTGCCGATGTAGCTGAAGAACGCCGGCCTGTCGCGCGGGGAAATCGCACCGCGTTCCGCGAGCCTGACGAAGCTCTCGTGGACGAGCGCGGTGGTGCTCAAGTCGCCGAGCGAGCCCGCAGCGCGCAGCCGCGCATGGGCCATACGCTTCAGGTCTCCGTACAGGAGCTCGAACAGCTCTCCGGAAGCCTGCGCATCGCCGGTGTTCGCGGCGCGCAGCAGTGCATCGATGTCGCGCATCCCGTCGCACTCCGCCGGCAACGCGCCCTCCCCGCGACGACCGGCGCGCGAAGATTAACTCCAGGAGTCAGCGTTTGGAAAGTGAATCTTCCGCAGATATTCGTTGCATGCGCGGTCAATTTGTAGGACAAACCGCTCGAGCCCGGATCGGTGGTGGCGCTAAATTGCAATCGCTTGAAGGGGATATTGCATACGTCGCGAGATCGGAGCCGTCGCGGTGCGGACGTGAAGTACGGGTCCGCAGCGGCGTGACGGCGAGTGCCTATGGCGTCAGCGCCAAACGCCGCTGACCCGTCGATAACGCACGGAAAATTTTCTATCGGAAGCGAGCGTCAGCGCGATCCGGTGGGCGACGCGCCGCAACTCGGGCAGCCGATCGCAACCCGCTTGGCAGGACTGCACACGCCTTAGAGCCGCCGCGCTAACGACTCTTCTGATACGTGCCGATCAGCACCGCCTGGCCAAGAGCATGACCTTGTATGGCCCGCTCGAGGTCCGCTTTGGTCGGACGCTTGAGATCCGGCAGCACCACATCGAGTGCGTACAGCTTGTGGAAATAGCGGTGACGCCCGATCGGCGGGCACGGTCCGCCGTAACCGGTACGGTTCCAGTCGTTCATGCCTTCGCGCGTACCCGAGGGGAGTTCCGAAGACTTCACGGCCTCGGGGAGCCCGGCGGCCGTCGGCGGAATGTTATAGAGCACCCAGTGCACCCATGTCATCTTGGGCGCGTTCGGATCGGGCGCGTCGGGGTCATCGACGATCAGCGCAAAGCTCTTCGTACCCGCGGGTGCTCCGGTCCACGCAAGCGGTGGGGAGAGATCCTTTCCTTCGCAGGTGTACAACGCAGGAATGGCCGCATTCGGCGCGAATGCGCTCGAGGTGATGGTGAGGTTCATCGCTTTCTCCTGTGCGTCCGCGAGCGGTATCACGCTCGCAATCGTGAATAGGACTGCGAGCACAGCGGACGGGGTTCGACAGATGCGCATGGCAAGGCGCGTGAAGGCGTGGCTCAAGTCGGCGCCTCTGGAGCGCGTCCCCGAAACGAGCTGCGGGGTCCGGCGAGTTAGCGATTTTATGCTTCGTGGACTTCGCTGGCGATGCTCTCCAGCCTCAAAGCGGTGGCCGCCGCCGGTGCCACTCGGTGATGCGCTGAAACGCACGTCCGATTCGAATCAGCGTCGCCTCGGCGAACGGTGCGCCGTAGAGCTGCAGGCCGATCGGCAATCCACGCGAAGAGAAGCCCGCGGGCACCGACAACGCGCACGCACCGACATAATTGGCCGCGCGCGTGAAGAACGCCAGCGGATAGGTGGACTCGTCCACCGAGTCGAGGGCAACGGCTGTGATCGGCAGCGTCGGCATCAACAACGCATCGCGCCCCCGCATCCACGCCGCATAATCGGCCACGAAGCGCTGCCGCACGTCGAGCTCCTCGAGGTATTCGGCCGCAGTCATCGCCTTCCCGGCGACCGTTCGCTTGCGAACCCACGGGTCGATCGGCAGCGAGGCATCCTCGATGTAGGCACGATGCACGGCGTAGCACTCCGCGGCGATCAGCCTGCCGTTGCGTGCGGCGAGCTCCTCGAGATCGAGCGGAAACTCGACTTCCTCGACGCTTGCGCCCAGATGCCGCAGGGCCGCAATCGCGTTGTCGCGGGCCTGGACGACGTCGGACTCGATGTACGCGGGAAACAGCGTCGGCGAAAGTACGCTGATCCGAAGGCCGCGGATGTCGGGGTCGGTGTCGAGCACTTCACCGGCGTCGAATCGCGGCGCGGCGAGCGTCGCCGGATCGCGCACGTCCGCGCCGGCCATCGCGCCCACGAGCAGTGCTGCATCCTCGACCGTGCGGGCGAGCGGGCCGATCGAATCGAGCGTGCGCGAAAGCGCGACGGCACCATGAAGACTGATCAGTCCATAGGTCGTCTTGAGGCCGGTGATCCCGCACAGCGCGGCAGGATTGCGGATCGACCCCCCGGTATCCGATCCGATCGCAGCCGGGGCGAGTCCCGCCGCGACCGCGACGGCGGAGCCGCTCGACGATCCGCCAGCCACGCGGTGCGTCTTCATGTCCCAGGGATTCCACGGCGCACCCATCGGCTCGTTCCGGCCCCAGCCGCCGAAGGCGAATTCGACCATGTGCGTCTTGCCGAGCACGATCATGCCGGCCGCGAGCAGGCGTTCGACGACGGTCGCCGTGTGTTCCGATATGCGCCCGACCCAGCTCTGGGCGCCCGCGGTGGTCTGGCGGCCGCGCACATGCAAGAGATCCTTGAGCGCGATGGGCAGCCCGTGCAGAGGCCCGCGCAGCACGCCCGCTTCGCGCTCCAGGTCCGCTGCGCGCGCGCAGGCGCGCGCTTCGTCGCGATACACCTCGACGAACGCATGCAGCTTTTGGTCCCAGGCGTCGACCCTGGCAAGACAGGCGTCGACGATCGCGACCGATGTCGTCCTGCGCTCGGCGAGAAGCTGCGCGAGCTCGGTTAAAGGCCGGAACGGCAGGTCGGCATGCATCGCGCTCGAACTGTACCGCACTGCGCGGGTACGAAGCGCGAGCAGATATCGTCAGCGACTCACGGGGACGGCCGCGGAAGTCGCGGCATTGCGTCGCGACGCGTGCCGTTCGACGAAAGCGACGTTACAGGGCGGAGGCCGGCCGCGCGGCCGATCGGGCACCCGGGATCGTGGTGCGCGGCTCGGCGCGACGGGCCGGCGTCCGTTCGTGAAAGCGGTTGCCGCTCCTGACGGGTCAATGCAGCGTCAGGCGGCTGCGGCGCGAGAGCGCAAGCGCAAGCTTCCGTCGCTGCACCGGATTCAAGTGCGGCGCCGCGGCGTGGATCTTCATTTCCGTATCCACCATTCGCAGCGCGGCAACCTTGGCCTGCACATCGGCGAGATTACCGCCGACGCCGTCCGGAATGCCCAGCGTCAAGCGGATGTGACGGTTGCGCACACGGACGCACATCGCGGCGAATCCGAGCCCTGCGAACACTCCAGCCAGCAGAAAACCCATGATCCAGAAGGCCATGCTCGACTCCAGTAAGGTCACAATGACATTCATGGAGCGTTCAGCAATGCATATGCCAGCGGTGGCCCGTCCCGACGAACGCGTGCAGTTGGGGTGTTCAAACGACCCTCGGATCGCGTTTTCCCCGGGAAAGCAGGAGACCAGCCGACGCTCCTCCAATGGTTGAAGTAGACAAGCTGTGGACGTCGCGGTCGAGCGAGTTTTCCTCAGGCGGCGGGCGGAAAATGCGCAGGGGCTCCACCATCGCGGCATTTCGTCGTGCCGAAGAGTCTTCACATGCAAGCGCGGCCGAGCGACGAGGGAGCCGAGAAATGACGGGCGGGATGGGCGCGGGGATGGGCGGCGGTCGCGTCAGCTCGACCGAGGTGGTCTAACGACGAAGTCGCGGGAGATCGCACAATGAATCCGGCGTTCTTGGCGCTGTCGATCGGTGCGATGGCGATCGGAGCAGTCGTTCTGTTCCTGGCGGTGACCCGTCTGTTCGCGCTGTTACGGGAAACTGAGATCACGCGTGTGCCGGTTGTCGCAGAAACTCCGGTCACGTTCAACGCGCCCGGCACCTACGTTCTTCACGTCGAGCACCCGCGCCTTTCCTTCGCTCTGGGCAATGCCGAGTTCGCATTGCGCGACGCGATGAGCGCGGAGGACGTACGCTCGTCGCCGGTGATTTTCCGGACGACGGTGTCAGGCGTCTCGTCCGCGCGCGTTTCGGTTCGAGACTTCGACGTCCCGCGCGCCGGCGTCTATCGGCTCCTCGTGAAGGGTGTCGACCCCGCGGCCGATGTCTCGCACTCCGCGTTGATCATCACGCGGCCGTTCGGTGCGGCGCTGTTTGGCCTCATCCTGGCGATCGTCTTCGGCGGTTTCTGCCTGATCGGGGGACTGGTGTTCACGGCGCTGCAATACACCGGGAAGATGTAGAAGCCGGCGCCACCGACTTCGCGAGCGGCGCAACGTCGTTCGATGAGCGACTCCGCGCAGAACGCACTGCCCTCTACCCCGCCGCCGACACCGCCGCGCGCAGCCCGAGCAGGTAGCTGTCGACGCCAAAGCCGCAGATTTGACCACGCACGACTTCGGAGAATACTGAGATGTGCCGGAACGCTTCGCGTGCATGCACGTTCGACATGTGGATCTCGACGATCGGGCAGGTCAGGATCGCGAGGGCGTCACGGATCCCGTAGCTGTAGTGCGTCCACGCCCCGGCGTTGATCAATACGCCGTCGGCCTTGTCGAGAAATGCCTTGTGAATCCGCTCCGCCATCTCGCCTTCGCTGTTCGTCTGGAACGTCTCGACCTTGACACGGAGCTCCTTGGCGAGGCCTTTGAGCTTCCGATCGATCTCGGCAAGCGTGATCGTGCCGTACTGTTTGGGATCGCGCTTCCCGAACATGTTGTGATTGATCCCGTGCAGCATGACGAAGGTCTTCATTGAGGGCTCCTCTTTCAGTCCAGCTCGACGTTGACGACGCTTCCGATTCTCGCAGCTTCGACGATCGCATCGGTCACGCGCAGGTTCTGCAATCCGTCGCGACCGCTGACCAGCGGCTTTGCCTCGCCGCGGATCACGGCGGCGAAGTGCTCGATCTGGCGCGTGAGCGGATCGGCGCGCTCGAGCGGAAGCGTCTCTTCCTTGAACGGCTTCCACCAGGACCGATCTTCCTTTTTCGTGTAGCGCTTGAGGCGCATCGTCGGCACGGCAAGCGAGCCATCCGTGCCGATGACGACATACGCATCCTCGTCGGGGTACGTCGGATAATCCCGGTTCTCCTGCGACGTCTGCTCCCAGCTCCTGGGCGAGGCTGCCGTATCCGACAACAGAAAGGTGCCGAGCGCGCCGTTCGCGAAGCGCAGATTGATCGCGACCGTGTCCTCGACTGCAAACTTGCGTGTCGCATTCGACGCAAACGCCTGCACCGCAATGATCTCGCCGACCATCGCGCGCAGGTTGCCGACCTCGTGGATCATATTGATCAATAGCGGGCCGCCGCCCGGCGCCTTGCGCCATGCGTTCGGCCCGTCGAAGTACCCGTCGGGCTTGTAGAAGACTGCACTTCCGATGACGCCGACGATCGGGCCGAGCACGCCGGAGCGAATCACCTCGACCGCCTTGTGCAGAATCGGGCTGTGCGGACGATGATGCCCAACGAGCAGCCTGGCGTTGGCCTTTTCCGCAGCCTCGACGAGGCGCTTGCCTTCCACGAGCGTGTGCCCGACCGGTTTTTCGACGAGCACCGGAATCCCGGCCACGACGCACTGCAATCCCTGCTCGACGTGCATCGCGTTCGGAGTCGCGAGGATGATGCCATCGGGCCGGTCCTTGGCCATCAACTCGTCGAGCGACTTGTAGAGCGGGACGCTCTCCTTTTTCGCGACTTCCGCCGCCTTCGGCGACGGATCGACGATTGCCGCAAGGCGCGCGGATCGGCTCTTCTGGATCTCCTCGATGTGTCGCAACCCGATGAGGCCGGCGCCGACCACGGCGATCCGAGGTTTGTCCACCGTCCTCTCCTTCTTCCCCGTCGCCCGCTCCCACGCGGATTCCTGTGGCAGCATGATCTTTATGGAAGACCAACGCTAACCGTCGCGCGGAAGCCGGTCACCTAACGAAAGTTAGCGGATCGAAGGCGCGAAGCGAGTCGTCGTTCGACCGCGGTCACCTTATCGCTTGCCGCGGGCTTCGTCCAGCTTCCGCTGGATCTTGACGCAGCGATCGAGCATCCGCGGCACTTCCATGCGCTCGGTCCACGATGCGAACGCCGGCGTCGGGCCATTCCATTCGAGATCGTCGACGCTGCGGAACAGCGGCGCGTCGGTGCGCAGCGTCGCGAGCTTCTTGAAGAGCAGTGCGAGCTTGCGCTGCGGACCGGGGAGCACATCGACCGGAAATCGCTCGATCCGCCCGTACTGGTTCAGAAGCCTGGCTGCCGTCATCGAGCCGATCCCGGCGATGCCCGGATAACCGTCGGCGGCGTCGCCGACGAGCGCGAGGAAGTCCGCGATCAACTCGGGCCCGACGCCGAACTTCTGGCGCACGCCCTCCGCGTCGACGATCTTGTTCGCCCTGCGATCCATCATCACGATGCGATCGTCGCGCACGGACTGGGCGAGATCCTTGTCGACGGTCCAGATGCACACCTTTTCGACGCGCCGCGACTTCGCCGCGAGACGTGCTGCCGACGCAAGCGCGTCGTCAGCCTCGAGGTCCGTCATCGGCCACACGACGACGCCCATTGCCTCGAGGGCTTCTTCGAGCGGATGAAACTGTGCCCATAGCGCAGGCTCCAACCCCTCGCCGGTCTTGTAGCCCGGCCACAGGTCGTTTCGAAACGATTCGATGATGTGATCGGTCGCAACGCCGATGTGCGTCGCGCCTTTCTCGAGCATCTGCAGTACCGTCTGCAGCACGCCGATCACGCCGCCGTAGGGTCGGTCCTTGCCCTTGGTGAAGCGTCGCAGGCCGTAGAAGTGACGAAACAGCTCGAAGGTGCCGTCGATGAGGTGGACGACCATGCGCGCCATTATGCGGTATCGCGTCACACCAGCCGTCTTCCATCCGTTTGTTTCGCTCCTGCGCGGGCAACACCCTTCTTGACGCCCCAAGGTGCCGAGCTAAGAATTCGCCGAACGCGCATGGTCCCGGTACGACGATGGCACTTCATCCCGCATTGAGACAGCTCATCGACACCAAGCTCGCGCATGCGCAAAAGCCGCAGTGGGAGATGTCGATCGAGGAAGTTCGCCAGGCCTTCCGGAATCTATGGACGCCGGCGATGACCGGGGAGCCGGTCCCGGTTCATCGCACCGCGCATCTGAACATTCCCGGTGCGAACGCAGAGATACCTGCGCGCCTCTACGCACCGCGCCCGGAGTCGTGCCCGATCCTTGTGTATCTTCATGGCGGTGGATTCGTGAAGGGCGGCATCGGGGAGAGCGACGCGTTCTGCCGCAATCTCGCCCACGTCACCCAACAATTGGTGCTTTCGATCGACTATCGATTGGCGCCCGAGCATCCCTTCCCTGCCGCGCTCGACGATGCGGTGGCGGCGACGAGTTGGGCCGCCCTGCATGCCGCAGAGTTCGGCGGTGCGGCGGGCCCGGTTATCGTCTGCGGAGAGAGCGCCGGTGGGAATCTCGCTGCCGGGACGTGCCTGCGTCTGCGCTCGGATTCGCAGATCTCGATACGCCATCAGATCCTGCTGCAACCGGTGGTCGATTTCACGCTGTCGTTTCCGTCGATCGCCATGCCGCCGAGCGAGTGCCTCGTGCCGCGCGACGATCTCGCGTGGTATTACCGAACCTATCGCAACGCCCGCTGCGAAGCCACCGATGCGCGCGTGTCGCCGCTCTTTGCGCCGGATCTCTCCGGGCTGCCGCCGGCGCTCATCATCGCCGCCGAGTACGACACGCTGCGCGACGAAGCGAAAGCCTACGCCGACCGTCTGAAGACTTTCGGTGTTCCGACGCGGTACATCTGTGCCGAAGGGATGATTCACGGCTTCCTGCAGATGCGCGGTTTGGTGGCGGACGCGCAGACCGCGACCGAGGACATCGGGAGAGCCTTGAGTTGAGTCTATGCGCGCGAGCCATCAGACTCGTCATCAAGGACCAAGACCGACTCGCCAGACCTCAAATCCTGGCGTAACGTCAGCGTTCCCGGAAAGTACGTTTGTCGTTCGTCCGACGGCGCATGGATTCACCGCACTGGTCAGATCGATCGGGATGGACAAAATCATGAATATCACCTCGCGATGCTTGTTGCTCGCGGCCACGCTCCTGGTGCCGACGCTGGCGCTCGGCATGACCGAGCCGCAGCTCCGCCGGTCCGGTTTCGTCGGTGTGCAGGTCGGGCCGGTGACGAGCGAGTCCCGATCGTCGAACGACGTGGCCGCCAATCGTGGCGTGGTCGTGCTCGGGCTGGTGAAAGGCGGATCGGCAATCGCCGCGGGCTTGAAGGAAGGCGACATCCTGCTTGCCGCGAACGGAACGCAGGTCGAGGGGCCGCTGGAAGTCGCGACATTCGTGGCGCGTCTTCGTGCAGGCGCCGAGGTCGCGATCCAGTACGTGCGCGATGGCATCCCGGGGACGACCCGTGTGATGATTCGGCCGCGTCCTCTCGAATCGACATCCGACGTCGAGACCGAGTATCGAGCGGTTGCGGTGGATGGCAGTGTGCGTCGGACGATCGTCACGCGGCCGAAATCGACGGGCCGGCATCCCGCGGTGCTCTACATGACGGGCATCGGCTGTGCGAGCCAGGAAAGCTTCGGCGTGCAGACGACCGAGGCGAAGCTCCTCTACGGGCTCACGCGGGCGGGCCTGGTGACGATGCGTGTCGAGAAGAGCGGCGTCGGCGACAGCCAGGGGGCGGCGTGCGACAGCGAGCAGGCCGATCTGCGCTCCGAGGTTCGCGCGTATACCGCGGGACTACGGGCGCTTCGGGCTTACGACTTCGTCGATCGCGGCAACATCTTCCTGCTCGGCCTGAGCATCGGCGGTGTGGAAGCGCCGCTCGTGGCCCAGGAAGAGTCCGTGAAAGGCATCATCGTCATCAATACGGTCGCCCGCTCGTTCCTCGACTATCTCGAAGACATCCGCCGTACGCAGGGCACGCTGCGCAGCACGCCGTACGACGTGCTCGAGTCGAGGCTGCGACTCAACTCGAGCTGCAATTACCGGCTGTTCGTCGAGCACGAGCCCCGCGAGAGTCTGATCGAGAAGTCGCCGGAGTGTCGCGACTTCATCGAGTATCCGGCACCATACGCGTTCATGCAGCAATGGGCGGACCTGAATCCCGCGGCCGAATGGAAAAAGGTGACGGCGCCCGCGCTGATCCTGCACGGCGAATTCGATTTCATCGCGAGCCCGGTCGACGCGCGTTACCTGCGCGACATGGTGAACAGCTTTCACCCCGGGCTCGCTACGTTCAGTTCGGTACCCCGGATGGATCACTACCTCGGGCACGTCGGCTCCTGGGCTGACAGTCTTGCGAAGACATCCGGAACGTCCGGCGAAATCGAGCCCGAAGTGATCGCGACCGTGACCGACTGGATCAAGAGTCACACGAACTAACGACGGCGAATGCCAATCAAAGCGGCACCACCGGAATGCAGATCTCGCAGCTGAACTCACCCGTCTTCGGATCGTAGCTCGCGTCCTTCGGGTAATACTCGAAACACGGTCGCGCATCGAGTTGCAGTCCACTCGACGGGAGCCAGTCTCTCAGCAGGGAATTCCAGGGGTCCCCGATTGTCGCCGCGGTGCCCTTGAAATCGAGTACCGCATACTGGCCGCCGGGAACGGTGGTCTTGAATGCCTTGCCAGTGGGCATGAAGTCGGGAGCCACTTCGGCGCACGCGTCGTAGCGGCATTGATCGGGCGCCGTGATGCCTGGGTCGTCGTGACTGATGCCATATCGCGGTTGCCCCAGCAAATTGTGCGTGACGGCCCAGGGGTAATACACGTCCTGCCAGAATCGCGAAAGCGATTCTCCATAGGGCCCGAGGTGACGCAGGCACACGACGCTGGCGGGCTTCCGGTCGACAAGTCTCACGCTCATGATGGTCTCCACACGTGGTTGGGAAGAGATTTCATGATCCGCCACGCGGGCCGTGGATGCCTGATCGTTCTTGCGATCGACCTGACCAAGCTTGCTATTCGTAAAATGCGAACGCGCCTGAAGTTTCCGCCAAGCCGTCGGCGAGCAGCCGAATCTTCCGTTGAACGCGCGCGTAAACGCTTCCGCGGAACCAAATCCCACGGACAAGGCAGCCGCGAGAATCGTCAGCCGAGGCTGCGAGGCGAGCCGCATCGCGGCGATCTCGACACGCCGCCGACGCAGATAGTCACCGAGGGTCTCGCCCATCCACGCGGAAAAGAGCCGATGGAAGTGGAATGGAGAGAAATGAGCGACCTCGGCAAGCTGCGCGAGATCGAGCGATTGATCGAGATGCTTGTCGATGTGCTCGATCACGCGATGCATCCGATGCTCGTACTCGATACGACTGGCAGTCGAGCCCGCAACTGACTTTGCGATTGCGTCGCCCATCCCATCGCCAATTCAACGGATAACGAGGGAAGACTACTCCACAGGCAATCCCGCGGAACCCTCCCGGCGGTTTATGCCTCGCGACACGCGAAACGTAAACGCGATTTCGTTTGATTTGTGTCTACGGTGACGCTCAAGCGTAGGGCCGACCTGCTGGTCACCCCTGCTACCGGCGAGCAAGCGAATGCCTGAGACGGGCTACTTCGTCTGGATGAATCCCATCGGTCGCGCGGAAAACGCCGGTCTTGCTCACACGTCGAGCCGCTCCTCCGACAGCGGCTTGCGCTCCTGCATGTTGAAGCGGCCCTGGTAGATCGGTGCCTTGTCGGTGGTCGGGCCCTGGTACTGGACGAACAGGATGATGCCGCCGGTCTCGGTGGAAAGATCTTCTTCGAAGTGCGGATCCGGGTGGAAGATCATCGTGCCCTTCGCGTACGTCCGTCCGCCGATTCGAAAGTCGCCCTCGAGGATGTACCAGACCTGCGCAAAGTCGTGACGGTGGCGCGGATGGAACGCTCCCGGCTCGTAGCGGACCAGGCCGGCGTTCGGTTCGGTAGGCCGCTCGGGCCGCGGATGAAACACCATCTTGCTCGTCTGGCCGGGGAACCGCAGCGTCTCCCATTCCATGTCATCGGGATGCCGGTACTCCGGAGCGTACTCGTTCATGGAGACTCCTCGTTTCTCGGTGACTATTGGCAACGAAGCGATTCACCCTACATCAACGACTTGGTCTTTCGGTACTCGGCGATCGCGCGCTGAAGGTCGTTCAGCTCCTCGCACGGCAGGAGACAGATCTCCTGCAGCGCCTTCAGGTGCTGCTCCGCGCTGCCGAGGTCGCCCGTCATCAGGTAGGCCTCGCCGATGTATTCGTGCGCGCTGCGGTTGCGCGGGTCGAGCTCGATCGCCCGCCGGTAATGCCGGAATGCGAGATCGTACTGCCTCAGGTTGCGATAGGCGAATCCGAGGTCCGTCTCGAGATCCGCGTGGTCGGGATTGCGCTTGAGCGCGAGCTCGAAACGCTGAACGGCCTGCGGCCAGTCCTTTTGCTCGGCCGCCTTCCTGCCGGCCGCGTAGTCCGCATCGCGCGCCGCGAGATCGGGATCGATGTCGGTCGGATCGGCGACCGTGAGCGGAGCGAAGGTCGCGAGCGCCAGCGTCAACACCGATGCCGCAACGAGCTCGCGCGACGCCTTCGTCACGCGCCGAGCACCAGAGCGCTCGGCGAGGACACGGGCAACGCCCGAACCCTCATCGCGCTGCGACACCGCCCCGGCACGTGATCGCGATGTGACGTCGCTTTCGATCCGCATCGCGATTCGTGCCGGAGAACCTCATCGCGATGCGACGAATTTCTTCGCACTGGCGAGCTCCGGACGCGTCGTGTCAGCGTCCTTGGCGAGCGCCAGAAGCTTCTCGTAATAGCTCGCGGCCTTCGCCCGATCGCCGGTCATCTCCGCGGCGCGCGCAGAATCCGCGTAATTGCGAAAGCGATTGGGCTCGCGTTGCTGCGACGCTTCGAATTCCCCGAGCGCCGCTTCCGGTTGTTTCGCCTCGAGCAGCATCTCGCCCAAGAGCTCGCGGGCCGGGACGACGCGCCCGGGGGTGACGATGTGCTTCTCGTTCTTGTCCTCGAGATCCGCCGCGGCACGCATCAGCTTGAGTGCCTCGTCGGTCTTGCCGTCGCCGAACGCGATCCATCCGGCCGCGGCGAGGCGCTGGACCTCGACTTCGGTGGCCCAATAGGTGTTCTTCGCGGCGAGCAACGCCTTGTGTTGCACTTCGAGCTGATCGGCGTCCTTGCGCGCCGCCACGAGATCGCCGCTCCGCGCCTCCCCTACACTGCGCGCGAAGTACGTGATGGACTCGACGAACGGATAGTTGCTGCCGGGCGGCTGCAGTTTCGAGGCTTCGGCCCAGGCGCCCCGTTCGAAGACATAGCGTGCCGGCATCGCTGCGATCGCATACGGCGCCACGAAGCGCGAGCTCGCCCCCGGCACCTTCAGCGCGGCGTCCATCGACCGCTGGACTTCGGCGTCGCGTGCGAGCTGCAGATTCGCGTACACCATGTAGTCGGCGGCGTGATAAGCCTCGTCGATATCGCCCGCGGCCTTGGCTACTTCCATCGAGCGAGCATTCGTCGAGGCGGATTCCTGCCAATACCCGACGCGAGTGAAGATATGGGATGGCATATGCAGCGCGTGCGGGGCCGCCGGTGCAATCCCCGCATACAAGCGCGCAGCCTTGACGCCCTTGTCGGCGATCGGCGGCGCGTCGTAACAGTGAATCAGATAATGCGCGACGCCGGGATGGTCGGGATGCCTTCGGAATTGGTCCTCGAGAACGGCCGCCGCCTTGAGGTACGCCGAATACGTCTGATCCGATTGCTGTTGCGTCGCGGCGAGGTAGAGCGCGGCGAAAATCTGCGCTTCGTCGTCATCCGGATATCTTTGCGCCAGCGCCTCGTACGCCTTGGCGCGCGTGGCCTGTCGATCCTTCTCCGGACGCGACGAGAAGTCCTGGTAGTAAGCCGCGACGGCCTCGATGTAATCGCGCTCGCGCTGCGTCTTCGCGCCGATGCGACGGCCCTCGTCGATTGCCGCCTGCGCCGCCTCGGCGCCCTTCGGCGTGGCGCCCTGCCCCGCGAGCGGATTGGACATGAAGGTCGACGCGATACCCCACGTCGCCACCGCGCACTGCGGATCCTTCTTCAGGATGTCGCGAAACGCGTCCTCCGCAGCCTTGTACCAGAAGGAATGCAGCATCGCCGTTGCGCGATCGAAATCCTTCTGCAGCTTCGGATCGCAGCTCGTCGAAAACGATACCGTCCCGAGCACGCCGCCCTGCGCATCGGCTTCGTGCGCATGTGCGAACGCGGGCAGAACCAGCGCGACAACGATCGAAAGATGAGCCAGAGAACGCTTCATGATCCGCTCCCGTGCCGTGTTGAGAGGGAACCCCCCGGAGCCGACTACTGTGCGCCGCGGACCGGAAGGCGTCAATCAGACCTGAACTCTGGTTCGAAGTCCGCGACAGATCGTTCGTTCGGACACAGTCCGTTTCGCGACGCCGCATGAGAACACTCGCAACTCTTCTTGACCCCCCGAAAGCAACGGCGTAGCGTCACTCGATTCCTCCACGCCCCCGCGGCCGCACGAGAAGGGAGGGTGTCATGGATACCGTGACGACCTTCGTCAGCCTGCGCTTCGCCGAGAGGATCTGCGCCGTCATCGTCGGCGGGCTCTCGATCTATCTCGGGTATCGGCTGTTTCTCGAAGTTCCGCAGCGACACGACAGCAGCGGCAAAGTCATCCTGCCGTGGGACATCACCGTCGTGCTGACCCGGGTGGGACCGGGGATCTTTTTTGCATTGTTCGGTGCCGCCGTCGTCGGCTCGTCGTTCTTCAAGGGCATGGAGTACGGCGACGTGCAGCGCGCGATCGAAAGCGGCGCGGCGAAGGCGGCGCCGGAGCTGATCACACTGAGGGAACACAGCACGACGATCTCGGGAGCGGGCTCAGGCGTCCCACAAAGCAGCGACCGAAGCGAAGCGCGGTCGCTTCTGCGCCGCGAAATCGCCGTGCTGAACACACTGCCCTCCAATCTGAAACCCGGTCTCCCGAAATACGAGCGCGAGGAAATCATGCGGAGCGCCCGCAACATCAAGTTCGCCTTGATGCGCGATGTCTGGGACAGCGGCGAGTGGGGGCCGATGGCCGACTTCGAAGCCTGGCTTGCGCGGGATGAGCCCGAGCCCGTGCCCGCAACGATCGCGCAGGCCGTGAAGTACTACCGTTATGCGGGAGAAAGTGCCAAACCATGACCCGCATCGCCTCCGCGTTGGCCGCCGCGCTCGTCTTGTCGATCGGGAGCGTGTGCGCCAACGATTTGAGCGGGCTTTACGACACGGCAACGCTGCAATACTGGAAAGGACGCTACGAGAAATCCACGCAGAAGATCCTGGACACCGTGATCTGGCCGGTCCTTACCGCCGAGGAACGGCAACGTCTCGCCGGCGTGCGCCTGGACTTTCCCTTTTTCAGCGAGACGAACAAGGGCGATCCTCTGAGCTTTTACACGCCTGGCGATGGCCGCGTGGTCTTGCCAGTGCTTTCGCTCAAGTTCCTGGACGATCTATGCACCGCCTATGCGTGGCTGCAGATCAACGGCTACAACGTGGAGACGATCTCCGAGTACACGGCGATGCTCGCCTACAAGGACTTCCCGCCCGGGCGGTACCCTGCACCGCTCAGCGCCCTCGGTATTCCTGCCAATGCGTTGCAGGATCACCGGGTCGACGAGTTGGCGCTTGGGCATTTCGTCACAGCCCGTACGTTCCTGATCCTGCACGAGCTCGGTCACATCTACTACCGGCATAGTTGGAACACGACGGCGCAGTCTCGCGCCAACGAAGAAGAGGCGGATCGTTTCGCGGCGACCGTGATGCACCGAACGCCTCTGCCCCCGAATGGCGCCCTCGTCTTTTTCATGGCCGACGCTCACTGGTCGGCGTTCCCTGTCGGTTACACCGAGGCACAATGGCGGGAACATCTCAAGCAGTCGGGGACGCATCCGCTGACCGGTCACCGCCTTCATACGCTGGCGCGGGAGATGAACGATCGGGGGCTCGCGATGGCGATGGATCAGCTCGCCACGATGCTGGACGATCCTGAAGTCCAGGCCGGAATCATCGCCACCGCCAAGGCGAGCGACGAATCCATGCTGGCGCCGCGGCGCCCCGGTGAATTGCCGCGGATGGTTGCGGCGCAGTCGCGACCCCAGGGAAGCGCGCGCCAAGCATTCGATGGGGCTTATTTCGGCAAATTCTCGCAAGTCGGTGAACCGCAGTCGTTCCCCGTCGAAACCATCTTCGAGCGCCGTGGCGACAAGGTGACCGGACGCTACAGCTTCGGCTTGGGGATCGGCAGCATCGAGGGCGTGGTCGAGGGCGGCACGTTGAACCTCCGCTGGACGTGGAGCGGCAACTATGGGCGCGCGACACTGCATGCCGCGGGCGAAGGATTCTCGGGCACCTGGGGCTATCGGGAATCGCCGTCGAACGCTGGGACGTGGTCGGGAAAGCACACGCAATAGCAGTCCTGCAGTAACGGCAAGTGATACGCGCGCCGCCATCGGTTGATCGCCTCGTTGCGAGCGGGCGCGGCGGCGGTCACCGGCGATACGACCCTCGCAAGACTGCGTCGCTCATGGCGTATGGGTGCGATTGACGCGCACGCCCGCCTCGGAAACAATTTCCCATTGCGGCGAGGCGTCTGCCGTCCCGAACCCCAAGGAATCCCCGATGTCGCTCACCACCGTCGCCGCGCGCCGCGATCAGTCGTTCCACCTGCATCCGTCGACCAACCTCCGCGCCGTGCTGAAAGACGGGCCGCTCGTCATCACGCGGGGCGACGGCGTTTACGTGTACGACGACGAAGGCAATCGCTACCTCGAGGGAATGTCCGGACTCTGGTGCGCGTCGCTCGGCTTTTCCGAGCGGCGGCTGGCCGAGGCGGCGTACCGGCAAATGCTCGAGTTGCCGTTCTATCACAGCTTCGCGGGCAAGGTCCCCGCGATCAGCACCGAGCTCGCCGAGCGCCTGATCGCGATCGCGCCCGCAGGCATGGGGAAGGTGCTGTTCGCGAACTCGGGCTCGGAGGCGAACGACGCCGCAATCAAGCTGGCTTGGTACATCAACAACGCGCTTGGCCGGCCGGAGAAGAAGAAGATCATCTCGCGCAAGCGCGCCTATCACGGCGTAACGATCGCCGCGGCGAGCTTGACCGGCCTCGCGTTCGCGCAGGACGATTTCGACCTGCCGATCGCGCGCATCCTGCACACCGAAACGCCGCACTACTATCGCGGCGGCAGGCCGGGTGAAAGCGAAGAAGCCTTCGCCGCTCGGCTTGCGACGGAGCTCGAGCAATTGATCCTGCGCGAAGGGCCGGACACGATCGCCGCTTTTTTCGCCGAACCGGTGATGGGCGCGGGCGGCGTCATCGTGCCGCCTGCGACGTATTTCGATCGCGTTCAGCCGATCCTCAGAAAGTACGACATCCTGTTTGTCGCCGACGAGGTGATCTGCGGTTTCGGCCGCACGGGCAACATGTTCGGATCGCAGACCTACAATCTGCGGCCTGACATCATCACCCTGGCGAAAGCGTTGTCCGCCGGTTACCAGCCGATCTCGGCGAATCTGCTCACCAACGCGCTGTACGATATTCTTCTCGCCCAAAGCGACAAGCTGGGCATCTTCGGGCACGGCTACACGTATTCGGCACATCCGGTGCCGGCGGCGGTCGCGCTCGAGGCCCTCAAGATCTACGAGGAACGCGACATCGTCTCGCAGGTGCGACGAGTCGGTCCTCGATTGCTGGACGCCATCAAGGGCTACGCCGACCATCCTCTGATCGGCGATGCGCGCGGCGTCGGTCTGATCGGCGCGGTGGAAGTCGTGCGCGACAGGGCGACGAAGCAAAGCTTCGACCCGAAGGCCGGTGTCGCCGCGTACCTCGTGCGACGCGCGCAGCAGCACGGCGCGATCCTGCGTAACATGCCCGGCGACAACATCGCATTCTGTCCGCCGCTGATCATCACCGAAACTGAGATCGACGAGCTCATGGGCTGCTTCAAGCAAGCGCTCGACGACACGTGGGCGATGGTGAAAGAGAAAGGTCTGGTCTGAATCCTCGAACTCGAGCCCTCCTTTTGTCGGACACTTAAGCCCGTGACTTCCGATCCCATCGTCCGCTTCGTCGGCATCGGCAAGACCTACGACGGTGTGACGCGCGTCGTCGACGATCTGCATCTCGACGTCGAGCGCGGCGAGTTCCTGACACTGCTCGGCCCCTCGGGATCCGGCAAGACGACGACGCTGATGCTGCTCGCCGGCTTCGAGACGCCGACCTCGGGCGAGATCCTGCTCGAGGGCAAGCCGTTGTCACGGGTGCCGCCGTATCAGCGCAATATCGGGATGGTGTTCCAGAACTACGCCCTCTTCCCGCACATGACGGTGGCCGAGAACATCGCGTTCCCGCTGTCGGTGCGCGGCGTAGCAGCGACCGACATCGCGAGCCGTGTCGAGCGCGCGCTCGGCATGGTCCAGCTCGCGGGCTTTGGCCGGCGCAAACCCGCGCAGCTCTCCGGCGGCCAGCAGCAGCGCGTCGCGGTGGCTCGTGCGCTCGTGTTCGAGCCGAAGCTGATCCTGATGGACGAGCCGCTCGGGGCGCTGGACAAGCAGCTGCGCGAGCAGATGCAGCTCGAGATCCGCCGGCTGCATCAGCGTCTGGGCGTGACGATGGTCTACGTCACCCACGACCAGGCCGAGGCACTCACCATGTCGGATCGGATCGCGGTGTTCCATCGCGGCAAGATCCAGCAGCTCGATACGCCCGAACAGATGTACGAATATCCGAAGAATGCCTTCGTCGCGCGGTTCATCGGCGAGAACAACCGCCTCGACGGCAAGCTCGAATCGCTGGCGAACGGCCATTGCACGATCCGGATCAATGGTGGCGAGACCTGCATCGAAGGCACGCTGGTCGAGCCGGTGCCGGCGGGCGTTGCCGTTACCGTCTCGCTGCGACCGGAACGAGTGCAAATCCGCGCCGCCGGGAATACACTCGATGGACATCCGGGGTGCCGGCTCGGCGGCTCGTTGCAGGAAGTGATCTACCTCGGCGACCACGTCCGCGCGCGCGTCGCGCTGACCGGCAACGAGGAGTTCATGGTGAAACGTCCGATCTCCGAAGCGCACGTGCTACCGCAGATCGGTACCGCAGTCGACGTCTTCTGGGCGCCGGAGCACTGCCGCGCTTTCGCGGTGGAACCCTAGCGGTCCGGGGAGGGACGCAGCGTGATTCGGCCGTTGATTTCGCTCAGCAAGGCAAAGTCATGCTGCGGAGCCTCGGCAACGACATTACACGCTTCATTGCTCCGCGATCTGGCAACCGCAGTTTCTTCACTTCGTTCGGAATGAGGGATGGTTGGTTATCTGAACTCGATTCCAAAACACACACACCCGCCCGTCACGTCTCTTTCAGGAGGTCAACATGCAAAACAGAAAACTATGGATCGCGGCCGTCGCCGCGGCAATGTTTGGACTGTCCGCAGCTGCGCTGGCGCGCGACCTGGTCGTCGTATCCTGGGGCGGCGCCTATCAGGACGCGCAGCGGGATGTCTATTTCAAGCCGTTCATGGAGAAGACCAAGATCACCATGAACGAGGAAAACTGGGATGGCGGCGTCGGCACGCTCCGTGCCAAGATCCAGGGTGGCAACAACAATTGGGACGTCGTGCAGGTCGAATCCGAGGAGCTTCTGCTCGGCTGCGAAGAAGGACTGTACGAGAAGCTCGACTGGCAAAAGCTCGGCGGCAAGGACAAGTACCTGCCCGACGCCGTCAACGACTGCGGCGTGGGCGCAATCGTCTACAGCTTCATCCTGGCCTACGATGGCGACAAGATCAAATCCGATCCACCGAAGAACTGGGCCGATTTCTGGAACGTGCAGAAGTACCCGGGCAAGCGCGCGCTCCGCAAGGGCCCGAAGACGACGCTCGAGATCGCGCTGCTGGCCGACGGCGTTGCACCTAAGGACGTCTACAAGGTGCTCGGCACGCCCGAGGGCGTCGATCGCGCGTTCAAGAAGCTCGATCAGCTTAAAGCCAATCTCGTGTGGTGGGAAAAAGGCTCACAGCCGCCGCAGCTGCTGGCGTCCGGCGAAGTCGCGATGACCGACGCGTATAACGGCCGCATCGCCGCCGCGAACGACAAGGACAAGAAGAACTTCAAGATCGTGTGGGCGAACAACCTCTACACGATCGACTCGTGGGTAATCATGAAGGGCTCGCCGAACAAGGCGCAGGCGGAATCGTTCCTGGTGTTCGTCAACGACCCGCAGAACCAGAAGAACCTGCCCCCGAAGATCCCCTACGGCCCCACGACGAAGGCTTCGACGCCGCTGATCGACAAGAACGTGCTGCCGAACCTGGCAACCGCGCCGGAGAATATCTCGACGGCGCTGTACATCAACGACAAGTTCTGGCTGGAGAACCTGGACAAGCTGAATCAGCGCTTCAACGCCTGGGTTGCGAAGTAACGATTCGGTCGTGATCCTCGGCGCGCACTAGCGGCACGCGAGGGCCCGATGCAGCGCGGCGCGGCGGCGGCACTGCATGCTGCGCTTGCAGGCGCCGATGACGACGTCGGCCTGCGGCGGGCGCTTCGCCGCAGCCGTCGACGCGAGCAATGGCGGGCGGCAGCGCTCGTGCTGCCGCTCTTTCTTTTTCTCGCGCTATGTTTCGTCGTGCCGATCGGTGCGATGCTCGCGCGGGGCATCGTCGACCCCGATATCGCGCACTTCTTGCCGAACGTCACCGCCGAGCTCAAGGGCTGGGACGGCCGCGACCTGCCGCCCGACGGCGCGTATACCGCGCTGATTGCGGATATCCGCTCCGCGCGCGAAGCCGGCACGTTGGCGAGCGCGGCAACCCGACTCAACTATGACGTGCCGGGATTTCGCACGCTGCTCTTCGCAACGGGCCGGCAATTGCCGGACAAGCTCACGGGATCGGCCAAGGAAACGCTGATCGCCATCGATCCCAAGTGGGGCGAACGCGAAACGTGGACCGCGCTGCGCCGCGCCGGTGGTCCGGTCACCGATTTCTATCTGCTCGGCGCGCTCGACCTCAGGCGCGATGCCGACGGGGCGATCGTCGGTGCATCGCCAAACGAGCGCGTGTTCCGCGACGTGCTGGGTCGCACGCTATGGATCGCGGGGATGGTGACGCTGATCTGCCTCGTGCTCGGCTATCCGGTCGCCTATGTGATCGCCTCGCAGCCACCGGGGCGTGCGGGCCTGTTGCTGTTCCTCGTCCTGCTGCCATTCTGGACTTCCCTCCTCGTGCGCACGACCGCATGGGTAGTCCTGCTGCAGAAGGAAGGCGTGCTCAACAGCCTGTTCCTGTCGCTGGGATTGATCGACCAGCCACTCAAGATGATCTTCAATCGCTTCGCGGTCTACGTCGCAATGGTCCACGTGCTGTTGCCGTTCATGGTACTGCCGCTTTATAGCGTGATGCGCAGCATTCCACCGTCCTACGTGCGCGCGGCGTCATCGCTCGGCGCACGTCCATTCACTGCATTCTGGCGCGTGTACGTGCCGCAGACGCTGCCGGGAATCGGCGCTGGCTGCCTGATGGTGTTCATCCAGGCGCTCGGTTACTACATCACCCCGGCGCTCGTCGGCGGCGCCGACGATCAGATGATCAGCTACTTCATCGCGTTCTACGCGAGCCGCACGGTGAACTGGGGGATGGCCGCCGCGCTTTCGATCATGCTCTTGACCGCAACGCTAGCACTGTACGCCGTCTATAACCGGCTGGTCGGCGTCGAGCGGATGCGACTCGGCTGATCCCATGAGAACCGGCACCGAAACGGTCGGCGAACGTGTCACGCGTGTGGGGCTCGCGGTCCTGACGGGCGCGGTGCTGATCTTCCTCGTCGCGCCGATCCTCATCATCGTACCGCTGTCGTTCTCGTCGGGATCGTTCTTCTACTACCCGCTGCCCGGCTTCAGCCTGCGCTGGTACGAGGACTTCTTCTCGTCGTCGTTCTGGCTGCCGTCGCTCAAGAACAGCCTGATCGTCGGCACGTCAGCCACCGCGCTTGCAACCGTGCTGGGAACACTCGCCGCGCTCGGCATCTGGCGCGCGCGCTTTCCCATGCAGGCGCTCGTGCTGGCGATCCTGATCTCGCCGATGGTCGTGCCGGTGATCATCATCGCGGTCGGCGCGTACTTCGCGTTCGCGCCTCTGGGACTGACCGACGGCTATGCCGGCCTGATCCTGGCGCACACCACACTCGGCGTGCCGTTCGTGGTCATCACGGTGCTCGCGACGCTGTCGAGCTTCGATCGCACGTTGATCCGCGCCGCGGAGAGCCTGGGTGCGGCGCAGATCACGACGTTCCGCCGCGTGACGCTCCCGCTGATCCTGCCCGGCGTCGCGTCGGGCGCCGTCTTCGCGTTCGCCGCCTCGTTCGACGAAGTGGTGGTCGCGCTCCTGATGGCCGGACCAGGCCAGCGCACGCTCCCGCGGCAGATGTTCGCCGGCATCAACGACAACATCAGCCTGACGATCGCCGCCGCGGCGACGATGCTGATCGCGATCTCGCTCCTGCTGATGATCGTCGTGGCCTGGCTGCAGCGGCGTAGCGCGCGAATGCGCGCAATCGCTTGAAGACTGCGAAGCTCCGCGCAGTTCCCGTCCAGAAATGACTTACGCGGATGCGGCGCGAATGCGCGGGCCGATCGCGCGTGGAATCGCTGAGTCAGCGCCTCATCACTTTGGCGGCCAGGCGTCGCCCTGCAACAGGCCGAGTTGATCGAGCACGCCGCGATCGATGCCGCGCAGAACGTGCCGCATGAGGTCGAGCGTCCCCGGTGTCTTGAAATACGCGCCGTGAATGCTCTCCCCGTCCACGTCCGGCGGAAAGAAGCTGGAGCAGTCGATGTCCCAGACGTTGTCCGTCTGCGGGGGCGCGATCACCAGCGGTGGCCGATGCGCAAGGCCGCTCCGTCCCAGTCGACGCGTTCCGAAGTGCTTGAGCCCGGCTGATGCGCCGAGCACAGCGTCCCGTCCGCTGAACAGGGACGTGATCCGATATGTCAAATTGAAGACGGCGGTGCCGTCACTGCTGTCCGGTGCGCCCGCATCGAACAGGTCGTTGTCGACGTCGGCCGCGACCATCACCAGTTGATTGATGAGACTGACCTGCAGCGGCTCGTTCTTGCGCGTCCACGCGTTCGCCATCCCCTTCTGCAGCAGGTAGTTGCCCATGCTGTGGGCGATCACCGACAGCTTGGCCTTGCACGCGTTGGCGGGATCCTTGATCGCGTCCTGCTGCTTCTTGATGAGCCAGTCGTAAAGATCCGAAAGGATCTCGGTCAAGTCCTCGGCGCATTGCCTCGCCGTGGCGCGATCCGGCTCGTAGCCCAGGACGTTGCCGAGCGAAGGCCAGTCGTAAAGCACGCAAATGCCGAGACCGTCGTCGCCGTCGAACAGCTTTCCGCACAGGTCCTCGTAGAACGACGCCGCGCCCGCGAACGACGTGTTGAAGCCGTGGATCAGCAGGCACACGTGCTTCTGCTGCTCGTTCTGCGCCACGCTGAGATCGGGAAACTGATCGGCCGCGTCCTTCAGGAGCTTCTGAAAGGATTGCTGGCCAACCTTTTTCCAGTTGCCGATGTCGCTAAGCGGCCCCGCGTCGCTGATCCAGTAGGTCACCCCGCCCGGATTGATCCCGGTGCCGGTTCCGCCGCCGTTTCGGTCGCTCAAGAGCCAGAATTTCGGCATGCGCGTCTCCCGGATGATGTCGATCGCAACGACTCATTGTGATGCCGGATGCTGACGACGCGCCATCGACAGAACGCGCGCGGACCCCACGGCAAAAAATCGGATGGGCTTCAAGCAGAGCGCCGGCTTGCCCGAGCGGGACTCTCACACCCGGCGACCGCCGCCCGAGCCTTCTCGCTCCGGCCACGGATGCTCGGACTTCCGGCCGAAGATCGTGTCTGCGTTGGCCGGCGTCAGCTTCCAATCGCCGCGTTCGATCTCGGACTCGAGCTGGCCGGGCGCCCAGCCCGAATAGCCGATGAAGATCCGCAGGCCTTCCATCGGTTTGTCGCGGGCGAGGAGCTTCTTGAGCAGCGCCTCGTCGCTGCTCAAGTAGACGCCATCGAGCACTTGCGCCGCATTCTCCGGCTTCTTGTCCGCGCGAAACAGGAACGACACGGTCTCGATCTGGACCGGACCGCCGAAGTACAGCTTGTCCTCGAGCTTCGCCAGGCGCTCGAATTCCGGGAACGCCTTCGAGACCGGAATCCGCGTCGGCCGGTTGATGATCACGCCGGCGGGTGCGACGCCGAGATTGTTCATCACCAGCACGACCGAATCCTTGAAGTTGGGATCCGGCAGCTCATCGCGAGCCACGATCAGGATGGTGCTCGCGGACTTCGGGTTGTCGGCCGACGTCGACCACGACGGCGACAGCAGAAGCACGAGGGCGCAAAGCGCGCGGGTCAGGTGGCGCACAGGTCGGGTCGGACGTGCAGCCGATACGGCATTCGAGACATTCTACGTCGGCATCGGCATCTCCGCGCAGCAAGTTGCCGGATCGCCAAAACCGTGGCAGGCCCGATTCGGCGCAGCGCATCCACGCAATCCTGCTCGAGTCGGTGGGATTCGGCTTCTGCGACGCCGCGAACGTGCCGCAGCCCTCCGCGCGTTCGGTACAATCTTCCGCGTCGATCGAAGCCTTCGGCTTCGGGTGCCGGGTCACGCTCGAGGGGACCACGTGACGGATCGCCTGCGCTTACGCATTCGTCCGGACTGGGACGCGGCGCTCACCTACGATGCGCTCGACCCCGAGAAGTCCGCAGCCAAGAGCGACCCGATCTTCGTCGGCCGCGAGGAGCTGATCGAGCCGCTGGTGACCGAGATCGCCGGCGCCGAGACGCGCGGCACTTACCTCATCAGCGGTTACCGCGGCAGCGGCAAGACGACATTGCTGATCGCCGCCCTGTTGCGGGCGCAGAAAGTGCTGAGCCAGCGGCACCAGACGTTGTTTCCGCTGGTGCTGAACGTCTCCGAAATCTCGGCGTCGCTCACCACGCCGACGCCGGCCGCGCCGGGTAAGGCAGACGGCGTGCCGAAGACGGGCTCGAACCTGCAGGTCGACCCGCGGCGCCTGCTGACGGCGCTGTTGCGCGCGGTCAATCAGCGTTTGCCGCTGATCCCGGCGCACAAGCGCGAAGCGCTCCAGGACTTGTCGGAGCGCGCGGCCTTCGCCTATCAGAAGGCCACGGCCAGCAAGTTCACGCAGGCCGCCACGCAGGCGGACGAATCCGTGCGCAGCGCGACGCGTGCGCTCACGCTGGCGACTGAAGACAAGAACGTCCTCAAGACGATTGCGTGGGCGGCAGGCTGTACCGCCCTGGTGCTGGAAGGCGTCGCCTGGTTCGGTCCGATGGTTGGCTGGTTGCACGCCGGCGCGCTGGCCCTCGCGGGCGTGACCGCGCTCAGCATCTCGGCGTCACTCAAGCTCGAGCATTCGCGCAAGCGCACCGACGCTCGCCAGCTCGCGATCGAGCACGACAACTCGCTGCAGCAGCTCGAGACCGACTTGAAGGACATGCTGGTCGATCTGAAGCGCGCGGGGCTCCGCACCGTGGTCGTAATGGAGGAGCTCGACAAGATCGAGGACGAGAGCGGCGAGCAGCTCGACGCGGTGATCAAGTACTTCAAGAACCTGTTCACGCAGGCGCCGGCGCTGTTCTTCTTCGTCACCGATCGCCGCTACTTCGATGTCATTTCGAGCGCCATCAAGCGGGCACGCCGCCAGCGCTCGTACGCAATCCAGCACACGTTCTTCACTCATCGGATCTTCGTCGGCCGGCCAACGACGCAGGAATGCCTGCAATTCATTCGCGCCGCCGCCTCGGATGAAAACGACCGGCAGGCGATCGACGCCGCCGCGACCATGCTCGGGAAGCCGGCCGCGACGCCGCAGACGTACGCCGCGCCGACGACGGGCACGGCGGCGACCACCAGTGTGCCGCCCGCGACCGGCGTCGAGGCGACGCGTCCAGCACCGCCGGCGCATGATGTCGTACTGGGACAGTGGCTCCGCGTCGTCCTGTTTCGCGCCGCCAACCATCTGTTCGATTTGAAGAACGAGCTCCGGCGCTTCGTCGAGGAAGAGGACGAAAACCGCTACTTCGGCATCGATGCCAACAAACTGCCGGAACAGGCGGCGGCGCTGGCGAAATTCCAGGACCTGATCGAATTCAAGCGCATCACCTACGAAATCAAGGGTGGGCGCGCGTATGCGAACGAGGTGCTCAACGACTGCCTGTATGCGGTGTTCAACGAGCTCGGGGCATCGCGAACGCAGAAAGCGGATGAATTCTTTCCGTCCGTCGACGCGGGCCCCGTGCATGATCCCGGCGCAGCTCGCTTGCCAAAGGCAGACGGAAGTCTTGTGCAAGCCGATGCCGCGCAGACGCAGGTGCTCCTTGCCGAGCAGCTCGATCCGAGCGAAGTCGATCGCGTCCAGGAAGCGGTCATGTCGCTTATCGGCGATCTCGAGCGCGGCCGCGCGTTCGCCAGCCGCTCGCGCACCGACAACGCCTTCGTCTGGCGACCGGATGCCGCTAAGGCCTTCAGCTACGTGCGACAACTGGAGCCTCACGAAGAGAGCCTGCTGAACGAGCTTTCGCGCCAAGCGGGGCTGCTCGCGCCGCTTGCCGCGACCAGGGGCCTTCTCACCCCGGCGGACGAGGAGCGGGCGAAGCAGTGGAGCGGCGCGATCGAGCAGCGAGCGAGGGAATTGCGCGAGGCGAAGCTCGACCCGGTGAGCCGTGACGCGGCCACGGACGAAGTGCGTTCGCTGCAGCAAAGCTACGCGAGCTGGTTCGGCACGATCCTCAACGACCTCATCCGTACCCTGAACGCCGCTTACCCGTCCTTCCTTCTTTTTCCGGTCAGCACCGGCATCGGAGGTGGACTGCAGTACGTTCAACCGCCCAGCGGCGATCCACGCTACATGCCGAGCACCCCGCGCGGCGGCGTGGTGCTTGCATACGGCCAGACCGAGCAGCTGATCGAGGATTTCTGGTCGTTCGTCAGTCCGCAAACGCAACCCCCGATCTCGCCACTCGACCGAGTCGGCATCGTGCACATCATTCATGCCGCCGGGAATCTCGACGACGCCAAGAAAGAATGCCGCGAACGCTGGCTGCAATCGCGCTCCGCGCGCGCCGGTGTGCTTCCCGGTCTCGCGCTCGCGGTCGACGTCGTGGCATTGACCGAACCGGCAACCGGACCTCCGCTGCCGGGTCACGTTGATCGTATCGCCGCACGAGTGATGGCCCTGGGTTACTGGGCGCAGTCGGCTTCTCGGCCTCTTCCGCCCCTGCCCGGCAACATGCCGCGAATGCACGACGCGCAACTCCAGGCGCTTGGCGAGTGGCTGCGATCGGACAAGCCAGTCATCGAACTGTTCGGCGGGGAGCCCCCTTCGCGCATGTTCGACGAGCGTGATCGCGTCGAATCGGCACTAGGCGCTCCGCTGATCGATGTCGGATGGCTGCCGCCGCCGGGCCCCGGGTTTCCCCTGAGTGGAATCGTGGGCAACGAGCTGGCGCGGATGTGGACGCCCGTCCTGACCCCAGGCAGTGCATTCGACGCAATTGGCAACTGGGTGCTGCAGACGCGTCGCGCCGTCCTGTTCCTGCAAGCCGTGTCCGATCCGCTACCGGAGCTAACGGGCGAAATCGCGGCGCAGCTCGACAAGGACGCGCGACTGATGCTGATTCGCAGCGGGGACTCGTCGTTGTTTCCGCAATTCAACGGCATGCTCACAAATTACGCCGTTCAAACCGGCTACGTACCCTAGGCTGGCGAGTCGGGCGGGACGTACGCGCACCCGAGCAATCCGCGCACGCCCGCCGCTCGCGTTCCCACGTCCGCAAACGGAACCGTCTAGCAACCCGGCAAAGCCGGATTCCCGATGCGCGCCATGCGCAATGTGATACTGCTGTGAATATAGATCCCCGAAGCAATGGCCGAGCAGACTCGAGGTCTTCACGCAGCTTGTTTGGCGATATATATGTAGGTATATTGCGCGTCTCCATCTTCCATGGAGATTACGCATGCGCTGGCGCGCCGTTTTCTTGTGGTCGCTCGCGATCGTTGCCGCCGCGGGCCCCGCACCCCCGGTCGGTGCGGCGGAAGTAACGGTCTTCGCCGCGGCGAGTCTCAAGGAAGCGATGGACGAACAGGGCAAGGCTTTCAGTGCCGCGACCAACCACAAGGTCGTCGTCTCGTACGGGGCGAGCAACGCGCTCGCGAAGCAGATCGAGTCCGGGGCGCCGGCGGATGTCTTCATCTCCGCTGACCTCGACTGGATGGATTATGTGGATCAGCATAAGCTGATCGTTTCGGGCACGCGCGTCGAACTTCTCCGCAACGCACTCGTGCTGATCGCGCCGGTGTCGAGTACGTCGTCGCTCAAGATCGGGCCGAACTTCGGTCTCGCCGCCGCGCTGGGGAAGGAGCGGCTCGCGATGGCGAATCCCGACAGCGTTCCTGCCGGCAAGTACGGGAAAGCCGCGCTCGAGAAGCTGGGCGTCTGGTCCACGGTGTCGAACCAGATTGCCAGCGCGGAGACCGTGCGCGCTGCCCTTGTGCTGGTCGCGCGGGGCGAAACGCCGTACGGGATCGTCTACCGCACCGACGCGCTCGCCGACAAGGAAGTGAAGGTCGTCGATACGTTCCCCGCCGACACCCACCCGCCGATCGTTTATCCGGCCGCGCTCACCGTCAGCGGCAAATCGCCGGCAGCCAAGCCGCTGCTCGACTACCTGCGCTCGGTGCCCGCACGCGCGGTGTGGGAAAAATACGGCTTTCAGCTCGCGCAGTAGCCTATGCTCGGACTCAGCGCAGACGACCTCGGGATTCTCGCGCTGAGCCTTCGCGTCGCGTTCGTCAGCGTGGTCTGCAGCCTGCCGTTCGCGATCCTCGTCGCGTACGGGCTCGCGCGGCTTTCGTTTCCGGGCAAGACGCTCGTCGACGCGGTCATCCACCTGCCGCTCGTCCTTCCGCCCGTCGTCGTGGGATTCGCGCTCCTCGTGCTCTTCGGCAGGCGCGGACCGATCGGCAGCCTGCTCGAGCAGTGGTTCGGCATCGTCTTCGCGTTTCGCTGGACGGGTGCCGCGCTCGCATCCGCCGTGATGGGCTTCCCGCTGATGGTGCGCGCAATCCGGCTGTCGATCGAAGCGATCGACCAGCGGCTCGAGGTCGCGGCGCGCACGCTCGGCGGTTCGCGCTTGTGGGTATTCGCGTCGATCTCGCTTCCGCTCGCACTGCCCGGGATCGTCACCGGCACCTTGCTGTCCTTCGCCCGTGGGCTCGGTGAATTCGGCGCAACGATCACGTTCGTGTCCAACATTCCGGGCGAAACCCAGACGCTGCCGCTCGCGATCTACACCTTTACGCAGGTCCCGGGCGCCGAGTCGAGCGCGTTCAGGCTCAGCATCCTGGCCGTTCTGCTTTCCGTTGCCGCGCTCGCGACATCGGAGTGGCTGACGCGCAGATCAACCGCGCTCAAGGGCGATGATCGACGTTGACATCGAGCAGCGGCTTGGCAGCTTCGAGCTTGCGGTCGCCTTCGTCGCCGAGGCGCCGATCGTCGGCTTGTTCGGGCGCTCCGGCGCCGGCAAGAGCAGCGTCGTCAACGCCATCGCAGGCATCACCAAACCGAACCGCGGCGTGATCCGGATCAACAACGTGACGCTCTTCGACGCCGAAAAAGGCATCGACGTTGCGCCGGAGAAGCGCCGCGTCGGCTACGTGTTCCAGGACTCGCTCCTGTTCCCGCACCTGGACGTGGAGTCCAACCTGCTTTACGGCCAGCGCCTGCGCCACGCGAACGAGCGTGTCATCGACGAGGCGCGAGTCGTCGATCTGCTCGGGCTCGGTTCCCTGCTCCGCCGCAAGCCGCGCGCGCTGTCGGGTGGCGAGAAGCAGCGGGTCGCGATCGGCCGCGCCCTGCTCGCCCAGCCGCGCATCCTGCTCATGGACGAGCCGCTCGCGTCGCTGGACATCCCGCGCAAGACCGAGATCCTCGACTACATCGAGCGTCTGCGCGACGAGCTCCACATCCCGATCGTGTACGTGAGCCATTCGGTCGCCGAGATCACGCGCCTCGCCGACACGATCGTGCTGCTTTCCGACGGAAAATGCCTTGCCGTTGGCGATGTCGAGGACGTGATGGGCCGCCTGGACTTGAGGCCCGCGACCGGGCGTTACGAGGCGGGGGCGATCGTGAACGCGCACGTCAAGGCCCAGGACGCCGACGACCAACTGACCGTCCTCGCCTTCGACGGCGGGGAGCTTGTCGTTCCGCATCTCGCGGCCAGCGTGGGCGACCGCGTGCGGGCACGGATACGCGCGCGCGACGTGTCACTCACACTCGACAAGCCCGATAGCATCAGCGTCCTGAACGTACTTCCCGCGCGCGTTGCCGCAATAGGCGAGGACGTCGGTCCCGTCGTCGATGTCGAGCTCGCTGTGGGTGGCGCGAAGCTTATCGCACGCATCACGCGCCGATCCCAGCAACGATTGCAGATTCGCCCCGGTCAAGAGGTCTACGCGCTCGTGAAGGCCGTATCGCTCGATCACCGGAGCGTCGGCTACTTCTAGCTTGCGGAGGCGATGATGAAGCCCGAAGTTCGATTTCACATTCGCGACCACGGCCGGAGCTCCGATCTCGCGATCGGTCCGGGCAAGGTCGCGCTCCTCGAAGCGATCGGCGAAACCGGCTCGATCACCTCGTCGGCGAAGAAGCTCGGCATGTCGTATCGCCGGGCGTGGCTGCTGGTGGAGGAGACCAACCGTTGCCTCGTGCGGCCGGCGGTGCAGACGGCATCCGGCGGGAAGCACGGCGGAGGCACGTCGCTCACTCCGACAGGCATCGAGTTCGTGCGGCGCTATCGCGCCGTCGAGCGGATGACGGGCGCGCGCGTATCACGCTCGCTCAAGCCGCTGCTGCGCACGAGTCCACGCGAACGCGGTGTCGACGTCTCGGTGCGCGGGCCGCGAGGCTGATGCTCTCGTCGAAAGTGGTTAAAGCCACGCACCCACGAGCGAAGTCCTGATTCGCTAAGGCGGGCAGTTCGCCGGGTCCGCCTGGCATTTCGCGAGGCGCTGCTGCTGAACGATGAGGTCGGCCTGATCCTTAAGCGCCTGCGCCTGCTGCCCCGGCGTCTGCGGTGCCGCTGCCTTCGCGAGCGCCGTCGCTATGTCGACCGCATCCGCTGCGCCGCTCGTCTTCTTGTAGCCGAGCTTGGTCACTGACCCGGCGCCGGAAAGCTCAAGGGCAAACGTCTGCTCGCCGAAGATCGGCGGCCGTGGGATCGGCAGGACGTAGTCTGGCACCGGTAGGACCTTCAGAGGCACGACGACCTGCGTCGTGGAAAACAGTTTCTGCGCCTGGAGACTTCCGTCCGGACCGGTCACCTCAAGTCGCGCGACGGTCGTCCGGTTGAGCTCAATCTCGACGACGCCGTTCGCGCCCGAGTGGGCCGCGCCGTAGCGTGCCGACTCGACGACAGGGACCACCTTCGTCGCACGCACGATGAACCGGAACGTATCCGGATACAGCGCGTTCAGTTCCTTATAGACTCGCGTGTAGCCAGGGTCCACCACAATCTCGACGCCCTTCCCCCAGTCGGACTCGGCGTAGGTCACCATGCGGCCATACGTCAGCGACAGCGCATTGTCCTTCCCGTATTGGTCGATGACGGCGCAGGCGCTGACGATCTTCTTTCGGTGCTCGGGAAGGACCGGAACGTTGTGTTCAAGTGCGAACATTGGAGCGGCTGCGGCCACCAATGCCAGGGTGCTTGCGACGATCTTTCCGGCCTCGCCTGTCGTCGTTGCATTGATGCCTGCCAGTCGACCGTCGTCGGTCCAATTCACGGTGACGTCGGTGTCCGACAGCGGGCCATTCAGATCCGCGTAGCGCAAGGTCCCCTTGCGCGATTCCAGGTCGCTTGAGTAGGTCGTTGCCGGTATCGTCACCGTGACGACCTCGACCACCGCGTCTTTGGTGGACGAACAGCTCAGGGTCTGCGTCACCGCGATCTGGGTCTCCGCCTTGGGAAAGTAGTAGCTCACGGTCACATCGGGGAGGGTCGCGCAGCCTGCTAGGAGAACGATGCAGCTTGAAGCCACCACGCCACGACTGAACATGATTCCCCTCTCGAATTGGTTCGGTTCGATAGTCGAATAGACACGACCGCCTGATACCCGAAGTCCTGTTGCGACGTGGTTCGAAGTCGAGCGCTTCGGACAAGGCGGGCCGCCGGGCGCGAAATTACCGCCCCTGCTCTTTCTTCGAGACACCCTGCGGGCATTCTCCGTGGACGCGCGCGACCGAGTCCCCACCCGACCGGGCTGGATACGGCCATCATCCTGACGTCCATCGGCGCAGGACGCTGCTCCCTTTGAATGCTGGCCGCGCGAGCCGGAAGAACCGAACGATACTGGTTCGATCTTCCTGACCGGCGAACTACTCCACAAACAGCAGTGCCGCGCACTCCAGGTAACCACGCAGCGCCTGCACGAATTCGGCCGCGTGCTGGCCATCGATCACGCGGTGATCGAACGACGACGAGAGGTTCATGAGGCGTCTTGGCACGACCGCGCCTGCGCGCATCATGGGTCGCTCGACGATCCGGTTCACTCCGATGATCGCCACTTCCGGTGCATTGATCACCGGCGTGGTGACGATCCCGCCGAGCGGGCCGAGGCTTGTGATCGTGATCGTCGACCCCGAGAGCTCGTCGCGCGTCGCTTTACCTGCGCGTGCTGCCTCCGCGAGACGACCGACCTCGGACGCGCATCCCCACAAGTCACGCGCCTCGGCATGGCGGACGACCGGCACCATCAGGCCGGCGTTGGTCTGCGTCGCGATGCCGAGATGAACGCCCTCGAAGCGCGTCACGATGCCCTTCTCGTCGTCGAAGCGCGCGTTCATCTGCGGGAACGCTGGAACCGCCAGCACGATCGCCCGCATCAGGAACGGCAGGACGGTGAGTCGGCCGCGCGTTGCCGCAAAGCGCTCGTTGAGCTTCGCGCGCAATTCCTCGAGCTCCGTGACGTCGACCTCCTCGACGTAGGTGAAATGCGGAATGCGCAGCGACGCCTGCATGTGCTGCGCGATCTGGCGGCGCATACCGATCACGGGAATCGCATGCTGGCCATCGCGCTCGGCGTAGCGTTGGACGATCGCGGGCTTTGCGACGCCGCCCGCCGCGTCTCGCACGACATCCTCGTGGAGAACGCGTCCTCCTTCTCCACTGCCGCGCACTGTGCGCAAGTCGACGCCGAGCTCGCGCGCGTGGCGTCGCACCGAAGGTGAAGCAAGCGGCTTCTCGCTGAGAATGGGCGGAGGCGGCGCAGCCGCTCGAGCGGCGGCTGCGGTCGGCGCAGTCGAAGCACGTGCGCTCGCGGCGGGTGTGACCACCGCACGTGCTGACGCCGCACTCGCTGCCGCTGCGGTTGCCGTCGCGGCAGGTGCAGTTGTTTTGGCACCGGCCGCCGCGGGCACAGTGGCCTGCGGAGCAGCGGTTTGCGCGCGAGTCGCGGCCGACACCGAAGTTGCGCGACGCTCGCCGCCATCCGCGGCGGCGCCGTCGCCCGCCGTTTCGAGCCGGACGAGTTCGCTGCCGACCGCCAGCTTGTCGCCGGGCTTGCCTTGCGTCTCGATCACCTTGCCGTCGACCGGCGATGGCACCTCGACCGTCGCCTTGTCGGTCATCACCTCGGCGAGAACCTGATCCGCGGCGACGGTATCGCCGGGCTGCACCAGCCATTCCGCCAGCTCGACCTCGGCGATGCCTTCGCCGATGTCCGGCACCTTGATCACGTGGACGCTCATCTTGGGACCCCCGTCACGCCTCGATCACGCGCTTGAGCGCCTTGCCGACCCGATCCGGGCCCGGGAAGTAGGCCCACTCCTGCGCGTGCGGATACGGCGTATCCCAACCGGTGACGCGTTCGATCGGCGCTTCGAGGTTGAAGAAGCAGTGCTCCTGCACGAGCGCCGCAAGCTCGGCGCCGAAGCCGCTGGTGCGCGTCGCTTCGTGGACGATCACGCAGCGGCCCGTTTTCCTCACCGACGCGACGATCGTATCGAGATCGAGGGGCCACAAGCTCCTGAGATCGATGATCTCGGCGTCGATGCCGGTCTCCTGCGCCGCGGCTTCGCTCACCCACACCATCGTGCCGTAGGCGAGTACGGTCACCGCGCTTCCGGCGCGGCGCACCGCCGCCGATTCGAGCGGCACCGTGTAATGCTCTTCGGGCACATCCGAAAGCGGATGCGCGGACCAGGGCACCAGCGGTCGCTCGTGATGGCCGTCGAACGGTCCGTTGTAAATGCGCTTGGGCTCCAGAAAGATGACCGGATCGTCGCACTCGATCGACGCGATCAAGAGCCCTTTCGCGTCGTGCGGATTGGACGGCATCACCGTGCGCAATCCGCAGACATGCGTGAACAGCGCCTCGGGGCTCTGGCTGTGCGTCTGTCCGCCGTAGATGCCGCCGCCGCAGGGCATGCGGACCGTGATCGGCGCCGTGAAATCGCCGGCCGAGCGATAGCGTAACCGCGCCGCGCCGGACACGATCTGGTCGTAGCTCGGATACATGTAATCGGCGAACTGGATCTCCGCGACCGGCCGCAGGCCGTACGCCCCCATGCCGATCGCCGCGCCGACGATGCCGCCTTCCGCGATGGGCGCATCGAAGACGCGCGACGTGCCGTACTTCTTCTGCAGGCCGTCGGTGCAGCGGAACACGCCGCCGAAGTAGCCCACGTCCTCGCCGAACACGATCACGTGGTCGTCGCGCGCGAGCATGACGTCGAGCGCCGAGCGGATCGCCTGGACCATCGTCATCGTTGCCATGGTCAGGCTCCCATCAGCTGCTCGCGCTGGCGCTTCAGGTGCGCGGGCATCGCCTCGTAGACGTCGTCGAACATCGTGGAGGCGTCGTGGACGTGTCCCGACGCCAGCGTGCCGTAGCTCTCCGCGGTCTTTTGTGCCGCGACGACCTCGTCCTGCACTTCCTTCTGCACACGCACGTGCTCGTCATCGGACCAAGCGCCGATGGCGACCAGGTGCTTCTGTAGGCGCGCGATCGGATCGCCCAGCGGAAAGCGCGCCCAGTCGTCGGCGGGCCGGTACTTCGAGGGATCGTCCGCGGTCGAGTGCGCCCCCGCGCGGTACGTGATCCATTCGATCAGCGTGGGACCGAATCCACGGCGCGCACGCTCCGCCGCCCAGCGCGAGACCGATAGCACCGCGAGGAAATCGTTGCCATCCGCGCGCAGCGACAGGATTCCACTGCCCAGGCCGCGCGCGGCGAAGGTCGCGGCCTCGCCGCCGGCGATCCCCTGGAAAGTGGAGATCGCCCACTGGTTGTTGACGATGTTCAGGATCACCGGTGCGCGATACACGGCGGCGAAGGTGAGCGCGCTGTGAAAGTCGGGCTCCGCGGTCGACCCGTCGCCGATCCACGCCGAGACGATGCGCGTGTCCCCCTTGATCGCGGAGGCCATCGCCCAGCCCACGGCCTGGATGTACTGGACGCCGAGATTTCCCGCGACGGAGAAGAAGTTGTGCTTGTTCGACGAGTACATCACCGGCATCTGGCGCCCGCGCAGCGGATCGCGGTCGTTGGAATAGAGCTGGCACATCATGTCGACCAGCGGATAGCCGCGCGCGATCAGGATGCCCTGCTGGCGGTACGTAGGAAAGCACATGTCTTCGGGGCGGATCGCCATCGCCTGCGCGATGCCGACCGCCTCCTCGCCCAAGCTCTGCATGTAGAACGACGTCTTCTTCTGCCGCTGCGCCGTCAGCATCCGCGCGTCGAACACGCGCGTCTTCATCATCGTGCGCAGCCCCGTGCGCAGCAGTTCGGGATCGGCATGCGGATCCCAGGGACCGACCGCGCGGCCGTCATCGTCGAGCACGCGGACCATGGCTACCGCGATATCGGCGGTCTGCGACGGCCGCGAATCGATCGGCGGCTGCCGAACCTGGCCCGCGGGAGTCAAGCGCAGATAGGAGAAATCGGTCTCCTGCCCTGGCCGCGCGGAAGGCTCGGGGACGTGAAGGTGAAGCGGGGGATAGGCGGTCATCGAACTCCTCCAAAGCGCGCTCGTTCAAGACGTTGTGCGTCCGCGAGCTTACCGACGCGGCGGCGGGGTTTCCGGCGCACGCGCTCTTGGGCTTATCGCCGTTGCCCGCGAGACGGACTCCGACCAAGCCGGCATTTCGCCATTATCGCCCGTCGGCCCGAGAAGTCCTCAACCGTCAAACCGATTGCGGGGCGCGCGGCGGGAGTCGCGCCCGAGCCCGCAAGGGCGCGCAGACGCGTCGAAAAATGGGACGCGATCCACGCCAGGGGCTCTGCCGTCACTTCGGAGGACGGCGGCACCGCGCCGTGCGCGGCCGAAGACTGCGGAGCCCTTCACCCTGACGGAGATCCTCCGGGAGCCGGAGAGCCGCAGGTGCACGCTCCCTTCCTGCTGTCCCCGACCATCCCCCGTCGGCGGGCGAGCGATCTCAAGCCCGCTGCCGGCATTCGTGGCGCACTCGCCAGGACAGAAAACGCGGCCGATCTCAGGCGCGTGAGCAAGGCGGCGCGTTGATCCATGCCTCCGGCGCCGTAGTCGTGTACCTCTCGCGTTGGGCTTCATCGCCGAGACGCTCCCGTCGGGGTGTATTCGTGAATGGATTCTTCACGCTCGGATGCGCATACTTCTGGATGGCAATTTCTCTGCGGAGATTTCGCATGCGTTCGCGCGGCGGCCGCCGCGCTGCCGCCGGATTGATCCGCAGTCAGTCTCACAGCGACAGCAACGCCGATACGCGTCACGCGACGAATCGACGCCAGCAAGGAGGACCGATGAATGCTCAAGCGAAGCCACGCCCTCTCGAAGGTGTAAAAGTCATCGAACTGGGCATGCTGATCGCCGGCCCGTACGCGGCGAGCCTACTTGCGCAGTTCGGTGCGGAAGTGATCAAGATCGAGGCGCCGGACGATGGCGATCCGCTGCGCAAATGGCGCAAGCTGCACGATGGAACGTCGCTATGGTGGTACTCCCAGAGCCGCAACAAGAAGTCGGTGACGTTGAACCTGAAGGACAACCGTGCCCGCGACATCGTGCGCAACCTCGTGAGAGATGCGGACATCCTGATCGAGAACTTCCGCCCAGGGACGCTCGAAAAGTGGGGCCTGGGATGGGAGGAGCTCTCGTCTATCAACCCATCGCTGATCATGGTCCGCGTGTCGGGGTACGGACAGACGGGCCCGTACAAGCATCGCCCTGGTTTCGCGGCGATCGCCGAATCGATGGGCGGCCTGCGCTACCTGGTGGGTTATCCGGATCGCCCGCCGGTGCGCGTCGGCGTCAGCATCGGCGACACGCTCGCCTCGCTCTACGGCGTAATCGGTGCGCTGCTCGCGCTCCATCACCTCAAGGTCAACGGCGGCAAAGGGCAGTACATCGACGTTGCGCTTTACGAAGCCGTCTTCGGCGTAATGGAAAGCCTGATTCCCGAGTTCGCGGGCTTCGGACACGTCCGCGAGCGAACCGGTGCATCGCTCCCCGGCATCGTTCCCTCGAACACGTATCCGTGCAGGGACGGCAAGTACGTGATCATCGCGGGCAACTCCGACGGCATCTACAAGCGGTTGATGCACGCGATCGACCGCAGCGACCTTGCAGACGATCCGCGCTTTGCGCGCAACGACGGACGAGCGCAGCACACGGAGCTCATCGACAACGCGATCAGCGAATGGACGAGCTCGCGCGACTTGAACGACGTGCTCGCGACGCTGGAGAAAGCCGAAGTTCCCAGTGGGCGCATCTATACGGCTGCGGACATCTTCCAGGATCCGCACTACCGCGCGCGCGACATGATCCAGCGCTACCCGCTCCCCGACGGCACGCCGATCGAGTTTCCCGGCATCGTGCCGAAGCTGTCCGAAACACCGGGCACGACGGAGTGGCTCGGCCCGCGGCTTGGCGAGCACACGAGTGAGGTTCTCGCATCGATCGGCATCGGCGACCAGAAGGCCGCGGAGCTGCGCGCGCAGGGCGTCATCTAATACGTCCCGCGCGCCAGTTTCGACGTCGAACGGGCATAGGCACGCCAGGAACGCATCACAACCTGCGGCCGATCCTCACGGGCTTGCTCGGCCGAGGCCAAGGCCTCGATGCTCTTCGTCGATTCGCTGTTTTGGTCGCAGCAGCAGCCAAAACATGAGCACATGCGTCACGAGCAGCGGCGGAACAAGGACGGTCGGGATGAAATACGTCGCGCCGAGCGACCCCGGGTCAATGCCCACGCCGATCTGGCCTGCGTAGATCGCGTGCAAGAGGTCGAGCGTGCCCCATGCGTTGAACACCCACGCGATCGGGATCGCCCACGATACGCGCGCGGCAAGTGCCAATACCGCGATGCCCGCAAGGACGGCAGCAATCAGGTCGCCATACGCTGCGGGGCCAGCGAACGCCGGCGAAAGCGAGGGCGATACGACTCCTGGGATCAGAAAGCTGAGTCCAATGAACCGGAACAGATGAGGAGTCGTCAATGCCAGGAGCGCATCCGTTCGTGGCATCACCCGGAGCTTCGGCAACAAGTACACCTTCGTGACGATGGCCAACGCAAGAAGGTTCATCAAGATGCCAAGCCCGAATAACGCGCCAGTGTTCATGGATCACCTCTCGGTATTACTTTGACGTCTCATGCGCCGGAAGATGCGGCTCATGCACGCCGAATGCCGGACCACGCTCCCGTCGAGCGCGGCTGCCAGCGCCATATCGTCGACTGTCGCAACGATCCCAGGCCGCTCGAGTATTGGGTCACGATCGAATTCCTTTCAAAGCTCGTTGGCTGAGCGAGGATCGATCGAATAGGGATGAACTTCCTTCACGAAGCCGGGTTGCGCCTCGACGCGCGCGACCCAGTGCTGGAAGTTTCCGTACGCCTTCAACGGAATCCCCGCTTCCTCGGCGCGGCTCGCATAGGCGTAGAGCGACAGGTCCGCAATCGTGTACTGTGCGCCGCAAATGAAGGGCTGCGTCGCGAGCTCGTGATCCAGGATGCCAAGCGCGTTCACGCCGGCGGCTCGCCTTGCTTCCACAACCTCCTTCGGGCGCCGGTCGATCTTTCCGGTCAGCGTCCAGTAGCGGACGGACCCGATCGTGCTCTGCACGTAGTCCTGCTCGAAGGACAGCCACTGGTGAACTTTCGCGCGGCCGAAAACATCCACGGGCAGGTATCGGCTGCCTTCGGCGAGGAAGAAGAGGATCGCGCTCGATTCCGCGAGCGCGCGGCCGTCGTCGAGGCGGATCGCGGGCACCGCCCCGGTCGGGTTGATCGCCCGGTACTCGGGTTTCCGGCCCTCGCCCTCGAAGATGCTCACGTACGTGGTCTTGTGCGGGACGCCGAGCTGGTGCAGCAGCGTGCGCACCTTGAATGCGTTCTGCGAAGGCAGATAGTCGAAGAACTCGATCATGGGTATTGTAAGGTTGGGTTTCGGTCACAGCCCCTGCCGATTCAGTGCGCCGCCTCCTTGAGCAGAATGCGATTGACGGCGACACCGATCGATCGCGGCGACAACCGGCCTGCGAACACAAGCAGCTTCGTGAGCACACCGGGAATCACACTCGCCTTTCCCCTATTCATCCCGTTGATGCCCGCGCGAGCGACGCGGATCGGATCTGCTTTCGGAAGGTATCGGTAGATAATCGAACGGGCGGCGCCCGAGGTTGCTTCGAAGGCCGACTCGGTGGGACCCGGCGACAGGGCCGTCACGGTGACTCCACTCCCTTCGAGCTCCGCGGCGAGACCGCGGGAAAACGATTCGACGAATGCCTTGCTGCCGTAGTACGCCGCCATCCGAGGCCCGCCGGGCTGGTATCCGACCAGCGACCCCACGTTGAGAATGTGTCCGCGACGCCGAGAAATCATCCCGGGCAAGGCCAATCGGGTGAGCGCGGCGAGCGCGATGACGTTGAGCTGCAGCATGCGCTCGAGCGCGGTCGGATCCTGGTCCTGAACGTTGCCGTAGAGGCCCGAGCCCGCGTTGTTCACGAGGGTGTCGACCTCGATCGACGCGGACTCGAGCCGCGACCACAATTGTTGCGGCGCGCCAGGGACCGACAGATCGATCGCCTCGCACCGGATCGTCGTCCCGTACTCCCGACTCAGTTGCCGCGCGAACTCGTCCAGCGCAGCCGCATCGCGGCCGACCAGCACCAAGCCGTGGCCGTTCGCCGCGAGCAGTCGCGCGAATTCGCGTCCGATGCCCCGCGAGGCTCCGGTCACCAGTGCGGTGCTGCGCTTGCGTTCCATCGTTTCCTCCTTTCCGGTGGCGAACCGCCGGAGAGTTCGGTACTATCGAGTACCATTGCACCGGAGCATATGGTACTATTGGGTACCATGTCAAGGGGGGGTCGGTCATGAGGGCGAAACCAAAGCCTCGGGTTGCGAAGCGAAGCGAGGAAGCGGTCCGCGACCGGATCCTGAGCGCCGCCATGCGGACCTTCACGGAACACGGCTACGCGGCCGCGACGACCCTGAAGATCGCAACGCGGGCGAAAGTGTCCAAGCGGGAACTCTATGCGCTCGTCGGCAACAAGGCGCAGATGCTGGCGGAATGCGTGGCCGGACGCGGACGGCGGATGCGCCTCCCCGAAGGACTCGCGCCGCCGACCGACATCGCGAGCCTGGAATCGGCGCTGCGCAAGTACGGGACGATTCTGCTGACGGAGCTCATGGACCCCGGCGTCCTCGCGGTGTTTCGCCTCGGCATCGGGGAGTCGAAGCGATCGCCCGGCATCGCGGCGTCGATCAACGAGCAAGGCCACCGGCCCGCGAACGCCGCGCTCGAGTCGTTGCTGCGCTCGGCGCGCGCCGCGAAGCTCCTCGTCAGCGACGACTTCCCGTCGATGATCGCGCACTATCGAGGCCTGCTCCTGGGTGACCGGTCGGTCTACGTCCTGCTCGGCACGACGACGCCTCCGACGGCGAAGGAGATCGACCATCGGGCCCGCGAAGCGGCGCGTCTCTTCCTGAGGCTCTACGGCAAGGAGACCCGCGCGGCCACGACGCGGTAGCACGGGTTCGTTGGCGGGCGGGCCAGCTTTCCGCGAGGGTGAACGTTTCAGCCGGCGGCGGCCCAATCAGAAATCGCAGCGATGTCTTCGGCTGCTACGGTTGCTCGGCGGAAAGCCACTCGCGAATGATGGCCCCGCGTACCGCCGATGCGCGGTCCCGATCGGACCAGGCCTCGCTGTATGAATGACCAAGATCGGCATTGATGGAAAAGTGCGAATTCCCGCAGCTCCGCATCCGATCGATAAAGGGTCGCGCGCGCTCGGACGGAAATATGGTGTCGTTGGCGCCGAGGAGTAGCGTAACTTTCCGGCATGTCGACTCGCTCATGTCGACCGGATCGAGACGTCCCGTCGGGCAATCCTTCGAAAGATCGGAGAGCCGGGGGCTGATCCCATCGAGGAAGATCGCCTTGACCTTGTCGTCGTCCCCGATGGCGCGACTCGCGATGAGCGCACCCAGCGATGAGCCATAGACTCGAATCTCGTCGTAGCGGCCTTCCAGGAACTTCACCACCTCCCCGACATCATCGACGATCGCGTGATAGCGGGGAGTACCATCCGATCTCCAGTAGCCCCGATAGTCGTAGATGACGGTGTCGTACTCGAAGTCGAAGAATGCGAGGGGCTTCAGCATCTGATAGAAGACATCCGAGTACGCCAGGTTGCCATAGAGGACGAGCAGCGCCTTTCGCCGCGCGCTCGGCCGCGCTGCCGGAACGACGATTCCACGCAAGATGACGCCGTCGCGCATCGTGACCGGCGTGGCCAGGACGGTTCCGCTCGGCGCCGGTCGGTCCGCAGGCTTCAGGAGAAACCACCAGGGTTTCCACATCGCGAACGCCGTGACCTCGGCATCGCCGCAAACGAGCTCGTCGCTCGCCGCCCAGGCACCCGCTGCGACCAAAACGAGTATCACCAATGGCGCCGTCAGCGCCACTCTCCGATACCAAGCCGGTCGCCTGTGCCTCATGGCGATGGAGTTACCCCTCTGAGTCCAAGGTGGAGGCGAAGCGCGTCGAATTCACGTCCGGATGCTCGCGGGCGATGACGTCGAGTCGACGATTCCGCAGACTGGGTCGTGGAATCTGGCGCCCACATCTGATTGGAGGCTCAAGAAAGGGCGCCGCGCTCCGACCGTCAGCGTGCACGGATACGCGCGGGCGAACGCTTTACCGATCTTTCACTTGCTGGAGGCTCGAGCAAGGACATCGCGCTGCAGCCGGTCAGCGTGCAGGGATATGCACACGCCAACGTGGTTACCGGTGCGACCGAGTCGCCCTTATGCCAGCAAAGTAGGCGCTGCGACGTCGCGAAGCGCAGTTTTGGTGGAGGCGATCGTGACTTGTCGAAAGTACGCGCGACGCTGTCGCGCGAAGCGGCTCGCGGGAGGCGGTTCAAGTCCCTGCCGAACCCTGACTCCGGAAATCAGGTACCGCAGAAGGTGCGGTAGCTCGCTGTCACCTCGGCGGGCGCCGGTTCTGCGAAGGCAGCCTCGTCAGCGGACTCGATGTACGGCTGCCTGACCGCCGCCAGCAATCTCTCGAAGGGCGCGAGATCGCCGGCGTCCGAAGCCGCCGCCAGTGCCGCTTCCACATGATGGTTGCGAGCGATGATGATGGGATTGACGCTGCGCATCGCTTGCGCGCGTTCGTGGCCGGCGACACCGATTTCGGCCGCACACCGTGCGCGCCAGCGCGCGAGCCAGACATCGAGAGCGTGCAGATCGGAGAACAGCGCGCGCAGCTTCGCATCGTCGCCACTCGCCGCATCAGCGAGTCGGCGCCAGGCGAGCGTGAAATCGACTCGCTCGTCGTGCAGCAGCGTCAACCAGTCGTCGGCGAGCGCGGCATCAGCGCCGTCGTCGTTTGCCCCAGCCTGCAAGCCGAGTTTGGCGCGCTGTCCGCGACGCAAGTGAATCTGGTACTGCGCGGGAAAGGCTCCGAGGACCTGGGTGGCCATGTCGACAGCCTCATCGGCATTGTCGGAGAGCAGAGGCAGGAGCGCTTCCGCAAAACGCGCGAGATTCCAGCCCGCGATCTTGGGCTGGTTGCCGAAAGCGTAGCGTCCCCGGTGATCGATGGAGCTGAACACCGCCGCGGGATCGTAGGCTTCCATGAACGCGCACGGCCCGTAGTCGATGGTCTCGCCGGAAATCGTCATGTTGTCGGTATTCATGACGCCGTGAATGAAGCCCACGTTCATCCATTGGGCGATCAGTGCCGCCTGTCGCTCGGCCACGTGCCGCAGCAGACCCAGAAACGGTTGGGATTCGCTCAAGAGCTCGGGGTCGTGCCGCGCGATGGTGTACCGGGCGAGTTTCCTCAGATTCTCGATCTCGCCGCGTGCGGCGTAGAACTCGAACGTGCCGACACGGAGGTGACTTGCAGCGACTCGCGTCAGCACGGCGCCGGGGAGGACACGTTCGCGATACACCTCCTCGCCCGTCGCCGCGACCGCCAAAGCACGCGTCGTCGGAATACCCAGCGCATGCATCGACTCGCTGACCAGGACCTCGCGCAACATCGGCCCCACGGCCGCCTTGCCGTCGCCGTCGCGCGCGAATACCGTGCGCCCCGAGCCCTTGAAGGCGATGTCACGACGCTGTCCCTGCCGGTCGATCACCTCGCCCAAGACAAGCGCGCGGCCATCGCCGAGTTGCGGCACGAATCCGCCGAACTGATGCCCCGCGTAGGCCTGGGCCAGCGGCTCGGCGCCGTCCGGCACCGTGTTGCCGGCGAAGATTGCCGCGAGCGCCGCGGCGTCGAGCGACGCCAGATCGAGGCACAACGCTTCCGGCAGAGGCTCGTTGAGGAACAGCAGCTGTGGCGCACGAACGGGATTGGGCCGTCGCGCGACGTAGAAACCGGGCAGCTCGCGGGCGAAGGAGTTGTCGAAGCGAAATGCGACGACGGTGGACGCCGCTTCGAGGGTCGTCTCGATGGTCATGCTTGCCATTTTATCGCCCGTCGAAGACTGGTCGGCGGGGTACGCAGCCGCGCGCCTTCGGGCGTTCGCAACTCGAACTTGCTTCCCGGCGGCAATGAGATCAGATCGCCGATCTTGACTTTGCCTCCCGCTTGCAACGGCTCGAAGGCATTGCCGCCGAGCATCTGCGCGCCCTCCGCGGTCACGACTTCGCCGCCAGCGGCCCAGACGACGAGCATGTCGCGCTGCTTCAATCCGTCGCGTGGCATCGGCCCGCCGCAACAATCGTGCTGGAGCAGCGCGGATCGCAGATCGGCGGTGTTGTCGGGCAAGCGCCGAAGTTCGTGCGCCCGGCTGCCGCCGTGGCACGGGTGCGCCCACACCTCCGCCCTCGAACACCGGGTCGCCGAGGATCGGGCCCCAAGGTCGAGAAGCTTCCGGGGCTTGACAAAAAGCACGAGCGTTCTATTATTCACCCGATGAACAAGGGCGAGCAGACACGGGCCGCGATCCTCGACGAAGCGTTGGCACAAGCGAGCGAGGCCGGCTTCGAGTCGTTGACCATTGGGGGCCTGGCAGAGCGCGCGGGCCTGTCCAAGAGCGGACTCTTCGCCCATTTCGGCTCTCGCGAGGAGTTGCAGGTTGCCGCGATCGAGTCCGGGGCCGCGCGCTGGGCCGAAACGGTATTCATGCCGGCGATGAAGGCGCGCCGAGGGCTGCCGCGGATTCGGGCGCTGTTCGAGAACTGGCTCGACTGGACCGCACGGACCGGGCTGATGCATGGTTGCCCGATGCGCGCCGCTGCAGTGGAGTTCGATGACCGGCCCGGCCCGCTACGCGATGCGGTCATCGAGCATTTCGCGCGGCTCGACCGGGAGCTGGCACGCGCCATCCGCTTGGCGATCAGCGAGAAGCACTTTCGAGGCGATATCGACGTCGAGCAGTTCATGTTCGATCTGATGGGCGTGCTCTTCGCGTACGAGCACATGGCGCGCCTGTTCGATGCCGCGAAGGCGAAGTCGCGCGCGCGCACGGCGTTCGAGCGCCTGGTCGCCACCGCTTCCTGCACTGTCTGAAGACTCAAGGAGATTGCTTGATGAACGCGTCATCCGTCGCCGCCACAAATAGCACGATCGTTCGTGCTAGATTTTCGCTCTGGACCGTCATCCGGGCGTATTTCGCGATCGTTTCCCGCCTGCTCCCCGATCTCGCGCGCCGCCAGGCGGAGCGCCTGTTCACGGCGCCGCCGCGTTACGCCGGCCGCCGAGGGCAAGCGTTTGCTGCGCGGCGCGAGACGGTGGTCTCCGACAATCACTCGCTCGCCGTCTGGCAAGTCGGCCCGCTCGCCGCACCGGCGGTTCTCCTGGTCCACGGCTGGGGTGGCCGAGGCATCCAGATGGGAGAGTTCGTTGCACCACTCGTGGCCAGCGGCCGGCGTGTCGTGTGGTTCGATCAGCCGGGACACGGAGAAAGCGGTCGTGGTCCGGTCGCGCTGCCAAATTTCGTGCACGCCGTGCATGCGCTCGCCGCCACGCACGGACCCTTCGAAGCCGCCATCGGCCATTCGCTCGGCGCCGCCGCGCTTGGCCTTGCGCTGCGCGGCGGTCTCGAGCTCGGGCGCGTAGTGCTCGTCAGCGCTCCCGCGTCGCTGAACGAGCACGCGCACAAGTTCGCTCGCATGCTTGGCATCACGCCATCGATCCGCGAGGCCATGCGCCAGCGGCTCGAGCGCCGCTACGACGTGAGTTTCGCCGAGATCGACCGCATCGACGAACTGGCGCGATTGGATCTACCTGCGCTATTCGTGCACGACGTGGCCGATACCGAAGTCCCATTCGAGGACGCGCTGCGGCTGTCCGCGCACATGCACCATGCACGGCTCATCAAGACTTACGGTCTCGGACACCGCCGGATCCTGCGCGATCGTGCGGTCGTGGGCGCGATCGTCAATTTCATCCGTGGCGACGTCGCCGAGCTACCCGCCGAAGTGCCGGCTCTGCCCCGCCCGGCGCCGATCTATTGAGCAGCGAAGCCAAGGTGCCACATGTTGGCGAAGCTCTTGATGACAGGCAGCACGGCGATCTTCCTCGTGCTCGGCGTGATTCATTTCGCCTACACGTTCTGGTGGCCTCGGCTCGCGCCGCGTGATCCCGGCCTGCAGGCGATGATGAGCAACGTTTCCCCCGTTCTGACGCCAGAAACGACGATGTGGAAAGCGTGGCTCGGCTTCAACGCGAGCCATAGCATGGGGCTGATCCTTTTTGGTTTGGTCTACGGCTACCTGGCGCTGGCGCACGAAGAGCTTCTCTTCGACTCGCCCTGCTTGCTGCTCGTGGGACTGGCCATGGTTTGCGGCTTCGTCATCCTGGCCAAGCTCTTCTGGTTCAGCCTACCGTTCTGGAGTCTATGCGTAGCGCTGGCGTGCTCGGTGGCGAGCATTGCCGTTTCGAGGGGTTAGGATGATGATCGACGGCAACTTGCAGGACCTCATGCGACAAGTCACGCAGACGGCCGATTTCCGCTCCCTTTTCGCCCACTTCTCCGATGACATCGAGCTCAGAGTGACCATGGCCCTCGCCCCGTCGGCCCGCAGCGAACGACGCGGAAAGCCAGCGGTGATTCGCCATCTGCGCGCCGCAGGGGGCGCGGTGCAGCCACGAATCACGGCGCCGTTCGAGTTCTTTGCCAACGGCGAGCGCTTCGTGGCTTGCCATGACGAGCGTATTGCGATTGCCGCCGGATTGGACCTCCGCTGTGAGCGAACGCTCATCTTCGACGTGCACGGAGGATTCGTCACTCGCATCACGATGCACTACGAGCTGTCGCCGGCAGCGGAGCGCCCTGCCGCTGCCGTCGCTGCCTTCGCCGCGAACGCCTGACAGCCCCGCCATCGGCGCGTGATACCAGCGTTGGCGACGTTCAGCGACCTCCAGCGAATACGTGAAAGATGGCGGTTTCTTGTCTTACGGTCCCAACTTCCCGCAGATGTACTACCGGGCAGCGACGTATGTCGATCGCATTCTGAAAGGCGAGAAGCCGGGCGACCTGCCGATCGAGCGGCCC
>Ga0306926_10000022_pt1 | contig 129672 bp, 137 predicted proteins | sample flu12Cox44000178_FD_203759 | JGI IMG/M metagenome (GOLD analysis project Ga0306926, IMG submission 203759) | Lab enrichment of tropical soil microbial communities from Luquillo Experimental Forest, Puerto Rico - flux8day.12C.oxic.44.000.178 (v2)... | ecosystem: Environmental > Terrestrial >... | reverse complement strand
GTTTCGCCGCGCTCCAACGCCAGCAGCATGCGAATCAGAAGCTCGAGATCGATGCGGTCGGTCTTGCGCCGTCGCGAACGCCGTTCCACCGGAATGCTTGCGGCATCGACGACACGGTTCTCGATGCCGGCCGCCGTCAGCCGGCGGTGCAACCAAAACCCGTCGTACCCGGCTTCGTAAATCGATACCACGCGGACCGGCTTACCGAGTTTCTCCAACCGGAGTCTGGCAACCGTGATCCGTTCCAGGGCGGCGTCAACGTCGCCCCCGTCAACTTTGTAACGACTGATGGTCTTGCCGAGCTGCGGCGAATACAAGCCGATCAGCCAGGTCGCTTTGCTCAGTTCAAACCCGACAAAAAGCGTGGCAATCTCGTCTTGGGCGGCAGGCGCCAGCGCTGAGGTCGACATCCCGGTCTCCGTTAAGTTCATGTTTGGCAAAGCGGAACCTTAACGGAACCGTGCCTGTCGCCCCATAGGATCTGGAAAGCGCCGCCTTGTCACGGCGCACCCCCGATGCAGACCTTTCTCGACGCGCTACCACTGGCAAAGGAAAAACTCATGGCGGCATGACCACGGTCGACAGTCATAATCGGTTCACACAGCCAGCACCGTCTGTCCGATCAAGTCTCAGCTAATACATCTTATGGAGACGCGCTATGGCGCCGCGCAAAGATCTTACCTCGCTGGGCCTGGCCCGTGGCTTGCTGGCTACTCCGGCGCTCGCCCAGCAGGACACCCATTCGGAACAACACCCCGCCGGCGCAATGTCCAGTCAGGCAACGACCTTGGATTAGCTTGGTGCCGAATATCCATCGAGATCCATCGCCTCTCCAGCCGGACTTGATGAGCGTAAAGGTCGCTCGGCTTCTCCGGCCGCTCAACGTCCAGCTCATGCCCGCACATGGAGCTTCGGTAAGTACTGGGTCGGTCCTCTCATCTCTTGACGGCACGCCCTAAACAAGCCCTCTGCCGTAGCGTGATCTCCAGCGAGCTTTTGATGAGCAGCCCATGCCTGAGCGGAAACGGAAAAGAAGGAGCGAGCGCCGATGAGCTCTTCGCCATCCTGCAGCGTCAGCGCGAAGCCTTCATGCGGGACGGACCACCCTCTCTGCAGCAGCGGCGCGCCGATCTCGCCAAACTCAAGCGGGCAATCAAGCGGTCCGCCGATCGCATCGCCGACGTGATCTCGGCGGACTTTGGCGGCCGCTCCCGCCACGAGAGCCGGCTCGCGGAAGTGCTCACGGTCTGCACCTCGATCCGCCATGCATCGCGCCATCTGCCCCAGTGGATGAGGCCAAGACGGGTCTCGATAGGCCTCGAGTTCAGGCCGGCAAGAGCGCGAATCCTGTATCAGCCGGTTGGCACCGTCGGCATCATCAGCCCATGGAATTATCCGTTTCTGCTGGCGATCATGCCGCTCATCGCCGCGCTTGCCGCTGGCAACCGCGTGATGTTGAAGCCATCGGAACGGACGCCGCGCACCGCCGAGTTCATCGCCAATTTCCTTGCCGAGCTATTTCCGAAAGAACACGTAGCGACGGTTCTCGGCGGCTGCGAGTTAGGCGCAGCGTTCTCGCGTCTTCCTCTTGACCATCTGTTCTTCACTGGGTCGGCAGCCGTCGGCCGTGAGGTCATGAAGGCCGCGGCTGAGAATTTGACGCCGGTGACATTGGAACTTGGTGGCAAGTCGCCCTGCATCCTTGGCGCCGATACGGCGTTGCCGGATGCTGTCGAAAGTATCATTTATGGCAAGCTGATAAATGCTGGGCAGTCTTGCGTCGCGCCGGACTACGTTTTGGCCCCGGTGGGAGCGCGTGACGAATTCATCCGTCTTGCCGTCGAAGCAACCGGCAAGCTGTACCCGAGCATTGCCAATAACCCAGATTACGCCAGCATTATCGACGACCGGCATTTCGAGCGCATCGTCCAGTACCTGGAGCAAGCCCGAGCGCGTGGGGTGCGGGTCATCGAACTCGCCCCGGCGGATAGCGCCCTTGCGCGAAGCGAGCGCAAGCTATCCCCGACGCTAGTTGTTGATCCAGACGACGAGCTGCCCTTGATGCGCGAGGAGATTTTCGGCCCGGTGCTGCCGCTGAAAACCTATCGGAGAATTAAGGAAGCAATCGACTACGTGAATCTGCGGCCCCGGCCGCTCGCTCTCTATTATTTCGGTGCGAACACCATTGAGCGCAGGAAGGTACTCCAGCGGACGATCTCCGGCGGCGTTTCAATCAACGAGACCCTTATGCATGCAGTGGTTGAGGGACTGCCTTTTGGTGGTGTCGGTGCCTCAGGAATAGGCGCTTATCATGGCGAGACCGGTTTTCGCACCTTCTCTCATCGCAAGGCTGTTTTTCTGCAGAGCCGGCTCAGCTTGTCGTGCCTGTTGCGGCCGCCTTACGGCAAGACGGCTAATTACCTGCTCCGGCTCTTAATGATGCGGTGATCAGGCCGGCGAAACGCGCCTGGGCTCATTCATCAAGATCCACGCTCTCCAGCCGGACATGCTGCGCGTCCGGGTCGTCGGGGTCCTCCGACATTTCGATCTCCAACTCCGCCGCGCAGGATAGCGTGCCGCGCGCTTCCACAGCGAAATGCGCGCGGAAGTGTTCGGGCGAAAGGTGGCTGAGCGCGCCGAGCCAAATACTGGCACCGGTTACGCGGCGGGCGCCCGTGGCGCGGGCCAGGTCGTTGATGCGCCGGACGACGTCGCGGACAAGGGCTGTCTCATGCATGGTCCCTCCCAGCTTCCAACACGGCAGAGATCTCAGCAACTATCCGCTCCGCGACCTCCTCGACGGCCTTGGTGACCATCGGCGACAGCGGCGCCCCCGTCTCGAACTGTTCGCCTTCGATGAGATAGGCAACGAGACGCGGGGGCAGCCGCTGCAGGCCGCGCGCCAGCTCGACGGTTTCGGCGAGGCCGAAGGCATGCGTGGAGCGCAGCGCGAGGGACATCGGGAGCGGGCTATTGTTGAGATCGAGACGATGGATCCGGCCCGGCTTGGTAATCGGCGCGCCGGCGTCGACAAGGATTACGCAGGAGAAATCCCTCCAGTCCTCGATCAGCGCGAGAGCGTCGCCACTTCTTTCGAGAACGCAGACCCCGGGAGGAACCCGCACGCTCAGCCGCCACGCGACCGCCGGGCCGACGCCATCGTCGCCACGATCTGGGTTGCCAATCCCGACGACGAGCACCGGTGACCGATTGCTGCCGCTCATGCCCGGTGCACTTGCAGCTTCAAGAAATGCGCTGCGCAGGAGATGCAAGGGTCGTGGTTGCGGATGCTCTGTTCGCAACGGGCTTGCAACGCCTCGTCTTCGAGATCGAGGGCGGCATTCGCGACCTCTCGCAAGTCTTCTTCGATGACGCCTTGGTTTTGCGCGGTCGGCGGAACGAGACTGGCTTCGAGGATCGTGCCGTCGGCATCGAGATTGTAGCGATGATAGAGGATGCCGCGCGGCGCCTCGGTGCAGGCGTGCCCCTCCGCCGCGCGCGGCTTCGCCGGGACGAATGGCCGCACCGGCGGCTCGTAGGCGGCGATCAGCCGCAACGCCTCGTCGCAGGCATAAACGACCTCGAGCGCGCGAACGAGAATGCTGCGGAACGGATTGCGGCAGACTGGCTCGAGCCCGACTTCGTCGGCGAGCGCGCGGATCTCGCTGGGCAGACGGCCCCGGTTGAGCGCATAGCGCGCCATCGGCCCCACCAGATAAGCGCCGCGCTCCCTCAACACGCAATGCAAAGCGGTCGAATGCGGCACTTGGCGCTCGATGAACTCGGTTTCGTAATCAGCGGCGGCAATGTCGAGCCCTGCCGAAGAGACGATCCTTCCTTCGTTCATCGGATATTCGTCCGGGTGTCGCAATGCGACGAACTCGTAGTCCCGGGCGAATTCCGGAAACGGAAGACCGGCCGCCCAGCGTAGCGTCTCAATTGCCTGGTCGCGTGCGCGCTTCAGCGCTTCGGAGACCGGCATCAGTTCGGCGCGGTTCGGAACCCTATAAAACCCGCCGATGCGCGCGTTGATCGGATGGATCTCGCGACCCCCGAGCAGGCGGATCAGCTCGTTCCCAGCCTTCTTGAGCGCGAGCGCGCGCTCCACCGCCTCGCCGTGATCGCGCGCCATCGCGATCGCGTCCGGATAGCCGAGGAAGTCCGGCGCATGAAGCATTGCGATGTGCAGCGAATGGCTCTGAATCCATTCACCGCAATAAAAAAGACGCCGCAACGCGCGGATCGGTGCATCGATTGCCATGCCGAGCGCATCCTCAATGGCGTGCACGCCGCTCATCTGGTAGGCGATCGGGCAGATCCCGCAGATGCGGGCGACAATGTCGAGCACCTCCATGTACCCGCGCCCGCGCAGCAAGGCTTCGAAGAACCGCGGCGGCTCGAAAATGCTCAGGTGCACCGCCTCGACGGCGCCATTGCGGACGCGGAGATCGAGCGAGCTCTCGCCTTCCACCCGCGCGATGTAATCGACCTTGATTGTCCTATTCGCCATGCGCCTCGCTCTCTTTCCGGAAAGCCTCGGCAGCCGCGTTGAAGGTGCGGAACACCCGGGCGATATCGCGCTCGGCCATGCCAAGCGAGGCGAACTCGCGCGCGATCGCGGGGGTATTCGGGCTCTCGGCCGGCCCGAAGCAACCATAGCAGCCGCGGCCATAGCCTGGGCAGATTGCGCCGCAGCCGGTTTGCGTGACTGGGCCGAGGCAGGGTGTCCCGTGGGCGACCATCACGCAGATGGTGCCGCGCAACTTGCATTCATGGCAGACGCTGTGCTCGGCGATAACGGGCTTACGCCCAATGAGAAAAGCTTTGATGACTTCGAGCAGCTGGCCCTTGTCGATTGGGCAGCCGCGCAATTCAAAATCGACCGGCACATGGGCGCCGATCGGCGTCGAGGTCGCGAGCGTTTTCACGTATTCCGGGTGCGGGTAGACGGCCGCCGCGAACGCCCGGATATCGGCGAAGTTGCGCAACGCCTGAATGCCGCCGGCAGTGGCGCAGGCGCCGATTGTCACGAGACGCCGGGAGAGGCGGCGCACGCGTTGGATGCGCTTGGCATCCTGCGGGGTTGTGATCGAGCCTTCGACCAGTGAGAGATCGTACGGCCCTGATAGCATCCGACGCGATACCTCGGCGAAATAGGCAATGTCGAGCTGCCCGGCGATCGCCAACAGCTCATTCTCGCAATCGAGCAGACTGAGCTGGCAGCCGTCGCAGGAGGCGAATTTCCACACCGCGAGGCGCAGGCGGGCGCGCCTTGGCATTCAGATCTCCCTCACCCCAAACATCGGCGCGATTCGATCGTATCGAAACACCGGACCGTCGCGGCAGACGAAGTGCGGTCCGAACTGGCAACGCCCGCACAGCCTGACGGCGCATTTCATGTGGCGCTCCATCGACAGATAGATCCGGTCTGCCGCAATACCCCGGTCGCGCAGTGCGGCGATCGTAAAACGCATCATGATCTCGGGCCCGCAGACGAGCGCGACGGCATGTTGGGGGTCGAGCGACATGCGCGGGATCAGCGCTGGCACGACACCGACATTGCCGTGCCAATCGGCGCCAGCATGGTCGAGCGTGACCTCGACGTCGACATCGAGCCGCCGCCGCCATTCCTCCAGCTCGCGCTGGTAAAGGATATTGCCCGGACCACGCGCGCCGTAGAGCAGTACAACCCGGCCATAATCCCGGCGGCGGGCAAGCACGCGATAGATCGCCGGACGCAGCGGCGCGAGGCCGACACCGCCGGCGACGATCACGACATCGCTGCCCCGGGTCTCCGCGACGGGCCAGGCCGAGCCATAGGGCCCCCGCACCCCGATAACCACATTGCGCCGCAGCCGCATCAGTGCACCGCTGACGGCGCCAACCGCCCGCACGGTGTGTACGATCCGGTCTGTCGCTTCGGGATCCCCGCTGATGCTGATCGCCACTTCCCCCAGCCCGAAGACGTACAGCATGTTGAACTGGCCGGCGGCGAATGCGAATGGCGAATCGGGCATCAGTTCCAATGTTGCAACGTCCGCGGTTTCCCGCCTCACTCGCGCCACCCGCAGTGGCTGCGGCACTGACCAGCCTGTCGGCGCAGCTGTCATGCCCGCGGCGGTCCGTAGACATCGAGGACCTGCAGTCGGGTCGCGCGCAAGCGCTCACCCATCGCGCCGACAAACCGCTTCATCAGCTCGTAGCCGAGATCATGATCGGCTTCGCATTTGTCGCGCAGGCACCGCGCATTGACCCCAAGCGCCCGCACGAGTTCGGCTGCGCGCGCATCGAAATTCCAGCGATAGGGCGGCACGAGCCAAGCGGCGTCGAGGATGTCGCCCTGGCGCAGCGTGGCGATCACGATCGCCGGCTGGCCGGGCGCGTGCAGTTCGAGTGCTACCGTGCCGTGGCGGATCAAGTAGAATTCATTGGCGGGTTCATCTTCGTGGAACAGATATTCGCCTGCAGCGAAGCGCAAATTGCGGGCGCAGCCGGAAATTGCGGCGCCGAATTCGGGGCCGAGGCCCGCGAAAAACGGGTGCTCGAGGACGATGCGTTCAAGTCCTTCCATCGGCGTCCCTCCGCGGCGGCTGCGGCGCCCCGCGGATCGCGGCGGCTTCCTCGGTGATGTCGATCCCGACCGGACACCACGTGATGCACCGGCCGCAGCCGACGCAGCCGGAGGTGCCGAACTGATCGATCCAGTGCGCCAGTTTGTGCGTCATCCATTGGCGGTAGCGCGAGCGCGGCGAGCTGCGCACACTGCCGCCGTGAATGTAGGAGAAATCCAAGGTGAAACAGGAATCCCAACGGCGCACGCGCTCGGCAGTAGCCCCCGCAATATCGCTTGTGTCGTCGACACTCGTGCAGAAGCAGGTCGGGCAGACATTCGTGCAATTGCCGCAGGTGAGGCAGCGCGCGGCGACTTCGTCCCAGCGCGGGTGATCGGGGCTGGCCTGCAGCAGTTCTTTTAGCCCATTGGTGTCGAGGTGACGGCCCATCTGGCCCGTCGTTCGCGCGACGACCTCTTCAGCGGCCTTGATCTCCTCCTCACTCGCCAGCCGCGCGGAGAGGTCCTTGACCACATCTGCGCCCGCAGCGCTGCCGACCTCCAGCACGAACCGATGGGCGCCCTCGTCGATGAGCTCTGTCAAAGCGAGGTCGAAACCGGTCTCGACCTTTGGTCCGGCATCCATCGAAACGCAAAAGCAGGTGCCGCCCGCCTGGCCGCAATTGACGCCAATGATAAAGGTCTGGTCGCGCCGAATTTTGTAGGAGTTGTCGAGATAAGGCCCGGAGAGAAAGACGCGGTCGTGGATCGCGATCGCGCGCAGCTCGCAGGCGCGTACGCCGATAAAGGCGAGCGGCTCGGCCGCCCATTGGCTTTCAACGATCGTAAAACCGTCGCCCTCGCGGCGGGCTTGCCACAGAGGCTCGATCGGCGGATGCAGAAAGCGCTTCCAGGAATGCGGCCCGACCGCATAGCCGAAGAGCGCCTCGTCACCACGCCGTTCGAGCCGATATCGGCCGCCGTCCTGCTGGTCGGTCCACCCGACGGGCAGCTCATCGAGCCGAGCGATCATGTCGTAAACGATCGCTCCGTCGCGGATTGTCGGTCCAATGACTCGGTAGCCCCGGCGCGCCAGGGAGCCGATGATCCGTTGCACGCCCTCCGGCTCGATTGCGAGCTTGGCACAGAGCATCTTCGCCAAATCCTAACGCGAGGCGGCAGGAAGTCCCGCCGCCTCGGTCATTAGCGTTGGTTACGCTGATTTGACATCGATCTTCTTTTGTTGCTTCTGGGCCTCAGGCGTCTTCGGCAGCGTGATCTTCAGCACGCCTTTAGCAAAATCGGCCGAGACCTTGTCACGATCGACACTGCTCGGCAGCTCGAAGGCGCGTTGGAACGAGCCGAAGGCGCGCTCCGAAAAATAGTAGTTCTTTTCCTTTTCCTCCTTCTCCTGGCGCTTCTCGCCTTTGAGGACGAGCGTGTTGCCGGTGATCGACACGTCGACATCCTTGGCGTCCAAGCCCGGCAACTCAGCCGAAATCTTATAGACCTTGTCGTCCTCGCTCATATCGATTGCCGGGGCCGAGAAAGTGAACGAGCTCCGCCATAACGGCTCGGTTTCGAACATGCGGCGCAGCGACGGGAAGCCGAAGCCGCTGGAGAACCGATCGAACATGCGGTCCATCTCACTGCGGAACGACCGCCACACGTCCGGCACCGTGGGCTCCGCCGATGGTGCCTTCTTAACCTCAACGGGTACATCTGCCATTGTTGTCTCCATCATGATCGTGAGGAAACGGGTTAAATCTAACCCGGCCGGCATCCTGCGTGCGAGCTCACGCCGGGACATTGATCCAGCGCAATTTATGGCGGCCGGCTGTCCCATCGCCGTGTCCGCGCCGCCCGCCGTACGCGCTCCATAGCGAGCGAAAGAGCCGCGCTGCGCGGCAACGTCCCGGTACGCTTCACCTCGTCAAGCATCGCTCCGGTGTTAGCGCGGATCCTTTCCTCGATCAGTGCCAGAGCCGCCGCCTCGGTGCCGCCGCGATATTCGACGGCCGCACAAATCACGCCGCCGGCATTGGCGATGAAGTCGGGCAGAACGAGCACGCCGCGGGCGGCGAGCGCCTCTTCGGCCTCTGCTGTCAGTGGAATGTTGGCGCCCTCGGCGACAATCTGCGTTTGCAGGCGCGCGACATTGCCTCCATGGATGACATCGGGCCGCGCGGCCGGGATCCAGATTTCGCACGGTATATCGATTAGCGCGTCAGCGGACAGTTTGCGGCCGCGGGCGTATTCATGGAGAGCTCTGCCATCGGCCTTGAGCGCCATCAAGGCGGGCAAGTCCAATCCGTCGTCGTCGAGGATCGCACCGCGAGTATCGCTGGCGGCGACGAGCACGGCGCCCTTGTCGACAAGGAAACGCGCGGCGTGCTTGCCGACAGAACCAAAGCCCTGGATCACGACCCGCGCGCCTTTGAGGGGCATCTCGATGTGTTGTCGGGCCACCTCGACCGCACTGACGAGACCAAAACCCGTGGCGCCGATCTCGTCCAGTGGGATGCCGCCGACCTCGCGCGGGAGCCCCACGGCGCGGCCCGTCTCGTCCTTGATCCAACCCATCGCCAGCTCGTCGGTTCCCATATCGGGGCCTGGGATGTAGTCGGTGAGATCTTTGATCGCCCCGGCGAAGGCCCGGATCAGCCGCTCCTTCTTCTGAAGAGCCATTTTGGAGTCAGCAAAGATCACCGATTTGCCGCCGCCGTGCGGCAGACCCGCGGCAGCATTCTTCAACGTCATCGCGCGCGCCAGCCGAAAAGCTTCCTCGGTGCTGACATCGGGCGCCATGCGCACACCTCCGATAGCTGGTCCGCAGGCGATATTGTCGATTGCAACCACCGCCTTGAGACCGGCCGAAGGCCGGTAAATGTGCATGAGCTTGAATGGGCCGAGTTCATCGGCAAAACGAAAGGCTTCCTCCATCGGCTCCTCTCTCGTGCCTACTAGGCTAGTCTAATCCGTTAGATTGGAGTTCCTTTTCGCTATCACGGCGAAACCCGATACCGCCTAGCGCGGCCTGCCGCTGGGTCGCGAGCTCCGCAGGTAGGCTGGCGAAGGTGTAGTCGAACATTGTTTCCGGCTGCTGCGGCGGCGTCGCCAGATAAAGATCGGCGGCTGCCGTCATCTCTGCCGCTGTTTCGCGGAGCAATTGCTCTTCGTCGACCTTTGTCCAGTGGCCCAGCTGTGTCAGAAATCGGCGAAGCCGCAACACCGGCTCCTCGGGCCAATGGCGGGCTACCTCGGCGTCATCACGGTAGCGGCTCGCATCATCAGCAGTGGTGTGATCACAGAGACGATAGGTGAGCGCCTCGATTAGGTGCGGACCGCCGCCGTCGCGGGCGCGCGCGAGCGCACCGGCTACGGCCCCGTGAACGGCAGCGACATCGTTGCCGTCGACCTGCTCGCCGGCAAAGCCGGCGGCAGTCGCCTTCTGGGCTAGCGTCTCCGCGGCGCTCTGCCGGCCGCGCGGCATCGAAATCGCCCAACCGTTGTTGCTGACCACGAAGATGACCGGGAGCCTCCATACGCCGGCGACATTGAGCGCCTCAGCGACGTCGCCCTTCGAGGTGGCGCCGTCGCCGAAGATGCAGACAGCGGCGCGTTTTTCATTGCGCAGCTTGAAAGCGAGCGCGACCCCGACGGCATGCGGCGCGTGGCTGCCCACCGGCACACAGACTGGAAAGTCCTCCCGAGGCCGTGCAAAATCACTGCCCCGCTCATCGCCGCCCCAATACAGGAAGAGCTCCAGCGGTGTGACCCCGCGCCACAACTGGGCGCCGTGCTCGCGAAAGCTGGGCAGCAATACATCATCCTCTCGCATAGCGCTGGCGGCACCCACCGAGACGGCTTCCTGACCAAGCGAGGACGCGAAAGTGCCAAGTCGGCCGGTACGTTGCAGCGCTATTGCTTTACTATCAAAGCCGCGCGTTCGCACGATGGCGCGGTAGAGCGCGATCAACCGGTCAGCGGTGCATACCGTTGGCGGCAGTGGCGCGACGAGCTCGCCCGCCGAGTTCAGGCACCGGCTATACCGTATTTCGAAACGCGCCACTATCTCTGGCATATCGACGTTCTTTTCAATGGCGCCTGGCGCCTAGGGTGTGTGCATTCGAATTCGCCGTATTCGCACGTCTATCGACATCAAGTGTCGTCGCCCCGGTCCGGCTTGTTCTCGAGAGACATTGCCACATAACGGTTAGTGCCGTGGCGATTGATCAGCATCAGCATAGTCTTGCCTCCGCTTCCCAGGCCTTGCTTCAGCCGGGAGATCGCCTCCTGGGGCGAGGTCACCGGAACCTGGTTAATGCTCTCGATCACATCTCCGGGCCGGATGCCAGTCCCTAGAAACACGCTCTGGTCATCGACCGAAAGAACGACGACGCCACTGATATTGGGCGGGACGTCCAACCACTCGCGCCGCGCCTTGGTCAGCGGAGCGAGATTCAACCCGATGCTAAAGTCTTTTCGCGTCGTGCGGCTTTGACGCGGAGCATTTGTCGTGGTCTGCGGGCTCGCCGGCATTTCGCCGATGATGGGCCGCAGTACGATCTCGGCACCTTGCCGCCACACCTCTAGCTCGGCCTTCCGGCCGCTCGGGATTGCTGCGAGCGCGAGCAGCAAATCGCGTTTTTTTGTGACGGTCTGTCCATTTACCGTGAGGATCACATCGCCCTGTGCAAAGCCGGCCCGTGCGGCGGGGCCGTCCGTGGTCACCTCGGCGACGAGCCCGCCTTCGGCCTTCGTTAATCCGAAACTCTGTGCCAATTCCAGGGTCAGGTCCTGGATCCGCACGCCGAGCCAGCCGCGCTCGACCCTGCCCCGCGCCTGTAACTGTGCGATCACAGGCTGTGCCAGCTTGGCCGGAACCGCAAAACCGATGCCGACCGAGCCGGTGTTTGGCGAATAGATGGCGGTGTTGATGCCGATCACCCGACCGTTTAAGTCGAAGGTGGGGCCGCCGGAATTGCCGAGATTGATTGCCGCGTCGATCTGCAGGAAGTCGTCATAGGGGCCGAGATGCATATCGCGGCCCCGTCCGGAGATGATGCCGCTGGTGACGGTGGCATCGAGGCCGAAAGGATTGCCGATCGCTAATACCCAATCGCCGACCCGCGCGGCGTCGCTGTCGCCCCAGCCGACATAAGGCACCGGATGGTCGAGGTCGATCTTGAGCAGCGCCAGATCGGTCTTGGTGTCGCGTCCGACGATCCGGGCGGAATGCGGCTTTCCGTCCTGCAAAATGACCGTTACTTTTTCGGCATTGTCGACGACGTGGTCCTCGGTGACGATGTAGCCGTCGGGATCGATGATGAAACCCGAGCCGGTCGATATGACCGGCAGCTCCGGCATGCCGAAAAACCTTCGTAACAGCTCGTCGAGCGCCGCGGGAGGCAGGCCGCGGTCATTACCCTGATGTGCCGATCGCCGAAGGTTTTTCAAATTTTCTTCGCCGAGGGTCGTCAGGCTCGCTCGCTGCACAGCAGAGACATGCACCACGGCAGGGATCACGGCCTGCACAACCGGAGCAAGGCTCGGGAGCCGGACATGATCCTGAGATGGGGCCAATGGGGCGGTTCGATTGGGCGGCGCACAGCCCGCGGAGACCAGGGCCAAGCCAAGTGCGAGAGTTACGACGAATCCGGCGAGGCTCGATCGGCGGGTCTGCACTTGTTCGATCGGCCGATTAGTCCGCGCGTCACGCATCAAATCCTCCTTCAATCCAGCGTGATGCCGATGCGCGGGGTTTGCGTTGACGCAGATCAATGAATGTTACTGGCGAACATCGGCTTTATTTGGCGGGTACGGAGGTCTCGGCATGGTGGTAGCGCCGGCACTCGGCTCGGCCGCATCGCCTGATTTGGCGGCGAGAGCGATGAGACGCTGGCGCAGGCCATTGGCGACCCGCTCCTCGTCGGTGCGGCCCATGCCGCTCCTCCGTAACGATGCGATCTGCTCGGGAACACCAAACGTGACCGTAATGCGCCGAAATTTCGGGATACGGCGCCCCCGCGGCAGCGCTTCGAAGGCTCCCGCGATAAGAGCCGGAACAGCCGGCGCTCCACTGCGTATCAGTATCTGGCCAATACCGGGCAGAAAACGCTGCAGGCGTCCATCAGGAGAGCGCCAGCCCTCCGGGAACCAGACTTGCACATGGCCAGCCTTCAGAACACGAGTTGCAATTTCCAGCGCTGCGGCGGGGTACCGTGAATCGACCGGGAACAGATGCATGGCCCGAGAGAACAGGCGAAAAAGCGCGTTCGAGAAAAACCCCAATACCCCCACGGACCAATAGACATATCGCAGTCGGTGCCATGGCAGCGCTGCGGCAATCGTCAGACCATCGATATAGCTGACATGATTGGGCGTGATCAGGAATGGCCCTGTCTCGGGAAGCCTTTCGAAACCGGTGAGCTGCACTCGAAACAGCCCACGCACGACCAATCGGTTCAACCCATAGAGCACAAAAGCCAAGGCCGTCAGCAACCCGCCGGTCGGCGCCAGCCAGCGCTCGATGTCCAGTGCGATGGCCGGTTCTTCCTGCGGCAATCGGGGCGCCCCCGTCCGGCACTCGAGCGACAGTTGCAGCAGGTCGCGAATCGTTGTGATCGCGGCGACGTCCGTGTCGGACAAATGGATGCCTAGGCGTTCCTGCAACAGGAGCGTCAACTCCATCCACGCGAACGAGTCGATGCTCAAATCGAGGCTCAGATTGAGGTCGAGGTCGAGCGGCTGGTCCGGGTAACGTTGCTGCAGCAAACTCCAGACCGCGCTGGCAGTCGGGTCGGCCAACAACGCCGTATCTTCTGCCATAGGAGCGTACCCCGAACCTCTTCTGCCTCCGGCCACTGCTTGCGCATACAAAGAGGGCAACAGGAAGCGGCGGTATTTCCCGAGACGGGTCCGCGGCAATGGCTGATCGGTCAGCGCAAAGCCCGACAATCGTAGATAAGAGGGCAAATGCTGCGCCAGCTCTCCGAGGATGACGCGAACGCCGTCGCGCAGGTTTGTCGCGCCGCGCTGTCGCAGCTTCGACTGATCCGGCCGCACCAGAGCGACGAGCGCGCCTTTGTCCTCCAGCACGGCGATCTCCGCTATCTCGGGCGCGCTGCCATAGATCCGCTCGAGATCTTCGGGGATCACCTTCTTGCCGCCGCCCAGCACCAGGACTTCTTTGGTCCGGCCGGTGACGAACAGGAAACCATTGCGATCAATGGACCCCAGATCCCCGGTGCGAAACCACCCATCCGCAGTGAACGCGTCGCGATTGGCCTCGGGATTATGGAAGTAACCTTTCGTGATCGAGCTGCCCCGCAGCTCGATCTCGCCGACGCCGTGGTCGTCGGGGTTCGCAATGCGAACCTCGCCGCCGCCGAGCGGGCGCCCGGCGCTGCCCACGCGGCGGTCGTTCGGGCGATTGCCCGTGAAGAGCGAGGCGGTCTCCGCCAGCCCATAACCGGAGAGCACCATCCAGCCGAGCGCTTCCAGCCGTTCCTCGGTCTCGCTCTCGAGCCTTGCGCCACCCGAAACCAATAGGCGCAAGCGTGGCGCCATAGCGCGCCGAACCGGTGCAAACAGCAAGCGCCCAAGACGCAGGCCGCTCGTCCGCCGAACCAGGACCGTTGTTTCGAGTAACGCGCGAAAGGCGAGGCGGAGAAGGCGGCGACCTTCCAGGCGCGCGTCGATCGCCGCCGCGAGCGCTTCATAAAGACGCGGAACCCCGATGATCGTCGTGACGTCCCCTTCGCGCATCGCCCGCATGAGTGCCGGCCCGGTCGTGCCGCCCGGCAGCACGATCGTCGTTCCGAGGGTCAACGTCGTCAGCATCCCGACAACGAAGGGATAAGCGTGATGCAGCGGTAAAGGCACCAGCGCGCGATCGCGGTGCCCGACGACCGCCATTTGCCGCAGAGCCTCGACATTGGTCGCGATGTTGCGATGCGTCATTACGAAGGCCTTCGGCGAGCCGGTTGTTCCGGAAGTCCAAGACAATATCGCCGGCGCATCATCTGCAGGCGCCGGTAGATCTATGGCTTGGTTATCCACCTGGGCCGGCCACAGTGTTGCATCTTCGTCGGTCTGCATTTCCTCATCGACGCGAAGGGCGGCGACGTTATGCGTGCGGAGAATGGCGCTGCTAGCGTCGAGATGCCGGGCGGTCGTGAGGATCAGCTGGGCGCCGCTGGACTTGAGCGCCGCCTCGAACTGCTCCGCGTCCGCCAGATCATCGATTGGCACCAGCACGCTGCCCGACGCGAGGGTGCCCAGAGCCGCTGCGATCCAGGCGGGAGAGTTCGGTGCCCAGAGTGCGACCACGCCATCCTTCTCGCCCCTCTTTGCATGCAGCTCGTGCGCTAAGCTCAGCGCCTTGTCGGCGAGAGCCTTGCTGCTCCACGTCACGACGCTGTCGTCGCCGAACAAGATGACGGCCGGGTGGGCTCCCCGCGCGGTGAGATCGCATAGCAAACCCGCCATGGTCCAGGGAGCGATCAAAAGGTGCCTCCTGCTGTGGTTTGTTCAAAAATACCTCCCGCGAAAAATCTTGCGTTGATCCACGTCAATGCAGCGGGAGCGAGTACCGATAGTGCTGCGCTGTCACAGCGCAGGACGGTCGGATGAGGGCGCGAGATGTGATGGTCAGGGCCGTCGTGACTGCATCGCCGGATACCAAAGTCGACGGGCTTGCGCGACTGATGATCAATCTTCGAGTCAGCGGTGTTCCGGTCCTCGACCCTGACGGGCGCCTGGTCGGGATCGTTGAGGAAGGCGACCTGCTACGCCGGGCCGAGACCGGAACGGAACGCCACCAGCCGCGCTGGAGCGAACCGTTTTCATCGAATGCGCGGGTTGCCGCCGAATACGTCAAATCGCACGCCAGGCGGGTGGCGGACATTATGACCCGCGAAGTGTTCAGCGTCGAGGAAACGGCAACGCTCGGCGAAATCGTCGACCTGATGGAAGCGAAAAAGATAAAGCGGATCCCGGTCGTGCATGATGGCAAGATTGTCGGCATTGTAGGCCGCGCCGATCTCTTAAAAGTGTTGGCCAGCGGCGGACTCGAAACGGCTGATGAACAGCAAGACCGAACGATCCGCCGCCAATGCTGAACTGCGGAAGCAGAAGTGGGCGGATGCGAGTGAAAGCCGGGTCGTTGTCACCGACGGTATCGTCCATCTGTGGGGTATCGTCCGCTCGGAGGACGAGCGCCGAGCATTGCGTGTCGCCGCCGAGAACACCCCGGGCGTCCGGGGCATCGAGGACCACACGGAAATTGCAGCCGCTCGACCGGTGATGTAGGCGCCCCGCGACCCGAGCCGTCCCGCTCAGCGATGACAGAAGATCAACAGGCGGTTATAGCCTTTCTTGGCGAGCCGTCCTCGTATGGACCGGCAATAGGGCGGGTCGATATCATTGAAACGCATATCTCGCTGGTATTCCTTGCCGGGGATCGCGCCTACAAGCTGAAGCGTGCCGTAAAATACCCTTACCTTGATTTCTCCACCTCGGAGCACCGCCGGCTCGCCTGCGAAGCTGAGCTGGCCCTGAATCGCCGCACGGCGCCAGCCCTCTACCTCGAGGTTCGAGCGGTCACTCGCATGCCCGACGGAAAAATCGGCTTCGGCCCCGCCGGGCAGGCAATCGATTGGGTCGTGGTCATGCGGCGCTTTGAGCAGTCCTCATTGTTCGACGCCCTCGCTCAAACCGGCAAGTTAAGCGCGCCTTTGATGTACGAGCTCGCCGGCCATATCGCCAATTTCCACGCAATGGCCGAGCGGCGCTACGATCTCGGTGGCGCCGCAGCGCTCGCTGCAATCGCAGAGACGAACCATCGCTGCCTCACAGAAGCGCAGCATGCCGGCTTTGCTCGAGAACGCATTGAGGAAATCCGGCACAATTCGTTGCAGCGGCTGGAGGCTGTGGGTGGCTTGCTCGACCAGCGGCGCGCAGAGGGAAAAGTGCGGCGTTGCCACGGCGATCTGCACCTCCGCAACATCTGCCTTCTCGACGGCAAGTCAACCCTATTTGATTGCCTCGAATTCTCCGACGCGCTTGCCTCGATCGACGTGCTTTACGATCTCGCCTTCCTGCTGATGGATCTGGAGCATCGCGGGCTCACGGAGTTCGCCAATGTTGTCTTCAACCGCTACCTCGATTTGACCAACGAGGATGACGGACTTCCGGCATTGCCGCTTTTCTTGTCCTTGCGCGCCGCAATCCGCGCGCACGTCACTGCGACTGCAATGGACCGGGCGACACAGGTGGAGAAAAAGCGGCAAATGGCTTGCGAAGCGTGCAGTTATCTCGAGCTTGCAGCTCGATTGCTTCGCCCCCGGCCCAGCCGCCTCATCGCAATTGGCGGTCTCAGCGGATCGGGCAAGTCGACCCTCGCCGCTGCCCTTGCCCCAGCGATCGGCGCGCGGGTGCTGCGCAGCGATGTGATTCGTAAGCGTCTATTCGGGGTTGCCCCGGAAACCCCGCTCCCCGCGAGTGCCTATGCGCCGGAAGTCTCGCGCCGAGGCTACGGTGCCCTCCGGCGAAAGGCGAGAGCGGCTCTCGCGGCGGGGTATTCGGTGATCATCGATGCCGTCTCCTTGAAGCCCGAAGAACGCCAATCCTTCGCGGCCGTCGCCGAAGCCGCCTCCGTCCCGTTTTCGGGTCTCTGGCTCGCCGCTCCAGAATTGACGATGGCGGCGCGTCTTCGCGCACGACGCCACGACGCCTCGGATGCTTCACCCGAGGTCCTCGCGCAACAGCTTCAGCAAGATGCAGGGCCAATCGACTGGATCATTATCGATGCCGGTACCGGACCGGAAGCCTGCCTCGCCACTGCTCGAGGCGCCCTCGCGATCCGCTGAATAGTTCCGGCGCGATCAGATCGATGGCGGTTTTCCTCGGAACTCCTTTGCCTCAATCTGTCGGGCGAGTTCCACACGCTGCTCAGGGCTGAGCTCCTCTGTTCGCACCCTTCGGCCCCTTTTCCCGGTCGAGCGGATGCGCCGCGCCGTCTTCTCGTCCTTCGATCGACCCGGCTTCGTTCGACGACTGCTGGACATCTGGATCTCCTGTAGCAACGCCTCAATTTGGCTTGCGCCGCTTCGGGGCGACTTGATCCAGGTCAACCAACACTGATCGAGTTTATAACCAGGGCGCGGTAAGCTTGAATTTTTTCGCCACAGATCCAATCTTAGCTTATCCGCTCTACCTCGTCTTGAACGGGATTTCCGGCGCCGCTTGTCTCAAGCCGCCCGGCACGATCAGCGGCTCAAGCTTAATCATACGCGGATTTGCACTAACGCCGGGAAACCCAACCCGGCGCCCGTACTCGTTACATAGGAGTGACAGAGAGAAAGATGGCCAAAATCCCGCAAGGCGAATGGAGCGCCATTGCGGAACGCTATTCGCGAGGTGAACCGATTTCGAGTATCGCTCGGCATTACGGCTGCACCGCACCCGCCATTCACTACATTCTTAAACGTCATAAGGAGCGAAGTGCTGGGGCCAATCAACCATCAGCGTTCTCACCAACTCCGACCAAACCCGAGCTCGCGCAACCGGACAGGATTAGCGATAGCGGGGGCGGCCGACCCCAGTTCTCGCCAAGGGCGAGAAAGGTACCCATGATGCAAGTGACATTGCCGCCAAAGGAGCATCGCGAGCAAAAGAGCGAGTGAGTTTGCTCCGCTTCTAGAACCTGTGCGGGCGGAGCGAAGGCTGACAGCTGGACCTCACCCGGAACCCGGCAACCCGCAACGCGCGAGGCGAGCCTCTGCCCTCACCGCCCGATTGGATGCCGAGCTTCATGCCGATGTGGAAGCGGCAATCCAGGCGTTTCGTTCGAGCTTTGGCGCGGCGCTCGCCGAGAACTCACTGGTAGCGCGCGAACGGCTGAGGCAGGCGGCGTCCGATTTGATGCGTGTCGCAGCGCGCACGACGATTGTGCTCGATCGGCTGAACTCCCCTGCGACCCCCGCCGGCCCGCGAGACTAGAGGTTGCGATGCCCTTCTGCGACATTAGCGGAGGGTTGCGCCTATCGACAGCTTACCCGCAGAAATGGATCATCCTCGGTTACGCTCACTTCGATGATCTTAGCATGATCGCGCCAGTCGCAAATGCCCTCGAGCCGGCAAAACCTCATTTTAGCAGCTTCGATGGCTCGCTCGCGGCTCTGCGCGGAGCGGATGATGATCGCACGCTGACAGGCTCTTACGACCGAGTTAAACCCGGCGCATTCGTTCAGAAAGCATACCCGGTAAACCGGTCCAGCCTTGATCCCACCGTCGCTCAAGACCTTTCGTAATTGCCTGGCTTCCTCATTCGCTCGGTTGATCTGGTCGAGCGCCTTTTCGAGGATTTCGGAGCGATCCGACGGAACCACCGGCCGTATAGACTCCGTCGCGGTGAACCGAAGGGAAGCTGCAAGATAATTGGTTGCAGCCGTCAACCGCTCGTTTAGCTCATGGAGGGTAGCCGATACGATCTCTCGCCGGCCTGCTTCCCGCGGGGAAGTAGATTGGGCCGCGCCCGGCGCCGATTTCGTTGGACCGGCGCGCCGGTCACAATGTTCAGCGCGCGTGCGAGTAGGAGCCGGCATTTCAGGACCTCCTTTGAAAACGACCATGCGTGGTCGTGTCCTCGAAGGGACACCCACCGACGGCGGCGCTCGCTCCCCGCCCGACGAGCGGCAGTCGGCATCGCGCCAATTTTCCGCCGGATCCCGGTGGGCGACCCTAAAGAATATTAACCGGCGATCAACTCGGCCGCCCTCGACGCGGCATTTAAGCCATCACGCCAGGCCCTGCGGCAATCTGATGCATATCACAGACTTGGTGGGGATCAATACCCAGCGCAGGAAATACGGCCGCATTAGTTCCAACGGGGAACGGCATCCCGGACCGCCTGCGGCGCACCTTCGAGATGGAGGTAGCGCGGGTCGAATCCAGCGGCTTCCTTTAGCGCATCGACGTCAGGTATCCTCAGCATCCGGTGGTCCGCGATAATCAGTCCCTCATCTTGCAGGCGGCGCAGCATCCGGTTAGCGTACACTTCCGACATACCGAGCGCGTCGCCCAGCTCCGCTTGGCTGAGCGGGAGTCTATAGCTGTGGTCGACAGTCTCGCCGACCAACTTTAAGCGCTCGGAGATCTCACAAAGAAGATGGGCCACGCGCGAGTAGGCGCTGCGTCGGCCAATCGCGGTGATGCGCTCACGAAGAATGGCCTCCCGCTGAAGCGCATTCCACCACAAGGCAACGGCCACTACGGGATGATCGAACATCGCCGCGATGAGCCTGCCGCGATCGATCCGCGCAATTGTCGTCGGGCCCAGCGTAACGATGCCGTGGTCGGTTACTCTGAGCAGCAGACTGTGAAGCTCGGTCATATCACCTGGAAACATAAAATCCAGGATCTGTCTGGTTCCGTCAGGCAAGATCTTGTAGCGGCAAGCGTGGCCACCTGTTACGACGAAAACGCCGCTCGGCATGTCTCCTTCACGGATAATGTCCGCATGCATTGGAAAGTCGTCATAACGCAGGACCAGGCTATTCAGCCATTCCTTGGCTTGATCTGGCACGGGCAGGAAGTGTTCGAGCTTCATGATCAACGGCGTCAACATAGTATTCCCCCATCTTGTGCGTTGAAGTCTCGGCCCCGCCCTGGCCATCGGGCCAGGCGCAAGGGTTGATGTGGATCAAGGCGAGTAGCCTTCGCCGGCGGTAAACACCGATCCGGCTGTAGTCTCGTATCACAGTCCAATTTCATCGGTCAGCGGTCGATCCGCCGAAAAGGTGTGGATGGCGCCGGATACAGTCGAGTTAGTCTTGAGGGTACAGGGATGCTTCGGGTGCGTAGCGTCGATCAAGGTGGACAATATGCACCTCCTGGAGCCGCGGCCGTGAAAAACCTCGCCGGCGGTTCCACTTCCACCTTCGGCCGCATTTTTGCCGGGCTCGCGATGGGCGGCCTCACGCTCGCTTTGGTCGTCTTGACGACGGCGTTTGGGCCGATTGGGGCCGCAGCCCTTGTCCATCCGATGGGGAAGTTGACCGTACCCGCGGCAGCGATTGCGACTGTGGCGATCGGCGCCCTTTCATCGTCGGTCCGGAAGGCTTGGGGCAGATTGTGCCTGATGAACGGCGTCGTAAGCCTGGCGCTCGCCGGCGTCAGTGTCGAAAATGGCCAACCTCTGTGGCCAACGGACCCGTTATACGAGCGCGCTCTCGATCAGGCGATGCAATGGTGGGTCAGACACTTGATCTGGACCACTGCCGCTTATTTCGCCGCGGTTGTGATCATAGCTGCAGTCTTATTCGCGTTCAGTTATTGGCTGCTGCACTCGCCGAAGGTACGCCATCGTCAGGCGCATTGAACCCCGCAGCGCGCGCCTCGGCGGAGTCGACAATGACGAGCATATTCCCGGCGAGCGGGGTCGGCGTCCGGTCGGGCAGCAGCAGCGCTTCGAACCGGGGGTCCTCCTTCGCGGCCCGCTCGTAATCCGCGTCGAGTATTCCGTGCCGATCGAGGAACCTGTTCATCGCCGCCGGGATCCGCACGCAGCCTTTTGATGCAGGGCGGCCGAGCCGTCTTTCGAGATAGTCGGGGTCGGTCGCATGCAGCAGCAATCGGATATCGCCTTCCTCACCTGTTCCCCAGCCCTTGGTAGCGCGCTGCCAGCCAAAATCCCAGACGCGCATGCCCTTGAGCCCGAGCCCGCGAATGTGCTGTTCGTTGAAGGTGCCCTCGGCCCGCCAGTCGAGGATCGCATCCGTATGCAGAAACACCCCGGTGGGGGTCAGGTAGTAGTCGAACCGGCCCGTCTGTCCGGTAGATACTTTCGTGCCGCCGAGGCTTTCCCATGCCCCCTCCGGGTGCGCTAACAGAATACGCATCTGCTGGACATCCGGATTGCGGTCGACAACGACGAGCAGTTGAGGCCGGTCGATCGTCTGGGCACTAGCGGCGCCTGCAGCCTCCGTCCTGGCAATCCATTTTCGCCCACCTTCGGGGCTGTCAATAATTACGCTCGGCACTTCGCGTATCAGAGCGGCGCGCAGATGCACCACTTCGCCGTCGACATCGATTGGGGTCGCGGCATCGGGCGTGGCGTTAGATTGGTCAGGCGGCGCCTTAGGTGCCACGGGCGGCGGCGCTGCCGTTTCGACACACGCTGAGAGGGCGACCAGCAGAGCGAGCGCAGAGATCAGGATACGCATCGGTGATAATTTTTACTGTCAGCGCGGACATCTCATCGGACTGACCGCCGAATCTTATCCCGTCAGGCACTTCCTATTGCTCTGATGTAAATCAATGCGGCGGTGCACAGGCAGGGACTTCATGGGAGCCGAAGCCTACTAAGGAAGTTGCGCGCCGCTGATGGATGAGATCGCACAGCACGTCTGGCAGACTAAATACCGTTTCAAAGATGACGGTCACCTCGGGGATCAGACGATCGACGAAACCTGGCGGCGCGTCGCTCGCGCCATCGCCGCTGCTGAACCGCGCGATCGCGAATGGTGGCAGGACAAGTTCTTCGAAATTCTTAAAGGCTACAAGTTTTTGCCCGGTGGACGGATTTTGGCCGGAGCCGGCACCGGCCGCCGCGTAACGCTGTTCAATTGCTTCGTTATGGGACCCATCGAGGATTCGCTTTCGGGCATCCTTGGCGCATTGAGCGAAGGTACGCTGACGCTGCAGCAAGGGGGCGGAGTCGGATACGATTTCTCGACGCTGCGGCCAAAAGGTATGCGCGCGAAGGGCGTCGGAGCGATTGCGTCCGGGCCGGTTTCGTTCATGCAAGTCTGGGACACGATGAGCGAGACCCTGATGGCGACCGGCCCGCGCCGCGCGGCGATCATGGGCACTTTACGCTGCGACCACCCCGACATCGAATTATTTATCGGCGCAAAGCGCGAACCCGGCCAGCTGCGGCATTTCAATCTCTCGGTTCCGATCACCGACGCCTTCATGGCGGCGGTGCGCAGCCATGCCGAGTGGCCGCTGATCTTTCCGGGAGCGGCCGGCAGCGGCCAAGAGCTGGTGTACCGCGACTGGCCGGGGCATCCCGGTCCGGTACCGTGCAATGTCCTGCGTACCATGTGCGCCGTGCCTTGTGGGACGAGATTTTGCGCACCGCCTACGAGGCTGCCGAGCCGGGCGTGCTTTTCGTGGACCGTATCAACCGGATGAACAACCTTTGGTACCGCGAGGCTATCACGACGACCAACCCTTGCGGCGAAGTCCCGTTGCCGCCATATGGGGCGTACGATCTCGGCTCGATCAACCTGACGCAGTTCGTCAAGGAGCCGTTCACAGAGCGCGCCCGGCCCGACACGACCACATTGGCTCAGACGGTCGTAACGGCCGTTCGCTTCCTCGACAACGTCATCGATGTCTCGCGCTTTCCGTTGGCGCAGCATCGAGAGAACGCTCGCGGCTCGCGGCGGATCGGCCTCGGCATCACCGGACTGGCCGACGCTCTCATTATGGTCCGGCTGCCTTATGGCAGCGAGCGCGCCGTGGCCTGGGCTGGCGAGATCATGGAGCAGATCTGCCACAATGCGTATCGGGCTTCGGTCGCACTCGCCCGGGAAAAAGGACCATTCCCATTCCTCGAGCGCGACCAATACCTCGATGGTGCCTTCGTATGTGCTCTCCCTAACGACATCCGCGCGGCGATCGCCGATCATGGCATCCGCAACAGCCATCTGACCGCGATCGCCCGGACCGGGAGCATCAGCCTTTTGGCCGGCAACGTGTCGAGCGGCATAGAACCGATTTTTGCGCCGACCTACCGGCGCGCAGTGCTCGATGAGACCGGCCTCGCCTCCGAGTTCGAGCTCACGGATTATTCCGTAAAGCGCTGGCGCGGGCTCGGGCACCACGACGACGATCTGCCGGGCGCCTTTGTGACCGCACGCGATCTCCCAGTCAGTGCTCATTTGGAAATGCAGGCCGCTCTGCAGCCTCACGTCGATAACGCGATCTCGAAAACCGTCACCGTGCCGGAAGAATGCTCGTTCGAGGAGTTTCGGCAGATCTACGAGATCGCTTATGACAAGGGCCTCAAAGGGTGCACGGCGTATCGCCCCAATCCACTGCGCGGCGCGGTTCTCGAAGGCGGGGAAGCGGCGGTCGACGCACCGCATTGCTGCGTGCTCGAGCGCGAAACCGATTGAGACTGGTGTATGCCAGAAGATGCCCGAATAGATTTCTTGAAATGGTGTCTGCCGCGGCTCGGACTGCGCTGGCCAGGCTACCGCAAAGTCCGCGGGCTCGTCGGCAAACGGCTCAATCGGCGGCTCGCGGAGCTCGGGCTTGCTGATCTCTCCGCCTACCGCGCCTTCTTGATGCGCGAGCCTGCCGAATGGGCGCAGCTCGACGCGATGTGCCGGATCCCGATCTCTCGCTTCTATCGTGATCGCGGCGTGTTCGATGCGCTTGGTCGGCAGCTATTGCCGGAAGCTGCGGCCGCGGTTGCCGCTAGAGGCGACAACGCCGTCAAATGTTGGAGCGCCGGATGTGCCTCGGGCGAGGAGCCCTACACTCTGGTGATGGTGTGGCGCCACGCCGTCGCGCAGGACTGGCCGAGGCTCGGTCTCATCGTCCTCGCCACCGACACCGACGACACTATGATCGAAAGGGCCAAGGCCGCTTGCTACGGCCGCAGCTCACTCAAAGATCTGCCGCCGCAATGCGTCGAGCAGGCCTTCACTCGCTGCGGCCCATTGTTTTGCCTCAGGGAGGAATTTCGCGAAGGCGTCCATTTCGAGCTGCAGGATATCCGACGAGCGATGCCCGACGGGTCCTTCGATCTGATCCTGTGCCGGAACCTCGCCTTCACCTATTTCGACGAGGCATTGCAGCACCGCATCTCAGACCAGCTGCGAAAACGGCTCAACCCCGGCGGCTGTCTCGTGCTCGGAACGCATGAATCCCTGCCGAGCGAGGAGCGGCTTTGAGCGCGTCTCGCCAAGCTTGCCGGTCTATCGGCGACACAGTCGCGCGGCCGAGGCGCCGGATCGATCGCCGCCAAAAGCTGTGGACGAGTTCGTTGGCAGCCCGAACACCTCTTCGGGTTGATGAAGGCCCCGTATGGGCTGGGGGCCGTACGAGACGAGCGGTCGCGGGCAGATTTCGGCGAAGGCGCGCGACGTCAGCAGCGGGCGCGGCAGCCGTTTGGTCAGGCCCTCGATGCGAAATGCGAGGTTAACCGCGGGGCCGATCACGGTGAAGTCGAGGCGGTCGGTCGCGCCGACATTGCCGTAGGTGACGTCGCCGAAATGCAAACCGATACCGGTCCGCACCCCGATCTGACCTCGCTCCCTTCGCGTCCTGTTGATTGTTTCAAAGCGCTCGAGAGCTTCCGTTGCCCCTTCAAGGGCGCAGAGCGCCGCTGGGCCGAATTTCGGACCGTCGTCGGCCATGAAAATGGCGAGGACCCCGTCGCCGGCGAATTTGAGGATCTCGCCCCCATGCGCGCGGACCGACGAGGAGATTGTCTCGAAATATTCGTCCAGGAGCTCGATCATCTCCTCGGGCGGCAATCGGTCGGACAACCCGGTGAAACCGCGCAGATCGCTCGCCATGATTACGACCCGCATGCGCTCGCCTTGGCCACGCCGGATCTGACCGCCGAGAACGCGCCGCGCCGCGTGCGGTCCAAGATAGGTGTCGAGCAGATTGTCTCTGATGTGCCGCACGGCACGGGTCTCGACGATCGCAGCCAGGGCCGGGTTGATCGCTTCGAGCACAGCTATGTCGGCCGGGCCGAACCCGCCGGGGCGGTCGGTCGCCCACGCCGCCACCGGAAAACGCCGCGATACTGGGTTTAGCGCGAGGGCCAAATAGTCGGTGCCCCCGGCCTGCCGAATTCGTGTCAATAGCGGGTATTCGGACGTGTCCTGGTCGAGACGACGGCGGAACCGCGTCCCGCGCTCGATCGAAGCGCGGATCGGACTGTGTAAGTAGTCATCGGTCATTTCCGCGCCGTGCAGAACGCGGTACTCCTCGATGACCTTGCGTTCGCGCCACCACCGCAGGCCAAATCCACGGGTCTGCGGATGCAATGTGCCTATGTGGAGGTTTGCGCGCCACAGCGGAATGCCGTCTCCAAGAAGACGCCAGCACAACTCGTTAAAGAATTCGACCTCGCTGTCGATACGCGGGCCCTCGCAGAGAATCCAGCGTTCGGTCTCACCACCTGGAATTGGCGCACCCCGGCCGCGATGGGTCCTTTCGATGTGAAAGAAGTCTTCTCTAACTCTCGCGGGCGTAGCGATGACGTCAATGACCTCCGCCGAATGCATCCCCTGAGCGCGTTTGTGAGCGCCAACTACCATTGTTCTTTTAGCATTGAGGTTCCGCACGGATCCGATTGAAATCGGCTGCCGGGATCGCCGCCTTGATCTGGGTCAAGTGCGTCGAAGTTCAGCTGCATGCCGTCAAATGCGATCCGAGCGTCGATGCCGCGCTCGCGGCCGAGGCGCCGGACCAGCGTGCCAAGCACCCGCTCGTCGCCGCCTACGATTTGTGAGCCGCAATGCGTGAAGATGGCAAGCTTTACCGCCTGCGCACGACACCAGTCGAGTTGGGTGCGGATCGGACTATGACCGATCCGCACCCCGTCTCGTTGACGGATTATCGGCCGGGTCACTGTCGCGCCGTCGCCGATATAAACGTCAATCCCGAACAGTGCCGCCGCTGGATGGCGGATCGCGACAACGTCCGGTACATAGAATACGCTTCGCCGGCTGACGCTAATGCGGTAGCCGACGGCGGGCGCGCGGATCGAATGCTCGACTGGAAAAGCTTCGAAGACAACACCATTCACGTCGATGGGTTTGCGTTCCTGCATGATCCGGCGCGCGGCGATCGGATAGGCGGCCAGCAACTGCCATGTCTCGGCTGTGGCATACACTGGGCAAGGCGCGCCGTTCGCGAGTCCCCGAGCGTGATCCGGGTGAACGTGGGTGACGACGACCGCGCTCGGCTGCAGCCCTTCGATCCGACCGAGCCAATCGGCACCGCAATCGACGACGACACGGGCATTCGCCGTCTTGACGAGAAGCGCGCTGTGGCGGCGATGCCGCCGCGTTTTCTTCTCGATGTCGCCGCGGGTACCAAGAAAGATGAGGTCCACTCGACGACCTCGCATCCATGATCGAGCGGCCGCTATGATCCAGATCAACGCGAGCAGTGCCGATACATGACTTGCTTGCCCGACGATGAAAGCGGGACCCAGGCATGGACGTAATCGAAGCGATCTACCACCGACGATCGGTGCGTGCGTTCACGACGGACGCAGTGCCGTCCGCGGTCATCGACGATCTTGTCTCCGCGGCCGTACAAGCGCCGAGTGCAATGAACCTCCAGCCTTGGGCGTTCCTTATCACCGAGGGCCGCACCGCGCTGTCGCAATTCTCCGAGCGCGCCAAGCGGCATCTTCTCGAAAGGATAACACCCGACTCACCGATTTTTCATTATCGCGACCAGTTATTGGAACCGTCGTTCGATATTTTTTATGGCGCCTCTGTGCTGGTCATCATCGCCGCGACCGCTGACGCGGACCAATCCGCCGAGGATTGCTGCCTGGCGGCGCAAAACCTGCTGCTGGCCGCGCACGCTAATGGGCCTCCGTACCTGCTGCATCGGCTTTGCGCGCCTTTGGCTCAATTTGGCTGAAACCAAAGCCGAACTCGGTCTTCCGGCGCCTTATTCCCCGATCATCCCGATCGTCGTCGGCTACCCGAAATCCTCACCCGGTCCCGCGCAAGAGCCCGGAGATCTGGCGAATTCCGGGCAGACGGTGAGATCCCCGACGGAGGCACGATCATGAAAGTTCAGCCAGCTAACCAATCGGCGGTCAGCCAATCATCGGCTCGCTCGGCGTCCGAGACCGCCACAGGCGGAGGGGCCCAGCCGCCCGAACCTGAATTCGAGGAGCCCGCCGCGGCTGAGGATCGAGAGGACCTCGGCACGGATGTCGCGCCCGGCCGTTTCGATCGGCCGATCGACCCGCACGCTCCGCGCCGCTCTACCTCGCCGGAGTGCTGCGGTCTTCCTGAAGAGGACAGACCCGAGGCGACGGATTTGGACGGAAGGGCATGATGAATTAGGTTTTCGCAGCGATCAGTGCTGCGGCTTCCAATCCACTCGCACGAAATACCCGTCTTCCTCGAAATGCGCGGTGATCTCACCGTGGAAGGCGCGCTTGACGGTTTCGCCAATGCGCCGTGGCAGGTGAATGTCCGTAGTGTTGATCACGATTCCGTGCTTCTCTTCCTCAATGCTCATAATGCGGTTCAGTGGGTGTTCCTTCTTCTCGACTTCCTCCTGATGGCGCGCGAGCCGGATCATCTCGTCTTTGTGCTTCCTGGCGAAATCACTGTGCAACGTCACGATGCCGGCAGGAAATTTATCGTTGATCCGGCGGCAGGCTGCACATAGCTCTTCGTGAGCGGCCTCTGCCCTCGGCACCCATTGCCAGCGCCCGTCGTGATAGACGGCGCCGCATTGCGGGCAGACCGTGCCTTCGTGCAGCTTTTGTTGAGCCTGATAGGGGTCGAGAATATGATCCTGTTGCGCATGTCCGGCAATGCGCCGCGTGGTTCTTGACCGCCGCGGCCAGAGGTTCGACTGCTTCATATCGACTCCAAGACTTGAGGGCAGATCCGATCGGTCCGGCAATATCCGACATGGAGCGCATCGCGCCATTGACCTGGGTCAATGACCACCGGCCGCAGGCGATGCAAATGAGAGCCATGTTGAGATTACTCCGATGAAGCGTCGGCTCGCCATCATCGGCCTTGGAAGGCTCGGCAAGGCCTGCGGAGAAGCGATCGTCGCGACCGAGGATCTCGCGGTGGCCGGCATTGTGCGCCGGCCAAAGAGCCTCAACCAGCCATTGCCGGAGACATTGCGCGGTATCGTGGTAGTGCCGCATGCGAGCGAACTCGGCAGCTTTGATGCGGCGCTGATCTGTTTGCCGACTGCTGTGGTTCTCGAGGCAGCCACGGATTTGCTGCAGACCGTATCCCCATTGTCGAGGCCGCCACCGTGCCGAGCTCCGCCTATCTGAGATACAAACGGGAGCTCAATCGCGACGCTCTTAGACACAAGATCGCGGCGGTTGTTGGCGCCGGCTGGGAGCCGGGGATGCTGTCGGTTTTCCGCGGCCTCTTCGCGATGCTGTGCCCCAAGGGCCACAGCAACACGCGCGATCGGCCAGGCGTCAGCTTGCACCATACTCTGGCTGCGCGCTGGGTTTCGGGCGTTAGGGATGCGCTCTGCACCGAGCTTCCCGCTGGCTCCGGGAAGGTCCAGCGATATGTGTATGTGGAATTGGAGCGCGGCGTCGATTTACCGCGTGTGAGGCAGGTAATCGAAACCGATCCGCTGTTCACGGATGAGGAAACACTGGTGCTGCCGGTCGACAGTGTCGCAGCCTTGGAAGACGAGGGTCACGGCGTCGTCCTCGAGCGGTTGGGGACAGCGGCGGGCAAGGCGCATCAGCGGTTTTTGCTGGAAGGCCGCTTCAACCTGATCGCAGTGACTGCCCAGGTGATGATAGCGGCGGCGCGGGCGCTTCCGACATTGGCCCCCGGCGCACATACATTGGTTGATTTTCCGCCAGCAGCGCTGTCGCGTCAATTTGACCAAGCTTTGAGTTAACAGGAGAGTGTGCCATGCCGGTGTGGAGGCTGACCCCAATCGATCTGTCGGATCCGAACTGGGAGGCGAGTTCGCATCGCGGCATGGCTGTTGTGCGCGCGGCGGACGAAGCCGCCGCTCGTGCGGCGGCCGCCGAGGCATTCGATGTGCCGACCCGTTTCCCGCCCACCGGAGGGGCAAAGTTTCCGCCCTGGCACAGCCCCGCGCTGGTCAAGGCAGAGCGCATTGATAACCCTCGCTACGAGGCCGAGGGCCCGACCGAAATCCTCGACCCGGCCTTCTGAGACTTCAGGTCGCCGGGCCCGGCAGCTCCGCCGCGCCGATTTCGTAAAGCCCCTTCATCAGCTTGTCGTGCAGATCGACCTCTTCCGCAAGGTCGGCGACGATGTTCGCGTCGGCCACATTATCTGTAGCCGCCACTGCTTCGTCCCAATCTCCCCTCGCGTAATCGCCGCACCCGGTCTTCATCAGTGCCCAGAGCTTGCGCCGGATATCGGGCATTAATGCCTCGATTGCCTGCCGCAGCGCCAGATGCGCTGGTTCGTTCTCTGGAACGCCCCCGAAGCCCAGCGTGCCGGCCGCATGGTGCTCGCCACGTGCGGGCCGCGGTTCGCCCAGTTCGGCTTCGGGCACTGGCGTGAGGGACCGGTCGCGAACGTCGCGAGCTGCGGCGGCGAGCTCGGCAATCCGCCGGACTTCGAGAATCTCGATCTCATAAAGCATACTGAACCTCCTATTGGCATCGTCCGTCACTGAGAGGAAGCGGTCGAAAGCATGATCGACTTTGTCGCGTCCGCCTTGGGCCGTTCTTCCTCGACCGGCGTGCCGCCCACCAAATAGCGCACGGTCTCCGCGATATTCGTCGCGCGATCCCCGATCCGCTCGATCGCGCGGGCCATGAACAGCATCTGTGTATTCGCCGAGATCCCGCGCGGATCTTCGAGCATGTATGTCAGGAGCTCGCGAAAGAGGGCGGTGTACATTGCATCGAGTTCTATATCGCGCGTCCATACCTGCTGCGCCTCGACATCATCCATCTTGCTGTAGGCATTCAGAGCGTCACCGACCATCTTCATCGCGAAACGGCCGAGATTAACGATCGAATGGACCGGCTCGACACGGGCCGAACGAAGGGTGATGAGACGCTGCGCGAGATCCTCGGCATGGTCGCAGATGCGTTCGAGCTCGATCGCGATCCGCAACGCTGACAACACCTCACGCAGATCGATCGCCCATGGTTGCCGCAGCGCCAATACCCGGATCACCATGTCATCGATCTGATGCATCATACGATCCGCTTCCGGCTCCCTTTCGATGACCGTAGTGGCAAGCGCGGAATTCGCGCTTTCCGTGCACCCGATCGCTGCCTCGAGCTGCGCGGCAGTAAGCTCGCCCATGTCTCTCACCATACCCTTGAGGCGGGCGAGTTCCTCGTCGAAGGGCTTCATCATGTGCTCACTCACGGTGCTCTCTCCAACTTCAAGGCAGTACCGCCGCCAATAGATCGCAGAGCCGTGGCAGTCGTTGATTCAGATCAAGAACAGATCCGACAGCAGCTGTTAAGCAGGGACCGGAGCCATACCGTTTCAATCGATGAGGTTATCGATGCGCATCACAGCGGCAGTAGCGCGAAATGCCCGCGGGCCGTTCTCGATCGAAGCGCTGGAGCTGGAGGAGCCGCGCGGCGATGAAATCCTTGTTCGGATCATCGCCGCCGGTCTGAGCCACACCGACCTGTTGGCGCGCGACCAGGATTTGCCAGTTCCGCTGCCGGCCGTTTTAGGCCACGAAGGGGCCGGCAGAGTGGAGCGGGTTGGGGCGCTGATAACCAGATTCGCTATCGGCGACCGCGTAATCCTGACGCCTGCGGCAGCGGCCTGCGACGCGCGTTTCCTTGCGGCGGACGTGCTCGATCGCAATCTGGCGGGATCGAGACCCGACGGCTCCTCGCCGCTGCGCCGCAATACCGAGCGAATTGCGGGTGCTTTCTTCGGTCAATCTTCGCTGGCGACCCACGCGCTCGTAACAGACCGCAACGCGGTCAAGATAGACGAAGAGGTTCCGTTCCCGGTGCTCGCGCCGCTCGGCGGGGACGTGCAAACCGGTGCGGGGACCGTCATCAACGCGTTGCGGCCGCGTCCCGGAGCTGCGATCGCGATCTTTGGCGCCGGAGCGGTAGGCCTAAGCGCGGTGATGGCCGCATGCCTCTGCGGATGCCACCCGATTATCGCAGTCGACATCAAGGCCAGTCGGCTGCAACTGGCGGAAAGCATCGGCGCTACGCACACAATTGATCCGGACGGGCTGGATCCAGTCGAGGCGATCCGCGCAATCAGCAGAAACGGGGCGGATTTCTCGGTCGAGACGACTGGCCTTCCGGAGGTGACCAGCCAAGCCGTCGAATGCCTCAATCAAACCGGGGTGTGCGCTGTTGCCGGCATCGCGCCAACTGCCGCGGAAGTGGCGCTTAACCTCAATCGGCTCCGCCTCGGTCGCACCGTCCGGGGCACTCTGTTCGGCGACAGCGATCCGACCATCTTCGTCCCTTGCCTCGTGGAGTTCTACCGCCAGGGCCGCCTGCCGATCGATCGGATCATTACCGAGTACCGCCTCGACGATATCAACCAAGCCGCCGACGACATCCTGAGCGGCGCAGCCGTCAAGGCCGTGCTGAATATGCCGTAGTCGCTCCTTTCAGCTGCGACCGAGCGCACCCTCGACGGCATCGGCGGCAGCCGGGGCTTCCTCCGCTATGAATTGGTAATCTGCTTGTGAGACGCGCCGGCGAAGCCGCCTTGCTACATCCTCGGCCTCGGCGCGCCGTTCGAAGAGATGAGCCGTGCCGGGCGGGCCGAATGCAAGCTGCTTGAGCCCGTTTCTGCCTGCCAAAGCGAATTTTCGGAGGTAGGTCGGCGATAGCTGGCCATGCCGGTCCAGTCGCGCAACGACAAATCCCGAAATGTCGCTTTCCATTGTCTTCTTTCCTCCAAGCGGCTCGATATGCGCTTGCTTAGATCGCGCGCTGTGGAGCGCACCATTTCCGGTGAGCCAGCGCGAGAGCACGACCACTTTCTTTGCGGCTTCGATCCGCCGGTTTGCGAGGATGGCCGAAACCGTGATGCGCTTGCGGTTGAGCGCAGTGAGCCGGGCTGAGATCCATGCGGCATCGGATGTCGCGGCAGCAAACTGCTTCAGCTCCTCGATCCGGTAATCCAATATGCGCTGGATCGATTTGAGGTCGCGATTTGTCCCGATCATCGATCCTCCCTTTGTCATCGATGTCCGATGGCCTCTTTTTGGGAATTGGCCGCCGCCTTGGCTGGTTTCGCGGCGAGCGAGCGTAACCGCTCAGAAATCTCCTTTTCCTCGCCGCTGAGCTTTTCGGGCACCTGGACCCGAACATGAACGAACAGATCGCCGCGGCCTTGTCCTCCGAAACGCGGCAGGCCTTTGCCGCGCAGCCGCAACGCCGCATCAGGTTGGGTGCCGGCCGGCAGCTTTACGGCGGCTTCCCCTTCGAGCGTCGGAACCGTCAGGGTAGAGCCCAGCGCCGCATCGGGGACAGAGACGGTTTCCTCCCGCCAAAGGTCGGGACCGCGCCGCTCGAAACGGGGATCCCGCGCGGTTTCGACAATCACAAAGAGATCACCCGCCTGGCCGGTCGGGTCATCGCTCAGCTGCCCGTGGCCGGCAACTCGCAATGCAGTGCCGTCTTCAATCCCCGCAGGGATCGTGACGGTCAGCGTCTCCGTCCGTTCGATGCGGCCGCGGCCGGCGCAGTCGGGGCAGGGATTGTCGATAACGACGCCGCGCCCACGGCAAGCGGGGCATGGGGCGATCTGCTGCACGACCACGCCGCCTGTGCCCTGGCGGCGTACCTCCTTGCCGCTGCCCTTACAGGTGTCGCAGTTGCGGGGCCGTGTGCCGGACTCGGCACCGCTACCCCCGCAACTCGGGCATTGCGCCAGCCGGGTGAGCTGTATCGCTTCGGATGCGCCGTGGAGCACCCGCTCCAGCGGCACCTCGACCACCATCTCGAGATCGGAGCCCCTCCGCGGCTCACCGCGGCGGCGGAACATCCTGTCGAACAGATTGCCGCCGACGCCGAAACCATGGTCGCCAAACAGATCGGCGCCGAAAATGTCCTGCAGGTTGATATGACCGAACAAATCCTCTGGCGAGTATCCGGCAACGCCGGCATGGCCCCCAGCGTCGTAAGCGGCGCGTTTTTGCGGGTCATTGAGGACCGCATAGGCTTCGGCGATTTCCTTGAAGCGTTCCTCGGCGCCGGGTTCCTTGTTGCGGTCAGGGTGATATTTGAGCGCCAGTTGCCGGAAGGCGTCCTTGATCGCCTTCTGGTCTGCGTCGCGCCCGACGCCAAGCACTTCGTAATAACCTCGCTTGTCGGCCATTACCGCGCCCCCTCCGCTAAGAGATGCTAGGGCGCGGTTTGTTTGTATTCCGCGTCCACGACGTGTGCGCTGCCGGTGGGACGCGCCTCGCCTGTGGGTTGCTCCGCGTGCGGCCCCGGGGATGGCTGGGCGCTCGCGTAAAGGCTTTGCCCGACCTCCTGGAGCACGGTTTTGAGAGCGTCAGCCTTGGCCTTTGCGGCCGCGGCGTCCTTTGCGGCAAGTGCCGCTCGCGTGTCGCGCAAGGCTGCTTCGACCCGCTTCTGCAGATCCTCGGCGACCTTGTCGCCGTAATCAGCCAGTGTGCGCTCGGCCTGGTAGCACACGGCGTCGGCGTCATTGAGCTGCTCCGCTGCTTGGCGGTGCTTGCGGTCCTCTTCGGCGTACCGTTCGGCTTGCTCGACCATGCGCCGTTTCTCTGCTTCCGGCAGGCGTGTCGAGCCCGTGATCCGGATCGATTGCGATCGCCCGCTCGCCGTGTCTTTCGCGGTCGTGTTGAGGATGCCGTCGGCATCGATGTCGAAAGTCACCTCGATCTTCGGCACCCCGCGCGGCGCGGGCGGCAAACCGTCGAGGTTGAACTGGCCGAGGCTGATGTTGTCGGAAGCCATCGGCCGCTCCCCTTGAAAGACGTGCACGGTGACGCTCGTCTGCATATCGGCTGCCGTCGTAAAGATCTCCGAGCGCTTGACTGGGATTGGCGTGTTGCGGGGAATGAGTGAGGTCGCGACATTTCCCAGCGTCTCGATGCCGAGCGTCAGCGGTGTCACATCGACGAGGACGATGTTGCCGACTTCGCCCGCGAGCACGCCCGCCTGAATGGCGGCTCCCTGCGCTACGCATTCCATCGGATCGACACCCGTTTCCCCCTTTCTGCCAATCAGCTCCTCGAAAAAGGCGCGCACGCAGGGCATGCGGGTCGGTCCGCCGACAAAGATCAGCCGGTAGATCTGGCTGAACTGCAGATTGGCGTCATGGAAAGCCTGGACGACCGGCTCGCGGCACCGCTCGATGACCGGACGCACGAGCCGTTCGAGCTCGGTCCGCGTCAGCTCGTAATCGAGGTGCGCAGGCCCGGAGGCGGTGGCGGAAAGGAAGGGCAAATTAATGCGCGTAGTGGCGGTATTGCTCAGCTCGATTTTCGCGATCTCCGCAGCCTCGTGCAGCCGCGCCGTCGCACTGCGATCATCGCTGATGTCGATACCGGACCTACTGCGGAACACACCGGCGAGGTGCTCGACCAGGATGCGGTCCATGTCGGTGCCGCCGAGCTGCGTGTTGCCGCTCGTTGCCTTGACCTCGAACACCCCTTTGCCGAATTCCATGATCGTGACGTCCAATGTCCCGCCGCCAAAGTCGACGACGGCAATGCGCAGTTCCTGGCCGAGCCGGTCGAGACCATAGGCAAGCGAGGCCGCAGTCGGCTCGTTGACGAGCCGGGCCGCTTCGAGGCCGGCAATGCGGCAGGCATCCTTGGTCGCGCTGCGCTGGTTGTCGTTGAAATAGGCCGGCACCGTGACGACCGCCTTGTCGACCGGCTCGCCGAGAAACGCTTCGGCATCGCGTTTGATCTTCTGCAAGAGCAGCGCAGACAGCTCCTCCGGCGTGAATTCCTTGCCGCCAAGGCGGAGCTTGTCGCGCTGGCCCACCAGACGCTTGAAGCCCGAGATCGTGCCCCCTGGATTGATCGCTTGTTGCCGGCGCGCGGGCTCGCCGACAATGATTTGGCCATCCGGGGTGACCGCGACATAACTGGGGAAGGCTTTGCCACCGAGCGTCACGCCCTCGGCGCTCGGAATGATGACCGGGCGCCCGCCCCGCAGAACTGCGGCAGCTGAATTTGACGTCCCCAGATCGATCCCGATGATCGGCATTACCTGGCCTCCGACAATAAGCTATGGAAGATTGCGTTTCGGTTCCGATCGTGGCCTTGATCTGCATCAAGACAACGGGCTTTACGGTAGTCGACCCGTCGCCTTGGCGCCGTTTCTGGCCGAGCGACGGGATGACCTTCGCGCTCGCTTGAGCCTAGCCGGACTGCCCGCGCGTAGAAGCGAGCAATGCGTCGAGCGGGATTTGCCGCCGTGCGAGCGCCGAGGCAAATTCGTCGAGAGTGCTGCAAGCCGTCATCGGGTCGGAGAGGCCCTCGCACGGGCCCTGAGCTCGACTCTGCGGGCGTAATAGGCGTCTTCGATGCGGCGATAGGAGAAGCCGCGGCTCAGTCCCTTCTCAGATGTCCACAAATCGAAGGCAAAGCCCCTTCTCCATTCGCGATGACGGGTCCGATGATGGTTTGCATGGCGGCGGCCTCCTTCCGCAAATCCCGGATCAGCTCCGAGGAGCGGTTGTGTTCGATGGAACGGGTTGCACGACGGCGTGCCCCGAAGCCTGAGCGTCGGCAGCCATTGGCGTCGCTGGCAAATGCGGCAGGCATTTGGCGGCGAGGACGGTAAAATCGAGCATAGGCAGGCCGATCGCCATCGCGAGCAGCCTAGCGTTCAGCTCACCCGCGACCCGATTGAGGCGGATCAAATACTGTTTCATCGGAGACCTCGCACTTCGTCACGCGACCCAACGCGCACACGGATTGCTGAGAGTGCGCAGCTTCTCTTGCCGGCATTCTTCGAGCTGCTCCGCGCGTTGTCGCAATGCCATTTGATCAGCGACGCTCACAGCCCCTTGCGCAGGTGCCAAGCAGACCGTGGGACAGCGCGTGATGCCCTTGCTGCGGATGAACTCGGCCACTGCAGTCTCGTATTCAGTCCGCGCCATTTCCGCCTCACTCTCGGGTTCGAAAGCGCTCGAGTTGTGAAGCGGGAATGATCGCCAGTCACTGGCTCTTATGAAATCCGGTTCTTTCCTAAGGAAATCACGTATCAACCGGTTGCGTAACGGCTTGGCGCAAGCGCTTGGTTCGACCGCGCGCGAGTTTTGCTTCGCGGCGGCGTTCGCGGAACGCCGCCGTCGGGCGTGTCGGCAGCCGCCGCTTGCCTGGTTGGGCGGCGCGACGCAGCAAATCAATCAGCCGCTCGTAGGCGTCCTGGCGATTGCGCTCTTGCGTGCGGAACCGATGCGCCACAATGACGAGATCACCGTCCGCGGTCATCCGCCTCCCGGCAATCGGGCGCAGCCGCGCGCGCATTTCTTCGTCGAGGCTCGGCGAGCGCGCGGCATCAAAAGCGGAGCTGGACCGCCGTGGCCACTTTATTGACGTTTTGTCCGCCGGGACCGCCGGCGCGCAAGAAGGTCTCCTCGATCTCGCTTTCGTCGATCGATGTGCGCTCGGTGACCGGGATCATGGTTTCGGTCCCGTTAACCTTTGACGCAGATGAGAGGCGCGAGCGTGGCGACCTTGCGCGAGAGGCCTGCGAGATCGGCCGCCTCGACGACCGCGCCGATGTCCTTGTACGCGCCGGGCGCCTCTTCGGCGACGCCGCGCATCGACGGGCTTTTGATGATAATCCCGCGCTGCCGAAGCTCATCGACAACCGTCCGTCCATGCCACTGCTTCAACGCCTGATGACGGCTCAAGCGCCGCCCGGCGCCATGACAGGAAGAGGCAAAGGCGTGCTCGGGGCGCTGCGTCGGGCCGACCATGATCGCCGAAGCGGTGCCCATGCTGCCGCCGATAAAGACTGGCTGGCCGGTGCCAGCAAAGGCTGGCGGCAGATCGGGGTGAGCGGCGCCGAAGGCGCGGGTCGCGCCTTTGCGGTGAATGAACAGACGCCGTCGCTTGCCGGCGATCTCATGGTCTTCCTCTTTGCAGGTGTTGTGCGAGACGTCGAACAGCACTGGCAAGGTCGTTTCCGGGAAGAAATGCGCGAACACGCGGCGCGTCAGATGCGTGATGATCTGGCGGTTGGCGAGGGCGCAATTGATGCCGGCGCGCATCGCGCCGAGATAACGCTGTCCAAGTTCGGAGCGGATCGGCGCGCATGCGAGCTCGAGGTCCGGCAGCGTGATCCCGTACGGCGGGGCTGCCAGCGCCATTTCCCGCAGAAAATCCGTGCCGATCTGATGCCCCAGCCCGCGCGACCCGCAATGGATGGAGACGACGACATCGCCGCGCGCGAGACCAAAGCTTTTCGCGACGGCATCGTCGAAAATTGTCCAAACCTCTTGCACCTCCAGATAGTGGTTTCCAGAGCCCAACGTGCCCATCTCCTGGCGCTGGCGTTGCCGGGCGCGATGTGAGACCGCATCGGGCTCGGCGCCGAGCATAGAGCCCCGCTCTTCGATGCGATCGAGGTCGTCGGCTCGCCCGTAACCCGCTGCGACCGCCCAGCGCGCGCCGCCCTCGAGCATCCGGTTCATTTCGATCTCGTCGAGTACGATCTTGCCCGTGCTGCCCACGCCGGCCGGGATCGTGTGGTACAGGCTGTCCGCCAGCGCCTCTTTGCAGCCGGCTAAATCACCGGGCTTCAGACCAGTCAGCAAGGTGCGCACGCCGCAGGAGATGTCGAACCCGACGCCTCCAGCCGACACCACGCCGCCGCCAGCAGGGTCGAAGGCGGCGACGCCGCCGATCGGGAAGCCATAACCCCAATGCGCGTCCGGCATCGTATAAGCAGCCTCGACAATGCCCGGCAAGCAAGCCACATTCTTGATCTGCTCGAGGACCTTGTCGTCCATTTCCTTGATCAGACCCTCCTCGCCATAGAGCACCGCAGGCACGCGCATCGCCTCTTCGGGTTCGAGGCGCCACTCCCAGCTCGAAACCCGATGCAACGGCGACAGATCCATCGTTTCCTCCGTTCGTTCAAACGTCGACGATGCATTGCGCAACCCAGGCGCCGTCCTCCTGCGCCTCGACCTTGAGGGCCGTCAACGTTGCTCCCTTGGGCTCGACCGCCGGCCTGTGACGAACGCGATCGATGGGTTCGCCCCACGCCCGACCGTGCAGGCGATGGCCGTCGATCGAGACGGCAAACCGGCCGAAGATCAGTCGCTGCACCGCCATCTCGTAGATCAGGCTATTGAGCCAATCGAGCAGCAGAAAAGCGTCGTTCGGCGCCTCGCAAGTGACCTCGACCAGGTGCTGCGAGGCAATGCCGGCTGAGTCGCTGATTGCCAACATCAGCGCGTGCGCCGCCTGCTCGAACGCCGAGGCCCGCGTCGGACCGATGCCGCGCACGCCGACATCGGCACCGTGCGGAAACAGCTCGGCATGCGGTTCAATGTTGGGTAGTCGCGTTTCTCGCGCCATCGCTCCCTCTACATGATCGCCGATGCTCATGCCGCACGACGTCGACCTTCGGCAGGCACTCGCGGCAACCCGGCATCGCCAGAACCCGCTTCCAGACCGCGTGCGACAAGCGCTGCAAGCAGCGCCTCCAGGTACAGCTCCTGAAACGATGCAAATCCCTTGGCCCTTTTAAGCAGACGCGCCTGTTCCCTGAGCGATGCCGAGACGTGTGTGGAGATTTTCTGATCGAAGCGGGGAAATTTGGTACGGCACTGATCGATCAGCTTCGGCGCGCCTTCATTTCTGCGAGCAACAAGCGCGATGCCCTCGGAGATGAACTGGGCATGGCCCGCAGAAGGGGACCGCGGATGGGTGGCGGCGAAACAATTGACGCATGCCGCAAGAACCGCGCTCGGGGCGAGACAGGTTGGCTTCTTCTTGTCGGACATTGGGCAGCTCCTATCTGCGGTGCACTGGAGCGGTCAGGCGCAAGTCGTGAGGCGATTAACGACGTCGCGAACGCCCGAGACGTACCAAGCGTCATGTTCCGCGCTCGTGCGCTCCGATGTCGACGGGATCGTACCCTCGAAGGTGACAACGCCGTCCCGACAGTCAACCTCGATGCCGGTTGCACGTATGGCGGGGTCTCTGTCGAGCACCAGCCGCACGGCGTCGCGGATCGCATCATCGCTCTTCGGCCGGCTGAACGGCGAGGGCGTTGATCACATCCCGGGTGCCAGGGACACACCAGGCGCGGGCGCCGGCGAGCCGCGCCTGAGCGAGGCTCGGCACTTCGCCGGCGAGCGTGACAGCACCGCGCCTGACCGCGAAGTCGATGCGCCCGATGCTCATTGGTGACGCATGCGCGATTTGCAACCCCCCAAGGATGTGCTCGCGGATCGTACAGCCCGTCAGCGCCGGTCCTTCGACCAACGTCCTACGCAGGAGGTCGCGGATTTCGTTCATCGGGGATGCTCTCCGCGGGCCGGACCCGCAGTTCGTCGAAGACCGCCGTCACCGGGGGCACCCTGCCAGCGCGCTCAACCGCCAGCCTCTTGGCGGCGATATCGTCGACTTCTCTGGATAGCAACAACTCCCCGTTGGCAAAGGTTAGGCTGATCGGCTGATGGTCGAAATCGATCCGCGGCTCGCGGCGGAGGCCGCGAGGGACGCCCTCCAGAGTGGCTTCGCTGTCGGTTATCTGGCGCCCTCTTCACGAGTTGACGACGGCCTTTGGACGAAGCGCATAGAACCGCGACCCTCGGTCAGCGCGCATTGATCTAGCTCAAAGCGGTTCGACGTTCGCGCAGCAGAACTAACCGACCGGCGAAGGGCGCTTCTTTATGCTGGGATCGATCGACACGCTGCGGCAAATTCAAGGAGACGGACTGAGCTGGTTAGGATTGGGACCAACCGAGTGCCGTTATCGGATTGTCGCGAGCGGCGCGCGGCGGCGGCTTCGCGCCTATGCCGGAGCCAACACCGGACTGCCTTTGCTCATTGTCGCGGCGCCGATCAAGCGGCCCTATATCTGGGATCTGGCCGACTGCGTGAGCGTTGTGCGTCATTGCCTGCAAAATCGTCTCGGCCTCTACCTTCTCGAGTGGATGCCGCCGCCGTTGCACGGCGGTACGGACGCGGGCCTGGCGGATTATTCGCAGTCGATCGGCGAGGCGGTCGCGGCAACGGCCCGAGGCGCGGGCGCTAAGGTACCTTTTAATGGGCCATTCGCTCGGCGGGACGCTCGCGGTGATCCTCGCAGCGTTGGACCCGCCGCGCATCCGGGGGCTCGTGCTGTTGTCGACGCCGCTGTGCTTTGCGCCCGGCAGCTGCCGGTTTCGAGATCGGCTTGTCGCGATGACGCCCGCGAACCTATCCACAATCGACGTCCTGCCCGGCTCGCTGTTGTCTTTCCTCGCCGTCGTGGCGGCTCCGGAGACCTTTTTGTGGTCGCGGCTCGTCGATATTGTCCTCAGCACCGGAGATCCGCGAGCATTGATGGTCCACGCCCGGGTCGAGCGCTGGGCGCTGGATGAATTTCCCCTTCCCGGAAGATTGGTTCACGAGATCCTCGAATGGCCTTACCACGAAAACCGGCTCTGCGCCGGAACCCTGCGCATCGGTGACCAGCTTCTCGGACCTGCGGCGCTGCGGCTGCCGGTGCTGGCGGTCGCCAACACCGCCGACGCCGTCGCGCCGCGGCAATCGATTGCACCCTTTATCGACGCAATGCCGACAGGATTTGGCGAGCTTGACGAATATCCCGGCGAGACCAGCGTCGGCCTGCAGCACCTCGCGCTCCTCGTCGGCCGAGAGGCGCATAGGGCAGTATGGCCCCGCATTTTTTCCTGGCTCCACGCGCATGGCTGAAATGCGAAGATTCGAAGTTCGGCGCACGCCCTTCCATAACATCATCGCGATCTCGCGGACGAGTCGCCGCCATCCGGGCGGGCTCGCGCTCCGCTTCGCCCGCGTCGAGCGTTATCGCCCGGACAAGCTGCCTGCGGGGGGGAGGCCGAGACGATCGACGCCGCCCGCGACCTAGATCAGCGCCGTCAGGCCGCCGAGCTCCGGCGACGGTTCCGGGCACGACTTGGCCATTCCCGCTCGAATAGCTGACCGCAGGCGGCGCCGAAGCAGATCTCCCGTGTAGTCGCCAGTGAACGGGCGCCCTGGTTCGGTTCGCTCCTCGGGACCGGGAGCCAGACCGACAATCAACAGTTCTGCCTGATCATCAGCAAATGGCGGAACCGGCGCGTTGAACCACCCCGGATGAGCGCGCCGCCGGTTCTCCCGGAACGCAGCGAGGCACGGCCGGAGCGGGAAGTCCCGCAACGGCGCCACCGGAAAGCGGGCAGCTTCGCAACGCTCAAGGCCTTCATGGTCATCGATGACTAGCTGTGATCGTCCGCTGACGGACCAGAGGCGTAGCGACCAAAGGCGCAGCTGTAAAGGCGGCTAGTCCCTGGCGTCGCGTTCCAATCGCTCCGCGATTTCCACGAGCCTAATTGCGAGCTGGGCCAGTACCTCCTTGTCGTCAGGATCGCCCAGGCGCTCGGCGACTCGCCGGGCATTCCCCGCCTCTTCACGGAGCGCTTTTGCTATATCGAGAGACATTTCGTGCTGCCTCATAATAAGCAGTGCGTGTAGGACCGACGGTTCAGCACCGAAGCGCCGTTTGTACGTTGATCTACATCAAGGATGCCCGCGAGCGCCGGACTATTTTGCGAGGTGTTCGGCACACCGTGCCTGCGAGCGGCTCGGCGTGTCAACTAACACACCGGTGGGAGAGCCCCAATGCAGACTTATGCTATGCTGACACGGCTGGAGCCCGACGGCTTGCAGTCGCCGACAGCGGTCGAAGACCTCGAGCGCAAAGTTATGGAGCGCATCCGCGTCGCCTGTCCGACGGCTCACTGGATCAGCAGCTACGCGATATGCGGGCCTTATGATTATCTCGACCTGTTCCGGGTGGAGACGCCCGACGACGCCACCAAGATCTCTGCGATCGTGCGCAGCTACGGTCATGCCCATACCGAACTGTGGCCGCTGACCGAATGGTCGCATTTCAAGAGCGTTGTTCACGAGCTCGGTCTCCTGCGGGCTTGAACAGCCTGAATCGGCGGCGACAGGGCCGCTTACCAGTCGTGCGCGAGGGGTCCCAGTGGACTCCTGGGGTGCGATGTGGGATCCGTCCTTCCCGCTCAGACGGCTCCGCGCGACGGGTGCGGCGGCGGCTCGATTGGGCTTTGCACCGGACGTTTTCGTCTTGACGGCCCCTAGCCAGGGCGATCAAGCAATCGGCACATTTCGCGCAAGCGGCCTTGGTTGACCTGGATCAATGTGGGCAGCGCCCGGAAAAGTTAACGTAGTTTGAGGGTCTCAGGAGCCGCAACCCTGGGACCGCCTTTACTTGCCTAGGACAGGAGATCATACAGTGCCGCACAAACAAGTACTGTTCCGATCGGCCGCCCGTGAGAAGATTTTGCGCGGCGCGACCCAGCTGTGCGACGCGGTTCGCGTCACCTTGGGCCCGAAGTCGAAATCAGTGCTCATTCAGAAGAGCTGGGGATCGCCCGTCGTCTGTAATGATGGTGTGACGATTGCAAAAGAGTTCGATCTCAAAGACCCGGAAGAAAATCTCGGCGCTCAGATGTTGCGCCAGGCCGCGGAGAAGACCGGCGACGCGGTCGGCGACGGTACGAGCACGTCTACCATCCTGGCACAGACGATGTTTGCAGACGGCGTGCGCAACGTCGTCGCCGGCGCCAGTGCGATCGATCTGAAGCGCGGGCTCGATCGTGCCTCAAAGGTTGCGATCGGCACCCTGCGCGACATGTCCAGTGAGGTCCGCACCCGTAAAGAGAAGGCCCAGGTGGCGACGATCTCGGCGCACAACGATACGGGGATCGGCGAACTCGTCGCCGATGCGATGGAGAAGGTGGGCGGCGAAGGTGTGATCACGGCCGAAGAGTCGAAGACCACCGAAACAACGCTGGAAGTGGTCGAGGGTATGCAGTTCGACCGCGGCTATATCTCGCCCTATTTCATCACCAATCCCGAAAAGATGGTCGCTGAGCTCGAAGATCCGTACATCCTGATATTCGACAAGAAACTGGCGAGCTTACAGCCAATGCTTCCGCTGTTGGAAGCAATCTTGCGGTCCAGTCGGCCGCTGGTGATCGTCGCGGAAGATGTAGAGGGCGAGGTGTTGGCGACGCTGGTCGTGAACAAACTGCGCGGCGGCCTCAAGGCCGTGGCGGTGAAGGCGCCGGGATTTGGCGACCGCCGCAAGGCGATGCTGGAAGACCTTGCGGTCCTCACAGGCGGGCAAGTCATCAGCGAAGAAGTCGGTATCAAGCTCGACAACGCAACCGTCGATCTGCTCGGGACCGCGAAGCGAGTGGTTGTCACTAACGAGAACACGACGGTCGTCGGTGGCGCGGGCAACAAGGCTGACATCGACGGAAGGTGCAACCAGATCCGCAAGCAAATCGAGGATACGACCTCTGATTATGATCGCGAGAAGTTGCAGGAGCGGTTAGCCAAGCTCTCCGGCGGCGTCGCGGTGATCCGTGTCGGTGCACCCTCCGAGGCAGAGATGAAGTCGCGCAAGGAAGCACTGGATGACGCGATTAGCGCCACCAAGGCAGCGGTCGCCGAAGGTATCGTACCCGGCGGCGGCCTGGCATTGATCCGTTGCATCGGCGCCGTCGCCAAGGAAGAGACCAAGTGCGAAGGCGACGAGCGCACCGGCATACAGGTGCTAAAGCGCGCCCTCGAGTCGCCCGCGCGCCAGATCGCCGAAAACTCCGCCGTCGATGGCGGCGTCGTGGTCGCGCGTATGCTCGACGGGGAAGGGAATTACGGCTTCGATGCCGCACGGAATGAGTATGTCGACCTGGTAGAAGCGGGGATCATCGATCCGACAAAGGTGGTCCGTGTTGCGCTGGAAAATGCGGTTTCGGTCGCAAGCGTGCTCCTGCTGACCGAAGCGACGATGACGGAAATCCCCGAGGTCAAGAAGGAGCGCTCCTTGGAGCCGGAGATGGCTATGTAGAGCGCGGCGAATTTTTATGCCTTCTCAGCCAGCTGCGCGAAACCGCTGAGCGTGGTAGCGGGAATTTGCGCAACGGGCCGGTAATCCAGCGATCTCGAAGGCGCAGCTGCGCACCGCTGAACAACTGAAAGGAGAAGCCGACCGCGCCGATCGTATATCAGATAACCCCTGCCGCCTCGAGCTTCTCCTCTTCCGCAGCACCACGGTCCTCAGCTGCGATCTCAGCTTCTGCGCACAGCCAATGTGCTAGATCTTTTCCGTCGGGGCGGCCCTCTTGCTCCCAGATGGCGTAGGCTCGCTCACGGATTCGATGCTCTTGCCAATAAGGCATCTCATTCCCTCAAGGCTAGTAGTTACGGCTCATTGGTAACCAACGTTGAAGTTCTATTTCTTTAAAAGTGCCGCCAACCCTCGCGGGCGAACATCAAGCGTCGGTCATCGACATCGGCCACCGTCACGCGTTTCTCTGTCCCAGCCGTTGGTGCCGCCATATATCCGATCCCTGTGATTGCAATACCGAGCGAGTCCGACAGCTCAGCGAGTTCGTCGACCGCCGCTTTGGGAGCGGTGAAGAGGATTTCATAATCGTCGCCGCCCGTGAGAGCGGTTGCCAGCAAGTCCTCCTGCCCGGTTTCGATCGCTGCGCGAGCCGCAAGAGAGAGTGGCACGCGCGGTGCTTCTACGATCGCGCTCAGATCCGAGACCTCGCAAATATGGCTCAAATCGGCGATCAAGCCGTCCGAGACATCAATCGCCGCAGTCGCCAGTCCGATTAATCGGGGACCAAGCACGACCCGCGGCAATGGCAGGCGGTAGCGCTCGATGAGGGATTTAGCCGATGCTGCGGCGAGTTCCGGGAGCCTGCCACATAGCACCTCGAGACCCAACGCCGCATCGCCGATGGTGCCGGTGACGAAGATCGCGTCGCCAGGGCGCGCACCGCCACGGCGGATGATCCGGCCCGCTGGAACCTCGCCGAACGCCATGATCGCAACGCTCACCGGACCCGGAGTCGAGTCGGTGTCGCCGCCGATCAGGTGCACACCGTATTCATGCTGGTCCTGGGCAAGGCCCTGTGCGAAGCCCGCTATCCACGCTTCGCCGATCGCATCCGGCAACATGAGATCGAGCATATAGGTGCGCGCGACGGCGCCCTTGGCGGCGAGATCGGAAAGATTGACGCGCAGTGCCTTCCGCGCAACGAGATCAGGTGGGTCGCTGGGCAGAAAATGGACGCCCCCGACAATCGCATCGGTTTTCGCAACAAGCTCATTTCCCGCCGCCGGGGCAATGACTGCGGCGTCGTCGAGCAGCCCGTATGCGCCCGGGAAGCCCCTCGCCAGCGGGGCGAAATACCGGGCGATGAGCTCAAACTCGCCGGGCAGGCCGGAGCCTCGGTTCATAGCGGGCTCGCGCCTGTTTAGGCCGGACGGCGCGTGACGGCTTCGACGACCTCGCCGGTCAGCTCATGGGGGGCATGCAGGCTGATATCGCCCAGCGATAGCATCCCGACCATCCGCTTCTGGCGGTTCAAGACCGGCAAGCGGTGGATCTGCTTCTGCTCCATCAGACGCGCCGCCTCACTGACATCCTGCTCTTCGAAGCAATAGGTCACGCCCTTGGACATCGCCTCGGCGACCATCGTCCTGGCGGGATCAGCGCCCTCGGCAACCGCGCGGCACGCGATGTCGCGGTCGGTGATCATGCCAATCAGCCGGTCTTCCTTGCCGACCGGAAGGCAGCCCATGTCAAGCTCCCGCATCTTCTTCGCCGCGTCCAGCAGCGACAGATCGGGACCCACCCATGTCACGTTTTTCGACATAATCTCCTTGACCGTCACCTTCTTCGGCTCGCTCACCCACAGCTGGCGGAGTTCCTCGGGCAGGGTGAGCAGGACCTTGTCCGTTTCGCCCGGGCTCAGATGCTTGGCGAGCACGCCTAAGACGATCCGCGTGACCCGCCGCGCGTCGCGCAGCTCGTGGTGGTCCTTCAGCTCGGCGCTGACGAGATCAAAGAATTCCTGCTGGTGACGGACCCGGGTCGGTTCTCTGAAGGGATCCCATCCCTCGTAATAGAGCCCGCGGATCAACATCGGCAGCTGCGCGCCGAGTTGCGCCGCATGTTCGCGCGGTAGACGGTCGCGCAATGTATGCAGGGTCGCGCGCAGCGCCGCGAGGGCCGATCGCTGGTTCGGAAAGCCCAAGCTGTCAGTTATGTCCTTCAGCCATTCGTGAGTTTTCTGGATCGTGCTGTCGAGCACCGGAACGTCGCTCATCACCGCCCTCCTGCAAAGGAGATCAACCTCATCAGGGTGCAGGGCCGGCGTCCTTGATCCACATCAATGGGCTGGTATGTTTAACCAGCGCTTAGAGGAGGCATGAACGGCGCGAGGATACGCGACCCAATAACTATCGACGGCGCCCATGGTGAGGGCGGCGGTCAGATCCTGCGCACGGCGCTGAGCTTGTCTGCGATCACCGGCCGCCTTCGTATCGAGCGTATCCGTGCACTTCGCCGCAACCCGGGCCTTGCCGTCCAGCATCTGACGGCGGTGCGGGCCGCCGCCGCGCTCTGCGCCGCGCAGGTCAGCGGCGACACGCTCGGCTCGAGCTGTCTCGATTTTGCGCCGCAAGCACCGGTCGCGGCCGGAAATTACGTCTTTGATGTGAGCCTTGCGCGCGAAGGAGGCAGCGCAGGCGCCGTCATGCTGGTGCTGCAGACGGTGTCGCTGCCGCTCGCATTCTCCGGAGGGGACAGCGGGATCGTACTTCATGGCGGCACGCACATGGCATTGAGCCCACCCTTCGACTACGTGCGCGATGTGTGGCTGCAGGTGCTTTCGCCGCTGGGGGTCGAGGCCTCTGTCGAGCTCGCCATTTGGGGTTGGTATCCGGTCGGCAAAGGCGAGGTGCGTGCGCGAATCCGCGGCTACCGGGCGATGCTCAAGCCGCTGGAACTCGAGCAGCGCGGATCATTGGTGCGAATTTTCGGGCGTGCGGTCGCGGCGGACTTGCCGGCGCATATCTCGCAGCGCATGGCGGACCGCGCCCGAAACCTGTTGGCCGTGCTCGGGGCCGATCTGCAAATCGAACCCTTGCGCGTGCGTGCCGCTTGCCCCGGCGCCGGCCTGTTTCTCACGGCAGAATATGCCAATTTGAACTGCGGCTTCAGCGCCCTCGGCGAGGTGGGCAAACCCTCGGAGCAAGTCGCCGATGAGGCGGTGGGCGCGCTCCTCGATCATCACGCCTCAGGGGCGGCGCTCGACCGGCATCTGGGCGATCAGATCCTGCTGCCGCTGTGCTTTGCAAGTGGTCTCTCGCATTTCTCGGTCGCAGAGATTACCCGCCATCTGGAAACCAATGCCTGGGTCATTGAGCGTTTCGGCGTCGCCCGCGTCGAGTGCGAGCGTGAATCTTCCGGCGTGGGACACGTGACGGTCACGCCGACCCGGTAGTCGGCGGCCGATGTTCGTGGCGCAATCGGATCAGCCCGGATTCGATCCTGACGAAGGTGAGCGACTTGCGTTTGTATTGCGCAAGGTCGATGCCGAGGCCTGCAGCCACCGCCGCAACCACCGGCAATGGCTCGGGGTCCGCCTTTGGCCAGAACGGCCTCAGTTCCCGCAAGAAGATGTTGGCAGTGACCGGACCGACGCCGTAAAAGGCGAGCAGGCGCCAGCTCGAGATCGTGCGCGTCGCGTGACGCCTCGTGCACCTGCCAGACACTGCCGTCATATTCGTCGACCAGCTTCTGGCAGTCTCGCAGGATCTGGTCTGATTTGCTGAAGTCATAACGCACATAGCCGCCTTCGCGCATGATCGGGTTGACGAGAAAGTCCCAGCCGGCGGCGAGAATATCGCGCGGTGCCGTCAGCCGATGGCGGCAGAAAGCCTCAAAGGTATGGCGAGCGATGGTCTCGCTGATATGGCCGCCAAATAAGAGACTGGCGAGAAACCAGCGGAAATACTGCTGGTCGTCATTGGTCGAAAGGTCGATGCCCAGCTCTTCGGAATAGAGCCGGCTGTCTTTCAGCTGGGCAAGATCGGGCATCGCCGGTTCTCTAATCTTAAGTACGCAGCTCAGAGCAGGACATAATCCGCCTTGTGCTCGTAGATAGCGCCATCCGCATTTGGACGGCTTTCAATGAGACTGAAGCAGCTAACCGGAAAGGGGGCACGAAAATAAGCATTTTCACTGAGAAACGCTCTGAGGCTGCGGCGTCGCTGCAGCTGCGCCAGTTTGACGTGTGGGACATAGGGCCTGGTCTCTGCCGCTAGTCCGATCTGCTGGAGACAGTCCTCTATCCTGACTTGCAAGCATGTCAGCGCCGGGTTGTTCTCGACGCCGACCCACAGAGTATGTCCGCCGAAATGACCCACACCCGCGAGCGACAGCATACAAGCGGACTCCTCGATCCGCAGCAAGACGGCGGCGATATTGGCGGCCGTCGGATCGTCGACCATCCCGATAAACCGCAGCGTTAGATGGAATTTGCAGGGCTGTACCCACTTGGCGCCCGGCACCCCCGCACAGAGCTTGGTGAGAGCGAGCTTCAGCTCCTGCGGGAAGTCGACGCCGACGAAGAGGCGCGGCACGGCCGGCTCAACGGCGGCGGATTTGCGGTCTTCGCACCGGTGTCGGCGCCGGCACCCCCTCCACCTTTTGTCGGAAGGTGATGCGCCCCTTTGACAGATCGTAAGGCGTCATCTCGACAGTGACGCGATCGCCGGCGAGCACCCGGATGTGGGCCTTTTTCATTCGGCCCGAGGTGTGGGCCATGGTCTCGTGCCCCTTGTCGAGCCTGACGCGATATCGGCCGTCAGGAAGGACATCGAGGACGCTCCCCTCAAACTGGATCAGTTCTTCCTTGTCCATGCTAGTCACTCTCGAGTCCGGCCGGGCGGGCTATTTATCGCCGCTTCCCGGCGTCGAGGACTTTGATCCAGGTTAATCCGCGGACGGCATCGCACCTGCCTTACCCGCTGCCCCGGACACGCTCTCCGGGCCACTTACGTATGGCAAGCGCAGGCTTTCGGCTTAGACGCGGTCCCCGAAGCCAAAAGAGCAGAGACGGGGCCGTTACGCCTTGATGCTTTGTAATTCGCGATGACTTTACGCAGCAAATCAGCGCGCTCTGTCAAATCACTAAGCGTCTGCGCTGTCACCTCACCTTCTTTGACAACTAGGGTGGCGTAGAACGCACCATAGCCGAAATCTATTTCATACGTTTCGCCGATCCTTCGAGTGGCCCGCACCGCAAATCCCTCGTCAACGATAGCAGACAGGATGCGGGGATCTACGAATGACACATCAACAGACTTTGCATTGGACATTGATTCAAGATCAACCTCGAGAGGCTGCTCCCCAGAGCTCCAGATTCGAACCCAGAGAGAGCGAAGAAACCGGTGAGCTCGCACGCACGCTTTTTGGGCCGGCCGCGTTAGTTTCAGCCGGCAATGCTGACGGCCACCGCCTCTAGCCCCTTTCTCCCTTCGGCAACCTCCATCGTGACGCGCTGGCCCTCGGCCACTTTCGCGATACCCGAGCGCTGCAGCGCGGCAGCGTGAACGAACACCTCGCTGCGGCCACCCTCGACGGCGACAAACCCAAACCGCTTTTCAGGACTGTACCACTTGACCGTACCGGTCATGCGGTTAGGCCGCCGGCCATCCGTCCCGGCAGAAGGCCGCTTAGCGAGCGTCGGCTTGGGTGCAGGAACGGCCGTGCTCTCGTCGATTTCGAGGACCTCTTCCACTTGCGGGCCTTTTTGGCCTTGTCCAACCCTGACGCTCAATGTGACCCCGGGCTGCAGGGCGCCACTATCGTGGCCTGACTGCTCCACAACACTGGCATGGAGGAAGGCGTCGCCGCGGCCGCCGGCGAGCGTGACGAACCCGAAACCCTTCTCTGGGCTGAACCATTTCACTGTTGCGCGGGTTGGCGGTCCCGCCAGCGTTTGGCGGCGTAGCGCCGGCTCACCAAATCCGCGCGGCCGGCGCGCGAAAACATCTTCACCGAAGCCGCGCTGCCGTGGTTCACGAAAACTTCTCTCACTCATCAAATCTGGTAATCCTGGTGTGGGGAAAGCTTGCTCGATCCTGCCGGTCACCGGCCTCGTCGAGCGGCCGTTGGGTCTGACGACGATCGCCCAACCATCTCGGCCCTTAGCTATTGCTTGTGCTGATAGATGGTCATGCACACTTCGGGTAGCAAGCCGCGACTGTCGCGATCCTCACGATACCCCGAGAAAGGGATAACGGAGAAGATCCACCCGCTGCCACAGTGAGGCTCCGGCGCGGCCATCGATGGTCTCGATCTGCAAGATCGCATCGGGATCGGTGAAGGTGATCCGGCCAGGCGCGCCCAGGGTCTCTAATGCGTCGAGCAGCGTTTCGTCGAGAAACCGCTCCTCTTTCGGCGTCGACAGCGTGCCTTTGAGCCCGCGCCGGTGCAGCCTCACGTGGAAGCTCTTGCCGGCGAGCATTGGCGCCCACAGGATCGCGATGTCCCGCGCCTTTGCCTCGAATTCCTCGGCGGTGGCGAAGGTGAAGGTCCGTTGCGCCGGGATAATATGGGATAGGATATTGAATGTGCCCGGCTTCTCCTCGATTACTTTGGCCACCTCTGGGAGAAAGCTCTCGATATCTTCGACGGTCAGCGTCAACACGTGGAAATAGCCGGTGCGGTGTACCTCGCCCCATCGGCGCAGGAACTTGCGTGCTTTGGGGAAAGTGGCCTCCGGCAATGTCACAATCGCGTTCCAGTCGGCAGCCATCTCTGTCGTTCCCGCCATTCGACCCTCACTGCGACGCCTCAGCGGCTGCGGCATTCGCTGGGGTCGGCGCCTCCGACGTCAGCTGCGCCGCGCGGGCGAGGAGATCGGTCACCTCCCCATCGCTCATCTGATGGAAATCGCGATAGTAGAAGCCGATTGCCCCCAGCATGAAGGGCGCCTCGAGGCAGATGGTCTCGTCAGCCTCCTTACGAAATTCGGCGAGCGTCTCGGGCGGCGCTACCGGGACGGCGAGCACCAGATGCGCCGGATTGCGTCGCCGCACTGCGCGCAACGCAACCCGCATCGTCGCGCCGGTGGCGATGCCATCATCGACGACAATGGCGGTGCGCCCAGCAACATCGATTGGCGGGCGGCCCGCGTAATACATCTGGCGCCGCCGCTCGATTTCCGCGAGCTGGCGGGCCGTTTCATCCTGTACATAGGCTTCCGGTATGTCCAAGGTTTTGGCCAGATCCTCATCGATGAATCTCTCCAGGCTCGGTCCGTCGGTGACGGCGCCGAGAGCGAGCTCGGGTTGCCAGGGCACCCCGATTTTCCGCACGAGCACGATGTCGAGCGGTGCGTTGAGCGCTTGGGCAATCTCGAAACCGACAGCAACGCCGCCGCGCGGCAATGCCAAGATTACTGGCTGCACGCCTTTGAGATGAGTCAGTTTGGCGGTCAACTGACGCCCGGCCGCTGCGCGATCGGCGAATTTCACCGTTTGGCCTCCATGAAATGTGTCAAGAACCAGCCGCGCGCGTGCTCGACGACCGCCTCGAGCGTTCCCGGCTCTTCGAAGAGGTGCGTGGCGCCGGGCACGATGACGAGCTGCTTTGCGCAACGCAGCTTGGCGAGCGCCGCGCGATTAAGCGCCAGCACCTCGCGATCGTCGCCGCCGACGATCAGCAAGGTCGGGGCTTCGACGGCCGGAAGTGCTCGTCCGGCAAGGTCGGGACGGCCGCCACGGGAAACGATGGCCCCGACCCTTCCCTCGTGCGTCGCCTCTGCGACAAGCGCCGCGGCCGCACCAGTGCTGGCGCCAAAATATCCGATCGGGAGATCGCCGGTTTCCATATACCCCCTCGCCCACGCCGCCGCCATCAGCAGGCGGTGCGCGAGCAGCTCAATGTCGAAAACATTTCGCCGGTCGCGCGCCTCCTCGACCGTCAAGAGGTCGAACAGCAATGTGGCAAGACCACTGTCCCGCAGGGCTTGGGCAACAAAATTGTTGCGCGGACTAAGGCGGCCGCTGCCGCTGCCATGCGCGAACAGCACGATCCCCTTGGCACCTGGCGGCAGGCCTAAAAGGCCTTCGAGCCCGAGTGGTGCAATCGTGATCGTACGGATCCGCTCCTCAGATGATCTGTCCACCATGAACCTGCTCCCTCGCGGCTCGTGTAAAGGCGATTGTTGACCGACAGCGGAGCGCCGCCTTGCGCTAGATCAATCTCCTTCTGAAAACGGGGCGGGGTCGAGGGTTCGTCGTCGTAGGGTGACTTGTTCGATTGGGTAGAACCGGTTTGGCCGTCAAATTCGCTCCCACAGACCGGTCTCTTCGTCGAGGCGATCCAGCTCAGCGCCGCTGAAGTCGAAGCGGGAAACGATCCCGACGACCTTACCGTCGTCGACGATCGGCAAATGCCGGTACCGACCGTCCTCCATCAGCCGTAACGCTTCGATCGCCAACTTGCCTGGAGGGATCGTATCGGGACCGGATGTCATGACGTCGGCCAGCGTCGTGCGAGCCGCGCTTTTTCCCTCTGCGAGCACCCGGTAAACGGCGTCACGGCCGGTGAAAATACCCAAGAGGCGGCGATCGCCGTCTGTGACGAGGACAGCGCCGACGCGGTGGTCTCGCATGCGTTGACAGGCTTCCCGGATCGTGGCGCTTGGCGGAAGCGTGACCGGGTCCTGGTCTTTTACAATGTCGGACATCTTTCTCATAGCTCAAGCCTTCTGGCCACCGCATTGAAGAACCGGCCGACGCCCAGACACATCATTTCTTTCATGTGCGCTTTTCGGTAATACCTTTCTTTTATGTAGAGCGCGGGCCTTTCTCACATCGGGTGCGGCGCCCCGTGGTTCCGGCTCAGCTTCCACGGTCTCGATTTCGATCTGAGATGCGTGAATTTTCCAGTCGCAGATGCCTTCGAGCCTGGCGAACCGCTTCTTCGCGGCCTCGATCGCCCTTTCGGAGGTGCGCGCCGATCGAATGACGATCACACGCTGGCAGCACCGGAAAAGCTTTTCGTTCCTCGGAATTTGGTTGATGAAAGACACGCGATAGCTTTGCATGGCCTCCCTCCCTTCCGGTATTGACCATGTTATTTGCTTGCCGATCTGTCGGCCGATGATCTGGATCAATTTCCGCCCACGCGGCCGTCAGTGCTTAACAGGGGTCGGTGCCGACGCTTACTCATCAGGCCGCGGCGGCATCCTTGCGTAACGGCGTTTTCGCCGGTGATGGCGAAACGAGGTCCTGAAGATCGGTCACCGACAGGGTTTCTTTCGCGAGTAGAGCCTTCGCGCCCTGCTCCAGCAGATCACGCCTGCCTTCGAGCGCGCTCGTCGCCCGCTTCATTGCACGCGCGACGGTTTCGCGAACGGCGCAGTCGATCTCGCGTGCCGTCTCCTCGGAATAACTGCGTTCGAGCCAGCCGGTCGGCGGCGCGCCTTGAAGAAACTGGGAGTGCTGGCGATCGTAGGCTACCTCTCCTAATTCGCCAACCATGCCATATTGAGCAACGTAACTGCGGGCGATATCGGATACTTTGGCTAAATCATCCGCCGCCCCGGTCGAGACCTTTCCAAAGACCAGCCGCTCGGCCGCGCGGCCGCCGAGCAGCACAGCCATCTTGTTTTCGAGCTCTTCTTCGGTCAGTAGGAAGCGATCCTCGGTGGGCCGCTGGATTGTATAGCCCAGCGCGCCAACCCCGCGCGGAATGATCGAGACCTTTTGAACGCGCTCGATCCCGGGCAGGATCAGCGCGACGAGAGCGTGGCCCATCTCGTGATAGGCGACGATCTCGCGTTCCTTGGGGCTGAGCAGCCGGTTCTTCTTTTCGAGGCCGGCCAGGATGCGCTCGATCGCTGTAGCGTCCCGCATCAATGTAAACCCAGCGCCGTTGTGCACGATGCGATTTTCGCGAGACCAGCAGTATTCGGCTGCGCAGGATGCCCGCATCACCCACCATGTACCGCCCCGGCTCGACCAGCAGTCGCGGCGTGGAACTGCCGAAATGCCTGGTATCGCGCCGCCGATCACTTCCGCATAGGCGGCGATCGGCGGAACCGGCGTGCGGTAATGCCTCGGAAATCCGCCACCCACATTGAGCAAGTCGAGATCTAGACCGCTCCTCGCGCAGGCAAGAAACACACGAGCCGCCTCGGCAATCGCCGGGGACCACTGGTGTGGAATGCGACCCAACGTGGAACGATACGCCGACCGGCCTCACTGTGAGGGTTCTTGCATGCAGCAGGAGGGCGATGGCCATCTCCACGGCACAGCCGAATTTGCGGCTGAGCGGCCATCCCGCCCCTCTGCCGTCGACCAGAAGCCGGCAATAGACCCTTGCTCCGGGTGCAGCGCGAGAGAGTTTTTCAAGCTCGTCAATGCTGTCAAAAGCGAAGAGATCGATGCCCCGAGCATGAGCGTCGGCGATTTCTGCCTCGCGCTTGACGGTATTGCCGAACGACAATCGTTCGGCACCGATACCGAGGGTTTGGCAGCGGCAAATCTCGCCTTCGCTCGCCAGATCGAAATTGCAGCCGAGTTCCGCAAGAGCGGCTATGACTTCTGCGGCCGGGTTGGCCTTGACCGCGTAGAAGATCGTCGCACCCGGAGAGACGGCGCGGAGCGCTTGGTATTGCTCCCGCAAGATCTCGAGGTCGATGACGATACAAGGGTCTGCGGGCAGCGCTCGTCAAATAAATGATCGATCCTCTCGCTGCTGATCCCATCCGGCAGAGAGATTGCGCTGTGGCCAGTATAGAGCGAACCCATTTGCCGCAGGCCGTCCTTCCGAATCCGCCGCGAGTACCTTGCCGAGAATCCCGGTCCCGCATCTGGATCCGAGTGGTCGGCAAAGCCAAAGGCGATCTTCAGCAGCAATATTGCCGCCAGCTGCGGGCCAACGATTGAGCAAATTCGAGCGGTCGGGCACTGATCCAGATCAATCCGCTGTCCCGGGCCGGTTCGCAACCGCTTGAAAAGCTCGAACCCGGTTGTCGCAGAAGCGGGGGAAATTGGCTGCCCAGCATCTGCCGCGTGATCGGCAGATCATGTCTCAGAGTGATCGAGGCCAAACTTCCGTGTCCTGTCATTGTAGCTAAAGAGCTCGGCGTAACGTCCTCAGGCGATGGCAGCCCGCAGGGTCTTGTCGGCATCATTGCGGTTTAGATGGTCTTCGAGCTCGAACTCAAAGGGCCCGCGGGGCGCACGGTGATCCCTCCGCTCGTCGAGCACATGCCGGACGTGAGCGGCGAGCGGCACGAAGCGGAGCAAGTGCTCGCGGAAGAGGCGCTTGCGTTCCCCGATATCGCTCTGCGCAAAAACGCGACCCGCCGCTGTCAGCTTGATCGCGCCCTCTTTGAGTTCGGCAAACTCAAGGATGTGCAGCGCCTCGGCAATCGGGAACAGCTCGTTGACTTCGAGAGCCATCGCATGGGCAATGTCGGCCAGTTCAGCGTGGCCTCCGTAAGCCGGCGAGGCCAAGGTCTCGGCGAACCCGCCAATGCGACTGGTCGAGACCTGTGGCAGGCTCTGCGCCAATCCTCCGTGAATCCGCGCTTGCGCACCAATCGACTGGGTCATGCGGGAGGTCAGGATCGCGTAGATTTCGTCCACTACGTCGCGGAACGCGGCGTCGAGCCTGTCGCGCGGCTGTGGTAGCGGCACCCGAATCTCAGCCGCGATATGGCCGGATTGGAGGCGAGGACGAGAATGCGGTCGCACATCAGAACCGCTTCCTCGATGTTGTGCGTCACGATCAGCGCCGCTTTGGTGGTGAGCTGGTGCTCGATCCACAAGTCGAGAAAGTCGGTGCGCAGAGTTTCGGCCGTGAGGACATCGAGTGCCGAAAACGGCTCGTCCATAAGAAGCAGCAGGGGGTCGCTGACGATCGCCCGTGCAAATCCGACCCGCTGGCGCATACCGCCCGATAGCTCGCGGGGGTAGGCAGATTGAAAGCCGTCAAGGCCAATAAGGTCGATCGCGGACATCGCACGGCGGCGTGCCTCGCCCAGCGACGTGTGGAGCGCGTCGAGGCCGAGCTCGACTTTCTCGAGTGCCGTCAGCCACGGATATAGCGCGAAGGTCTGAAACACCACGGCGATCCCTTCCGCCGGTCCGGCGAGCGGTTTGCCGCGATAAAGCACCTCCCCCGAGGTCGGCTTGATGAGCCCGCCGGCGATGCGAAGCAACGTCGACTTGCCCGAGCCGGAGCGGCCGAGAAGACCGAGAATTTCGCCTTCCGGCAGCGTGGCGTCGATATCGGCGAGCACCGGCAAAAGCTCTCCCGATGCCTTTGCAAACGCCATGCAGACCTTCCGCATATCGATGATCGGTTGCGTCGCGGGGGCAGCCATGCCGGCGCAGTCAATCGAGCCGCGTGCGGCGCTCGGCGAAGGCATAAAGCGGTCGCCACAGCAGTCGATTCATCGCGATGACGAGCAGCGACATGACGGCAATCCCGAGAGCGATCCGCGGATAGTCGCCGGCTTCTGTCATCTCGGCGATATACGCGCCCAGCCCAGAAGCGCTCAATTTGGTCGATCCCCAGCTGACGGCCTCGGAGACGATGCTCGCATTCCAGGCACCGCCGGAGGCGGTGATCGCGCCGGTAATATAATAGGGGAAGATCCCGGCAAGCAGGACCTGCCGCCACCAGCGCCACGGCCGAACCCGAAAGCTTGCGGCAGCCTCCCTGAAGTCGCTCGGGAATGCACTCGCGCCGGCGATCACATTGAAGAGGATGTACCACTGTGTCCCGAGGATCATCAGGGGGCTGAGCCAGATTCTAGGTGCGAGGCCAAAGCGGACGATCACAAAAACCGCGAGCGGAAACATCAGGTTGGTGGGAAAGCCGGCGAGAAACTGGGCAACCGGCTGCACCTTCTCGGTCAGCTTCGGCCGCTGCCCAACCGCGACACCGATCGGAACCCAGATCGCCGACGCGAGCGCAATCAAAATGACGACGCGCAGGAGTGTCAGGGCACCATTGCTGGCCGCGGCCGTGACATCAGCCCAAGAGAGCGTGGATCGGGCGACGCGGACGAGTTCCCAACCGACATAACCGATGCCGGCGGCGATAAATCCGCACCAGACCGCATCGATCGCACGAGCCGGCGGCAACCAGCCGGCCGTGTGATACGCGCGCTGAGGCAGCGCGAGCCGGGCGCGCGCGGCCCTATACAATCCCGCTCCGATCGGCTCACCGAGTTGTCTCAGCAGCCACGATCGGCGAAACAAATCGAGCACCATGCCGTTGGGCACGATTTGCGAGGCCGTCTGCTCAAAACGGATTTGTCGGCCCAAACAACCATCGGGCGGAACAAGAGCTGGTCATACAACACGATGGCGGTGGTCATGGCCCCGATCGCCCAACCGACCGCCTCAAGATCGCTCTGTTGGATCGCGGGCGACATAAGAACCGACACCGGGCAGCGCTATCTGAATGTCGCCGACGGAGATGGCCTCCGAGGCCACGACGAAGAACCAACCGCCCGACATCGACATCATCATGTTCCAGACGAGGCCGGGCATCGCGAATGGCACCTCGAGCCGCCAGAAGCGCTGCCAGGCCGAGGACCGGAAGCTGCAGCTCGCCTCGTCGAGATCGCTCGGAATAGTCCGCAACGCCTGGTAGAAGCTGAAGGCCATGTTCCAGGCTTGGCCTGTAAAGATGGCAAATATCGCGGCGAGCTCCGGCCCGAGCAAGTTGCCGGGAAACAACGAGATGAAGAACACGACCGTGAACGAGAGATAACCGAGGATCGGCACCGACTGGAGGACATCGAGAAGCGGTATCAGCACCATCTCAGCGCGGCAGCTCCTTCCGGCCAGGGTCGCATAAGTGAACGTAAAGATCAGCGAAAGAACGAGCGCGGCCAGCATTCGAAGGACCGTGCGCAGCACGTAAAATGGCAGGGCCGCCGGTGAGAGGGAAATCTCGGGCTGCTGCGCGATGGCAAAGGGGGCCACCATCTGACGCGCGCCGGCGCCCAAGAGGATCACAATCCCCAATACCAAAACTATGGCAGCAAGATCCGGCCAGCTCGGGACCCGCTGATGCCATATTTCTCCTCTCAGCACCTCGGCATGGTGCTCCACGGTCTACCTCATCGTTACGGCCAACGATCCTAAGACTGCGCTACAGCGCCATGCCTCGTGTTATTGTCTCTGACTGCTCGATCGAAGTCCCGGTAGCTGACCGCAGCGGCGCGCCAAAGCGAAGATCGCGATAGCGCCCGGTGCTGTCGGGGCTTGGGCTGGGTTATGCCTCGCTGAGACCAGCAGGGCTCAATGCGATCGTCAGATGGTTCTCAACCCCGGTGACACCCGGCGCGGACCAAGCGACTTGTTCCGCGAGGTCATGCTCGTACCAGGCCTGGACCATCCCAGTAAGGACCACCCTTCCACCTTCGGTCTGGACTGTGATCCGCGAAGCATCGACCGCGGCGCTCCGTTGCAGTGCCCTCTCGATCTTCTGTTTAATCTCTGAGGCGCCAACGCGCGGGGCGACCCGAATCTGATTGACTACATCGACGACGCGGGTGAGCTTATGAACGGTATACGCGGCCTCGGCTTTCTGAAACTGCCAATCGACCTCGCCGGTCAGCGTTACGATCCCCTTTTCGACTTTGATACCGATGCGATCGGCGGGACCTCCGGCCTGCCATTTCAGGATTTCGACGGCGCATGCAGCGATCTCATCGTCCGCGCGCGTCGCGTGCGACGGCAGGCGGACCTCGATCTCCTGCGGAATTGCTATGACCCCTTTGACACGCCGCGTGGCGCGTTCTGCAGCCGCCTTTTCGGCATAGCTCTCGACAAAGCCGGTCAGAGCGACAACACCGCAATTCGCGGAGACACCGATATGGGCGGCGTCGACCGTGGGTTCGAATTCGAGTTCATCGAGGACGTTACGCCGAAGCTGTAGATCGCTGATCATAGCAGGAGTCCTCGGTAGTGAAGCCGGCGGGCATTCGTTTCATTGGCCATTTTCTATCGGTTCAGCAGCAGAGGATAGGTGGTCAGCAAAAGTTCGGCGACGATCAGTAATGCGATATACCATTCGACACGCAGGCTGCTTCGCGTCTGTACCAAGCCGAGCAAGGTTTCGACGGTACGTGAGATAATATCGAGCTTGCGGTCCAGTGCGCGGTCGCGGTCGCGCAGCTCGTATTCCTCCGCCAGCCGCATGTAGAGCCGCTCCAGTTCGGGATGCTCCCAGAGGAGCTCGGGCTCCTCGCCGGTTTCAACACGGCCAACCATCTTCTGCTGCATCAGGAGCACGTCGCCGATGTGGCGCAGCAGCTCCCTAGTGTGTCCGCCGGCGCGACCCTTCTCTCGCAAGGTCGCGGCGAGCGGCTCGATGCGGTCGAAGGTCTCGGCGATCCTCGATTCGTAGTGAGAGAGCACCAGGGTCTTGGCGAGGACGTCGGCAACCAGCTGCAATCGCTCGATGGTCTTTTCGCGCAGAAAGATGTTGCCGGCAAGATCGACATGCTGGTCGGCGTCGGGCCGAACCAGCAGGTGGACCCCGTCGCGTTCCGGAACCAGGAGCGCCCCAGTGACCAGCGGCGTCAATGAAGCAGTGAAATTGTCCATAGCGGCCGTCGCCGCTCCAAAGAGGACGACGGCGCCATAGCGGAACAGAACGGCGACACCATCCTCGGGAATGTCGACGGTCAGGGGCGCCACCCCGAGGGGCTCGTTGCGCTCTAGCGCCCGGGTATCCAAGCGCTCTCCGAGCAGCAGGGCGCGGACCGCCACAACTTCGACCGTGCCCCGGACCGGATGGAGTGGCCCCAAGAAGTGGCGTCCTCACATCCGCGGCGTGCTCGACAACTGTTTCCGCCGAATTCACGTAAGCCTCGTGACGGCCAAGACCATCCGATAAATAAACAACCCTGCGGAAAACCGCCTTGACCCAGGTCAATCCGAAATACTTCCGCGCTAAACCGCTGGGGCTTGATCCATATCAACGCGGCCTCGCGCGCCGGCGTTATCCAAGCGGTCGCGTCGCGGTCCGAACGGCGAGCTCGCGCCGCTTCAACTATGGGGAATTCTTATGCTGACGATCCCTCTTGAGAAACTGGCTTACATCATTGCCAAGGCGCGGGAGTTCGACGTCGAGGTGCCGCCGGTCGACGAGGATTCGGGCTCCAACCCGTCTGACGATGCCGAATGGGATGTGCTCGAAGCTGGCGTCGACAACCCGACCTATCAGGAGTTGGCCGACGCGATCAATTCGCTGAGCGACCTCGAGCGTATCGAGCTGTTGGCGCTCACCTGGCTGGGGCGTGGCGATTATAGCAAGGAGGATTGGCCCGAGGCGCTAAAAGAAGCGCGCCGGATCCATGACGAGAAGGAGACGGACTACCTGATTGGCACGCCGTTGCTCGCCGACTATCTGGAGGAAGGCCTCTCGCAGCTCGGTTACTCGATCGAGGATTTCGAAATCGGCCGCATGTGACCGGAGCACCTTTGGTTTATCTCCAAGCGGCCGCGTGACTTACCCGATGACGGAGTGCCTCACCCTGTTTCTTTGCGGCGATGTCATGCTCGGACGCGGCATCGACCAGATCCTGCCGCATCCGGGCGATCCACTTCTTCACGAGCTCTATGTCAGCTCCGCAATAACGTATGTCCAACTGGCAGAGCAAGTGAACGGCCCGATCCCGGCACCGGTCGATTTTGGCTATGTCTGGGGCGACGCTCTCGATGAGCTGCGCCGCGCAGCGCCACAGGCGCGGATCATCAACCTCGAGACCAGTGTGACGAACAGCCGGGATTACATGCCAAAGGGCATCAACTACAAAATGAACCCCGAAAACGTCGCCTGCGTGACTGCGGCGGAGGTGGATTGCTGCGTTCTCGCCAACAACCACGTTCTGGATTTCGGCGCAACAGGGCTTTGCGAAACACTGGAGGTTCTACAGCAGGCTGGGATACGAAGCGCCGGCGCCGGCCGCAATGCGACCGAGGCGCAGGACCCAGTGGTCATCGAAACGACAAATGCCGGCAGGGTGCTGGTCTTCGCATTCGGATGCGGCAGCAGCGGGATACCGACCGACTGGGCCGCCGGCCGTGATCGGCCCGGCGTCAATCTGCTTCGCGACCTGTCGACCCGCACTGTTGCGGCGATCGCCGAGTTTTCGAGGGCAGCTCGGCGGGAGGGAGATATTCTGGTGGCCTCAATCCACTGGGGTGAAAACTGGAGCTACGAAATCGGCCAGCACCAGGTTCGCTTCGCGCACGGCCTGATCAACGTTGCCGGGTTTTCGGTGGTTCACGGCCATTCGTCGCACCATCCCAAAGCGATAGAAGTCTATCGCGACCGACCGATCTTCTACGGCTGCGGAGATTTCATCAACGATTACGAGGGGATCGGCGGGTACGCGGAGTTTCGCGGCGATCTCGCGCTGATGTACTTTCCGCGGTTGGACGCAGCGAGCGGCAAACTGGTCGACCTCAAGCTCGTGCCGCTCAAGATCGCGCGCTTCCAGCTGCACCGCGCACCGCGAATGGATGCTCTCTGGCTGTCCGCCATTCTGGATCGCGAAAGCGCCAAGTTCGGCGCTCACGTCTCGCTGAACGGTGACAACAGCCTCGCGGTGCGATGGTGAGCGCATCGTACCGCTTTATAACCGTACCTCGATGCGGTTGATGACGTCCTCGACGCCAAAGACATACCAAGCATCGTGCTCAGCCATGTCGCGCTCGGCTTCGGTTGGAACGGCCCCCTCGAGCTGGACCACGGCGTTTCTGACTCCGACGCGGATCTGGTCGGCGTTAACAAATGGATCCTTTTCCAAAACCAGGCGCACTGCGTCGGCGATCTCGAAGTCGCTATCGGCTTCGGGGGGTGTTACGCCGAGCCCGTTGATCACATCCCGGCTTCCCGGCACCCACCAGGCGAGCGCGCCGGCCAACCGTTTCTGGCCGAGCCCGGTGACGTCCCCGTCGAGCGTGACGACCCCATCCTCCACGCGAACATCGATCGTCCCAGTCGCATCCGGCGGATCGCGAACCGGCTGCAAATCGCCCTTGACCCATTCGCGGATACGACACTGCGAGAGGGCCGACTCTTCGAGCAAGGCATCGCGGACGAGGTCGCGAATCTCTCCGTCCTCCATCGCCACCGCCGGCCGGACATGCAGCCGGTCGATAATGAACCGGCCCTGAATAGCCTCGGCGGCTTTGCGCAATGCCCGCCGCTTCGCGCTGACATCGGCGACTTCGCCTTCCATCACAAGATCTCCCCTCAATAGCGTAAGGGCAATTGGCCGCTCGTCAAAGCCGATCCGCGTATCAGCGCGCAAAGCGTCGCGCACCCGTTCGAGGAGAGCGGTATTGTCGGTCATTTTCTGATCTCCGCTGAAAATAGATCGTTTGGAGGTGGGAGGGGCGATGACGCGAGCGGGAGCTTCACTATGATGCCGCGCGAAGCTCGCGGAGCTTCCTGGCGTGAGGCAGAGTGCGCCGCACGAGCCATTTGCGCAATTCCTCGAGTGCGAACATCCCCGCAGCGAATGGGACCAAGAACAACCATAGCTGAGTGGATACCGGGGCCGTGCCCAACAGGAAATTCCCCCAAGGTGAATAGGTGATCAGCAGAATCAGCGAGATCTCGAGCACAACGCCCCAGATAATAAGAGGGTTGTCGAAAATCCCAGTGGCGAAGACCGATCGAACCGCACTTCGGCACAGAAATACGTTGACGATTTGCATGACGACGATGGCGCTGAGGCAGGCCGTCGTAGCGCTGAGATATACCGGGTCGTCGGGCGGCAGGCTCTGGCCATAGGCCCAGCCAGCACCGTTCAGCACAAAGAAGAAGGCGGCCATCGCAGCCGCCGCCTCAATGGCGCCCAGAAACAGATAAGCGCGCAGCGCTAGTGGCAGGTTCAGAAGTCTCTCGCGCTGCGGCCGCGGGGGGCGCCGCATCGCCTGCGGATCGGGAGACTCGACACCGAGGCCGAGAGCGGTCAACGAGTCGGTGCCCATATCGACAGCGAGGGCCTGGATCGGCGTCAGTGGGAGCGGGATTCGGAAGAGCGCGAAAGCGAGGTAAGGGACGAGCTGAGCGACGTTGTGGACGAGGACGTAGGTGAGGAATTTGCGGATGTTCTGGAACACCGCGCGGCCCTCCTCGACGGCGTTGACGATGCTGGCGAAATTGTCGTCCAACAGCACCATGTCCGAAGCAGCCCGGGCCACTTCCGTACCGGTCAGGCCCATCGCAATGCCGATATGAGCGGCCTTCAGAGCGGGGGCATCATTGACGCCGTCGCCGGTGACTGCAACGATGTGATGGCTCCTCTTCAGTGCCTCGACAATGCGCATCTTCTGGTCCGGCGCAACGCGCGCGAAAATGACTTCCGGGCCTTTTAGCACCCTCTCGATCTCGTTTTCCGGCAACCTTCGCAACTGATCGCCGTTGACGATTATCGGGGCATGCGACCGCACCAGCTCGATTTCGCGGGCGATCGCCAGCGCGGTATGCGGGTGATCCCCGGTCACCATGATGACCTTGATACCGGCATCGTAGCATTTACGGATTGCTCCGGATACCTCCGGTCGCGGCGGGTCTTCGAGCCCGACCAGTCCGAGAAAGATCATGTCCTCCTCGAGCCCGCCATACACGCTGGCGGGCAGCCTTCTCATCGCGAAGGCCAGGATGCGCAAACCGTTTTCGGCCATTGCGTCCTGCGCTTTGACGATCGTTTCCCGCAACTCCATGTCGAGCGGCTCGGTGCGGCAGTCATGGAGGATTTGCCGGCAGCGGGGAAGCACCGACTCAGGCGCTCCCTTGCAGTAAAGAAAGGCGCCCTCGGGCGTGTCGTAGACCACGGAGTGGCGCATTCGGTCGGCGTCGAACGGGATCTCATTCAGGCGACGGCAAGGCGGAAACTCGGCTATTGCGCCCTGCGCCATTTCGACTAGTGCCGCCTCCATCGGATCACCGAGAAACATTTTTCTTCCATCGACTTCCGCCTCCTTCAGATCATGGCATAGCTTGGCCGCCTGGAAGAAATCGAAGGACCGTTTGGTGATATCAGGCGCATTACAAATGGTAGAGGCCGCAAATCTGTCCCGGCCGAGCAGCAGCTCCCGAGCCCGCATGCGATTTTCGGTCAGCGTTCCGGTCTTATCGGTGCAAATCACGGTCGCCGAGCCCAGCGTCTCGACGGATGCGAGGTGACGGATCAGAACTTTGCGCCTGGCCATACGCTCGGCCGCGAGGACGAGCGCCAGGGTTAGTGTCGGGAGCAGCCCTTCCGGCACCATCGCGACGATGATGCCGATCGAAAAGATGAAGTCCTGCCAAAACGGGACATCGATCGCAGCCCCAATAGCAAAGAATGAGAGTCCGATACCGACGGCCAGTAGCGCGATCAGTCGGCTCAAATAGGCGAGCTGTTGCCGCAACGGTGAGGCCACGGCAACGCTCGTTTGGGTCAACTGCGCGATCTTGCCGAATTCAGTGTGTGAACCGGTCGTAAACACGATCGCCCTGGCTTGTCCGGAGACGACCGACGTACCGGCTAACAGGATATTCTTGCTTCGAATCAAGTCGTCTTCTTGCGAAGGCGCCGGATCTCGCGCCAAGGGCATTGCTTCCCCAGTTAAGGTCGCGTTGTTAACGCGCACGCTGAACGCCTCGATCAGGCGGCAGTCGGCCGGAACGATATCGCCCTGCTCGAGCAAAACGACGTCGCCGGGCACAAGCTGATCGGCGGCAACGCGAACGACCGAGCCCTCGCGCAATATATTCACCCGCGGCGGCAGCAGCTTTTGCAGCGCTTCAAGAGTTTGTTCGACACGGTGTTCCTGCCAGAACGAGAATGTGCCGCTGACCAGGATAACAATGATGATCGCATAGCCGATTCGCGCCATGCCCTGACCAGGGGCGCTCCACTCGGCAAAGAAGGCGAGCGCAGCGCCAACCCACAGGATAACGGAAAAGAATTGCACGTACTCCTTCAGGAGGCGGAGTACCGGAGGCGTCCCCGCGGCTTTCTCGACACGGTTAGGGCCGAATTGGCGCAACCGTTGCTGCGCTTCCGAGGAGGACAGCCCGTCCGCCGCGCTGCCTAAGCTTTTGAGGGCATCCTCAAGGGGTAGTTGGTGGATCTTCATTCCAGCTCTAACCACGCAAGGCACGCAACGTGTGTTCGCTCGTGCGTCATCGCCTTGATCTAGCTCAACGCGGCAGCAGAGAGCATCTCCGAGACTAATGCGTCTAGGAGGGACCGCATGGATCTCGCAGATCTCGACAGAATGTCCAAGCTCAGCCCATTCGAGCTCAAGGACAAGCTGATCAAGCTCGCTTCCAGCCATTCGGAACGGCTGATGTTGAATGCGGGTCGCGCAAGCGCGAACTTTCTCGCGACGGTGCCGCGCCACGGCTTCTTTCACCTGGGCCTGTTCGCAATGGGCGAAGCGGAACGGACCCTCGTCGATATGCCCGAGGGGGTCGGCGGCTTACCGACGCGAGAGGGGATCGCAACTCGCTTCCAGAGCTTCGTGCAGGAACGGGGCGGACTGCCGGGCGTAGCGTTCCTCGTCGCGGCTATGTCTTATTGCCGCGAGCACTTGGGGTTCTCGGACGAAGGACTTCTGCACGAGCTGGTCGAAGGCGTGAACGGCTGCAACTACCCCTCGCCGGTGCGAATGCTCAGCCACACAGAAAAAATCGTCGAATACTACCTACGCAAGGAAATGGGCGGCGCGCGACCGCTGGCCGGGAAAATCGACCTCTTTGCGGTCGAGGGCGCCACTGCCGGGATCACATACATCTTCAACTCATTGCGCGAAAACAGATTGATTTCACCGGGAGACACCGTCGCGATCGGGGTGCCTATATTCGCCCCTTATCTCGAATTGCCGCAACTCAATGATTATCGCTTCGTTGAGTTGGCGATCGAGGCGGACCCTGACGCGGGCTGGCAGTACCCGGACCGCGAGCTCGATAAGCTTCTCGACCACCGGGTCAAGGGGCTTTTGTTGGTCAATCCCAATAACCCCACCTCCGTCAAAATCAACGGGGCTGGCCTTAACAGGATCGCCGAGATCGTCACCTGCCACCGCAAGGACCTGGTGATCCTGACCGACGATGTCTATGCCCCGTTCGCCAACAACTTTGTCTCGTTATTCGCGGTTTGTCCGCAAAACACGATTCTACTGTATTCGTTTTCCAAGTATTTCGGGGCCACTGGATGGCGGCTGGGAGTGATCGCACTCCATGAAAACAACATCGTCGATTCGAAGATTTCGGCGCTTCCGGAGACGGACGGCGCGGCGCTTTGCGAGCGTTATCGTTCGCTCATGCTCGATCCGCAGCAATTGAAGTTCATCGACCGCCTGGTGGCAGACAGCCGAAGCGTCGCTCTCAACCATACCGCGGGTTTGTCGACACCGCAGCAGGTGCAGATGGCGCTGTTCGCGCTTTTCTCCTTGATGGACGAGAGCGAGCAGTACAAGCACGCAACGCAGCGAACGATCTGCAGGCGTTACCAGGCCCTTTATCGCGGCCTGGGCTTCGAGGCCCCGGCGAACCCGAACGCGGTTGACTACTACGCGGTCCTCGATCTCGAGGTCCTCGGCACCCGGCGCTACGGACGCGACTTTGTGGACTGGCTGCTGCGCCGCAAAAACCCGCTTGAAATCCTGTTCCGGCTGGCCGACGAGGGTGGCGTCGTCTTGTTGCCGGGGAAGGGGTTTGGCGCACCACATCCATCAGCGCGAGTCTCGCTGGCCAACCTGAATGAGCAGGACTACGCGAGGATCGGACGCATCATCCGGACGCTAATGCAGGAATATGCCGAAGAATATCACAGAGACAAGACAAACGGGAGCTGGCCTCGGCGAATATGCGGCTGCAGCGCTCGTCCAGCAGACGCAGCGTTGAGCTAGATCAATGATCGCGGCGATGCTGCGATCGCAGGATGCTGAGACCTTTCCGAAAGGGTCGGCTGATGTTCCTGACCGCCTATGTCGCTCTGATCCTGCTCGCCGCGTTTCCGCTCGTTCGGACGCTCTTGATCGGCGGGCGCGCGAGCCTGTCGGTCGTGTGGCTGCACCGCCTTTATCGCGACCTCTCCTACGTCGCGGCCGTCGTGCTCGTGATCATCTGTTTCGAGACGGCCTTGACGATTTCTCTGCAAAACTATTGGTTCGGCGAGCTTGGCCAGGCCTTTCGCTATTGGTTGGCGCTCGGATTGCGTTTGACGATTTTTTTCGCGATCCTGATTCTGCTCGGCATCTTCGTAGGATACAACCTCCACGTCTTATGCCGACCATTGCCGGCGGTGCCGAAGACTGCTCCATGGGTTGCGGGGTTCATCTTCGCCGCCGTGGTCGGCTTCGCCGCCACGGCCCTTTGGGTGCCGCTCCTGGGCTATCTCGGCGCGAGCCTGACCGGCATGACGGATCCGGTGCTTGGCAAGGACCTTTCGTTTTACCTGCTCTCGTTGCCGTGGTATGATGCGGTTGTCAGCATCCTCATCACCGTGCTCGTCATCACGCTCGCGCTGTGGGCCGTAATCGGGCTCGGATTTTATCCTACCGCAGGCCGGCCCTGGAACCATCCGGCTTTTCCCTTCGCCAGCGGCAATCACCGACTGCGCGTGATTGATGCCGAGGACGCCGAGACCTGGGCAGATAGTGAGGCGATCTGGCGGCGATGGCTACGACAGGGCCTGGTGCTGGCAGGCCTGTTCTGCATCGCGATGGGCCTGGCCCGTTTTCTCGGCCGCTATCATCTCGTCATTGATGGTCATTCGGCGGTTGTCGCCGGCGGCTCGTATGCCGACGTCAATTTCTGGATCCCGGCATACGAGCTCATCATGGTGTGCTGGTTCGCCGCCGCATTGCTTTTAATGGCGGCCGCGTGCCTACCGCGCCTGCGGGGCTGGCTGCTGCTTCGGCCATCACACTGGGTCCTGCCGTGCGGGCTTTTCGCCGCCCTCTACCTCGCTGCAGTCGCTGTGCCGCCGGCTGTTGAGCGGGTTTACGTCGGTCCCAACCAGATCACTCTCGAGCGCCCCTTTTTGTTGAGGAGCATCGCCGGCACCCGAGAGGCCTACAATCTCGACGGGCCGTCGGTCGAAGAAAAGGAGTTCGCCGTCTCGGCCGCGCCACTCATGCGCGCCGATCTCGACAGGAATTCGGCAACACTACAGGACGCCCGCATCTGGGATTGGCGGGCGCTCGAACCGCAACTGCAGCAAATCCAAGGTCTGCGGCCATACTACCGCTTCGCTGGCGTCGATATCGACCGCTACATGATCGATGGCGTCGAACGGCAGGTCATGATCACGGCGCGTGAGCTCGATGTCGACAAGCTCCCCGATCCGGCCCAGGTGTGGGTCAATCTCGCGCTCAAATATACGCATGGCTACGGCGTGGTCACCGTCCCGGTCAATCAAATGGACGAGCGAGGCAATCCGGTTCTGTGGGCGCACGACATCCCAATCAAAGCGAAGGGCGATCTCGCCGTCGTGCACGGTGCTATTTATTACGGCGCGCTCACTCGAGACCGCGTCTATGTCCGCACTAGCGAAAAGGAGTTTGACTTTCCGCAAGGTCAGGCCAATGCCGAGACGCTCTACGATGGCACGGGTGGGATTGCGCTTTCGAGCTTCTGGCGCAAGCTCGTCGTCGCCCATGAGGATGATGGCCTCCGGCTGTTCATTTCGGGATATTTAACGCCCGAGAGCCGGGTGCTGCTGCGCCGGAATATTGTCGAGCGGGTCGAAAGACTGGCGCCGTTCCTGATCTTCGACCACGATCCCTACATCGTCGCTGATGGTGACCACTATTCCTTTATCATCGACGCTTATACCAGTTCGGCAAACTACCCCTACAGCGAAGCCTATCACGGCTCATTGCCGCGCTTTCACGGCCGCAACTATCTGCGCAACTCCGTCAAAGCCGTAGTCGACGCCTATAACGGCTCAGTGACGTTCTACGTTTTCGACAAGCACGATCCGATCGTCAGCGCCTATTGGCATATGCTGCCCGGCTTGTTCAAAGACCGCAGCGAGATGCCGGCGAACCTGCAGCGTCACATCCGCTATCCGGAGGACATGTTTACCGTCCAGGCCGAAATGTACGGCACCTACCACATGACCAATCCGACGACCTTCTACAATCGGGAAGATCGCTGGGAGGTGCCGCATGAACTCTTGCGCGACCGTGAAACCGAGGTCACTCCGTACTACGTCATCGCCCAGCTTCCAGATGCCAAGAAGCCCGAGTTCCTGCTGATGTTGCCATTGTCGGTAGCGGGCAAGAACCAAATGGCCGGTTGGCTGGCCGGTCTCTCGGACGGCAAAAACTACGGCAAGATGGTGGCATTCCGCTTTCCCAAAGGAACCTTTATCGACGGCCCGGCGCAAGTCGAATCGCGGATCAATTCGGACAGCCGGTTCTCCCGAGACCTCACGCTGTGGGATCAGCACGGCTCTCACGTGATCCGCGGCAATCTCCTCGTGCTGCCGCTCAATGGCAATCAGCTCATTGCGATCGAGCCGGTCTACATCGAAGCCGAGCAGACCCGAATCCCGACCCTTGCCCGCGTCGTGCTCGCGCAGCTATTGCCTGACGACCGCAAGATCGAGTGGGCGAGCAGCCTCAAAGATGCAGAGGACCTTCTCATCGGCGCGACGCACCCGCCGGCCCTTTCGTCCGCGGAATTCGAGACTGCAGCCGACCGGCTCGACCGCGCCCGGGCCATTTTTCAGGAGATGCAGCTGCATTACGCATCGGGCAACTTTACCCGCTACGGCGAACTGCTGCAGCAGCTTGAGAAGCTTCTGTCATCGCCGTGATCTCGATCACGGCAACCACGGCTGTGCAGCTCAATACCGCACCCGTTTTGCGCACTACAAATGGCGGAAGCGAGCCGCTTGCTCCAACTCTTCGCGCACAGCGTTAAGCAAAACCTGCTTCGACTGGCTTTCGCGGAATTCGCTTGATGCCGAGTTCAGCGGCACGTCGCTCGACCGCAGCATCGGCTGCCGCCGTAATCATGATGACCGCCACATGGCTGCCGCGTGCTCTGAGCTCTGAGACGAGTTCGATGCCGTTCAGGCTCGGCAATGTAATAGTCGAGTACGATACATTCGATGTCGGGATAAACCCCGCGGTTTTCGAACATTCGTCGGGCGGTCCTGGCATCGCCTTCCGGGTGCGGTTCCGTCAGGAAATCGATGCACTTGCTCTCGTGAAGGCCTTCGGCGGCTGGCTCAACAACCGCGACGACCCCGATGGGGCCCACCTTTGGCATATCAGCGGGCCACCGCCTTGAGCAAGATCGTTCCTATCGACTGGTGTACCCGCGCGGGGTGACCAAAAGCATGCTCACGGCTGATTTAGATCAAAGCGTTGGCCAGACCCATTGACACTGAATGACCCGTGATCGGCTGAGACAGCTGCTTGCGAGAGCCGACAAAACCAACGGAGAGCGTGCGATGGCCGATATCGGCGGGCTCCTCGAGCCGCAACTGCCGAGTTTGTACCGTTATGCCCTGGCGCTGACCCGCAATGCCTCGCGGGCAGAAGACCTCGTTCAAACCTGTATCGTTCGCGCCCTCGCCAATCAGGATCGGTGGGCCGAGGGCACCAATCTGCAGGGCTGGCTGTTCACGATCCTTCATAACGTGTTCGTGAGTCAGCTCCGACGTTATGTTCGCGAACGCGCTTGGAGAGTTGCCGCCGGTTTCGAGGCTGCCGCGATTCCGGGCTCCGATCCGAAATTGTGGTGCCGGGTCGTTGAGCTACAGACGGCATTGGGCAAGTTGTCGGACTGTCACCGAGAAATTGTTCTGCGTATCGGCCTCGACGGGGATACTTATGATCGGGTGGCGAAAGTTCTGGGTATCCCGCTTGGCACAGTACGCTCCCGTCTGTCGCGGGGCCGGCAGAAATTGCGCAAACTGGCCGAGGGAGGGCAGGTAACTCAGCGGGCCCAAGCGCCTGCGATCAGAAGTCGGTCGGTGGCTGTCAATACGAAACATCGAGCGCAGAGCCCCACGGAGCAGCCGGCACGGCAGCCGGACTATCTCAGTGCGCAGCGATCGGTCGCTACAGGATGTCGGGCCCCATTAACGGAGAAGTTAATGCCTGTAGATTCTCTGCAAAAACAGGCGGCCGGTTCTTCCTTTCCGGGTCGGCTTCTGTCTTCGCGGGGTAATGCCCCATCCTTCATCGGTCAATGACGCGGAGGAGGGCGTTGACTTGGATCAAGGCGCGTGTCCGAGGTGCGGTTAGAGTTCGCTGTTCGCGAATAGTTGAAGGCTGTCGAAAATGATCCGCACCATCCTGGTCCCGCTGACCACACAGCTATCGAGCGATGCCCTTTTGGATGCTGCCCTCTTGGTGGCCAAGCGGCTCAATGGGCATATTCGCGCGCTGTTCATCCAGCCGAATCCAGATGCGGCCTTCGCCTATCTGCCCGACGTTATTCTTGCGGCGGGAGTGACGCGCGAAGTGATCGAGCGCGAGGCGCTGGAAGCTACAGCCGCGGCGAAGGACCGTTTCGATAGCTGGCGAAAGCGCAACGACGTTCCCGACGACGCGGGTGTGCGGCTGGATAGCTGCTTTGTGAGCTGGTCGGAGCGATTCGGCGATATCGAAACCGTCGTGGCCCGCTTCGGGCGCGTCAGCGATTTGATCGTGGTGCCGCGGCCCTCCTCGGGCTCTGTCCAAGGGCAGCGTTGCTTTGACGCGGCAGTGTTCGAGGGCGGACGCCCGACGCTCGTCGTCGGCGAGAAGTTGCCGTTCGCGCTCACCGAGCATGTCATGATTGCCTGGAATGGCAGCCTTGAGGCAAGCCGGGCAGTGCTGGGCGCGATCCCACCGCTGCACCAGGCTGACCGCGTGTCGATCTTCTCCGTCCGGAAATACGAGAGTGAGGGCGCTGACCCGGCTGATCTCGCCGAGTCGCTTCAGTGGCATGGAATTCGGGCTCACCTGATCCCAGGCCCTCGGGACGAGAGCTCCACAGGAGCAGCGCTGGTCTCGGCGACGGTCGAGCAGCAAGCGACAATGATCGTAATGGGTGCGTACACGCATAGCCGCTTGCGACAAAGCTTTCTCGGCGGCGTGACGAGACACCTCCTGGCTCACGCTCCAGTCCCACTGTTGATGAGCCATTGAGGGAAACTCAGGAATGGTCCGTCGCAAGGGATCGCCGTAAAACTATAGGGCAGCGAAAAATGACTTTGGCAATCACGATAGCTTCGCTTTCGCTTGCCGAAAACACCTTCGATCAAATGGAGCTTTATGAACTGTCGACGAATGACGACGCGTCAGTTCCTGAGCGGTATCATTCAATGATCTGTGACGCCGCCACCGGAAAGATCTACGTAGTCAGGGAAGCTAAGGTCAATGCGTCAACACCCGCACGGGGTACTCGTATAGCACCATCAAAAGTCGTTTACTTCGAATATAAGGGCAGGATAGCGCCTTACTCTCATATTGTTTGCCAGGCCGATCACCAACTCCTCTCGCGGGAAGAGCGCCGGCGAGTATGCGAAGCTTATCGAGTACTTCAGGATCTTAACGAGGAGCGCGAAGCGGCTGGTCAACGTCCAGCGGCAACCCGTCAGTATGGTCGCGCGGACTGTCTTGTCTTAGTACCGTGCCAAGCGATAATCTCCGCGGCGGCTGCGATGCCGAGTCCGCAAATCGAAGGGGCCCGTGCCAGATAGCAGCCATAAGATCATTGTTATCGGTGCGTCGCATGGCGGCGTTGCCGCACTCGAGCGGATCATTTCCAGCTTGCCGTCAGATTTGAATGCTGCGGTATTCGTCGTGCTGCACATCGGTTCCTCAAGCCGCAGCAGCTTGCCGGAAATTCTCAGTAGAACCAGTTCCCTGCCTGTTTCTTGGGCGCTGCACACCGATCGGATTACGCCGGGGCGCATCTATATTGCGCCTCCCGATCAGCATATGCTGTTGGCGCAAGGCTATGTTCGCACCGTGCATGGCAAGGAAAACCATACCCGACCGGCCGTCGATCCGCTGTTCCGTTCCGCTGCTCTCGCTTACGGGGCGGATGTTATCGGTGTTATTCTCACCGGCAATCTCGATAACGGCACTGCGGGGTTATTGGCAATCAAGGATTGCGGCGGCGTTACTGTCGTGTAGGACCCGGACGAGGCTTTGGCGCCGTCGATGCCGCTGAGCGCGCTCCGGCATGTGGCCATCGATCATTGCTTGCCCCTCAACGAGATTGGACCCTTCCTGATGATGGCCTCTGATCAGCGGAGTATGAGCAACCTCGATCCGCCTAGCGGGCCAGCGGAGTTTACAGGCCGAGTCTTCGAGATTGAGAACGAGTTTGCTAATGAGTGCCTGGTGCCGCAAGATCGGCTTGAGGAGATCGCCACCGCTTCGGCACTGACCTGCCCGGAGTGCCGAGCTGTCCTGTACAAGATCAGAGATGAACGAGCGCTTCGCTTTCGGTGTCAGCTCGGCCACGGCTTCTCTGGCAAGACATTGCTGCAGGATTTGGCGGCCGCGCGTGAAGACGCGTTGTGGTCGGCCGTACGGGCGGTACTCGAAGAATCCGAGCTGGCACGCAGCCTCGCACAAGACTCGCGCTTGAGCGACACGGAACCGGCAACATTTCTGATCGAGCTTGCCGATCGTGCAGAGGATCAGATCGGCCAGCTACGCAAGGTGATCGCCTCGATATCCGATTTGATCGAGCCCGATCATTTTGGCGCCACGCGTCAATAGAGGTGAACTAACTCTGGCACACTTGGCCGCGATATGGCGGTTGAGGACTATCGGTCGCGTGGGGAGTTTGCACGCAACTATGTTCGCGGCTGTGGGTGGACAGCCTCCGAGGTCGAACGCGGTCGGTCCGGTGATCGTTTGAGCCTGATCGGATGCGAGAGCCATCTCTCGCTTCTCCAGCGGGATAATGGCTGAAATCGCCGCGTTCGTTCTTGATCTGCATCAAAGGGCGTGAGGGGACCGTTCGCTGATCTGAATCAATGCGCGAAAAGGCGAGCGGGCGCTTGCTGCAGGCTTCGCATCGCATTGGCTCACCTGGTTCATGCCGGTCCTCAACTCCGATATCGCCCGCAGCCTCGATAAGCTCGCCGATCTGCTCGAACTCGAAGGCGCCAACGCCTTCCGGATCCGCGCGTATCGCAACGCTGCCAGGGTCGTCAGCGAGCTGCCGCGTAGCGTCACCGAAATGGCCGCGGACGGCGAGGACCTTGCGGAGCTGCCTGGGATCGGCAAGGACCTCGCCGGCAAGGTCGAGACGCTTGCCGCGGCCGGCCACGTCGCCGTTCTCGACGAGATCGAGCGGCGGACCCCGGCAGGACTGCTGGCCTTACTCGACGTCCCAGGCCTAGGCCCCAAGCGCGCGAGGCTGTTGAACGAGCAACTCGGCATCGCTGCTCTTGCGGACCTCGTCGCGGCAGCCAAGGCTGGCAAGATCCGCAAGATAAGGGGATTTGGCGCGAAGGCCGAACAGCGGATCCTGCAAGAAGCCGAAAAACGCGCCGCCGTCGCCCCACGGATCAGGCGACCGATTGCGGAAGACATTGCCAAGCCGTTGTTGCGCTATCTCAGCGAGGCTGAGGGCATTCGGCAAGCTGCTGTCGCCGGCAGTTATCGCCGGTGCAAGGAAACCGTCGGCGATCTCGACATCGTCGCCGCCGCGGCGCGGGGCACCGGGATCATCGACCGTTTTCTTGGCTATGAGGACGTTGCGCAAATCCTGTCGCGCGGACCGACCCGCTCATCGGTGGTTCTGCGCAACGGCGCCCAGGTCGATTTGCGCGTGGTTCCGGAAGCGAGCTACGGCGCAGCATTGCAATATTTCACGGGGTCGAAGGCGCACAATATCGCATTGCGCCAGATCGCCGCCACACGCGGGTTGAAACTGAACGAATACGGTTTATTCGAGGGCACGCGCCGCGTCGCCGGACGGACCGAAGATGAGGTCTACGGGTATCTCGGCCTGCGCTATATCGAGCCCGAGCTGCGCGAGGACCGTGGCGAGATCGAAGCGGCGCGCTCGGATAAGCTGCCGCATTTGGTAACCCTCGCGGACATCCGCGGGGATCTGCATGTGCATACCAAGGCGAGCGACGGCCGCGGATCATTGGCGGATATGGCGCAGGCAGCCCGGGAACGTGGCTACACTTACCTCGCGATCACCGATCACAGCAAGCGGGTGACAATAGCGCGCGGGCTCGACGGCAAACGCCTCGCCAGCCAGATCGATGAGATTGCCCGGATGAACGAGACTTTGTCCGGCATTGTGGTCTTGAGCTCAGTCGAGGTCGACATCCTCGAAGATGGGCAGCTCGATCTGCCGAATTCCGTGCTCAGCCGGCTCGATTTCGCGGTCGGCGCGGTGCACTCGGCCTTTGGCTTACCGCGCGAGGAACAGACGGAGCGGTTGCTGCGGGCGATGGACAACCCGCATCTTGCAGTGTTGGCCCACCCGACCGGTCGGCTGATCGGCGAACGGGAAGGTTGCGACATCGACCTCGAACGGGTTCTGTCAGGTGCACGCGAACGCGGCTGCGTGCTCGAGATCAATGGCCAGCCAGACCGGCTCGACCTCAACGAATGGCATTGCAAGCTCGCCAAAGAGAGCGGCGTCAAGCTGGTGCTCTCCACGGACGCGCACAATTCGGGCGAGCTCGCTTTTATGCGCTTTGCCGTCGAGCAGGCGCGGCGCGGCTGGCTGGAGCCGGCCGACATCGTCAACACCCGCGGCCTCGATGAGCTGCGGGCAGCGTTGCGGCGGCCCTAGTAACAATGTGAGAGGGAGAATTCGATGCATCTACCACTGCAGATCACATTTCGTCATATGGAATCGTCCGACGTGGTCGCCGCACGAATACGTGAGCGCGCCCAGGAGCTCGAACGCTTTTTTGATCGGATTATGTCCTGCCGCGTCGTCGTCGAGTGCCGCCACCCGCGCCGTCGCCAGGGCAATTTGTTCCGCGTCCGTGTCGACCTCAAAGTTGCTGGGAGCGAGATCGTCGTCGGACGCGATCCCGCAACGCACCACGCGCATGAGGATGTCTATGTCGCGATCCGCGACGCTTTCGACGCCACCCGCCGGCTGCTCGAAGACCACGTTCGCCGAGGGCGCGGCGACGCCAAGCTGCATGCGGTGCCTGACCATGGGCGGATCGCGCGGCTCCTCCCGGAGCGGAATTGCGGCTTTATCATGAGTGCCGGGGGTGAGGAGATCTATTTCCACTGCAACAGTGTCGTGAACGGCGCATTTGAAGCGCTCGCTGTCGGCGACGAGGTACGGTTTGTCGCACAGCATTCCGAAAGCGCCGAAGGCCCCCAGGCGAGCACGGTGGTTCCCCTTGGGAAGCACCATTTCCCGCCAACTGAGACGGTGCGTTCCTGATCCAAATAGTACTGGAGGAACAGTATGGTGAGCCGGATTTTTGCGGCCGGCAACCGCCGCGGATGTCATCGAAATCGTCGGGCCGCTCGAAGGTTCCGTCCTGCTGAGCATCGTCGAGACCGGGGCGATGCCAGCCGAAGTACTTGAAGCGTTCACCTGGGCGACGGGCGACGATCAGATCGGCACGGAACTGGAACACCGGCCCCGCGGAGCCGTCGCTCGGGTTTATGGAATCCTCAAGCGCGAAGAACCGGAACCTGACCAGCACTAACCATCTTGACGTGGAGAGCGGCAGATGAACGCGGCGGAAATCATGACGAAAGAGGTTGTAACGGTGAGGCCCGATGCGAGCGTCGGCGATGTCGCCGCTCTGCTGCTTGAGCGCAAAATCAGTGCGGTGCCGGTTATTGACGATGACGGTCACGTCGTGGGAATTGTCAGTGAAGGAGACCTGCTCGGCCAACCCCCCTCTGGCAGGCCGCGCGCGTGGTGGCTGCGGCTCTTTACGGAAAGGACGGTCTGTCTCGAAGAAATCGCAACAGCCCGCCATCTGAAAGCATACGATGTAATGACCAAACCGGTCGTTGCCGTGGTCGATCACACGCCGGTTGACGTCCTTGCCACATTGATGCGTCGGCGCATGGTGAAACGCGTGCCGGTCCTGCGGGAGGGCAAGCTCGTCGGCATCGTCAGCCGTACCGACCTGCTTGAAGCATTAATGCGGCGCACCGGTATGGAAGACCAACCGTAAATCAGCCCAGCGGCGTTTCCCAAGATCACAGGCGGTGAGCAGACCGCGTCGGGGTCAGTTTACGACAGCCGCCGGATCATCTCATTCACAGAGCACTATCCAGCTGGGAGCCCACACCCGCGACCCGCGACCGTTGTCTCATCGATCCCGAGGCTAACCCGGTCACCGAAGCGGCCGATCTTGCATCCTCCTAGGGATAGAAGCGATCTGCGAAGCGGTCGGGGAGAACACCTACTGGCATCCCCCCGCACCGGCGAGCGAGCTCGCCGTCAGTACTCGATGGTCAAATGATCCTGAACCTCGGTGACCCCTGGCGCCGACCATGCAGCCCTTTCGGCAATATCCCGTTCGTACCAGGCCCGGACCTTGCCACTGAGGATCACCCTGCCGCCTTCGGTCTGGACGTTTATCCCCGATGCCTCGACCTCAGCACTGCGCTGCAGGGCCTTCTGGATCTTTTCCCTGATGTCGGAGGCGCGAGCCGGCGCGGCAACCCGGATCTGGTTGACAACGTTGATGACGCCGCTGAGCTTGTGCACAACCTGCTCGGCATTGTTTTTCTGATATTGCCAATCGACATCGCCGGTCAACGTCACGATCCCCTTCTCAACCTTCACGCTGATGCGATCGGCCGGAAAGCCGACCTGCCATTTCAGTATATCGACCGCGCGTGCGGCGATCTCGTCATCCGCGCGCTTCGTGTCCGAAGGCAGGCGCACCTCGATCTCTTCGGCGATCGCTTGAACGCCCTTCACCCGCCGCGCGGCGCGCTCTGCAGCTGCTTTCTCAGCGTAGCTCGTGACAAAGCCGGTCAGGGTCACGATCCCCCTATTCGCGGCGACGCCGATGTGGGCGGCATTGATGCTGGGCTCGAATTCGAGCTCATCGAGGACATCCTGGCGAAGCTGTAAATCACCGATCATCGCAACCTCCATTGGCCAACAATCAAGGAAAACTTCCGCAGATCCGGAAGTCGCGCTTTGATCCAGATCAACTGCGATTGTTTTTTGACGGTTCAGTGATGCTCCCTGCCCTTGCGTGCGCGCTCTCTTGGAACATCGCCCGTGGGTTTGACCTGAATCAATGTTACTTCCCCGGACTTAAGCTCACATGAGGTCGCGGCACCCGTTTCGCGAGCCTGACGCGCACAGGAGGATTATCATGTTCGCAGTGGTGGCAGGGCACACGGTGGCGATTTACCTTGCAACTGTCGCGCTGAACGGGCTGTGTGCAAAAGCGCGCGTGCAGGTCGTCGCCCGAGCGAGCGCTCGTCGCAGGCCACAGAGAGACCCGCCGCCTCTAAACCGGCTCTCTCGGTAGGAAAATCATCCGATGATCAAAACGATCCTCGTCCCGGCGGCAGGGAGCGACTCGGATGCCGGGGTTTTCACCTCAGCGCTGGCTATCGCGCGCCCGTTCGGCGCCCACATTGGGTTCCTGCATGTTCGCATTGACACCGGGGCGTTTGCTGCCACGATCATGCCCGAGGTCAGCACCCCACAGCTTGTCACGGATCTGATCAACCGGATGGAGGAGGAATCCGAACAACGTGAGCAGAAGGCCAAGGAGCTATTCGAGAGCTTTTGCCGGCGAGAGGGATTAGCCTTCGCAGGGACCCAGTCGCAGCTATCAGAGTGCTCAGCAAGATGGCTTCGAGAAATCGGCTCTGAGCTCTATTGGCTCGTGGAGCACGCGCGTACTGCCGATCTCTTGGTCATTGGGCGACCCGGCGACAACCAAAGAGCTCCATCGGAAGCGCTCGAAGCTGCTCTTATCAATAGCGGCCGTCCTTTGCTGATACCCCCCTCAGCACCAATATCCACGCTGCCCGACACTGTCGTCATTGCCTGGAAGTCGACACCCGAAGCCTCCCGCGCCGTCGCCGCGGCAATGCCGTTCCTATCGATCGCAAAGCAGATCGTCATCATAACAGTTGCGGAAAAGGAGACGACAATCGCGGAAGAAGGGGCTGTCCGTTTGCTGGCCAATCTGCGTTGGGACGGGTTTTCGGCATCGGTGCGGCACCTGGAACCCGGCGTGCAAGGAGCCGCCGAGACACTGCTGGCGGCGGCTCGCGAACAAGCTGGTTTGTTGGTGATGGGTGGCTATGGCCACAGCCGATTGCGCGAGTGGATCTTCGGCGGCTTTACTCAGCGGGTTCTACGCGAGGCGGAAATACCGGTTTTGCTCGCGCATTAAGATCGATTTCGCGGAGCGCACAATGATGAAAACATGTTCATGCTCGTTGAGGTGGCGGCGGCCACGCCGAATTGCTTCCCGCCCAGCAGTGAGACCACCTATGGTGCGCCACAACTTGAGATGATGGACAATGACCACCTTCGACGCGCGCGAGAAAGAGTTCGAGGCCCGCTTCAAGCACGATCAGGAGCTTCAGTTCAAGATCACCGCTCGGCGCAATCTGCTACTGGGACTCTGGGGGGCACACCAGCTGGGTCTTCTCGGCGATGCCGCCCAAGCCTATGCACAGAAAATCGTCGAGGCCCAGTTGCAACCAGGCGGCAATCGGAATGTCGTCGAGAAACTGGCCGCCGATCTGGGCGCGAAGGATCCAATGCTCACCGCGGCTCGGATCCGATTCGAGCTGGAGCACTTTGCGGAGCAGGCAAAGCGTCAGCTAATGCAGGAATAAATTGGTAAACGGCAAGAAGCGGAACGGGAAGTCCGGGATTTTCAAGCCGGGCCGAATTAAAACAAGAGTCGAGCGCCCCCGAGCAACGTTTCAAGCAAGTCGGGCGGTACATCGGTTAGCTCCGTCGGGTATCCCCAAACGAGCAGGTCATAATGCCTAGTTTAATACACCCGACGACCGGATTATTATTCCCAAATCGGCTGGCCTGACGGTTCTATGCACTCATCCAATATTTTTCAGGCGGTCGAAAACCCGCCGCCTGCCTCATCCACGCGCTGCGGTTCTCGCTAACCAACGTGAGCTCCGATAGCATCACTGAGAGCTTGGCTGCGCCCCGGCAGCCAGGGCGAGACGGATCAGCTCAGAAAGACTGCGCGCCCCCATCTTGTCCATGAGCCGCGCGCCGTGAATCTCGACGGTACGCGGACTGATCCCCAAATCGTGGGCAATCGATTTATTGGGAAGTCCCGCGAGGAGACCCTGCAAAACTTGAAGCTCGCGTGACGAAATCAGCGCGAGCTTCGCGGCGGCCGCGGCTTTGGCTGGGTCTTCTTCGCTCGGCGTCGTCAACCGCGAGAGTGCCGCCTCAAGGCTGGCTAGAATTGCTTCCGATGCGAACGGCTTCTCGATGAAATCAACGGCACCCGCCTTCATCGCCCGCACCGCCAGCGGGACATCGCCGTGACCGGTAATGACGATCAGTGGAAAATCCAACGAACGATGAGTCAAATGCTGCTGAAGTTCGAGCCCATCCATCTCGGGCATGCGAATGTCGACGATCAGGCACCCGAGGGGAAGTGACGGGGCCGCCGCCAGGAACTCCGGTGCCGATACAAAGCTTCTTACCGCGTAGTTTTTGGATTCGAGCAGCACCAAAAGGGAGTCGCGCACCGCCTCGTCATCATCGACGATATAGACGCACCGGTCACGAGGCATCGGCCGCCTCACGGCTCGCTATTGGCAAAGTTGCGCGAAACACTGTCCCCCCGGCCGCCGACGCCGTCGCTGCACCGCTGGTTTGGGAAACGCAGCAGCATGAATTCCTTTTCGCCGCGCTCTGCCGCCTGGTGCCCCGCGCATCAGAGCCCGCCAATTTTCGCCGGAGATGTGATGGTCGATTAGCTCCACCAATTGGCGGCACCCCTGTTGCGCAGCAGCGCGGCGCTGCTCCTCCCGATGCAGCATTTCCTGGCTCTCGTGATCCGCCACCAGCTGGCGGAAATCCGCTGCCAGCGGTCCCGTCCGGCCCGGGTTTCGCAGCGGCTTGGCCCGTCGCGCGCGATCCACATCATTCTAACGATGACGATAGCGCTGCTCGATGCCGACAACAACATCGGCCAGCAACCCGTGGGTTGCCGTCGCGCTCGCGGTCGCCTCCGCCGGCGCTTCCGCGAAAGCTCGGACGAGATCGGCGCGGCTGACGATGCCGGCAATCCGGCCTTCGCGGGTTACCGGCACGCGCTTTATGCGGTAGGCTGTTAACAGCTGTGCGACTTCCCGAAGCTCGGTCTCCTCCCCGACCGTCACCACCGGTGCCGTCATCACATCGCAGGCTCGCCGCTCCGGTGCGCGCAGGCTTGCGACAAAATCCGGATTGAGCGGCTCGCCCTCCGCGAGCAAGGTCAACCACCAGTCGAGGCGAGCCTCGCGAGCTGCGTCGTCGCGACCGATGAGGTCGCCCTCGCTGACCATGCCGATCGGGATACCAGTCTCGTCGACGACGGGAACCGCGCTGATCTTGCGGTCGCGGAGGATCTTTGCGATCTCGCTGATAGGCGTATCTGGACTGACCGAGCTCACCGCTGTGGTCATTACGTCGCGCGCTTTCATTTGTCACCTACCGGCGGTTGCTGCATTGCAAGCCTCTTGCCCACAAGCACGATCGAGCGTTCGTTCGGGTGCGCGGTGATCCCAAAGCCGAGCTCCTTGCACATCTGCAACATTGGTTCGTTTTCGAGCAGCACCTCGCCTGTGAGTTCGCCGATGCTGCACTGCCTGGCGATCTCGATGAGGCGGGTCATCAAAGCGAAGCCCACACCCCGCCCTTTCCAATCGCTGCGAACGGCGACGGCGTATTCGGCGCGCAGTTTGTCGGGATCGGCAAAGAAATGCGCGACTCCCAGCGCCACCCCATCGTGTTCAGCGACAAGGCCTAATTCCCGGTCGTAATCCAGCTGCGACAACCGCGCCGCGACGGTATGCGTGAGCCCCGGCACGGTCGCGAAGAACCGAAGCCGCAAGTCCTCGCGGCTCATATGCGCAGCGAGATCAACGAGCATGGGCTCGTCCTCCGGGCGCAGCGGGCGCATCCGGAGGACCGTCCCATCGCGCAGCCTCTCGACGGACTCGAGCTCCTGCGGATACGGCGCAATCGCTAGCCGCGAAGGGCCCGCGCTGTCCGGCTGGGCAACGCGAACACGGGCATCGAGCGCGATGACACCGGCGCTGTCCACCAGGAACGGATTGATGTCGAGCTCGCGGATCTCAGGGTGATCAGCGGCGAGCTGGCCGAGTCGGATCAGCACCTCGACAACCGTCTCGATTTTCGCCGGAGGTTTGCCGCGGTATCCGCGCAATAACTGCCAAACCCGCGTTCGGCCCATCAGTTGGCGCGTCAGCAGCTCGTTGAGCGGCGGCAGCTCCAGCGAGCTGTCATGGACGACCTCCACGGCGGTGCCTCCTTGGCCAAAGGCGACGAGCGGGCCAAAGATCGAGTCTTCGACGAGCCCGACGAGGAGTTCCGTGGCGCCATGGCGGGAGACCATCGGCTGAACGAGGAAGCCATCGAGGCGAGCAGCGGGACGTGCCGCCCGTACGCGCTCGACCATCGCCGCTGCCTCGGCTCTGACCCGATCGGCATGGCCAAGATTGAGCGCAACACCGCCGACATCGCTCTTGTGCGTGATGTCCGGTGAGAGAATTTTCAATGCGATCGGAAACCCGACCTTTTCGGCGAGAGAAGCGGCCTGATCCGGACCCTCGGCGAGGTAACTGGCGACAATCGGGATGCCGTAAGCGGCGAGGATCGCGCCCATCTCTTCGGGGTCGAGCCACAGCTTACCGGCGCCCAGCGCTGTTGCGAGAACCCGGCGAGCCGCCGCGGCATCGGGCACAAAGGTGTCCGACCGTGCTGCTGGCGTTTCCATCAGCAACTGTTGATTGCGCCGGTAATGTACTCGATGCAGGAAAGCGGTGACCGCGCTGTCGGGGGTCTCGTAAGTGGCGATGCGGGTTTCAGCAAAGAGCTGCCGCGCCGCCCGCGCTGAATGCTCGCCAAGCCAGGCGGTAATTATGTTGCGACCGCGGACCGCTTCCGGTCCTGCAGTCGCGATGGCTTCGGTTACCGCACGGGCGGCCTCCGCGGGTTGCGCGAGGGCGGTTGGGCAGTTCAGCACCAGTATGGCGTCGACTTCCGGGTCGCGGATCAGGGCCGCAAGCGCGTCGGCATAGCGCTTCCCCGGTGCGTCGCCGATGATATCGACCGGGTTGCCGTGGCTCCAGGTCACAGGCAATAGGTGGTTCAAATCCGCGATCGTCTGCTCCGACAACGTCGCCAGTTGGCCTCCGGCCGCCGCCAAAGCGTCGGTGGCGAGGACGCCTGCACCGCCGCCATTGGTCAGGATAGCCAGCCGCTCGCCGACCTGCTCGCGTGTCAATGCCAACGTCTCCGCCGCATCGAACAGCTCGGCCATAGTCCCGACCCGCAGCATGCCGGCGCGGCGAAACGCGGCGTCATAGGCCGCATCGGTGCCGGCAAGGGCGCCGGTATGCGAGCTGGCGGCGCGCGCGCCGGCCTGTGAACGGCCCGCTTTCAGAACCAGAACGGGCTTCAGGCGCGCGGCCGCCCGTGCCGCGGACATGAATTTGCGGCCGTGGGTGACGCTCTCGACATAGAGAAGAATGGCGCGCGTATGCTGAGCTGCGGCGAGATAATCAAGCATATCGCCAAAATCGACATCGGCCATATCGCCCATCGAGACGACATGCGAAAAACCAATGCCGCGCGGGACCGCCCAGTCCAGCATCGCCGTGATCATCGCGCCCGATTGGCTGAGAAAAGCAATATCTCCCGTCGGTGCCGCGAGGTGCGAAAACGTGGCGTCCAGCCCGAGGCGCGGCACCATGACGCCGACACAGTTGGGGCCGATGATGCGCAAAAGGTACGGCCTTGCCGTGTCGAGCGCGGCTTGTTGGAGCAGCCTGCCTTGAGCGCCTAGTTCGCCAAAACCGGCCGTAATGATCACCGCCGCGCGTGTCCCGCGTTCGCCCAGCTCGCCGATCAAAGAAGGAACCGTTTCGGGCGGCGTCACGATGACCGCCAGATCCGGAGCTCGCGGTAGGCTCGCCACGTCCGGATAAACCGTCAGCCCGTCGATTCTGTCGTGGTGCGGGTTGACGAGCATCAGTTCGCCGCCAAACCCGGCGCGGCGCAGATTGCGGGCAACCAATGCACCGACCGAGCCGGGTCGCGGGGTGGCGCCGATCAGCGCAACCGAGCGTGCGTTGAACAGTTTATCGAGGTTGCGGACCGACATGGCAGTTTATGGCTCGCTCACGCCCTCACTTGGACTGCCTGCTGCTCGCCGATCGGAGCTGCGAATCGTTGCTCGGAGAGCTCGTTGACGATATCCGCCAGTAGCCGGAACTTCGCCTGCGTGACGTTTAAATCCCTAAAATAATTGACCAGATCGCCCCATGGGTCGTTCAGCCGGCCGACTGCGGAGATAAAGGCGACGACACCACCGACCTCGAGCTGATCGGTGTGCACCAGCCAGCCGCCAATCAGCAGCGCCGCAACGACCTGCAGATGGCTGCATAGGTTCATCAGAAAGTTCATTGAAAATTTGAGTTTGAAGATGCCCATGTTGAGCCGCAGGACGCGGTTGATACGTCTCCCGTCCGACCTTTCCTGCTCAGTGGATGCGCCGCGTGGATCGACGATGCTGATCCCGAGCTGCCGCAGCACCCAAACCCGCATGTCCGTGCGGCGATTTATTGCATGCTGCATCAGAGGCACAAAAACCAGCTGCGGCACGAACAGCGCGAAGGCTGCAGCCGCCATCCATCGGTCGAGATGGGCAATATAGGCCAGCACGGACAAAAGAATCCCGGCCTGGAGCAAGGGTTCTGAGAAGCTGCCGCCGACAAAACCGCCAACCGGCTCCACCTCGGCGACCATCATCGCCGCTCCGACGCCGCCTGTCTCCGGTCCGGCGCCACGACCCGAGCGATCCGCGAACAGGCAAGGACGCGCCGGCGCAGATCGCGGATAGAGTTCTCCGCCACCCAGCTCCGGTAAATGTTGAGGCTGAGCTTCACCCCGCCCTGGATTAGGACGGCGCCGGCATAAGCGGCGCACAGCATCACGACCAGCTGAAAGGGTCTTTCCTTGACGAGGTTGTTGACGACCCGGCGCCGAAGCTCGAGAGGGACGATCTCAAGCAGAAAGGCGATGGCAGTTAGGATTACCAGCGCAATCTGGTGCGCCCAGCTCGCCGTTAAGACATAGCGGAAAATGCTGTTCGGGAGTCGATTTTCGACTAGCAGCATCAAAGTTCCGATAGGCTCTTTCGGATAACGCCAACCAGTCGCCTTGCCGCAGAAGGTTTCTCGATGATCTTAGTTACCCTCAAGTTAGCCGCGCATTGCCTGACCATCGCATCGAGACGGCCCGAAACCAGGATTCTCGGCAAGCTAGTGCTTTCCTGCCGCAAGCGGTCAATGACGCCGAGACCGCTCATGTCGGGCATGTGCAGATCGATGACCAGGCAAGCTGAGGCCTGGTGACGCTCATCGGCCAGGAATTGTGCACCTGAGCCATAGGGGTGCACCTCGAAGCCAAAAACCTTGAGCAGCACCTTCAGTGAGTCAGCCACTCCGTCGTCGTCATCCACGATCTTAGAGGTGAACCCAGCGGGCTGATGCGCGGAAGCAAGGGACATCCTGAGCTCCAAATTTGAGGCCCATCAAATCGGATTTCCGCGCGCCGCTCAGTGACATGGATCAATCGTTTCAGGTTTCTCTGACTGCTTCGAGCGCAGTCCGGTCGAGAAGCTCAATCCGATGCGGGGTGGGGATCGCGATTGCCCCCTCACGCTTGAGTGCCGAGAAGATTCGACAAACCGTCTCGATTGTCAGGCCGAGGTAGTCGGCGATGTCGCAGCGTGACATCGGCAGGTCGAGCACTTTTGTCCGGTCGCGGCGCTCGATCATTTCGAGCAGAAAAGCGGCGATGCGCTCGGGTGCGGTCATGCGGCCGAGCAGCAGCGCCCGCCCCTGCATGTTGCTGAGCTCGCGCAATACGGTGTCGCGCAACAGGCGCGCCGCGGCGGGATTTTGGTCGAGCAATTGTTCGGTCGCGCTGCGCCGGTAGCGCATGACAATAACATCATCGACCGCCTCGGCCGAGTAGATGCGCTCACTTCCATTGTCGATGCCAAAGCAGTCGCCGCCGAAGCAGAACTCGGCAATATGACGGCGACCGTCAGCGAGAAGCTTGCAGATGCGAACGGTGCCAGAGATGACCTTGTACCAGCAATCCACGTCGCCGCCCTCGGCATAGATCTCGGTATTACGCGCGAAGCTGAGGCGCGTCCCGATCCGCTCCAGTGCCACGAGCGCGTCGAGCTGACCCGATTTTGCAATGACGGGACTGTCATATCCCGTTACGGCGCGTCCATTCCAATGGCCAGGGTTGCCAACGTGCCTGTACATAGTCGCTCTCCTCTCCCTTCGGACGAGCGAGAGCATGCTCGGTCGCTGCGGCTGGCGAAATCAGGAATGCTCCTTAGGCAAAATACGTACGTGAAACTACTTACACCCTGCAGAATGAGGCCGTGGCTCCGGGCGACGGCGCCAAGCTTCGTAATCGCGCTAAATACGATCAGGAGCTTATCCGCCCATTCGATAAGCATGAAGGTCGCGCCGGCTTCTCTCTAACGCGCCTCGGCCCGGCGCAGTCAAATGGCAGATCTGTTGGGTGATGGGTTCTGGCTCACACCCGGCGGCCGCCGCCTTAAAGCCCCCAGCGCCGCACAAACCAGCTCTTGACCGAATGCGCCAGCACGCAATAGCCGAGAATAATCAGAAACACGGCCACCCAATAACTTCCCGGCAAGGGCACGAAACCGAGTATGGGCCCCAGCGGGGAATAGGGTAGGACTGCCCCGGCGCCGGCTACAAGGATCGTCGTCATGATCAGCGCGTTGCTTGCGCGGCTCTGGAAAAAAGGGATCCGCGCGGTGCGGATGATGTGGATGATCAGGGTCTGCGTCAGCAACGACTCGACGAACCACCCGGTCTGGAACAGCGGCGGGTTGCTCCAGGCGGCAAACAGCCACAGTAATGTGCCATAAGTGAGGTAGTCGAAAATCGAGCTGATCGGCCCGAGACACAGCATAAACTTGGTAATGTTTCCGATGTCCCAGCGCCGCGGTGTAGCGATGTACTCATCGTCGACATTGTCGGTGGGGATCGTGGTCTGCGAAAAGTCATAAAGCAGATTATTGGTCAGAACCTGGATCGGCGCCATCGGGAGGAACGGCAAGAAGATACTGGCGCCGAGCACGCTGAACATGTTCCCGAAATTGGAACTCGCCCCCATCTTTATGTATTTGACGATGTTGCCAAAGATCTTGCGGCCTTCGAGCACCCCCTCGGAGAGTACGGTCAGGCTTTTCTCGAGAAGAATGATATCGGCAGATTCCTTCGCGATGTCGACCGCCGTATCGACGGAAATGCCGACATCAGCACTCTTCAAGGCGGGGCCATCATTGATGCCGTCGCCGAGGAAGCCGACTACGTGGTCGCGGAAATGCAGCGCTTCGATGATCCGAGCCTTTTGCGCCGGCGATACCTTTGCGCAGAGGGTAGCGGTTTCCAGGCGCTGGGCGAGTTCCTCGTCGGTCATCTTGTCGAGATCGCCGCCGGTTATAACGTCATCTGTCACCACGCCGACCTCGCGGCAGATCTTGCGCGCGATGATGTCGTTGTCGCCGGTCAGGATCTTTACCTGAACGCCCGAGCGCGCCAGCCCTGCGATCGCGATGCCGGCGCTTTCCTTGGGCGGGTCGAGAAAGGCGATATAGCCCAGGAGCGTGAGATCACTCTCGTCCTCATTTCGGTAGCTCGGCCGCGGCTCGACAATCTCCTTGTATGCGACGGCGATCACCCGAAATCCATCGGCGTTGAGGCGGCGGGTTTGCCCCTGCATCTGGACGAGATGGCTCGCGTCGAGCGGGGCGGCGGCCCCGTCCATCGCAAATTGGGTGCAGGCGGCAAAAACCTCTTCCACCGCCCCTTTGCAAATCAAAACGTGCTTGTTTTCCTCGGTCGCCAGGATCACAGACATGCGGCGCCGGGAGAAGTCGAACGGCAGCTCGTCGATTTTGTTGAAGCGGTGCTCAAGCTGCACATGTTCCTTCGTTTCGACGTGATCGAGCACGGCAATATCGAGCAGGTTTTTGAGACCGGACTGAAAATGGCTGTTGAGATAAGCGTATTCGAGAACCCGGGCCGATTCGCATCCATGCAAATCGAAATGATGCATCAGGATGATCTTGTCCTGGGTGAGCGTGCCGGTTTTGTCGGTGCACAGGACATCCATTGCGCCGAAATTCTGGATTGCGTTGAGGCGCTTGACGATGACCCGCTTGCGCGACATCGCAAGAGCGCCCTTGGCGAGATTGACCGTCACGATCATCGGCAGCATTTCGGGCGTCAATCCGACCGCGACCGCGAGCGCGAACATCAGCGCCTCGAACCAGTCCCCCTTCGTAATGCCGTTGATCACAAAAACGCTAGGCACCATGACCGCCATGAAGCGGATCATCAGCCAGGTAAATCGGGTCACTCCCTTATCGAAGCTGGTCGGCGCGCGCTGCCGGATCAGCATCCCAGCTAATTCGCCAAAATAAGTGTGCGTGCCGGTTTGGATGGCAACGGCGGTGCCGGCGCCGCTCAGGACGTTGCTACCCATGAAGCAGATATTCGGCAAGTCGGTCGATGCACCGCTGCGGCTTTCAAATGGTGCTACCGATTTTTCAGCGGGCATTGCCTCACCGGTCAACGCCGCCTCGTTGAGAAACAGGTCCTTTGCGGTAAGCACACGCAGATCGGCCGGGATCATGTCGCCTGCCGAGAGCATCACAACATCTCCGGGAACGAGCTCTTCAATTGGGATTTCGAAGCCGTGAGGCTCGGCCGCTACGTTAGCGCGGCGCCGCAGCACCGTAGCAGTCGTGCGGACCATGGCGCGCAGCCGCGCCGCGGCGTTGTTCGATCGGTGCTCCTGGACGAAAGCGAGACTGACGCTCAGCAGCACCATGACGGTAATCACGGCGGCAGCCCGCCGATCGCCCAAAGAGAAGGAAACGGCCGCCAGGCTCAGCAGTAGGAAATTGAGCGGGTTCCTGGCGCGGCCGACTAGCTCCCTGAACAGACTCTGTCGGCGTTCATGAGCGACGAGGTTAGGACCGACGGCGTGTAGCCTCACCGCGGCCTCCTCCGCAGTCAAACCCTGGGGCGTCGTGCCCATCCGGCTCAGCAGCGACTCGTGTTCCGCGGCCGCCGCGTCGAGCACCAGCCGGGCCATCGCGGGATCGCGATGCTGCGATAGTGGCGAATGGCGAAAGGCGAACCACCGGAACCGAGCCAGGCCTAGGAGGGCATCAGCCATGAACAGCGCCCTCAGCGCAGTGTCGCGATGTAGCTGATCAGATCATCAATCTCGGCGCGCGTCAGCGCGAGGTTCGGCATCGCTCCGTGCGGATGCGACAGGAAAGCGCGCAACTGGTCGGCAGTCATGCGACTGCTCGCAACCATCTGAAAGCTTGGCGGACCCTGTGGGACGGGACCGGCGGGATTACCCCCAATAACGGGGCAATTGGCGCACCACTGGCGCGCGATTTGCGCACCCTTGCCGGCATCGGCGTGGGCGGGGACCGCAGTGAGGCAGGTAATTGCCGACAAGCCGAGCAGCGCGTACCATCGATTTTGAAGCATGTTGCTGGCTGACTTATTCACCGGTTCCGCGCTCACGTCACTGCGCGCGGTTCGAGCGAGGCGGCAAGCTGCTTGGCCGCCTCGCTCAGCTCAATTCGGTGCTGGTCGTCGAGCGGATCACGCAGCGCCAGCGACCGCACCAGCTCAGCCAGCATGTCCGCGAGCAGGCCGTAATGCAAGTGAACCACCGCCTGGCGACGATCCTCGCCCGGCCGCACCAGCTTGATCGCGACGATCTCGGCATCGGCGTAGGCGTCGAATTGCGAGTGATGACCAAAATAGCCGATATAGGCTTTGTCGGGAAAATCCACCGAGACTTCCGCTTTGTCGGCGATCAGATCCAATGACATTTCTCTCGTTTCTTTACAGTAAATAAGCTGCCACCGGCCGCATATGGTCCTCGACGCGCCGCACCCCCGTGATGCTTTCGGCGGCGACGACAAGCGCCCGCTTTTCCTGGTCGGAATAATAAGACGACCATAAATGGACGACGCCGTCCTTCACCGTGATGTTAGCGGGCGAGACCTCGGCCCATTTTTGCGCCTTCAGCTCGGCCAGGAGCCTATCGCGGATCGCGCGATCATCGGCCTCGGCACCGCTCGGCCGTTCGGTAATCGTCATCGCCAGCGCCCGCACGAGGTTTGCGCGACTGACGATCCCAACCAGCCTCCCGTCGCGCAGCACCGGAACGCGTTTGATGCGATTCGTCTCCAGTAGAATTGCGATATCGGCGACCGTCGTGTCCTCGGTCACCGAAATCACGTCGCGCGTCATGACGTCTTTCACAACACCACTGTGCGACTTGACGTATTCTCCAGCGAGCTGGTTCGTCGACGCCACCATCTCGAGCCACCACGAGCGCTGCCGTTCGGTTCCGGTTTCGGCGCGATGCAGCAAGTCACCTTCGCTGACCATGCCGACCACGCGCTTGTCGCGATCGACTACCGGCACCGCGCTGATGGCGTGTTCGGCCATCAATTTGGCGGCCTCCTGCACCGAGGCATCCTCGCCGACGGTAATCACCTCGCTCGTCATCACATCCATAGCGCGCATTGCAGCCTCCGGTCTGACTATACTCAAGCGCGGGTCACGGCGCCTCGCATTGAGCCAGATCAATCCGCCTGGTAATAGTCTGACGCGCCGGGCTCGAAGCGGTTTGGAAGCGCCCGAAAAGAGCCTCTTGGTGCCGGACCGCAATGACCGGCAGACCGGCCCGCGACTTTTAGGCGCTAATCGCGGGATTGCGAAACGCCTCGGCGCCGGTCACGAGGTCGAGCAATTCTGTTGTGATTTCGTCTTGCCGAGCCTGCCGCGCGTCCTGGCGCAGTTGTTCCAGTTTTTTTGCGACATTGTCGTGGGCAGCATCCATTGCGGCAAAGCGCGCAGCATTTTCGGACGCAAGCGCTTCGACAGCCGCTTCGGTGAGCAACGCGAAGACGTAATCGGCGATGAGCTTTTCGAGCAGGACCGAGGGCTTCAGATTGTGCAGCGGCGGCAGCCGCGGCGTCTTTGCGAAAACCGTGAGGTCGACCGGAAACAGAAGCCGCCGCTCGATGGTTGTACCGCTGCTCTGTCGATGGCGAGCGAACATCACTTCTACGTGAGTGAGCTCTCCGCGCGCGATCCAGCCATAGAGCTCGACGGTCAGGCGGCTAATCGCTTCCGGCACGCCTTCGGGGCGGGTTGCCATCGGATAGACCCAGGCCGTCGGCCGTCGCCGTTCTTGCGCCAGCAGAGCCCCCCGGCTGCCGAGAACGAAGAATGCATCGTCGGGACCAAGCACCTCCTGTACAGCGTCGAACGTGTGGTCGGTGAAACCGCCAACGAAGCCATGTTCAGCCGTGCACAGAACAATGCCGCGGCGGCCGAGCGCCGCTGGTCTCATGGATCTCGGCTCGGGCAAGAGCAGGAGAGCGGCACCTATCCCGGCCGCCATTGCTTCCGCATAGCGGCGGATGTCGGGAAGCACACGGTGCGCCTCCTGCATGCGCATGCTGGCGAGCGAACGCATCGCGCCGATAATGTCGAGCAGCTCGACCATGCTGGCGATATGGGTCTCGACCTCGGCGAGTCGGGTCATCGCTGCTCGGGCGTTTCAGCCGAAGCGATCGAGAGCGCCAACGCGCCGAGAGCCATTGCCAAGCGCCGCTGCAGATCCTCCGAGAGCGAGGCCGCTTGGTCATCAAGGGCCAGCACCTCGCGGCAGTGTTCCGCGAGCCATGCCCCGAGACGGGCCCGGAATGCGTCGATCCGGTCGAGCGGGACCCCGTCGAGTACGCCTTCGGAGACGGCGAGGAGCAGCGCGACCTGTTCGCCGAGCGCGAGCGGCGCGAATTGCGGCTGCCGCAACGCCGCGCGAATACGCCGCCCGTGCTCGATCATCCTGCGCGTGCGCTCGTCGACCATTGTCCCGAACCGGGTGAACACCTCGAGCTCGAGAAATTGCGCATACTCGAGCCGCAGGCTTTCCGACAGGGCCTGCAGCACCGGCGCCTGGGTCTTCCCGCCGACCCGCGAGACGCTTTTCCCGGCATCGACGGCCGGCTTCTGATCCTCGTAAAACAGCCGCGGGTCGAGATAGATCTGTCCGTCGGTGATCGAGATCAGATTGGTGGGAATATAAGCGCTGATGTTGCCAGCCTGAGTTTCCGCGATCGGCACGGCTGTGAGGGATCCCCCGCCGCGCTCGGGCGTCAGTTTTGCCGCCCGTTCCAATAGCCGCGAATGAATGTAGAAGATGTCGCCGGGATAGGCCTCCCGCCCAGGTGGCCGGCGCAATAGCAATGAGATCTGGCGATAGGCGGCCGCGTGCTTGGTGAGGTCGTCAATGACGAGCAGCGCGTCGCGGCCGCGCGCCATGAAATGTTCGGCCATTGTGCAGGCACTATAGGGCGTCAGCCATTGCAGCCCCGGCGCGGCATCGGCCTCGCCGATCACGAACAGGCACCGTTCCGGGGCGCCATAGCGCCGCACCGCCGCTATGACCTGCGCGACCGACGACGCCTTCTGCCCGACCGCAGCGTAGACGCAGATCACATCAGTTGAACGCTGATTGATAATCGTGTCGATGGCGATTGCGGTCTTGCCGGTGCCGCGATCGCCGATGATCAACTCGCGCTGGCCGCGGCCAAGCGGAAGCATCGCGTCGATGACCAGAAGCCCGGTCGCCAGCGGCTGGGTCACGAGGGCCCGGTCAACGATTGCCGGCGCCGGCTGCTCGACCGGTGCGAAGCCTTTGGCGGAAATCGGTCCGCCGCCGTCGAGTGGGGTTCCGAGCCCGTCAACAACGCGACTAAGGAGAGCATCGCCGACGGGAACGCGCGCCACCTCCCCGGACCCGTGAACCATGCTTCCGGCGGCAATTCCAGTGGCGTCGTCGAGCAGCACGCAACCAATCGTCGCCTCGCCTAGATCGACCGCCAGACCGTGCACCCCGCCCTCGAACACGAGCAATTCGTCGAGGCGCGTGTCGGGCAGCCCGGTGACCGTGGCCACCCCATCGCCGATCTGGACCACCCGACCGAGCTGCTCGAGTCGAGGTTCAAGCGCGAGGTCCCGGATCCGCTGCCGGCTTTGACCTGCCCAGGCCCTCAGGTCGTCAACCAGCGTCGCCATCCGCCTCAATCTCTGCCCGCATGGCGGCGAGCGCACTCTGCCAGGAAAAACGCAGAACCGCGTTCGGCAAATGCAATTCGGCGCCGGCGATGAGCTCCGGGTCCACTCCGAAGTCGATCGTTAAGTGGTGACATAGCTGGCGATTAAGCCGTGAACGCCAAGCCTCCTTTGCCTCGGCCGGCAGCTTCGAGGCCGTGACGACCTGGAGCGACGTCTCGTCATCAAATTGCTGCAAGAGGGCGGCCCTTTCCGACGGTGGAAGGCCGGCCAGGTATTGTTCGATGCGCTCGATCCAGGCTTCCGCCCACAACTTCACCGGCACTTCGGCGAGCAGCCGACCGGCGATCTCCGCCCCGAGGTCGAGCGCCGCTCGCCGCGCCTCTACCAGCGTCCGTTGACGCTCGACGGCAAGTGTCTTGCGCCCCTCGTCGAGAAGGGCCGCAGCCTCGCGCTCGGCCCGGGCGCGCCGAGCGGCTGCCGCCCGCTCGGCCTCGGCGGCCGCTTCCTTCATCGCCGCCGTCCGCTCGGCGGCGATGCCAGCGTGCTCGGACTCGAGAGCTTTGAGCCGGTCCTTAGCTTCTGTCTCGGCTCTGCCGGCCGCGGCATATTGTTCGTTGATCGCGGCGCGGCGCTCATCGACCATCCGCAAGACCGGCTTATAGAGGAAGCGGTGCAGCAGCCAGACGAGAACTGCGAAATTGACCGTCTGCAGCGCAAAGGTCGACCATTCGAAATGCATGGTCAGCTGGCATAGGGATTGGCGAAAAGCAGGATCAGAGCAACGACGAGGCAATAGATCGCCATCGTCTCGATCATCGCGAGGCCAACAAAAAGGGTGCGAGAAATCGTGCCCGCCGCTTCCGGCTGCCGCGCGATGGCATCCATTGCCGCAGCCACCGAGCGGCCTTCTGCAAGCGCGGGGCCGATCGAACCGACCGAGACGGCAAGTGCGGCGGCGATCGTGCTGATCAGCTTAATGTCCATGATCCCCTCATCCTCGCTCGTCAGTGCCGACGGCCGCGCCGATAAACACGCTGGCGAGTACGGTGAAGATGTAGGCCTGCACCAGGCCAACGAGAATTTCGAGCACCATCAACGGGATCGGCACGAACAGACCAGCCAGTGCAACGACGAGCGCGATGACAAACTCGCCACTCATCACATTGCCGAAGAGCCGCACCATCAACGAAAAGGTGCGCGTGACTTCGGAGACGATATTGAGCGGCAGCATGATCAGCTTCGGTTTGGCGAAGCTGGCGAGATATCCGAGCGGGCCGCGCGCCCGCACGCCAAAGAAGTGCACCGAGACGAAGACGATCAATGCCAGCGCCGCCGGGGTTTCGAGTCTGCCGGTCGGTGCTTCGACCCCTGGCACGACGCCGGAGAGATTGGCTGCAGCGAGAAAGATGAACAGCGTGCCGAGCAGCGGCAGGAACCGGCGAGGCTCCTTGCGGATGACCTCCCGGATCTGGTCCATGATGCCGGTCACGATCAGCTCCAACACCACTTGGCGCCGGTCCGGAAGGGAGGCGAGCCGACGGGTCACGAGCCGGCAGGCCAGGGTCAATACCGCCATGATCGCCCAGGTCGTCACCACCGGCCGAGTAACACCAACGGGTCCGAGATGGAACAGGACCGCGCTCGTGAGCGGTGAGGTCGCCATCACCCGGCGCTCCGTACCGCGCGCAATGCCAACGCGCGTGCCAGCAGAAAGCCGATGAAAGCCATGAGAAGAGGCGTCCGCCCTACCCTTGCCATAAAGGCGAAGAACAGGACCGCCGCGACAAAACGGCCAAATGTGAGGGCTGCCGGCATGAACCGCTCTTGGCCAGCGGCGTAGTAATCTAGGCTCCGCCACAGTGCTGCGAAATAGGCGAGCCCAAAACCCAACCCCGCAACAGCGAAGATCCCAGTGATGGCAACACTGGGAGCAAACACTGGCCCGGTCATTCCCGGTGTATCCTCTTCCATGCCAAGGTGCAGCCCACGGCAAGGCCGGCGACCAGCAGTCCCAGCGTCCAAAAGACCCCCAAACGAAATAGGCGATCGAGCCACCGGCCAACAAAAATGCCGATCAAGATTGGCGTTACAATTGTCCAGCCGAGCGCGCCGATCATCGCGAGATTTTGGCCGATCGAACGCTCGCCTTCGCGCTGCCAGCGTTCCCGCCGCCCTCGCCGCAGTCTCACCGCCTCATTGAGACCCTCAGGATGGCGTGGCTGGTCTTCTGTAGGGGCCCGCGTCATGGCGCGAATTCACCCGCCGAGTGTGAAGCCACCGCGCCAGGCAGCGCCGGCGCCCTCTCCGCGCGCAGAAAGCGGACGATTTGGCGGATGGCAGCGAGATAAAGGCGTTGCGCGTCTGTACGCGCCGCCTGCTCGTCGGCGAACCGGCGGCGAAACCCCGCAAGGACCTCGGATTCCAGCTGGTGCAGGTCGTCTCCGATAACGGCCTCCGGCGTAGCAATCGCTATCGTCTCGCCGCCGCGCACCTCGAGCATGCCGCCGCGCACGGCGATATGATGTTCGGCGCCGCGATCGTCGCGCCAACTCGCCACCGACATCGTGAGTGCCGTCAGAAAATCGGCATGACCCGGGAGAATGCCGAAAGCGCCAGTTTCGTCTTCGGCCCTCAGATGCGCGACATTGTCGGCCTCGACGATGATAGCGAGCGGCGTCGCCACTGTGAGCTTCACGACGGCCCCCCTCGCGTTTGGGTCTCCTTCTGCCGCGCCTCGTCAAGATCACCGATCATGTAAAGCGAGCTCTCGGCCCAGTCGTCGGTCTCGCCATCAAAGATCGCGCGGCAGCCGGCGAGCGTCGCATCGAGGTCGACCGAGCGGCCGGATTTGCCGGTAAAAGCGACGGTTACCATGAAGGGCTGCGTCAGAAAGCGCATCAGATGACGGGCGCGTTTCACTGCCGTCCGGTCAGTCGCAGTCAGCTCCTCGATGCCGAGCAGCGCGATTATCTCCTGCAGCTCGCGGTAATGGACGATGGTTTTGCGGACCTCTTGCGCGGTGCGGTAATGCGCCTCGCCCACCAGCCGCGGATCGAGAAGGCTCGAGTTCGAGGCGAGCGGGTCGACGGCGGGATACATGCCCTCGCTCGCCATGCTGCGCGACAATACGATCGAGGAATCGAGATGGCTGAAGATCTCGGCCACCGCGGGATCGGTAAAGTCGTCGGCCGGGACGTACACTGCCTGGATCGAGGTGATCGCCGCGCCGGCGACCGAGGCGATGCGCTCCTCGAACTCGGCGATCTCGCTGGCGAGCGTCGGCTGGTAACCGACGCGCGATGGCAGCCGCCCGAGCAGTCCCGACACCTCGCCGCCTGCCTGCACGAGGCGGTAGACATTGTCGATCAGCAGTAAGACGTTTTCATGGGCTGCGTCGCGGAAATGTTCGGCGATGGCCAGCGCGGTGAGCCCGGCGCGCCAGCGCGCCCCGGGCGACTCGTTCATTTGGCCGAATACCAATGCCGTGCGCTCGAGCACACCGGACCCTCGGAGCTCGAGCAGCAGCTCGTGCCCCTCGCGCGAACGCTCGCCTATACCGGCAAAGACCGAGATCCCGGCGTGGCGCTCGACGGTTGTTCGGATCAGCTCCATAATCAGCACGGTCTTGCCGACCCCGGCGCCGCCGAACATCGCCGCCTTGCCGCCGGTGATCAGCGGCGCGAGCAGATCGATGACCTTGATGCCGGTGTGGAAGATCTCGCGCGCGCCGCTCTGACGCTCAAGCGGCGGCGCCGTGGTGTGTATGGGCCGGCGCTCTATCTCGGCGGGGAGCGACGAACCGCGATCGGTCGGCTCACCGATCGCGTTGAGCAGCCGGCCGAGCACCGCCGGTCCGACCGGCGCGCTGATCGGCGCGCCGAGCGCGCGGGCGCTCGTCCCGCGCCGCAGGCCGGCGGTGCCGCCGAGCGCTACTGCCCGGGCCATAGTCGGGCCGAGGTGCTGTTGTACTTCGGCAACCAATGGCGATCCCAGATCCCATTCGATCGCGACCGCTTCATTGATCGCCGGCAACACCCTGCCCGCAAAAGCGATGTCGATGACCGAGCCGTGGACTGCGGCGATGCGGCCCGGACTCGGACACGGATCGAGTAAATTCGGTGGAATGGACACTTCTCGTCATTCGTCGATCAAACACGCGGCTTCATGATTGGCCGCAGATGAGCGTCGCGCCTTATCGCCCCACGAGCATCTAATCACGACGTTGGCGCTCCAACGATCCGTCGGTCTGTTCCTGCTTTCGCTGCGCAACCTTCCGCCCGAGTTCGGCGGCGTGCGTCTCTTCGAGCAGCCGGCGTGCCGCCGGAAACATCCTGTTCTCCTCCTTACGGACGTGCTCTCGCACGAGCTCTCTGAGCTCGCAAATTCGCTCCAGCCACTCGTCTTTATTGACGGGAAGCTCAGCGATCTCCTGCAGTATTGCATCAAATTCTGCATGCTCCTCAAACGCGTCCGCGACGAGCGCTTTCATCGCCGACGATTTCTCTATCTCTGGATAAAATATTTCTTCCTCGATCACATTATGGTCTTCTAATCCTTTTCGTAATTTTTCAAATAGCTGGTCCCGAGGCTCGATCTCTTCGGCGGTCGTCTTCTCGAGATCGGAGAATATTTGCTCGGTCAGGCGATGATCCTGCATCAGGATTTGATAGACGTCCATTTGATCAGCCCGTCTTGCTCTCTCACCCGAGGCGAACGGCTCAGCCCATCTGAAAATCAAACCTGCTCGTCGCGTCCTGGCATTGATGCAGATCAACTTCGACCGCCACCCCGGGCGCCGCGCTTACTGATACGCCCAGGGCGCTTCATCACCCTGCGTTGCCACGCTCCTGGCGCCCGTGAACGCCGCGCCTCTATCAGAAATTGGCGACGGGCGAACCCGGCGTGTGCTGCGCGACGTCCTCGCTCGGTCCAACGTGAGCTGGTCTGAACCCGGCAAGCGCCGGTCCCGTTGCCGCCATGGCCGGTCCGGCAACCTTTGGCGACTGGCGATGGAACAACTGCTCCCAGAGCTCGCGAATGCTGTCGTGTGTCGTCTGATGGATCCAGACCTGCCCGTATTGATCGAAGCCGAATAAGCTCGCCTCTGGATCGTTGCGGATCGTCTGGAACGCCTGATTGATGGCCGTGAAGCACTCGACCAGCCGGTCGCCGTCGGCGACACGCGTGTGTCGCAGCATGTTAGCCAAACCGAGCGCATGCAGCGGCGTTTCGCCGCGATTGCGTGGCGCCTCACGAGCCAATTCAAAGAACACCTGCGACAGCAAGAAATTGCCTCTGATCAATTCATAGACCTCTGCCGCCTCTTGCGGCGTGCATGCCGCCATCGACGCCTCATGGAGGTGCGAGGGGTCGTGCTCGACGCCCTGTAGCAGAGCGACTGCCGCAGTCACCTCGCGCTCGATCCAGCGCCTGACCTCGGGCGGGGCCGATCGCACCTGATCGATGGAAAAGCTAAAACTCATCATCGGCGGAATCCCTCTTGCTGCCGTGCGATCGCCGTTTTTGATGCCTTGCAGAGGTCGCCCGCTGCATTGATTCACATCAATCGCGGGTCCGCCTCTCTACGCGATATGATGAAAAATTGACCTGGATCAACACAGCGCGGCCGTTCCCAGCCTAGCCTTCAAATTTCCAAGGAGGCCAAATGCGCGATGAATTTTTTCTAAAACATGGCGGCGAGATCCGCGAAGCGCTGCTGATGATCGAAGGCGATGACGGCGGGTTCGAGCTGCTCGCTCATGGTTGGCTGGCAGCTGAGCAGCACGGAAGCGGCCAGCAGTTCGCCCTTGTGCGCAGCTGTATTACCGATCGTGCGCATCTCCTCATCCGTGACAGCGACGGTGACCCAACTCATGTGTACCACTGGCATCGGATCGGTGCACCGGCGTTGCGGGTCTTGCAGGAGCAGATCGCCCGGCTGCGCCCCCGTTCGCCCGCGTCAGAAATGCCGGTGACCGCGGCTCAACGTTAGGCGGCGGCGGGCAAGCGACGGCCGCCCCGATGCGTCCTCAGGCCGAAGAGGCCTGCCCGGCCGCTCGTATTGAACGGAGTGGCGAATCTGTGCTGCGCGGGTGTGGAGGCTTTGTGTTTCAGACGAAAGGGTTGGAATTCGGGATGTTCTCATGAATTTCCGCAACTGCGGGACAATCATGGCCAGGGGCGAGCTCGCAGTCTATAGGCGGTTTGACCAGCAGCCGGTTGTGAGCTGGTTCGCATCACACCGCGGGGGCGGTGACCTTGCGGAAGCGCAGAAGAGCCAGGCTGAGGAATAGCGCTCCGATCAACGCGACGATGACGAACTCCGGCCAAACTACCGCGAAAGCGGCGCCGCGATAGAGGATCGCCTGCGCGAATGACACGAAATGGGTGGTTGGCGATGCTTGCGCCAGCGTCGAGAGCCACGGCGGCATGCTCTCGAGCGGGGTATTGCTGCCTGAGAGCATGTTCAGCGGCAGGAAGACCAGCAGGTAGAGCAGTCCAAGCTGCGGCATCGACCGCGCGACGGTGCCGAGAAAGATACCGACCGCGGTGGAGAAAAACAGATAGATTGCAACGCCGAACAGAAACAGCGCGATCGATCCAGCGATCGGGATGCCGAGCAGGCCTCGCACGACAAGATAAAGCGAAAGGCCGACTGCGATGACGATGACCAGACCGTTGGCCCAGATCTTGGACATTGCGATCTCAAATGGGGTCAGCGGCATGACCAGGAGGTGGTCCATTGTGCCGTGCTCACGCTCGCGAACGACGGCTGCGCCAGCGAGGATGATCGCCAGCATCGTGATGCTGTTGATGATGCCCATGACGCTGGTAAACCAGCCCGTTTCGACATTCGGGTTGAAAGAGATGCGCGTCACGAGATTGACCGGGGACAGCGCGGCGCCTTCCGCTCGCGAAAGAAAATTCTCGACCTCGGTCGTGATGATCTGTTGCGCGTAATCGGCCCCAAGCCCCGCCTGCACCATCGCGGTGGCGTCGACGTTGAGCTGGAGCGCCGGCCGGCGCCCGGCGAGCACGTCGCGCGCGAAATTCGGCGGGATGTCGATGACAAATGTATATCTGCCTGCATTCATCAACGGGACGATGTCGCGTTCCGCAATCGGCTGCGGCGCCTGGAAATAAGGCGGCAAGAACGCATGCGAGATCTGCCGCGACAGCTGCGAATGGTCTTCGTCGACAATCGCGATCGACGCATTGTGCACTTCCTGCGCGCTGCTCTGCGCCTGCGCGATGATGGCCAGCGAGAACGCGTAGATGACGAGCCCCAAAAGCACGAAATCGCGCATAACGCTGCGCAGCTCCTTGGTGCCGAGCCAGAAGATGTTGGCGAGGGTTTGCATCGCGCCACGTCGGCTAGCGTTCCTGCTTGCGCAACAGCAGCAGGCTCAGGGCCAGCAGCGCCGGGATGAAGAGAACGAGCGCGCCGATGTTCGCGGAGAGGTCGGCAAAGCCGAGACCTTTGGTAAAGGTGCCGACGCTGATTGGCAGGAAATACGTCATTGGGAACAGGCGGCCCATGATCCGCGCCATACCTGTCAGCGAAGACACCGGAACCATCATGCCGGCAAACATCGTGGCGGGCAGAACCGTCAGGATCGCCGTGCCAAAAAGCGCCGCGATCTGCGTCCTCGCGAACGCCGAAACCAACATGCCGTAAGCTGTTGTCGTCGCGACATAGATCAGCGTGGCAAGGAGTAGCGTCAGGAAGCTTCCCTTGAGCGGAACCTGGAATACGAACAGCGCCATCATCAACATGAGAACAAAATTGACCATCGCAAGGCCGATATACGGCACCTGCTTGCCCAGCAAGAATTCGAGACGGCTCACTGGAGTGACGTACAGATTGGTGATCGAACCGAGTTCCTTTTCACGCACTATCGCTAGCGCCATCAGTATCGCCGGGAACAGGGCCAACTGCATCGCCAGTTGCGCCGGCACCATCGCATAGACGCTTTCAAAATCCTGGTTGTATTTGAATCTGACTGCGATATCGACGGGCGGAGGCCGGGCCGGTTTCGCCGTCTTGATGATGGGGTCGGCCAGATAGAGTTGATGCATGCCCTCGAGATAGCCGCGGATGGTCTGGGCAATGAACGGCCTCGCGCCGTCGATCCACGCGGCGACCCAGGTAGGCCGCCCGCGCGCGACATCGCGGCCGAAGCCGGGCGGGATCTCGATGCCCGCGTCGACATCCCCGTTGGCGAGCCGTTTTTCTAGATCGTCATAGTCGGCAAGCGAGCGCTTTTCGACAAAGTAGGACGAGCCGCGCAGCTCTTCGAGATAGGCGCGGCTTTCGTGGCTGTGGTCATGATCGACGACGGCGAAGGTGAGGGAGTTTACGTCTGTCGAGATGCCGAAGCCGAAGACGAGCATCAGGAATGTCGTACCGAGAATGGCGAAGCCGAGCCGGACCGGATCGCGCATCAGTTCCAGCGCCTCACGGATCGTGCAGGCGGCAAGGCGTTGTAGGCTGAAGGACGACCTGCTCCGCGACGCCCGCTCCCTCCCGCTCGCTTCGGCTATGTCGTGACCTGCGGAGCCGGGGACCTCCGGTATAGCGCCTGTCTCTGCTCCAGCCGCCTCCTCGAGAAAGTCGATAAACGCCTCCTCCAGCGTGTCCGCGCGCCGTGTCGCGATGAGGCCGGCGGGCGTATCGGTTGCCAGCACGCGGCCCGAATCCATCAGCGAGATGCGGTCGCAGCGCTCGGCTTCATTCATGAAATGCGTCGAGACGAAGATCGTCACGCCCTCGTTGCGCGACAGGTCGATCAGCAGGTGCCAGAACCGGTCGCGCGCCAGCGGGTCGACGCCCGAGGTCGGTTCGTCGAGGATCAGCATCTCAGGCTCGTGGACGATCGCTACTGCGAGCGACAACCGCTGGCGAATACCAAGCGGCAGGCCTTGGGCTCGCTGGTCGACGTACTCGCCGAGCCCGCAGCGTCGGATCAGTTCGGCGATTCGTGCATTGGCTTTGCGCGCCGGCAAATGAAATAAGCGCGCGTGCAAAGACAGGTTCTGCCGGACCGTCAGCTCGGTGTAGAGGGAGAAAGATTGCGACATATAGCCAACGCGTCGGCGCGCGTTGAGGTCGGTCGTGTCGAGGGGCCGTCCGAACAGCAGCGCTTCGCCTTCGCTGGCCGGCAACAGCCCAGTCAGCATCTTCATCGTCGTCGTTTTGCCGCAACCATTGGAACCGACAAAGCCGAAGATCTCGCCGCGCTCGATCGTAAAGCTGACACAGTCGACGGCGGTGAAATCGCCGAACCGGCGCGTAAGGCCGCGCGCCGCGACGACCGGCTCAGTTTCACCAAAGCGGCGAGGCGGGATCTGGAGAAGTTGGTGAGCCGCGCGCTGCCGCTCCGGAAGAAGCGCGATGAAAGCGTCCTCGAGGTTTCGTGCTCCTGTAGCCAGTGCGAGTTCTCGCGGCGTGCCTGCCGCCAGAATTTTTCCGGCGTTCATCGCAACGAGCCAGTCGAACCGCTCGGCCTCCTCAATATAGGCGGTCGCGACGAGCACGCTGATGCCGGGGCGGCGCGCCCGGATCCGCGCGATCAGCTCCCAGAATTGGCGGCGAGACAGTGGATCAACGCCGGTGGTCGGCTCGTCGAGGACCAACAGGTCGGGATCGTGGATCAGCGAGCAGCAGAGCCCGAGCTTTTGCTTCATGCCGCCCGACAATTTCTGCACCCCACGCTCCGCAAAGGGCGCGAGCCCGGTGCTGGCAAGAAGCTCCGCGATGCGCCGGTCCCGCTCGGCGGCGGATTGTCCGAATAGGCGGCCGAAGAACGCGATGTTTTCCCGGATGCTGAGATCGGGATAGAGGTTCTTGCCGAGGCCTTGCGGCATGAATGCGATCCGCGGGCAAACGGCGGCCCGATGGGCCGGCTGCGCCATATCACCGCCCAGAACATGGACCTTCCCCGATTGGATCCGTCGCGCGCCGGCAATGATGGCGAGCAATGAGGACTTGCCGACGCCGTCGGGGCCGATCACGCCGACCATGGAGCCAGCGGGGAGCGCGAGGGAGGCGGCGTCGAGTGCGGTCAAGTTGCCGTAACGATGCGTAACACCGTCGAGATATGCGACAGCTTCGCGGCTTCCGATCATGGCGGCGGGCTCGCTTGCAGGCTTGCCGGCCAGACGGCGGACGGATCGGTGCGCACATACGCCATGCCCGGCAGCCCGCTCCGGACGATCGCCTCATGGCCTTTGAGCCGATCCGGGTCGATCCGCGCTCTGATCCGGAACATCAGCTTGTCGCGTTCGGCCTTGGTTTCGACGGCCTTTGGCGTGAACTGGGCCTGGCTGGCGACAAACACGACCTTGGCCGGAATCACGTGATCGGGGTATGCGTCCAGTACGATACGGGCGTCCGACCCGATCCTCACGCGGCCGGCTTCCGCCGTGGGCAGATAGATGTCCATGTAAACATCAGAGGCATCAAGCATTGTAAACACCTTGCCACCGACCGGCAGCACCTCGCCGATATTGGCGACACGATATTCGATCGGCCCATTGCTCGGCGCGACGAGGGTATTGTCGAGGATATTGACCCGATAGAGTTCGACGTCATGCGTAGCGGCGTCGAGCGCGTGCTGCGCCCCGGCGACTTTGAACGTTGCTGCGTTTTCCGCGGCCACAGCGGCGTTCACCTGTTGCCGCCGCTGGTCGAGCAACTCCACCGTGGCGAAACCCTTCGGCACCAGCACGCTGGCGCGATCGAGTTCCTGCCGCGCGAGCTTGACCTGCGTCTGCTGCTGCACAAGGTTCGCCTTGGCCTCGTCGAGCGCACGTTGCGCCATGTCTACCAACGCCTGCGACTTCTTCAGTGAAGCCTCGAGATCCCGCGTATCCATCATCGCGACCACCTGTCCCGCTGTCACGATGTCGCCGTCGTCGGCGAAGAGCTTCGAGATCCGGCCCGCGAACTTCGTGTCAATGTCGATCGCATCGGCCTCGAGGCGGCCGTTCCCAGAGGCGACGCCGGGCGGCAGCCGCAGTTGGCGGTGCTGCCACCACAGCCCACCGAGGCCTGCGCCGGTGCCGACCAGCACCAGCAACGCCATGACCGCAATCCGCGGTCTCCACGCCCGCCTTCGCCGTGGCGGCTGCTCGACGACGGCCGGCAGGCCGCCAAGCTGTTCGTGCGGCGGTTCCCTCAGCTCGAGGTGGGGATGAGTGTCTTGCGTTTTGCGGTCGGAGGTCAGCATAACTCGGGAGGATGTTGGCGACCCAATGGTTTCAACTGAGCACTTTCACGAGATCGGTGTGGCCAAATCCTTTGCGATAGTCGAGAACGGAGATGACCTCGGGGGTAACCCGAAACAGCACTATGTCTTCCAGCTCAGCCGGTGCGTAGCGTGCGATTTGCGGAAATTTCTCAAGCATTAGCTCACTTACTTCGCCCACTTCGTCCGGGTCGGTGACCCGCTCGGCCCTACCGCCGAGCGACAGACCACGAATGTCGTTCCAGCTCGTGTATGGGAGGTTGACGGTCAGAGAGGTCTTGCTGTTGGGCGAGAGGTTTTTCGCCTTCTGAGAGTTCGCCGCGCAGCCAAAGTAGATCATGAGGCCATCAGTGACGTAACTGACCGTCGTCGCCCGCGGATAGCCGTCTTCTCGAACAGTTGCGATCGTCATGTCGTTCGCGTCATCGAGAATAGAGATGATTTCTTGCTTGAGCCCTGGGTCCATTGCAGAAGCCTCTCTAAAGAGCCAGGCTTAGGCGATCTTCCAGGCCCCGTCCGGTTGAAGGCAGCTGATAAAATGATAATGCTCGGTGTAAACTGGTGGGCCTTTTGACCGCACCGTATATCCGATACCTTCGCATCGCTGGCCATTTTTGACGAGTTTCTTGTTCAGCTTCACATATCCGGAGTTTCCCGAAGCCGGATTGCTCCAAGAAACCTTCGTTCCCACCAGCTTGCCGTGAACCTGATTGGTTACGACAGCGTGAATCATGTCGAGGTCTTGCTGGGTAAGTGTTATGTGGGTCTCCCAGGCGGGAAGCAATTGGGCCTCGGCGGCTCCTGCCAACATCAACCCGGCGACGACTGGTATGAGTACTTTGTGATTGGACGACATTTGTCTTTCCCCTCAAAGGTTGGCTCGTTGCAAGCGCTAAGGAACGGCAAAATCGTCCGTCGAGCCTTGATGCAGATCAAGCAGTGCGCATTCGATCACCGCTCGCCGGAGTTGATCTGAATCAAGGCGACGTGCTGGGTTTCTCGCGAATGATGTTTTGAATTACTGATTTCGGGGAATCCGATGGCCAAGACGAGCTATGTCCGCTGGTTCGACAGTATCCGGTTGAAGGACCTCCCAGAAGTCGGCGGGAAGAATGCGTCATTGGGCGAGCTCCATGCCTTGCTCGCAGCGGACGGCGGTCGGGTTCCTGACGGCTTTGCACTCACCGCCGGTGCCTACCGCCAGGCGCTTGATGCCGCGGGAGCCTGGCCAGAGTTGCGTCGCCTCGTTGCCGATTTCGACCATCATGATATCGCGCTGCTCGCCGAGCGCGCCGCCGCTGCCCGGCAACTTGTCTATGAGGCTACCGGCAACGCGGGTCTACGCGCCGAGATCACGGCGGCCTACCGCGTACTCGAAGAAAAATGCGGCGCCAATGTCGCGGTCGCAGTGCGCAGCTCGGCAACCGCCGAGGACCTGCCGACGGCCAGCTTCGCTGGCCAGCACGAGAGCTTCCTCAACGTGCGCGGCGAGGCCGATCTGATCGAGGCCTGCCGGCGGTGCTTTGCGTCGATTTTCACCGACCGCGCAATCGTCTACCGCATCGATAATGGCTTCGACCATTTCAAGGTCGCGCTGTCGGTCGGCGTGATGAAGATGGTCCGCGCCGATCTCGCCGCAAGCGGTGTCATCTTCACGCTCGACACCGAGTCCGGTTTTCGTGACGTGGTCTTTGTTACCGGGGCCTGGGGTCTCGGCGAGAATGTCGTGCAGGGCAAGGTCGATCCGGACGAGTTCTATGTCCACAAACCGACCTTTCGCCAAGGTTATCGCGCGGTGCTGAGCCGCTCCCTCGGCAAGAAAGAAATGCAGCTCGTCTATGCGCTCGGGCATGGCGAGGCCAGCACCCGCAACCTGCCCACGCCCAAACCCGCGCGGGAACGCTTTTGCCTTACCGATACCGAGGTGCTCGAGCTTGCCGATTATGCGATCTGCATCGAAGAGCACTACTCGGAGCTGGCCGGTCGGCCGACCCCGATGGATATCGAATGGGCCAAGGACGGCAAGGACAACCGGCTCTACATCGTCCAGGCCCGCCCCGAAACCGTAGCGTCGCAGCGCGCCCCGAACTACTTTGAATCCTACTCGCTCAAGGGCACCGGCCCGGTTCTCGTAACGGGTCGCGCGGTGGGCGAGAAGATCTCCTCCGGCAAAGTCCGGCTGGTCACAGACGCGCACGATCTGACAGTATTTGAGCCGGGCGAGGTGCTGATCGCAGAGGCGACCAGCCCCGATTGGGAACCGGTCATGAAAAGCGCCGCTGCGATCGTTACCAGTCGCGGCGGCCGCACGTGCCACGCCGCAATCGTCGCGCGCGAGCTCGGTGTGCCGGCAGTGGTCGGTGCCGAAGGCGCGGTCGAGACGCTTGCGACCGGACTGCCGGTGACGGTCAGCTGCGCCGACGGAGAAATCGGCAAAGTTTATGATGGTGAGTTGCCATTCGAGGTCGTGCGGGTGACGACGGGCTCGCTGCCGAGGCCGCGTACTGCGATCATGGTCAACCTCGGCAATCCGGAGCTCGCCTTTCATACCGCGATGCTGCCCAATGATGGCGTCGGGCTCGCGCGCATGGAATTCATTATCAGCGAGCACATCGGCGTTCATCCGATGGCGCTGGTTGAGCCGGATAAGGTCGCGTCGAGAAAGGCCCGTGCCACTATTGCGCGCCTAGTGCGGCATTACGTGAACCCGGTCGATTTCTTTGTCGACAAGCTCGCTGAAGGCGTCGGCACGATTGCCGCCGCCTTCTATCCGCGCCCTGTCATCGTCCGGCTGTCAGATTTTAAGACCAACGAATATTCGAGCCTGCTCGGCGGCGCCGCTTTTGAACCGAAAGAAGAAAACCCGATGCTTGGCTTCCGCGGCGCGGCGCGCTACTCGCACCCGGCCTACGCGGCAGGCTTTGCGCTGGAATGTCGCGCACTGGCGCGAGTGCGCAACGAGATGGGGTTGACCAACCTCAGGGTCATGGTGCCGTTCTGCCGCCGCACCGCCGAAGCTCGGCAAGTCATTGAGACGATGGCGCAGCACGGACTGAAACGGGGCGACAATGGGCTCGAAATCTACGTGATGTGTGAGATCCCCAATAATGTGATCCAGATCGATGCCTTTGCGCAGTTGTTCGATGGGTTTTCGATCGGCTCCAACGACCTGACGCAACTGACCCTAGGTGTCGATCGCGACTCTGACATTGTCGCGTTTGATTTCGACGAGCGCGATCCGGGTATGCTCGAAATGCTGCGGCTCGCCGTGACCGGCGCCAGGCGCAACCATCGCCATGTCGGGATCTGCGGCGAAGCGCCGGCCAACTACCCCGAAATCGCCCGCTTTCTCGCGGAGCTGGGCATCGATTCGATCAGCGTCAATGCGGCGAGCCTGTTGCGTACAATGACCGTAGTGCACGAGGCAGAGCAGGCTTTGACGGCTGGCTCGCTCGCCGCCGCCCAATAGGGATTTTTCCGGATGGCCATAATAGCGACATTGACAATGAACCCGGCGCTCGACATCGCTACGTCGACAGATCGGGTCGAGCCCACCCATAAGCTACGCTGCTCGACGCCGCGCTACGATCCCGGAGGCGGCGGCATCAATGTCGCGCGCGCGGTGCATGCGCTGGGCGGCCAGTCGATCGCGGTGTTCCCGATTGGCGGCCCCGCCGGCGAAATGATCCGCCACATGTTGCAGCAGGAAAGTGTCCCCCACTGCGCGAGACCGATTTCGGGTTTCACGCGCGAGAGCCTTGCGGTAGAGGAGCTGACGAGCGGCCAGCAATATCGTTTCATCCTCCCCGGCCCCGAGCTGTCGCCCAGCGATCAGGAACGTTGCCTAGACCAGCTCTTGGCGGCGGCCGCATCGGCGCAATACATTGTCGCCAGCGGCAGTCTGCCGCCCGGCGTGCCTGAGGCATTTTACTCCCGCGTCGCCGAACTGGCTCGGCAGCATGGCAAACGTTTCGTCCTCGATACCTCAGGCGCGGCGCTCAAACAGGCAGGCTCGGGGATCCATCTGTTGAAGCCGAGCCTGCGCGAGCTCGCCGATCTGACTGGGCAAGAAATCCGTACCGAGCGCGACGAGGAGCGCGCGGCACGGCAAATCCTCGATGAGGGCCGCTGCGAGATCGTCGTGGTTTCCCTCGGCGCCCGCGGTGCGTTGCTCGCGACCGCCAACACAGCCGAGCGTTTTGCGGCGATCCCGGTCGAAGCTCGCAGTACGGTCGGCGCCGGAGACAGCATGCTTGCGGGCATCGTTCTCGCCCTTGCGCGCGGATTGCCGCTGCGCGACGCCGTGCGCTTTGGGATGGCAGCAGGTGCGGCAGCGCTGTTGGGCAGCGGCACCCAACTGTGCCGCCGCAGCGATGTCGAGAGATTGTATGCGGATGCCGATCGCGAGACTCTGCAGTGTGTGTAGGGTGCTTGATCCACATCAATTCATCAAGGTATTGGTCCTCGTCATCCTAGCAGCCGAAGCAGCGACCTGACCCCCGCCGGTTCGCGGTGGCCTTTCCTCGGCCCCTCGCTGTCCCCCAACCGGGGGTTCTTACCTAGCGGGTATGGCTCAGTGCACGAGGAGAACGTCGCAGGCCATCGGCTCGACGAGTTCGCGCAACTCGTCAGGCTCGCCCTCGCCGCCTTCGATCACCAATAGCAGGCAGTCGAGCTCGAGGATCCGCTGGCGCAGGGTGGCGGGGTCGGTCGCCGCCAATTCAGTTTGCAGGCTCACCGAATGACCTTCGAGGAGTCCCGAAAGCCATCCTTCAAAATCATCTGCGCCAGTGAGATCGGGCGGGCCGGCCACGGTCAGGACCGCTCTGGAGATTGCGGCGATTTGCGCGGCCATTTCGAGCATGCGCGCCGATTGCGGACCGCGGCCACGCAGCAGCGCAAAAACCGAGCCGCCGGTTTTCCAATCGCATTTCGCCAAGAGCAAAGGCCGCGTAATGATCGCGGTCAATGACCACCAACGCGAGGCGACACGAAAGTGATCGCCTACCGGACGGGTCGTCGCCGCCGCAACGACAAAATCGTTCTCGCCACCGAGCACCGCCGCGGCAGGTGCGCCACGCACCACTTCGAATGAAGATTGGATGCCGTGCCGGGCCGCCGCCGCAGTGAGTTCGCGCCGTGACCTTTCGGCGAAAGCGCGAAAATGATCCTCGATCTGATCCTTGGTCAACGGCCCGCGCCCAGTAGCGAGGGTGACCTGGCGGGCGAAAGGGAGGCCGGCCAGGTCGATCAGTTCCTCATCCTCGATGAAAACGCCATGCAACGGGACATGCCATCGAGCCGCCAAGCGGGCGGCGGTATCGATTGCAGGGCCGGTCTCCGATGCGGCATCAAGCGAAACCACGATCCGCTTGATCGACTGCGTCATTTTCTTGCCTCCATCCCGCCGATGCTGCGCGCCAACTCGGCAGCCTTGACGGCAAACGCATCGAGCCGCGCGGCAATCCGCTGGTTGAGGGTTCCCGCCGAGTAATTGCCGTCAGGGTCAGGCTCTCCAGCGGGTAGACCCGTAAGCAAGCTCAAGCCCTGGTCGACGGTCTCGATCGGGAATATCCGGAACCGTTCCTCCGCCGCTGCCGCGACAACATCGGCGCGCAACATCAGGTGACTGACATTGCTAGCCGGAATCACGACGCCCTGCCGTCCCGTGAAACCGGTCACGCGGCACGCGTCGAAAAATCCTTCGATTTTCTCGTTCACTCCACCGATCGCCTGAATGCGGCCGTGCTGGTCGACCGAGCCGGTTACCGCAAAGGACTGATTGATCGGCACCTCGGCAAGCGCCGAGAGGAGGGCGAAGAGCTCGGCGGCCGACGCGCTGTCGCCTTCAACGCCGCTGTAGGACTGCTCGAAAACCAAGCTCGCGTTGAGCGACAGCGGGCGGGTTTTGCCAAACCGTCCACCGAGAAAGCCGCTGAGGATCAATACCCCCTTTGAATGCAGCGGCCCGCCGAGCTCGACCTCGCGCTCTATGTCGACCACCTCGCCGCGGCCGAGCCGGACACTGGCAGTTATGCGGCTGGGATTACCGAAAGCGAGAGCGCCGAGCGAGATGACCGAAAGCCCGTTCACCTGGCCGATCTCTTCGCCGTCCGTCTCGACACGGATCGTCTTGCGCGCGATTTCCTCTTGCAGGCGGCGATAGACACGGTCGCCGCGGCGGAATTGGGCATCGATCGCCCGCTGCACCTCGGCCGCAGTGACGACCTGTTTGCCGGCCCCAACCGCAACCTGGTCGGACTCCTGCAGCAGATCGACGATCCCGCGCAGGCCGGTCGACAGCCTCTCGGCATCGCCGGCAAGGCGCGACGCGTGCTCGATCGCGCGCGCGACCGCGCTGCGATCGAATGGCAGCAGCTTCTCGCGGCGTACCACCGCGGCGATGAAACGGGCGTAGAGCAGGGTCGTTTCCGAGGTCCGCTCGACGCGGTCGTCAAAATCGGCCGCAATTTTGAACAATTCTTTGAAATCGTCGTCGAGGGCGCTCAGCAGATAGTAGACGAGCGGCGGGCCAAGCAGCACGACCTTGACGTCGAGCGGGATCGGCTCGGGCTGCAGCGACACGGTGCTCGCCAGGCTCAGCAACTGCTCCAGGCTCTCGAGGTGGATCTCCCCGGCATTGAGCGCGCGCTTCAGGGAGGCCCAGCCGAAATATCCGGTAAGCAGCCTTTGCGCGTCGAGCACGAGATAACCGCCATTGGCGCGGTGCAGCGCGCCCGATGTCAACAGATTGAAGTCGGTGATTAGGGTGCCGAACCGGGCGATATGCTCGACCCGGCCGACCAGGGTCTGATGCGTCGGATTATCCTCGTAGATGACCGGGGCGCCGCGCTGGCCGCCATTGTCGACAATCACGTTGACTTGGTAGCGGCGGAAGCGGGCCTCGGTGATGGCCTCCTCAAAGGCCGCCGGCACTGGCAATCCCTCGCGCGGCTGCGCCGGCGGCAAGAAATCATCCGCGTTCTCTTTGATGTCGCGCTCGACGGCGTCGAGATACTGCATGACATCGGGCAGAGCGCGATAGCCGGTCCGCAGCTCGTTCATCATCAGTGCAATCGCGGCGCCGGTGGTCTCACGGTTGAGCTCACGTACGGCCTCGCGGTGCTCGCGCTCCCACTGCGGCACTTTCTGCATGACCGTCTCGAGCTCGCCCTGCACCTCCTCAAGGTCGTGTTGCATCCGCTCACGCTCGGCTTCGGGCAGCGCCTCGAACATTTCCGGCGTCAGTACCTTGCCGTCGTGCCGCGGCGCCAACGCCAGTCCCATCGGCGTGCGCAACATCGCGATGCCTTTCTGCTCGGCGCGCCGCTGCAGCTCGCCGAAGGCTTGCTCGTTGCGCGTTCTGAACTGCTGATCAATGACCTCGCGGCGGGCTCGGTAGTCATCGCGCTCGAAAGCTGCCGGCAAAGCCGCGCGCAACTCTTCGACGAGCCGCCGCATCGCCTCGCGCAGCCCGCTGGCGCGCCCTGACGGCAACTGCAGGCGGCGCGGCTTTTGCGGGTCGGTGAAGTTGTTCACGTAGCACCAGTCGGAGGGTGTCGGCGCGCTCTCGGCCTGACGGCGCAACAAATCCTCAACAATCGTGTGCTTGCCGGTTCCGCTGGGACCCAGAGCATAGATGTTGTAGCCCTTGCGTCGCATCTGAACCGCAAACTCCACGGCCTCAACCGCGCGATCCTGGCCAATCGGCCCAGAAGGGTCCTCCAGTTCGGTGACCAACTCGAACGGCAACTCGGCCGGATCGCAGCGGCGGCAGAGCAGCGCTGCCGGAAGCGGGAGCCCAGGCTCGGCGCGGGGTAAGCCGGGGGCACTCGGGCTCGGCTCGCGATAACTTCTAGATGTTTCCATATCCGCCAAGTTCGTTCCCTCCAATGTGCGCCCTCGCGCGGCTCCCTCATCCGCAGAAGCTATATGCTTTTTTAGAGCCTCCATCGCGAGCGGTGATTGATTTAGGTCAACATGGATCCGCGGCACAGACGATGTGGTCATATCGACCACCCCCTAAGGATTACCTCGAGCCCCGGGGCCGGCGGGGGATCACACTGGAAAGTTGCTTAGCGAATAAATCGCGATGCACCCGTTCATTTCGCCGGACTACGTCAGTTTCAAGCCACTCAGGCCGCCACATCAGTCAAGGTGTGATAGATTTCGTCTTCCTGCGCAAAGTGCAGTCTGAGGACGGCGTCAAGGCCATAAAGGACCCGCCGCAGTTCGACCACGGCTGCAGGGTCCGGGCCCTCCAGCGGCAAATCGCTTTCGATCCGATTGAGCAGGCGGGTAAGATGCTGGATTTCGCGGTGCGTCCTGCTCATCGCGGCCATCGGGTCGTCCCCTCCAATCAGCTGGGCTATGGCGGGGTAGATGTGGGTGTCATCCTTCCGTTCGTGGGGGATCAGTTTATCGCGCAACATCTTATTGAGATCCGCTAATTCGCCAGCTACCTCCACTGCCGGTGTCGCGCCCAGGCGATCGGCCGTGGAACGTACCCGCTCCAGTATCGGGCTGAGCTCCTCGTGTTCGGTCTTGAGGGCTTCCAACTGCGCTGGTGGGAGCGCCGGTCGTCCCTCGCGCGGCCCGCGTACATGAAGGGCTCTTAGGGAGTTCAGGATAACCAAAACATCGATCGCTTCTTGAAGAATGGCGCCGGCCAGCGGAGGCAGATAACCAATCGCGGCGACGCCCATCGCAGCCATCGACAGGCCCATCCCCGCCGTGACGCTCTCAATGGCGATGGTGCGCGAGCGATGGGCGATCCGTATCGCTTCTGCAACGCGATCGAGCCGATCGACCACCAGCACTACTCCGGCCGCCTCAGATGAGGCCGCTGCGCCGCGCGCGCCCATTGCAATGCCGACATCGGCGGCGGCTAAAGCCGGGGCGTCATTGACCCCGTCCCCAACCATGATCGTCGCGCCAGAGGAGCGCGAGGCATCGATCGCCGCCAATTTATCGTGAGGTTGCTGTTCGGCTCGTACTTCATCGACACCCAGCAAGGTGCCGATGCTCTCGGCCACGTCGCGGCGATCACCGGTCAGCATGACGATGCGTTTGACACCCACCTTGCGCAACAGCCGCAGCGCGCGGGGGGTCTCCACGCGGATTTCGTCCAGCAAGAGCAAAGCGCCCGTTACGGCACCGTTAATTGCGACGAATACGCCGGTGGCGCCATCGTAACTCATGCGCCGGAGAAACCGCCCAGTCCAACCCGCAGGAACCGCGTGCGCCGATACAAAGGCGTAGCTGCCAATCACGACGCTCCGGCCGTCGACGACCCCCGTCAGTCCCGCGCCGGGCTCTTCTGCGACATCCAATGGCATCGATAGCCGCATGCCGCGATCGCGTGCCGCGGAAACAATGGCTTGCGCAATCACATGCTGCGACGCCTGGTCGAGCGAAGCGGCAACGCGCAAAAGTTCCGCAGCGTCGAGCTGGGGGTCGGCCTCGATCGCGACGAGCCGCGCTCGGCCGCCGGTCAAGGTTCCGGTCTTGTCGAAAAAAAGCGCCTTGGCCTCGGCAAGCTTTTCGAGCATGCCGCCGCCCTTGATCAGGACCCCACGCTTGGCGCAGCGGGACATCCCGGCGACGATAGCCACCGGGACCGCCAAAATCAGCGGGCACGGTGTCGCGACGACCAGCACCGCCAATGCCCGTATTGGGTCGCCCGTCGCCAGCCCGGCCGCCGCGGCGACGGCGAGTGACAACGGCACGAACAGGAGCGCATATCGATCGGCGAGCCGCGCAGACGGCGCTTTGGCCCGCTGCGCGGCTTCGACAAGCCGGACAATGCCGGCAAAGGTGCTCTCAGCGGCGGCTGTAGCAGCGATCATATCGAATGGTGTTGCGGCGTTCACAACGCCGCTCCGCACCCCCTCGCCCGCCGTCCGGCGCACGGGTAGCGGCTCCCCGGTCAGCGCCGACTCGTCGAGCACGGCGACAGCGCTTATCACTGTTCCATCCGTCGGCACCGCCTCGCCTGGGCGGACCAGCAAACGGTCTCCCGGCGCGAGACTGCCGACCGGGACTTGGACCAGTCTCCCAGCTTCATAGCGGTTGGCGTTGCGGGGCGCCCGGGCAAGCAATGCCGACATTTCGCGCCGGGCACGGGCTTCAGCGAAATCTTCGAGACTGCGGCCGCTTGCGAGCATCAAGCCGATGACGGCACCAGTCAGGTATTCGCCCAGCGCCATCGCCCCAGTCATCGACAGCAGCGCAATCAGATCGAGGCCCGCTTCGCCTCGAACGACGGCGCGGGCGATGCCAACCAAAACCGCCAGGAGCACGGGGACCGAGCCCAGCAGCCAGATCCAATCGGCCCACCCCGGGTGTCCAGCCAGACGGACGCCGAGACCCGCCATCACCGCGGCTGCTGAAATGCCAAGCAGCATCAGATTTGTGGTGCTCCGGTGAATCATGGGGTCACGTTGGATTGGCGGCCTCGCGGATCCCTGTGAAGCCGGCTACCCGTGCTATCAACCCGAATGCGCTGCTATGATGGCATCGGCCACGAGCCTGGCCGAGTCGAGGTGAACGATGCTCTTTGGCAGTCGCCCCTCGGCGGCGGCCACAGACCGGACCGTGTCGGTGACCGTGACGCTCTCAAACAACGGATCCGCCAGGACAGCAGGCGCCTCGCCCATGAAGAGACCGTGGGTTGCGGCCGCGAAAATCCGCGTTGCCCCGGCCTGGCGGCAGCTGCGAGCGGCGCGCTGCAGTGTGGTGCCGCTGCTGATCAGATCATCGAGAATGATTACGGCACGATCCTGGACCTCACCCACCAGCAGCTCGCCGGTGACCACTCCGCCGCTGCGGCGCTTCTCGACGAATGCTGCAGTCGGCTCTTCATCCATTTCTGCCGCAAGCGCACGGCGGAATTGCTCTACCCGCTTGGCGCCGCCGATATCCGGCGAAACAACGGCAACTCTTTCATGCCGCAGCAGCCGGGCGAAATGATCGACAAAGAGCGGTGTCGCCTCGAGGTTGGACACCGGGCAGCGGTAGGCGTTCTCGAAAGCGGCGACATTGTGGACGTCGAGCGTGAGCACCGCATCGGCTCCGGATGCCTCAAACATTTGCGCCACGTATTTTGTCGTGATCGGATCGCGCGGCTGCGTACGCCGGTCCTTGCGGGCATAGCAAAGATAGGGAACAACGGCGGTGACGCGCTCGGCGCGGGCATCCTTGAGCGCCCCGATGAAGAATAAGAGGCGGCAGAGCTTGTCATTGGGGCTCTGCTCGGTGTCGGCGTAGAGCGAATGGATGACAAACACATCGTGGCGGCGGACGTTGACGAGCGGACGGATCTTGTGTTCCCCGTCCTCAAACGCCCGCTCTTCGTGCTCGTCGAGCACCCGCTCGAGATGCTGCGCGACCCGCGAGCCGTAATCCCGTGTGCCCTCGACCGCAAATAAGCTGAGCTCGCATTCGACCAGCATACCGTCCTCCTGAATTTGCTGAGGCCCATTCTCGCCTCGGAGCACGGCAGCCGCCTTGATCTAGAGCAATCGAGAAGGACGCGGGGTTGTGGGCTGCTCTACCGGACTGCAGGAACGGTAAAGTGGAAGATTGTGCCGCCCTCAGGGTTGGGCTCGACCCAAAGCCTGCCGTTGTGCGCCTCGATGATCGATCGGCAGATCGATAGGCCGACACCCATGCCCTGGGTCTTGGTCGTGACAAAAGGCTGGAACAACCGGTCAGCTACTTCCGGCGCAACACCCGGACCGGTGTCGCCGATACTGATCTCGATCCCGCCGTCTTCGACCATCGCGGCTGATATCGTCAGTTCCCGGCGCTCACTTCCTTCCATGGCCTCGATGGCATTTCTAATCAAATTGATAACGACCTGCTGGATTTGGACCTTATCGATTAGTGCTGGCGGGATCCGAGATGCGACGCGCAGATGTACTCTGACGCCGCGCTCCCTTGAGCCGATCAGGGCGAGCGCAGCCGCCTCCTCGATGACCTTGCCGATGTCCTCGGCTCGTTGCTCAGTCTCACCTCTTCTGAGGAAATCGCGCAGATGGCGGATGATTTCCGTGGCCCGGGTGACCTGCGTCGAGGCATTCTCGATGAGATTGGCAGTCCTTTCGATCGCGACGCTGTCTCCGCCGGCAAGCAACAGATGGGCGGCTTGCAAATAGTTGGTCGCCGCCGTCAGCGGCTGATTGATTTCATGCGCCAGCGCGGAGGCCATCTGTCCCATCTCAGTCAGGCGCGAAACGTGCGACAGCTCTGATTGCAACTCCTGGAGCCGCCTTAGGGTGTGCTGGCGCTCCGTCAGATCCCGAACAAAGCCGGTAAAGAGACGGCGCCCCTCGCCGCGAACCTCGCCTACTGTGAGCTCGATCGGAAAAGTCCCGCCGTCCTTGCGCTGGCCCGCCACGACGCGGCCGAGGCCGATGATCCGCCGCTCCCCGGTCGCGAGGTAGCGAGCGAGATAACCGTCATGGTTTTCCCGATACGGCGACGGCATCAGCATACTGACATTGCGGCCGCGGACCTCGGAGGCAGCGAAGCCGAACATGCGCTCGGCAGTGACGCTGATCGATTGGATGATGCCACGGTCGTCGATGACGATCATACCATCCGGCACGGTATCGAGGATCGAACGAAGATGCACCTCTCGTTCGAGCAGCGCCGCTTCCGCCAACTTCGCGTCGGTGATGTCGCGAGCAATCTTCAAGGCACCGGCGACCCGTCCGGTGTCGTCGCGGATCGGAGAGACGGCGACGGAGACGTAAATGATCCGCCCGTCCTTTCGCCGTCGCTCTGTCTCGGAGCGCTCGATGTGCTCGCCTCGGCCGATCCTGGCGAGAATGTCCAGCATTTCATCAGCGCGTTCCGGCGGTGCCAAAACCGAGATCGGTTGGCCAATCATCTCATCGGCGGTGTAGCCAAAGATGCGCTCCGCCGACTTGCTCCAGTTCGTAACAACACCCTCGACCGTCTTAGTGACGATCGCGTCTTGTGAGGTTTCCGCAATCGCGGCCAAGACCCTCGTGGCCTGGTCGCCGCGCAGGTTGACGCCGCTCATCATGCTCCCGCTTCGCGCTTCTCGCCCACACATCAGGCCCTGCCTGTCCGTCCCTGCCGACTATATCTGCCTGGCACCAACGATGCGACCGCCGATCCACGGATGATCTCGAAACCGGTGACTACCATGGTTGGTATCCGTATTTTCTACTGATCTAGATCAAGGTAGCGCGTGATGGAGTCGGTACAAATCGCGTATGAGCAGGAAAATACCGATGATTTTCATCGTTGATGATGATTATGCGGCACGGGACTCGCTTCGGATCCTGCTCGAATGCAAGGGCTTCGAAGCGAAAGAATTTGCGTCGGGCCGAGCGTTTCTCGACGCTGGCCCTCCTGGTGGCGGCAATTGCCTTATCCTCGATATGCACATGCCTGGAATGGGCGGACTCCAGCTTCTCGAAGAATTGCGCAGAATCGGCTACTTGGTGCCCGCCATCCTCATCTCCGGGAGCCTGGACCCGGCAACCCTGAACCGCGCCCGCGCGGCCGGTGTCTCCAGAGTGGTCGAGAAACCCTACGAGATCGAAGACATCCTCTACGAGCTTCGGCTAGCGCTGGGCCGTGGATGCTAGGGATGCTTCATTTCGTTTTTCCCCACGCGGCGGCTGTGTCGCCCTCAGCCGTGCGTTGTTGAGCGTACTCCCCGGTCGCGCAGCGACAACTCGGCCCTCGCGGACCCCAGCGCGAAGCGCACCCCCCGCATCCCGTCGCGCAGAAGCTCACCCTATAGGTTCTTGATCTTCTCTGGGCGCTGTTGTCGGTCATTCCGGTGCGCTCAACTGCGGGATTGCCCCCGCTAGCCCTAGCGCCGCAAGCCTTCACGTTCGTAGGAGCGATCTACCCGATCTTCGTCCGGGACTCTGAATCGCGCAGGCGCGGCATTGACAGGAGAGCTCGGATGCGCTCTTCGGTTGCCGGGTGATCGCGAAACAGCGACGGCACCCGCAGCGGCACGACGCCCGGAAACCGGCCGCGCAGCAGCATCTGCTCCCGGCGGCGCATCTTGATGAGGGCGGACGCCAGGCCATAGGGGTCGCCCGTTAGCTCGGCGGCTTCGAGATCGGCCTCGCCTTCGCGTGTCCGCGCGAGGGCAAGCTGCATCAGGCCCACGGCGGACGGCGCAACGACCAACACCAGCAACGGGACGATTGGGAAGCTCGGGGCTGAAACTGTGCGCAGGAAGAGGCTGAAAAATACGAGCAAAAACGCTATCTGAGACATCATGCGGGTGAGCTGCCCTGCGACTATTGCCAGCTGCATCAGAGCGAGGTCTCCGTTACGAATGTGCACGACCTCGTGCGCGAGGATCCCCCGGATCTCGCAGGCGGTCATGTCGCTCACCAGCCCCCTCGATAAGGCGATCGTGGCTACTTCGCCTTGCCCGATCGTAAAAGCGACGGGGAACCGCTCAGCGACCCAGCAGAGGTTCGGAATGCGATCGACCCCGGCCCGGCGGCAGAGCGCGTCGAGGATCTCATAGAGCATAGGCTCTTCCCAGCGCGCGACGGGGCGGGCACCGATCGCCTGGAGCAGGAGATTGGGCGGTACCCGTCGAACGAGCACAAACATCATAGCGCCGCCCACGAGGCTCCATAGAATGCCGTCCCACTCCGCGACGATCCAACCGCAATAGGAAAGAAGCGCCGCCATCGCGAGCAGAAGCATGGCCGAATGCAGTCGGATATGGCGCCGCCGGCGTTTGCTGTCCGCGGTTACCACCCCTCTCCTCCAAGAACCGGAACGCCCGATAAAAATGTCAGAGCCAATCGTATCCGCTCGGGAACCCCTAGACCCGCGAATGCGGGTGATAGTGCTGGTCACGTACGATGGTGACGTTGATCCACGTCAATCGCGATTGTGGTGGTCTAGTCGAAGATATCAGATGTCCGGTTCGGAAGAGCCGGCGCGCCTGCGGATGGCAAGCTGGCTCTTCTCTCCCGGTATGACGATACGGAGCTGATCATGGTGAAGGGTGGCGGTGCGCTGCTCACCGATCTCTATCAGCTGAATATGATGGCGGCTTATCTCGAATATGGGTTCACCGAGACCGCGGTGTTCGAGCTTTTCGTGCGCAAGCTTCCGTCACGCCGGGGCTTCCTGATGACCGCGGGCCTCGAACAGGCCCTACAATTTCTCGAAGGCGCCCGTTTCACATCCGAAGACATCAATCTGATCCGCGGCTTGGGGCCATTTTCGGAAAACTTCCTCGACTATCTCCGGTCCTTCCACTTTAGTGGCGATGTCGACGCGATGCCGGAGGGGACGGTGTTCTTTCCGGACGAGCCGATCCTGCGGGTGACAGGGCCGCTGCCCGAGGCGCAGTTCGTCGAAACCCGCCTCGTTAACTTGGTGCATTTTCAGACGGTAATCGCGTCGAAAGCGGCCCGCATGGTGCTCGCTGCGCCCGGAAAATCGCTGATCGATTATGGGCTGCGACGCGCGCATGGCGCCGAGGCCGGGTTGCTCGCGGCACGCGCCAGCTACGTTGCCGGGTTCGGCGGCACGGCTACGGTAGCCGCCGGGCTCCAATTCGGTATTCCCGTCTACGGCACGATGGCGCATTCTTTTGTCCAGGCGCATGATGACGAGATCCTCGCCTTCGAGCATTTCGCCCATTCGCATCCGCAAGGCTTGGTCCTGCTCATCGACACCTACAACACCGAACGCGCCGCGAGACGGGCGGTGGCGCTGGCGCCGCGCTTGGAGGCGCAGGGCATCACGATCTCGGGTGTGCGTATCGACAGCGGCAACCTCGGCGAGCATGCGCGCCAGGTCCGCCGGATCCTGGATGACGGCGGGCTCGCGGCGGTTAAGATCGTCGCCAGCGGCGGGCTCGACGAGGACGCCCTCTTGGTCCTGTCGCGTGCCGGCGCCCCGATCGATTCCTATGGTGTCGGCACCAGCCTGACGACTGCGTCAGACGCCCCGGCGCTCGACTGCGCCTATAAGCTGCAAGAATATGCCGGCACGGCGCGGCGTAAACGCTCCGAAGGCAAGGCGACCTGGCCCGGCCGCAAACAGGTGTGGCGGCGCTATGACAATAGCGGCAGGCTAGCCGGCGATCTCGTCTCAGTTGCCAATGACCGGCAGGAAGGAGAAGCGCTGCTCCGCCCGGTGATGCGCGGCGGCCGCCGTCTCCCAGGCATTCCTGATTTGGCTGGCGCGCGCAACCACGCAAGGGATCAACTGGCGCGGCTACCCCCGGCGCTGGCGCGGCTCGAGCCCTATCACTACCCGGTCGAGATCGCCCCGCAGTTGCGCGAACTGGCGGCGGAACTCGACCGCCGATCGGGGTTCGATGGAACGGCGGCGTGATTGGCCCAATGAACGCGGCGGCAGCTGAGGCATTCCATTGTTGTGCATCGGCGCCGCGAGAGGTCGAGATCGGCCCCAAAGTCACATTCCTCGCCTCATCGCAGGCCTATGATGAGCGACCGGCCCGGGTCGAAATAGTCGAAACGCATTTCTCTTGGGTGTTTCTGACCGATCGGCACGTCTACAAGCTCAAAAAGCCTCTGCGCAGTGACGGTATTGATTTCGCGACTGTCGAAGCCCGCCGGCGCAATGCCGAAGCGGAGGTGCGGCTCAATCGCCGGCTCGCCGCCGATGTCTATCTCGCGGTCGTGCCATTGACCCTGTCCGGTGGCCGGGCCTTGGCGATCGGCGGCAAGGGCGTCGCCGTCGATTGGCTGGTCAAGATGGTACGCCTCCCCGCCGAGCGGATGCTGGACCGCCGCCTTTCCAGGCGCAATTGGCGCTATGCCGATATCCACGCGCTTGCCGGGTTCCTCGCTAAGTTCTTCGCGACCGCCCAGCGCGTGCCGGTCCCACCATTTGCCTATCTCGATCGCTTTCGCAGCGAATGCCGGGCGAGCCGCCGGGCTTTTCGCCGCAGCGGCACGCCTCCGCTGCAATATGCCGTCGGCGGCATTGTGCGCCGCATCGAGACCTTTATTGAGCGCCATTATATGCTGTTGTTGCAACGCCTGCAGCATCGCCGGATCGTCGAGGGGCACGGCGATCTCCGTCCCGAACATATCTGTCTGGGACCCGCGCCGCGGATCATCGATTGCCTCGAATTCCGACGTGATTTGCGCTGTCTCGACCCGGTGGACGAGCTCGCGTTTCTGGCGATGGAATGCGAGAGGGTGGGAGTTCGGGGCATCGAGCGGGTGTTGTTTTGGCATTATTGCCGGCGCGCGAGCGATTGCCCGCCACCGGTGCTGATCGCCTTTTACAAGGCGATCGGCGCCTTGATCCGCGCCCGCATCGCGATAATGCACCTACAGGAGAGGCCGGTACGAGACCCGCTGAAATGGCCCAAGCGAGCCGCAGAGTACCTCGAGATCGCACACCGCGAGTGCCGGCATTTCGATCTCTGAGATGTCCGCGCGGCCGCTGTGCGCTACGGAGCTTGGTTTCGGACCGCAAGCTTAACCGCGGACACCGCAATGAACGCTGCACCAATTGTCGTCAGCTGGCCCAGCGCTCGATCCCAGCGCGCACCCAGAAGCGCGGCAAAACGCCACCGCGGGTAATAGATTGCTCCTCGGGCGGTTTCCACGGTAAGGCCGGCGTCTTCGCTAAGTCTCCTAAGTTCGCGCGGCGTGCGGAACCTGGCGCGCCGCCATAGTGCCGAGCCGCTCCACGCCCTGATGCGGCGCGCGGCTGCCCAGGAGCTCCAGTTGCCGAGCTCGCCGATAATGAGCCGGCCACCCGGCCGCAGCACGCGCGCCGTTTCGCGGAAGACCGACGCCGCATCGGGGACGAAGCAGAGAATCGTCACGGCAACGTTCATGTCGAATTGCTCCGACGCGAACGGCAGCTGCTCGGCGGCTGCAATCTCGAACGCGATCGACGCCTGCCGATTTTCCGCTCGCAGCCGGGCGGCTTCGGTCATCTCCGGTGACGCATCGATGCCCGTGACCTGAGCGCCCCGCTCCCAGAGCTGCAGTGCCAGCTGTCCATCCCCGCAACCAACATCGAGCACGCGCAAGCCCGCGATATTGCCGACCAGTTCGAGAATCAGTGCCTGTTCGAGGCGATCGGTGATGACGCCGATATCGGCGGCCCGCCATTCGGCATAGAGCCTCGGCCCCAGTCCCGGAACTTCGTTCATTCCTTGCTCCGCAATCTGGCACTGAACGACTATCTCCACGGGATGTCCAGTGGATTGATCCAGATCAAGGCGGCCGCGCGCGCATCTCAGCTCAATATATTGATGACCAAAAGAACAGCCATTTGCCTCGGTCTGTCCGCGGGATTGCCGCTCGTGCTGATGCCTGCCGTCGGCAGCCCGGCTGACCTTGCTGTCGGCAAGCTGCTGGCGGACAAGTGGTGTGCCCAGTGCCACGGCACTCGCGCCGGACGGCTCGGGCCGAACCCGGATGCACCGACATTTTCGGAATTGGCGGCCGAACCCTCGATCACCGAGTACTCGCTTCGCGCGTTGTTGCGGTCGCCACACGAAACGATGCCCCAAATCACCCTCACACCCGACGAAATGGACGACATTGTCGGCTACATCCTCTCGTTGAAGCCCCGCCATTGAAACGAACCGCGTCTTGTTCCGTGTGGACGCTCCTTCCCTTCTACGGGATAAGGCATTCTTTCTCGATTGATGCAGATCAATGCAGCGGGGATTGACACTGAGGTCTCCTTTCGCGCGTTTCTGAGGAGACAAGGGTGGCCTGGGACATCATCAGCAAGCGGACCGTAGGGAACCGCCCGGCACCCAATCTGCGGGATTACGCTGCGGTGCGCGCAGCATTCAGCTGGGAGGCGGTACGCGCTGAGCTGGCGATGCCGGGCGGCTTGAACATCGCCTATCACACTCTCGACCGCCATGTCATCGAAGGCCGCGGCGAAAAGCGTGCCCTGCGATGCCTCAGCAAAAACGAAAACGACAAGAGACGAGATTTTACTTTTCGTGAGCTTCTGGCGCTCAGCAACCGCTTCGCCAATCTGCTGCAGGATTTGGGTGTCGGCGAGGGCGAGCGGGTCTTCAGCCTCTTGGGGCGGATCCCCGAGCTCTATATCGCAGCGCTCGGCACACTGCGCAACGGCAGTGTCTTTTGCCCACTGTTTTCAGCCTTTGGTCCCGAGCCGGTGCGCACCCGGATGGCGATCGGCGATGCGCGAGTGCTGGTCACGACGACCGCACTCTACCGGCGCAAAGTCGCCGACTGGCGCAATGAACTACCCGGCCTGCAGCACGTGCTGTTGGTAGACCGCGGCGGCGCTCCATCTCTCGCCGGCACTACCGGTTTCGATGCCGCAATGACGAGAGCCAGTGCCGCGCCGCGCCTTGCGGCTACCGGGCCGGAGGATCTCGCGTTGCTGCACTTCACCAGCGGCACCACCGGCCGCCCGAAGGGCGCGATGCATGTCCACGAGGCCGTTCTCGCGCACCACATCACTGGCCGCTACGCGCTCGATCTGCATCCCGACGACGTGTTCTGGTGCACCGCCGACCCAGGCTGGGTGACCGGAACGTCCTACGGCATCATCGCGCCACTTACAAACGGCGTCACGATGATCGTCGATGAGGCCGAGTTCGACGCCGAGCGCTGGTACCGCATCCTGCAGGACGAGCGGATCACGGTCTGGTACACCGCGCCGACCGCAATCCGCATGCTGATGAAAACCGGCGACGAGGTCGTCCGCAAATACGATCTGTCGAGGCTGCGTTTTTTGGCCAGTGTCGGCGAGCCGCTCAACCCCGAAGCCGTGGTCTGGAGCAACCGCGTCTATGGCCGGCCGTTTCACGACAATTGGTGGCAGACCGAAACCGGCGGCATCATGATCGCCAATTTTACGGCAATGGACATCAAGCCGGGATCAATGGGTCGTGAACTGCCCGGCATAGACGCGGCGATCGTCGTGCGTGGCTCCGATGGCTCCGTGGACCGGATCCAGGAACCGATGACGGCGGGCGAACTGGCACTGCGCCCCGGCTGGCCATCGATGTTTCGCGGCTATGTCAATGAACTCGAGCGCTATGCGAAATGCTTTGCCGATGGCTGGTACCTGACCGGCGATCTCGCAATGCGGGACGCCGACGGCTATTTTTGGTTCGTTGGACGGGCCGACGATGTCATCAAATCAGCCGGCCATTTGATCGGCCCGTTCGAGGTCGAGAGCGCGCTGATGGAGCATCCCGCCGTCGCCGAAGCAGGCGTCATCGGCAAGCCCAATCCGATGGCCGGCGAAATCGTCAAAGCCTTCATCAGCCTGAAGCCCGGCTTCGAAGCGGGCGAACCTCTGGCCCGCGAGCTTCTGGGCCATGCGCGGAAACGCCTCGGGCCGGCCGTAGCGCCGAAGGAGATCGCGTTCCGCCCCACTCTGCCGCGCACCCGCAGCGGCAAGATCATGCGCCGCCTGCTGCGCGCCCGCGAGCTCGGCCTACCCGAAGGCGACCTCTCGACCCTCGAGGACACGGCCGCCAGTGATCCAGATCAAGGACAAGCTGCGCAGACAGCTGGTTGAACGCCTATGGGCGTACGACTGAAGTCAGGAGATTGAGAGATGGACGCGGTTCTGCACGACACACCGGATCACATCGCCTGCGCCCGCTCGCTCGGGCCTCTTCTTGCTGCAGCGGCCCACGAGATCGAGCGCAACCGCGAACTGCCGGGATCGATCGTGTCGGCGCTGATCGACAATGGAATGTTCCGTTTGTTGCAGCCGCGTTCGCTCGGCGGCGCCGAACTCGACCCGATGACCTACATTCGAGTGGTCGAGGAAATCGCCAGCCATGACGCCAGCACCGGCTGGTGCGTCGAACAGGCCAATGGCTGCTCGATGGTTGCCGCCTTTCTCGATCCCGAGGTCGCGCAGGAAATCTTCGGACCCCCGGACGGCATCGTCGCCTGGGGACCGGTCGGGCCGGCCGATCTGACCGTCGTCCCCGGCGGGTACCGCCTGACCGGCGCCTGGAATTTCGCCAGCGGTAGCCATCATGCGAGCTGGCTCGGCGCCCATGTCGTGACGCACGGTCCCGACGGTGCGCCGCTGCAACGCGCGGATGGTGGAGAAATCCTGCGCACCTTGCTGTTTCCCAAGAGCCGGGCGTCGATGACCGATATCTGGCATGTCGTTGGCCTGCGCGGCACTGGCAGCGACCGCTATTCGGTGACCAATCTCTTCATCCCCGAGCGTTATACTGCGCTGCGGGATCCGAGGATCGCGCCGCGCCAGTTGGGACGACTCTATTGTTTCAGTAGCAGCAGTTTGTACGCCTGCGGGGTTGCTGCGGTGGCGCTCGGGATCGCTCGCGGCATGGTTTCCGACTTCACCGAACTGGCGACTGAAAAGACGCCGCGCGGCGCCCGCCAGCGGCTGTGCGAGAACCAAGTGATCCAGTCGCAGCGGGCGCAGGCCGAGGCGCGGCTCGGCTCGGCGCGCGCCTACCTGCTGAGCGGTCTCGCTGAGATCTGGGAAGCGGTCGGCGAGAGCGGCGAGCTGAGCCTCGAACAAAACACAATGATCCGCCTCGCCTCGACCTGGGCCATCGACCAGGCTCGCGAGGTCGTCAACACGCTCTATCACAGCGCCGGCGCCACGGCGATATTCGACGACAACCCGTTCGAGCGACGCTTCCGCGACATGCATACCGCCTCGCAACAGGCCCAGGGGCGGCAAGCACACTACGAGACGATCGGCCGCGTCCTCTTCGGCCTCGCGCCGGATACGGCGATGTTCGCTTTTTAGTTCAAGAGATACACTCTCACCGCCTCTCGCGAGGAGGGTCTAGACATGGGGAAGCATCAAAGAACCCGACCCGATGGCCGGCGAGATCGTGAAAAGCCTTCATCAGCCTCAAGCCCGGCCTCGAAGCGGGCGAACCCCTGGCCCGCGAGCTATTGGGCCACGCCCGCACACGCCTCGGACCCGTGGTAGACTTGAATACACGCCCGCCGAATACGAGAAGCATTCGAAAACTCATGCACAGAAGATACTTAGCACCGTTTCGGCCGCGGCTGCTTCGGCCGGCGTCTCGTGCGAGACGCTACACGTCGAGCACGAACACCCGTATCAGGGAATCATCGATACCGCCGCATCGAAAGGATGCGATTTAATCGTAATGGCGTCGCACGGGCGTCGCGGTGTGGCGGCGGTTGTCCTGGGCAGCGAAACGGTCAAAGTGCTCACGCACTCAAAGATTCCGGTCCTTGTCTATCGCTGAGATCCAAGGATAAGTCCGGTGGAAGAAGGAGTCGGGAGCGGGGATGCCGGACCTGCAGACGCCGGCCCTGCTGTTCCTTGCAGGATGCGTGAGCTGGACGATCAGCGCCTTCAGCGGTGGCTCGGGAAGTGTGATTTTGCTCGCCGTGGCGACGCACCTCATCCGGCTCACGCAAGTAGGCCCGGTCGCAACTGTAGCGAGCCTGATGGCGAGCCCTGCTCGTATCACTCTCTCGTGACGGCTGGTGGAATGGCGGGTGGTACGATGGTATCTGCCCGGCGCCGTCGCGGGCGCAATGCTGGGAGGCTGGCTCCTGAGTTGGGCGCCGACACACTTGCTCACACTGATCGTCGGGGTGTTCCTGGTCTCCAACGCGATGCGATACCGTCTAGGTGAGCGCGTGCGCTCATTCCCAATGCCGCTTCCGTGCTTCATCCCGGTCTCGGTCGTCGTCGGCCTCGTATCAGGCCTAGTTGGCGCCAGCAGTCTGATCTCTCTCCCGTTTTATCTGAACTACGGTTTGACCAAGGAGCGGCTGCTCGCGACCGCCTCGATACATTCCCTCTTCATCCAAATTACAAAGATTGCGACTTATGCTTCCGTCGGGGTACTCAGCAGCAGATCGATGCTCGAAGGCATCGCAGCCGGCTCGGGCGCCGTAATCGCGATCTACATTGCACGCCCCTGGCTCGACAGGCTGAACGAAGTCTGGTTCCGCCGATTGGCTGTCGTGTTGATGCTCGCGAGCGGGATCTCGATGCTGTGGCACAGTCGCCATTTGGCTTTATGACCGCGCCGCGCTCGAGTACGACGAAACCTCAACGAACCCAAGCGTTATCGGAAATGCTTTGCTAATGGTTGGTACCTGACCGGCGATCTCGCAATGCCAGACGCCGACGGCTATTTCTGGTTCATCGGACGGCCGACGATGTCATCGAATCGGCCGGCCATCTGATCGGCCCGTTCGAGGTCGAGAGCGCGCTGATGGAGCATCCCGCGGTTGCCGAGGCCGGGCCATCGGCAACCCTGACCCGATCGCCGGCGAGATCGTGAACGCCTTCATTAGCCTGAAGCCGGGCTTCGAAGCAGGTGAAGCTCTGGCCCGCGAGCTATTGGGTCACGCGCGAAAACGCCTCGGCTCGGCCATCGCCCCGAAGGAGATCGCCTTTGCTCCCAATCTGCCGCGGACCCGCAGCGGCAAGGTCATGCGCGCTCGCTGCGCGCCCGCGAGCTCGGCCCACCCGAAGGCGATCTCTCGACGCTCGAGGACGCCGTGTCCACGGCCTGACAGAATGCGATCTGCCCGCTCGCGACCCCAACCGGTCACTCGCGCGGCCGCGCGACTTCGCGCTCTGATGCCCCCAACCCGACCTCCGGCAGAGGTACCAAGCGCCAGGTTTTATCCACGGGAAGTTGAGCAGAGCCGGCAATTACCGACTCTCTACTTTCCGCAGCCGCTCGCCGGCTTCGAAGGGTCACGGCCCGCGCGGGGTCATGCGCGCGTGGCCGGTCAGGATCGTCAAATGCGCTAGGTCACCCATCCTCGACCACCCCAAGCATATCCCGCAGCTGCTTTTGACGTGCCGCGACCCAGGCTCGCCTCTCGCCGTCTGTGCTCGCGAGCAAAATCGTAATGTCCGGCAGGAGCGTCACCGCGATATCCTTCCGAATCATCTCCCTCAGATCAGAGAAGCCACACTCGCGCGCCAGTCTCAGCACCCGCTCGGCTTCGGCGATATTCGCGTCGAACCCGTCGAAATCCGGCTCACTCACAGGTGCCACTGTCCGCCCTATCTTCGCAAAGGCGGCGCGGTCGAGCTTCCGGCCTATCCTGACCCTACGCGCGTCGTCTATCGAACGGATGCTCTGGTCGATAGCCCAAACGAACTGCTGCATTAATCTTTTCGCTGTCGCGATCGCGCGGTCTGCCCGCTCAACCAGCTCGATTCGGCTCGGTTTCTCCATCTCCCCTCTTTTCGCGGTGTTGACCCCGACGAGTTCCAAGAAGGCCGCACGGTGACCTCCGTCAGAGATCAAGATATCTGCCGTGCCCGTGAGCTGAGGAGCATTGACGCAGATCAAAATCTCGCATCAGAGATTTCGGCGCAGGCCATGGATGAAGAGCAGGTCGCGACGCGTAGGTGAGGAGTGCGCCCACCGGCGGAGGGGTCCCAAATGGTGATTGATTCCATTGTCCGCTTGCCACGTGCGCCGTGACAAGGCGGCGCTTTTCCAGCGGGTGCAAGCCCCGCCCGGCGACCGCTCCAGCCGGAAGCAACCGGAGCAGGCATGGAGGAGACGAAATGTCTGAAGCCTTCGGATAACGGTCACGGTTTTGGTGACCGCGCGAGTGTGCAGGC